>TARA_R110002167_G_scaffold359939_1_pt1 | contig 218804 bp, 196 predicted proteins | sample TARA_R110002167 | Tara Oceans TARA_R110002167 (sample SAMEA4398238) | marine metagenome | biome: Polar Biome; feature: [MES] marine water layer (ENVO:01000295) within the mesopelagic zone...; material: water (ENVO:00002006), including particulate matter (ENVO:01000060) such... | reverse complement strand
GGCAACCGGTAAAAGCCTGAAACCGCGCCTTAACCGGACGCATACGGAAAATGCCCTACAGCGATACTTTGGTCGCGTCACAGAGCTCGCTCTGGACGAGCGTCTCCAAAACCGGTCGGAAATGGTGGCCGCGATCGGCCGCGCCGAGACCATGGCTATCCTGCGCCTCGTGGAAGGGGAACGCGCGGGACGTGCGTTTGCATTTCTCGCCGAAATGAATCTCCTGAACACATTCGCGGTAGAATTCGAGGGCCTCGACCTAACAGGGGCCGAATTGAAAGGCCTCGATCTGGCGGGGCTGGACTTTGAAGCGAGCGAGTTCCGCGGCGCCGACTTTGAAGGCGCGGATCTTCGAAATGTGGATTTTGAAGGCGCGATCCTGATCAACGCCGATTTCAAGGAGGCAGATCTGCGCCAAGCAAGCTTTGATGAGGCCAATTTGAAGGGGGCCGAACTGGACGGTGCCGACATGCGCGGGGCCAATTTGGGCACCGCCTTTGGCCTGACAAACAGCCAGATTGCGCAGGCCTGCATTGATAAAACTACGGTGCTTCCGCTTAATGTCTTATCTGCCACGACCAGGTCCGGGGCCTGCAGTGATTTAGACCCCAACTAACGGCGACCCTATCGCCGCACACCTGCTGTGAACGCCCTACATTGTGTGCAGCGGTTCATACGCCCTGTGCGCGCGGATCACACCGCAGTTTTCCCTTGCTGGCTTGGCGTTGACCTGTGATTCGCGGCCGTGCAGCCGGCTGCGCAAGGCCGAGATCAGTCCAGGCTTTTTCGAAACCGAATTGATGCGACAGTCATTCCGACGACGGTAAATCCCAACAACCAAAGTGAATCGGTGTCGATTTCGGCCAGCGAAGCTTCGCGCAAGACCACCGCGCGAATGGCTCGCACAAAATGAGTCGCCGGAAGAGCATCTGCAATATATTGTGCCGCTTTGGGCATCCCCTCGTAAGGAAACATGAAACCCGACAGCAGGATGGATGGCAAAAGCACAAAAATGGTCATTTGCATCGCCTGAAGCTGATTTTTTGCTATTGTTGAGATCACCAGTCCAAGTGACAGGCTGGCAAGGATGAAGAGCAAAATCACCAAAAACAATGCGGCAAAGCTGCCATTGATCGGCACGTCGAAAACCAGATATCCCAGACCCAAGATGATTGCGGTCTGAACAAAACCGATTGCGATGTAAGGGATAATTTTGCCGATCATCAATTCGACCGGTTTTACTGGCGTATTGATCAACATCTCCATATTTCCGCGTTCGGTTTCACGCACAATCGCGGCCGAAGTGAACATGATCATGGTCATTGTCAGGATGATGCCCACCAGTCCCGGCACAATGTTGACCGCGGATCGCTGTTCTGGATTGTAATAGAGCGCAACCTCGAAGGTCGGTGTGCCTGCGTTCGCGGGCCTGCGAAACAATTCTGCCAGCGGCATGTTGCGCAAGCTTTTCACCGAGGCGGCAATCACCGTGTCGGAACCGTCCACCAACCATTGCGCGACCGGACGACCAATAGGCCGGTCAGGTTCGCTTTGTAGGGTGCCAACCACTGCGGGATTGCGCGCCACCCTTTGTGCAAGGTCCTTTGGAATGATCAAAGCCGCGCGCACGTCGGATCGGATAATCGCGGTCTCGGCCTCTTGGACGGTGGCAAATCGCTGGGTGAAGTCCACCACTTGGGTTGCGCCGACAATCTGGATCAAGGCGCGGCTAAGCCCCGTGTCGCTTTGGTCCACGACCGCCGCCGGTATATGCCGGACGTTGGTATTGATTGCATATCCAAACAGCACAAGTTGGATCAGCGGGATCATGATGACCATACCAAAGGTCAACCTGTCGCGCCGCAATTGCAGCAGCTCCTTGCGCAGGATCGCCAGAATGCGCCTGACCGACATCATGATTTATCGCCGATCGTGGCCATGACAAAAACATCCTCGAGGTTTGCCTTGACCAATTCAAATGATGTGTCAGGGGTGAAATTTGTGGCCCGTCTGACAACCGCGATCGGGTCAGTTTCAGCCGCATCAACCAACACCCGCAACCGCGCACCGATCTGTGCAACCGATCGGATTTTCGCCGTCGCATCCAGCGCATGTTTTGCCTCTCGCAACCCCTGCCCTTCAATCTCGACGACATTTGCCTTGAGGTTCCGCATCAATGTCTGGGGCGCGCCATCCGCCCGTTTGCGGCCTTGATCGAGAATTGCGATCTTGTGGCAGCGTTCGGCTTCATCCATGAAATGGGTCGACACAATCATGGTGACGCCGCTATCGACCAAATCAAAGAGCTGCTCCCAAAAGTTTCGGCGGGATTCAGGGTCCACCGCAGACGTCGGTTCATCAAGGAACAGCAGATCGGGTTTATGCACAACCGCCGCCGCAAGAGCGAGCCGTTGCCGCTGCCCGCCACTCAAGCTGCCCGCAAGCTGGTCGGCGAAGTCTTGCAAGCCATAGCGGGCCAGCAAGTCGTCGATGCGCAGTTTTTTGTCGCGCCTTGATAACCCATAAATATCAGCAGCAAAGCGGAGGTTCTCAAGCACGGTCAAATCGCGGTAGTGTGAAAATGTTTGGGTCATATAGCCAATGCGGCGCTTCAAAGTTTCCGCCTTTTTTGAAATCCGAATGCCCAGAACATCCGCAGTGCCTGCCGTTGGCGTCAAAAGTCCGGTCAACATCCGCATTGCCGTGGTTTTGCCTGAGCCGTTGGGACCAATCAGACCGTAAATCGTGCCGCGCTCGATCTTCAAATCCAGCGCGTCGACGGCTCGTTTGGTCCCAAAGTTTCGGGTCAAGCCCACTGCATCAACGACCACTTCAGTCATGGCAAGAGCGCTTGAACAGGCACACCGACAGAAAGGCGCGCCGCGGACGCGGGCAAATCAATCTCAGCCAGATACATCAAGCGACTGCGCTCTGTCTGGTTGAGTGCGTAATAAGGTGTAAACGAAGGTTCATTACTGATCCAGCGCACCCGCCCCTCGATCGGTGCGTCAAGCCCGTCGATCCGGATCGAAACAGCATCACCTTTAGCGACGCGCACCCGCGCTGCCTCGGGGACATAGACACGCGCAAAGGGCACCTCCCCCACCAGTATGATCGCAACCGGACTGCCCTGGGACACCCGCTCGCCCAAATTCCAGGGAAGATTATCAAGCACACCAACGCGCGAAGATCTGATCACAAGATTGGCAAGGCGGCCTCGCTCAGCCGCAAGGCGGGCTTGGGCGGCAGAGACCTGTGCTTGCGAGATGCGAACATCTTCCTCTCTTGCACCGCTTGTAAGTTGGTGCAAACGCTCTTGGGCACTGGTCAATCTTGCCCGGGTTTCATTGCGGCGGGCAAGAACCTGATCAAACCGCGCTTGTGTTATCGTATTTGTGTCCAACAACAAGGTTTCACGCCTAAACGCGCCGTCCGCCTCATCAAACGCCGCCGTAGCAGCCTGCACATCGGCCTGCGCAATCGCGACTTCCTCGGCGCGCGCGCCGCTGATCAATTTGTCCAGATCCGCTTGCGCCTGCGCCAGTTGCGCCTCCGTCAAAGCGACATTCGCCTGCTGAATCGTATCGTCCAGACGCACAAGTATGTCACCTTTTTTGACCAGACTGCCCTCTGCGACCGGAAGTTCTGTCACAATCTCGGACACAGTTGCGCTCAGCGACACGCGTTCCTTTGCAAGGATTCCAAGCGCGACGTTGCTGGTGTCATCTTTACATGCAGAAAGCAGTAACAACGGCAGGAGTGCCATCCATTTCAACGTCATAAAAGCCTGCGATGCGGTCATAGTCTGGCTCCTGATTTTCGACAAGCGTTTCTCTGGCCAAGGATCTTGCATTGAGCACGGCATCGGCATGATCCTCTCGACATACTGCAACCTGGTGGTGGACAGCCAAATGATAGTTTCCTCAACGGTTATCATTGCGATCCCCGACCACAAAGCAACGCCGTTGTTGATAAGCCGTGCGGTGTCCGGGTCAAAGCCCGCGGTCTTTGCGCGCCTTCACGTCTGCATCGCAAATGGTGCAGCACCTGACTTTAACGCAAATGCCCCGCACCTTTGGTGCTCTCGACCGTATCGTTCTTGACCCGGAAAACCGCAACATAAAGCGCTGGCACAAACACCAGCGTGATGATGGTTCCGACAATGATACCGCCCATCATCGCAAACGCCATTGGACCCCAGAATATCTGGCGCGAAATCGGGATCAGCGCAAGACTGGCTGCGGCGGCGGTCAACAGGATCGGGCGTGCGCGACTGTCGCTGGCCTCAAACACCGCATCCCATGCGCCGCGACCCTTTTCGCGCAGCACTTCGATCTCGTGGACCAGAATGATCGAGTTACGGATCAGGATGCCGACCAGCGCCAGCACTCCGAGGATCGCCACGAAGCCCAGCGGCGCGCCTGACGGCACCAGCGCAGCCACCACACCGATCAACCCCAACGGCGCAACACACAGCACAACCAGACCCAACCGGAAGCCCTGCATCTGGACCATGATCAGCGACAGCATGATCAGCACCATCAACGGGACCACCGCAGCAATCGGTGCCTGACTGTCGGCACTGGATTCCACGGTGCCGCCAACCACCACCTGAATTTCCGGCGGCAGCGTCGCACTGAATGCCGCGATCTTGTCGGATAAGTCGGTGACAATGGTTTCGGGCTGGTCGCCCGACGAAATTTCGGCCTTGACAGTAATCGTCGGGGTGCGGTCGCGCTGGAAAATCAAGGGTTGTTCGGTGCCATAGTCAAAAGTGGCTATGGCGCGCAGCGGGATAATGGCGCCACCGGTCGCACCCAATTGCAGGCTGGACAATGCCTCAATCAACTGGTCGTCATCGGCGTTGCCACGCGCAACAATATCAACCAGATAGGCCTGATCGCGCAGCTGGGTGATGCCGACACCGTCATAGATCGCGTTGAGCGCAGAGGCGATGTCACGGGCGGTGATGCCCAGTTGGCGCGCCTTGTCTTGCAAGATATCGACGCGGATCACCCGCGCGGGCTCATTCCAGTCCATGACAATATTCTTCAACCGCTCGTCGCTCGCCACCACCGCGGCAAGGTCGCGGGCGTGGTCACGCAGCCCTGCGATATCGGACCCGCTGATCCGGTATTGCACCGGACGCCCGACGGGCGGTCCAATTTCAAGCAGTTTAATAAAGCTGTCGACACCGGGAAACGCCGTTTCAGCGACCTGGCGCAACTGCGCACGCAGCGCGTCGCGGGCCTCGACCGACGGTGTCTGGATCACAATCTGCCCCGTGTTAGGGCCCGGCGTCGGCACATCATAGGCCAAAATAAAGCGGGGCGCGCCGCGCCCGACATACGATGACCAGAACAGCACGTTCTCGTTGTCTTTCAAATAGCTTTCCATGCGGTCCATCTCGGCGCGGGTGGCCGTGATAGAAGCATTTTGTGGCAGGGTCATATCGACCAGCAACTCGGGGCGGTCCGAGTTGGGAAAGAACTGCCGTTCGACAAAACGCATCCCAAAGACAGACGCGCCAAATGCTGCAACAGTCAACACGATTGTCAGCCAGCGAAACCGCATTGCCACAAGCAACAGGTTGCGGAACGCCCGTCGGGCCACTCCGGGGGTCTGATCGTGATTTTTCATCTTGGCGGGCAGCAACGTGACCCCGATCAGCGGGGCAAACAGCACCGCGACGATCCAGCTGACCAGCAGCGCAACCGCAAGCACGACAAACAGCGAGAACGTGAACTCGCCAGCCGCCGAGGAATTCAGGCCAATGGGAATAAACCCGGCAACGGTGATCAATGTGCCGGTCAGCATCGGAAAGGCAATCGAGGTCCATGCGTAGGACGCGGCCTTGGTCCGGCTCTCGCCACGCTCCATGCGCGAAATCATCGTCTCGATCGCGATCATCGCATCATCAACCAGCAGCCCCAGCGCGATGATCAGCGCACCCAGCGAGATACGTTGCAGGGTGATGCCCAGATAGTCCATCACGACAAAAGTAATCGCCAGCACCAGCGGGATGGTCAGTGCAACCACCAGCCCGGCGCGCAGCCCCAGGCTGACAAAGCTGACGGCCAGCACGATGGCCACAGCCTCGACCAATGCACGCACGAATTCATTCACCGCCTCCTCGACCACTTGCGGCTGGTCGGCGACCTGATGGACATTCAGTCCGATTGGCAATTCGCTCTGCGCTTGCGCCATCACCGCGTCCAGTGCGACGCCGAAATCCACGATATTTGCGCCCTTGCGCATTCCAACCGACAGACCCACGGCCGCTTGCCCGTTGTAGCGGAACAGCTCTGTCGGCGGGTCCTGATAGCCGCGCACGATATCGGCCACGTCGGTCAGCCGAAAAAAACGGTCACCGACCCGCAGGTTGATATCGGCCAGACTTTCGGCACTGGAAAACTGACCACCAAGGCGCACCAGAACCCGCTCTGGGCCCGCGTCGATCACACCTGACGGCAAAATGGCGTTTTGCGCGGCCAGCGTTGCCTGCACCGCCTGCTGGTTCAGCCCCAAAGCCGCCAGCCGTTCGGTCGAAAACTCCAGATAGATCACCTCGTCGCGTGCGCCGAAAATCTCGACCTTGCCGGCATCCTCAAGCGCCTGCACCTTGCGACGAATGGCTTCGACCTGGTCGCGGACTTCGCGCGGCGAAAAGTCGTCAGAGGTGAAGGCATAGATGTTTCCGAACACGTCGCCAAAGCTGTCGTTGAACTGAAACCCCTGAAATTCCTCGGGAAAATCGCCGCGAATATCCGCCATCATGTTGCGCACCTTCTGCCAGATCAGTGGCAGCTCGGCGGGTTTGGTGGTCGCCAGCAGTTCCAGATAGACGATCGACTGTCCCGGACGGGTGACGGATTCAGTGAAATCAAGCGAATCCAGGTCTTCCAGTTTTTTCTCGATGCGGTTGGTAACCTGCGTAAGCGTCGCCTGCGTGTCAGCCCCCGGCAGGCTGGCGACGATGATCATCCGTTTGATCGAAAAATCAGGGTCTTCTTCGCGCCCGATATTGGTGTATGACAGGGCACCGGCGACCAGTGCGACGATCATCATGAACCAGACAAATGACCGGTGGTTGAGCGCCCAGTCAGATAAGTTGAAGCGCGTCATGGTGCTATCCCCGGGCCGACAATCTGCCCCTGTGTCAATGAATGGACGCCGCGCAAAACAACCTCGTCGCCAGGTTTCAGCCCCGCGATTATACGCACACGCGCGCCGAGCACCTGGCCAAGCGTGACCGCTTGTTTGGCAACGGTATTGTCGGTGCGGTTCACCACCCAGACGGCGGGCGCAGTGTCGGCGTTCAGGATTGCCGCGCGCGGCAGGCTGATCGTGGCCTCTGCGGATTGTGCGAGGCTGACGCGTGCCAAAGCGCCCAGCCGGTAGGACTCTGGCGGGTCGATCAGTGTCAGGTAAACGCGCAGCGTGCGCGTGTTGCGCTCTGCCACAGGGTCAATACGAGACAGTATCGCCGATGCTTTGATACCGGGGTTCGACGCAAGCGTCGCATCAAAGGTCGCACCGACATCAAGGCCGGCGGCGTCCTGCTCCTTGAGGTCGATGACAATCTCGCGTTCGGCGGTGCCGGCCAGCCGGACGATGGGACGGCCTGCGGCGAGAGTGGTGCCCGGTTCAGCAAATACCTGGGTGATCAATCCGTCACGCGGCGCGAGAAGGATCGCATAACTGCGAATATCACGCGCACTCAGCAACGCCGCTTCGGCCTGATCCAGTCGCGCCTGCGCCGCGGTGAGTGCCCGTGTGGCATCTTGCAGTCGGACCGCGCTGTCAACGCCAAGTGCCGCAAGGTCGCGCGCGCGGCTTTCGGCACTTTGGGCCGAGCGTAGCTGCGCTGATGCCACCAGAACACCGGCCTGTGCCGTGCGCAGGGTCGCGTCGAGGTCCTCTGGTTCCAGCCGTGCGATAATATCGCCCTTGGCAACAATGTCGCCGGTTTCAACGGGTCGGCTGGCGACGGTCCCGATCAACTGAAACCCCAGGTCAAACTCGATCCGCGCCGCCACTGTTCCGACAAAGGCCGGACGGGCGATAGAGGACAGACTGGCAAGCTCTGTGATGACGGGACGCGGCTGGAGGGTCGCGGGCGCGATATCGCCGCCAGCAGCAGGCAAGGCCAATGCCAGCACCGGCGCCAGCCACATGAGAAATATTTTCATCGCGTCGCCTCGACAATCGTGACAACGCGGCCCGGATATAGCAATTGCGCGCCTTGGGTAACAACCAGAGTTCCATCATCGATGCCATCGCTGACAGTGACGCGCCCGGTTTCGTAGCGTGCGATGGTGACGCCTTGCAATGCAACCTGACGGGTGTCAGGATCGATGATCCAGACCGCCGGACCATCTGCCGTCGCCGTCATGGCCGTATAAGGCAGGGTCACGCCCGGCAACTCGGGACGGCTCGCGGTGCCCCTGACCGCCGCGCCATAGGTCACGGTGTCGGGTGGATCATCGATCCCGACAGTCAGTTTGACGGTGCCGGTCTGTGCATCGACAAGTGGCGAAATCCGGCGCACCGTGCCGCTGAACCCGATGCTTGGATTGTCCAGCAACGACATCGTCACAAGGCTGGACGGAACGTCGCCTGTCAGCATGACTTCAGGCACATCAAACAGCGCATCAAGATCGTCACCCAAGGCCAATTCCAAAACCGTCTGCGCGGCACCGACAACCTGACCCACTTCGATCGCGCGCGAGATAACGGTCGCATCGGACGTCGCCAGCAGAACCGTATCTTCCATCGCCTGGCTGGCGCGGTTCAGGTCCGCCTCCGCCTGTGACAGCAGGCCTTGTGCGATGCGTAACGCATCCTCGGCTGTGTCACGGCTTATCCGGGTCGTGGCACCGCGCTTCAACAGGTTTTCCTGGCGGTCAAAATCCTCTGCTGCCTGACGATAATCGGCCTGCGCCGTTGCGACGCCCGCCTGCGCGCCGCGCAGGGCCTGTTCTTGCTGCACCGACTGGATCCGCGCCAGAACCGCCCCGCTGGCCACCTTGTCGCCAACGTCATAGGCTATCGTCTCGATACGCCCGCCTGTCGGAAATGACATGCCCAGCGTTTCACGCGCCACAATCTCGCCAACCATAACTTCGATGCGGTTCTCCACGCGGGTCTGCGCAACGACCGCCGCAACCGCAAGCGGTCCATCGGCATAAGCAGGCAAAGCCACCAAGAGCGCCAAACAGATCGGACGGAAAAGGAACATTTACCATGTCTTCCAAAATACGAGAGGCGTTGGCTGGCAACTTAGGGCGTTCAAACCCCGGGTGAAAGAGACAATGACACTTCAAACAAGACAAACCCTCGCTGCCAACTCGTCGATCAACACACGTTTGTTCTCGGAATAGTCGATCGGCGCTTCGATCAAATGAACGCCGCCGGCTTCAAAACATGCCTCTAGCAAGGGCGCGAAGTCTTGCGCCGCCGTCACGCGGTGACCGATAGCATTATAGCTTTTTGCATAAGCCACAAAGTCGGGATTACCAAAGGTCAACCCCCAGTCATCAAAGCCGTCAATCGCCTGCTTCCAACGGATCATGCCAAATGCATCGTCGCGCAGCACCAGCACCACAAGGTTCAGTCCCAGCCGCACGGCCGTCTCCATTTCCTGCGAATTCATCATGAACCCGCCGTCACCGCAGACCGCCATGACGCGTTTCTCCGGGTGCAGAAGGCTTGCCATCATCGCGGCGGGCAAGCCTGCGCCCATCGTTGCCAGCGCATTGTCCAACAAAACCGTGTTGGACCCGAGCGCCGGATAATTGCGCGCAAACCAGATTTTATACATGCCGTTGTCAAGCGCGATGATACCGTCGTCGGTCATCACCCGTCTCACATCCGCGACAAGCCGTTGCGGCACCATCGGAAAGCGCGGATCGTCGGTATTTTCGCCAACATGACCCTGAACATGGGCGCGCACGTGCTGGAAATATGCCGTTTCTTCGCCTGACAGTGGTGTGATGTTTTCGCGCAGCCAATCAAATGTCGTGCCGATATCACCAACCAGTTCAAGCTGTGGAAAATAGACGCGATCGACTTGGGCGGCGTTGAAATTGACGTGGATCACCTTGGTGCCACCGGGCTCCATGAAGAAAGGCGGCTTCTCGACGACATCATGGCCCGCGTTGATGATCAGATCGGCGTGATCTATGGCGCAATGGATATAATCGCCTGACGACAGGGCAGTCGTGCCAATGAAATTCGGGTGCGCTTCGCTAATCACCCCTTTGCCCATCTGGGTGCTGAAGGTCGAAATACCGGTTGCATCAACAAATTTTCGCAGTGCGATAATGGCGTTACGCCGGTTGGCCCCGGCCCCGACCAGCAGCAGCGGATGGCGGGCTTGGCGGATCATCTGAGCCGCCGACTGCAAGGCCGCCGCACCGCACACGGACATCTGATACGGCTTGACCTCGAACACATGATCATCTTGGGTCGTCTCGGCGGCAATATCCTCGGGCAGTTCAAGGTGAACCGCGCCGGGGCGCTCTTGCTGGGCGATCCGGAAGGCCTCGCGCACCAAGGCAGGGATGCTGCCGGCACTGACGATCTGGCGGGTAAATTTGGTCAGCGGACGCATCATGTCGACAACATCGATTATCTGGAACCGGCCTTGCTTGCTGGTCTTGATCGGCTTTTGTCCGGTAATCATCAAAAGCGGCATCGCGCCAAGCTGGGCATATGCCGCGGCGGTCACCAGATTTGTGGCCCCGGGGCCCAATGTGGCAAGACAAACGCCCGGCTTGCCAGTCAACCGCCCGTAGGTGGCAGCCATGAAACCGGCGGCTTGCTCATGCCGGGTCAGGATAAAGCGGATCGATGACCGGCTCAGAGAATCGAGGAAATCAAGATTTTCCTCGCCCGGCACGCCAAAAACATAACTGACACCTTCGTTTTCAAGTGCCTTTACAAATAGATCCGAGGCCTTGACTGCCATGCTTTACCTTTTTTGCTGACGCAACAGAGCACAGCGATCAATGTCAGGTTTGAAGCGCCACGTGTTATGCAGCTTATGAAAGGCGCGCCCCGAGCGCAAGCCCGAAAAACCCCGAACAAGTAACGCGATCATCACAAATATATTTTTTGCCGTGATTGAAAGGGGCCCCGCACCCGTGAATCTACAGTCGGGCTTGAAGATTGCCTGAACTTGCAAAAGATGTGAATGGGGTCCCCGGTGCGTGCTTCCTCCCGACCCGCGGCATGGTCAGGCACTGCCTTTGCCACCGCAATCTTTGCACTGCGGGCCCAACGTGACACTGCTGTTCACAAAAACCGGCAAAACCAAGCAGCGCGCGGATCCCGAAAGCGCTATCGCACAGTCTGAACCGGGGTCGTGACGGGTCGAAAGACGACCACGCCACCAATCCCAGTCGCTCATGGCGTGGCGCAAGTATTGCGCACAAGCCGGACCAATCAGCCGCAGCTCACGGCGGGGTTGAACGGGCTGAACATGCCCGTCGGATTCTCGCGTTCAGTCCAGACATGCAGGTCGTAATGCGGCTCGAAGCCATGCGCTTCATCGCCGCCGGTGCCCGCCATATCCGCCATCGTATCCCACATCTGACCTGCGAACATCGGCGGACCGCTATTGCCCGCGTCCTTCCATGCCGCCTGGAATATCAGGTTCTCGACCCCGACCAGCATCAGCGACCCATCCGGCTGCGGTTCATACAACAGGATCGACGGCGTGGTAAAATCGATGTTCATCCCCATGCCGTTGACCCGGCCCTCGCCCGGAGGTGCCAGACCCAGCAGCGCGGGATTGATATAGTGGATGCCCATCGCGCCCAACTCGGGCGGCAACCCTTCGGCGGCGGCGCTGGTGCAGTCACCGGGCGGTGCGGGGAAGAATCCTTCAGCCAAAGCGACGTTCACATCGGTATATTTCGCGGTCGCCGCGCGGATACCGTCGATAGAATCGGTGTCTGCCAGCGCCACGCCGGTGAGACCGACAAAAAGGCCGAGCGTCATTGGAATAATTGCAGATTTCATGGAATTGTTCCTTTCAGAGATATCCTCAAATGGGACATCCTGCCTCGATCAATAGCACAAATCAGCGTTTCAATCAAATTTTCGGGGGCCGCGCGCGATCTGTCACTCCGAACGCGACGGCCCGGCCAATGTCTCGCGCATCACCAACGTCGCAGGCAATTCGACCGTGGCCAGCGGCACCCCGTCCTTGACCATTTGCGCCAGCGCCAGTGCCGCGCGGCGTCCCATGTCACGGTGCGGCACATGCACCGTGGTCAATGGCGGATAGGCAATCTGCGCCAGTTCCATATCGTCAAATCCGGTGATCGAGACATCGCGCGGCACATCGATGCCCAACTGTCTGGCGCGGCGCAGCGCACCAACCGCCAAAACATCATTGCCGCAAAACACCACCGTGGGGCGCGGGGTCAGTTGCATGACCGCCTCGAACGCGGCCGCCCCACTTTCAATCCCGTAGGTCGTCTCGTGAAACATCAAATCATCGGGTGACAGACCCGCCTGCGCCATCGCGGCCCGCACCCCGACATGCCGCCCATGGGCGCGGTCATTATGCGCGGTTTCTGCCGAAATCAACGCCAAGCGCCTGTGCCCCATCGCAATCGCCTTGGCCGCTAAATCCTGCATCGCAGCGATGTTGTCAAACCCGACAGAGGGGTGCTGCGCCTTGCGGTCATAGGCCCATGTGACCAAGGCAGGCACGCCCTGCGCCGCCAGAAACTCATAGATTGCCGCACTTCTCTCGTGACCGATCAACAAGAGCGCATCCGCCCCGCGGGCGACCAAGGCGCGGATCTGCTCTTCTTCGATGTCGGCGCGATACGATGTGCTGGCCACCAGCATGGTGAACCCGTGGTTGCGCAACTCTTCCTGAAACGCCTGCAAGCCGCGCGCAAAAATCGCGTTCTCCATCGTGGGAATAATCGCGCCAATGGTATTGGTGCGCCGCGCCGCCATCGCCTTGGCGCCAAAATTCGGCGCATAGCCAATCGCGCGAATAGCCTCTGTCACCTTGTGCTTTGTGCCCGCGGCAACCTGATCGGGAAAATTCAGACAGCGCGACACTGTGGCCGTCGAAACACCCGCTAAGGCCGCAACATCATGCAACGTCGGTGAAGAGCGGCGAGGGGTCATGCATGTCCTTGAAGTAAACGTGGTCACAACTGCATAACAGCCTTTGCACGCCACCGCTACACGGCAGCGCATCGCTGCACAGCGGCGTCGAAATAAAATGTAAAGACTTGCTTTTTGAAAATGTAAAGGCTTACATTAGGGGAGATTCGGCCCTAGCTTCTGGGAGGAGATGCGACATGCCGCTACTTGGTGCGATCATACTATTCGTCATATTTGCGGTGAATGTGGGGCTTGGCTCCGCTGCGGATGCGGCGTTCCTAAGCGATGTGGGCGAGATGCTGGTGCTGTCTGGCACCGCCGTCCTGTTCGTCATCGCAATCATCATAAAAGAAGCCGCCGCCAAAAAATAGGCACGGCACAATGCGTCCAGGGAGGACATTCAATTGGTTAACGACACAACAAAACTCAAGTCGGTAGAGCGCCGTAATTTCCTGAAACTCGCAGGCACCGGCAGCTTTACCGCGGCGATGATTGCGGGTGCGACAGGTGCGCTATGGTCCACCGAAGCCACAGCCCAAACCGCCAATGAGGAGCGCGACCGCGAAGCGGCGGCAGATCATGTCCTGACGCTCGCCACCGAGTATGTCATCGGCACCTCGCGCAGTTACCCCATGATGCAACTGGACGTGAAGGAAAACCTGCAGAACGCATCGAACGGTAAGATCTACGTCAAGCTGGCACCGGGCGGGCAACTCGGGGTCGGCTCCGCGCTGGCACAGATGGTGCAGAGCGGGACAGTTAATGCGGCACAGTTTTCGCTGTCGAATTTTGCCCCATTCGCCCCTGCCGTCGATCTGATCAACATGCCGTATTTGTGCGGCGCCAATCAACGCTTCGTAAACCTTGTCACCTCCGATATCTGGAAGGCGGAAGTCAACGCGATGGTCGAGCAGCGCGGCTTCAAACCGATGTTCTATTTCGTCATCGATCCGCGCGTTATGGCTGTGCGGCAAGGGGGTCGTGGCCCGATCATGACGCCGGCGGACTTGCAAGGCGTCAAGTTCCGCGTGCCGGGCTCGCAGATGTTGCAGCAGTTCTACCGCATGGGCGGTGCCAACCCGACGCCGGTGGCCTGGGGAGAAACGCCATCGGCGATCAAACAGGGCGTGGCAGATGCGCTCGATCCAGCGGTCGGCGCGCTTTATGCCTTCGGCTTCAAGGACATCCTGAGCCATGTGACCTTTACCCGGGCAGTTCCGGACAGCCAAGTCTATGCCTGCAACATCGAATGGTTCAACGCGCTGCCCGCAGACGTGCAGGAGGCCATCGAATGGGCCTCGGAAATGAGCTTTCACCAGAACCTTGCCAAGGTGCCCTCTGCGCGTACCTATGCCATGGCCGAGATGCGCAAGGCCGGCGTCGAGTTCCATTCACTCAGCGACGACCAACTTGCCGAATGGCAGGACACGGTCGGCTATCAGCTGTCCGCATGGGACAACTTCAAATTGGAACTTGCGGGCTCCATGGAGACATTTGACAAACTGGTCGAGGCGGCCGGTACGCGTGGTCGCTACTACGTCCACGATGCCTGATACCGGCGCATAAAATCCGGCGGGGGTCTATTTCCCCCCGCCGTTTCCCCCGACCTTCCCCCTGCCCCTTTGCGCGCAAAACGAGGTGACCCATGCAATTCCTGAAATCACTGGATCGCAATGCCGAACGCTGGCTGCTTTTGGCGTTCTACGTCATGCTGGTCATGACCATGGCCGTCGAGGTTTTGCGCCGCGAAGTCTTTTCCTATTCCTCGATCTGGGGCGAAGAAATCGTGCGCTACTCGTTCATCTATCTGGCTTGGGTCGGGGCGTCGGCGGCGGTCAAGGAACGGGCGCATATCCGCATCGATGTGGTTATGCACTACCTGGGCACACGTCCAAAGGCAGCGCTCTACATCTTTGGCGATCTTGTGATGCTGGCCGTCGCAATCGGTGCTCTCGTCTGGTCGTTCGAGACCGTGCAGGTGTCGTGGAAATTCGGCTCGGTCAGCCACGGCTTGCGGGTCTCGATGGTCTGGTTCCTGATGGCGGTGCCGGTGGGCTTTGGCCTGATGATCACACGGCTCATCCAGTCTTTGTGGCGCGACATGCGCAGCCTTCGTGACGGCACCCCCGTCTACGAAGGCGACAAACTGTTCGATTGAAGGGATAGATCATGCTGTTTAACACCTTAAGTCAAACGGTCGAACTGGGCTGGGACTTCTACGCTCCCGTCATCATGTTTGTGGTGCTTGCAGCGCTTGCCGTGCCGGTCTGGGCCGCGATCGGGGTCTCGGCAATCACCATGCTGTATCTCTCGGGCGACCTGCCTTTGGAGCTGGTTGGCGAAAGCCTGTTCTCGGGCATCGACGCCTTTGCACTGACCGCGGTGCCGTTGTTCATCCTGACGGGCGACGTCCTGGTGCGCACCGGACTGAGCCGCAAATTCCTCGATGTGGCAGAGGCGCTAACCCAATTTGCAAAAGGCGGGTTTGGCTCGGCCACGGTGTTGGTCTGCGGCATGTTTGCCGCGATCTCCGGCTCTGACGCGGCGGGTGCTGCGGCAGTCGGGCGCATGACCATATCGCGCTTGGTCGAAAGCGGCTATCCGCGGCCCTATGCTTGCGCACTTGTCGCCGCAGGGGCCACTACCGGTATCCTGATCCCGCCCTCGATTGCCTATATCATCATCGGCCTCGTGCTGGGCATATCGGCCTCGACCCTGTTTCTCGCGGCCATCATCCCCGGCGTGATGATCCTGACTTCGATTCTGATTACCAACTTGGTGGTCAACCGGATCTACGGCTATGAAGGCGGCGGCAACCTGACGGCGGCGGAATATTTCGCCAACCTCGGCCGCGCTCTGAAATCCGGCTGGTATGCGTTTATCGTGCCCGGCATCATCTTTTATGGCATCTTTTCGGGGCGGATGACCCCCACAGAGGCCGGTGCCACAGCCGTGATCGTGACGATCATCCTCGGCTTCATCCTTGGCACTTTGAAACTGGCGGACTTCCCCGCCATGCTGATCAGCTCGGCCAAGGTCAACGGCATCATCCTGCCGATCATCGCCTTCTCGCTGCCTTTGGCGCAAGCCTTGGCCATCATGGGCGTGCCGCAAAGCTTTGTCTATTCGATCACACTGCTGACCGACAACCCGACCCTGATCATTCTGATGATGATCGGCATCCTGATCGCGGCAGGCTGCGTGATGGAAACCACCCCTAACATCGTGATCCTCGCACCAATCCTGAAACCGCTGGCCGACAACATCGGCATGAACGAGATCCAGTTCAGCATCATGATGATCACCGCGCTTGGTGTTGGCTTCATCACACCACCGCTAGGCTTGAACCTGTTTGTGGTTTCCGGCATCACCGGCGAATCCATTCTCAAAATCGCATGGCGCGCCGTGCCCTTCGTTTTCTTCATGCTGATTGTCGTGCTTATGATCGCCTTTATCCCTGCGATTTCGACAACCATGCTTCCTGACATTTACAAATAAGGCTGGTCCCACATGACACGTGATTATCTGAAAAAAGCGACCCTCACCGCGCAATCCGGCGCATCCGACGTGCACGAACTGGTCAAAGGCATCCTGACCGACATCGAGACCGGCGGCGACGACAAGGCGCGCGAATATGCGGCGAAATTCGACAAATACGACGGCAATATCATCCTGACAGAGGCCGAAATCCAAGCCGCTTGCGCCCTTGTGCCGCAAAAACTGAAAGACGATATCCAGTTTGCCCATGACAATGTAAAACGCTTTGCCCAAGCCCAAAAAGCAACCCTCACAAACATCGAATACGAAATCACCCCGGGCCTGATCGCAGGGCAAAAAGCGATCCCCGTGGACGCGGCAGGCTGCTATGTCCCGGGTGGCCGCTACAGCCACATCGCCAGCGCAATCATGACCGTCACCACGGCAAAAGTTGCAGGCTGTAGCCATATCACCGCGACCTCTCCACCACGCCCCGGTGTCGGCGTGGCCCCCGCCATCGTCTATGCCGCGCATATTTGCGGCGCTGACAAAATCATGGCGCTTGGCGGCGTGCAGGGCGTCGCGGCGATGACATTTGGCCTGTTTGGCCTGCCAAAAGCCAATATTCTGGTCGGCCCCGGCAACCAGTTTGTCGCCGAGGCCAAGCGTATCCTGTTCGGGCGCGTCGGCATCGACATGATCGCGGGCCCCACCGACAGCCTTGTGCTGGCCGATAAAACCGCCGATCCGCACATCGTCGCCACCGATCTGGTGTCGCAGGCCGAGCATGGCTACAATTCTCCGGTCTGGCTGGTCACCGACAACCGCGCTCTGGCGCTGGATGTGATGGCTCGTGTGCCCGCCCTGATCGCTGACCTGCCAGAACTGAACCGCGACAACGCCGCCGCGGCATGGCGCGACTACGCCGAGGTTATCGTCTGCACCGACCGCGAAGACATGGCCGCCTGTTCCGATGAATACGCCCCCGAACACCTGACCGTGCAGGCACAAGACCTCGACTGGTGGCTCGACCGCCTGTCATGCTACGGCTCGCTGTTCTTGGGCGAAGAAACCACCGTTTCTTATGGCGACAAGGCATCGGGCACCAACCATGTGCTGCCAACATCGGGTGCGGCGGGCTATACTGGCGGGCTTTCGGTGCATAAATATATGAAAATCGTCACATGGCAGAAATCCACCCGCGAAGGGTCCAAGCGGGTCGCGCAAGCCACCGCGCGCATCTCTCGGCTTGAAGGCATGGAAGGACACGCGCGCGCCGCTGATGTGCGCCTTGCCAAATACTTTCCCGATGAAACCTTTGATCTGACCGCCGATGAATGATCCGCGCGCCCTTTTTGACCTGACCGGCCGCGTCGCTTGCGTGACAGGGGCCAGTGCAGGTCTGGGGCAACAGGCGGCCATCACCTTGGCTGCCGCTGGCGCGCGCGTTGTCGGCGTGGCGCGGCGCGGCGACGCCCTTGCAGACTGGGCCGCATCTGTTGGCGACAGTGCGGCCATCGTCGCTGCCGATCTGTCCCAGCGTGACCAGATCACCGACATCGCGGCCCAAATCGCAGCCCCCTTTGGCGCACCCGACATCATTGTGCACGCCGCAGGCATCAACACCCGCGAACATGCCGATGATGTGACCCCGGCCGGTTGGGACGTGACCATGAACCTCAACCTCGCAGCCCCGTTCTTTTTATCACAAGCCTTTGCCCCCGCCATGCGCGCCAAGGGCTGGGGGCGCATCGTCTCTTTCGCCTCGCTGCAAACCACGCGCGCCTTTCCGGGCGGCATCAGCTACGGCGCATCCAAAGCAGGCATCGCACAACTCACCCGTGCGATGGCCGAAGCCTGGTCAAAAGACGGGATCACCGCCAACGCCATCGGGCCTGGTTTCTTTCCGACCGAACTGACAGGACCGGTGTTTGCCGACCCCGCGCGCGCCGCCGCAAATGCCGCACAAACCTGCATCGGGCGCAATGGCGCCTTGCGCGACATCGACGGGCCGCTGCTGTTTTTATGCTCGAATGCATCGGCTTATGTCACCGGCCAAGTGCTGATGGTCGACGGAGGATTTACCGCAAAATGAAGGCTCTTGTTTACACCGGTGTTGAAACGCTGTCCTACCGGGATATGCCCGATCCAGTCCCTGACAAGGGGCAAAGCCTTGTGCGTGTGCTGGCGTCCGGCCTGTGCGGCTCTGACATGCACGCCTTTCTGGGCCACGACGAACGCCGCCCTGCCCCGCTGATCCTGGGCCATGAAGCGGCGGGCGAAATCATTGGTGGGCCACGCAATGGCACTCGCGTCACCATCAACCCGCTGGTCACCTGCGGCACCTGCCGCGCCTGCCTTGCGGGCCGCGACAACCTGTGTCCCGACCGGATGATCATCTCGATGCCACCGCGCGAAGGGGCCTTTGCCGAACTGGTCGTGATGCGCGACGAAAACCTCGTGACAGTGCCCGACGATACCGCCCTTGCAAAAGCCGCCCTTGCCGAACCCATCGCTTGCGGCTGGCACGCGGTGCGGCTTGGCGCGCAGGCCCTTGATATGCCGCTTGTCGCCGCCCGTTGCCACGTCATCGGTGGCGGCGCCATCGGGGTCGGTGCGGCTCTTGCGCTGCGTGCTTTTGGCGCCCGAAAAATCACTGTCGCCGAACCCAACGCGCTGCGGCGCGCACAAATTGGCAAAATTGACGGTTTTGACGCCATTGATCCGGCAGACGCCAACATGGCCGATCTGGTCATCGACGGTGTGGGCTATGCCGCGACCCGTGCGGCAGCTTCCGCGCAAACCAACCCCGGCGGTGTGATCATGCATATCGGCTTGGGCGAAGGCACAGGCGGGCTGGACATTCGGCGCATGACCTTGCAGGAAATCAGCTTTATCGGCACCTATACCTATACCTCACAAGATTTCCGCGATACTGCGGCGGCCATTTTTGACGGCAGGCTCGGCGCGCTCGACTGGACAGAAAAACGGCCTCTCTCGCAGGGACAGCAGGCCTTTGACGATATCCGCGCAGGCCGCGTCGCCGCGCCCAAAATCATACTGGAGCCCGCAGATGTATAACAAGATCCTGATCCCCATGGCGCTGGACCATGGCATCGGACAATCCGCCCTTGATGTCGCCCATGCGCTGCTGACTGACGGCGGCAGCATCATCGCGCTGCATGTCCATGAAGCCCCGCAAGGCTCCGTCAGCACCTATCTGGACGCCGATCTTGTGCAGGCCGCATTTGATCAGGCCAAAACGACCCTCGAGACCCGCGTCAAAGACCTGCCCGATGTCAGCGCCATGATCATCAAGGGCCACAGCGGACGCAGTATCGTTGATGTGGCCAAAGACATCCACGCCGATTGCATCGTGATCGGATCGCATAAGCCCGGATTGATCGACTATTTGCTTGGCTCCACGGCCGCACGCGTGGTGCGTCATGCGCCTTGTGCTGTTCATGTGCTGCGCAACCCGACATAACCTATTCATCACTTTCATTCTCCAAAGGAGCAACCCTTGAGCATCGACAAAAGAATTGTGGACGACCTTGTCGCGAATGACATCTCGTTTGTGACCACCGTCCCTTGTAAACAACTCGCCGGCGTGATCGAAGAGGTCGACGCGCGCCCTGAAATATTCCACATCCCCTCCAACAAGGAAGACGAGGGCATGGGCCTGTGCGCGGGGGCCTTCATGGGCGGCAAACGCCCCGCCATCATCATGCAGAACACCGCCATCGGCGTCACGATCAACACGCTGGCAACACTGACGCAATACTACCGGATGCCGCTGCCGATGATCATCTCCTACCGCGGTGAATTGCGCGAACCCGTGGCCTGTCAGGTTGAAATGGCTGTGCATACCAAAGCCTTGTTAAACCAGCTTAATATCCCGACATACCATTTCCACAAAGAAAGCGACGCAGACGAGCTCGATGCGATCCTGAAATACACGTTCATGTGCAACAAACCTGTGGCGATCCTGACGGATGCGTCCTTCTGGGGAGGCTACGGCGACCAATGATCCGTTCAGAAATCCTGCGCGACATCGCGCCAATCCTTCGTGACCAACTGGTCGTTTGCAACATTGGTCTGCCCAGCCAAGAGCTGCATATGATCGACGATCAGCCCACCAACTTTTACATGTTGGGCACCATGGGCCTGTCATCCTCCATCGGCCTTGGCCTTGCTCTGGCACAGCCAAAAACCGTCATCTCGATCGACGGCGACGGCTCTGTTTTGACAAACCTCGGCACCCTGCCGACCATCGCCAATAACGTGGCTGACAACTATATCCTGCTGATCATCGACAACGGGTCGTATGGCTCGACCGGCGATCAACCGACCTATGCGGGCAAGAAAACATCGCTGACCGCCGTGGCGCGGGCTTGTGGATGCGACAATGTGATCGAGGTGCAGGACAAAGACCTCGGCCCGGTCCTGCAAGCGGCCATTGATGGTAAAAAGCAAACCGTGATCGTGTGCAAATGCGACAGCGGCAACATCAAGCTGCCAGTGATCACGATGGACCCTGTGGTGATCCGCGACCGGTTCATGAAAGCGGTCGCCAGCTAAATGGGCACGGGCATCCATTCCAGCGCAGATGCGCGCCGCCTGGCGCGCAAACACCTGCCTTGGATGGTGTTCGACTACATCGACGGGGCCGCAGGGGCGGAAACCGGGGCGCAGCGCAACCGCGCCGCCTTTGACGCCATCACCCTGCGGCCCCGTATCTTGCGCAATGTCAGCGAGCGCAGCCTTGCAGTGCCGCTATTTGGGCAAACCGCGGGCGCGCCTTTCGGGATCAGCCCGATGTGCATGTGCAATCTGTCGGGGCATGGCGCCGACATGATGCTGGCTCGCCTTGCCGCGCGTGAAAACGTGCCCTTGGGCGTGTCCACTGTGGCCTCTACCGCGATGGAACCGCTGATTGATGCGGCGCAAGGCAACGCATGGTTCCAGCTCTATTTTACCGGCGACGGGACCGGCACATTTCAACTGGTCGAACGCGCCAAGGCGGCGGGGTATAAAACCATCGTCCTGACCGTGGACGTGCCAGAGGTGGGCCGCAGGCCGCGCGAATTGCGCCACGGTTTCACAATGCCGTTCAAAATCGGCCCCAAACAATTCATCGACTTTGCGCTGCACCCGCGCTGGTCACTGACAACCGCTTTCAAAGGCAAACCGGAGATGGCCAACTTTGAAATGGAGGGCTATCACTTTGACCGCACCGAAAGCCGTGCGCGCGCCGATTGGGGCACGCTGAAACGGCTGCGCGATATGTGGGACGGGCAGCTTGTGGTCAAAGGTGTGCTTGACCCCGAAGACGCAGTTGCATTGCAAAAGGCGGGCGTCGACGCGATCCAGGTCTCCAGCCACGGCAGCCGACAGTTGGAAAGCGCGCCCTGTCCTATCACCGCGCTTGCCGAAATCCGTCGCGCCGTGGGTGACACCTACCCGCTGTTTTTCGACAGCGGCCTGCGCAGCGGTGAAGACGTGGTCAAAGCCTATGACCAAGGTGCCAATTTCACCTTTTTCGGACGTGTGCTGCAATTTGCCATTGCCGCAGGCGGTGAGGAGGGCTTGACCGCCCTATGGGAGGTCCTCAAGACCGAAACAAGCATCACTCTGGCCCAAATCGGGCGCACGGGCCTGCAAGGCTAAATAGGTCTATGTTGCCATAAGCAGTGTCTGACCCTCCTGTTAGACACTGTTTTTTCGCGCATGGCTCTTTCGTGACCACGCGGTTGCTACTGCGCCCATTGCGCATCTGAACTGCTGCTCAGTCTGGCTGTGCCAATTGACTCGCTCTCATCCCAATGCTGCAAATAGAACAAGAGCCTGGTTTCTCAATTTTGAAACCCCCTCAGGAAAAAAGAATGCCGCCGTTAATATCCAGACTTGTGCCGGTCATAAACGATGATTGATCCGACGCTAGAAAGGCCACCAAATTCGCGACTTCGTCCGAATGCCCTTCGCGTTTCAGCGGGGTCGCGCCTGCCACATTCTTTCGCACCTCGTCCTTGGTGAAGGTATTGTGAAAATCAGTGTCGATCATGCCCGGACAAACCGCATTCACGCGAATCTTGGGGCCAAATTCCTTTGCCATGCCACGGGTCATCGTCATGACGGCACCCTTTGAGGCGGCATAGGCAATCGCACCGGGACCACCACCATCACGGCCCGCTTGGGACGCAAAGGTCACAAAACTGCTGCCCACGGGCATATGCGGGGTGACCGCCTTGGCCAGATGATACAGCGATGTGACATTCAGATCCATCACCGCGTTCCAATGCGCAATATCCATATCCGCGATCGTCTTGCGGGCAACCAAACCGCCGGTCACATGCACAACGACGCCAACCTCGTCGCCAAATTGCGCTCTGGTTTGCGCCACTAGCTTGTCCACATCGGCCGCATCGGTCATGTCACCTTGCAAGGCAAATGCCTGACCTCCGGCTGCCTTGATTTGCGCAACCGCAGAGAGGGCGCCCTCGCTGCTTGAATGATAATTAATCGCGACGCTTGCGCCTTCGCTTGCCAAACGTAGCGCGCAAGCACGCCCGATATCACGCCCGCCGCCCGTTACGATTGCTGTCTTTCCGTTCAAATTCATGGATAACCCTCAAAGAATACCGATCTGAGGTCACAATCGCCCCATCCAGACTTAACTGGTATGGTAGTATTCAGAACTTGTCAATATTGCTATTGCCCAGCGCTCACTCTTCGAAAAAGTCAGGATAGTTTTCGCACGCGGTGGCCAAGGTCCCGTCAAGGTGGCGCAGGTGAAGCCGCATCATCGCAACAGCCGTCTCTTGATCGCCTGCGCAAATCGCGTTGAATATATCGGTATGCCCTTCAAGGACTTCCAATCTTCCCGCCGCGTCGGATAATTCAAGCATACAAACCCGATCTGTATGCGCCTTGATTTCGGCAATGGTCTTGAAAACAAGCGGACAATTCGCGGCGTCACAAATCAGTTTGTGAAATTCATAATCCAGCGCATGTAGCTCGTCCGCGTCGCCGGTTTCCACCGCAATCTTTTGCAGCTTCAGATTTTCTGCAAGCGGGGCAAGGCTCTGTTTTGTGGCAACCTCGCAAGCCGTCCGCACAACCTCCACCTCAAGTGCCGCCCTGATAAACCGCGTGCTGCGCAAATCCTCGTGCGATATCTTGCGCACGCGTGTTGCCCGCTGCGGTCTGATCTCCAACAGGTTCAGCTCGCCCAGCCGCATAAACGCTTCGCGCACCGGTTGACGGGACACATTGCAGGCTTTCGCAACTTCGACTTCCGATATTTTTGACCCGGGCAACAGGCGCAAGGCAATGATGTCCGACCTCAACTGGCGGAACACCTCTTCCGTTGTCGTCAGCCTTTTGGCATCATAAGACGTCTGTAGAGCAATCATATTCAATCCCAAACCTTATAGACTTTTGTGCCTATGCCGCTGCACAAGCCCTCATCGGGCATTTAGGGCGAAAACGTCCTGGCATCAACTTATTCATCGCCAAGCCCGTAAACGAAAAGATCAGCAACCGACGTCGCCGCGCTTGTTTCGCGACCAAAACTGTCATCACCCCATCCACCCTGCACAGGTCTTATCACGTATTACCATACTAGTCTGCATTTTTCTTGACGAATGTATTACGACTGGGTTATCCCAGCTCTAGATTTACTAAGAATCTACCCGCCCCACGGCGATCCGGGGCGTCGAAATGAATTCTGGGAGGAATAAAATGACGTTTTTTAGCACAGCAACAAAAAAGGCCGCGCGCCTGACACTTGGCATGGCTCTGGCCACCGGTATCGGCGCAGCGGCGGCCACATCCGCACTTGCCCAAGACATCACGCTTCGCGGCGCCAGCATGTTTGACGAAAACCACGCATTCACCAAAACGTTGGTGAAATTTGCCGAACTGGTTCAGGAAAACTACGACGGCGACGTCACATTCGACCTGCGCCTGAACGGCGAACTGGGTGTCGAAAAGGACTACGTCAACTTCTTGCAGCAAGGCGTTGCCATCGACTACACAATCATGGCGCCGTCAAACATGGCGAAATTTGCGCCTGCTATTCCATTGATGGATATGCCATTCCTGTTCCGCGACCTCGAACACTGGAACAAAGTGCTGTCCAGCGACGCCTTTGCTCCTCTTGAAGCAGAGCTTCTGGAAAATGCCGACATCAAGATCATCGGCTACACAGGCGGCGGCGTTCGCAACCTTGTTTCCAGCGCTCCGATCCGCAATCTCGAAGAACTGGCAGGCCACAAAATGCGCGTGATGGGTGCCCCTATTCAGGCCCAGATCTTTAGCGCCTTGACCGCGGCACCGTCTGCGATTGCCTACAACGAGGTCTACAATGCGATCCAGTCAGGCGTGATCGCCGGCTTTGAAAACGAAGCCGCCAGCATCCAGAACCTCAAGTTCTACGAAGTCGCGCCCTATGTCACGCTGACCAAGCACACGATTACGGTGCGTCCAATCGTCATGAGCGGCAAAACATTCCGTTCACTGCCAGAGGACCTTCAAGCGGCTGTCCTAAAGGCCGGGGCCGAAGCCGGTGCATTTGGCCGCGAACTTGAATCCCGTGAAGACGGTATCAAGCTGCAAGAAATGGTCGACGCCGGTCAGGTGATCGTTCAGGAATTCGAAGGCCGCGACGCGCTGCTTGAAATGGTTATCCCTGTGCAGGATGCATTTGCTGCTGAAATCGGCGCCACCGACTTGCTGAAATCCGTGCGCGGCATGTAACTTGACACTTGAGGCATCCCTTCGCCGGGGTGCCTCGTTTTTCGCGTCAGGACCATCGGTCCACAGCATAAAGGCCATTGCATGATGATCGGGCGTCTCCTCGAAACCTTCACACAAGGTTTACGCATTCTTCTGGCGATACTTATGGCATCGCTTGCCATCCCCGTCAGTATGCAGGTCATTTCCCGCTATACCGGCATCATCCCCACGTTTTTGTGGACAGAAGAACTCGCCACCTTCATTTTTGTCTGGATCGTCATGATCGGCGCCATGGTCGCGGTCTGGGACGGCACCCATTTCGATGTGGTCATCACCGCGAACGCGCGCAGCCCGCTGGGGATTTTTCTGCAAAAATCCACCGTCCATGTTTTTGTCGGCATCTTTGCGTTGCTGTTTGCCTATTACGGAATCGAATACGCCAGAATTGGCACGATCCAAAGCTCGGTCATGATGCGGGCAAATCTGCTTTGGACATATATCACCGTCCCCATCGCCGGTTTTGTCTGGACAGTATTCACAGCCTACCGGTTGTATGAGGCCTTCACGACCTATCAAACAAGCAAAAGAGCAAAGACATGATCATCACAACAGGTGTTGCCAGCGCCATTCTGGTTGGCGGGTTTTTGCTACTCATTCTGATACGGGTCCCTGTAGCGTTTGCATTGGGCATCGCTACGATCCCGATCGTCATGCTGGATATCCGGCTTACGCCGTTCATCATCATTGACCGCATGTTCCAGTCTTATAACTCCTTCATCCTGCTGGCCGTGCCGTTTTTCCTGCTGGCGGCAAACCTGATGAACTCGGGCAAGATAACCGCCAAGCTCATTGATCTGGCGCGGGTTCTAACCGGCTGGATGCCCGGCGGACTTGGCCATGTGAATGTGGCGGTCTCCATGCTTTTCGCCGGTATTTCGGGATCATCAACCGCCGACGCGGCAGGGACCGGCAAAATCCTGATCCCCGCCATGGTCAAAGAAGGCTACGATCCTCGTTTTTCAATCGCGATCACGGCCTGCTCTTCTGTGATGGGCGTGATTATCCCGCCCAGCATCCTGATGGTGGTCTGGGGCGGCGTCATGCAGATGTCAGTGGGCGCGCTGTTTCTGGCAGGGGCGATCCCGGGGCTATTGATCGGCTTCGCGCTGATGGCGACAGTCTATGGATATGCAAAGGTCTATGACTACCCGATCACACTCAAGCCTACATTTGCCGAATTCTGGAGCGCCTTCAAAGGCGCAGCCTTGGCCATGCTGACACCTGTGCTTGTGATCGGCGGCATCGTCGGCGGCATCGTCACCCCCACCGAAAGCGCCATCATCGCAGCAGCATATGCGCTGTTCCTCGGGGTCTTCGTTTACCGCACCGTGACATTCCGCGATCTGGGCGCAATATTCTACGACACCGGCAGGTTTGCCTCGATCTCCTTGTTCGCAATCGGCACCGCTTCGGCATTTGGCTGGATGCTGGCGTTCTATAACGTGCCGCGGCTGATCGTTGATGTGATGACCGCCGGTGACCTCGGCGTGATCGGAACCTCGCTGATTATCGCCGCCTTATTTCTATTCTTTGGCCTGTTTATCGACGCCATCCCGACGATCATTATCCTTGGCACGGTGCTGCTTCCCGTCGCTACCGCCGCCGGCATTGAACCGGTCGCATTTGCCATCATCGGGATCATTTCGCTGGCCTTCGGTCTGGTGACGCCGCCCTATGGGCTGTGTCTGCTGATTTCGGCAGCAATCGGGGGCATGAACGTGGTCAGCGTCATGAAAGACGTTTGCATCATCCTCACGCCTATGTTGCTGATCTTACTGCTTATCATCGTATTTCCGGATATCGCCCTCTGGCTTCCCCGCACTCTGATGCCAATGGCATTCCAATGATCTGTGCCGTGGTGCCGCGATGAGACCCGTCTGGCGCTGGTTCGGGCCCGATGATCCGATCACATTGACCCAAATCCGCCAGGCCGGTGCGTTGGGCATCGTCACCGCCCTGCACAATCGCGCGCCGGGCACGCCATGGCCCACATCCGAAATCGCCGCGACCAAAGCAATGATCGAAGCAAGCGGCCTGACATGGGATGTCTGCGAATCGATCTGGATGCCAGACGCGATCAAACTGAAGGGAAGCGGCGCGAAACCGGAAATCGACGCATGGATCGAAACGATGCGCCATCTTGCGGACGCGGGCATAAAGACAATCTGCTACAACTTCATGCCCCTGCTCGACTGGACGCGCACAGATCTGGACTACCCCATAGCGGGCCGTGGCCGTGCTCTTCGGTTCGATATGATCGATTTCATTGTCTATGACGTCCATATCCTCGCGCGCGCAAATGCGCATACCACCTACCCAGACCATCTGTTGCTTGCGGCCCGCCAACGATATGCCGCAATGCCCATCACGGCGCAGGACAGGCTGGAACATACCATTATCGCGGGGCTGCCCGGCAGCGCCACCGGCTTCACGCGCGATCATCTTCGTGACGGCATTGCGCGTTTCTCGCAACTTTCGCATGATGACCTGCGCGCAAACCTCGCGTCTTTTCTGGATGCGGTCATCCCCGTGGCCAGCGCGTTGGGCATAAATCTGGCGATCCACCCCGATGACCCGCCCGTCTCGCTGTTCGGGCTTGCGCGCTGTGTCTCGACCGCAGATGACCTGCGCTTTATATTTGCCAGCAATCCGGCCCCTGCAAACGGGCTGACCTTTTGCACCGGCTCGCTTGGCGTGCGGCACGATAACACCCTGCCCGACATGGCGCGCGAATTCCGCGACCGCATCCATTTTGCACATCTGCGCGATATCCAGCGCGAGGCCGACGGCAGCTTTTATGAGGCTGCGGTTTTTGAAGGCAACTCGCAAATCTTCGAGGTGGTCAAAGAACTGCTGCACGCACCCTCGACCTTGCCATTTCGCCCCGATCATGGTCACCTTCTGGATTTTGAAGGCAGCCGTAAAGCCAATCCTGGATATTCCTATCTGGGGCGCCTAAAAGGCCTGTCAGAACTTCGCGGCGCAATACTTGCCCTGTCACACCAATCGAGAGACCTGATATGACATCCATCCTTGGCATAGGCGAATGCATGGTCGAGCTGTCCGCCGCAGGGCCAGGGCTGTGGCGGCAAGGATTTTCCGGCGATGTGTTCAATGCGTTGTGGTATGCCCGCGCACTGTCGCACGACAACATCACGGTCGCATTTCATACCGCACTGGGCACCGATCCCTTGTCAGATGAATTGCTCGCATTCGCGCAAAACGCCGGTATCGATTGCACCAACACCCCGCGCATTCAAAATCGCAGACCTGGCCTCTATTCAATCCACCTGGATGGCGCAGAGCGCAGTTTTACCTACTGGCGCGACACATCGGCGGCACGGATGATGCTGCGCTATCCCGAAATGCTTTGGCCAAAGGTTGCCACCGCTGACGTGATCTATTTGTCGGGGATAACGCTGGCGATCCTTCCCGACGACGATTGCAGCGCCCTGCTGAACAACCTGCGATCTCGCAAAAGAAAAACCGCCATCATCGCCTTTGACCCCAACATCCGGCCCCACCTATGGCAAGACAGCGACCGGATGCGCGCTGTGATCTCGCAGGCCGCATCCCTATCGGATATCGTTCTGCCCAGTTTCGATGACGAGCGCGCCGCATTTGGTGACCGTGACCCCGAACAGACCGCGCAGCGCTATCGCGCATTGGGCGCGGACCATGTGGTGGTGAAAAATGGCCCTGCTGATACAATCCTTCTTCAGGCGGGCACGCTTGCGTCTTTTTCGGTTCCCGCGGTTGAGGGCGTCACCGACACCACCGCCGCCGGCGACTCTTTCAACGGCGCATATATCGCGAGCCTGCTTGCCGGGCTCTCGCCAACAGATGCGATCCATGCCGCACAAACATGCGCGGGTCAGGTTATAAAACACAAGGGGGCTTTGGTCGCCTTTTCGGACCTTGCCAAACCAACACCCGTTTCTTGAATTTCGCCGCGGCGCACCCTGCGCGAAACCATCCACCAGTGACAATAAGTTGCGATTTGCGCGCTCGCAGCTTATCTGCTTGTTGACCTTCAGCAATCGGGCGCGACATGGCGAATTTCCTGTATCAAAACGATCTACCAGACGACCTCGACCTCGGGGCCATTGTTGCCATCGACTGCGAGACCATGGGGCTTAACCCGCATCGCGACAGGCTATGCCTGATCCAGATGTCTGGCGGCGACGGCAACTGCCACCTTGTGCAAGTGGCAAAAGGACAGACCGATGCGCCCAACCTGTGCAAAATGCTGCAAAACCCCGATGTGCTGAAACTCTTTCACTACGGCCGCTTTGACATCGCCGCATTGCTCCACACCTTTGGCACCCTTGCCGCGCCGGTCTATTGCACCAAAATCGCCTCGAAACTGGTGCGCACATTCACCGACAGACACGGGCTGAAAACGCTGGTGCAGGACATGCTCGGCACCGATATCTCCAAACACCAACAGCAAAGCGACTGGGGCGCTGCAGAACTGTCCAACGCACAGCTCGACTATGCCGCCTCTGACGTGCTTTACCTGCACAAACTGCGCGACGCACTCGACGTCATGCTCGCCCGCGAAGGACGCGCCGATATGGCCCAAGCCTGCTTTGACTTTCTGCCCATGCGCGCCCAACTCGATCTGGCCGGCTGGCCGGACCAGGACATCTTTTCACACGCATGACAGATCACACGAAATTCATCGCCACCGCGACCCGCGTCATTGATGCAGAGGCCGCAGCGCTGCACACTTTGGGCGCCTCTCTTGGTGACAGCTTCGGCGCGGCAATCTCGCTTTTGCTGGCGGCAAAGGGGCGGGTGATCGTCTCTGGCATGGGTAAATCGGGGCATATCGCGCGCAAAATGGCCGCTACATTCGCCAGCACCGGCACGCCCGCACATTTTGTGCACCCCGCCGAGGCCAGCCACGGCGACCTTGGCATGATGACCAGCGGCGACGTGGTGATCGTGCTGTCGAACTCTGGTGAAACTCCCGAACTGGCCGATCTGGTCGCCTATACGCGCCGCTTTGACATCCCGATGATCGGGGTCGCCAGCCGCGAAAACAGCACCCTGCTGACCCAATCCGACGTGGCGATCGTGCTGCCGCAACTGGGCGAGGCTTGCGGCACCGGCATCGTGCCCACAACATCCACCACCATGACGCTGGCTCTGGGTGACGCGATGGCGATTGCGCTGATGGAACACCGGCAGTTCACCCCCGAAAATTTCCGCGACTTCCACCCCGGCGGCAAGCTGGGGGCAAAACTGGCGCGTGTGCGCGACCTGATGCACGGCGGCGATGCCATCCCGCTGGTGCAAACCCACACCCCCATGAGCGACACCCTGCTGATCATCAGTCAAAAAGGCTTCGGCGTGGTTGGCGTCACCGACACTGACGGCTACCTTCAAGGCATTATCACCGACGGCGACCTGCGCCGCCACATGACAGGGCTGCTCGAGATGACCGCCGGACAAGTTATGACATCCGACCCGCGTAGCGTCACACCCGACACCCTCGCCGCCGAGGCGATTGGCGTGATGGAGGGCAAGATCACCTGCCTGTTCGTGATGAACGCCGACAAGCGCCCGCAAGGCATTTTGCATATCCATGACTGCCTGCGGGCTGGCGTGGTCTAGACCCGTGGCGGGATACGATAACTTTCACTCATACCTCGTCGGTTGGTCGAAAATCATCCTGCCATTGGTGGCACTTGGACTGCTCTCGACACTCTTTCTTTTTGCAAAATCCAGCACCGACACCAGCAGTATCCCGTTTGCCGAAATCAGTGAGCTGGCGCGCGACCAACGGATTGGCACACCGCAATTCTCGGGGGTCTCCGACGACGGATCTGTCATCTCGATCGGGGCGCAAAGCGCACAACCGGCACCCGGCAAACCAGATACGGTCACAATCACCGCCCTGTCGCTGGACCTTGCCGCCGCCGACGGAAGCGAGATCAAAATCACTGCCATCGAAGGCGAAATCGACGGGTCCAACAGGGTCGCACGGCTCTTGGGTCTGGCGCAGCTCAAAACATCCAGCGGCTACACAATGGAAACCAACGGGCTTACTGCCAACCTTGAAACCGGCGTCATTATGTCCGACGGAGCACTGGAAATTCGCGCACCATTCGGCAGATTAACCGCCGGACGCGTCACATTCAAAACCGCAAACGACGATACCGGACAGCAGATGCTGTTCACACAGGGCGTTCGCCTGATATACACCCCCAATAGCGACAGCGCAGAGGATGCCGACAAATGAAAATCGTGATCGCCCTTCTGGTGGGCCTCGCCAGCGCGTCCCCCGTCTTTGCGCAAACAAACATCAACCTCGGTGGCATTAGCGCGGACCCTTCAGCAGCTGTCGAAATTTCGGCAGATAACCTCTCGGTTGACCAAGACACCGGCACCGCCGTGTTCAGCGGCAATGTGGTCATCGGCCAAGGCGCGCTGCGACTGTCTGCAGGGTCGGTGCGCGTCGTCTACGCGGAAGAAACCGGCGATATCGCACAATTGATGGCCTCGGGCGGCGTCACCTTCGTGACAGACACCCAAGCCGCCGAAGCCGCATCAGCCGACTACAACCTCACCACAGGACAGTTGACCCTGTCGGGCAATGTCTTGCTAAGCCAAGGCGCAAGCGCACTATCGGCCGATAAAATGACCGTGGACCTGACATCCGGCACGGCGCAAATGTCGGGACGGGTGCGCACCGTGTTTCAACAAGATGGCGGCAATTGATGCCCGCGCTGACTGTCCAAGATGGCGATGCGGGTCTGCAAATTATCAATTTGCGCAAAAGCTACCGCAAACGGCTGGTGATCCGCGATGTCAGTCTCGATCTGGGGCGCGGCGAAGTGGTCGCACTACTGGGCCCCAACGGGTCAGGTAAAACCACTTGCTTTTACGCCATCGCGGGGCTGGTGACACCTGAAGGCGGCAAAGTCATCATCGACGGACGCGACGTGACACCCCTGCCGATGTATCGGCGTGCGCGGCTCGGGATCGGCTACCTGCCACAAGAAATGTCGATTTTCCGCGGTATGACGGTCGAAGACAATATCCTGTCGATCCTCGAAATCGCTGTGCCCGACAAGCGCAAACGGCGTGAACGGCTCGAAGACCTGCTGTCGGAATTCTCGATCGAACATCTGCGGCGCGCCTCTGCCTTGGCCCTGTCAGGCGGCGAACGTCGGCGGGTCGAAATCGCGCGTTGCCTTGCAGCGGGGCCGAAATACGTTTTGCTCGACGAGCCCTTCGCAGGCGTCGACCCGATTGCGGTCGGCGAAATCCGGCACCTTGTAGCTGACTTGAAAAATCGCGGCATCGGCGTGCTTATCACCGACCACAACGTGCAGGAAACCCTGCAAATCGTTGATCGGGCCTATATCCTTCACGACGGCAGGGTTTTGATGAACGGCACCACACAAGAAGTGATCAATGACGAAAATGTGCGGCGCGTCTACTTGGGAAATAGTTTCCGCGTCAGCTGAAATACGCAAATGTTAACAACTGCGTCATTGACAAACCCCCCGATGTTAGCGCCAAATGTAGGTGATGATATATCAGGTTTTCACTCCCTTTCATGTTCAGGTTATTCAGCCTGATCAAAGGGATACGGTTAATATTTCCCTTGTATCATCAACCTTCAAAACAGCACCACGACCCTTGCAATGGTTGAATACCTGCCACTTGTCGGGTGCCAAAAACAACGAGAATTGGAGAAACGATGCTTTATCAAATCACCGGTAAGCAGATTGATATAGGCCAGGCGCTGCAAACCCACGTCGAGACCGAACTAAACGAAATTCTCGACAAATATGCAGGCCGACCCACCGACGCAAATATCGTATTTTCCAAGTCCGGTCATGAATATGTGTGCGAAACCACCGTGCACCTGTCGACCGGCCTGACCGCCCAAGCAAAGAACCATGCCACTGAAATCTATGCGGCTTTTGACGGTTGCTCCGAGAAAATGGATAAGCAGTTGCGCCGTTACAAGCGGCGGTTGAAAGACCACCACAAAGAACGCTCACAACCGGTTGAACTTTCGGACGCCGGCTCGTATATCCTCGCTTCGACAGACGAGTCAGATGACGCCCCAAACGATGCCGTAAGTGGAATGATCGTCGCCGAGATGGAGATGAAAATCCAGTCTTTGTCAGTCGGAGAAGCGGTGATGCAGATGGAGCTCGCCGACAAACAGATGCTCGTTTTCCGTAACGAGAAACATAATGGAATCAACGTCGTTTTTCGGCGTGACGATGGAAATATTGGCTGGGTCGACCCGCGCACGATGGGATGATCTAGCTGGCTTAGACCGGAAAGTCTTACAATGCTCCTTGGCGATATCCTTAACCCACACGCGGTAAAAACCATCAACTCTTGCACCAGCAAGAAACGGCTTTTCCACGATCTGGGCGAACTCGCCGAGGGGTCCTATCACCTCGACCAAACCAGCGTCATCGATGCGCTGATCGAGCGCGAAGGGCTTGGCCCGACCGGCGTTGGTCACGGCATTGCACTGCCTCATGCGCGGCTTGGCTCGGTCAGCAGGGTTTGCGGCATCTTCTTGCGTCTTGAAAAACCGCTCAACTTCGATTCCGTCGACAGGCAACCCGTTGACCTGGTATTTGCCTTACTCGCGCCCGCCACCCAGGGCGTCGAACACCTCAAGGCGCTTGCGCTGGTTTCGCGCACGATGCGAGACGCCAATGTCTGTGCAAAGCTGCGTGCAAATAGTGACCCTAGCACATTGCACGCAATCCTGACGGAAAATCAGGCGACCCAAGCCGCTTAACGCGGACGCCAGTCCCCAAATCCAAAGGCAAGATAATCGCGTTGGCACGCATCGCGGGCCGCCGATTCAATCTCGGCGTCGTAAATCGCGGCAAGCCTGTTGGCGAATGGGTCAGTAACTGTCATCGGCTCGGGCATACTTTCCAGCCCCAACTGGCTCGCCAAAACGGCAAAATCGCCTCGCATACGGTCCTCGCGCAAGATCAAATCAGGCAAGCCAAAAATCGACACCCCCTGCAGCCACGTCAACTGACTGGCCCAGGCACCATCAACACGAATCGCGGTCTGCGCATTCAGGTTGCTCTTGAGAAATGACAACCACGCCAGAAATGCCGTGCGATGCGCGGTCATGGTATAATCTTTGTCAGTCTCTGGCGCGGCCGCTTTTTCAGGGATCGGCAGATTATGCACCTTGCGCAACGTGGCGCGAATTTCGCGGAAACATCCTTCGCCTGTCTGCAAAATATGATGACAAAACGCATAATGCGCGCGGGCCAACGGATGGCGCACGACCGAAAAACTGCGATGCCCGACATGGGAACGCTTCCAGTGACGCAGCGCCTTTTGGGTGAAATCCGTTTGCAAATCATCCGCGGTCGCACCATCCAATCGCGCCAGCCAATCGCGCACCGCCGCGTCAGGACCGGACTTGACCGGCATATACAATAGGCCGGATTTGGGAGCGGCCACATAACTCGGAATCATCGGACCACGGCGCGGCTCGAAATTCGGCGTGCGCGACAAATTAAACCGGTCAAGCCGCGCCAGCGACTTTTCCATCGCAGGAAAATCGACAACCTTTTCCGACATCGGCATCGGGTTTTGCTTTTTCAGGGTCTTGTCAAGCGCCGCAATCCGGTTATGGCACCCCAGATATTCGGCCAAACCATTCATCACTTCAACGTCTTGCAAGTCCTCATAGGCCACATAAAATGCCGTCTGCCCCATGCGCTGTAACGTCGTCAAAAGCTGGACCTGAAACGCTTGCAGCGCCTCCAGATGGGCTTCGAATTCCTGCGGATGAAACTCTATCTTCTCGGTCTTGGCATGGCTGACATTGGTCAGCTTCCACTGCCCGGTAGCCGCCGCAATCTTCCAGCTCACAAAACTTTCCACCGGATTGCGGGTCAGAATGATCTTGGCGCAATGCCGGTCGGACATGCAGATATCAAGCACGCGCGGATCGTGATCATTAAAAAACCGGAACCCGTTCACCCCCTCTGCCGCCTTGATCTTTTCGATCAAGACATTCGGGTCGGCGTCTCGTTGCTTTTGGGTCACGCCCAGCACGTTGCCCGCCTGCGGATAGCCGATAAAATGCGGATTGAACGCCTCTCCCAAACAGGTCAGACCATCAAACGCATTGATGTTGGATTCCAGAAAATTGGACCCCGTGCGCATCTCCGCAAACACGACAAAATAGTCAAATGCAGCCATAATCTACCGGACCAAATAAGGTTTGCGTGGCTTGGGTTGCTTGTTTTCTTGCCCCGGATCCACCGGAAAATCGCCCATCAAATAGGGATGCATCCCCTGATTTTTAAGGTTCTGGAGAAACTGCGCAAAGCCCGACAAATCAACCATACGCGGCGCTTCGGTCAGGCGGCGCACCGTCTTGCCGGTCATCTCGTCAACAATCACTTGCAGCGGCTCCATCGGTGCCTGCACAAATTCGGACATCGTCCAGACGCGCACTCGGGCCTTGGCCCAAGGCGACCGCAACGCATTCAAATGCTCGTTCTCGACATGCTGCAAATGCGCGGCCTCTTGGCGGATATCGGCAAAATTGCGGTTTGACTGAAACAGTTTGACCGCCCAGGCCCCCGTAATCACGCTCACATGGGCGTTGGGATCGGTGGCAAGCATCCAACTGATAAACTGCGAATCCTGTGGGCCAAACTGAAAACACTGCCGTTCGCCGCGCGTGTTCCAAATCAAATTCGTCAGGAACATCTGGCTGTTATAGTCGCGCAAAATCGGGTTATCGATCAGCGCACCACTAAACGACCCCTGACGCCCGTCAAATTCAACTCGGTCCATCGCGTATAAATGACCATGCACCCTTGCCGCGGTCACTTTCGCCAACCAGGGCTCGAAATTCTCGAACAATTCACTAAAGCCCTGAAACACGGAATAGGGCGCCGAGGTCACACCGTTTTCCCAGTCACGGTTCGGATACCGGCTTTGCATATACAGACCCGGACGGCCTCTTGTGCGGCGATCCACGGCTTTGGAAAAAATTCGGTCAATCTTGCCGGGGTTCGGCTCGGCGCCCTTCATGGCATTGCCGTCTTCGGCCAGAAACGTCTGATACAAACGGGTCGCATTTGGCCAGATCTTGCGGGCCACAAAGCAATCAGAGCGGCGCAAAAGCTGCAAGTGATCATCATAAAAGATATGTGGCTTGCCCTGAAAATCAAACTTCGACAGGGTCAGTGACCGGCTCTCTATATTGCCCGAATACAAGCGCGCCAAAGTCTGGAAATAACTCTCGTCAGGGATCCATACTTTCCTGAAATAGCGGTCATATGCCTCCCGCTCCGGGTCTTGCAAAATCGCCGTCAACGTCTGGCGGGTCAGACACCACCACTGCGACCCCATATGCGGCACCAGACCAGCAGGCACCTTGCGCTTGAACCGGAAAAACCGCTGCAATTTGACATAGGCATCAAACATTTTGCGATTGGTTTTCCATGAAAACGGAAACCGCAGGGTAAATCTCTCTGCGTCCAGACCACCCACCGTCCAAGGCACTTCGGAGGTTGTTGCGCTTTCGATAAAATCGGTGCGCGGGCGACTGTTCAGATAGGTGACCAACTCTTGCACAGGGCGCAACGGCATACACGACCCCGATGCCAGATACACATGACGGACCTCGGGAAATTTCGCCAGCAACAGCGTCGCGGCCGACTGCGTGCCCGCAACAATACCCCATGTGCCCCATTCGCAGGCGTGTCGCTTGCAAAACTTCACCTGCTTGAGATCGGCAAGTGCAGCGACAAAATCGTCATGCGCCCTTTTCCCGACCTTCTGGTCAACATGCACCGCAACAGGACAGCCACCCTTGACCCAATGCCGGATCACCTGTTCGGCGCGATCAAATGCATTGTGGACCAGAATGACAACACCAACCGTCATGCCCAGTTCCCCTTGGACATAATTCCCAAAATCTCTAGCTGGCGCCAGTTGATATATTTCTCGCTCCATTTGCACCACAGATCGGGGTTCTGCTCTGATCCCGCCGCATAGGCCTTGTATTCATGGCTGTTGGCATAGTGCTGGCCGCGCAGTAACTCTTCGCGTGCCTTATCGGTAAACGTCGATAAGAACTTGGTATGCAACAACGCGCCTGACGCTTTCTCGCCGCCCCATTCATCATAAACCAGATTCAAACCTCGCGGCAGCAACATGTGCGTCGAGCTGACATAGGTATAATTGCGGTTCCACTTCACCAAGGGGATCTTGTTCAACGCGGGCGCTCGCTCCGGCTCATTGGCGAAAAACGTGCGGGCGCGCGGGCCCCCCTGTATCCACAGATTGCCGAACTTGCGATTGCGGTTAATGATATAATTTCCGCTGTCAAACCAATGCGCCGAGTCCAGCGGGTCATCGCCGGGCCGGTAAGGAATATTGTCTACCGGACCCTTGGGATACATATCAACCAGCATCGCGCCAAACGACTTGATCGACGATGCATCCAGCCAATCCGTCAATGCGCCTAACGGGCGGGTATCACAAAACGGATAAACCAACAGCTCGTCAGGATCGACCACAAGCGTCCAATGCCCATGGGCATATTTGCGCTGTAAATAGTTCAGCCAATCAACACCAAAACGCGCCCGCTTGTAACTGCCCTTGGCGCGCCACAGCGATACATCGGGCTGCTCGCGCAGAAACTCGGCCCCGCCGTCGTCACTCTCGTTATCGACCATAAAGAAATGGTTCACACCCAGATCACGGTAATACTTCAGAAAAAACGGTAAACGCAGCGCTTCGTTGCGAAACGTCGAAAACGCCAGAATATCGTCGGGCTTTATCTTGCCCGTGCGATTGGCAGCCGCCGACAACTCGCGACGCTTGCGATACGCCCGAATTAACCAGCGCTTACGCTGGAGCCGAAGCCGATATGACTGCAAAACACCCAAAGATGCCCCTTTTCACATGGTCAAAGCACTACCAGTTTCGAAACGGCTATCAAATCTTACTTAATACAGTCTTGAAATGATCCGCCCATCGGGGCGGCGCATACTGTATTTTTGTCCCTGATCCGCCTGAAACTGCCAATTCTTTGATCGTCTTTTCCCATAGATAGCGGTCCGAAAGGGCTACGTAAACGGCACTGTTGCCCAGAACTTCCCCGTAAACTGCCAAATCGGCACAAACGACACGGCACCCCAGCGCAAGCGCCTCTGCGGGCGGCAGTCCAAATCCCTCTGCCTGCGACGGAAACAGCATCGCCGCAGCCCCCTTCACTAGGGCTGCAATCTGCCCGTCCGACAGATCATTTGCCTCGATCACATTCGGCACACCCTGATCGAGTCGTGCAAAAACCGCATCATTTCGCCACCCGCGCTTGCCGCAAAGATACAGCGGCGGTGCATCAGCCCCCCACGCCTGCCAGATATCCAGCAACAGCGCGTGGTTTTTGCGCGGCTCGATCGTGCCGACAGTCACAAAATAGGGGGCCCGTGGTCGCGCAAATTCAGTGTCTATTACAGGCACATCAACGCCCAAATGGGCCATCACAGTCTTTGGAACGGGGCCAAGTTTCGACAGATGCCGGATCACATCCGCCTGACATTGCGCCGAGGTGCAAATGACCACATCAGCGTGCCGCGACACAATCGCCAGCTTGTCTTCAAACCCCTGCACCGCTCCGGCGCGTTGGGTTTGCGGATACTCCAGCGGGATCGTATCATGCAACAAAACCACCTTTCGGGCCCCGGAGACGCCCTGCATCATGCGAAGGTTCAGGTTGCTATGACCGGTGTTGAAATAGACAAAATCCGCCGGCAGGTTTTCAGTGATCAAACGTCTTAACCGGCTCTTTGTGGCCCGGGCGATTGCGATGCGGCGTAAAAATGACTGTCCGGTCTTTCTGGGACCATCCAGTCTGGGGTTCAGCCGACTGATCACATCAGGGCTGCCCCAGTCACCCGAGGCAATCGCCTTTGCGATCGACGCAGCGCCAGTCCGGTCCAGCAAAACATAGCCGAGCGCTGTGCGGGCAATAGCAAAGAACGGCGTTGGATGATCGGCCAAATGCCTTAGATAGGCGCGTTCCACACGGTCCACGCCCGTCGGATGCAACCCCGCGCGATTGATCAATCTGGTAATATCCAGCAGGTGGGCACTTGGCTGATTTGCTTGTCCCACCATGCTGCAACCCTATTGCGCTGCGCGGGCGTTCCCGACAATCTCTTGCAGATAGGCGGAAAACTCGTCTCTCAAATCATCCCTGGCCAGTGCGAATGACACCATCGCCTGCAAATATCCAGCCTTGGACCCGCAATCGAAACGCTGGCCCTGAAACCGATACCCAAAGACATCGCGACCATCGGTCAATTCTTTCGCAATTGCATCGGTCAGTTGCAACTCACCACCCGCGCCTTTGTCGATCTGATTCAGATTCTGCATGATCTTGGGCGACAAAATATAACGCCCGATCACCGCAAGATTGGATGGCGCTTGACCAACGGGCGGCTTTTCAACCATGCCGCGGACATTCACCACAGGGCCGTTTTCGCCGCTGAGATCCAGCACACCATATGACGATGCCTTTTCGGGGGCGACTTCCATCGTGGCGACCATGCTGCCACCTGTCTCGGCATAGGCCTCTACCATCTGCTGCAAACACGGCTTTTCGGCGGCAATCACATCATCGGGCAAAATCACGGCAAACGGCTCGTTGCCGACCAGACGACGGGCACACCACACCGCATGACCCAGACCCAACGCCTTGTGTTGACGGATATAGGCAATCGCACCGCTGTCCATGCTTGTCTTCTTGAGAATATCCAACAACTCGGTCTTGCCGGCCTTTCGCAACGAGTTTTCCAAATCAGGTGCGTCGTCGAAATAATCCTCAAGCGCCGATTTCCCGCGCGAGGTCACAAAGATAAACTCCTTGATGCCCGCCGCTCTGGCCTCGTCAATGGCGTATTGAATCAACGGGCGATCCACCAAAGTCATAATTTCCTTCGGCACCGACTTGGTTGCAGGCAAAAACCGCGTGCCCAGTCCGGCGACGGGAAAAATGGCTTTTGTAACTTTAGCTTTCATAATTTCTTTCCAGTTAAGCAATTTGTGAACCCATAACATGGTAAAGGCGTGTAACAAAGATGTGAAAACACGTTGTTGATCCACGCCCAAGACTATCGCCGGTTGCAACCCCCGCCTACGCCCTATGGGCTACCTGACCGGCGCAACGCGCTCATTTTCCTGTTCGACCCTTGCCCTTGCTCGCCATAGTTGTATTGGCCTGTCGCTACGCTCAGATTTCCCAAACTGACCGCCCGTTTGCAGCCAGAACCCGTCCGAGGTGAACCCAACACGGTGATATCTCGCCGTCAGCGATAGCAAAATCACCGTCACCCGCTCACCCCGCCTTGTGGCGGCTTTCGCCTGCGCATATTTGCTGCGCCACTGCCAGAACCGCCCTGAGATCATGCGCCTCTTGGCGCTCATTTGCCCATGAAACGCCCGCAACCCGACTTGTGTAAATGCGCCCGCCTCGCCATAGCTGCGCGTCAAACCATCCGCCCAACCGGCATCAAACGTGGCCAACACCCGCCCGACATCGGACGGCAGCAATCGACCCGCCACCATATGACGCAACAGACGCAGGCGTTGCGCTTCTCGCTCTGGCGCAAACTGGCCCGGATCACCCCCATGTTTGCGCAAATAAACCGCAAGGCTTGCGCCAATCTGGTGCAAATCCCGCGGCACCCGCTCTGCACTGCGGCGCGCACTTTTCGCATAGCCGTGATGCACCTGTGCCAGCGGCACAATCGCGGTTTTATGGCCCACCTGACCCAGCCGCATATTCAAATCTGTCTCATCGAGATAAAAGTGAAATGCCGGATCAAACCCACCAAGCGCTGTCAAAACGTCCCGCCGCACGGCCATATTGGTGCCCTCGGTCTTGATCGCTCGCGCAGGCGTGCCGTCAAACACAACCGGCGCAGCACCGGGCAATGCGATATTTTCGGTCCGTGCATCCACGTCAACCGCACGGCCCTTCCATTGAAAACTGATCCCATTGCGCCCGATCACATAGCCGCCCGCCGCTGCAACTTGCCCGTCCTGAAAAGGTGCGACCAGATGCAGCAACCACATCGGCTCGGGCACCGCATCATCATCGATAAACGCGATGATCTCGCCACCGGCTTGGGCAATACCGGCATTGCGTGCGGCGGCAATATTGGGGGTGTCAAACACAACCAGCTTCACCTGCTCGCCCAGCGCATGGGCCCGCACAGCATCCGCCCCCTCGGCATCGGCGACAACGACAATTTCAAAGTGCGGATAGTCAAGCTGCCCGACACCGGTCAGACACAGCCCCAACAAATCCGGCCGCCCGTGACTGACAATCACAACACTGACAGGCGGCAAGGTCACGCCGCGCCCATTTGCGCCATCATCGCCTCGATACGTGGCACATCCTCGGGGTTGTTCAACTCCCAGAACTGACGACCCCGGGCGTCAACTTCCACGCATAACACATGCGCGCCGCGCTCCAAAAACCGCAACTGCTCCAAACCCTCCAGCCGCTCCAGCGGGCCCATCGCCCAGCGCGGATACGCCGCCAGCGCCGACGGACGATAGGCATAGACCCCGACATGATGGAAAACGGGTGTATCTTCCTGATCGGCATAGGTTTTACCTGTATAGGGGATCACCTCTTTGCTGAAATACAACGCGGTATTATTCGCACCAAATACCGCCGTCGTGCCGCCCACGCGCCCCGCGCGACGATCCTCCAAAAACCCGTTCAGTGCCGCGCCCTGGGTGCGCAAAACAGGGGTCGCCACCTCGGCCACCGGATCGGCCCTCAGGCCCGCAATCAAGTCCTCGACAAACCACGCAGGTGTCAGCGGCGCATCGCCTTGCAGATTGACCACAATATCAAAACCGCCACCTAAATTATCATAGGCCTCGGCGCATCTCTCTGTGCCGTTCTGACAAGCCTCGGACGTCATCACAACCTGCGCGCCAAACGCCTCTGCCGCGTCCTTGATGCGCAGGTCATCGGTCGCCACCACCACACGGTCTACGCCCCTAACCGCCATCGCCGCATCCCAGCTGCGCCGGATCAGGCTTTTCGCCTCGCCACCCGCACCACGCAATTCAACCAGCGGCTTGCCCGGATAGCGGGTCGAGGCATAGCGCGCCGGAATGACAACCAGAACCGACATTTACGGCAGCTTCAAATCAACGCCAGGGGCGTAGGCAATAAAGAACGGATTGGCAAAATCAGCCTTGCCATAGGTCAGCGTGCTATGATCATCAAACCGGACCACCGCGCCACCGGCACCCGTCAAAACAGCATGACCCGCCGCCGTGTCCCACTCCATCGTGCGCCCGACGCGGGGGTAAATATCCGCCTCGCCGGTGGCCACCAGACAAAACTTCAACGACGAACCGGCGCTCTTGCTGTCGCGCACATGATACTTGTTGATGTAATCATCTGTCGCCTGATCACGGTGCGATTTGGACGCAACGACCAACAAGGCTTCATTGTCAGGCGTGCTCACCTTCATCTGCGTCACAGGGCCAACCGCATCCTTGGAAAAATCACCCGTCTCCTCGACCGAAACGCCCGCCGCATCGGTATAGAACAACCGGTCCTTTGCAGGCGCATAAACGATGCCGCGCACCGGCACACCATCGACAACATAAGCAATATTCACGGTAAAATCACCGCGCCGCTTGATGAACTCTTTGGTGCCATCCAGCGGATCAACAATCAAAAACGTGCTGACATTCTGTCCGTGACTTTCCGCCTGCTCCTCGGTCACCAGGGCCACATCAGGAAACGCCACTCGCAAACCCGCACTGATAATCGCGTCAGCCGCCTCATCGGCCTCCGTCACAGGGCTTTCGTCAGACTTTGACCGGACCTCGAAATCAGGATCGGCATAAATCTCCATGATCTTGTCACCGGCTTCCAGCGCCAAACGGCGCATGACTTGGGTCAACTTTTCAAAATCCATCACTTAAATCCTTCACGTTTCGTTATACTCGCTGTTCTAATGATTGAAAAAACAGGTCCGCTTCCTTATGGTGGGCGGCAACGCGAACGGCAAGAAATTCGTGGCATTGGGTAAAATACCCGTCACTCATGCAGGTTTATCATGTTCCAATCGGACACCAAACAGACAACAACGCGCACCGTTCTGGGCATGATGGAACTGATTTATCATTCGGTTGTGCGTGACGTGCGCAAAACCCACCGCAACGCGCTGGTCGGCCTTTTGCTCAACATGATGCAAACCGTCATTCTGGTGCTGACATTTTTCCTCATGTTCGAATTGCTGGGGCTGCGCGGCAATACCATTCGGGGCGATTTCCTGCTTTATATCATGTCGGGTATCTTCCTGTTCATGGTCCACACCAAGGCGGTCTCGGCCGTTGTCTCCTCCGAAGGGCCGGCCTCCGCGATGATGCAGCACGCGCCGATGAACACCTTCATCTCGATCTGCGCGGCGGCGATCTCTTCGCTCTACATCCAGCTACTCTCACTGTTCTTCGTGCTGTTCATTTATCATGTCGTGTTTACGCCCGTCGTGATTGATCAACCGATCGGCGCATTGGCGATGATTATGGCGTCCTGGCTCACCGGGGTCGGCATCGGCATGGTTTTTCTGGCGCTCAAGCCTTGGGCGCCCGATGCGGTCAAACTGGCCGTCAGCATCTATAGCCGTGTCAGCATGATTGCCTCCGGCAAAATGTTCGTGGCCAATACGCTGCCCCCCTCCATGCTGGTCTTGTTCGACTGGAACCCGCTGTTCCATGCCATCGATCAAGCGCGTGGCTATATCTTCCTGAACTACAACCCGCACTTCAGCTCATCCTCATATCCGTTCTATGTGGCAATCGGGCTTTTGGTGCTGGGTATGATGGGCGAATTCTATACCCGTAAATCCGCATCCGTGAGCTGGAGCGCAAGCGTCTAATACCCTCTGTTTACCTTACAATCGGATGATTCTCGCGCCGATCTGCGGACTTGGGGGGCAAGAAAATGCGTTTTTACACCCGCCACCACCTTCCCGCGCTTGCAGGCCCCAAACTGCACCCCTATATACGCCATGATCAAACGGTCGGCAAAAACCTGACCCGTTTAACACAACAACAGGCGCGGGTGCCGGAACGGGTTCGCGCCGCTCAACTCGCCTAGCGTAAGGGATTTGAAACATGGCTAAAATTATTGGTATCGACCTCGGAACCACCAACTCTTGTATCGCGATCATGGACGGCGCAAAGCCCCGCGTGATCGAAAACAGTGAAGGCGCGCGCACAACGCCGTCTATCGTGGCATTCACGGACGATGAACGTCTCGTGGGCCAGCCTGCCAAACGGCAAGCGGTCACAAACCCCGAAAACACTATCTTCGCAGTCAAGCGCCTGATCGGTCGCCGGTTCGACGACAAGGATCTCGCGAAAGAAAAGAAGAACATGCCGTTCGAAATCATCAACGGCGGTAACGGCGACGCTTGGATCGAAGCAAAAGGTGAAAAATATTCGCCTTCGCAAATCTCCGCGTTCATCTTGGGCAAAATGAAAGAAACCGCCGAATCGTATCTCGGCGAAGAGGTGACCCAAGCGGTCATCACCGTGCCTGCTTACTTCAACGACGCCCAGCGTCAGGCCACCAAAGACGCCGGCAAAATCGCGGGCCTCGAAGTACTGCGCATCATCAACGAGCCGACAGCCGCTGCACTTGCTTACGGCCTTGATAAAAAAGAAACCAAAACCATCGCGGTCTATGACCTGGGCGGCGGCACATTCGACGTGACCATTTTGGAAATCGACGACGGGTTGTTCGAGGTGAAATCCACCAACGGCGACACATTCCTTGGCGGTGAAGACTTTGACATGCGCATCGTCAACTACCTTGCCGACGAGTTCAAAAAAGAGAACCAGGTCGACCTGACCAAAGACAAGATGGCATTGCAGCGTTTGAAAGAAGCCGCCGAAAAAGCGAAAATCGAACTTTCGTCGTCTTCCTCCACCGAAATCAACCAGCCGTTTATCTCCATGGGCGCCAACGGCCAGCCGTTGCACATGGTGATGAAACTGACACGTGCCAAATTGGAAAGCCTTGTATCCGACCTGATCAAGGCCTCGATGAAACCCTGCCAAGCTGCGTTGAAAGACGCAGGCCTGTCCACGGGCGACATCGACGAGGTTGTGCTTGTCGGCGGTATGACACGGATGCCCCGCGTCAAGGAAGAAGTGACCAAATTCTTTGGCAAGGAACCACATCAGGGCGTAAACCCTGACGAGGTTGTTGCCATGGGTGCGGCCATTCAGGCCGGCGTTCTGCAAGGCGACGTCAAAGACGTTGTTCTGCTCGACGTGACACCTTTGTCGCTTGGCATCGAAACATTGGGCGGCGTCTTCACACGCCTGATTGATCGGAACACAACAATCCCGACCAAGAAATCCCAAGTGTTCTCGACAGCCGAAGACAACCAGAACGCCGTGACAATCCGTGTGTTCCAAGGCGAACGCGAAATGGCCTCCGATAACAAGATCCTCGGCCAGTTCAACATGGAAGGCATCCCACCCGCACCGCGCGGACTGCCGCAGATCGAAGTGACCTTTGATATCGACGCCAACGGCATCGTGTCGGTCGGCGCCAAAGACAAAGGCACCGGCAAAGAGCAGCAGATCACGATCCAGGCCTCTGGCGGCCTCTCGGACGAAGACATCGAAGCCATGGTGCGCGACGCCGAAGAAAACGCGGATGCCGATAAAGAGCGCCGCGAATTGGTCGAAGCCAAGAACCAGGCGGAAAGCCTGATCCACTCGACCGAGAAGTCGATGGAAGAGCACTCTGAAAAGGTCGATCCAACCACCATTGAAGCGATCGAACTGGCCATCGCGGCTCTCAAAGACGATCTCGAGGCTGATAACGCCGACAAGATCAAATCAGGCATCCAGAACGTGTCTGAAGCGGCGATGAAACTTGGCGAAGCGATCTACAAAGCCAGCCAAGAGGCCGAAGATGGTGAAGCCGAGCCAAAAGGCGCAGACGAGGACGATATCCTTGATGCCGATTTTGAAGACCTCGGCGACGACGAAAAGCGTGGCAACTAAAACAACCGCCTAAGGCAAAATAGACCGGCCCCTTGAACCGGGCCGGTCTTTTTCCATTCCCAAAGGGGAACAGTGACAATGTCAAAACGCGACTACTATGAAATCCTCGGCATCAAAAAAGGTGCCGACGCCGCCGAGATCAAAAAAGCCTACCGTCAAAAGGCAAAAGAACTGCATCCAGACCGCAACTCCGACAATCCAAAGGCCGAAGAGCAGTTCAAAGAAGCCAACGAAGCGCATGAAATTCTCAAGGACGCCGAGAAAAAAGCAGCCTACGACCGTTTCGGTCATGCGGCTTTCGACGGTGGCATGGGAGGCGGCGGCAGACAGCAACGCGGCGGCGGTCACAGCGATTTCTCGTCGGCTTTCTCCGATGTCTTCGACGACCTGTTCGGCAACTTCGGCGGCGGTGGTGGTGGCGGGCGCAACCGCCCGCAACGTGGCAATGACCTGCGCTATAACCTGCGCATCAACCTCGAAGACGCCTTTGCAGGACTGCAAAAAACCGTAAACGTCCCCGCCGCCGTTGCCTGCGGGTCATGCAAAGGCACTGGTGCTGCAGATGGCTCCCAACCCGTCAACTGCCCGACCTGCGCAGGCATGGGTAAAGTGCGCGCACAACAGGGCTTCTTCACCGTTGAACGGACCTGCCCAACCTGTAACGGCATCGGCCAAACCATCAAAGACCCCTGCACAAAATGCCACGGCCAAGGCCGCGTCGAGAAAGAAAAATCTCTCTCCGTCAACATACCCGCGGGTGTTGAAACCGGCACCCGTATCCGGCTTGCCGGCGAAGGCGAAGCAGGGATGCGCGGCGGTCCAACGGGCGACTTGTATATCTTCATCGAAGTGGCCGATCACAAACTCTTCGAGCGCGACAACATGAACCTCTACTGCCAGGTCCCCGTCAGTATCTCTGCGGCAGCCCTGGGCGGCGAGATCGAAGTGCCCACCATCGACGGCGGACGCAGCCGGGTCAAAATCCCCGAAGGATCCCAATCGGGCCGGCAAATGCGCCTGCGTCACAAAGGGATGCCCGCCCTGCGCGGCGGCGGCTTTGGTGATATGTTCATCGAACTTGCGGTCGAAACCCCTGTGAACCTGACTGCACGTCAAAAAGAAATCCTCAAGGAGTTCGACGCGATCCAAGCCGAAAACAATCCCAACGGCTCCAACTTCTTCAAGTCGGTAAAAAGTTTCTGGGATGCCATGAAGGGCTAGCGTCCACCATGGATGTTAACCCTTAGTTCACCAAATGTTCTGCAAAGTGTTCTCATGAACCACTTTGCAGAATCACTCTCTTTTTTCGATGACGACGACCTGATGGTCATCGAGACGGCGCAGGGCGGCGGCGACCGACAGCGTCTGCGTGACCGGTTCACAACCTGCGGGCCTGGGTCTGTGCCCGACTATGAATTGCTGGAACTTATCCTGTTTCGCGCAATCCCCCGCTTTGATGTCAAACCCCTCGCTTTGGCGCTGATCGATCACTTCGGCGACCTGAACCGTGTCCTCTCGGCGGCACCCGCTCTGCTTGCAAAAGTGAAAGGATGCGGCCCGACCGTCATTTCCGAACTCAAACTTATCGAGGCAACAGCCCACCGCATGGCGCGCGCCAAGGTGATGCACCGCTGCGTTATTTCAAGCTGGGACGCAGTCATCGACTATTGCCACACCGTCATGGCACACCGCGATACCGAACAATTCCGCATCCTGTTTCTCGATACCAAAAATACCCTCATCGCCGACGAGGAACAGGCCAAAGGCACCGTTGATCACGTGCCCGTCTACCCGCGCGAGGTGATCAAACGCGCGCTTGAGCTCAACGCCGCGTCGCTCATCCTTGTGCACAACCACCCCTCCGGTGACCCCACCCCATCTGACAGCGATATCAACATGACCCGCCAAATCGAAACCGCCGCCAAGGCGCTCTCGATCACCGTGCACGACCACATCATCATCGGAAAATCGCGCGAGGTCAGCTTTCGCGACTGGGGCTTACTGGGCAACCCATAGCTCGGCACGGCGGTTCATCTGACGCCCCCCACTCCGTCTCATCGCATCCTATCGGCAAGGCCTCGCCAAAGCCTTCCGTTTCAACCATTGTGCCATTTGGCAAGCCGCCACATCGGACCGCACCGACACCCCCAAATTGGCATCATGCGCAGCGTAAGCGAACCAAAATCAGAATCGATCTGGATATTCTGTGCGTCAAACCCGATCATCCGGCCGAAATATCCAAGCCACCGCCAGCCGACCGCAGGGTAATATCCTGTGCTGCAAGAGCCATCGCACAAAAGAAAAGTGCGGCGAATACCGCCGCACGTCTCATAAGCCTGCCAATACGTCCTGATGCATCACACGTCATTTCGCGGCGAGTGTCAGGTCCTTGAACATATTTTTCAACACCAGAAATTCCCCAATCGCGCCGCAATCGGGCATCGTCATGGTCAAATCAATCGCCGTTGGTTCTTGTAGGGAATCAAGCTGGATGCTTTGCGCCGAAATGTCGCGCCCGCAATTCGCCGCCGTCACCTCTGCTTCAACGGATAGCGCAACCGTGCCGTCCTGATTATACTTGCCTGTCGGAAATGTATAAACCTCTGCCATCAAAGCGTTGATTACGCGGTCATCGCCAAGCGTGGTCAAAAAACCGGCCTTCGGTGGCGCGGCAAAATCCAAATCGCGGCTCGTCGCGGCCCAGACATGGCCCTCGCTGTCGTAATCCGCGCCAAACTCCAATGCGTGCAACTGCACCGCATCTATGCCCTGCCACTGCAACGCCGCACGATCATAATTCGCCAGATCAGGCACCGGCGTCGACGCAACCGCGCCCTCACCGCCCGCAAATGCCGCGATAAAAAACGCCTCTTGCGCCAAAGCCGGCACAACCACGTCCACCCGACCTGTCTCATCGGTCAATTGCGAAAAGATCATACCTTGATGATGGATCGTCACCGCAGCATTGGGCTGACAGGGTGCCACAACCGATACGGCCACCATCGCCAAAGGCAATGTATCCGCTGTCATGGCAACCTCACAGACCGGTTCCGGTGCCGCCAATGGTGCCATCGGCGCGGGAACCGGCACATCGACCAGGGCCGCCAAGGTGATCGCCGCCTCGTCAGCATAGGGAATAACCATTTCCGGCACCGATAGGGTCGTGGCCATCGCCGACTGCTGCGGCATCACCATCTGTGGTAATGTCATCACCGGCTCTTGCGTCGGCTGGAATCGCGACGCAACTGCATCGCCATACTGCATGACAAACCCGATACTTAGCGCCACTGAAAACGTGACCGCTGCTGTCATAAAACTTCTCTTGCGGGACATCTCTGCCTCCTTCTCCTTTGCGGATATGGAAACAGACTGTCATCTGACGGTGGCCGCACATGGACCACCGCAAGGTATTAGCGTGACATGATTGTGGCGAATTTAGACAATCTTGCCATGGCAATGCTTGAACTTTTTACCCGACCCGCAGGGACAGGCATCGTTCCGGCTTGGACTGCCCCAGGTCGACGGATCATCCTCGACAAAACCCTCTCGCGCCGTGGCACCAACACCCGAAACGTCAGACGTCGCGCGCGCAATCGCCTTGTCCTGCTCGGCTGCCATCGCCGCCTGCTGCGCCTTCATTTGCGCGACCATCTTCGCCTGCTCTTCAGCAGTCATAGGGCGAATTTGGCCCAATTTCTGGGTCACCTCGGTGCGCAAACCATCCAGCAAACGCTCGAACAACTGGAATCCTTCAGTCTTATACTCGTTCAGCGGGTCGCGCTGCGCATAACTGCGGAAACCGACGACCGACCGCAAATGCTCCAACGTCAACAAATGCTCGCGCCACTTGCCATCAATCGTCTGCAACAACACCTGCTTTTCGATGTTGCGCATGGTCTCGGCGCCAAAGGCTTCAGCCTTCTCGTCCATATACTTGGTGGCCGCTGCTTCCAGACGCTCGCGGATGTCATTGTCGTCAACACCCTCTTCCTGGGCCCACTTCATCACCGGCACATCAATCCCCAACTGGGCAATCGCCTCGGCATACAGACCTTCCGTGTTCCACTGATCGGCATAGGATTTCGGCGGCATATGCTCGTGCACCAGATCGTCAATCACCTGACTGCGCATGTCGGCCACGATCTCGGACAGGTCCGTCGCTTCCATAATCTCGCGGCGCTGGCCAAAAATAACCTTGCGCTGCTCGTTCATCACATCGTCAAACTTCAACAACTGCTTGCGGATGTCAAAGTTGCGACCCTCCACCTTCGCCTGCGCGCGCTCCAGCGACTTGTTCACCCACGGATGCACAATCGCCTCGCCCTCTTTCATGCCAAGGCTCGACAACACTTTGTCCAAACGTTCGGACCCGAAAATCCGCATCAGGTCATCGTCCAGTGACAAAAAGAACGACGACCGCCCCGGATCACCCTGACGACCGGACCGCCCGCGCAACTGGTTGTCGATACGGCGGCTCTCATGGCGCTCGGTGGCCAGCACAAACAAACCGCCCGCTTCAATCACGGCCTTCTCGTCAACATCGTGGTCGGCTTCGATCTGCTTGCGAATCTCTTCAGGGTCGGCGTCAGGGCTCGCGGCAATCGCGGCCATGATCGAAAACTCGACATTGCCACCCAGTTTAATATCGGTGCCGCGACCCGCCATATTCGTGGCAATCGTGACCGCCCCCAACTTGCCGGCATCGGCAATAATCTGGGCCTCCTGCTCGTGCTGACGGGCGTTCAAAACGTTATGCTTCACACCGGCCGCGGTCAGCATTTGCGCCAGCGCCTCGGATTTCTCGATCGAGGTCGTGCCCACAAGGATCGGTTGACCCTTTTCATGCGCTTTCAGCACTTCCTTCACAACACCTTCAAATTTTTCCCGCGACGTGCGGTAAACCTGGTCGTTCTCGTCAACACGGGCGATCGGGCGATTGGTCGGCACCTCCACCACACCCAGCCCGTAAATTTCCATAAATTCCTCGGCTTCGGTCAACGCCGTGCCGGTCATTCCGGACAACTTGTTATACAGGCGGAAATAGTTCTGGAACGTCACAGAGGCGAGCGTGACATTCTCGGGCTTTACCGATGCGCCCTCTTTGGCCTCAATCGCCTGATGCAGGCCATCCGACAAACGGCGACCCGCCATCATACGACCGGTAAATTCATCAATCAGCACAACCTCGTCATCGCGGACAATATAGTCCTTGTCGCGGGTAAACATCTTATGCGCGCGTAAACCCTGAGACAGGTGATGCACCAATGTGCTGCTCTCGGGATCATACAGCGACTGCCCTTCGGGCAACAGGCCCACAACAGTCAAACGGTCCTCAAGGAAATCATTGCCCTCTTCGGTAAACGTGCACTGCTTGGTCTTCTCGTCAATCGTGTAATGCTCTTCAACCAGCTCCGGGATCACGCGGTCAATCAGGCGGTACATCTCGGCACGGTCTTGCGCTGGCCCCGAAATAATCAACGGAGTGCGGGCCTCGTCAATCAGGATCGAATCCACCTCGTCGACAATCGCAAAGTTATGCGGACGCTGATGGATCTGCGACAACTCGGATTTCATATTGTCGCGCAGATAATCAAATCCCAACTCGTTGTTGGTCGCATAGGTCACATCACACAAATAGGCGGCCTTCTTCTCGTCGTCGGGCTGCTGCGGATATACCACACCCGTGGTCATGCCCAGCGCGCCGTAAACCTTGCTCATCCATTCCGCGTCGCGCTTGGCCAGATAATCGTTGACCGTCACAACATGCACGCCCTTGCCCGACAGCGCATTCAAATAGGCCGGAAACGTCGCAACAAGGGTCTTGCCCTCGCCGGTTTTCATCTCGGAAATATTGCCTTGGTGCAGAAAGATACCCCCTTTCAACTGGGTATCAAACGCACGCAAACCCAACGCACGGCGCGCCGCCTCGCGACAATTTGCAAACGCCTCCGGCAACAACGCATCAAGATCTTCTCCGGCCTTGGCGCGCTCGGCCAATTCCAGCGTCTTTTGCTTGATGCCCTCGTCGGTCAGTTTCTCGAAATCCGGCTCAAGCGCGTTGATCTTTACCACCAATGGACGGACCGATTTTACTTTTCGGTCGTTCGCAGTGCCAAACACTTTTCTGGCAATCGTTCCTAAACCCATCTTCATTCTCTCCGGCGGCGTGTTCACGCGCTACTTACATCTATTTGAGAGGAGGTCGCTTGTAGGCCATCAAATCGACCCTTACAAAGGACCAGGACCAGCCCCCTCGAAGGCTTTAATTCGATGTAAGGGGCAGGTTATGCAGTGTCAATGTTGCGGGGCTTCGCAACACATCAAGGGATCGTTTAATGCTGAAACATGCAACATTTATCGGGGCTTTCGCTCTTTCACTCGCCGGCAGCGGTGCCATTGCACAAGAGGCGACCGCCGATACCGTGATCGCAACGGTCAACGGCACCGAAATCACGCTTGGGCAAATGATCATCACGCGCGCACAACTGCCGCAACAATATGCGCAACTGCCCGACGATGTGCTGTTCGGCGGCGTGCTTGACCAGTTGATCCAACAACAACTTTTGGCCGATTCTCTGGAAACCACGCCCGCCCGTGTCACCTATGCTGTGCAAAACGAAGAACGGTCCCTCAAGGCCGGCGAAGTCATCAACAACATCACCCTTGGCGCAGTCGACGAAGATGCGCTCAAAGCGGCCTATGACGCACGCTACGCCGATGCGCTGCCCTCGACCGAATTTAACGCAGCCCACATTCTGCTCGAGACCGAGGACGAAGCCCTCGCCGCCAAAGCCCGCGTCACCGCTGGCGAAGCCTTCGCAGATGTCGCGCGCGACGTCTCCACCGGCCCCACCGGCCCGAACGGCGGCAACCTTGGCTGGTTCGGCCCGGGCCAGATGGTGCCAGCTTTCGAAGAGGCGGTTGCCGCCATGTCCGTAGGCGACATCTCCGACCCGGTTCAAACCCAATTCGGCTGGCACGTCATCAACCTGATCGAGACCCGCAACGCCCAAGCGCCCAGCTTCGATGAGGTGCGCCAAGACCTGTTCGGCCAAGTGCAGGAAGCCGCCATTCAGGCGCGATTGACAGACCTGACCGACGCGGCCACCGTCGTCATGCCCGAAGACGGCGAATTCGACCCGACCCTGATCAGCAACATTGACCTTCTGGACAACTAAATCATGACAGTCTCACCTCTGGCTCCGGCCTCCTTTCCAGATCTGCCCGTGATTGACGGCGTGACCTTTGCGGCCGCAGCGGCAGGGGTGAAATACAAAGACCGGCTAGATGTGATGCTCGCGGTCCTCGAGGACGGCAGCAGCGTCGCGGGGGTCTTCACCACCTCCGCGACACGCTCCGCCAATGTGCTTGATTGCCAACGCAAACTGGAGCAACCATCAGACGGTCGCGCGGCAATCCTTGTGAACTCCGGCAACTCAAACGCTTTCACCGGCAAACGCGGCGACGGGTCCGTCGCGGCCCTTTGCGCCAGCGTATCAGAGCTTTGTGACATTGACGCAAACCGCGTCTTTACCGCCTCTACCGGCGTGATCGGCCAACCCCTGCCGCACGAAAAAATCATCGCCAAAATCAGCACGCTGCGCGATCAGCAATCCGCCGGTTTCCTCGGCGACGCCGCACGCGCCATCATGACCACCGACACCTTCCCCAAAGCGGCGACCAAGACCATCACCATCGGCGGTAAACCCGTCAAAATCGCGGGCATCGCCAAAGGCTCCGGCATGATCGCCCCAGATATGGCCACCATGCTGGTCTATATATTCACCGATGCAAAGATCGGACAATCCGATCTGCAGACCCTGCTCTCCCGCCACAACGCTTCCACCTTCAACTGCATCACGGTCGACAGCGACACCTCGACCTCTGATAGCCTGATGATCGGCGCAACTGGGCGCTCGGGCGTTGACGTGACAGACAACGCCGACTTCGAGGGCGCCCTGCACACGGTCATGCTTGATCTGGCCCACCAAGTGGTGCGCGACGGCGAAGGGGCGACCAAATTCGTCACCGTTACCGTGACAGGCGCGCAATCCGACAGCGACGCGCGACTTGTGGCCATGGCGACCGCCAACTCGCCACTGGTGAAAACCGCCATCGCGGGCGAAGACCCCAACTGGGGACGGATCGTCATGGCGGTGGGTAAATCAGGCGCAGCCGCAGACCGCGACCTGCTCTCGATCCGCTTTGGCGACATCCTTGTGGCCGAGAACGGCTGGGTCTCGCCCTCCTACACAGAAGACGCAGGTGCCACCCACATGAAAGGCCAAGACATCACAATCAACATCGACCTTGGGCTCGGGCGCGGCACCGCCACCGTCTGGACCTGCGACCTGACACACCAATATATCACCATCAACGCGGATTACCGGTCTTGAAAACGCTTCTGGTCTCCGCCGTTGCACTGATCGACATTGACGGGCGCGTTCTCTTGGCACAGCGCCCGACAGGCAAATCCATGGCCGGGCTTTGGGAATTTCCGGGCGGCAAAGTCGAAGACGGCGAAACCCCGCAGGCCGCGCTGATCCGCGAACTGCAAGAAGAACTCGGCATCAACACCTGGGAAAGCTGCCTCGCTCCGCTGACCTTCGCCAGCCACAGCTACGACGACTTCCACCTGCTGATGCCGCTGTTCGCCTGCCGCAAATGGCACGGCACGCCACAAGGCCGCGAAAGTCAGGCCCTCAAATGGGTGCACGCCCGCAATTTGCGCGACTACCCAATGCCCGCCGCAGACCTGCCCCTGATCCCGATCTTACGCGACTGGCTTTAACCTCTGGCTTTAACCTATTGTTAATTTGATTTGCTCTACCCTTGTGCCAATTGCGAGGGGAACAATCATGCTACGCACAATCACAATCGGATCATATATCTCCGTTCAGGGGATTTTTCTTCACGCGCTATGTGACGGGCGAATCGCTGTCGGCGTCGGCGACCGCACGTTTATTGGAAAACCGGTTTAAGACACCGCTGCAACCTCCCGCCATTGCAACCGCTCGCGGTTTTCATATCGCCGCGTCAAAACGCAAAAAGGCGACCCATCCGGGCCGCCCTTTCAAGTCTCTCACCATAGCCCTTACAGGTTACGCTCAACCGATTCCCGCTCGAAAATCTCGATCACGTCATCTGGGCGGATATCCTCGTAGTTCTCGAACGCCATGCCACATTCCTGACCGGACTGCACCTCGGCAACCTCGTCCTTGAAACGCTTGAGCGTCTTCAGCGTGCCCTCGTGAATAACCACGTTATCACGTAGCAAACGGACACCGGCGGACCGGCGGGCAATACCTTCGGTCACGATACAACCGGCGATTTTACCCACGTTCGACACCTTAAAGACCTCTTTGATCTTGGCATAACCGATGAACTTCTCACGAATTTCCGCAGACAGCAGACCAGAGGCCGCCGCTTTCACATCATCCACAAGATCGTAAATCACCGAATAATACCGGATCTCGACACCCTTTTGGTTGGCGGTTTGACGGGCCGAGGCATTGGCGCGCACGTTAAAGCCAAACACAGGCGCACCCGAGGCTTCGGCCAGACCGATATCGGATTCCGTGATCGCACCAACACCAGAATGAAGAACGCGCACGCGGACCTCTTCGTTACCGATCTTCTCCATCGCCTGCACAATCGCTTCCGCAGAGCCCTGAACATCCGCTTTCACCAGGATTGGCAATTCGTTCATGCTCTCGCTTTGCTTTGCATTGGCCATCATCTGATCAAGCGTGACAGCCGCACCCGCGGCCGCGCGCTTGTCCTTGGCGGCATTGGCACGATATTCAGCGATCTCTCTCGCTTGTGCCTCTGTCGATGTCACGTTCAAAACATCGCCCGCTTCGGGTGTGCCGTTCAGGCCCAAGACCTCTACGGGCACAGACGGGCCAGCCTCGTCAACACGCTCGCCCTTGTCGTTGATCAATGCGCGGACCTTGCCCCACTGCTCGCCGACAACAAAAATGTCGCCTTTGCGCAATGTGCCGTTCTGCACCAGCACCGTGGCCACAGGACCACGACCTACATCCAACTGGGCCTCGATCACCGCACCATAGGCGGCCCGGTTCGGGTTCGCCTTCAGCTCCAAAATTTCCGCCTGAAGCGCAATCGCCTCCAACAGCTCCGGCAGGCCCTGACCCGTCACGGCAGACACTTCGATATCCTGCACATCACCGGACATGGCCTCGACAACAACCTCGTGCTGCAACAAATCGGTGCGCACTTTGGTCGGGTTGGCCGCAGGCCGGTCGATCTTGTTGATCGCCACGATCATCGGCACTTTTGCGGCCTTTGCGTGGGCAATCGCCTCGATCGTCTGCGGCATCACCGCATCATCCGCAGCCACCACAAGCACAACAATATCAGTCACTTGCGCACCACGAGCCCGCATCGACGTAAATGCCGCGTGACCCGGTGTATCAAGGAACGACAACAACTGTCCGCTATCGGTCGTGACCTGATAGGCCCCGATATGTTGTGTGATACCTCCCGCCTCACCCGCAACAACGCGGGTTTTGCGGATCGCATCCAACAGTGATGTCTTGCCGTGGTCGACGTGACCCATGATCGTGATGATCGGCGCGCGACCCACCAGATCCTTGGGGTCGTCTTTCTCCTGATCGATGACCTGCTCGACATCCGCATCGGACACGCGCACAACCTTGTGACCGAACTCCTCGATAATCAACTCCGCGGTATCGGCATCAATCGTCTGCGTTTGGGTCGCCATGATACCGTTGTTCATCAACGCCTTCACAACATCCGCCACCCGCTCGGTCATCCGAATAGCCAGTTCCGCGACCGTAATCGCCTCTGGCAAGGCCACGTCGCGGTAAATCTTTTCGCGCTCCGCAGACACACCCATTGCCTTCGCCCGGGCGCGGTCCTGCTTGCGCTTCATCGCCGCCATCGATCTCTGACGACCACCTGCACGGCCCGCCATCGCATCATTCAACGTCAACTTGCCAGAGCGGCGGTTATCTTCCCCACCGCGTGGCTTGGCCTTGGTGTCATCCTTGCCACGGTTCGCTTTTTCACGATCCGCGTTGCGTGGGGCGGCACTTGGACGTGACACAGATGTCTCGCCTGGCGGTGCTGCAACAGGGGCGTCCGCTACTGCCTTGGCCTTCACGGCCTCGGCGCGCTTGCGCTCTTCCTCATCAGCTTTTGCCTTGAGACTCTCTTCGCGCTCGCGGTCTTCCGCCTCTTTGGCCTCCAACTCGGCACGACGCTGTTCACGCTCGGCTGCACGCTCTGCCTCTTCGGCCTCACGCTTGGCCGCCTCTTCGGTCTCACGCGCCTTGGCCATCGCCAACGCTTTCATGCGACGCGCCAATTCGACATCCGAAATACCCGCAGGGCGCTTGGATGGATCACCACCTACCGGCATCGCCGGACCACCCGTCGCGGGCTTTGCCGCACCGGGCTTTGGCACCACAACGCGCTTGCGCTTGGTTTCTACCACGACGTTCTTGGTGCGTCCGTGGCTAAAGCTCTGCTTCACATTGCTTGGGCGCGAACCGCCAAGACCAAGTGTCTTTTTGCCGTCGTTATCGCTCATTTGGCTTCTTTATCCTTCCCGGCTGACACGTCGTCGCCGTCTATCTCTCGTAGGCCACGTAGCTTTGTGGCTTCTTCTACAACACGATTGGCAAGTTTTCCATTCGAGAGCGCGCCGTGTATTGCACTTCCGCGTCCGAATGCCAAACCCAATTCCTCCGAAGTGAAACACCCGAAATAACGGGCGCCCTCGGGGGTCCATAACTTTGCCTTGCCGCGCTCGGACCCATCCGAGGCCTGCAACAAAACACGGACATTCTCGCCACCAGCGAGCCAGCCCTTCACTTTTTCAAACCCGCAAACCGCGCGTCCCGCCTTACGGGTCAAAGCGATCAGATCAACGGCGTGGCGACAAACCTGACGCTCCACTTCATCAACAAGACCCTCAGGAACAGACACCGCTTGCTTTGCGCTGCGCGAAAACTGTCCCTTCGTGGCCGCCTCCAACATCGCTCGGGTCGCAGTCACATACATACCACGTCCGGGCAGCTTCCCCAAGATGTCCGGATAAATCCGGTCATCCGGGCCCACAACAAAACGGATCAGCCCCGCCTTTGGCGCAACCTCTCCCGAGACGATGCACTTGCGCAGGGCGTCCTCGTTCTTTGCTGTGTTGTGACCACCACGTGCCATCGTTTTATGTAGCTCCTGAACGCTCACTTACGCGTCGTCTTCCTCGGTTTCGTCAACGTCATCGGACACCAGATCAGCCGGATCAACCCAGCCCAGCATCACGCGGGCGGTCATCACCATTGTCTGGGCCTCTTCAAGCGACACCTCGAATTTCTCCAACACGCCCTCGTCTTTCTTGCGCTCGCCGCCTTCGGTGGTCCAGCCACCAGCCAGCTCCCAGTCCGCACAAGTCGCAAAATCTTCCAGCGTCTTCACACCATCCTCGGCCAGCGCCTGCAACATAAGCGGGGTCAAACCCTCAAAGTTGACAAGGCTATCCTCGACACCCAATGCGCGGGCCGCCTCCATCGCCTTATTGTTGATCGCCTCAAGATGCTCGCGGGCACGGGTCTGCAATTCGCCCGCTGTGTCCTCGTCGATACCTTCGATGACCAGCAATTCGGTCAGCTCGACATAGGCCACTTCCTCAAGGCTCGTGAATCCTTCAGCCACCAACAGCTGGGCAAAGAACTCGTCCAGATCAAGCGCGTCGATAAACAACTTTGTGCGCAATTCAAACTCGGCCTGACGGCGCTTGCTTTCTTCTTCCTCGGTCATGATGTCGATATCAAGACCGGTCAGTTGCGACGCCAAACGCACGTTCTGTCCACGACGACCGATTGCCAGCGACAACTGTTCGTCAGGCACAACAACCTCGATCTTGCCGGCCTCTTCATCCAGAACAACTTTGGACACTTCAGCAGGCTGCAATGCGTTCACAAGGAACGTCGGCATATCTTCATTCCATGGAATGATGTCGATCTTCTCGCCCTGCAATTCGTTCACAACCGCCTGCACGCGAGACCCGCGCATCCCAACACAGGCACCCACTGGATCAATCGAACTATCATAGGAAATCACGGCAATCTTGGCGCGTGATCCCGGATCGCGGGCAACCGCCTTGATCTCGATGATACCCTCGTAAATCTCTGGCACTTCCATCTTGAACAACTCGGCCATGAACTCCGGCGCTGTCCTGCTCAGGAAAATCTGCGGCCCGCGCTGTTCGCGGCGGACTTCCTTGATGTAACAACGGATGCGGTCGTTGGGACGATACGCCTCGCGCCCGATCTTCTCATTGCGACGCAAAATCGCCTCGCCAGACCCCACATCAACAATCACGTTGCCATACTCTTCGCGCTTCACAAGCGCGTTGATGATCGTGCCGGCCTTGTCTTTGAACTCTTCGTACTGCTTGTCGCGCTCAGCTTCGCGGACCTTTTGCAAAATCACCTGCTTGGCAGATTGTGCGGCAATACGGCCCAACTCGACAGGGGGCACTTCCTCGACAAATGTCTGACCGACCTCGGGGTCTTCCATGTATTCACGGGCCTGCTCAACGGTGAACTCGGCCTGATAATTCTCTAGCTCGTCTTCTTCCACAACCGTGCGCACGCGGGTGAACGTGGCCTTGCCTGTGCGGCGGTCGATGTCGACACGAATGTCCATCTCTGCGCCATAACGCGACTTCGCCGCCCGTGCGAGAGACTCTTCCATCGCCTCGACCACCAGATTGGCGTCGATGTTCTTTTCGCGGGCCACCGCCTCGGCGGTTTGCAGCAGCTCCAGCTGGTTTGCGGAAGTAATTGCCATTTATTTGTCCTCCTGACCATCAATGATGGTTTCGATTTCGTCAAACTGGGTCTCGTCGATCTGACCCGCATCCTTACGTCCGCGCAAAACATCGCGGATCAATTCATCTGTCAGCACCAATTTGGCATCTGACAGCCATTCAAACTTCAACCCGATCGTGCCCTCGGGAATGGTGATCAACACCTCGTCACCCTCGACACCCGCAAGCGGACCTTTGAAACGACGGCGGCCATCAATCAATTCCTCGGTCTCGATCTTGGCCTCGAACCCTTCCCACCGGGCAAAGTCCTTCAGCCGTGTCAGCGGACGGTCAATCCCCGGGCTCGACACTTCCAACGTATAAGCATCCAAAATCGGGTCCTCGACATCCATCACGGCCGAAATCGCGGTGCTGATCTTGCCGCACTCATCAACCTCGATCGTCCCGTCGGACTTCTGGGCCATAACCTGCAAAATACTCTCTTTGCCGGTCATCAACCGAATGCGCACAATTTCAAAGCCCATGTCTTCCACGACAGGGACGATGATCTCGGCGATCCGGCGATCAATGGCAGCTTTGGCGACTAGATCGTTCATTATTCTCTCAAGCACAAAAAAACGGGCGCGCGGCCCGTTACAAATTTCCGGTTGGGCTCTGGGTTTGGACCCCAGCGCGCCGCTGTTAAAAATCATATAGATCAGCCGCGCCTGTTCTGCAAGGCCCTCTTTACGCTGCATTCAAACCGCATCACATTGAAAACGAACCACGACAACCAGCATTTCGGCATACGCAAATCATACAGCTATCATATAGCAAAAAACGCCCCGCAAACCGCGGGGCGTTTTGTTTTTCCGTCAGGCGATCTTTACGCGACAGACCACCGCTCGGCCATGCGCGCGTTATCCATCTGCCACAGGTTCCCGACCTGCTCTGGGCTGGAAATACGGTTGTTCACGGCCTGCACATAGTTGGCAAACATCGGCAAAAGAACGCCGCCCTCGTCACGCAGAATCTCCTGCATTTCAAAGTATTGTGCGCGGCGCTTATCGCTATCCAACTCGGCACGCGCCAACAACAACAGCTCTTGGAAACGCGGGCTGTCTTCGTTGTCCCACTGGGTATCGTTCCACGGCACACCAGATTCATACGCCGACGCAAACATCCAGTCCTCGGTCGCACGACCGGACCAATATGCCGCACTAAACGGCTTTTTCAACCAGACGTTCGACCAATAGCCATCCGCTGGTTCCTGGATCACATTGATGTTGATCCCCGCAGGCGCCATCGACGCTTGAATCAGCTGCGCCGCATCAACAGCACCTTCAAATGCTGCGTTTGACGCAGACAAGTTCAGGTCGATGCTGTCCATACCAGCCTCTTTCAAATAGAACTTGGCCTTGTCAGGATCATAGGTCGTCTGCTCCATTTCATCGTTGTAATACTGGTTCGCAGGACCAATTGGCGTGTCGTTGCCAACCGCGCCGTGACCTTGCAAAATCTTGTCGACCAGCTCTTGACGGTTGACGCCATATTTGATCGCGCGACGCACATTAACATCACTGTAAGGTGCGCTGTTGGTCAGCATCGGGAACGTATACTGCTGGTTGCCAGTCACCTCTTGAATGCGCAATGCAGGGTTCGCGTTCAGCAAGGCTTCGGTCTTGAAATCAATGCGGTTGATCGCATCCACCTGACCGGTCATCAGCGCGTTCATCCGCGCGGTATTGTCGTTGATCGCAATGTATTCGATCTCGTCAAAGAAACCGGCGCTATCACCTTTGTAGTGATCATCAACACGTCTCGCGACCATGCGCACACCGGGGTCAAACGACACAACCGCATACAGACCGGTGCCGATACCCTTGGCAATCGCCTCCTCGATCTGGCCCGCAGGGAACATGTTCAGGTGATAGTCGGACATCAGATACGGGAAGTCGGCATTGCCTGCCGCCAGCGTGAACTGCACCTGCATATCTGAGATTTTTTTCATCTCGACAATGGCTTCGACGATCGGCTTTGCGGCCGATTTGGACTCTTCACCAAGGTGCATTTGCAGCGATGCAATCACATCATCTGCGCCAAAGGCCTTGCCATTGTGGAACGTCACGCCAGAGCGCAGGTTGAATGTCCATGTCTTGGCATCTGGGGTCGCTTCCCAGCTTTCAGCCAACTCGCCCTTCAGCGACCCGTCTGCCGCAACCTCGGTCAGGCAATCAAAGACGGCTCCATGCGCGCTCGCGCTCATGAAAATGTCCGAATGGGTGCGGCTGTCCCAGCTATCGGATGTGTTTGCGCCACCAAGTCCCGCTGTCAATTTACCGCCGCGCTTTGCCTGCGCCAGCAATGGCATCCCCGTCAGGCCCAAAACACCCGCCGCAACACCGGATTTCATCAATCCGCGTCTGCTAATTCCATACATTGTCGTCTCCCTGGTTAGTCAAATGGGCGCATTGCACCCGTGTTTTCGCCGCAAGAAGCGGTGATTCGTATTTACATCTTACCCACAGCCGCATCGCCGATGTTATCAACTCCGCGTTCTTGTAGCAGATTTGTCAGCCAGTCAGGGTCCATCTCGGGCACCGATGACAGCAATAGATCCGTGTAGGGATGGTGTGGCGGCTTGAACATTTCGGCCTTTGGACCGGCCTCCACAACACGCCCATCTTTCATCACAACCACCTCGTCAGCAATGGCGCGCACTGTCGCAAGGTCATGTGTGATGAACATATATGACAAGCCCAGATCATCCTGCAACTTGGCCAACAGGCGCAAAATACCCTCTGCCACAAGCTGGTCCAGCGCGCTGGTCACCTCGTCACAAATGATAAACTTCGGCTCGGCGGCCAGCGCGCGCGCAATGCCGATCCGCTGTTTCTGACCGCCCGATAATTCTGACGGCAAACGATTGTAATATTCAGACGGCTCCAGCTCGATCTGATCCAGCAGCGCATCAACGCGCGCGCGTTTTGCCTTGCCCGTCAACCCAAGATAAAATTGCACAGGGCGCGCAATGATTTCGCCAATCGACATTCGCGGGTTCAGCGCGGTATCGGCCATCTGGTAAATCATCTGCACCTGACGCAATTGGTCCTTGGACCGTTTGCGATAATCCGCTGGCATGACTTCGCCGTTCACGCTGATCGTGCCCTCGCGCGGCGGAAGTAACCCTGTGATACACCGCGCAGCTGTCGACTTTCCCGATCCGCTTTCGCCCACAACGGCAACGGTGCGGCCCTCATGCATGTCAAAACTAACGTCATGCAGCACCGGAACCTTGCCATAGGCGGCGGTGATATTTTGCACCGACACCGCAGGCACGGCGCTGGCCACCACTGGCGATTTCAGCGGACGCTCAAAGCTGCGCACAGCCCAAAGCGACTTGGTGTAATCCTGCGTCGGGGCTGATAGCATCGTGCGGGTATCGGCGGTTTCAACCTCGTCACCCTTCAACAGCACCTTGATCCGGTCCGCCATCTGGGCAACCACAGCCAAGTCGTGGGTGATGTAAATCGCGGCGGTGTTAAACTGTTCCACAATATCGCGGATCGAGGCCAAAACCTCGATCTGGGTCGTCACATCAAGCGCGGTCGTCGGCTCGTCAAAGATAATCAGATCAGGCCGACACGCCATCGCCATCGCGGTCATCGCGCGCTGCAATTGCCCGCCCGAGACCTGATGCGGATAGCGAAACCCGATATTTTCCGGATCAGGCAGACGCAGCTTGCGGTATAGCTCTATCCCGTCTGCTTCGCTTTCGGATTTTGACATCACGCCGTGCTGCGTCGGTCCTTCGACATGCTGGTCTATCAGGCGGTGCGCAGGGTTGAAGCTGGCAGCGGCGGATTGCGCGACATAGGCAATCCGCTTGCCCAAAAGACCACGCTTGACCGATGCGGAGGCCTTCAACAGGTCGATCCCGTCAAATTGCACCGAGCCCGCAGAGATGCGCACACCGTCGCGGGTAAACCCCATCGCAGCCAGCCCAAGCGTCGATTTCCCCGCACCGGATTCGCCGATCAAGCCCAGCACCTCACCACGCGCAAGCGTCAGGTCACAGCCGTTGATGATCGGGTTCCACATCTCGTCACTGCGGCCTTCAAGCTTGACGCCACGCATTTCAAGCAGCGGTTCAGTCATTCTTTTAACCCCGACGATTTATGCAGCATCCAATCGACCACAAAGTTGACCGCGACCGTCAACAGCGCGATGGCACTGGCCGCCAACAACGGCGCCGTGGCCGCAAGCGGTGCAAATTGCGCAAAGTTGATGAACGCCGCCAAATCGCGCACCATTGTGCCCCAGTCGGCCAACGGCGGCTGGATGCCCACGCCCAAAAACGACAGCGCCGCAATCGTCAGGAACACAAAGCAGAATCGCAGCCCGAATTCGGCCAGCAAGGGCGCTGTTGCGTTGGGCAGGATCTCTCGGAACACAAGATACCACATGCCCTCGCCGCGCAGTTTTGCGGCCTCGATATAATCCATCACAACGATGTTTTGACCCACCGCGCGCGCCAGTCGGAACACCCGCGTGCTATCGATGACCGCGATGATCAGCACCATAGACACCGTCAGCGGAATGCCCAGGCGCGACGACCAGACACTGGCAATCGTCATCAGCAAAAGCGCAAAAATCAACGACGGGATCGCCATCAAGACATCAACCGCACGGCTTAGCAACTGGTCCAACCAACCGCCGACAACCGCCGCGAGAAACCCGAAGCTACCGCCAATGAAAAACGCCAACAATGTGGTGGCAAAGGCAATGCCAACCGTGTTTTGCGCGCCGAATATCAAGCGCGACAGAATATCGCGGCCAATCTGATCGGTGCCCAGAGGAAACGCAGGATTACCACCCATTGCTGGGTCGCCCCCAGGGGTAATATTGGCGGCAACGCCTTGGATAATCTCGTCTTGGCCATAGGGCGCGATCACCCCCGCGAAAATCGCGAAAATCGCATAGATCAAAATCGCCAGAACGCCAAACGATGCTGTCAGCGGCATATGGCGAAACATCTTGCGCGACCACTGCGTGCCGACATGCCGGCCAAACAGCCGAAACAGCCAGGCCGCAATCGAGAAGATGATGAACCCTTTGATTGCGACGCCAAGAAAGAAAAACTTGTTCGCCACGGCGATGTCACTACTGCGCGATTGCACAAATGCCCACGCCAGCCACGCCAAAACCACACCGCCCAGCACATAACCAAAGGCCACCCCGAACGACATGTCGCGGAATTTCGGGGCATTGTTCGTAACCTTTTGGCCCACCAGCCGCAGCACCCAAGCAATGCCGCCCATCACAACAAATGCGGCAATTATCGTTAAAAGCGTGCTCATTTCGGGTGCCTTAAACGGGGATTGGACAGGATCGACAAAATATCCGCTGTCAGGTTCAAAAGAATATAGGCCGCAGCAAAGATCAACGTGCTGGCCTGCACCACGGGGATATCGCGGATTTTGACGCTGTCCACGAATAGCTGCCCAATGCCCGGATAAACAAACACAACCTCGACCACGACGACCCCGGTGATAAGATAGGCGAGGTTCAGCGCAATCACGTTGATGATCGGCGCCAACGCATTTGGCAACGCATGTTTCACGATCACCCGCAGCGGTGACATGCCCTTGAGCCGCGCCATTTCAATGTAGGGGCTGGCGAGCAGGTTGATGATTGCAGCCCGCGTCATGCGCATCATATGCGCGGTCACCACCAAGGTCAGCGTCAGCGCGGGAAGCAGGGTTTTTTCCAATCGGTCGCTGAAATCCATGCCCTCATAGATATTCGACAGTGACGGCAGGATCGGGTTCAGCACCGCAAGAAACAAGATCAGGATATAGGCCATGAAAAATTCGGGACTACTGATTGAGCTTAACGTCAGAATGTTTGCTGCGCGGTCAAACACCGTATTGCGGTAAAGCGCTGCCAAAATGCCCAGGGTCACCGCAATCGGCACCGCGATCACCGCCGTCACGCCAGCCAGAAACATCGTATTGGCGAAACGCGGCGCAATCTGCTCGGCCACGGTCACACCGCCACCGCCGCCCATATTGGTCTGAAAGTTGAGTTGCGCAAAACTTGTGCCCAAATCACCGGTTACCATCCCGCCCAGCCACGACATGTAACGCGACACCGCCGACTGATCCAGGCCAAGATCCGTGCGGATTTTTGCAACGGATTCCGGCGTTGCGCCCTGCCCCAAGATCAGCTCGGCAAAATCACCCGGCAACATATTCACGGCAACAAAGATCACAATCGAGACCACAAGAAGCGTCAGCAGACCAAGCGCCAGCCGCTGTATAACGATAGAAAGGACATTGCCCAAGCCTGGTATTCCTTTGTAATTTCAATGTAACCTTAGCGACTGCTGGCTGTCTGTAAAGGTTAAAGGTGCAACGCATCCGCGCGAGTGCCGATCAGGTCCATCGCTGCAATCAACTCTGCCGATATCCCCGTCTCCGACAAGGCATGTCCTGCACGCGCCACCATACACAGGTCCGCCTTGGGCCACAGCGCCGCAAGCTGATAGGCGGACACAGGTGGGCAAATCATATCAAACCGGCCCTGCACAATTACCCCCGGAATATCCGCAATCTTGGGCATGTTGCGCAGGATTTGCTGGTCTTGCGACAAGAATCCGCCGTGATGAAAGTAGTGATTTTCAATCCTCGCGAAGGCCCGCGAATACTCCGCCGGGGCCTCGCCCACGATCCCGTCACTTTCGATCGACGCCAGCGCATTTTCCCACCGGGCCCAAGCGCGCGCAAACTTGGTTTCGACCTGATGATCGCCTGAAAACAACCGCTTGTGATAGGCCGCAATAAAGTCGCCCTGCTCGCTTGGCGGCACCAGGCTTGCGAATGATTCCCACAATTCAGGCCAAAACCTGCCCGCACCCCCACCATAAAACCAGTCCAGCTCGGGCTGTGTCATCAAAAACACGCCGCGCAAGACCAAGGCCGCAGCGCGGTTCGGGTGGGTCTGGGCATAGATCAAGGACAGGGTCGCCCCCCAACTGCCGCCAAAAACACCCCAGCGGTTGATACCAAGGGTCTCTCTGATCCGCTCGATATCCGCCACAAGATGCCAAGTCGTGTTCGCGTCAACACTGGCGTGCGGCCTTGAGCGCCCACAACCCCGTTGGTCAAACAGGATAATCCGGTAAACGTCTGGGTCGAAATAGCGCCGCATCGCAGGGCTGCATCCGCCACCCGGCCCGCCGTGCAACACCACAACCGGTATGCCATCGGGCCGCCCGCATTGCTCCATATAGACAACATGCCCGTCACCCACATCCAACATCTGCTGGTCGAACGGGTCGATTGGTGGATAAAGATGTGCGCCTGCGCGTTTTTGACCTAAGACCTTGTCCATATTCGCTCTATATATCGTCACAATCCCCGTGACCACGCGAAAACCGGAGCAAAAGATGAAGCCCACCAATACCGTCGACCCGTCCGAGATTGCCAAATTCGAAGCCATGGCCGCCGAGTGGTGGGATCTGGAAGGCAAGTTCAAACCGTTGCACATGATGAACCCCGTGCGGCTTGACTATATCACCCGCCAGATCGCCGCCGAATTCGGGCGCGATTTGAACGGGCCTGCGCCATTTGAGGGGCTGCGAATCCTCGACATCGGCTGCGGTGGTGGGTTGCTGTGTGAACCGATGGCGCGGCTGGGGGCCACAATTGTTGGCGCCGATGCAGCCGCGCGCAACATTCCTGTGGCCCAGATCCATGCCGAACACTCGGGCCTGACCATCGACTACCGGCACACCACCGCCGAGGCGATGGCAGAGGCCGGCGAACAGTTCGATGTGGTTCTGAACATGGAGGTGGTCGAACATGTGGCCGACCCGCTTGGCTATCTGACCGCCTGTCAGCGGCTTTTGAAATCGGGCGGCTTGCACCTGTGCTCGACGATCAACCGCAATCCGAAATCATTTGCTATGGCGATTGTGGGCGCGGAATGGGTGATGCGCTGGCTGCCCAAAGGCACGCATGAGTGGTCAAAATTCATCACGCCAGACGAATTGTTCAAACTGCTGTCAGATGCAGGGTTGGACCCTGTTGACCGCAAAGGCTATGTGTTCAACCTTGCACGGTTCACATGGGCGATTTCTGACAGGGATCTTTCGGTCAACTACGTCACCGCCGCCACAAAACCCTGATACGCAATCGCCCTATTCTACCTTGGACAGCTTTAGCCGCATTTCGCGCAAAACCGGCAGCACCATGCGCACCTTGTCTTCACCGACCCTGTCGACGACTTCCGCAATGACCGGGGCGATCGATATCACCGCCGCATCACGCGCCGCCAATCCCGTGGCGCTAATCGACACCATCTTGCGCCGCGCATCTTCCCAGTCAGGGCGCACATGCACCCAACCGGCCCACTCCAGTTTGCTGAGCGTATTGGTCATCGCCCCGCGGGTCAGATGAAAGGTGCGGGCAAGCTGTGCGGGGGATCGTTCCTCGCCCGCGAAGGCCAGATGGTTCAAGACCGAAAAATGCGACAACTCCATCCCCTTGGGCAACACAGACACGACCAAACTGCGGGCCAATTGGTCCACAACAAGGATTTCGCTGAACAGCGTCGCGGCTAGGTTTTGGCTCTGGTCGGACATCAAGGGCCTTCAAATGGGCGGTCGTGGGTCAACGCGGCGATACGCCTGCGCGCATGAGACACGTCCTTGAGATCAATATCAATGATTTCAACACCTGCTTGCACGCCCGCGTCAGCCAAAACCTCGCCCCATGGCGAAATTGCCATGCTATGCCCATAGGTCTGGCGCGACTTGCCTGAAACGGCAGGGTGCTGTCCGGTTTGCGCGGCTGCCAACACAAAACACCCTGTTTCTATCGCGCGCGCCTGTAATAAAGCCTGCCAATGGGCCGCCCCCGTCACCGGTGAAAACGCGGACGGCACCACAAGTATCGCCGCCCCCGCCTGCGCCAAAGCCCTGTAAAGATAAGCAAACCGCAAGTCATAACAAATCGAAAGGCCGACCTTCCCAAAGGGCGTATCGGCGAGGACAGCGCGATCTCCAGCGCGATAACCTGCCGATTCGCGATAGGTTTCTGTCGGGCTGACATCCACGTCAAACATGTGGATCTTGTCATAACGCGCCACAATATCGCCCTTGGGGTTGATCATAAATGACCGGTTGGCAAAGCGCCCGTCAGGATCATCCGTTTTGAGCGCCAGCGACCCGATCGAGAGCCAAACGCCCAAAGTCGCCGCCGCCGCGCGCAGCCCCTCAAGCGTGATGTCGTGCGCTTCATGTTGTAGCACGCCGGTCTGGTGGGCACGGCTGGCGCTGACGCAATTGGTCACCTCTGGCGTCAGAACAAACGCCGCCCCCCTGTCCGCCGCTTCGCGTATCGCCGCAACGGTCGCAAGCAGATTCAGCGCAGGGTCATCGCCAGAGGTCAGCTGAACAAGCCCGACCTTCATCCCCGCAAAAGCGCATCAAGTTTACCGGCGCTTTCCAATGCATATAACTCGTCACAGCCCCCCACATGGGTGTTGCCAATGAAAATCTGTGGCACCGTGCGCCCCCCGTTTGACCGCTGGACCATCTCGGCGCGCAATTGCGGTTTTGCCCCGACATTGATCTCGGAAAAACTCACGCCTTTGGATGTCAAAAGACGCTTGGCGGCATGGCAAAAGCCACAGATGCTTGTGGTATAAAGCTCAACGTTTTGCATGGCGCGTCTTCCTTGAATATCCGGTTGCAGCTTATCTAATCATCTTTGACCACCCTTGCCAGTGTCAGCACATTCACGGCCCTTGCACCGGCTATAAAACAGGCCTCTGCGCTGGCGGCCAAGGTGGCGCCTGATGTCATCACATCGTCAACCAACAAAATATGACGCCCCGCAATCAGCGCCCTGCGCTTGGGGTTTGCCGTGATCGCGCCCGATAGCGCGGCAAATCGGGCATCGCGGCTATGCCCGTTCAGCGGCACGGTCCGTTTTATGCGCAACAGAGCATCGGTGCAGACCTCGCGCGCGACCTGCCCACCCAGCACATTGACCAAAGCCGCCGACTGGTTGTAGCGGCGGCGCAGAAGCCGGACCCAGTGCAGCGGCACCGGCACAATCAGCGTATCATCAGCAAGCAAAGGTGCTGCCACACGCGCCATCCAGCGCGCTGCCGGTTGTGCCAAATCCGTGCGGTCCCCGTGTTTCAGCGATAAAACCAGCTTGCGACCGACCCCCGCATAGGCCAACACCGCCCGCCCCCGGTCCCAAGGGCGCGCGATCGTCAAACAATCGTCACACAGCAAGTCATCCGCCAGACTGTCGCCCGGCAAAGAGGTCCCGCATTTGGAACACATCGTGCCGCTGATAAACTGGGTTTCACGCCAGCATTCACCACAAAGACCAAAATCATCCTCGGTCGGCGCGTCACATGCGACGCATTGTGTCGGATAGATTGCTCGAATGATGCTTTGCATCCGCATGATTGCGCCCTAAATGATCGTTATGGATAAAATGCCGAACCTTACCGACCGCACCGCCCTGTTGCGCAACCGCACCCGCGCCGAGCCAGAGGCCATGTTTCTGCACGATCTCGTCGCCGATGAGATCAAGGAAAGACTGAAAGAGGTTAACAGATCCTTTACGTCCGTCGCGATTGTGACCGGATTTGCCGATCTGTGGCACGGACACTTCCCCGATGCTGTGATCGTAGAAGACAGTGAAATCCTCGACCTTGCGCCGCAATCCTTTGATCTGGTGCTGCATATGATGGCGCTGCATTGGGCCAATGACCCTGTCGGGCAACTCGTGCAATGCCGGCACGCGCTCAAGCCCGACGGAATGCTGTTGGCCAGCTGTCTGGGCGGGCAAACCTTGCATGAATTGCGCGCATCCTTGGCCGAGGCAGAGGCGGTTGTTGCAGGCGGGCTATCGCCGCGCATCGCCCCGATGGGTGAAATCCGCGATCTTGGGGCGCTATTGCAGCGCGCCGGCTTTGCCCTGCCTGTCGCCGACGGCACCCCGCTGACCGCCAATTACGCCAATATGTTTCACCTGATGCATGATCTGCGCAAAATGGGCGAGGCCAACGCCTTGGCCCACCGCCCGCGGCATTTCACCATGCGCAATATCCTGACAGAGGCCGCCAGCGTCTATGCCGAGACCTTTACCAATGACCAAGGGCGGGTTGACGCGACATTCGAGGTGATCACACTGACAGGCTGGGCCCCTGATGAAAGCCAGCCCAAACCGCTGCGCCCGGGCAGCGCTGCTGCGCGCTTGGCCGATGCGCTGGGCACCGATGAAACCCCGCTGAAAGAATGATCCCGCGCACATTCCAACCACGTTATGACCGAAACGGATAGATAGATGACCGATATGACCACCGCCAAATGCCCGGCCCATGCGCAGGCTGACCATCCCAAGATCATGCCTGCCAAAGTGGGTGTGCTCGTGGCCAACTTGGGCACGCCAGATGACACCGATTACTGGTCGATGCGGCGATATCTGAACGAATTTCTGTCCGACAAACGGGTCGTCGATTACTCCGCCTGGCTTTGGCAACCGCTTTTGCAACTTGTGATCCTCACGGTGCGCCCCTCCAAATCGGGCGCGAACTATCGCTCTATCTGGAACGAAGAGGCCAATGAAAGCCCGCTTTTGACCATCACCAAACAACAGACCGCCGCGATAAAGGCCACGATGGCACAGCGCTACGGCGACGCCGTCATGGTCGATTTCTGTATGCGCTATGGCAACCCCTCGACCAAATCCAAAGTCCGCGACATGGTCGATGCGGGCTGCACAAAAATCCTGTTCTTCCCGCTTTACCCGCACTACGCAGGCCCCACATCAGCCACCGCAAACGACCAGTTTTTCCGCGCCCTGATGGATGAAAAATGGCAGCCCACTGCCCGTGTGGTTGAGCCCTACTTTGAAGATCCTGCCTATATCGACGCTTTGGCGCAATCGATTGAAGCCGCCTACGCCAAGGCCGACAAAAAGCCGGAATTGCTGATTTGTTCCTATCACGGGATGCCGCAGCGCTACTTGCTGGAAGGAGACCCCTATCATTGCCAGTGCCAGAAAACGACGCGTCTGCTCAAGGACCGGCTGGGCTGGGACGACACGCAGATCAAGACGACGTTCCAGTCAGTGTTCGGCCGCGAAGAGTGGCTCAAGCCTTACACTGTCAAGGAAGTGGCGCGCCTTGCACGCGAGGAAGGCATCAAAAACATCGCTGTTTGCGCGCCCGCGTTCTCAGCCGACTGCATTGAAACGCTGGAAGAAATCAACGAGGAAATCAAAGACAGCTTTGAGGACGCGGGCGGTGAAGACTTCACCTATATCCCCTGCCTCAACGACGATCCCGCCCATATCGCCGCACTTTGCGGGGTGATCGATCAAAACCTGCTGGGCTGGGTGAACCGCTGACGGGCAAGGGCCTGATCAAGCATTGAACTGCTCTGATATAGCGCTGGGGGGGGGCAAAATCAGTCTGGGGGCGATAAAATGTCAAGATGATCGGTTTGTCACCCGCAGTCCCTGGTCCTTGCGGGTCTGGCACCTCTGCGTTGATTGGCCCGGACGGATCGTCGTCACTCGACCGCGCGCGCCGCGCGGGATTTCGAGGCCAGATCCTTGGCGAAAACATCAGTGAATCCTGCGAGACAGAGCTTAAAACCCCGTCGCCGCGCAGGCAACAACCAACGATTCGTTCCAGCTCGGCTCAAGCCGTGATCAAAATCACTGTGCCGAGATCAACCATGGCGTAGATCTCTTCGATCTCGTCATTGCTGACAGCGATACACCCCCAGGTCCAGTCCTTCTCGCCAATGACTTCTTTTGGCGTGCCGTGGATGAAAATATCACCGCCGGGCGATTTGCCCATCGCGCGTGCATTTGCGACATCAACACTGTTGGGATATGAAATACCCACCGACAGATGATAGCGGCTGTTGGGGTTGCGCCGGTCTATGATATAAGTGCCCTCCGGCGTGCGCCCGTCACCTTCAAATTGCTTGTGCCCGACAGGGGCAAACCCCAACTCGAAGTCATAGGACTTCAGCAGGGTCGTGCCGCTGATCAATTGCAGCACCCGCTGTTCTTTGAAAATCTGAACGCGGTCCACTTTCGGGCCGCTATAGGTCTCGAATTTGCTCGTCGAACACCCCGCAACCCCAAGGGCCGCACCCGTCATCATCACTCGTCTGCTAATCATCTACCTGCTCCGGTCTTTGCCGTTTTGACCAGATATACACGGTAAAATCAAAGCTGCGCGACAATTTCACGCGCACGGATCACGTCCGCGTAAAACTGCCGACGATCTCGACATGTGGTGACCAGCGGAATTGATCTACCACCTGCACCCAGTTCAAAACAAAACCGGCGTTTTGCAGGGTCACAGCGTCGCGGGCAAAGGTCACCGGATTGCACGACACCATCGCGATGGTTTTGATCGCGGATGCGGCCAAGGTGGCGATCTGTGCCTCGGCACCTGCGCGCGGCGGATCGATCACGGCGGCATCAAATTTGCGCAACTCATCCGGCTCCAGCGGACGGCGGAACAGGTCGCGTGCCTCGGATGTGACGCGCTTGAGGTTTTTGCCTTCACGCCAGCCGCGATCAAGCGCCGCGATCATATCGCGTTCACCCTCGACCGCATGGATTTCGGCGCGCGCCGCCAGCGGCAAGGTGAAAGTGCCCACGCCCGCAAACAAATCAACAATGCGGCTGGCCTTGGCGGTAATCTCCTCGACCGCGCCCAATAGCGCCGCCTCGCCATGCTCGGTCGCTTGCAAAAACGCGCCGGGCGGCGGCACAACAGCCGCCGTGCCAAAATGCTGCACAGGCGGATGCATGGTCACAACAGGCTCGTCAGGCCAAACCAGCCGCGCGATGTCGTTCTCTTGGGCAAATAGCGCAAGTTGCGTGCGCAATTCTGGCGTCAACGGCTTTTCGGTATCGACGAAAATGTCCAGGCCCGCAGCCGTTTCCGTCACCGTCAATGCAATCTCTGCCTTGCGTGATGCCGATATCACCACCAGCTGTTCCAGCATCGGGAATGCAGCCATCAGTTTTGGCGTAAGCAACTGGCACTCTGGCACGGGGATCAAAGTATGCGTGCCCTTGGCGTGAAACCCGAGCATCGCCCCGCTTTTGGTGCGCTTGCCTGCCAGTTTGGCGCGCCGGCGTGAATTGGGCGGTGAGGTCAGAACATCGCGGAATGTGGTTTCAATGCGCTGGGCTGCCATTGCCTTTTTGACGATATCCAGCTTCCAATTGGCAACAAAGGTATCGTTGGCATGCTGCATCGCACAGCCGCCACAGGTTTTGAAATGCTTGCAGGGCGCAGCCACCCGGTCCGGCGACGGCGTGATAATCCGCACGGCGCCATCTTGGGCCACGGCCACCTCTTCACCCGGCAAAACCCGCGGCAACAGCGTGCGCCCGTCGTCCACCTTGCCTAGCCCGAGGTGGGTCAATCCTTCGATCATCGCCATAATCTATTCCGCCGCCTCTTTGACATTGATAAATCCACCCGACTGTCGGGTCCAATAACGGGCGTATAACCCGTTTTTCGCCAACAACTGCGCATGGGTTCCCTGTTCCTTGATACGACCCGCGTCAAGCACAATGATCCGGTCCATACGTGCAAGCGTCGAAAGCCGGTGCGCGATTGCGATGACCGTCTTGCCCTCCATCACGCTTTGCAGCGCATGTTGGATCGATGCCTCGACTTCGGAATCCAGCGCGCTTGTGGCCTCGTCGAGCACCAGAATTGGCGCGTCTTTCAAAATTGCCCGCGCAATCGCGATACGCTGCCTTTGCCCCCCCGACAGTTTCACGCCACGCTCGCCAAGATGGGCGTCATAGCCAGCGCGTCCCTTGAAATCCTGCAACCCGGCGATGAAATCAGTCGCCTCGGCTTGGGCCGCCGCCGCCGCAACCTCCGCGTGGGTCGCATCAGGTTTACCATAACGAATATTGTCGCGCGCAGAGCGGTTAAACATCGCCGTTTCTTGCGTGACCATCCCGATCTGGCGACGCAGACTTTCTTGTGTCACCTGCGATACATCCTGCCCGTCAATTGCAATGCCGCCAGCTTCAGGATCATAAAGCCGCAGCAGGAGCGACACCAACGTCGACTTCCCCGCACCCGAAGCACCGACAATCCCCAGCTTTTCTCCGGGACCAACAGTCAGGTCGACCCCACGCAAACCGCCCGCACCCCCGCCGTAGGTGAATGTCACGCCCTTGAAATCAATCGCGCCATCAGGCACCACCAGCTCAACCGCATCAGCATCATCCAGCAAGGTATGCGCAGGGCTAAGCGTGCGGATCGCGTCCTCGACCTCGCCCACATTGGCATACATGCCCAGCAGGGTGAAACTGACCCAGCCGGTCATCTGGGCAAGCCGCAAACCAATGGTGCCGCTGACCGCAATGTCGCCGGCACTCGCCGACCCGGTTGTCCAGAAATACAGCGTCGCACCCACCATAATCAGCGGCAATAACCCCGCTAATGTCATCAGCATGAACCGGAAACTGGCGGATAATGTGCCAAAACCGACGGAGGCTTGGCGCATTGTCTCCATCGCATCAATCGCGGCACGATCCTCAAAATCGTCATGGGCAAACAGCTTGACGGTTTTAATGTTCGTGACCGTATCGACCACCTGCCCTGTCACCATAGCGCGGCTTGCCGCTCGGGTTTTCGACGCGGCACGCACGCGCGGCATAAAGAAACGGATCAGCAGCACATAGGCCGCAACCCAAAGCGCCAGCAACAGCGCGCTGCGACCATCAATCGTGAACATCAACATGACCGAGCCGATCAAAGACGCGCCCGCAAAGATCACCGTGTGGATCGTCTCGACCACCAGATCGGTCGCAGCGCGGGCCGCCTGGCCTTGCTTTTGGGCAATACGGCCCGCAAAATCATCGTCAAAGAACTGCACCGACTGGCCCAACGTATGACGGTGCAGGCGCGAATAGATCATGTTCATGATCGCAGGCGCCAGCACCACCGACTGCATCAGCCCCGACAGGCCAAAAACAATCGGGCGCAACAAAACAAAGAACGCAGCCACACCCAGTAGCAACATCATGTTCGTGTCGAAAAACCGGTCCGCGCTTGATGCAAGGGCGGCGTCGATCACCAGACCAAGAATCAGCGCCGACATGACCTCGATCACACCGCCCAGCGCAGACACAAACCCGCCCAGCGCCATATACCGAAAACTACCTTTAAATCCCCAACGCATGAACGCCATAAAAGTATGTGGCGGCGGCCCGTCTGCGGGGGAAAAGGCGTCGATTAGTTTTGATAGACCTGTCATAACTGTCCTAAAAATCCACCGGACTGACGCGCCCAGAATTTCGCATATTGCCCGCCAAGCGCAAGCAAGCCGTCGTGTGTGCCGTCCTCGATCACACGGCCCCTCTCCATCACGATGATGCGGTCCATCTGTGCAATCGTCGATAAGCGGTGCGCAATCGCGATGACGGTCTTGCCTTCCATCATCCCGTAGAGCGTTTTTTGAATGATCGCCTCCGCCTCTGAATCTAGTGCGCTTGTGGCCTCATCCAATAGCAGGATCGGCGCATCCTTCAACATAACCCGCGCCAACGTAATGCGCTGACGTTGGCCGCCCGACAATTTGACACCGCGTTCACCCACGCGCGCAGAATACCCTTTGTTGCCCTCGCTATCCTCTAGGCCAAGAATAAAATCATGCGCCTCGGCCTTTTTGGCGGCGGCAATCACCTCTGGATCCGTGGCGGTTGGATTGCCGTATAGGATGTTCTCGCGGACAGACCGGTGCAACAGCGAACTGTCTTGCTGGACCATCCCAATGGCGCGGCGCAGGCTGTCTTGGGTCACACCCCCGATACTTTGATCATCGATCAAAATATCGCCCTGCTCGACATCGTAAAATCGCAACAGCAGCTTTACGAGAGTTGATTTCCCCGCACCCGACTGACCAACAAGCCCGACCTTTTCACCAGCCTTCATGGTCAGGTTGATGTGATCGAGACCACCTGTATCCCTGCCGTAGTGATGCGACACATCACGTATTTCGACCACACCGTGCGACAACACCAACGGCTTTGCGTCATTGCCATCCAGCAAGGTGACAGGCTGCGCTATGGTTTTCATTCCTTCGGCCACAACGCCCAACTGGCGAAAGAAATTGGTAAAGGCCCACATGACCCAGCCCGACATCGCGTTCAGGCGCAGGGCAAGCGTGCTTGCGGCAGCAACAACGCCAACAGAGGCAGAACCGTCTATCCACAGCTTGATCGCCCAACCCGTCACGCCAACAATTAAAAACCCGTTCAGCAGCATCAAGGCGATATCCATAATGGTATAATAGCGCATCTCGATCTGGAACGTGCGGCGTGCCTCCTCTATTGCCTCTTTGGCATAGCCCAGTTCCTGATTATGATGGGCGAACATTTTAACCGCATGAATGTTGGTATAACTGTCCACAACACGTCCCGTCACAGCGCTGCGCGCGTTCGACGCGACCTCGGACGCCGATCCGATTTTCCTGACGACCCAGCGTAGCAAGATCAGATAGGGCAACAGCCACATCAGCATCGGCACCATAAGCCGCACATCAGCCTCGGCCAGCAAAAATGCGGCGCCGATCAGATAGGCAATCGCAAAGGTGATCGCATCAAACAACTGGAACACAACCTCACCCGCCGCGGGGGGTGTTTGCATAATCCGGTTGGCAATACGGCCTGCGAAATCATCCTCGAACCAGCCAACCGATTGACGCAAAACATGCCGATGCGCACGCCAGCGAACCAAGGTGCCGAAATTTGGCAATATCGCGTTATTCAGCAGCGCGACTTGGAATATATGCAACAAAGGCCGAAAGGTCAGAATGAAAATCGCAACCAGTATCAGCTCGGTCCCGTTGCGCACCCAGAACTCGGAAACCCTATTTGCGGATAAGGTATCGACCAACCGACCAAGATAGAAAATCAGCCAAACCTCAACCGCGGCGATTACGACCGAGGCAATCCCTGTCAACCAAAAGACACGTCGAAACGGCCGCGCATATTCGCGCAAAAACGGGAATAGCTTGGTTGGCGGTTGGTCGGCCTCTTCATACGGGATGTAGGGATCAACAAGGCCTTCGAAAAATCGAAACACGGGGTATCTACCTTCGGCTGCAATATAAATCCATAGCGCGGATTGGACCAAAGGAAAACCGCCAGCGCGACCGCCATGGCGCGCATGAAAATCAACCACGCCATCGGACGGCTTCGCAAAATCACATCTGGCCCCGGCGAAAACAGGCCAAAAAAGACAATCGAACCGGGGACTAGAAACTTAACCAAGCAGATCGGCCCTGGTCAATTGAAACCCGGATGCGATCCAGTCATTTTCCGCCTTGCGCAGAGCCGCGCCAAGAGCTGCGCCTTGCAGTTTTGGCATAAGGTCAGCCGCTTTGATTGGCAGGGTCTGCATGGCCGCAAAACGGATCATTTCGCTTGTATCAGGGTCGATTTCCCGCCCCAGACCAGCCGCTTCGATAGCCGCGCGATCCGTTGCAATATCCGCGCCATGGCGAAACGCACAGGCGGCCAGAGTTTGTCCGTCAAGCAGGTCTGCGATGCGCCTTTCTTGCTGGTTGGTCAATCGCAGACCGTCCCGCAGACCACCAAGCGCAACCAGACGTCGGACCGGATCGGGGGTCAGGTCTGCCTGCTCTTCGACATGCACAAGCCTTGCGATGATTTGCGGCGCCGCACCCGCCAGAATTTGACCCAAAACGCCCGCTGCACCCATCGACGCCAAAGCGGGGCCAGGGTCCGGCGCAGCCAACAGTTTGAGCATCTCGGACGTCACACGTTCGCGTGAAACTTTTGCCAACCCGTCGATATTTTCGGCGCATGCGGCCAGTCCCTCGGCGTCAATCCCTCCTTCGGGATCGCCATACCACGCGTGAAATCGAAAGAACCGCAAAATGCGCAAATAGTCCTCTTTGATACGCTGGTCCGCATCGTCGATAAACCGCACGCGTCGCGCCATCAGATCAGGCAGCCCGCCCAGCGGATCGGCAACTTCGCCCAGCACATCGCAGTAGAGTGCGTTCATGGTAAAGTCGCGGCGGCGGGCGTCTTCGATCATCGTCTCGGCAAAAGCAACTGTCGCACGCCTGCCGTCCGTCGCGACGTCTTTACGGAAGGTTGTGATTTCGAAGGGGGTATCCTGCACGATCACGGTAACCGTGCCATGATCATAGCCTGTCGGGATCACCTTGAGCCCAGCGTCGTTGGCCAACGCCATAACCCGCGAAGGCTGCGCATCTGTGCAAAGATCCAGGTCCGAAACAGGCACATCAATCAATGCGTTGCGCACACAGCCACCCACAAACCATGCTTGGTGCCCCGCTTGGAGAAGCATGGCGCAAACGTGCCGCGCAGGACCGTTAAGCCAATCGGCCCTGATACGGGTCATGTCATGCGCTCGGCCAGGGCACGCAAGATGCGGGCGGTCGCCCCCCAGATATAATAGGGGCCGTAGGGCAACGTATAATAGTAGCGTCGGCGCCCATTCCAGTGGCGGCCCTGCACGCTAAAAGCCGCAGGGTTGATCACATGCGTGAAGGGAACTTCAAAGACTTCGCTGACTTCTCCTGCTTCCGGGACAGGTATAAAATCGCCATGCACGACTGCTAAAACAGGGGTAATAGCATAGCCCGTGACAGTTTCGTGGCTTGGCAAAGCACCGATAACTTGCACCTGGGTCGGATCAAGACCGATTTCCTCATTGGCTTCGCGCAGGGCTGCGGCAGACGGGTTAGCATCCTGGCTGTCTTGCTTGCCGCCCGCAAAGGCGATTTGCCCCGGATGATGTTTCAACCTTGCAGATCGCTTGGTCAGGACCAGATTGCCCGTGCCGGCACGAAAGGCGACCAAGACCGCGGCAGCCGTCAGTTTGCGATCTTCAGGCAGAATGATATCTTTGTTCAAGTCAAAATCGGTTGATGCACTGCCCTCCCGGGACAGTGCATTTTCCAAAGTTTTGATCAGATCACGCATCGGCACTTTTGGCCTCGAACCCAAGCGTATCGGGCTCAAAGGTGTAATGCGACCCGCAGAACTGGCAGTCGGCTGTCACCGTGCCCTCATCGGTGATCATGTGGCTGATGTCCTTCGCCGAATAGATCGACAAGGATTGACGCACGCGGTCAGCCGAACAGGTGCAGCCGAATTTCACCGGCTGCGCCTCATAGATGCGCGGCTGCTCTTCGTGGAACAGGCGCACCAGCAAATCGCTTGGCGTCACCGTTGGGCCGATCAGTTCAAGCGCGTCGACAGTGTCGAGCAAGGCATTGGCGCGAGTCCAGTTTTCACCCTCGACCTCGTCGAGAATGTCCTCTGGCAACAGCAACCCGTCCTCGCCTGATCCGCCATCGCCCTTCAGCTCCGGCGCCGCTTTTGGCATATGTTGAAGCAAGACGCCGCCTGCCCGCCACTGTTCTTCCTCGCCACGAATCTGGGACCGACCAAAGGTCAGCTCGAACCGTGTCGGGATCTGTTCGGACTGTGCAAAGTATGTCTCTGCGCATTTTGACAGCGAATCGCCGGTCAATGGTGTCACCCCTTGGTAAGGTGTCATGTCTGGCCCTTGGTCGATCAGGATTGCAAAATACCCCTTACCGATCTGGCTAAATGGCACGGCCTTGAGGTTGATCGTGTCAGGGTCATAGCTGGCATAGGCACGGATACGCGCAGGCGCGCCATCGTCGGTTGGCCCGTAATAATCGGTTGCGATAAAACGGATCGGACCGTCACCGCGCACTTGCAAGGACAACTTCCAGCGCAGCTTCATCGATTGGCCGATCAACGCGGTCAGCAAGGCCATTTCGGCGATCAGGCCTTCAATCTCGTCTGGATAGCTATGCTGACGCAGCACCTCTTCCAAGGTGCCATCCAGACGGGCCACGCGACCACGAATATCGGAGGCGTCGAGTTGAAACGGCAGGACGGTATCGTCCCAGGCAATTTTGCTGGTCGTCATGGGCTTTCCTTACATGTGCGGAATTGGCATACCCCGCCTATATAGGTGGGGCAAGTCTGCGTCCAAGGGGTGAAAAGATGATCAAACGGTATGGAAACGCGCCAAAGGCAGGCGAGCGGTATAGATTGCGGGCCGGTGCCTATGCGATTTTGCCCAATGCGGGGCAGCTTTTGCTGACGTATCAGGCGGCGCCGCATTATGAATTTCAACTGCCAGGTGGCGGGATTGATGCGGGCGAAAGCCCGATCCAGGCCTTGCACCGCGAAGTGTTTGAAGAAACCGGATGGCGCATTGCCAAGCCGCGCCGCCTAGGCGCCTTTCGCCGCTTTGTCTGGATGCCGGAATACGGGATTCATGCGGAAAAGCTATGCCATATCTATACCGCGATCCCTGTCCGCCGGCATGGCGCGCCCCATGAGGAAGGCCATACTGCCGTCTGGATGGATGTCAGCGATGCGATTCAAGAGCTGGCAAATGATGGTGATGCGTCTTTTGTGGCGAACCTGACGTTCTAAGCGGGCGATTTTTCATGCGCCCGACAGCGGGCGGCCCTCAACAACATGACCGTAAAGTGTCGTCAGGATGCTGACGCCTACCATCAATGTTGTCCAGTTCACTGCCACATCCGCGACCAAGGCAACAATGGGCAATCCGACATAAAACAGTGAAACAATCGTCGAGGCGGCGATTTTCAGAACAGAGACGATGATGGCGACTTTGAAAATGACCCCGCTTGTCGCGGCGGTTTCTGCCCATGCCTGCCTTAATGTCATTGGCTCGCCCACAGCGATCGATGGCAGAATAATCGCCCAACGAAACCAGAGGTAGGATAGTAAGGCGCCCAAAAGCAGGCCGAGTATCATTGAAAAAATGCCAAACCCGGCCCCCATTGTTGGCGCCAAAACAAAACCTACAATCATCAAAATCGGCATCGCAATCAGCATAATCAACAAGCCAAGAATGAAGCTGCGCCAAACATACGACCAGATCGGGCGATCTTTGGTTGCGGGCACCAATGCGGTGTATTCTTCCAGTAGGATGAACCGATGCCACGATACCGCGACCCACCCCATCACAAAGACCAGAAACACAACAAGGCTGAGAATCAAAAGCGCGGATAGGCCAGATATGCCATTTTCGGGATTAAACGAGCCATCCAGCGGCACGCCGGTGACCATGATTACCAGCACAGAGAACGCGGCGAGCAATCCGAACGGGACCAATGACACCTTCAACGCTTGGCCCATGTTGCCAAAAACCATTCTGAAGGCGTGCTGCACAATATTCCAAGCCATCGTTGATACCCTTTTCTCAAAACACTGCTGCTCTGGTCGCACCCTGCCTGCAATCCGTCAACGCCATTTCCTTGCACGGCCATGCAAAAAGCGATATCGCGCGAGGGAATACCGCATGATATAAAGGTTGCCCCTCATGACTGCTCCGAAAAAAGTTGTTCTCGCATATTCTGGTGGTCTGGATACCTCGATCATCCTCAAGTGGCTGCAAACCGAATATGGCTGTGAAGTTGTGACGTTTACCGCTGATCTGGGGCAGGGCGAAGAGCTGGAACCAGCGCGCGCCAAAGCGGAGATGATGGGCGCGTCGTCGATTTATATCGAAGACCTGCGCGAAGAGTTTGTGCGCGATTTTGTATTTCCGATGTTCCGCGCAAATGCCTTGTATGAAGGGTTATATCTGCTGGGCACATCCATCGCGCGCCCGTTGATTTCCAAGCGTTTGGTCGAGATTGCGGCACTTGAAGGCGCTGATGCCGTGTCCCACGGCGCGACAGGCAAGGGCAACGATCAGGTGCGGTTCGAGCTGGCAGCTTATGCGCTGAACCCCGAGATCAAAGTGATCGCGCCTTGGCGTGAGTGGGATTTGACCAGCCGCACGCGCTTGCTCGAATTCGCGGAAAAGAACCAGATTCCTGTGGCCAAGGACAAGCGCGGCGATGCGCCGTTCTCCGTGGATGCAAACCTGTTGCACACATCTTCCGAGGGTAAGGTTCTTGAAGATCCAAGCCAGGAAGCACCGGAATATGTCTATCAGCGCACCGTATCTCCCGAGGATGCGCCTGATACCCCGGAGATGGTCGAGATCGGGTTCGAGCGTGGTGATGCAGTCTCTATTAACGGGGAAATGCTGTCTCCGGCGACTATTTTGACCAAGCTGAACACGCTTGGCGGCAAACACGGCGTGGGTCGGTTGGACCTGGTCGAGAACCGTTTTGTCGGGATGAAGTCGCGCGGCATTTACGAAACTCCGGGCGGCACGATTCTGCTGGAGGCGCACCGCGGAATCGAGCAAATTACCTTGGATTCCGGTGCGGGGCATCTGAAAGACAGCATCATGCCACGTTATGCCGAGCTGATTTACAATGGTTTCTGGTTCTCGCCAGAGCGCGAAATGATGCAAGCCTTGATCGATAAAAGCCAAGAGCATGTCAGCGGCACCGTGCGGGTGAAGCTGTATAAGGGGTCAGCGACAACAGTGGCGCGCTGGTCTGAAAATAGTCTTTATTCTGAGGCACATGTAACGTTTGAAGAAGATGCCGGCGCCTACGATCAAACGGACGCGCAGGGCTTTATCCAGTTGAACGCGCTGCGTCTGAAGTTGGTTGCTGCGCGGAACCGTCGCGTTAAATCCTAAATCTTATGCGCTGCCAGTTTTTCATAATATGGCAGCGCGTTTTCCATTAAATTGAGGTCGCGTCCTGTCAGATCTGGCAACAGGCCCTCGGCCCCTGCAAAACCGGTCGATTTGTGCACCGCATTATACCAATGTGCGGCCCAGATACCGTCATCTGCGCGCGGACCAGCGGGCCAAGATAGCATGGCAGGATCGAACGGAAGGTGGATGGCGGAGCACAGTTTTTTCAGCATGTTTTCAGGATCTTGACGGATATCGGCGCTGTCGATGACGAGGCCGCCGATGTGATCAAAAAGGTCTGCTTGTTGGCGAAAACCAATATCGTCGTCAGTGATGTCGGATCGTTTCGCACCATAGCTTGCGATCACGCGGGCCGGGTGGCGGATCAGGTGGATGTTCACGCAGTCCTTGGCCCAATCCATAGGGAAGCCGTGGATCATGTGGTGCGGCATGTGCTTCATGTAGAAATGTGGCACTTGCGCATTGTTAGTGTCGAAAATGCGCTGCGCGACGATCGTTGGGTCGGTCTGGTGGGCGGCGATGATTTCAGCGGCCATCGGGTGGTCCGCGCCGGTTTTGGCGAGATACGGCGCATAGAAGGGCTCGTCCCAAACTGCAAAATCAGGCCGGCTGCCAAAGGCATACATCATCGCCGTCGAGAGGTTGCGAGGCCCCGACCACATGGCGATTTTCACGGTATGATCCGCGTATGACTGGCGTATGATTTGCGTATGCCATTCATGCGGACACCTCTTTTGCGATGAGATCCTTGTAAAGGTCGCGGATGCGCGCCGTGATCGGGCCAAGCGCGCCCGTGCCGATGACGCGCCCGTCAAGTTGACTGACGGGGGTCTGCGCGCCGAATGTGCCGGTGAGAAATGCCTCGTCTGCGCCGTAGGTATCAACAAGGCTAAAGTTACGCTCGAAAACCGGAATGTCATTGGCGCGGCAAAGGTCAATCACCTTTTGGCGGGTGATGCCGTTCATGCAGTAATCGCCCGTGCTGGTCCAAACCGCACCTTTGCGCACGATGAAAAAATTACAGGCGTTGGTTGTGTTCACAAACCCATGCACATCAAGCATCAGCGCCTCGTCTGCGCCCGCTTTTTGTGCCGCGATGCAGGCGAGGATGCAATTGAGTTTGGAATGGCTGTTGAGTTTCGGATCTTGGGTCATTGGCAGGCCGCGCAGATGCGGCACCGTCGCAAGCGTGATGGGCCGCGGTAATTTGGGCCGCGAATGTTCAATGATGATGACCATTGTCGGCCCCGATTGCGAGAGCTGCGGGTGCTGGAATGGCAACACTTTTACCCCGCGGGTGATCATCAGGCGGGCATGGGCGTGATCGGTCATCTTGTTCGCTTTTTGCGTCTCTAACAAGGCATTTATCACGCCTTTCCGATCCATGCCGATGTCGAGATCAATCGCTTTTGCGGCCTCGAACAACCGATCCATATGTTCATCAACGAACGCCCATTTGTTGGCATAGAGCCGAAGCCCCTCCCAGACCCCGTCGCCCAGCATGAAGCCGCTGTCATAGACACTGACTTTTGCATCTGCTTTGGGGACGATTTTTCCGTCAACGTAGATGAGAATATCAGCGTTGCGCGCGTCGTCTTGCGCTTGGTGAGTGGTGACGTGATCTGTCATGCTGGGCCCCTTTTTTGGTGAGGCTAGGCTGCCTTTCGATATGTTCCAAGTGGTAAAGAGAGCGTGATATCGCCGTGCGGAGAGTTGCGCGGACGGGTGGCAGGCGCGATAATGTGAGAAAAGGAGGCGCGTGATGTATATTTCGATAAGTTCCGCCAAGGCGACAGCGCTTGCGATCTTGATTGGCATTGGCGCCGTGCTGCACAGCACGGCCGCAGAAGCGAGCCACGGCCAAACGGCAGTCGATACCGATGAATGCTATTGGTGTATCGAGAGCGACCTTTAAGCATTAAGGGCCTGCCGCGCAGCCCTTCAGCCATTGAATGCGCGCACCTCTGAGAGATCGGGGATCACGTCGGCGGTGCCTTGCCGCGTGACCATCAAAGCACCCGCTTTGGTGGCCAAAGCGATTGCTTGCGCCATTGGCATCCCTTGATCCAGACCCGCGAGCAGGTAGCCGGTGAACGTGTCGCCCGCACCCGTGGTGTCGACGGGCGTGACCGGAATGGCGTCATAGTGCTGCTTGCCATCCGCGCCGAACCAGTCCGCGCCATCGCCGCCCAAAGTCACGACCACATCGCGGATGCCCAGTGCGTCGGGGGTTTTTCCGGTGGCCGCGGTCAGTTGTTGGGCCTCAACAGCGTTCAGAATCAGGAAATCAAGGTGGGCGAGGACGGCCTGCACGCGCGCGGCAGAGAAAGGGGCGGCGGCGTAGGCGACCCTGAGCCCCATTTTCTTGGCCAGAGATGCGCCGGTACGTTGCAGGTTGGTTTCGTTTTGGGTGACAAACCAATCGCCTGTTTGGGCCTCTGACAGCGCGGTTTGCAGGGCGGTTTGTGGCACTTCGCCGTTGCTGCCCGCGTGCAACAGAATCGCGTTTTCACCCTGCGTGTCGACCATGATGATCGCATGGCCGGTTGCGGTTTCAATCTGCGCGATGTGCCGCGTGTCGACGCCGTATTCCATCAGGCGCTGCAACGCCCAACCACCATCAGGTCCAAGCGCGCCGATATGATTGATCCGACTGCCGGCGCGGGCGATCGCGACAGATATGTTTGCGCCTTTGCCGCCCATAAAAGTGGTGCGCCCGGTCGAAGACAGCGTTTCACCGGGTGCGAGGATATGTGGCACGTTATAGACAAGATCGGCGTTGATTGAGCCGAGATTCCAGATTGCCATTACTGACCGACCTTGCAAGCAGCGATAACGGCCATGTTGAGGATGTCATTGACTGTCGAGCCGGTGCCGCAGATTTGCATGGGCTTTCCGACGCCTGAAAGGATCGGGCCGATGACGGTGGCGCCGGCCATTTCCTGCATCAGCTTGACCGAGATTGAAGCCGAATGCCGCGCGGGGACAACCAGAACATTCGCCGGACCGGTCAGGCGCGAGAACGGATAGCGTTCCATGGCGGTCATGTTCAGCGCGACGTCGACGGCCATTTCACCCTCGTATTCAAAGTCGACGCCGCGTGCATCAAGGACCGTGGGGGCCTTGTGCATTTTTTCGGCGCGCTCGGAGATCGGGTAGCCGAAGGTCGAAAAGGACACGAAGGCGACGCGCGGTTCCAGACCCAGATCGCGCGCCACTGACGCGCCGCGTTCGGCGATATCGGCAAGGTCTTCGTGGTCGGGCCATTCGTGCACCAGAGTGTCGGTGATCAGCACGATTTTGCCTTTATGCAACAGGGCGGTGACGCCAACGGCCCCATCGTGTGGTTGAGCGTCGAAAACATGGTTGATCAGTTCGAGCACATGGGCGGATTTGCGCGTGGCGCCGGTGACCATGCCGTCAGCGTGACCGTGGGCCAGCATGAGCGCGGCAAACACATGGCGGTCGCGAGAGGCGAGACGGTGCACATCGTGATGATCCATGCCTTTTCGTTGCAGCCGGTCGTAGAGGAAATCTTTGTAGGTATCCAGGTGCGGCGTATTGGCGGCGTTCACGATTGCAAGCTCGCCCACGGCGTCGGACATGCCTTCGGCGATGAGTTTTTCCGCAATATCGTTTTCGCGCCCGACGACCAGGGCCTTGCCGAGGCCCGACCGTTGATAAAGGACCGCCGCACGCAGCACGCGGATGTCGTCGCCTTCTGCGAAGATCACGGTGGATTGGGCGGCGCGCGCGCGGGCACTCAGGCTGCGCAGGATGGATTGTGTCGGGTCCATCCGGGATTTTAGTGTGTTTTCATAGCCTTCCATATCGATGATCGGGCGGCGGGCGACGCCGGTGTCCATCCCTGCTTGGGCGACTGCGGTGGGGATGCGGTGGATCAGGCGCGGGTCAAAAGGCGTGGGGATAATATAATCGCGGCCGAAGGTGAGCTTGGTGCCATAGGCCATCGCGACCTCGTCAGGCACGTCTTCACGGGCAAGGGCGGCGAGGGCGTGGGCGCAGGCGATTTTCATCTCGTCGTTGATGGCGCGCGCATGGATGTCGAGTGCACCGCGGAACAGGTAAGGAAAGCCGAGCACATTGTTGACCTGGTTGGGATAATCAGACCGGCCTGTGGCGACGATCACGTCTTCGCGCACGGCGTGCACCTCTTCGGGGGTAATCTCGGGGTCGGGGTTTGCCATCGCAAATATTACAGCATCTGGGGCCATGCTAATGACCATGTCTTGGGTCACCGCGCCCTTGGCCGAGACGCCGAGGAAGACGTCGCAACCGGTCATCGCCTCTGCCAATGTCCGCGCTTTTGTGGTGGCGGCGTGGGCTGATTTCCATTGGTTCATGCCTTCGGTGCGGCCTTGGTAGATCACGCCTTTGGTGTCGCACATGATGCAGTTGTCGTGCTTGGCACCCATCGATTTGAGAAGTTCCAGACAGGCGATGCCGGCGGCCCCTGCGCCGTTGAGCACGATTTTGACCTCCGCGATTTTCTTGCCTGAAATGTGCAGCGCGTTGATGAGGCCAGCGGCGCAGATCACGGCGGTGCCATGCTGGTCGTCATGGAAAACGGGGATGTCCATTTCCTCTTTCAGGCGCTGTTCGATGATGAAACATTCGGGCGCTTTGATGTCTTCGAGGTTGATGCCACCAAAGGTTGGGCCCATCAGCCGCACCGCGTTGCAAAAGGCGTCGGGGTCTTCGGTGTCCAGTTCGATATCGATGGAATTGACGTCGGCGAAGCGCTTGAACAGGACGGATTTTCCCTCCATCACCGGCTTGGAGGCCAGCGCGCCAAGATTGCCAAGGCCGAGAACAGCGGTGCCGTTCGAGATCACCGCGACGAGGTTTCCCTTGTTGGTGTAGTCATAGGCCAGCGATGGGTCGGCGGCGATATCTTCGCAGGGCACGGCGACACCGGGCGAGTAGGCCAGCGACAAATCGCGCTGCGTTGTCATCGGGACGGTGGCGGTGACCTCCCATTTACCGGGGGTCGGGTCCATGTGAAACGCGAGAGCGTCTTCGCGGGTGAGTTTTGTTTTCGACATGGTGCAGCCTCCCTTAACACCTGACAACATTGGTGGAAATTCTGCGAGGGGGCAACGCCTGTCTTTTGCACTTTCGCAGGTAACATGGGGCGGGTAGTGTCGCCCTGATTGATCCTTGGGGGATGCATGAGCACGCCAAATCCAACTGTCACACCGATGATGGCGCAATATCTTGAGCTGAAGGCGGGGTATCCTGATGCCTTGCTATTTTATCGCATGGGCGATTTTTACGAGATGTTCTTTGATGATGCGGTGGCGGCGGCGGCGGCGCTGGATATTGCGCTGACAAAACGCGGCAAGCATCTGGAGCAAGATATTCCGATGTGCGGTGTGCCGCATCATGCAGCCGAGGGCTATTTTCTGACGCTGATCCGCAAGGGGTTTCGGGTCGCTGTTTGCGAGCAGATGGAGAGCCCCGCGGAGGCGAAAAAGCGCGGCGCCAAGTCGGTGGTGCGGCGCGAAGTTGTGCGGTTGCTGACGCCGGGCACATTGACCGAGGAGTCGTTGCTGGATGCGCGGCGTCATAATTATCTGGCGGCCTATTCGGAGGTGCGGGGCGCGGGCGCGCTGGCGTGGATTGATATCTCGACAGGGGCGTTTCATGTGATGGCTTGTGCCCGCGTGGCGCTGGGCCCGGAATTGGCAAGGTTGATGCCGAAAGAGGTGATTGTTGTTGATGGGTCAGAGGGTGATTACTCTGCGTTAGTGTCTGATTCAGGGGCGGTATTGACCACGTTGGGCGGCGCCGCGTTTGACAGCACGGCGGGAGAAAAGCGGCTGACGGCCCTGTTTAAAGTCGGCTCACTGGATGCGTTTGGCAGTTTTGACCGCGCGCAGATTTCGGCGATGTCAGCGGTGGCCGAGTATTTGGAGATTACCCAGAGAGGGAACCTGCCGCTGGTGCGTCCGCCTGTGATTGAGGGCCAAGCGACCGCGATGCAGATTGATGCCGCGACACGGCGGTCGCTAGAGTTGACTCGGGGTGCGGATGGCGGGCGCAGCGGGTCGCTGTTGGCGGCGATTGATCGCACGGTGACGGCAGGTGGTGCGCGGCTGTTGGAGCGGCGATTGGCGAGCCCGTCTTGTGCGCTGTCAGTGATTGAAGAGCGGCAGGAAAGTATTGCGTATTTAGTCGAAAAGACGCGGTTGGCGGCCGATCTGCGTGAGGGATTGCGCGGCGTGCATGATTTGGATCGGGCGTTGGCGCGTCTGGCCCTGGGGCGGGGTGGTCCGCGCGATATGACTGCAATTCGCAATACCATTGCGCAGGCAGAGACGCTGTTGCGGGTAGTGCCGGAGGCGTTGCCGCGTGAATTGTTGGCAGCGAAAGCAGCCCTTGCGGGGCACAGTGAGTTATTGACGCTGCTGGATGAGGCGCTTGTGGCCGAGCCGCCGTTGTTGGCGCGTGACGGCGGGTTTATTGCGCCGCAGTTTGACGACGCGTTGGATGAAGCCCGCAAATTGCGCGATGAGGGTCGGTCGGTTGTGGCGGCGATGCAGGCCGAGTTTATTGAATTGTCCGGCATTTCCGCGCTGAAGATCAAGCACAATAATGTGCTGGGGTATTTCATCGAGACGACAGCTACACATGCCGAGAAAATGTTGGCAGCACCGCTCAATGAGACGTTTATTCACCGGCAAACGACCGCGAACCAAGTGCGGTTTACCACCGTGGAATTGTCAGAGATCGAAACCCGGATTTTGAATGCAGGCGGGCGGGCGCTTGAGCTTGAAAAGCAGCTGTATGAGAGTCTAACAAGGGCGATTATTGAAAAAGCGGGGCCAATTGGTGCGCTGGCGCGGGCCTTGGCAGAGTTTGATGTGGCAACAGGTTTGGCGCATTTGGCCAGCACCGAGACTTGGGCGCGCCCGGTGATTGATGACAGTCGAGCGTTTGAAGTTGCGGGTGGGCGGCATCCGGTTGTCGAGGCTGCGTTAAGCAAGACAGGTGCCCCGTTTGTCGCCAATGGTTGCGATTTGAGCGGCACGCCGATCTGGTTGCTGACCGGTCCGAACATGGCGGGTAAATCGACGTTTTTGCGCCAGAACGCACTGATTGCGATTTTGGCGCAGATGGGTTGTTTTGTGCCGGCGACATCTGCGCATATCGGGATTGTCAGTCAGATTTTCAGCCGCGTTGGGGCATCGGATGATTTGGCCAAGGGACGGTCGACATTTATGGTCGAAATGGTCGAAACGGCGGCGATTTTGAATCAGGCGGATGATCGCGCGCTGGTGATTTTGGATGAGATCGGGCGCGGCACGGCGACCTATGACGGGTTGTCGATTGCATGGGCGACGCTGGAGCATTTGCATGATGTGAACCGCTGTCGGGCGCTGTTTGCGACGCATTACCACGAGATGTCACAGCTTTCGGCGAAGTTGGAGGGTGTGGATAATGCGACGGTGACGGTGCGGGAATGGGACGGCGATGTGATTTTTCTGCATGAGGTCAGGAAGGGCACGGCCGATCGCAGTTACGGGGTGCAGGTGGCGCGTTTGGCAGGGTTGCCGCAGGTTGTTGTGGAGCGTGCGCGCGTTGTGCTGGAGGCCCTGGAAAAAGGTGAGAGGGAGGGCGGTGCGGCGCGCAAGGCAATTGTCGATGACCTGCCGCTGTTCTCGGCAACACCTACCCCTGCGGTGGCACCTGTAAAGCCGTCGGATGTAGAGGACCGGCTGAAGGCGGTCTTGCCTGATGAGTTGACGCCAAGGGAGGCGCTGGCTTTGATCTATGAGTTGCGCGGGTTGCTGGGGCAATAAACACCCCAGCGATTTATTTAGGATGCGGGCATAGAGGAAACGCCAACTTGCGCAGGGCGCAAGAGGCGGTCGTGAAGCATGAAGCCTTCGGCTGCGATCTGGATGATTTCGCCTGCCTTTGTGCCCGGCAAGGGGGCCTCGAACATGGCTTGGTGGACTTGCGGGTCAAATTTGTCGCCGACGACGGGCACGATCGGGTCGATGCCGTGCTTTTTGAACACTGAAATAAGCTCGCGCATGGTGATTTCGACGCCTTCGAGCAGGGCTTTGTTCACTTCTTTGTCTTCTTCCTCAACAGACAAAAGTGCGCGGCGCATATTGTCGTAGACGGGCAGCATGTCGCGCGCCAGTTTGGAGCCGCCGTAGTTTTCAGCTTCGCGGCGGTCGCGTTCAGAGCGCTTGCGGGTATTTTCGGCATCAGCCAATGCGCGCATGAATTTGTCGCGGAAATCGTCACGCTCTGCCTCTAGGTCGGCAATGCGGCCCAGCATATCGTCTTGCATATCGCCTTCTGCGGCGAGGTCATCCAAGGATTGCAGTTCTTCGTTGGCCATGTCTTTTCGTCCTGTCATGTGCGGTCGGCAATCATTTTGCCCACCAACTGTGCGGTGTAATTTACGATGGGCACGATGCGCCCGTAATTGAGCCGCGTTGGCCCGATGACGCCGACGGCGCCAATGATCTTCTGGTTGGCGTTCATATAGGGAGAAACCACCAGAGAGGAACCCGAAAGTGAGAAAAGTTTGTTCTCAGAGCCAATAAAAATGCGCACACCGTCGCCGCCCTCGGCCAGTTCCAGAAATTGGGCGATATCACGCTTGCGCTCGAGGTCATCAAACAGGGTGCGAATGCGGTCCAGGTCGGCCTCGGACTCGTGTTCAGATAGCAGGTTTCCGCGTCCACGAACGATGAGACGTTCGTTTTTCTCGTCTGAATTGTCCCACATGGCAAAGCCACTTTCGACCAGTTCGGCGGCGAGCGCGTCGATTTCTTGGCGCCGCGCGTTAATCTCGCGGGTGATGACAGCGCCAAGCCCGGAGAGAGTGTGTCCTTCAGCGATGGCATTGAGGAAATTCGCAGCCTCGCGCATGGAGGACGGGGTTTGACCTGTTGGGGGTGTGAAAAGCCGGTTCTCAACGCGCCCGTCTGCGAGGACCAGCACGACAAGCGCACGCTCGCGTGACAGCGAGACGAATTCTATGTGTTTTATCGGGGCTTCTTGTTTCGGGGTCAGCACCAGACTGGCCCCTTGGGTCAGGCCCGAGAGCGCGGAGCCAACGCGATCCAGTAGCGTGGCGACATCTTGCTGGTTATCGCCAAAGGTCTGATCGATGGTTTGACGGTCCGGGGCAGTCAGATCGCCGACCTCGAGGATGCCATCAACAAACATGCGCAAGCCAAGCTGTGTCGGGATGCGGCCTGCGCTAACATGGGGGCTGTCGAGAAGGCCAAGGTGTTCAAGGTCCTGCATTTCGTTGCGGATGGTGGCGGCGCTGACTTTTTCTGTCAGGGTGCGGGACAGGGTGCGCGAGCCGACGGGCGCGCCTGTTTCAAGATAGCCCTCGACAACGCGACGGAAAACTTCGCGCGAGCGGTCGTTCATATCGCTGAATTGAGGCGTCGGATTTGTCATTTTAACCAATCTTTCGGGGCGCTGCCATTAAAGCGATCTGATCTGCGGCGTCAATCGGGCTTGGATTTCAGAGATGGTCAGCGTATCGACGTTTAACAACTATAGACAGGAGTTTTCCCCATGCGTCCATCCGGCCGGCAGATCAATGAAATGCGCAAAATCGAGATTGAAACGGGTGTGACGATGCACGCCGAAGGATCGTGTTTGATCAAATGCGGCAATACCCATGTTTTATGCACTGCGTCGATCGATAGCCGCGTGCCGTCGTTTTTGAAGGGCTCGGGTCTGGGTTGGGTGACCGCAGAATACGGAATGTTGCCGCGGGCCACGAATACGCGGATGCGCCGCGAAGCCAAGACAAGCCAATCGGGGCGCACGCAGGAAATTCAACGCCTGATCGGGCGGTCGCTGCGCGCGGGTGTTGATCGTGTGGCACTGGGTGAGCGTCAGATCGTGGTGGATTGCGATGTGATTCAGGCCGATGGCGGGACACGTTGCGCGTCGATTACGGGTGGTTGGGTTGCGCTGAAACTGGCCGTGAACCAGTTGATGAAAGCGGGATTGGTGACGTCTGATCCGTTGGTTGACCCTGTGGCTGCAATTTCATGCGGGATTTATGCGGGGCAAGAGGTTTTGGATCTGGATTATCCCGAGGATTCCGAAGCGGGAGTTGATGGGAACTTTGTGATGACAAACGGCAAGTTGATCGAGGTGCAGATGTCTGCGGAGGGGTCGTTGTTTACCCGCAAGCAAATGGATGGGTTGCTTGATTTGGCGCAAAAGGGAGTGGCCGAGTTGACGGCGGCGCAAATGGCCGCGGTATCGTAATGCGGCGATTTGACGGAAAAGAATTGGTTGTTGCAACGCATAATAGTGGCAAGCTGGATGAAATTCAGGCTCTATTAAGGCCATTTGGCATTACTTCGTCGTCAAATGCCGATCATGGCTTGCCAGAGCCAGAAGAGACAGAAACCACGTTTGCAGGTAACGCAAGGATCAAGGCCCATGCTGCGGCGAAGGCCACCGGATTACCTGCATTAGCCGATGATAGCGGGATCGAAATTGACGGGTTGGGCGGAGCGCCGGGTGTTTATACCGCCGATTGGGCCGAAACACCCGATGGCCGCGATTTCGTGATGGCGATGACGCGGAGCTGGCACGAATTGGAGGCGGCCAATGCGCCTCAACCTCGCACAGCACGGTTTTGCTGCACTTTGGTTCTGGCGTGGCCTGACGGGCACGATGAAGTTTTTGCCGGCGTGATGGCAGGTCAGATTGTCTGGCCGATGCGCGGCGATCAGGGGCACGGCTATGACCCGATTTTTCAGCCTGAAGGGTATGACATAACTTTTGGTGAAATGGACCGTTGGGAGAAAAACAAGATCAGCCATCGCGCTGATGCGTTTGCGAAGCTGGTCGCTGGCTGTTTTGACTGAAGATTGGAAAAACGCTGGCTTTGGGCTTTATATTCATTGGCCGTTTTGTCAGGCCAAGTGTCCCTATTGCGATTTCAATTCGCATGTTGCCGCGAAAATTGACCAAAAGGCATGGGCAAAGGCGTATTTGAGCGAGATTGACCGTGTTGGTGCAGAGACAGATGGGCGGATTTTGGGGTCTGTTTTCTTTGGTGGCGGCACACCAAGCATGATGGATCCCGGGATTGTCGATGCTATCCTATCAAAGGTGCGGGCGACATGGGGTATGGCGAATGATATCGAGATCACCCTCGAGGCGAATCCGACCTCTGTCGAGGCGGGGCGGTTTGCGGGCTATCGCGAGGCGGGCGTAAACCGGATTTCGATGGGTGTTCAGGCGCTGAACGATGCGGATCTCAAGGCGCTGGGTCGATTGCACAGTCACACAGAGGCGCTGGCCGCGTTTGACGTAGCGCGCAATATTTTCGATCGGGTCAGTTTCGATTTGATTTATGCGCGGCAAAACCAGACGTTGGAAGCCTGGCGTGAAGAGTTGTCGCGCGCGTTGGCATTGGCGGTTGATCATCTGTCGCTATACCAATTGACGATTGAAAACGGGACCGCGTTCGGGGACCGGTATTCCGCTGGAAAGTTACGCGGGTTGCCCGATGATGATCGTGCCGCAGACATGTATGAGTTGACCCAAACACTCTGCGAAGATGCCGGTTTTCCTGCGTATGAAGTGTCTAATCATGCCAAATCAGGGTCCGAAAGCCTGCACAATAGAATTTACTGGCGGTATGGGGACTATGCCGGTATTGGGCCGGGCGCACATGGGCGATTGACGGTTTCGGGGCAAAGATACGCGACAGAAACGCCTTTGGCTCCGGGAGCATGGCGAGCGCTTATTGACAGGACCGGCAGCGGCGAGGGATCGCGGTCCGTTTTGACCCAATCCGATGCGGCAACCGAGTTTTTACTGATGGGATTGCGTTTGTCAGAGGGTGTTGACCTAAACCGGTTGGAAAGGGAAATGTTTCATAGAATTATCCCCAAGATCAATGGATTGTCAGATATGGGCATGGTCGAACGCGAGCAAGACAGACTGCGCGTCACAACAAGAGGGCGGCCCGTTTTGAATGCTGTTTTAAGGCATCTTTTGGATGACTAGCCGCCCGATAAGGCGCGCAACAAGTCGTCGAGTTGTTCAAGGTCGTTGTAGGTGATGCTGATTTTTCCACCCTGGTCATTCGCCTTGTGATCAATCATCACTTTCATCCCCAAAGCGGCCGATAGCTCGCCCTCCAACTGCAAGGTATCGGCGTCCTTCGTAGAGGTAATCGCATTTGGTTTAGTTGATTTTGGCTTGGTTAGGCCCTGTTTTGCAAGTTTCTCGGCGTCACGGACGGAGAGCCCTTTTGCCACAATATGGTCGGCCATTTTTTGCGCATCGTCATGCCCGATCAGCGCGCGAGCGTGCCCTTGGGAAAGCTTTCCTTCGATCAGATAGTCGCGCACGCCTTCGGGCAGGTTTAGCAATCGCATCAGGTTCGCGATATGGCTGCGGCTTTTCCCCAATACGCTGGAAAGTTGTTCTTGGGTATGTCCGAATTTTTGCATCAATTGGCGGTAACCGGCACCTTCATCAATAGGGTTCAGGTCGGCGCGCTGGATGTTTTCGATAATCGCGACTTCGAGCACTTCTGTGTCGCTGTATTCGCGCACAACAACTGGAATTTCATGAAGCTGGGCAATTTGAGAGGCCCGCCAGCGACGCTCGCCAGCGACAATTTCATAGATGTTTTGATCGGTCGGGTGTTTGCGAACGATAAGCGGCTGAATAACGCCCTTTTCCGAGATCGAGGCGGCAAGTTCTTCAAGCGCCTCTTTATTAAAGGCGCGGCGGGGCTGGTCGGGGTTGGGGCGCACTTGCTCAACAGGAACGAAGAAGTCAGGCCGCCTCGGGGGTTGGTTCGGCGCGGGAGCAATTTCTTGGTTAACATCCGACATCAAGGCGGAGAGCCCGCGACCAAGACCGCGTGTTTTGCTTTTCTTATCAGTCATTTCCGTCACCCCTTGCGTAGAATTCTATTGTTTTTGAGAAGCTCTTTTGCGAGCGCGCGATACGCGAGGCTACCTTTCGACGTCGGATCGTAGGTCAGAACCGGCGCCGCGAACGACGGGGCCTCGCTTAAGCGAACATTGCGCGGGATAACGGTCTTGAACACCAGATCGCCGAGGTTTTCGCGCGCGTCTGCCTCGACTTGTTGGGATAGGTTGTTGCGCTTGTCATACATCGTCAGGGCAACTCCCTCGATTCTCAGGTTTTTATTCGCGGTTTCGCGTATGTCGCGGATCGTGAGCATAAGCTGGGAAAGTCCTTCGAGCGCGAAGAATTCGCTTTGCAGAGGGACAACGACGCCATCGGCAGCGACCATAGCGTTGACCGTCAATATATTGAGGGAAGGCGGACAATCTATCAATATATAGTCAAAACCGAAGGGATCCATCGCTGTTTGTCGCAGGGCATCACGGAGGAGATAACTACGTTTTTCATTAGAAATTAATTCTATGTCCGCAGAGCTCAGATCCGTGGTCGCAGGAATTATCCACAGGTTTTCGACGTTTGTTGGCTGAATTGCCTCTGCGGGTGTCGCGTCACCCGCGATCAGTTCGTAGGTTGTGATCTCGCGGTTGTTTTGATCTATGCCAAGACCGGTCGACGCGTTGCCTTGTGGATCAAGGTCCACCAAAAGGATTCTTTTTCCGACCTCTGCCAGCGCGGCGCCAAGATTAATTGTTGTTGTGGTCTTTCCAACCCCGCCTTTTTGGTTGGCAATTGCCAGAATGCGGGGAGCTGGAGTGCGGCTGGTGTCAGTCACGAGCGATATCTTTCACAACGAGGATGCGGGCGTCTGGTTCAGTCATACTGGGGTGCGCGTCGAGTTCAAAGCGCCAATTCTGTCGCGCTAAAGATATTTCTTCCGCATAGGATTTACCTTTTGGCAATATTGATATGGCATCAGGGCTTAGGTGGCGCAAAATGAGAGGAAAGAGGTCGTGAAGAGAGCTTAGGGCGCGAGCGCTGATGATGTCGGCGTTTTGTGGTGCGACCAGCTCAACCCTGTCGGCGATTACCTCTATGTCCAATTGGAGTTCGCGCGCGGCGGTGCGAAGAAAGGTGGCCTTGCGTTGGTCGCTTTCTATCAGGGTAAACTGCATTTCAGGTCGCAAGTCCGCGGCGATTGCGGCCACGACAATCCCGGGAAATCCGCCGCCACTGCCGACATCAACCCAACGCGCGGCACCCGCGGGGGCGTATTGAAAAATTTGCGCTGAATCAACAATATGTCGGGTCCACAGATCGTCCAAAGTACTACGCGCGACGAGATTAATGTGGGGAGTCCATTTGGTGGTCAGCGCGGCGAAGGCGGTAAGTCGCGTTATTGTTTCACGTGAAACATTTGTTCCGGCAAGATCGACCATACTATCCATCCGTTCCGGTTCGCTTTTGTCGTTTGAGCCAGGCAACGATGAGCATCAGAGCGGCCGGAGTCATGCCTTCAATTCTACCGGCTTGCGACACATCGCCGGGCTGTGCGTGTTGAAGTTTTTGCACCAATTCGTTGGACAGGCCCACGACAAGACCGTAGTTCATATCCTGCGGCAGTGTGTGTTTCTCGTCGCGCGCCATTGCTGCGATATCTTTTGCTTGGCGTGATATGTAGTTTGCATAGAGAGCGTCATTCTTGATTTGTTGTGTGATTTCAGCGCGCTCGTTAAACGTCACGTCGCAAATCTCGCTGATCTGGTCGAAGTCGAAATCTGTCAATGACAGCGCCTCAAGAGCCGTCCTGCTAGGGCCATCAGGAGAAAGCTTTGCGCCTGACGCAGCAATCTGCCGGGCGCTAAGGGATATCGCAGACAGCTTTTTCGTCACAGTCGAGATTGCCTGCGTCTTGTTTTGGTAGGCTGCCCAACGAGCGTTTGAGACGCAACCAATGTCGCGACCCCATGCAGTGAGACGTTGGTCTGCGTTGTCTGCCCGTAAAGAGAGACGAAATTCAGCGCGGGATGTAAACATCCGGTAGGGTTCTGATACGCCTTTTGTCGTAAGATCGTCGATCATCACACCGATGTAGGAGTCGCGGCGCTTGAAGTTGAGAGGCTCTTCCCCTTTGGCGCGCCTTGCCGCGTTCAGGCCCGCGACCAAACCCTGGGCCGCGGCTTCTTCATAGCCGGTTGTCCCATTGATTTGGCCAGCAAGGTAAAGGCCCGGCACATCGCGGAGTTCCAACGTCGATCGCAGCGCCCGCGGATCAACGTAGTCGTATTCAATTGCATATCCCGGCTGTAGGATCTTGGCGTTTTCCAAACCGACGATGGACCGCACGTAGAGCTCTTGCACGTCGATGGGCAGGGATGTCGAAATGCCGTTGGGGTAAACGGTATGGTCATCCACGCCCTCTGGTTCCAGAAAGATTTGGTGCGATTCTTTGTCGCTAAACCGGACGATCTTGTCCTCTATAGAAGGGCAATAGCGCGGACCTATGCCGTCGATATGGCCACCATACATTGCAGAGCGAGCCAGGTTTTCGCTTATAATATCATGGGTTTGCGGATTTGTGTGTGTGATACCACAACTGATCTGCTTGGCTTGCACGCCTTTGGACAGGAAGGAGAAAAGAACGGGATTTTCGTCGCCCGGTTGCAGTTCCAGACCGTCCCAGTTGATTGTTCGACCGTCGAGACGCGGAGGTGTGCCCGTTTTGAGGCGACCAAGCGGAAGGCCGAAGCTATCAAGCCGCTCTGCCATTTTTATTGCAGGGTTTTCACCCATGCGCCCACCTGGACGGGAGACGTCGCCGATATGGATAACGCCGCGCAAAAAAGTGCCTGTTGTCAGAATGACGGACCTGGACCGCAACTCAGAACCGTCGCGAAGGATAATTCCGCTCACCTGATTTCCTTGCATCAACAGATCTGTCGCCTCGCCAGCCACAACGCTGAGGTTTTCGGCACCTTTGATTTCAGCCTGCATCGCAGTTCGGTAGATTTTTCGGTCGGCTTGGGCCCGCGGCCCCTGAACGGCGGGGCCTTTTTTGCGGTTGAGAAGCCGGAATTGAATACCCGCCGCGTCAGCCACACGCGCCATTGCGCCATCAAGGGCATCGATTTCGCGCACCAAGTGCCCTTTGCCAAGCCCGCCAATCGCTGGATTACATGACATGACGCCAATGGTTTCTTGCGAAAGCGTCACAAGAGCAGTTTGCACACCCATACGAGCCGCCGCTAAGGCCGCTTCAGCGCCGGCGTGACCGCCGCCAATGACCAATACGTCAAAATGTTTCACGTGAAACAATCCTACTTTCCAATACAAAAGCTGGAGAAAATCTCTCCTAGCACATCTTCTACGTCGATTCGCCCAACCAAGCTATCCACAGCCCGGATTGCGCTACGAATATCTTCGGCCACCAGGTCCTCCATGAAGCTACCGTCGATCATCGCTTGTTGCGCCGAATGCAGAAAGCCGAGTGATTTGAGCATCGCGAGCCTGTGTCGTTCACGCATGGCGACCCCGACCGTCGCGACCCGAGAGGATAGAACGGTGGTTAGTTGCACGATCAGCGTATCGACGCCATCGCCGTTTATCCCTGAAATACCAGCTGTCGTGCCGTGATGAATATCAGATTTTGCACGAAGTAGAATGTCGTCGCTGGAGAGGCTCATCGACACAGGGTCATCTGGTAATTGCAAGTAGACACGCATGTCAGCAGCCTCGGCGCGAGCGATTGCGCGTTGAACGCCAATTCCTTCGATAACATCATCGGTTTCGCGCAGGCCTGCGGTGTCAAGGATCGTGACGGGCAGGCCGTTCAGGTCCATTTTCACTTCGATCACATCGCGTGTCGTGCCGGCGATTTCGGATGTTATGGCTGCCTCACGCCCGGCAAGCCGGTTCAACAAGGTCGACTTTCCTGCATTTGGTGCGCCGATGATCGCTACTTCGAAGCCATGCCGCAACCGTTCTGCGAACACAACGCCTGCAGCCTCTTTCTCTAGTTCGCCCCTGACATCGTGCAGTAGCGAGATCACTTCGGGGCTTACATCTATCGGCACATCTTCATCTGCGAAGTCGATTGTTGCCTCAATGAGTGCTGCGGCCCGCAGAAGTTTGCGCCGCCACCCTTCCGCCAAGTCACCAAGATCGCCGGACAGGACCCGCAGGGCTTGCCTGCGCTGACCCTCGGTTTCGGCATCAATAAGGTCGGCGAGCCCTTCAACTTGTGAGAGATCGAGCCGTCCGTTGTCGAGGGCGCGCCGTGTGAATTCGCCTGCCTCGGCGGGCCGCAAATCGGGATCATCGCCCAGAACCCGAAGCACAGCGCCGACCACAGCAATTGACCCATGCAGGTGAAGTTCGACCACCTCTTCACCTGTGAAGCTTTGGCCCGAGGGGAACACGAGAACGAGGGCTTCGTCGAGGTGTTCGCCTGATTGATCCACCAAAGTGCGTAAACCGCGCCGTTCTGGCACGGTTTTCATCAATTTTTGGGCCGCTCTCGTCGCGCTGATGCCTGATAAACGTATCACAGCAACACCAGCGCGGCCCTGCGCAGTCGCTAGGGCAAATATCGTATCCATTTATTTAACCCGTTGTTTTAAAAGGGTAATCTATGTGTTCATTGAATCGAAGAAGTCAGCGTTTGACTTGGTTTGTTTCAATTTCCCGATCAGGAACTCAACGGCGTCAGTTGTGCCCATCGGGTTGAGGATGCGTCGCAACACGTAGGTTTTGGCAAGATCGGCTTTGTCGACAAGCAGCTCTTCTTTGCGAGTGCCTGACTTGAGGATATCCATCGCAGGGAAGACACGTTTGTCGGCGACCTTACGATCGAGCACGATTTCGGAGTTACCGGTGCCTTTGAATTCTTCAAAGATGACCTCGTCCATGCGAGAGCCTGTGTCGATCAGCGCCGTTGCAATGATGGTCAGGGAGCCGCCTTCTTCGATGTTGCGCGCCGCGCCAAAAAACCTCTTTGGTCGTTGCAAGGCATTGGCATCGACACCACCCGTCAGCACCTTACCCGAGGATGGCACCACGGTGTTGTAGGCCCGGCCAAGGCGCGTGATCGAATCGAGCAGGATCACAACATCACGTTTATGCTCGACCAGACGCTTGGCTTTCTCGATCACCATTTCGGCCACAGCGACGTGGCGCGTGGGTGGCTCGTCAAACGTCGAGGAGACAACTTCGCCTTTCACAGAACGCTGCATGTCGGTTACTTCTTCCGGCCGCTCGTCGATAAGCAGCACGATCAGGTAGATCTCGGGGTGGTTCTTTTCCAGCGAATTGGCGATATTTTGCAGCAAAACAGTTTTACCGGTGCGCGGCGGGGCAACGATGAGGGACCGCTGGCCTTTGCCGATAGGAGCGATAAGGTCGATGATCCGCGCGGATTTATCCTTGATTGTCGGGTCTTCGACTTCCATCTTGAACCGCTCTTCGGGGTAAAGCGGGGTCAGGTTATCAAAAGCGACTTTGTGCTTGGTCTTTTCCGGGTCTTCGAAGTTTATTTTCTCGACGCTTGTCAGGGCAAAGTAGCGCTCTGTGTCGTTTGGTTCTTTCATCACCCCCTCGACGGTATCGCCGGTCCGCATCGAATGCGCGCGGATCATTTCGGGCGAGACGTAGATGTCATCGGGTCCGGGCAGGTAGTTTGCCTCTGGTGAACGCAGGAAACCAAAGCCGTCTTTGAGGACTTCCAACACACCGTCGCCGCCGATGATCCATTCTTCATCTGCCCGTTCTTTCAAAATCGCGAACATCATGTCGCCTTTACGCATGGTGGATGCGTTTTCGATTTCGAGTTCTTCTGCCAGCGTCAGAAGTGCCTTTGGGCTTTGAGCTTTCAGATCGGCGAGGTTCAGGCGGTCAATGGTCATAAATATATCCAATTACCGCGCCTCGTAAGGCCGGTATTTTCGTAACAGGGGTGGAAAAGCTATGATCCCGGACGGGTAGCGAGGGTATCTTTAGGCGGCAATGGGCCGCACGTCAATCAAAACGGCCGCACGATGACCATGATAACGATTATGACCATTAGCACCGTGGGGACCTCGTTGGCGATCCTGTAGGTCCGACCAGTGCGCGTATTGATACCTTTGGCAAAATCTTTGCGCCGGGTGGACAGCCAGCCATGAAACGCAGACATCAGCAGGACAGCGATAATTTTGATCCAGGCCCATGCCTGGCTGAAGTCAAATGCGCCTGCGTAGATCAGGATAAGACCGCAGACCCAAGCGACGGTCATCGCCGGGTTGATGATAAGCCGCAGGAGTTTTTGTTCCATGATCTGGAAGGTTTTGTCGAGCTCTGAGCCGACCGTTGCACGCTCTGCGTGATAGACGAACAAGCGTGGTAAATAGAACATACCTGCCATCCATGAAATCACAGCCATGATGTGTAAGGATTTGATCCAAGGGTAGAGTGCGGCAATCAGATCATTCATAGGGCAGGGTCCTCTTAATATAATTAAGTATATATAAAGAAAGATGATGAAGAGGTAGGGACCTTGGATTGTGTGGATTGTTTTTTTATCCGCAAAGTTATCCCCGTTTCGAGTTAAGCCGGTTTGGCGTGCGATGTGGTCCGGGTTTGTTTTTTATAGTGATATAACAATCAATTAACCTCATAAATTTCTGGCCTGTAAGCTGAACTGGACCCCTTGACACGCTGCTCTGTGACGATTCCCCCACAAGGCCGACTTATCCTTCTCCACAGTGGACATTTGGTGTTAAGGCCGAGCATAAAGCGCAAAAGACCCACAGACGCCGGTTTTGTTCAATCTATCCACCTGATCATCCGTGCGGTGACACAGAGGTTTTCCAAAGAGTTATCCACATGAAGCAGCACATTATTCTTGCGTCCGGTTCTGATATTCGCGCCACATTGTTGCGTAATGCGGGGTTGGAATTTGATGTGATTGTCCCGCGCGTTGACGAGCAGACGATGACGCAATCGTTGATCGCCGAGGCTGCGTCGCCACGCGATATTGCCGATGCTTTGGCCGAAATGAAAGCCCTGCGCGTCGCCGCCAAAAACCCCGATGCGCTTGTGATTGGCTGTGACCAGGTTCTGGCGCATGGCCGCGAATTGGTGTCAAAACCGCAGACCCCCGAGCAAGCGATTGCGCAATTGAAGTCACTGCGCGGCCAGACCCACCAGCTTTTGTCCGCGGCCGTCGTATTTGCGGGTGGCAAGCCGCAGTGGCGTCATGTGGGACAAACCCGCTTGTTCATGAAAGATGTGTCGGACGCCTATCTTGACGCCTATGTCGCGCGCAATTGGGACAGTATTCGCCACGCAGTTGGCGCCTATAAGTTGGAGGAGGAAGGCGCGAGGCTGTTTTCCCGCGTTGAAGGTGACTATTTTAATGTCTTGGGGATACCGTTGCTTGAGCTCTTGTCATATCTGACGCTTCGCGGGACAATTGACGGATGATGACACAGATCCCTCTTGCTGGCGTGTTGGGAAACCCGATCGCGCAATCAAAATCGCCCAAGCTGCATAAGCATTGGTTGCGCAAATATGGATTGCCGGGGGATTATGTGCCGATCCACGTCACCGATGACAATCTTGAGGCCGTGTTGAGGGCGATGCCCAAAATGGGATTTGTCGGGGCGAATGTGACGCTGCCGCACAAGATCGCAGCCCTGCAATTGGCCGATCAGGTGAGCGACCGCGCGACCCTTATTGGTGCTGCAAATACGCTGACCTTTCGCAAAGATGGCACGATATATGCAGATAACACAGATGGTTACGGGTTTATTGCGAACCTTAGGCAGAACGCGCCAGAGTGGGATCCGACGGCTGGTCCTGCGGCTGTTTTTGGGGCTGGTGGGGCGGCGAGGGCGATCATTGTAGCCCTTGCTGACGCTGGTGTATCGGAGATTTTGCTGTCCAATCGCACTCGCCCGAAGGCCGAAGCGTTGCGTGCGGAATTTGGCGCCCGTATCCGCGTTGTTGATTGGGTGCAGGCCGGGAATATGCTCGAACAGGCAGTGACGGTTGTGAATACCACCTCGTTGGGCATGGTCGGAAATGCGGAATTGCGGGTGCCGCTGGATGGTTTGCGCAAGGGCACGTTGGTCACTGATATTGTCTACAGTCCGCTGCGCACCAAGCTATTGCATGATGCAGATGCTGCCGGATGTGTCACGGTTGATGGTTTGGGCATGTTGTTGCACCAAGGTGTGCCGGGTTTCGAGCGCTGGTTTGGCGTGCGTCCCGAGGTCGATGATGAAACCCGCCAAGCGGTTTTGGGATGAGATTTCTGCTGGGCTTGACCGGATCGATTGGCATGGGAAAATCGACCACGGCGCAGATGTTTCGCGAAGAGGGTGTGCCCGTCTGGGATGCGGATGCGGCGGTGCACAAGCTCTATGCCAAGGGTGGTAGGGCGGTTGCGGCTTTTGCGCAGCACTTTCCTGAAGTGGTGGTTGATCGTGCGGTGTCACGTGCAGTATTGAAGGCGGTCATCGCAAGTGATCGGGCTATGTTGGCGCAGATCGAGGCAATTGTGCATCCGCTTGTTGCCGAAGATCGCGCGGCATTTATTGCGGATCACGCGGATCAATTGCTGGTTTTGGATATGCCTTTGTTGTTCGAAACCAAGGCGGACAGATGGATGGATGCGGTTGTGGTTGTGACGGCAGCGCCCGAGGTGCAAAAAGCAAGGGTTTTGCAGCGCGAGACGATGACGCCGGGCCAGCTGGAGATGATTCTGGCCAAGCAGATGCCGGATGCGGAAAAACGAGCGCGCGCGGATTATATCATTGAAACGGTGTCTATGGACGCGGCCCGCGCTGCCGTGCAACAGATTGTCAGGGAATTGAAAGGCGAGCCGGATGCGTGAGATTGTTCTTGATACAGAGACCACGGGTTTTGAGCCAGCCGATGGTGACCGCATTGTTGAAATTGGTGCGATCGAGCTGGTTGGTCATATGCCGACCGGTCGGACCTATCACCAGTATATCAATCCCAAGCGGTCGATGCCTGCGGGTGCTTTTGGTGTGCACGGGATTGGCCCGGATTTGCTGGAGCCGCCGCAGCCGGTATCGCCGGGTCAGGTGACATTGAAGGATAAGCCTGTGTTTGCCGATGTTGCGCAAGGTTTCATTGACTTCATTGGCGATGCCAAGCTGGTTATTCACAATGCTGCCTTTGATATGAAGTTTTTAAACGCTGAATTGGGGTGGGTGAACCGTCCGCTTTTGCCGATGGGACAAGCGGTGGATACGCTGGCGATTGCGCGCCGCAAGTTTCCCGGATCACCTGCCTCGCTGGATGCGCTGTGTCGCAGATTTGGTATTGATAACACCAGCCGCACGCTGCACGGCGCGCTATTGGACAGTGAAATTCTGGCAGAGGTTTATCTGGAGCTGATCGGTGGACGCCAACCCGATTTTGCGCTGGCGAAGGACCACCGCAAATCGACGGTGTCTGACACGGGTTCTGCATGGCGCGCGGCACCGCGGCCGGCACCGCTAGCGCCTAAACTGACAAATGAAGAAGCCGCCGCCCATGATGCTTTTGTTGAAAAGCTGGGCGCCGGCTCTGTTTGGAGCAAGCTGGGCTAGCTTAGTTTACTTTTGTTTTATCTGTCTCGACCCGACGGGCGATTTCATTGCGGTAAAGCGCCATGAAGTCGATTGTTTCCAGGTTCAGCGGTGGAAAGCCGCCGTCGCGGGTGACGTCGCTGACGATCCGGCGCAGAAACGGGAATGTGATGCGCGGGCATTCGATCAACAGGTAAGGGTGCATCTGGTCGTCCGGCACGCCTTTGACCTCGAAGACGCCGGCATATTCCAGCTCAAGGACAAAAAGCGGATCACCCTTTTCCTTGGTATTGCTTTCGATTTTCAGCTTTGTGATGACTTCGAACTGGTCTTCGGTGCCGCGTTTGCGGGCGTCCAGATTGACCTGCACTTTGATCTCTGGCTGCGCGTCGCCAGATACGCCTTTTTGGGCGAGGATGTTTTCAAACGACAGATCGCGCACATATTGCGCAAGCACGCGGTTGGTTACTTTTGCAGCAGCGGCGGCAGCGTCTGCGCCTGTTGGTGGTGTATCGGCCATAATTTGCTCCGGCGGTTTTAAGGTTGGGTGGTTGTTATCAGGCCTTGGCCCATGTCTCAATCAGGTTTAGTCGCGAGTCCAGCCAGAAGGTTTGTTTTCCTTAGGCTCAACCACCTCGAAATCGCCGTCAATGACCCGATCATCGGGGCCTTGCGGGCGTTGCGGGCGGGATCCCATAGAGAATTGCTGCACTTTTATTTTGGATTTGGCGTATTTGAAAGCCGCGGCGCGAAACGGTGGAAACAGCAGCGCAAAGCCCACCGCATCGGTGAAAAACCCCGGCGTAAGCAGTAAGGCGCCCGCGAAGATGATCATCGCGCCGTTTGCCAGCGGTTCGGTTGGGTCGTTCAGCGTCGCAAAGGACCCTTGCAGCTTGGATAATTCACGCGCGCCCTGGCTGCGCACCAGCGAGGAACCCAAAATGGCGGTGCCCAAGACGATTGCGAGCGTGGGCCAGAGACCGATAAAGCCGCCGATCTGGATGAAAAGGGCGATCTCGATCAGCGGAATCGCGATAAATGCTATTAAAAGCCACATTGCTTGGGCCCTTTCTGATGTTGTTGCAGGGGTTAAGGTGGACTTGGCTCCCCGCCGCACCTACATAAGAGACGCAACACCGCGTTTCCATGCCCTATGTAAAAGAGGCCCTGATGAACTCTCCGATTATCCAACTTTTGGTACTTGCTGGCATAGCAGTATTTTTGATTTTGCGCTTGCGCAGCGTCTTGGGAACGCGCGAGGGATTTGAAAAACCGAAGGTGAAAGACGATGCGCATAGCCGTCGCCGCGGTGATTTCGAGGTGATCGAGGGTGGACCGGACCGCGATATTACCGACCACACCGAGGAAGGGTCTGATACTGCCAAGGCGCTTGCGCAAATGAAGCGCATTGACCCCGCTTTTAACGTGACCGAATTTTTGGGCGGTGCCCGTGGCGCATACGAGATGATCTTGATGGCATTCGAGCGCGGCGATTTGGCGAGCGTGCTGCCATTTATTTCGGAAGATATTTATGAGGCGTTTTCAACCGTTGTCGATGAGCGCGAAAAGAAGGGCTATACTGTCGAGGCCACCTTTGTTGGTATTTCCGACCTTGCCCTGAAGGACGCGACGTTTGATGCGGATACGAAAGAGGCCGAGGTGACGGTGCGCTTTACCGGTGAGATGAATTATCAGGTGCGTGATGCCGGTGGTGACGTGATCGAGGGCAACGCCAAAGAGGTCAAGCGCCAAAAGGACGTTTGGACCTTTGCGCGCGACATGGGTGCCGATGATCCGAACTGGCGTCTTGTTGCCACGGGCGAATGACCCGAGGTTGGCTGGGGGCTGCGGCCCTTGGCCTTTCGATGACGGGGGCCGTTATGGCAGAGCCGACCTACATGTTGCTGTCGTTTGATGATCTGGCGGATTGGGCCGAGGATGATCATCAGGCGGCGCTGACGGTTTTTACCGAAACCTGCGATGATTTGTCCGTCCCGGGGTGGGTGGGCATTTGTGCGGCTGCCAAGGTGGCACCCGATGCACGCGCGTTTTTTGAGGCGTTTTTCCAACCTGTTTTGGTGCAGGACGACGAGCCGATGTTGTTTACCGGATATTTCGAGCCGGAACTGCGCGGCGCAAGGGAACGGGGCGGCCTTTATCAGTATCCGATTTACCGGCTGCCCGAGGATCGTGTAGTTGGCGAATTATATCTGACACGCGAGCAGATCGAGGATGGTCGCCCACTTGCGGGCCGTGGGCTGGAGATTGCATGGCTGGCCGATGCGGTTGATTTGTTTTTCCTGCAAGTGCAGGGGTCGGGTCGCATCCGGTTCGAGGATGGTGGCGGTATCCGCGTGGGCTATGGCGGCAAGAACGGGCATACCTATACATCTGTGGGGCGCGAGTTGGTGAACCGCGGGATTTACGACGAGCATCAGGTATCAGCGCAGGTTATTCGCAATTGGGTGCGCGATAATCCCGATCAGGGCCGCGAACTTTTGTGGGTGAACAAGAGCTATGTGTTTTTCCGCGAGGTGAACGAGGTGCCTGCCGACAAGGGCCCGTTGGGTGCGATGAACCGGTCGATTACGATGGGCCGCTCGATTGCGGTTGATCCGGATTTTACCGAGCTTGGCACCCCTGTTTGGGTCGAAAAGGAAGGTGCCGCACCGATGCGCCGTTTGATGGTGGCCCAAGATACGGGCTCTGCGATCAAGGGCGCGCAGCGTGCAGACATTTTTTATGGCACAGGGGATGCGGCGGGGCGCAAGGCGGGTCGCATCAAGGATGGTGGTCGCATGATCCGGCTTTTGCCGATCCAGATGGCCTATGCATTGCTGCCCGAAACAGTTGAATGAGACGTCCGCGCCATCTTTCCAATGAAGAGCGCGCGTTATGGGACCGCGTGGCGGGGACGGCGATGCCGCTGGACCCGGCCCGTCCTGTTGAACCGCCTGTGCCTGCGGCGAAACCAGTGAACAGGCCGGTGGTGCGAGAGGTCGATCCGATCCATCATTTTATGCTGGGAGAGAAGGCCGGCCATAAGCCCCGCGGGCACGATATTTTGCCCAATGTGACGGCACGTTTGACCAATGCGCCGGTGCATATGGACAACAAGGCCTATACCAAGATGACCCGCGGCAAGTTAAAGCCCGAGGCGCGGATTGATTTACACGGCATGACGATGGCCGAGGCGCACCCTGAATTGGTTGCGTTTATTCTGGGGTCGCAGGCGATTGGGCGGCGGCTGGTTTTGGTGATTACCGGCAAGGGTAAGGTGAGAGATGACGGCGGACCGATGCCCGCAAGGCAGGGTATTTTGCGCCATCAAGTGCCGCAGTGGATGGCGATTGCACCGCTTGCGCAGGCGATTTTGCAAGTCACGCCCGCGCATTTGAACCACGGCGGGCATGGCGCCTATTACGTTTATTTACGGCGCAGCAGATAGGCGGCGAACCATGCGCGCGGCGACGCCCAGCAGGACCGCGCAGATTGCAAAGACGCCCGCATAGGCCAAAAGCTGTATTTCGATCCCGATGTTTTTATCGATCAACCAGCCGCTGATGCCGGGCCCAAGTGCGGAGCCCAGGACCATGAGAGCAGTTGCTGCGGATTTGATCGAGCCGATGTATCGCGTGCCGTAAAAATCCGCCCAAACGGCATTGATGATCGTGCTATGCCCGCCGCCGGCGATGCCCATCAGGATGACGGCGAAGGCGGTCCAGATAAGGCTGGGCGCATACCAGTTCATTACAAAGGCCGCGACATAGGGCAGGATGTAGAACGGCAGCAGTCGCACCACGCCAAAGCGGTCGATCGCCCAGCCATAACCAATTGTGCTAAGTGCGAGGGCGATGGTGCCAAGCGGGAAGACGGCGACCAATGACAGATGGGTCCAGCCTTTGACGGCGGCGAAGTAGGCCTGGTGGAACCAGAACACGGTGCCGAAGGCTGCAAATGACACGATGGCCGGAACAATCAGCCAGAACAGGGGGTGCGAAAGCGCCTCGCGCCGTGTCCAGTGTTTGCCCAACAGTCCGGTGGAGGAGTTGACCTGTGCTTCGCTTTGCGGGGTGCGTTCAAGGAGCAACAGCATATATAGAACGGGGGCCATCGCAAGGCAGAAGACCGCAAAATAGATCCAGAGTGTGCGCCAGTCGATGAGGGTTTTGAGCCAGACCATGGTGAGGGGCAATGTGGCCTCGGCGAGCATGAAGCCGAGACCTGCGACGGCCAGTGCCCGTCCGCGTGTCGCGATAAACCAGCGTGACATCGCGACTGCGGACAAATGGGTTGCCATGCCTTGCCCCAAAAAACGCAGCAGAAATATCACCACAATCAGGCTGGCGAGACTTGCGCTATAGGCCATGGCGAGCGAGCCAAGTGCGAGCCCGGCGGCGACCAGAATGCCCAATGTGCGCACGCGGAATATATCGGCCAATCCGCCTGCGAAGATCATCACAAAAGCCGAGGCCATGGTGCTGAACATATAGATGATGCCCCATTCGCCGTTGGACATGCCGTAGGTTTCGCGGATTTCGCCGCCGAAAATCGAGATGAAAAAGGTTTGGCCAAAGCTGGACATGAAAGACAACAGCGCGCCCGTCGCAAGGAAGGGCGCGTTTTGTTTGATGAAGCGAAGGTAACCTGTGTTCATCCACCCAGTGATGGGTATTTCATGGATAAAAGGGAAGCCCTAAAGCGGCCCTAGAGGACGTAGCGTGACAGGTCGGTGGAGCGGGATAGTTCGCCCAAATGTTGTTCCACGAATGCGGCGTCAATGGTGATGCTGTCGCCTGCTTTGTCGGGCGCGTTGAATGACAGGTCTTCAAAGACCCGCTCGATCACCGTGTAAAGCCTACGCGCGCCGATGTTTTCGACGCTTTCGTTCACTTCGGCGGCGATTTTTGCCAGTGCCTTGATGCCGTTTTCCGAGAAGGTCACAGTGACTTTTTCCGTGGCCATAAGTGCGGAGTATTGCAGGGTGAGCGCGTTGTCGGTTTCTGTCAGGATGCGCACAAAATCGGCCTCTGTCAGGGCGCGCAATTCGACGCGGATTGGCAGGCGGCCTTGCAATTCGGGCAGCAGGTCAGAGGGTTTTGCGACATGGAATGCGCCCGAGGCGATGAACAGGATGTGGTCGGTTTTGATCGGGCCGTATTTGGTTGAAACAGTTGTGCCTTCGATCAGCGGCAACAGGTCGCGCTGCACACCTTCGCGGGACACATCGGCGCCGCGTGCATCGGCGCGCGCGCAGACCTTGTCGATCTCGTCCAAGAAAACGATGCCGTTTTGTTCAACCGCCTCCAGCGCAATCTTGGTGACGGCTTCATCGTCTAAAAGCTTGTCGGCCTCGTCAGCGATCAGCGCGTCATAGCTGTCGGCGACGGTCATCTTCTTTTTAACGGTGCGCCCGCCCATTTTGCCGAACAATTCGCCCAAGTTCATCATGCCGCCCATGCCACCGGGTTGGCCGGGGACTTCAAAGCCGCCCATCGGGTTGGAGGTGTCGGCGAGTTCGAGCTCGATGATGGTATGATCAAGCTCGCCTGATTTGAGTTTTTTGCGGAACAGGTCACGGGTGCCGCTGCGTGCGTCTGTGCCTGCCAGGGCGGTAATGACGCGTTCTTCTGCGGCTTCGCGGGCTTTGGCGTTCACGTCTTCGCGCATGTGGTCGCGGGTGTCGATGATCGCGTTTTCAATCAGGTCGCGGATGATTTGTTCCACGTCGCGACCGACGTAGCCTACTTCGGTAAATTTGGTTGCTTCGACCTTGATGAACGGCGCGCGGGCGAGTTTGGCCAAGCGGCGCGAAATTTCGGTTTTACCGACGCCGGTGGGTCCGATCATCAGGATGTTTTTTGGATAGACTTCATCGCGCAGATCATCGCCCAGTTGCTTGCGCCGCCAGCGGTTGCGCAGGGCCACGGCCACGGCGCGTTTGGCGTCGTTTTGGCCGATGATATAGCGGTCGAGTTCCGAGACGATTTCACGGGGGGTCAGGTCGGTCATGCTTGGATGCTTTCCACAGTCAGTTTGCCGTTGGTGTAGACGCAGATGTCGGATGCGATTGCCATCGCTTTGCGAGCGATTTCTTCGGCGTCTAGGTCGCTGTCCATCAAGGCGCGTCCTGCGGCGAGCGCATAGTTGCCGCCAGAGCCGATGGCCGTGACGTCATGTTCGGGTTCAAGCACGTCGCCCGCGCCGGTGATGACAAATAGCTCGGTGCCGTCGGAGACGATGAGCATGGCTTCCAGTTTTTGCAGGTATTTGTCGGTGCGCCAGTCTTTTGCCAGTTCCACAGAGGCGCGGGCGAGTTGACCGGGGGTTGCTTCGAGTTTCTTTTCGAGCCGTTCCAGCAGCGTAAAGGCGTCAGCGGTGGAACCTGCAAAGCCTGCGATTACGTCTTGGCCGCCGGGCGACAGGCGGCGCACTTTGCGAGCGGTGCCCTTGATCACGGTTTGGCCAAGGCTGACTTGACCGTCGCCCGCGATGACGACTTTGCCGCCTTTGCGCACGCCGATGATGGTGGTGCCGTGCCAGCCCGGGAATTCGTCTTTTGCCATTGTCGCATCCTTCGTTTTGTTGAACCCTATATGGCGGTCAGGGGGGAATGCTACAAGGCGGACATAAAAAAGGGCGCCGCAGTGGCGCCCGATTTTTGCGATTCAGGTGGCTTAGATCGACTCTTCGATCCAGCTTTGTAGTGCTGCTTTTGGTGCGGCGCCTGCTTTGTTGGATACAACCTCGCCGTTCTTGAAGATGAACAGGGCGGGGATGCCGCGCACGCCCATTTGAGCGGGGGAGTTTGGATTGCTGTCGACGTCTACTTTGACGACTTTGATTTTGCCGGCCATTTCAACCGACAGTTCTTCAAGTGCTGGGCCGATCTGTTTACATGGGCCGCACCATTCCGCCCAGAAGTCGACGACGACGGGAATATCGGACTGGCGCACTTCGGCGTCAAAGGTTGCATCGGTTACTGCGACTGTGGCCATTGGGGCTCTCCTTGGCGGAATTGATATGGGGGAACCTATGAACCGCGCCCGCAATGGTCAAGGCGTGGTCACACGTCCGAGAGCCTCTGCGACAAGTTTTGCAGGCATTGGCATGAGTGTTGCGGTTTGTGTCCATAAAATTGCCACTTCGATTGCGTGATCTGGGAATACTTTTTCCAAAGCGGCATGGTAGGCGCCCATTTGTCGCAACAGCCCTTCGGGAGTTTGTTCAGGGGTATCGGGGGGGAGTTGGTTGGATTTGTAGTCAATCGCCAGAACGCTGGTGTCGGTGATGATCAGCCGGTCGATTGCGCCGTGAAAGCGTCTGTCGTTGACGGCCGCCGTGATATCAACCTCGGTTAAGGCGTCGCTGTTCCAGAGATGGGCGAGCGCGGGTGCGTCAAGAACAGCCATGACGTGACTGGCGATCTCGGTGTCGTCGGCAAGCCCCTGATCCATGCCCGATAACAGCCCTTTGGCAAGAGCGGCTCTGTCGGCGGCGGGCACAAGCGGCAAGTGTTCCAGCAGCAAGTGGATGGCGGTGCCGCGCGCCATCGCGGTTTCTTCGTCCACTTTGCCGGGGTCACCGGCCAAGACCTTGGCCCCGCCCAAGTCGGAGGGTGCAAGGGTTGTGCGCATGTCGATGGCGGGCAGATCACCTAAGCTGAGCGTGTCGGCGGGTGGCGCGACGGGAGCGGAAGAATGTGTGAATTCGCCGCTGGTCCAAAGGGCGTGAGAGACCCGTTTGATGGGTAGACCGTGGCTTATATCATCGACGGCGCCTGCGTGATCCATGCCGCGCGCGACCATTGTGAACCAGCTATCGTCGTCGTCGCCCGTGTCACCGGCGGCGGCAACAATCAGCCATTTTTCGGCGCGGGTCATGGCGACATAGAGCAGCCGCAGGCGTTCTTCTTCCAAGCTGTCTTTGATCGCGGAGGTCATGGCTTGCACCGCCGCAGGCGCGCTGTCGGCATTGGGTCGCCAGATGATTTTTTCATCCGCAGGAATGAGATCGCCGACTGTTGCGTCCTTCTTTTTGGCGCAGTCCGGCAAGATGACGATGGGTGCCTCGAGCCCCTTGGCGCCATGCACTGTCATTACGCGGATGCGGTCACCTTGACTGTCCATCTGCCGTTTGATTTCCAGATCGTCGGTCTGCATTGCAGCCAAAAAGCCGGTCAAGCTAGGCACGCCCGTGGATTCGTAGATCAATGCTTGTGACAAAAGCGCGTCGATGCCGTCTTCTGCCTCGACGCCGATCCGCGCTAGCAGGTTTTGACGACCCTGGTGCCGCGTCAAAATGCGCTCGATCAGGTCGTAGGGACGCAAGTAGTCAGCCTGCTGACGCAGGTCTTGTAAGACATCAATTGTTGCTTGGTGTTGGTTTGCTTGGCGCAGTGCCGTCCAAAGATACCCTTTTTCGGGGCGATGGTGCGCCAGCGTAAACAGGTCTTGTTCGGACCAGCCAAACAAGGGGGATTTCAGCGCACAGGCCAAAGAAAGGTCGTCTTCAGGCAGGGCCACAAATGACAACAGGGCGGTCAGGTCGCGCACGGCCAGTTCGGCCCCGACGCGCAACCGGTCGGCCCCAGCGATTTGCAATTCAGCGGCTTTGCAGGCGCGAATGATCTCGGTGAACAGTCCTGTTTTGCGCCCACGCACGAGGATCAGGATGTCGCCTTCTGTGATGGGTCGGTGGTTGTAGGTGTCGGTTTTGTCGATTTCGACGGGCAGGGTGTCATGGGCGATCATGTGTTTGATCTGGCTGGCGATCTGATTGGCCAGAACCACGATTTCGTTTGTGTCAGAGGGCTGATCGACGGGTGCGAACCAGTCGGTCGGGTCTTGGGCTTCGGTCTTGGGGATGACGGGCCAGAGATCGACGCGGCCCGGCATGTCGGCCTTGAATGCAATGTGTTTGGCTTCGGTTTCGGGGTCGATGTTTTTGGGGCCCACAAACGTGTCGTCAACCACGCGTAATACCGCGGGAGATGACCGGAACGAGTAGGTCAGTTGCATATTGGCAAGGCTACGGCCCACATGTGCGAGGGCATCATCGAAGTGATGGCGCATTTGGTCGAAGGCTTCTGGTGCAGCACCTTGGAAAGAGTAGATCGATTGCTTGCGGTCGCCGACAACGAAAATTGTGCGCTCTGTATCGGGGTTGGCACCGACGCCGGCGGTGAATTCGTGGGTTAGCTGCCGGATGACGGCCCATTGGTTAGGGCTGGTATCTTGGGCCTCGTCCACCAAAACATGGTCGATGCCGCCATCGAGCCGGAACAGGACCCAAGCGGCGACCTTTTCGTCGGTAAGAAGCAGTTTGGTTTTCACGATCAGGTCGTCGAAATCAAGTAGTCCCATGTCGATCTTGCGCTGCTCGTAGGCGGGCAGGAACTGGTCGCAAAAGTCATACAACGCGCGCGTTCTTGCGGCGGCATTCAGGGCGGTATCATAGGATTTCGCTTGTGCGACACGGTCCATCCATGCGTGTAGATCGTCGATAATCGGGGCTGCGGCCTCGACGGCTTTGCTGTGATTGCCTTGCGGGAAATTGACCGATTTCGAGGATGCGTCCTTGGCATAAAGGAACAAGTTGCACAGGGTGTTGTAGTCATCCCATGTCGGCGATGTGAGAGTGAGGGTCTTAAGGGAGGCCGCGAATTTTTTGTAGGTTGCGGATTGATTGGCGAAGGCTTGGGAGATGTCTTCGATCAGGTTTGCTTCGGTGCCATCGATGGCGATGTTCGGGATATCGGCGCGACGCAGTCCTGCGGGATAGTCAAGCAATTCGGCCAGATCGGTATCGGACATAGGGGATTGGAGTTTTTCGCGCTGACCTGCGATATCTGCGGTGAAATCGGCCAGATCGGCACCGGAGAAATGGGCAAGCAACGCATCGACGACTGCCGCATGGGGCCCTGCAATCATGTCATCGACAACCTCGGCGCGCAGGTCGCGGGCGATGGCGTCTTCCATTTCGCGGAACTGTGGGCTGATGCCGGCCTCGAGCGGAAAGCGCCGCAAGACACCACCGCAAAACGAGTGGATGGTCTGGATTTTCAAGCCGCCGGGTGTCTCGATGGCGCGCGCGAAAAGTTGGCGTGCGTTTGCCAAACGGTCCTTGTCGATAACCCCCTCAGTGCCCAGTTCCATCAGGTCGCCGCGCAGGTCCTTGTCGCTCATCATCGCCCATGCGCCCAGACGCTGGAACAGGCGGTTTTGCATCTCGGCGGCGGCGGCTTTGGTATAGGTCAGGCAGAGGATATTTTGCGGCTCGACGCCGTCAAACAAAAGCCGCGCGACGCGGTCGGTTAATACGCGGGTTTTGCCGGAGCCTGCGTTGGCCGAAAGCCAGGTGGATGCCTTGGGATTGGCGGCATCGACCTGCCGTTGGGAGGCGTCATTGCGGATCATGACAAATCCTCCGGTTCGGCGGTTTGGCTGGTGTCCCATTCGCCAAAGCGCGACAGGTGGTCGTAATAGCTGATGTCGGTGCGCGAGTAGGTTGCGATGCGCGCCGTGTAGCCGCGCGATTTGACGTTGTATTCGGCGAGCAATTTTTTGAAATCAGCCCAGACCTGGTGGGTTGGGTTGTCATCCAGTGGGGCGATCACGTCTTTCATTGTGGTGTTGACCGCCACAAAGATGGCGCCATCCACCGCGCGTTTTCCGAGGTCTTCAAAGGCGCCGAATTCTACCATTGCCGCTTCGAGCAATAGCTGTTTGTCGAATTGTGTTTGCATCTTCGTTGTGGGGATCTGGCCGGTTTTGTAGTCGTAGATTAACGCGGACCCGCTGGCTGTCAGGTCGATCCTGTCGGCTTGGCAGGTCAATGTGACGCCGGTATCCGGCACCGGGATTTCGCCCCAGGTTTCCAGTATATGTGACGCGGCGAGCGCTTGGCGGGTTTTCTCGCCGGTCAGATAGAGATCGGCAATCCTGTCAAACCGAGACAGCCATTGTGCGCGGATCGTGGGCCAGGGGCAGTCGCGGGCGAAGATATCTTGGGCGATTTGCATAAGGATCGAGCGGGCATTTTCGTCCACAGCCAGCGTGCCGCCCGAGATGAATTTTTCGAGAATCTCATGTATTATGATGCCGCGCAGCCGGAAGTCGACGGTGGGGATGAGCGGGTTCAGTTCTTTGAGGCGCAGCACCTTTTGTGCGTAAATCGCATAGGGGTCACGGATCAGGGTTTTAACCTGTGTGACTGAGATGCGTTTTGGTCGCGCGGCGATCGGGGGACGGGGCGAGGGCCGTTTTGCGGGGTCTGTCTTGCGTTTCGGTATTGACAGGGCGGCGGATTGTTCCAGCCAGCGGTTGCCATCCGCGCGCATTCGATCAAGGGCGTTTTGGCCGTTTTGGTCGGGCAGGCCTGCCAGCAAGTTGACCAAGCGGTTGACCCAACGCGATGGCACTGTTTCGGCCTCGGCGGATCGTTTGGCGCGGCTGATCCACACCTCTTTTCCGGCAACAGCCTGTTGGTAGTCGTGGGCGGACAGGCCGATGCGCCGCTCTGGCAGCAGAAGCCCTGCTTGTTTTCGCATATTACGGTTCAGCCAAGGATCGGGTGCGGCGGACTCTGGCCAGATCCCTTCGTTCATGCCGCCCAGGATGACCAGATCGGCGCTTTGAACGCGGGCATCAAGGGTGCCCCAGATCAGGATGTTCGGCTGCGCGCCATCGGGGTTGCGCACCGTGCCATCCGCGAGAATTGCACCGAACATTGCGGCATATTCGCGCGGCTTGAGGGTGCCGCCGGCATCGGCATGAGCCGTTAGGTTGTCGCAGATGCGACGGGCTTCGCGGCCCGCGGTTTCGCGCCATAATTCGCCTGATCCATCTGTGTTTGGTCCGGCGCAAAACCGTTCGGTCAATGCCAGATGCGCGGAGACGCGGTCGGCCAGGGTATGCTCGGCGGGGTTATCAATGTTTGTGATCAGTGACCCCAGCCAGCGGGCCCACTGGATGCGATCGGCATCAGATTCTTGCGCCCATTGGGTGAACGTCTCGGCGGTGGGGAATGGTGGCCCGTTGTGGCGTAATTTGAGTTCGAGGTCGCGGGTATGGCGCAGATGGTTGTTGCGCCTGTTTGCCCCGGTGTTGCAAAGCGGGTGTTTAAGCAATGTCAGCAGGCTTTCGCCGGTGACGTGTTTCCCGAACAGGTCGGCGACATGGCGCAACATCCGGCCCGGAGGCGAAAGAGGAAGCGGTGTGCCGCCGCCATCATCTGGCCGAATTTCCCAGCGATCAAGAGCGGCGGTAACCTGACGGGTCAGCATCCTGTCAGGCGTGATGAGTGCGGCGGTGATCCCTTGCTCGGCTGCAACCCGCAAGCGCAGGGCGATGGCTTCGGCTTCGGCGCGTGGGGTGCTGGCCTCGAGCAGGGTAAGCCCCGCAGTCGCAGTGCGCAAATCGCCAAGGTCGGGCCCGTCGCGCAGCCATTGATCGGTCACCGGCGCGGGGCGCAACGACAGCGACACAAGAGCGTTGCGAGCGGGGTGCGGTGGCGGGGTTTGGTCCCATTTTTTGACATCCGGTTTGGCAAACCCGATCCGCCCCATCAGTTTGCGAAACCGGTATTGCGGGTGGTCTTCCGAGACCAGATCATCATTCATCCGGTCCCAGACATCGCACGGCAGGTCAAAGTCGAAGCCGGGCAGGATGACCGCCCCTTGTGGCAAATGCGCGACCGCTTGCATGAACAGGGCGGTGGCCCCGCGTGATCCTGTGGATCCTGCCACGATGATGGGATGTGTCGGTGGGGTGGTGGTCCAGCGGGCAGCAAGGTGGTTGACGACACGGCGCAGACGCAGGTCTTTGTCGGGCACAGTGCTGGTTTCAAAAAACGGTGCTACGATGTTCAGAAAGCGCAAAGCGCGGTCCCAATGACCGGATTCGTCGGCGACATCGAGTTGAGCGAAAGCGGTAGGGTCGACCCCTTCGCCATGCATTTCTTCCATCAATTTCGCAAGGCTGTCGGAGAGGTCATAAAGAGCGGCGCGCGGCGCAAGGCTGGGGTCTTGGTCCAGAAGGGCGGCAACAAATTGCGATAGCTCCAACCTGCGGCGCAGTGGCGAGGCGGCGGGTGGTCCTGCATCGGCGGCATGGTCGTTTGCGAGATCGGTGATCAGCCGAATGCGCGGGAGTAGTCGTGCGGGGCCTGCGTCAAAGACCTGTCGAATGCGGCGTCGCATCCGGCTGGTATTGACGAAAATTTCGACGCGCGCCAAGTTGGCGGGAGCCATGTCACCCATTCTGTCTTGCAGCCCTGCAACCAGGCCTGTGGCGAAATCGGCACCAAGGGGCATTCCAAAAATGCGGGGAGTTTTTGATGGTTCAAACATTGGGGCTCTCAAGCATGTTTTCTGCCAGCCGGATGCTTTGGGGCTGGCCGACGTCACACCAGTGCCCGTGGTAGGACAGCCCGTAAAGCCCGCCGCGCGCTGCGATCCGGTCCCAAAGCACGTTCATGGAAAAAGCTGTAGCGTCGATATCGGCAAGGTCATCTGTCCGGACGATTTGCAGGCCTGAATAGATTTCGCCCGCGCCGCGCGACAGGCGGCCATTTTGATCGGCAATGAAGTCGCCATTGCCCTTATGGCCCATTGCGCGAGCGAGTGGGACGGTCATCAAGAGCGCCTCCATGTGCGGTTTCCATGCGGCGAGCAGGGCGCGGATCGGGTTGGGACCCGCCCAGACCACATCTGTGTTCAGCGTTGCGACCTTGGATTTTCCGAGCAGAGGCAGGGCGTGGCGCAACCCTCCGCCGGTTTCCAGTAAGCCGTTCGTTTCGTCCGATATCAGCACGTTGCGGGATGCGAGGTGGTCGCGGATCATCTCGGCTTTGTAATGCACATTGACAACGATTGGTCCGGTGCTGCGCGTGTCAAGCAGGTCAAATGCGTGGTCGATAAGCGGCCGCCCCGCGACGATGACAAGTGGTTTGGGGCGGTCTTTGGTGAGCGGTCCCATGCGCGCTCCCAGACCGGCCGCAAAGAGTAAAACGGGTAGTTTTGTCATGGGCGCAGCCTTTGCAAAGTTGCCGCGTCGGGTGCGGGGAGGGCGCGGATCACCACGCTGTGCAGGTCAGCCAGTGAAGGGTGGGCGAGATCAGTCATGATATGTGACCAGACTCGCGGCAAAAGTGCGAGGTATTTTATTTTGGCGTCGTTGCGCGCAAGCCGCGCGAAAATGCCCAGAATGCGTAGATTACGTTGTGCGGAAACGCAGGCGAGATGGGCGGACATTTGAACAGGATCGGTGCCGGTCGCGGCGCAAAATTGTGTAATACATCTCTGGGATATGTCGGGATCTACATCGCGGCGCGCATCGCGAAGCAGTGACATCAGGTCATAGCCCGCGGGCGCGTAGCAGGCGTCTTGGAAATCCAGCAGCCCGACCCGATCTTGTCCGCGACGGTGGGGCCGCCAGATCAGGTTTTCGGCATGAAAATCGCGCAGGGCGATATGTGGGGCGGGATCGACGTTATTGGCGTATGCGGCATCCATTGCGGCAAGCAGATCATCTTTACATTGTGGATCGGGGGCATAGTGCGATGCGGCCAGATCAATCATGCCAGCGGCGCTGGATTGGTCAATGACGCCCAGCGGGATTTTTGTTTTTTGGTGGTGAAGATTGCAGAGAATATCCGTTGCGGTCCGGTAGAGGGTCGCCTCGTCTTGCGGGGCGGTTCGCAAGTGGGCGGCAAAATCGGTGCGCCCGAGATCACGAATGATCATAAAGCCAATGGTCGGGTCGTGGTGCAAAATGTCGGGGGCTGAAAAACCTGCGTTGGTGAGAAAATGGGCGATGTCCGCGAAGGATTTTGTGGCGCAGGCTGGGTCGTCCATCGCGATGACGGCGGGCAGTTCGTTGCGGGTCAATCGAAAATAGCGTCGCGTGGATGCGTCGCCGGTGATCGCGGACTTGGACCAGCCCGCCCAAGGCGTTGCAGCCAGGGCATCTGCGATGATCTGGTCACGCATTTTGCAGGGCGCTTTCAAGGCGGGATCTGATCGCGGGAGGCATATAGATCGTGACGTGATGTCCTATTTCTTTTGCGGTAAACGCAAGGGTGGCCGCATGTTTTGGCGCGGCCTGCCCCAAACGGTCAGGCCATTCGATCAGGCAAATTGCACTTTCAAAGGCGTCATCAAGGCCAAGCTCCAAGGCCTCGTCTGGGTGTGTGAGCCGGTAGAGGTCGCAGTGCCAAATGTCGCCATCCGCGTCTTCATAGGTTTGAACGAGAGTAAAGGTGGGGGATGGCACATCTTCCAGCCGACCCAACCGGGCACGGATGAGTGCGCGGGCAAAGGCGGTTTTTCCAGCACCGATTGACCCCTCCAGAAGCAGAGTGTCCCCGATTTCCAAAAGCGGCGCGATGCGGGTTGCAAGCGCGACTGTGTCAGCTTCGCTCGGCAGTGCGATATCTATTTTGTCAGGTCCCATACCTCAAGATATGCGGTGGGACGGTGCCTGCAAGTCAATTCAGCGCTTTGACATTTTCAGGGCTGGGTCAACCTGGGTCAGCTTCTGTACGGTGACCGATTGCGAGCTTTGAAAACGGAACCTGATCATGGTCATTCCGCCAGATATCGGGTCTGCATGGCAGCTTATCCAGCGCCCGTCATCCATGATCGCGGTGTCGGCCCATGATTTGCGCAGGCCCATTTGCGTGGTGAATTCGCGCAGGTTTGTCCAGATCCGTGAAGGGGTGCAGCGTTCTTGCCATTTGCGAAGCTCGCCACGCAAATCGCAGTTCCCAAACCCCATGTCGGCGTCACCGTCCCAAAGCGAGTTATAGGCCGCATTTGACAGCACAAGGTTGCCGCCGTTCGAGAACACCACAATGGCGTCTTCAATTTTGTCCAGGACGGCCTGGCCGGTTTCGATTTCGCTGCGGAATCGGCGCGTGAGAGAGATCTCTGCGCTGATATCTTCGAACAAGAGCGCAAATGCGCCATCGGGGTGAGGTCGACCGGTCACGCGAAAGGTTTGCCCGTCTGGCAGGTCCCAGCTTTCCGAGTAGGTGCCGTTTTGCGTGTCCTTTTCGAGAGGAAAGAACTGTTCACGCCAAGTGTTGTAGTCTTTTGGTTCGGGTAACATCCGCAATTCGCGCAACCGGTCCAGAAAGGAATCCAGAGAGGGGCGGCTGGACAGAAATTCGATCGGCAGTCCGGTCATGTCGAAAAGCGCCGGATTGAACGTGGCAAGCTGCCTGCGCCTGTCGAAGATTGCCAGCCCGATCGAGAGTTGCGCGAAAGTTTGACTAAGGGTTTGCAGGAATTTTCGTTGCGCCAGTTCGGCCCGCACGATCGGATCGGCATCGATGGCATATTGCATCGTGCCAGCATCGGACTTGTGGGTTGTGATATCATACCAGCGCGGGCCTGCGCTATTGCGGATTTGAAGCGAGGTGCGGGATGCGGAGGTGCCGGTTACAGGTGCGTCGCTTAGGTCCTTGAACAGTGGCAAGCAAGGCATTTTGGGTGCGCCGTCTGTCACGTCCGCGCAGGCATCATTGGCCGCAAGATAGGCATCATTGGCCCAAACAAGCCGGCCCGCGGGATCGTTGCGCCACATGATGATCGGCGCGTGGTTTGCCATTTCGCGCAGCGTGGCAAGCTCGCCATCTTCGCGGGCATCCTGTAGTGTTTTCAGGGTTGTATCAATGGCGCCGTCGGGAATGCCGACGCTAATGCGAATGCGCCCCTTGAGTGGCTTGAGGTCAAGCCAGGCGGCGGTGCCGTCGCTGGCATCAATGATGGTTGGGGCGGTGAGGTCGGTATCCAGGGCCTCGCCCAAGGTCGGGAATGTGTCGCGCAGTGCGGCGATGATGCAGTCTCGCGTCGGGATCTTTTTATCCGGCAAATTCAATAGGCTCATGGCCTGTGGGGTGGCGTCAATAACAGTGTCACCTTCCAAGAGAAATGCAATTTGCGCCATCGCAGGGTAAGATATGTTTGCGTCAGGTTTTGATGCCCGCCCTAAAAGGAGCGCCAAGCCCCAGAACAGTGTCGCCGCTGCAAAAGCAGTCGCACCGATCGCAAGTAAATCCAGTAGTCCCAATGACATAATTTTGCCCGTCCCAAAGCGCCCCGAGGCGAATTTGCGGCAAGAAGGTTAATGCATCGTTAAAGGGTCTTAAGGCGCATCAAATTTTTGGTTGTCCCCAAGGGGCGCTGCAATGGGTGACCGGATTTTTGCCAGCGGCCAAATGACGTCGATCCGTGCACCGGCATTGTTTGAGGACCCTTTGCCTCCGTTTCGAAATAGCAGCTTTGCGCCGGACCGTTCCAGAAGCGTTTTTGCAATGAACAGGCCGAGCCCCATGCCCGCATATCCGGGGCGCTTTTTTCCGTCTTCGGTTTCCCGGCGTCTGCGCACAAACGGATCACCGATGCGCCCGATGACGGATGTTGGAAAGCCGTCGCCATCGTCAGAAATGTGAACCCGCAGTTCGGTTTCAGACCAGCGAACGGAGATGTCGACGCTGTGGTTTGCAAAGTCCACAGCGTTTTGGATTAGATTGCGCAGCCCGTGCACGATTTCAGGTCTGCGCGGCACGCTGGGCTGTTTTTCGGTGCTGTTCGGGCTGTCCGGGCCGACATGAAACGCGACTGATTTGCCGCGATCCAGATGGGGCGCTGCGGCCTCTTTGACAAGCGCCTCGATCGGAGTGTTGTGAAGCAACAGATCGTCTTTGCCGATATGTCCCATCGTTTGTAGAATTTCGCGGCAACGTGCGGCCTGATCGTGGATCAGATCGACATCTTCCAGCAGGTCAGGATTTTTTGCCAACTCGTTGCGCAATTCGCCGCTGACCAGCATGATCGTGGCAAGGGGCGTGCCAAGTTCATGCGCGGTTGCGGCCACAACGCCACCGAGGTCGGTTAGCTTTTGCTCGCGCGAAAGGGCCAGTTGCGTGGCCAAAAGCGCCTCGGCCATGTTGTGCATTTCTGTTGTGACCTGCCGTGCGTAGACCCCCAAAAACACCACGCCGATCACGATGGCGAGCCAGAACCCGAATTGAAATAATGCGGGCAGGACCAAGACGGCACCGCTCGCGGTCGCAATCGGCAAGCTGAACCGGGTCAAAAGCGTGGTCATGACAATCGCGATTAACCCAAGCACAATTGTCCGGCGCAAGCGCAAGATCGTTGCCGCAATCGTGACAGGTGCAAGCATCAGCAGGGCAAAGGGATTGCTCAAACCGCCGGTCAGGTAGAGCAGGACGCTAAGCTGGATGATGTCGAATACCAGAATGAAGAAGGCTTCGCGTTCTTGTAACCGTTTGTTTTCGGGGTATATGAGCCGGAAGGCCAGGTTCACGCCAATGGATGCGATGACGGTCATAGCGGCAAATCCGGTTTGAATGTGCAGGTCAAAAACCTGAACCGAGATGATCAGCGCAAAGGCCTGACCCAGAATGGCGATCCAGCGTAATTTGGCGAGTGTTTGCAACCGCACCCAGTCGCTGCGCTGCCGTGATTGGAACATGTCGAATTCGATCGTGGACATCAGGGACCCTTTGATGTGGCCGCGTTTTTGGTGAGTATAGCGCGTTATATCACCAACGCGCGGAATTATATGGGCTGCGCATCTTGGCGTAAGCGGGGTATCCAGTGCTGGAAGGCCAAAAAAACCGCGGATTGGGTCACATCTCGGGCTGCGGCGACCTGACATGTTGACGCATGTGCGCTAAAAGCTACCTGTGGCGAAATTAAGCGGAAGGGCTTGAGCCGATGGATAAAGACCCGATTGAGCTTGGCGATGACAAGACATTGTTGTTGGTCGATGACGATGAGGCGTTTTTGAAGCGCCTTGCCAAGGCAATGGAGAAGCGCGGGTTTTCTGTTGAAACGGCGGGATCGGTTGCGGGTGGGCAGGCGATTGCCACGGCCCGCCCACCTGCCTATGCGGTTGTTGATTTGCGCCTGACCGACGGCAACGGGTTGGATGTGGTCGAGACATTGCGAGAGCGGCGCCCCGATGCCCGCATTGTTGTGCTGACGGGTTACGGCGCGATTGCGACGGCGGTGGCTGCGGTCAAGATTGGGGCGATTGATTATTTGGCAAAGCCTGCGGATGCCAATGACATTACCAACGCGCTTTTGGCGCGCACGGATGCCATGCCGCCGCCGCCCGAAAACCCGATGAGTGCCGACCGCGTGAGGTGGGAGCATATCCAGAGGGTTTTTGAGCTATGTGATCGCAATGTATCCGAAACGGCGCGACGTCTGAATATGCATCGCCGCACCTTGCAGCGCATTCTCGCCAAGCGGAGCCCGCGTTAGATGAGCCCGCTGTTGCGCAAACCGGTTGCCGCGACAGGCAAGGTTCATGACATCACTGTCGAGACCGCAAAAACGGAGAAATCCCCGGATTGGGCCTATGTCGGTTTTGCGCTGCACCATCTGAAATCGGGTGATGAGGTGGCCGAGGCTGCCGGTGATCGCGAGGTCATTGTGGTGCTGGTCGAGGGCAAGGCGCATATCACGGGCGCGGGGCAAAACTGGGGGGAGTTGGGCGAGCGCATGAGCGTTTTTGACCGCACCCCGCCGCATTGCCTGTATCTGCCTGACGGTGTTGATTGGCGTGCGGTTGCGACGACGGATTGTGTGATTGCGGTGTGCACGGCGCCGGGGCATGGCGGGCATGAAGCGCGCATCATTGGCCCCGCTGGCATTACCACCACACCACGCGGCAAGGGGACCAACACCCGCTATATCAATGCGATTGCGATGGAAGAGCGCGATGTTGCCGATAGTTTGCTGGTTACCGAGGTTTTCACGCCTGACGGGCACTGGTCGTCTTATCCGCCGCACCGCCATGACGAGGATAATTATCCTGATATGACCTATCTGGAAGAGACTTATTATCACCGCATCAACCCCGCCACGGGGTTTGGTATCCAGCGCGTGTTTACCGATGATTTGTCACTGGACGAGACGCTATCGGTTTATGATGGCGATGTGGTTCTTGTTCCAAAAGGTCACCATCCGTGTGCCGCAAGTTATGGTCACGAGATGTATTATCTGAACGTGATGGCCGGGCCGAAACGCAAGTGGCGGTTCCAGAACCACCCAGACTTTGACTGGATCGCAAAGCGGGATAGTTAGGGTTTTCGGCCTAGATGTCCGCGACCTTTACAGCGCGGCCCGACGCGGCGGATTGCACGGCGGCCTCTGCCAATATCAGCGCCATCAAGCCGTCGTGGCCTGTTGTGGGGGGGGCGGTTTTGGTTTGCATAGCCTTTACAAATGATGCGATCTCGGCGGCGTAGGCGGCGGCGTAGCGCGACATGAAAAAGTCGAGAAGGGGTGGGCGGGTGTAGCCGTTTTCATTGGCCACCTCGATGCGGGAAGTGCGGTGGTTTTCGACACTGACAGAGCCTTTTGAGCCGTGAACCTCGATGCGCTGATCATAGCCGTAAGTGGCGCGGCGAGAGTTCGTGATGGTGCACTGTTTGCCTGTCGCGGTGGTCAGGACCACGTTTGCGCTGTCGAAATCGCCCGCTTTGCCGATTGCAGGGTCAACGAGGTTGGACCCAACCGCAAAGACGGTCTCGATTTCCTCGCCAAGCATCCAGCGGGCCACGTCGAAATCGTGGATCGTCATGTCGCGGAAAATACCGCCCGAGCGCGCGATGTAGGATACCGGCGGCGCACTTGGGTCGCGAGAGGTCAGCGTGACCATCTCGACATCGCCGATTTGACCCGCATCAATCGCGGCACGCAGTGCTTGGAAGTCGGGGTCAAAGCGGCGTTGGAAGCCGACCATCAAGGTGCCGTTGGTTTGTTTGACTGTTTCAAGACATGCGCGCACGCGGGCCACGTCCAGATCGATGGGTTTTTCGCAAAACACCGCTTTGCCGGCGCGCGCGAATTGTTCGATCAGATCGGCGTGGGTGTCGGTTGGCGTGCAGATCACCACAGCGTCGATGTCGTCGGAGACTGCGATTTCATCGATAGTGCGAATGTCACCGCCATAGGCCGATTGTGCGGCTTGTGCCGCGGCCAAAACAGGGTCGGCGATTGCGGTGAGTGTTGCGCCGTCAACGGACGAAATTGCCCGCGCGTGCACTTGTCCGATGCGCCCTGCGCCCAAGACGCCAAACCGAATTTCCATGTTCATTTCTCCAGACTATATGACGCGAAACTAGCGGGGGTTTTGGGCGATGTGAAGGCGTGTTTTAGAGGTCGAACTGCTTGCGAATACGGTCGATGGGGGTGCCGCCATGCAGGGGGACCAATGATAATGTGTCGTAATCATCAAACCCTAGACCGCTGTAGTATTTTAGTCCGGACATGTTGTCAGCCCGAATGGTGGCGTCGATGGTTTTGACGTGAGCTGCCTTGGCGGCAAAGCGGGTCGCGGAGAACAGTTTTTGCCCGATGCCCATTTGAGCCCGATCAGGGGTTACGAAGCTGGCGATGATGGCCCAGCCATCGCGGGAATTGTCCCAGCCCAAGAATTGGAAACCCGAAAGCCTGCCGTTCGAAATGGCGACGTGGCAGCAGATAAGCGTGGGCGGTGCGATGTAATGCGCGCGCATGGCGGCGATATCAAGCGGGGTTTGATGCGCGGTGGTGCCGCCCACCGCGATAATTGCATTCAAGAGTGTGACCATTTGCGCAGCGTCGCCATTGACGGCCGGACGCACGCGGGTGTTGAGCATAATCATAATTGGGCCATCAGTGCGTGGTGTTTTGCGGTGAAATCCCGGCGCACCTCGACGGGCGGGCGCAATCTGATTTGAAGGGTTTTTGCCAAGTTAGGGTCTATTTTTCCAAAAAACTTGTCAGCCTCGGAGCTGGTAAACCCGGCGATTTGAACCGCCTCGAGCCATGCGGAGATTTTGTCGGCTTTCTTGATCTGCTTCTTGATTGCGATAGGCAATTGCGCGGGTAGGCCAAAGCGGATGTGAATTGCTGCCATCAAGCGGTCGTCAAGAACGCCATAATTTGGGCCAACGGCGGCTTTTACCGGCGAGATCATGTCGCCGATCACATATTCGGGGGCATCATGCAACAGCGCGGCGAGTTGCCATTTTACCGGTGCGTTGGGATTTTGTGCGGTAAATATTTCAGTCACTAACAAGGCGTGTTCGGCAACAGAATAGGCAAAATCGCCGATGGTCTGCCCGTTCCAGCGCGCGACAAATGCCAGCCCATGGGCGATGTCTTCGACCTCGATATCCATTGGCGTCGGGTCGAGCAGATCAAGCCTGCGCCCAGAGAGCATTCTTTGCCAAGCGCGTGGTTGTTTCATGTTTTCCCGTTACCTTGTCGCAGTGCCTTGCCGGTGTTAAATGATTTATAGAACAGATGAAAAATAGGATGGCCCCAATGGCAACCGACTACATTGTAAAAGATATTGCACTCGCTGGCTATGGCCGCAAGGAGCTCGATATTGCGGAAACGGAAATGCCGGGGCTGATGGCGCTGCGCGACGAGTTTGGCGCGAGCAAGCCGCTGGCGGGCGCGCGGATTGTTGGATCGCTGCATATGACGATCCAGACTGCGGTTTTGATTGAAACGCTGACAGCTTTGGGGGCCGACGTGCGCTGGGCGTCGTGCAATATTTTCTCGACCCAAGACCATGCGGCGGCGGCGATTGCTGCATCTGGCGTGCCGGTGTTTGCGATCAAAGGCCAAAGCCTGACCGAGCATTGGGATTATCTGGACCGGTCGTTCATGTTTCCCGAGGGCGCGAACCTGATCCTGGATGATGGTGGCGATGCGACGCTTTATGTGCTGCTTGGTGCGCGGATGGAGGCGGGCGAGGATGTGCTGTCTGTGCCGACGTCGGAAGAGGAGGAAGCGATCAAAGCGCAGATCCTGAAGCGGATGGCCGAAACCCCTGGTTGGTTTGCCAAGACAAAAGCCGCGATTTTGGGCGTTTCCGAGGAGACAACAACAGGTGTTCACCGCCTGTATGATCTGCACAAGAAGGGTCAGTTGCCGTTCCCTGCGATCAACGTGAACGACAGTGTGACCAAGTCGAAGTTTGATAACAAATACGGTTGTAAAGAGAGCCTTGTTGACGGGATTCGCCGTGCGACGGACACGATGATGGCAGGAAAAGTCGCCGTTGTGTGTGGCTATGGTGATGTTGGCAAGGGATCGGCGGCGTCCTTGTCTGGTGCTGGTGCCCGCGTGAAGGTGACGGAGGTTGACCCGATCTGTGCGTTGCAAGCGGCGATGGACGGGTTCGAGGTTGTCACGCTGGAAGATGCCGTTTCCACGGCAGATATTTTCATCACGACCACGGGCAACAGGGATGTCATTCGGATCGAGCATATGCGCGAGATGAAGGACATGGCGATTGTTGGCAACATCGGCCATTTCGACAATGAAATTCAGGTGGCGTCCTTGCGCAACCACAAGTGGACCAACATCAAAGATCAGGTTGATATGATCGAGATGCCAAGCGGTGCGCGGCTTATTTTGCTGTCCGAGGGGCGATTGTTGAACCTTGGCAATGCGACTGGGCACCCAAGTTTTGTGATGTCTGCCTCGTTCACCAATCAGGTTTTGGCGCAGATTGAATTGTGGACCAGGGGTGATGAGTATTTGCCCGGGGTCTATATTTTGCCCAAGCATCTGGATGAGAAGGTGGCGCGTCTGCATCTTGCGCGCATCGGTGTAAAGCTGTCGACGCTCAGTAAAAGTCAGGCGGATTATATCGGCGTGACTGTTGAGGGTCCGTTCAAGCCAGAGCATTACCGCTACTAAGGTTGTGTGACACTGCAAATGAGGGGGCTCGCACGCAATATTCGTGGGCCCCTTTCGCGTTGGGTTTGGATTTTTTCCGAACAGATATGGATCGCTAGGTTGATCCAATCCTGTCAAATTTCCCCCTGTTTTAACTTTACCAATGACGGTGAAGCACATTAGGCTTTGCGCAAGCGGTGCCGGATTGGCGCGCGCATCAACCGGCCTTTTGGTCAAAAACAACAAATGGGGATATTTTTATGGGTAAGAGAGACGAATGGATCGCGAAATACGCGGATGATCTGACCAACAAATGCGGCATGACACCGGACATGGCGTTGCTGACCAAGGTCACGATCGGCTGCGGTCCAGCCATTTATAACAAAGATGCGCAAACTGTTGCTGGCGGCCAGGCGTCGGAGCTTGAGACTGTGAAAAACAACTTTCTGATCAAAAAGCTGGGCCTTGCCGATGGCCCGCAGTTGATGGAAGCCATTGACAAGGTCATCGAGATTTACGGCAAATCCGAGCGCAACAAATACCGCGCTGTGGTATATTACATGCTGACAAAGCATTTCGGCAAAGAGTCCGTTTACGGATAAGTCCTTGGCAGACAGGCCGCGAAGCGCTCGCCCCCGAAAATGGGCGAGCGCTTTGCGTTTCAAGACAGCGTGGCAATATCCTTTTCCGACGTCGGCATGAAGCTTGCGCACTGTCAATCCGCAAGGCATATCAGCCCGACGAAATGAGATCTTGGGGCCGCGAAGTCTTGCTGCCGCCGGAGCGCTTGTTGATACTTCTGCTCTGTGCAGCCGGCGACATTTCTGAATGGCGGTTGCAAGTCGCCGGGGTATCCACACAATATTGTGCAATATGGCCCATTGTGTGCCGGTTAACTGCCCCGATATGTCGAGAAAGCGTAGGGCGACAGCAGGAGCGGCACATGGTAGTGCGAGGCCTCTGACATGCCAAAGCGGATCGGGATCAGGTCGAGAAATTTTGGCGCGGGCAGCGCGCTGTTGCAGCGATCCAGATAGGCGCCTGCGTGAAACACCAGCTCGTAGGTGCCGGTCGCGAACTGCTCGGCGGGCAAAATCTGGCTGTCGGTGCGCCCGTCCGCATTGGTGGTCATCGTGCAGATCAGCCGGCGCGTCTCGTCGGTGATTTTGAACAAGTCTATTTTCATATCCGCAGCCGGGCATCCACGCGCCGTATCCAGAACATGTGTCGTCAAAAATCCGCTCATCGCTCTCTCCTTTTGGGGGTTGCGGGCACTGTGCCTTTTTATGCGCGCATTGAGCAGGGTGAAGTTGCAGGAGGTTGCTTCAATAAGTATTTGAAAGTCGCTGGCCCTGTTTCAGGGTAGCGTGATCAAAATAGAGGGCCAGACCGAATGACACAGATATTGACCGTGACGTTGTTGAATGCTGCCGATTTTGCGCCCTACGGCGATGTGATCGAGGTTGCGGGCGCGCCTGATAAGATTATCAACGCGGGGATGTGCGGGCGCTATCATGATCGCGCGAAACTGGATTTCGGCGGCGGTGCGGCGGGGATTAGCCTGTTTGACGCCAAGGCCCGCCAATTGCCCCATGTCGTGGATATGGTTGAACGGCACCCGTTGGGCAGTCAGGCGTTTATCCCGCTGACACAGGTCTGTTTTCTGGTGGTTGTAGCGGCGGACCGCGACGGCGTGCCGGTTGACCCACAGGCGTTTTTGACCTGTCCGGGGCAGTCGATCAACTTGCATCGCGGGGTGTGGCACGGGGTGTTGGCACCGCTCGGCGCGGCGGGCCAATATGCTGTTGTTGACCGGATTGGCGAGGACACCAATCTGGAGGAGCATTATTTCGACACCCCCTATGTGATCGAAACAGTGCCCGCCTGATTAGAATTCCACCTCTTCGCCGACGCCCCTGGCTTGCGCCAGATCAACCGCCGCCGAAGCCACGGCAAGGTCCTGCAACCCGACGCCTGTGCCATCAAACAGCGTAATTTCGTCCGCATTACTTCGCCCCGGATGCACACCATTGATCACACTGCCCAGCTCGGTGATCTGGGTCTGTTGCAATATGCCGCCCGCGATGGCGTGCTGGGCCTCGCCGATGCTGACCGATTGCGCGATCTCGTCGGTGAACACTGTGGCGCGCGCGACCAAGGCGGCCTCGACCTCTTGCTTGCCTTTGGTATCGGTGCCCATGCAGGCGATATGGGTGCCCGGCTTGACCTGCACGTCTTTCAGGATCGCAGCGGTGCTCGATATAATCGTGACAATCACATCGGCCTGCGCGCCCAGATCATCCAGCGACACGGGCGTAAAGGGCAGGCCCAGTTCAGCGGCCACATCCGCCAGCGCGGACAGTTTTTCAGGGCTGCGGTTCCAGGCCACGATGCGGTCGAAGTTGCGTTGCTCGGCGACAGCGCGCAGCTGATAGGTCGCCTGATGACCCGCGCCGATGATGCCCAGCACTTTGGCGTCTTGACGGGCCAGATGCGCGACCGACACGGCCGCGGCCGCCGCCGTGCGCAGGGCGGTCAACAGGTTACCGCCTACAACGGCGCGACATTTTCCGGTGTCTGCGTCAAACAGGAAAATCGTCGATTGATGGTTTGTCAGACCCTTGGCCGCATTGCCCGGCCAATAACCGCCCGACTTCAACCCAAGGGTCAGCGCCGCGCGGTCAAACCCTGATTTGAACCCGTATAGCGCATCGGCATGGCCAATCGCTTCGCGGATTACGGGGAAATTATAGGCCGACTTTGCCGCCATCGCGGCAAAGGTTTTTTCAACCGCATCAAAGCTGTCTTGTCGCCCGATCAGGGCTGCGATGTCTTTTTCAGGCAGGATATACATCAATAGGCCTTTCCGCGTGCAGAGACCGGCCAGACGGTTTCGACCTTGCCGCCCCTCACACCAACATACCAGTCGTGCACGTTGCAGGTCGGGTCGCAGTGGCCGGGCACAAGGCGCAGTTTGTCATTCACTTTCAACGCCCCATTCGGATCACCCACAACGCCGTGTTCGTCGGAACACTTGAGGTATTCAACATCCGAGCGGCCATAGATAACAGGCAAGCCGCTATCAACCGATTGCGCCTTCAGGCCCGCGTCAACAATCGCTTTATCGGCTTTGGCATGGCTCATCACGGTTGTCAGAATGAACAGCGCGTTTTCCCATTCGCCGTCATCGATGCGCTTGCCATCCGCGTCCAGAATACGCCCGTAATCTGCGTCCATAAAGGCGTAAGACCCGCACTGAAGCTCGTTATAGACCCCTGATGTACTTTCAAAGTAATACGATCCGGTGCCGCCGCCGCCCACGATGTCGCAGTCAAGCCCGTTGCTTTTCAGACCGGTTACCGCATCACCAACCTGCGCGATAGCCGCGCCCAGTTTGACCTTGCGATCGGCGTAAAGCTCCATGTGCTGCATCGCGCCCTGATAGGCTTGGATACCGGCAAATTTCAATCCCGGTGCGGCATCAATCAACTTGGCGATATGCACGACATCCTGCGTCGTGGTCACGCCACAGCGGCCCGCGCCACAATCGATCTCAACCAGCGCCTCGATCTGGGTGCCCGCCGCAACCGCCGCATCTGACAGCGATTTGACGTTCTCGGGGTCATCCACACAGACCAGCACACGGCAGCCGAATTTTGGCATTTCCGCCAGGCGTTTGATCTTGGCAGGTTCGGTCACCTGATTGGACACCATCACATCCTTGATGCCGCCGCGTGCAAATACTTCCGCCTCTGACACCTTTTGGCAGCACACGCCAATAGCCGCACCCATGTCTTGCTGAAGCTTGAGCACATCAACCGATTTGTGCATTTTGCCATGGGCGCGGTGGCGCATCCCGTGCGCCTTTGCGTAGTCGCCCATCTTCTTCACATTGCGCTCCAGCGCGTCCAGATCCAGCACAAGGCAAGGCGTTTGAATATCGGCTTCGTCCATGCCGGGCTTGGCGGGGATGTTGTAGCCGACGTCGTAGCTGTCATAGTTCATTTCAAATCTCCAAATTCAGGGCGCTGCCATGGCAGCAGATCAAGATCGACGTTGCCGCCGGTAATCACCACACCGACGCGCTGGCCGGCAAAGATGTCTTTGTTCTTCAAAATCACCGCCAAAGGCACCGCGCTGGATGGCTCTATGACGATTTTCATGCGCTTCCACATGATCTTCATCGCCGCGACAATCTCGTGCTCGGAGGCGGTCAGAATATCGGTCACATGGGTGGACACAAAATGCCATGTCAGGTCTTTCAGTGGCACCTTAAGCCCGTCGGCGATGGTAACGGGCGCGTCATCGGCAATAATGTGACCGGCCTTGAAGCTGCGGTAAGCATCATCGGCGTTCCGGGGTTCAGCGGCATAGATCCTGATCTGCGGGGCCAGATTGGACAGCGCCAAACAGGTGCCCGAAATCATGCCGCCGCCGCCGATCGGGGCGATCACCGCGTCAAGGTCTTGGACCTGTTCAATCATCTCGGCAGAGCAGGTCGCCTGTCCTGCGATCACCCGTGGATCATTGTAGGGATGCACAAATTCCGCGCCGGTTTTGGCCACGACCTCGGCGAAAACCGCCTCGCGCGATGTGGTCGACGGCTCGCATTCCACCACTGTGCCGCCATAGCCGCGCACCGCGTCCTTTTTCGCCTGCGGGGCGGTATGGGGCATCACAACCGTGCAGGGGATGCCCCGCCTGCCCGCCGCATAGGACAGGCAGGTGCCGTGGTTGCCGCTGGAATGGGTGGCGACACCGCGGCGCGCCTGTTCAGCGGTCAGGCCAAACACCGCATTGGACGCACCACGGGCCTTGAATGCGCCGGCCTTTTGCAGATTTTCGCATTTGAAAAACAGCTCTGCACCGGTCAGGTCATTCAGATATTGCGAGGTCAGCACTGGCGTGCGGTGCACATAAGGCCCGATCCGGTCCTGCGCCGCGCGCATGTCTTGCAGGGTCGGGATATACATCACGCACCCCCGTGGCGATAATGGGATTGGGCGGCCGCAACGCCGGACCCAAGCGTGATATCAAGCCCCAGATCAACCATGACCATTTCGGCCACTGCCAGCCCCGATAACATCATCGCATCGGTCAGCATCCCCAGATGGCCGATGCGAAACACCTTGCCCGCGACCTCTCCCAAGCCAACCCCGAACGCCATGCCGTAATCGCGCGCCGCCACATTGACGATCTCTGTGGCGTCAAATCCGGCGGGTGTTTTGATCGCCGATACACTGTCGGAATAAGCGTCGGGGGACACGGCACATAGCTCTAGCCCCCAAGCCTTGACTGCCAGCCGCACGCCTTGCGCGATACGGGTGTGGCGAGCAAAGACGTTGTCCAGCCCCTCGGCCGCGATCATCTGCAACGACAGTTTCAGCCCGTTCATCAGACCCACAGGCGGGGTGTAAGGAAACGCATTGGCCGCATAGCCCTTGGCCATATCGCGCACGTCGAAAAAGGTGCGCGGCAGGGTCGCATGTTCAACCGCGCGCATCGCCTTTTCGCTTAACCCGACAATCGCCAGACCGGCGGGCAGCATGAACCCCTTTTGCGACCCGGCAACGGCGGCATCAACGCCCCAGTCGTCCATGCGGAAATCCATCGAGCCGATCGAGCTGACCCCATCGACAAACAACAACGCAGGGTGACCGGCGACATCAAGCGCGCGGCGCACCGCCGCAATATCGGATTTCACGCCTGTAGCCGTTTCATTGTGGGTGGCCAGCACCGCCTTGATCTTATGGGATTTATCGGCGCGCAGGATTGCCTCGTAGTCATCCGCGGGCAGGCCGTGACCCCAAGGGGCTTCAACCACCTGCACGTCCAGACCGTGGCGCTGACACATATCGATCCAGCGGTGGCTGAACATGCCATTGCGCGCCGCCAAAATCCGGTCACCGGCTGACAAGGTATTGCTGATCGTGGTTTCCCAACCGCCGGTGCCGGTGGAGGGAAAGATAAAGATCTGCGCGCTTTGCGACTTCAAAACGCGGCGCACACCGTCCAGGCAGGGGTGCAGAATATCGCCAAACAACGGCGAGCGGTGATCGATGGTCGGCATGTGACAGGCCAGCCGGATCGCCTCGGGCATATTGGTCGGGCCGGGAATAAAGACGGGGTTCTGAAAGCTCATGACAATCTCCTGATTGGATTGCTTTATGGATACGGCCTAGCGCATTTTTTCACAATTTTTTCGATGGATTAAATTTGCACCCAGTATAGCGAATTTATCTCTTATATTACAATGCATTGTATTTTTTCATAGATTCTAATCCAGATTTAATTTATAAGAAAACCATCACCAATGACGAGACACATCAACATGGACAACACCCAGCGCAACAGAGGGCGGCCGAAAAAATTTAACCCAAAGGAGGGCGAAAATATCATTCAGGCCGTGGATCGCGCAATAGATCTGCTTGATGTGCTGGCCGAGGGCGGATCGATGACGCTCTCTGCGCTGGCCGCGCAAATGGGTCAGTCCCCCGCCACGATTTACCGCGCGCTGTGCACATTTCAAGCCCGCGGGATGGTTGAAAATGACACGCTGACCCAAGAATGGGCGATTGGCGCTGCGACATTCCGCATCGGGGCCACGTTCTTGCGGCGCAGCAATGTGACCTCCAGCGCGCTGCCCGCGATGCGCGATTTGATGGAGGTCACCGGCGAGACCTCGAACCTTGGCATCGAGAAATCGGGCATGGTGATGTTTATCAGTCAGGTCGAAACCCACGAATCCATTCGCGCGTTTTTTCCGCCCGGCACACAAGGGCCGATGCACGCCTCTGGTATCGGCAAAGCGCTGTTGAGCACATTTAATGACCGCCAGCTTGCGCAGTATTTTATGGTCGCCGACCTGACGTCATTTACCCCAAACACGATTTGCACGGCGGCGGATTTGACGGCGGATATCAAGCTGATCCAGCGGCGCGGGTTTTCATTTGATGATGAGGAAAAGGCGATCGGAATGCGCTGCATCGCCGCCCCGATCATCAACCATCAAGGTCAAGCGGTTGCTGGCATTTCCATCTCGGGGCCATCGCACCGCGTGACCGCTGAAATGGTGCCCAAGATTGGCGCCTTGGTCAAAGCGGCAGGCGATGCTGTGTCGCGCAGCCTTGGCGCTGATATTACTTTGTAAAGCCGCCTGAAAACCGCATATGCCGGTTCACATCTTTATACAGAAGATACCGGAACGGGCCCGGACCGCCCGCGTAACAGGCTTGTGGGCAGAAGGCGCGCAGCCACATATAGTCACCGGCCTCGACCTCGACCCAATCCTGATTCAGCCGGTAAACCGCCTTGCCCTCTAACACATAAAGCCCATGTTCCATCACATGGGTTTCGGCAAACGGGATCACACCGCCGGGCTGGAACGTCACGATTGTCACATGCATGTCGTGGCGCATGTCTGCGGTGTCGACAAAGCGGGTCGTCGCCCACGCCCCGCCAGTGTCCGGCATAGGAGTCGGCGCGATGTCGTTGTCGTTGGTCACAAAGGCCTCGGGCGCGTCCAGCCCATCGACATATTCATAGGCTTTGCGAATCCAGTGGAACCTGGCGGGTGCGTCCGATGTATTGTGGACCTGCCAATCAGATGCAGGTGGCAGGTAGGCATAGCCTCCCTCGCCCATCACATGCACTTTGCCTGCAATCGTTAGCGTGATTTCGCCCTGCACCACAAAGATGACGGCTTGCGCAGTTTTGTCGGTCTCTGGTCTGTCCGAGCCGCCATTGGGGGTCAGTTCTGCGATATATTGCGAGAATGTCTCTGCAAAACCTGACAGTGGCCGCGACAGCACCCAGAACCGCGCGCCTTTCCAGAAAGGCAAAAAGCTGGTGACGATGTCGCTGAACGTGCCCTTGGGAATCACCGCATAGGCCTCGGTGAACATCGCGCGATCTGTGGTGATCTGCGTTTGCGGTGGCAAACCGCCAACAGGCGCGTAATATGGGTTCTTGGGCATCAATTGACTTTCCGGTTATACCACATGACCCTATCCAACCTGCTTGGTGTTGTTTTTCCAACTACAAAGCGACATGATCCGCGCAGAGGGTCTATCTTGGGAAAATTGATAATCCACGCAAGATCAAGGTCTATGGGGCGCAGCCGCTTTTGCAGCGACCCGATCGCACCATTGTAGACGACGGTATACAATTGGTATATGGCATCAAGAAAGTTAACCGAACCGAAGCGAGAAAACAGTATGGCCGATATCATTTACACCAAAGTTGACGAAGCGCCGCAGCTTGCCTCAGCGTCGCTTTTGCCAATTATTCAGAAGTTTTTGGGAGCCGCTGGCCTGAGTGTCGAAACCCGCGATATCTCTTTGGCAGGGCGCATCATTGCGACATTCCCAGAGATTTTGACCACAGCCCAAGCCCAACCCGATGCGCTGGCCGAACTGGGAGAGCTGGTCAAAACACCCGCCGCCAATGTGATCAAACTACCCAATATCTCAGCCTCGGTGCCGCAACTGGTGGCGGCAGTGAAAGAATTGCAAGGCCAAGGCTATGCCCTGCCTGACTATCCCGAAGATCCGCAAACAGACGCCGAAAAAGACGTGCGCGCCCGCTATGATGCAATCAAAGGCTCGGCAGTGAACCCGGTTTTGCGCGAAGGCAATTCTGACCGCCGTGCGCCCGCTGCGGTCAAGGCATTCGCCAAAGCGAACCCGCACCGCATGGGCAAATGGGTGTCCGACAGCAAGACACGCGTGGCCACGATGGACGCAGGCGATTTCCGGTCCAACGAGAAATCCGTGACCTTGGCTGATGCCGCAACCCTGCGCATCGAGCTGGACACAGGCAACGGCGTGACAGTGATGAAAGACGGCCTATCGATGCCCGCAGGCACAATCGTTGACGCCACATTCATGTCCGCCAAGGCGCTGACCGCGTTCTTTGACAAGACGATCGCAGATGTGGCGCAAGAGGGCACACTGTATTCCTTGCACATGAAAGCCACGATGATGAAGGTGTCCGATCCGATCATCTTTGGCCATGCCGTGCGCCAGTATCTGGCCCCTGTGTTTGAAAAGCACGGGGCGGCGTTTGACGCAGCGGGCATCAGCCCCAACGCGGGTCTTGGTGATATGCTGGCCAAGATCGGCGCGATGGAGGACGGCGCTGCAATCGTGGCCGAAATCAATGCCACATTGGCCAGTCGCCCACCGCTCTACATGGTGAATTCCGACAAGGGCATCACCAACCTGCACGTGCCTTCCGACGTGATCATCGACGCCTCGATGCCCGCCGTGATCCGCGCGGGCGGCAAGGGTTGGGGTCCTGACGGGGCCGAAGGCGACACCACCTGCGTGATCCCCGACAGCTCTTATGCAGGCGTTTACGCCGAGACCATCGCCTATTTCAAACAGACCGGCGCGTTGGACCCTGCAACCGCAGGCACTGTGCAAAACGTCGGGTTGATGGCGCAAAAAGCCGAAGAATACGGATCGCACCCGACGACTTTCGAGGTCGTGCAATCCGGCACGATGCGGGTGATGAACGGCGATAGGATCGTCATGTCGCATGTGGTAGAGGCGGGCGATATCTGGCGCATGGCCTCGACCCGCAAGGCCCCGATTGAAAACTGGATTGATCTGGCGATTGAACGCCAGGCGGTCGAAAACTGTCGCGCGATTTTCTGGCTTGATGCCAGCCGTGCCCATGATGCCGAGCTGATCAAATATGTCACGCCGATCCTGATCGCCAAAGGCGTGGCAGACCGCTTTGAAATCCTGGCCCCGACCCCTGCAACCCGGGCCTCTTTTGAAGATATCCGCGACGGCAAAACCTGCATCGCCGTCACCGGCAATGTGCTGCGCGATTACCTGACCGATCTGTTCCCGATTTTGGAAGTCGGCACATCGGCCAAAATGCTGTCAGTGGTCAAACTGATGCAAGGCGGCGGCATGTTCGAAACCGGCGCGGGCGGTTCCGCACCAAAGCATGTGCAACAACTGGTGCAGGAAAACCACCTGCGGTGGGATAGCCTGGGCGAGTTCTGCGCGCTTGGTGAAAGCCTGCGTTTTGTCGGCACAGCCAAGGCGCGCGTGCTGGGCAAGGCCAGTGATGATGCGACCGAAAAACTGCTGGCCAATGGCAAAAGCCCGGGCCGCAAGGTAGGCCAGGACGACAACCGCAGTTCACATTTCCACTTTGCGCTCTACTGGGCCGAGGCATTGGCCGCACAGACCGACGATGCGGCGCTGGCACAGATGTTTGCACCGCTTGCCGCCGCACTGGCCGCAAATGCCGATGCGATCCTGGCGGAATTGAAGTCGGGCGCGGGTCAACCCGTTGATCTGGGGGGCTATTTCAACGGGGATGCGGCCAAAACCGCCGCCGTGATGCGCCCTTCTGCGACGTTCAACGCACTGATCGATTGAGCAATCCGGCCCCCGATCTCGCGCGACGGTCGGGGGTCACTATCGCTTGAAACGCGGCCCTTGTAAGGTGGCGTTATGACAGACTCTGCGACATTCCGGCTTCACCCCGAAAGCACCGTAATCGGTCCTGCATCGCAGGGCATGGACCTGCTATTGGCGGGCCTGGCGCGGGGCGATACGATCTTTGCGCGGCAATCAGGCCTCAAGACAATCGCGGGCGCCCAGCAGTGGCTCTTGTGCGAAACCTCGGGCAGTAGCGGCGCGCCGAAAACCATCCGCCGCAGCCCGCAATCTTGGCAAGCCAGCTTTGCCATCACCGCCGAAACATATGCGGTCACCGCGGCCGATACATATGTCACGCTGGGGCCCATCGGCCATTCCCTGACGCTTTATGCCACGCTCGAGGCGCTGCATGTCGGGGCCAATATTGTGGGTCTGACGGGGATCAGCCCGCGCGCACAAACGCGCCATATCGCCAGTTTCAACCGCTGTGTGATTTACGCGACACCTGCGCAACTGGGGCTTTTGCTACAAGGGGCGAAGTCCGCAAAAATAGACACTATTGCGCATGTTCGACACATTTTTTGCGGCGGTGGCGTATTGAATGAGACACTGCGCGAGCAGATTTTGGCGGCTTTTCCTCGCACGCAGATCCACGTCTTTTATGGCGCCAGCGAGACCAGTTTTATCACCATCACCGATGCAAATACCCCGCGTGGCTCTGTCGGACGGTCCTATCGGGGCGTGCAATTGCGGCTTGATGACAGCGGCGAGATTTGGGTGAAGAGCCCCTATCTTTTTGAAGGTTACGCCAGCGGTGCCGCGCAAGACACCCGCTGGGACGGTGCCCATCTTAGCATCGGCGAGATCGGCCATCTTGACCCGCAGGGCTATCTGTTTGTGCAGGGGCGCAAGTCGCGCATGGTCACGGTCGCCGATCACAATGTGTTTCCTGATCTGATCGAAGCACTGTTGATAACTGCGCCTGGCATCACGCAATGCGCCGCGATTGCTTTGCCAGATGTGAAACGCGGCCATCGCATTATTTGTTTTTTGCAATGCGCAGGCGACCCTGATTTTGCCGGTTTACGCCAACTTTGCCACCGCCATCTGGGTGCGCCGTCGGTGCCCAAGGATTTTGTCGTGATCCCCGAAATTCCGCTGCTGCCTGCGGGCAAACCCGACCTTGTCAAACTATCGCAATGGCTGAAAGATCGGGCATGACCTGTTCGTATCTGATCGCCGCGCGCCGCAGCCCGATCGCCCCGCGCGGCGGTGCCTTGGCGCATTTTTTACCCCATGCGCTGGCTGCCCCTGTTCTGGCGGCGGCTTTGGCGGATGCGGGCATCAGTGCCGATCAGGTTGGCGAATTGATCGTGTCCAATGCGCTGGGTGCCGGCGGCAATATCGCGCGGCTGGTGGCGCTTGGCGCGGGCTGGCCGCAGCGCATCGCGGGGCTGTCGATTGACCGGCAATGCGCCGGCGGGCTTGATGCGTTAATCTTGGCCGATGCGCTGATCCGGTCGGGGCAGCACGACATTGTTGTGGCCGGCGGTGTGGAAAGCTATTCGCGCAGACCGTTGCGGGCACATAGCTTTGCTGATGGCCGCCCCCCCGAACCTTACGAGCAAGCCCGCTTCACCCCTTGGCCTGAACGTGATCCCGATATGGCGCTAGCCGCCGATCAATTGGGGCAAGACCTCGGCATATCGCGCAGCGCGCAAGATGACTGGGCAATGGCGAGCCATGCAAAGGCGCGGCCTACATCCGAAATCGTCCCTGTTGCAGGATTGGACCACGACCCGTTCACCCGCGATTTGACCCCACGGCATTGCGCCCGCGCACCCGTGGTCAACGGCACAATCACAGCCGCCAATATGGCCGTGGCCGCCGATGGCGCGGGCTTTGTTGTGATGGCCTCGGCGGCATGGGTGGCAGCACATGGTATCGATGCGGTGGGATTTGCGGGCGGGGTGACATTGGGCGGTGATCCACTGCGGCCCGGGCTGGCACCGGTGGCGGCCATCGACGCGGTTCTTACGCGCGCGGGGCTGACGGTGGATGATCTGACCGCCGCGGAAATCATGGAAGCCTTTGCGGTGCAAGCCATCGCCTGCCAGCAAGGCGCAAACATCGCGCCCGACATCATCAACACTCTAGGCGGGGCCTTGGCGCGCGGGCATCCTGTCGGGGCCTCTGGGGCGGTTCTGGCGGTGCGATTGTTCCATGAGTTGCGCATCAAAGGCGGCACGGGACTTGCGGCGATCGCGGCGGCAGGCGGCATCGGCAGCGCTATTTTGCTGGATCAAAACCGCGAAAACTTGTGAAGTCGTCCAGCGGCGCACGCGCGGTGCGAAACCGGTTCACCGGTGCCGCCATGTCCGCGACCCCAAGGGCGACGCCGCAGACAACCATCTCATTCTCGGGCAGGCCCAGATGCCCGTGCACCACACTGGCGTAATTCGCCAGCGCACCAATGCCCGAACTGCCCAGACCCTCGGCCTCGGCGGCCAGAAACAGCGCCATCAGGCTCAGCCCCAGATCCATGAAACACCCCTTGCCCATGTCGCGGTCAATGGTCACCACAATCCCGACGGGGGCGTCAAAGAACCGGTAGTTGTGGTCAAAATTGGCGCGCCGTGCCGCCACATCGCGCCGCGCAATACCCAATGCATCATAGAGCGCATAGCCTGCCGCGCGTTGGCGGTTTTTCAACGCAGGCGACATATCGGGCGGAAAATAGGAATACTCGCTCTCAATGGGTGCAGCCTCGGCTATGGCTCGCGACAACCGCGATGTCAGCTCTGCCAGCGCATCCCCTGTCAGCACATGAAATTTGCCCGGTTGCAAATTTGCCCCGCTTGGTGCCATGCGAGCGGCGGTACAAATCCGTGCCAGCGTATCGCGCGGCACGGGCGTATCGGTAAATGCCCTGACCGAGCGGCGTTGCGCCAAAAGGTCGATCACATCAGCCATCATAGCGCGACAAAACGCTGGCAGGGCGCGATTTGAAAAGGGCCGCGGTCAACAGGCCCGCAATGACCGCCTTGATCACATCGCCGGGCACAAAGACCAGCACCAGCAGTGCGGCCTCGGACAGCGATTTGTCCAATGCAATCGCCAGCCCCGCGATGCCAAAGATATACATCACCACAATACTGCCGATAATCGCGGCGACAGTTGCAACCAAGCCAAGCGGCACACCGCGCCATTTTTCCACGATCAAGCCGGTGACAAACGCCCCGATTGGCCAGCCCAACAAGAAGCCCGCCGACGGTGTCGCAAACGCGCCCAAGCCGCCACGCCCGCCCGACAACAGCGGCAAGCCAATCGCCACCAACAGCAAGAACAACAACACCGAAAGCGTGCCGCGCCGCGCGCCAAGCACCGTGCCACACAGCATAACCCCAAGGGTCTGCGCGGTGATCGGCACCCCAAACCCAAGTGTGATTTTCGGGATCAAGCCAAGGGCCGCAATCACGGCGGCAAACAGGGCAATCAGGGCAACATTCTTTTCCATTCAAGGGTCCTTCAAGGGGGTAAATCCACCGCGCGCACGCAACGCCTCGGCAACATGGTCTGCATCATCTAACGCCAAAACGGTGAAAGGTAAAAGGATACGCCAATTTGGCCTACGCGCCGATCTGGCCCGCCATGCCTGCGTCAAGTTACGGCCCTTTTGCGCCAGAACCGGCGTCAGGCGGATGACCAGCGCAATCGCCATGTCCAAGGCTGCGGGGTTCAATCCCAGCTTTGCCAAAGGACGGGTCAGCAGCCGCACCACGTCAATCATATCCGACAGCCGCGTGGTCATTGTCACCAGATTGGCCAGCGCAAGGGCCGACAAAAGCCGCAGCAAAATCACCGCGCCCTGCTGCGTCTCGCCGGTCCAGATATGCCAGATCGCCACAATCACGACAAACGGCCAAAGCACGCGCAATTGCCGCAACCCCGCCTTGAAAAACAACGCCCCCGCAGACAGATAAACACCCGTCACCGCCACAAGGATACCCGCGTGCAGCGCAAGGTTCTCGATAAAGAACAACACGATGGTAGCGGCGCAAAGCCCGGCCAGTTTCATACCCGCAGGCCAGTTGTGGGCGCGGGTTTTAACCGGAGAGGACAGCGATATCATCGGACCCTCCCACTGCTGTCATCTCGGCAATATAGGCGCGCAACACATCATCCGCGGCCCCCGATTGCACCACTGCGCCCTGCTCCAGCCATATCACATGATCATAGCCCGCAAGGTCGGCTGGGTCGTGACTGATGTGCAAAAGACTGCCCTGATATTGCTGCAATGCGCGGGTCAGCTGTGCTTTGGTCGGGATATCAAGACCGGTGAACGGCTCGTCGAGAATGATCAGCTTGGGCGTCATCGCGACTATCGCCATCAGACAAACCAGATGCTTTTGCCCCTGCGACAGGCTGTGGATATGCGCATCGATCCAGTGCGGTTTTCCGAAACCCGCCAGCGTGTCTTGGGTCATTTGGTCCGCGACGGATTTGCTGCGTCCTAACTGCCGCAAGCCAAAGCTGATCTCTTCGCGCACGGTGGGGAAAATGATCTGCTGGTCAGGGTTCTGGAACAATATCCCCACATCGCGCAGGGCCTGCTTGCGGTCTTTCACCAGATCATACCCGTTCAACCGCGCGATACCCGACGTGGGCGCGACCAGCCCTGCGATCATCCTTGCAAGGGTCGATTTCCCCGACCCGTTGCGCCCGACAATGCCGCAGCGCCGCACCGAAATCTGCTGTGTGATAGTGCGTAAAACCTGCTTTCCATCTACAGAAAAACACAGATCGGTCAGTTCAATCTGCGTGATATCGTCGGGATTGCGGGTCATGTCGGCCTTGCCACTGCGGTTTGAACAGCGGTCTGACATGTTGCGCGGGCTTTGCCAACTGTCTTGCGGGCTAGCCCTCGTTTGCGGCGCGGAACCATGCAACGAGCGCGGCGCGGGCTTCGGCGTCCATCTGCACCGCATTGGGCGGCGGCATGGCACGGCTGACACCGGCCTGTCGGTAAATCTGCTTGGCATACCGCGCCACATCACTTTCGGTTTCCAGCACAACACCCTTTGGCGGCCATTGCATAGTGCCCCAAACAGGCTCGCGGGCGTGGCACATCGAACAACTGCCAATCACCGTGTCATAGGCCAGATCAAACCCCGCAGCAGACGCAAATTTCTGCTCATACGGGGTCAGCGCGCGCGCCTCTGCCGCCTCATAGGTATCCATCGCAGGCACCGTGGACAGCCAGGCGATGACAATCATCAACACCACCGTGACACCCCATGTCCATGTCGGGCCTTTACCCGTGGCGTGCATGGTGTTGAAATAATGCCGGATCGTGACGCCCGTGAGGAATATCAACGACGCAATGATCCAGGCGTATTGTGTCCCGAAGGCCAGCGGATAGTGATTTGCCAGCATCAAAAACACCACCGGCAGCGTCAGATAATTGTTATGGGTTGACCGCAATTTGGCGATTTTGCCGTATTTAGGGTCTGGTTTACGGCCCGCTTTCAGATCGGCGACAACGATGCGCTGGTTCGGCATGATCTGGAAAAACACGTTGCCGGTCATGATCGTGGCGGTAAACGCACCAAGATGCAGCAGGGCGGCGCGGCCCGTGAATATCTGGTTATAGCCCCATGCCATCAGCACAAGGATCACAAACAGCAACAGCATCAATACCGTCGGCTGATTGCCCAGCTTGGATTTGCATAGAAAATCATAGGCCAGCCAGCCGATGGTCAGAGACCCACCAGAGATCAAAATTCCCTGGAACAGGGTCAAATCGGCCTTGGTTGGATCCAGCAAGAACAACTCGCCGCCCACCCAATAAACGATCATCAACAACGCGGCCCCCGACACCCATGTGATGTAGCTTTGCCATTTGTGCCAGATCAGATGCTCGGGCATGTTCTCAGGGGCGACCATGTATTTCTGGATGTGGTAAAACCCGCCGCCGTGCACTTGCCATTCTTCACCGCTGGCCCCTGCGGGCATGTTCGGGGCTTTCTTCAGGCCCAGATCAAGCGCGATGAAAAAGAACGACGCCCCGATCCACGCCATCGCCGTGATGACATGCAGCCAGCGCACAGCAAAAGCCAACCAGTCCCATAAAATCGCTACGTCATACATGCCGGACCCTTTCGCTATTCGCCGCTGTGGCTACCCTAGCGGATTGCGCATTCTTCTTGTATGATACCTAAACACCAAGCAGCATCAAAAAAAACAAAACAATGTCATATCTCGATAACATCCGCACATTTGTCCGCGTCTATGAATTGGGCAGCATGTCCGCCGCGGGGCGCGACCTGCGGATTTCGCCTGCGGTCACCTCTTCGCGGATTTCCCAGCTTGAAGAACATCTTAGCGTGCGGCTATTCCAACGCACCACCCGCAGCCTGACGCCCACCGAGCAGGGCAAAGCGTTTTATGGCGGTGCCAGCGAGATATTGGAAGCGGTCGACAAGGCGGAGGCCCGCGTTGTCAATATCACCGAAAACCCCAAAGGCGCGCTTTATGTGGCCGCCCCTTTGGGTGTTGGCCGCCGCCTGATCGCGCCGCTGGTGCCCGGGTTTCTGGCGCAATACCCCGAGGTCAAAATCCGGCTGCGCCTGACCGACCGTAAGGTGGACCTGACCACCGAAGGTCTGGATCTTGCGTTTTTCCTTGGCCAGCCCGAAGATTCCACCCTGCGGATGCGCAAAATCGCCGATGTGACCCGCGTGCTTTGCGCTGCACCCGCCTATATCACTGCTTTCGGGATGCCGCTGTCGGGCGATGACCTGACCACGGGGGCGCATGAATGCCTGAACCTGCGGTTTCCCGGCGCGCCCGAATTTCAATGGCGACTGACCACCGCTGACGGGCCCAAGCGGTTTCGCATCACCGGGCGCTACGAATCCGATGACGGTGACGTGCTGACCGACTGGGCGCTGGCGGGCAATGGCATTGCGATGAAACCGGTTTTTGAAGTTGCCGACCATATCAAGGCGGGGCGGCTTGTGCCCGTCGCCACAGCCACTCCACCCGAGCCAATCCAGATGGCCTGCCTTTATACCCACCGCCGTCGGCAAGACCCCAAAACGCGGCTGTTCATGGATTATGTGATCGAACGCATCACCGCCGCCGTGCGCGACAGCTCGCTGCAAGCCGCGCTGGCCAAGCCGTAAACGCTGGACAATCGCCTTTGGAAAAGTCACGTTTTACACACCCGCAAGAACAGGATGTGACCGTGACCCAGAACAGCAATCGCAAAACCTCGATCCGCACCCGCGTCGCACAGGCCTTGCATTTCATTGAGGCCGAAACCGGCGCTGTCGTGCCCGCGATCCAGCCTGCGGCGACCTATGCGCGTGACGAAAACTATGACATCCGCAAGCCGTATTTCTACCGCCGCGATGGCAATCAGGCGACCTGCCACGCCGAGGCGATTATCGCTGAGCTGGAAGGTGCTGCCGACAGCCTGTTGTTTGCCTCTGGCATGTCTGCGGCCACCGCCGTGATCGAGCATCTGCCGACCGGCGCGCATGTCGTGGCCCCCCGTGTGATGTATCACGGCGTGCTGCACCAGTTGCAGACTTACGCCAGAAACGGGCGCATCACGCTGGGCGACTACACCGCAGGCAACCACGATGAACTGGCGGCTGCTGCGGCCGCACAGCCTACCACGCTGGTCTGGATCGAGACCCCCAACAACCCAAATTGGGAAGTGACCGACATCGCGCTAGCCGCCAAAATCGCCCATGACGCGGGCGCAAAACTGATCGCCGATTGCACCGGCACACCGCCCAATATCACCCGTGCTTTGGACTTTGGCGCCGATATCTCGTTTCATTCAGCGACCAAATACCTCAACGGGCATTCCGACATTACCGCAGGCGTTCTATCGGTGCGCGAAACGGGCGCGTTTTGGGACGAGATCGCATTGATCCGCAAATTGCACGGCACCGTGCTGCATTCGTTTGACGCATGGATGCTGATCCGCGGGATGCGCACGCTGTTTTTGCGGGTCGATAAATGCTGTCTGAACGCCATGGCCGTCGCCCGGCATTTCCACGGGCATCAACATATCGAGGCCGTGCACTACCCCGGCCTGCCCTCTGATCCGGGCCATGCAATCGCCAAGGCGCAAACCGACGGGCAATTTGGCGGCATGATGTCGATTGTCGTCAAAGGCAGCGAGCAAACCGCCATTGACGTCGCGCGGTTCTGCGAGGTCTTCTACCCCGCGACATCGCTTGGCGGCGTCGAAAGCTTGATCGAGCACCGCAAAACCGTCTCGGGGGAAGGCTTCCCCGTGCACCCGCGTTTGCTGCGCCTGTCAATCGGGATCGAAGATGCCGACGATTTGATTTATGATTTGGAACAAGCGCTTGCGCGTGCCACCGCCTCGATCAAGACAGACCCCCATTGACGGCGGCGGGTGCTCCTCTTACATAATCAATAACTTGAATGTAAATGCTTTCAACCGCAGGAGACACCACATGCCATATCCCGTCAACATGGACGTCACACCAGTCGTTACCGCGCATTTCGACGAAGCCACCAACACCATCACCTATATCGTGCGCGACCCCGACAGCACGCACTGCGCCATCATCGATAGCGTGATGGACATCGACTATGCCGCAGGCCGGATCACCTATGACCACGCCGATGCGTTGATTGCACAGATCGAGGCCGAGGGGCTGACGCTTGACTGGATCATCGAGACCCATGTGCACGCCGATCACCTCAGCGCCGCCCCCTACCTGCAACAAAAGCTGGGCGGTAAAATCGGCGTCGGCGAGAAAATCATGCTGATTCAGGAAACCTTTGGCAAGATCTTCAACGAGGGCACCGAATTTGAACGCGATGGCTCGCAATTCGACGCGCTGTTCAAGGATGGCGACACCTATATGATCGGCAATATGCAAGGCTTTGCCATGTATACGCCGGGGCATACGCCTGCGTGCAACGTGCATGTCATGGGCAATGCGGTGTTCACCGGTGATACGTTGTTCATGCCCGATGGCGGCTCTGCGCGCGCCGATTTCCCCGGCGGGGACGCAGCCACGCTTTACGACAGCATTCAAAAAGTGCTGGCGCTGCCCGACGATATCCGGCTGTTCATGTGCCACGACTATGGGCCAAACGGGCGGGCGATTGCGTGGGAAACCACCGTGGCCGAACAAAAGGCCAGCAACATCCACGTCGGCGGCGGCAAGTCCCGCGACGATTTCATCAAGTTCCGCACCGAACGCGACGCGCAACTGGCGATGCCGAAACTGATCATCCCGTCGTTGCAGGTCAATATGCGCGCCGGTCATGTGCCCACCGACAAAGACGGCAATCCGATGCTCAAAGTGCCCGTCAACGCCCTGTAAACGAAAGCGACTATCATGGAAATCAAGCACCTCACGCCCGGCCTTTCGGTTGCGGCGCAAGTCACGACCGCTGATCTGCAAACGATCAAGGATCGCGGCTTCAAAGCGGTCATTTGCAACCGGCCCGACGGCGAAGGTGCTGATCAACCCACCTTTGTGGAGCTTGAAAAAGCCGCAAAAAAACTGGGGATCGCGATGCATTATATGCCGGTCAAACCCGGCATCATTCTGGACCCCGACATTGATGCATTCCGCGCCGCGCTGACCGCATTGCCCGGACCTGTGCTGGGCTTTTGCCGCACCGGGATGCGCACAACCACGCTGTGGTCGCTGTCACAGGGCAGGACCGCCGATCTGGCGCAGATTTTGGCTGTCACCAAGGCGGCTGGCTTTGACATGGGCGGCGTGGTGCGGCGCATCGCCAATGGCGGCACAACGCCCACCGACACCACCGACGCAAGCTATGACATCGTGATCGTGGGCGCGGGTGCTGCCGGTATCGCCGCCGCCGCCTCGCTGAAAGCCCGCGATGAAACGCTGGACATCGCTATCATCGACCCCGCCGATATCCACTATTACCAACCCGGATGGACCATGGTCGGCGGCGGTATCTTTCAGCCCGCCAAAACCGCCAAAACGATGGGGTCGCTTATCCCCAAAGGGGTGCATTGGATCAAGGCCGCTGTCGCCGCGTTCGAGCCCGCCAATAATGTGATCATTCTCGAAGGCTGCCGCGTCATCGGCTACAAGCGACTGGTCGTCTGCCCGGGGATCAAACTGGACTGGCACAAAATCGATGGCCTGTCCGAGACATTGGGCAAACATGGCGTGACCTCGAATTATCGCTACGACCTCGCGCCCTATACATGGGAGCTGGTGCAAGGGCTCAAACAGGGCCGCGCCATTTTCACCCAACCGCCAATGCCGATCAAATGCGCCGGCGCACCGCAAAAAGCGATGTATCTGTCCGGCGATGCATGGGTCCGGCGCGGGGTTCTCAAGGACATCGACATCCAGTTCAATACCTCGGGCGGTGTGCTGTTCGGGATCAAGGACTACGTGCCCGCCCTGATGGAGTATGTCGCAAAATACGACGCAACACTGAACTATTTCCACACCCTGGTCGCCGTGGACGGGCCTGCAAAAAAGGCATGGTTCGACGTGGCCAAACCCGATATGCCAGTGGAACGCATCGAGACGGATTTCGACATGATGCACGTCTGCCCGCCACAAACCGCGCCCGATTTCATCCGCGTTTCCCCCTTGGCCGATGCGGCGGGCTGGATCGATGTCGATCAGGCAACCCTGCGGCACAAAACCTATGACAACATCTGGTCGCTGGGCGATGTGATGAACGCGCCCAATGCCAAAACCGCCGCCGCCGCGCGAATGCAGGCGCCCGTTGTGGCCAATAACATCATCGCCGACATTCAAGGCAAAGAGGCCATCAGCCAATATAACGGCTATGGCTCCTGTCCGCTGACCGTCGAGCGCGGCAAAATCGTGCTGGCCGAATTCGGCTATGGCGGCGTGCTGCTGCCCAGCTTCCCCACCGGTCTATTAGACGGCACAAAAGCCACCCGCGCCGCATGGTTCCTGAAAGAAAAGATACTGCCACCGGTCTATTGGAAGGCCATGCTCAAAGGCCGCGAATGGCTGGCAAAACCGCAAAAAATCAAACCCTAAGGTCCCTGCCCCATGCCCCGCCTCGTCTTGCAATATCTGCCCATCCTAGAGTGGGGGCGGACCTACTCCACATCCGCCTTCTCCAACGACATGATCGCTGCTTTGATCGTGACGATCATGCTGATTCCGCAATCGCTGGCCTATGCCCTGCTGGCTGGGCTGCCGCCCGAGGCCGGGCTTTACGCCTCGATCGCGCCGATCCTGCTGTATGCGGTGTTCGGCACCAGTCGGGCGCTTGCGGTGGGGCCGGTGGCCGTGGTGTCACTGATGACCGCCGCCGCATTGGGAAATATCGTCGACCAAGGCACCGCGGGCTATGCGATTGCGGCGCTGACGCTGGCGTTGCTGTCGGGGCTAATGTTGCTGGGCATGGGCATTTTCCGGCTTGGGTTTATCGCCAATTTTCTGTCACATCCGGTGATCGCCGGGTTCATCACCGCATCGGGGGTGATCATCGCGGCAAGCCAGCTTAAACATATCCTTGGCATCGATGCTGCCGGACACAACCTAGCCGATGTGCTGGTCTCGCTTGCCAGAAACCTGAGTGATATCAACTGGATCACCGCCACCATCGGCATCCTGTCGATCGGTTTTCTGTTCTGGGTGCGTTTGGGGCTAAAGCCGATGCTGCGCAACCTCGGGGTCAGGTCCGGCACCGCCGATATCATAGCCAAAACAGGGCCGGTCGCGGTTGTTGTGGTGACCACGCTTGCGGTTTGGGGCTTCGGGCTGGCCGACAAAGGCGTGCAAATCGTGGGCGACGTGCCGCAAAGCCTGCCACCGCTCACCCTGCCCTCGCTCTCGCCTGATCTGATCGGCCAGCTTCTGCTCCCCGCCTTCCTGATCACAATCATCGGCTTTGTTGAATCAATTTCCGTGGCGCAAACTCTCGCGGCCAAAAAACGGCAACGCATTGATCCAAATCAGGAATTGATCGGTCTTGGGGCGGCAAACATCGGGGCTGCTTTTACCGGTGGCTTTCCGGTCACGGGTGGCTTCTCGCGCTCTGTGGTGAACTTTGACGCCGGCGCAAGGACCCCGGCCGCCGGTGCCTATACCGCCATCGGGCTTGCCATCGCGGCGCTTGCCCTGACGCCGCTGATCTACTTTTTGCCCAAGGCCACACTGGCCGCGACCATCATCGTCGCGGTGCTTAGCCTTGTTGACTTCTCGATCCTCAAACGTAGCTGGGCCTACGCGCGCGCGGATTTCGCCGCCGTGCTGACAACGATCCTGCTGACACTCGCTGTGGGCGTCGAAGCGGGCGTCTCGGCGGGCGTCGGCCTGTCGATCCTGCTGCACCTCTATGCCTCGACCAAACCCCATATCGCCGAAGTAGGGCGCGTTCCGGGCACCGAACATTTTCGCAACATCCGGCGGCACAGCGTCGAAACCACCCCCGATGTGCTGAGCCTGCGGGTCGACGAGAGCCTGTATTTCGCCAATGCGCGGGTGCTGGAAGACCGGATCTATGCCCGCGTGACCGACGACAAAGCGATCAAACATGTAATTCTGCAATGCAGCGCGATCAACGAGATCGACCTGAGCGCGCTGGAGTCCCTCGACGCAATCAACACGCGACTGGGCGAAATGGGCGTGCAATTGCACCTGTCAGAGGTCAAAGGCCCGGTCATGGACAGGCTGCAATATGCAGATTTCCTCAGCGCGCTGACCGGCGATGTTTTCCTGTCACAATTCGCCGCCGTGACATCCATCGCAGCACAAACAACACGCAAAACCACACCGCCGGATAGACCTTTCACGCAAGATTAACTAAATATAATGAAACCCCCAAGGCACGAGGCACCACAATGGGCTTAACTGCATCTGACAAAACGCTCGGCAAAGACGACGTCATAAAGATGACGCAGTCGGCGCAGGACGCTTCGAATTTCCTCAAGGCACTAAGCCACGAGGGACGCCTGATGATCCTGTGCCATTTGTCGGGCGGCGAAAAATCGGTGACCGAACTGGAACAATCGCTTGGCGCGCGTCAGGCGGCGGTGTCCCAGCACCTTTCGCGTTTGCGTCAAGAAGGGCTAGTCGCGCCACGCCGCGATGGCAAAACCATTTACTACCGGTTGACAGACGACAGGGCGCAACAGATCATCGCAGTGGTTTATGATCTGTTTTGCAAGACCAAATAACCGGTCCCCCAATTCGCGGTCAGATGAACGCGGCGCAACGCCCATGACACGTAACCCTTCGTCCCGTCAATCGACCGAAAGCCATTGCCTGCGCGGTTTGGAGCTGCCACTATTTCGCCATGGGAATGGCGGACGTTGAATATCTTCTTGAGGAAAAGGGTGTCCTTTTCGGCCGCCACAACTTGGCAATGCCCCATGCAAGTATCGCCTTGATTATTCCGCAACCGATGATCGCAGTACCGATATCGATCGAGCTAAGCATGAACAGGCCACCGGGACAGACACTATTGATCATAACCCGTGGCTGATGCGGCGGAGTGTCGCTAGGGCTTTGTTTCACCCAGCCCGCAGATGATGTCCCATTCGGTGTCTGTAATGGGCTGCACGGACAAGCGCGGACCTTTGACCAGGGTCATGTTTTCGAGGCGCGGGTCGGCTTTGATTTGTGCCAAGGTGACGGGTTTTACAAAAGGCCGCACCGCTTTGATATCGACGCAATCCCAGCGCAGGTCGTCGGTTGTGCTGTCGGGGTGGGAGGCGGCGCAAACTTCGACGATGCCGACAATCTCCAACCCCGACCGCGAGTGGTAAAAGAACCCCAAATCGCCGGTTTGCATCGCGCGCATGTTGTTGCGTGCTTGGTAATTGCGCACGCCGTTCCATTCTTCACCAACTGACCCTTTGGCCACTTGGGCGTCCCAGCCCCAGACATCAGGTTCAGATTTGAACAGCCATTTTGCCATCAACCCACGACCTTTTTCCATTCCTGCAGGGTCACGGACTGGAACAGGCCCGCCTTGTTATAGGGGTCATTGTCGGCCCATGTTTGGGCCGCCTCCATGCTGTCGACCTCGAGAATGATCAGGCTGCCGCACATGGTGCCCTCTGCGTCAAGAAAGGGGCCGGCCATTTCGACAATGCCGGTTTCCTTGATATAACCCAAGTGCGCGTCCCGATTATCGAGCCGCGTTTGCAGGGCGCCGTCGTTGTCTTTGGTGATAAGTGCGAAACGCATGTTATTCTTCCTTGAGTGGGCGCGAAAGCAGTGCCGCAAGGGCGGCCTTCACGGTGGTTTTGTCTTCGGTCAGGTCTGCGACGACTGTGCAGATCGGCATGTCGATGTCCAGTGTTTGGCTAAGTTGCCGCACGGCGCGGGCGGTTGCGGCGCCTTCGACGGTTGTGTTTGCGTCAAAGGGCGTTCCTTGGCCAAGTGCGACCCCGTAGCGATAGTTGCGCGACTGGTCGGATGTGCAGGTCAGAACCAGATCGCCAAAACCCGATAGACCATTGAGTGTGTCAGGCGCTGCGCCGTGTTTTGCGGCAATCCGTTGCATTTCGATGAACCCGCGGGTGATGAGGGCCGCGCGCGCGCTTTCGCCCAGTTTGGCGCCCATGCAGACCCCGCAGGCGATGGCCATGACGTTTTTTAAGGCGCCACCCAATTCTGCGCCGACGGTGTCATTTGTGCGGTAAAGTCGCAGTGTCAGGGTCGATAGCCGGGTTTGTAGCAGCGTGCTTTTGGCGTCGTCAGAGCAGGCAAGCGTCAGGGCTGTAGGCAGGCCGCGCGCGATGTCTGCGGCAAAGCTGGGACCGGTAAGAATCGCGGCGGTGGCGTCGGGCACGCAGTCGCGGATGGTGCTGACGGGTCCCGCCATCGTCGTCAGATCAATGCCTTTGCAACATGCCACGAGAGATTTTCGAGAGAGGTTTTCGGCGTGGGCCTGAAGAAAGGTTCGCAATGTTTGCGCGGGTGTCGCGAGCAAAATGATGTCGGCAACAAACAGATCGGCGAGATCATGCGTGATGGTGAGGCCGTCAGCAAGCGTGACGCCGGGCAGTCGCGGATTGCTGCGCGTCTTTACCATAGTTTCCACAGCGCCTGCATCGCGCGCCCAAAGGGTAACGGGTTTCCCGTCAAGCACCAAGGCGACCCCGAGAGCGGTGCCGAACGCGCCGCCGCCTGCAATTGCGATTTTCATGCTTTTGCTCCTTTTTTGCCCGAGCCAAGCATGGGTGCCGCGGTTTGGTCGAGCGGCCAGCGCGGTCTGGCAGAAAGTGTCATGTCATCTTGTGCGCCCGCCTGAAACCGCGCAAGTCCCGCATAGGCGATCATTGCGGCGTTATCGGTGCATAGTGCGAGTGGGGGGGCGACAAAATCAGTGTCTAACTCAGTGCACAGGGTCTGTAATTGTAATCTGACTTGAGTGTTTGCAGCGACCCCGCCGGCCACGGCAAAGCTGCGGGTTTGCGGGGCGAGAGCAAGGTAATCGCCCAACGCACGGCGCGATTTTTCGGTCAGGATATCGGCGACGGCGGTTTGGAAGCCTGCGCTAAGGTCGGCCTGATCTTGCGATGTTAGCCCGCCATTTTCTGCGATCACCGCATCGCGGGCACGGACCATTGCGGTTTTCAGCCCGGAGAACGACATGTCGCAACCCGCTTGATTGAGGAGTGGGCGCGGCAGTTTGAATCGCTTTGCTTCGCCTGACAGGGCAGCGTTTTGCACGGATGGGCCGCCGGGCTGCGGCAGGCCAAGGATTCGGGCGGTTTTGTCGAAGGCCTCGCCGGGGGCGTCGTCGATGGTGCCGCCGATGCGGGTGAAGTCGTCGTGATCCTTGACCAGTAAAAATTGGCAATGCCCGCCAGAGACCAACAGCATCAGGTAGGGGAAAGGCGTTTGGTCGGTCAGCCGCGGTGTCAGCGCGTGGCCCGCAAGGTGGTTGACGCCGATCAGTGGTAATCCAGTTGCAGCACAGATGCCTTTTGCCAGCATCACACCGGAAACGACGCCGCCAATCAGACCCGGACCTGCGGTGACAGCAATGCCGTCAAGATCTGAAAAATCAATATTTGCCTGTGTCAGAGCCTGTTTTACACTCACGTCCAGTTTTTCGACATGGGCGCGCGCGGCGATTTCGGGCACGACGCCGCCAAATGCAGCGTGCAGGTCGGTTTGGCCGAAAACCACGGAGGACAGCACTGTTGGCACACCAGCACCTTGCCGAACAACGGCGGCTGCGGTGTCATCGCAGCTACTTTCAATGCCAAGGATCGTCAGGGTTTGTGTCATGCGATGTCCGGTTGCGGTTTGTGGTTATGCAGGTAACACTTGGGTCTTGTGCAAACAATGGTCCTGAAATGAAGCCTGTATTGATCGTCACGCGTCCCGCACCAGATGGTGCCCGCTTTGCGAATGAAGTGGGCGCGCAGTTAGACGTGCCGATCCTGATTTCACCGCTACAGACAATTGTGCCGATCGAGGCGGAGTGCCATGCGCAGGGGTTTGTTTTCACGTCGACCAATGGTGTCGCACAAGCCGAGCGTCTGGGGCTTGCAAGCGGTCCGGCGTGGTGTGTTGGGGATCGCACGATGCGCGAGGCCGAAATCGCGGGGTTTGATGCCAAGTCGGCGCATGGAAATGTCGAAGATCTGATTGCGATGATACTGATGCAAAACCCGCGCATGGAGCTTGCGCATATCCGTGGCCGCGAAGCGCGCGGTGATGTGGCGCATCGCTTGACTGCGGCCGGTGTCGCCTGTGCGGATATAATTGCCTATGACCAGCGCCCTGTCGATTTGACGCAACAGGCGAAAGCGGCGATCGAGGGGGTCGACCCGGCAATCATTCCCCTGTTTTCACCGCGCGCTGCTGTCTTACTGGTGGAGCAAGCGAAGATCGGTCCGAATGCGGTTTTGATCGCGATGAGTGCGGCAGTGGCAAAGCCGTTATCGTCTTATCGGGTCGAGGTCTTGAATGCACCGAACGGTCAAACGATGTTGGAGGCAGTGCTTGCTGCTTGCAACAAAGTGTCGCCATCGTGAACGTCGCTTGAGGGTTAGCGGGAGGCCATATAGGCTGCGATTGCGTCTTATGTGTAAATGGACGAAGTGATGAAAGGGTTTGAACGTGGCAAAACAACCGGCCAAGGGTCGCAAGACACCTGCAAAGTCGAAGGCGGAAACCCCCGAGACATCTGATGAGACACCCATGGCTGAAGAGGCTGTTATGGTTGAGGAACCGCAGGCGGAAGATGTGGCGGATCCGGAGCATGAAGTGCAGGAGCCGGTTCCCGAAGCCGCGGTGGATCTACCCAGTCCCCCTGTGTTAGAGCCGAAAAAGGCGTCTGCGATGCCCGCCATCTTTGGTGGATTGGTGGCCGGAGCGATTGGCTTTGGTGCCGCTTATCTGGTTTTGCCCAAGGCCGATACGACCCTTTCGGCGCGCGTGTCTGCCCAGTCGAGCGAGATTGCAGGGCTGCGTGATGCCGTGGCAGGGATACCCGTTACGGACCTATCGGGTGTTGAAGCTGTGCAGAGCGCAATAGCTGATCAGGCGCGGAACATGGCGGGTCGAATCACGGACCTCGAGGCGCGACTGGATGATTTAAGCACACGCGCGGGCGAGGAGGGGTCGTTGTCAACGGCTGCCTATGCCCAGGAGTTGGATGCGTTGCGTGCCGAGATGGAAAACCTGCGCGGCACGGCCGTTGCGGAACTGGGTGCCGCCCGCGACGCCGCGGCGTCGATTTCGGCCAATGCCGAGGCGGCCGCACTTGCGGCAGCGGGGCGTGCGGCCCTGTCGCGGATCGAGGGTGCGCTGGAAACCGGTGCCCCGATGGGTGCTGCCTTGGATGATCTGGCGGCGGCGATCCAGGCGGATGTGCCTGCCGAGTTAGCCGCAGTGCGTGACGGTGCGCCGACATTGGCGTCATTGCAGGCCTCGTTTCCCGATTATGCCCGCGCCGCCTTGGCGACGGCGCGTCGCGAGGGTGCCTCTGGTGAGCCAGAGGGTGGATTGGCTGCATTTTTGCGCAATCAATTGGATATCCGTTCAGTTGCACCAAAAGAGGGCGACAGTGCCGATGCGGTGTTGTCGCGTGCCGAGGCCGCTTTGAGGCAGGGTCGTTTGACCGATACGCTTGCCGAAGTTGGGGCCTTGCCGGAAGTGGCGCGCGCTGAACTGACCGAGTGGCAGGGATTGGCAGAGGCGCGCGCGGATGCGCTGTCGGCTGCTGCGACCTTGGCCACATCACTTAACGATAATTGAAGGCACCGCTGATGTTATTTTCCCTAATCAAAATCGTATTTTTTGTGGCCGCGGTCACTGCCCTGACGTTCGGGGCCACGCAGTTGATGGAGGTGTCAGGTGGTGCCACGATCGCCATTGCGGGGATCGAGTTGACCCTGTCGATATTGCAGTTGGCCTTTGTGCTGGTTGGGTTTGTGGCGCTGGTCTGGTTGGGTTTGAAATTGGTGAACTTCCTGATTGCCGCGTTCAAGTTCTTGAATGGCGACGAGACCGCGATTTCGCGCTATTTTGACCGTAATCGCGAAAGGAAGGGCTATGAGGCTTTGGCCGAGGGTATGATGGCGCTTGCCTCGGGCGAGGGTCATTTGGCAATGAACAAGGCGCAGCGCGCGGATAAATTGTTGAAACAGCCGCAGTTGACCAATCTTTTGACGGCACAAGCCGCCGAGATGACGGGTGACGCGCGCACCGCGGAAGCGACCTATAAAAAGCTGTTGGAGGACGACAAGACCCGCTTTGTCGGCGTGCGCGGCATTCTCAAGCAAAAGCTGGCGGCGGGCGACACCGAGACGGCGCTCAAGCTCGCGCAAAAGGCGTTTCTATTGAAGCCAAAGCATGAAGAGACTCAGGATGTCTTGTTGAAATTGCAGGCGGAAAAATCTGATTGGAAGGGGGCCCGTCAGACACTGGGTGCCAAGTTGAAATCGGGCACGATGCCGCGCGATGTGCATAAGCGGCGCGACGCTGTTTTGGCACTGTCCGAGGCGAAAGACGTGTTTGATGAGGGCAAGACGATCGAGGCCCGCGAGGCCGCGATCGAGGCAAACCGGTTGTCCCCCGACCTGATCCCTGCTGCCGTGATGGCGGCGCGCGGGTATATCGAGGCCGGAAATGCCCGCTATGCAAGCCGCGTTTTGACAAAGGTTTGGGCGACGTCCCCGCATCCTGATATCGCGGCGGCCTTTGCCGAGATTGTCCCCGACGAGACCCCGCAGGCAAGGTTAAAGCGGTTCAAGGCGCTGATAAAGCAGGCACCCGACCACCCGGAGACCAAGATGTTGCAGGCCGAATTGAACATTGCCGCCGAGGATTTCCCCGCCGCGAAACGCAGCTTGGGCGATCTGGTTGAGGCTGATCCTACGGCGCGCAGCCTGACGTTGATGGCCGCGATCGAACGCGGCATGGGGTCGGATGATGTTGTGGTGCGCGGTTGGTTGACGCGCGCATTGACGGCGCCGCGCGGTCCGCAGTGGATTTGTGACAAGTGTCATACGATCCACGCCGCATGGGGTCCAACCTGTAATACCTGCGGGTCGTTTGATACGCTGGCATGGAAAACGCCGCCCACCGGCGAGGTTGCGATGCCAGCGGGAACCGAGATGCTGCCGTTGATCGTTGGTCAAATTGCGCAACAACCCGATGACGAGGCGGTGGTCGAGGCTGAAGTTCTGGATGTGACGCCTGAAAAGCAGGACTGAGGTCAAAACGAAGGTGGCGTGCAGGCGCTGATAATTTTGCAGGCCGTGTCACTGATGTTGCGAAAGCGGTGCGGCAGGCGGCTGTCGAATAGGTAACCTTCGCCCACGGTTAATACCTTGATCTGGTCGCCGACAGTAATTTCGATTGCACCCTGCACGATGATGCCGGCCTCTTCGCCCACATGTGACAGCAGTTCGGGGCCGGTGTCGGCGCCAGGCGGATAGGTTTCGTCGAGCACTTGCAGGCTGCGGGTGCTTGCGTCGCCAAGTTGGCGCAGCGAGACACCTGCGCCCGGGACTTGCGGCGAAATTTCGGTGAATTCGGCAGGGCCATAGAAGTATTTTGGAACTTCTGCGTCTTCGATGGTGGCGAAAAATTCAGCGATGCTCATTGGAATTGCGTCCAGCAAGCTTTTCAAAGAGGCGACCGAGGGGCTGGTTTTGTTTTTCTCGATGAGCGAGATTGTGCCGTTGGTGAGCCCCGCACGCGCCGCCAGTTCACGTTGAGACAGGCCGTTTGCCAATCTTATTTCTCGCAGCCGAAGACCTATATCCACCGTAAACCCCTTTGTTGTCGCGAAATTATGCCGCGGGGGACTGTGAGGGCAAGGCTTAACCGAGACAAATGGACAGCGACATAAAAAGTGACGTATTTGAGTGGCTTTTTGTCGCTATGATACTGTTAAATTCGCCGCAAGATGAATCATATTGACAGGTAAATTAAACGTATTATGAGAATTTTAAACGCAGCAATGTAACGGCGCGTGATCGTCTAGTGAGAAGGACCAAGAGATATGTCGACGCCTGTTAAAAAGAAAGCCCGCAAAGTTGCCGCAAATAAAAAAAATACGCCGGATATTGCGATTGTGCCTGACTATGTTGCCCCTGCCGTGACGAATGCCGCATTGATTGCGCGTCGTGAGGCCGCGGTTGCGCGCGGTGTTGCCTCTGCTGCGCCGATTTTTGCGGACTATGCCGAGAACGCCGAATTGTGGGATGTCGAGGGCAACCGCTATGTCGATTTTGCGGGTGGCATTGCCGTGCTGAACACCGGTCACCGTCACCCCAAGGTGATTGCCGCCGCAAAGGCGCAAGAGGACCATTATACCCACACAAGTTTTCAGGTGGTTCCTTATGAACCCTATATCGCGCTTGCCGAGAAGCTGAATGCGCTGGCACCAGGTGATCACGCGAAGAAATCCTTGCTGGTGACCACGGGTGCCGAGGCGGTTGAAAACGCCGTCAAGATTGCACGCGCGGCAACCGGTCGTCCGGGTGTGATCGCCTTTACTGGCGGGTATCACGGGCGCACGCTTTTGACGCTGGGCATGACGGGCAAGATTTCGCCCTATAAGAAAGATGTCGGTCCGTTCCCGTCAGATATTTACCGCGCTCCGTTCCCCAATACCCGTGACGGGATCACGGTGCCGGATGCGCTAACCGGCCTGCAAAACCTGTTTCTGACCGATGCGCAGCCAGAGCGCGTTGCTGCGATCATCATCGAGCCTGTCTTGGGTGAAGGCGGTTATACACCGGTGCCATTTGAAATGTTGCGCGCGCTGCGCGCAATTTGTGACGAGCATGGCATTGTGCTGATTGCCGATGAAATCCAGTCCGGTTTTGGCCGTGCGGGCACATGGTTTGCCATCGAGCATTCCGGCGTTATTCCCGATCTGATCACGGTCGCGAAATCGATGGCTGGCGGCTATCCGATTGCGGGCGTTATTGGCCGCGCCGAGATAATGGACGCGGTTATCCCCGGCGGTTTGGGTGGCACCTATGGCGGCAACCCTGTGGCATGTGCTGCGGCACTGGCTGCGATTGACGTGATTGAAGAAGAGGGGCTATTGCTGCGCTCGAACGAAATGGGCGAGGTTTTCCGCGCGCGTTTTGCCGAGATTGGCGCCCGTGTTGCGCCCTACCGCATGTGGGACATTCGCGGCCTTGGTGCGATGTTGGCGGTGGAGTTCGTGACCGACTTTGAAAGTGCGGCACCTGACGGCGCTTTGACCAAAGCGGTGATTGCCGAGGCGCTCAAGCGTGGGCTGATTCTGTTGGGTTGCGGGATGCACGGCAACGCGCTGCGCATCATGGTGCCGCTAACGGCGTCTGATGAGATCATCGAGGAAGGCCTGGCAATATTTGAAGCGGCCTTGGCCGCGGCGATTGCGAATACATAACAGTAAATAGAGGGCGGATCGAAATATCCGCCCCAAGACTATTAAAAATCAGTAGTTTAGATCGTATAGGCCATCATTCTCCTGTGCGGTTTGTTGTGACTTGACCTAAACGTAATGTTGAAAATAATCAACATAACCGCCGATTTGTCGCAGATTTATGTTGCAGGTTGAGACGTCCTGCGCCACCCTTTCAGACATATGTGCGCTGATAATATCCGCAAGCTTGGTCTGATCTGCCTCATTTGACAGACGCTTTGCGGATATGCGGCAAACTGGGACAAAAGAATCTAAAGGGAGAATGATATGAATTTCTTGAAAGGGCTTGCAATTGCAGGCGCCATGACTGTTGGCACCGCGGGTGTCGCGCAAGAACAGTTTATCACAATCGGCACCGGTGGTCAGACGGGGGTGTATTTTGTTGTGGGTCAGTCGATTTGCCGCTTGGTGAACCGCGGCACCGCAGATCACAACCTGAAGTGCACCGCGCCGTCTACGGGTGGCTCGATTGCCAATATCAATGCGATCAAGGCTGGCGATATGGACATGGGTGTTGCCCAGTCCGATTGGCAGTACCACGCCTATAACGGCACGTCCAAGTTTGAAGAAGACGGACCATTTGAAAAGCTGCGCTCGGTATTCTCTGTGCACGGCGAGCCGTTCACGGTGATTGCGCGCGCGGACGCGGGCATCACGTCGTTTGACGATCTCAAGGGCAAGCGCGTAAATGTCGGCAATCCGGGCTCTGGTCAGTTGGCAACGATGGAAGTTGTGCTGGAGGCCAAAGGCTGGACGATGGACGACTTTGCGCTGGCCTCCGAGTTGAAGCCGGCCGAGCAAGCCGCCGCATTGGGCGACAACAAGGTTGATGCGATTATCTACACTGTTGGCCATCCGAACGGGTCCATCCAGGAAGCGGTGTCCACCGTTGATGCGGTTATGGTTCCGGTTGAGGGCCCCGAGATTGATGCGTTGATTGCGAATAATCCGTTTTATGCTGCGGCCACTATTCCGGGCGGCATGTATGAGGGCTCGCCAGAAGACACGCCGACATTTGGTGTAAAGGCGACCTTTGTCACATCTGCGGATGTTGATGACGAGGTTGTCTATCAGGTGGTCAAGGCCGTGTTTGACAACTTTGATCGCTTCAAGCGTCTGCACCCCGCGTTTGAAAACCTGACCGAGCAAGAGATGATCACTGGCGGGTTGTCGGCGCCTTTGCATGACGGTGCTGTGCGTTACTACAAAGAGCGTGGCTGGATGTAATCTGCCCACGATTTGAAAACCGGTGCGGCGGCAAAACCTGCCACACCGTGTTCACGATGAGTAAGATGCAGGCCTGAAAACAGGCCGCGAGGGGGGACCACGATGACGGATAATCAATCGCAAACCGCAGACAGAGGCGGCCTTAGTCAGGACGAGCTGGATGCGCTGGTTGCATCATCTGATACCGGTGGTCGTGGCAGCACGGGCACTGTGGGTATTTTCCTGACTGCCGTGGCACTTTCCTGGTCGCTGTTTCAGCTTTGGATCGCCTCGCCCATTCCGTTTATCGTTGGTTGGGGTGTTTTCAATGACACCGAAAGCCGCTCGATCCACCTTGCCTTTGCCATATTCCTTGCTTTCGCGGCCTTTCCGGCGACGCGGTCAAGGTTCCAGATTGGTCTTGGGATCATAACGCCCGTGGTTCTAGCCTATCTGTTCATGGTCTCCGCCAAGGACGGCACCGCCACATGGTGGATTCCGCTGGTCGCATTGGGTGTGATTGGCGCCGTTGTGTTGGGATCACCCAAAGACCGCGTGCCGTTTTGGGAGTGGGGGCTGGCGATTATCGGGGCTGCTGCCGCGCTTTATCTTTTTGTCTATTACCGTGATATTTCTGATCGGGTGGGCGCGCCGATTACGCAAGACTTTGTCGTGGCAGTGATCGGTATCATGCTGCTGCTGGAGGCGACCCGCCGCGCGCTGGGCCCTGCCTTGATGATCGTTGCAAGTGTATTCCTGATTTACACGGTTCTTGGCCCGTATATGCCAAGCATTATTGCCCATAAAGGTAACAGCCTGTCAGAGATCGTGAACCACCAGTGGATCACCACCGAGGGCGTGTTTGGCATCGCGCTGGGCGTCTCGACCGGATTTGTGTTCCTGTTCGTGCTGTTCGGGTCGCTGTTGGACCGCGCGGGGGCGGGGAACTATTTTATCCAGGTGGCGTTCAGCTTGATGGGCCACATGAAAGGCGGGCCTGCAAAGGCGGCAGTTGTCTCATCGGCGATGACCGGTCTGATTTCGGGATCGTCGATTGCAAACGTTGTGACCACCGGCACGTTTACCATTCCGTTGATGAAGAAGGTCGGATTCAGCTCTGAAAAGGCCGGTGCTGTTGAAGTTGCCAGCTCCGTGAACGGTCAGATCATGCCGCCCGTGATGGGGGCGGCTGCGTTTTTGATGGTCGAATATGTCGGGATCCCGTATTTTGACGTGGTCAAAAATGCGTTCTTGCCTGCGGTCATTTCCTATATCGCGCTGGTGTATATCGTGCATCTCGAAGCGTTGAAGGCGGGTATGGAGGGGCTTCCCCGGGCCTATACGCCCAAGCCGATCGTGCAGCGCCTGATCGGTATCGCGTTTACGATTGCTGCGATTAGCGCGATTTCCTTTGCGGTGTATTACGGTATGGGCTGGATTCGCCCCGCGTTTCCGAATTCTGCCGGTTATATCATCTTTGTGTTTATCACGGCGGTCTATATTGGCCTGCTTTATGTGGCGTCAAAAGAAGAGCCGCTTAAGCTGGATGATCCAAATGCACCGGTGACGGCATTGCCAAAGCCAGGGCCTACGATCCGGTCTGGCTTGCACTTTATCCTGCCCGTCGTGGTCTTGGTCTGGGCTTTGATGGTTGACCGTTTGTCGCCTGGGCTGTCGGCGTTTTGGGCGACAATGTATATGGTGTTTATCCTGCTGACCCAGCGCCCGCTGACCGCAATGATGCGCGGCAAGGGCAAGGTGGCCGCAGCCATCCGCGAGGGTGGTCGTGATCTGCTTGACGGTCTTGAAACCGGTGCGCGTAATATGATCGGGATCGGTATCGCCACGGCAACAGCGGGTATTATCGTGGGTGCGGTCAGTCAGACGGGCGTTGGCTCGGCGCTGGCTGATGTGGTCGAGGTTCTGTCGGGAGGGAACATTCTCGCGATCCTGTTTTTGACCGCGATCCTGTCGCTGATCCTTGGGATGGGCCTGCCGACCACGGCAAATTATATCGTTGTGTCCGCATTGCTTGCCCCAGTGATTGTGACGCTTGGTCAGCAAAACGGGTTGATCGTGCCGCTGATCGCGGTGCATTTGTTTGTGTTCTACTTTGGGATCATGGCCGACGTGACGCCACCTGTCGGGCTTGCCAGTTTTGCGGCGGCCGCTGTCTCTGGTGGGGATCCGATCAAGACCGGTGTGATTGCGTTTTTCTATTCGCTTCGCACCGCAGCCTTGCCGTTCCTGTTTATCTTCAACACCGAATTGTTGCTGATTGATGTGACGTGGGGGCAGGGCATCTTTGTGTTCATTATTGCCACGATTGCGATGTTGCTGTTTGCGGCTGCGACCCAAGGTTGGTTTTTGGCCAAAAACCGCATTTACGAAACGGTTGCCTTGCTGCTGATCGCGTTCACCCTGTTCCGGCCGGGATTCTGGATGGATATGGTCTCGCCGCCCTATTCGGAGGAGGCGCCGGTCAATATCGCGGCAGCGGCGCTGGCGACCCCTGTTGGCGAAGACTTGCGCCTCCGAGTGGCGGGCATGAACGATTTGGGTGACCCGATCGAGTTTGTTGCGGTGCTGGCGATTGGAGAGGGTGCCACCGGTGAAGAGCGTCTGGAGGCTGCGGGCCTCGCGTTCCGCACGGACGGTGACACGATGATCATCGACGATGTGGGCTATGACAGTGCGGCGTCAATTGCAGGTCTGGACTGGGATCAAGAGGTTCTGCGCGTCCTGCGACCCCTGAACCAGCCGAGCAAATATCTGATGTTCATACCCGCATTGTTGCTGTTGGGCCTTGTGATGTTTTTGCAGCGGGGCCGCAATGCGCGGTCACGCCGTAAACCAGCCACCGCGTAAGGAGAGATTATGTATAATACTATCCTGCTTCCTTTGGACCTGAACGCCAAGTCGTCGTGGAAAAATGCGCTTCCACAAGCGGTGGAACTGATCCGCGCTTCGGGTGGCACGTTGCATGTCATGACGGTGGTCCCCGACATGGGGACGCCACTGGTCGAAAGCTTTTTCCCGCAAGATTTTGAAGAAAAAGCTGTCGCCGCTGCAAGTGACGCGCTGAACCGGTTGGTGGTTGAAAATGTCCCCGAAGGCATCAAGGTCAAACAGCATCTGGGCTTTGGCAAAATCCATAAAAAGGTGCTGGCCGCAATTGACGAAACAAAGGCCGATCTGGTCATGATGGGCGCACCTGTGCCAAACCGCGTGCGGGAATTTCTGGTCGGGTCAAATGCAGACCGCATTGTCAGCAGATCACCTGTTTCTGTTCTTGTTGTAAGGGTGTAAGACGTGTCCAGCGCAGAGCTTGAACGCACCCAAAACGGGTCCCTCTGCTGTTACGGAGACGACCCTAGATGACCCCTTTCGCCATTGCTGGCGTACAGATGTACGTCAACCCCTTACACTCGAACGTCGAAGGCATGATGCAACGTCTTGACGTGCTGATGCTGCGTTTTCCCTGGACGCAGATGGTTCTGTTTTCCGAACTGTCCCCGTTTGGCCCGCTGGAGCGGTTCCAATTGCCGCAAGAAAACGAAGTGATCGAAAAATTCTGTGCGGCGGCGCGCCGTCACAAAGTTTGGTTGATCCCCGGCTCGATGTTCCTGACACATCCCGACGATGGCCGTGTGTATAACACATCGCTGGTGATCAATCCCGATGGTGAAATTATTCGCCGTTATGCCAAAATGTTCCCGTTCTTGCCGTATGAGGCAGGCGTCGCCGCAGGCACCGAGTTTTGCGTTTTCGACGTGCCGGACGTGGGCCGTTTTGGCCTGTCGATCTGTTATGATATGTGGTTCCCCGAAACCACCCGCCAGCTGACAAGCCAGGGCGTCGAGGTGCTGCTGCATCCGGTTCTAACCGGCACAACGGACCGCGATGCAGAGCTGGCGATTGCCCGCGCGACCGCGGCACAATTCCAGTGTTATGTGTTTGATGTCAATGGTTTGGGCTCTGGTGGTATTGGTAAATCTTGCGTTGTTGATCCGACGTCGCTGGTCTTGCACCAGTCTGGCGGACAAGAAGACATGTTCCCGATTGAGGTTGACTTGTCTGTGGTCCGTCGCCAGCGTGAGACGGGTATGAAAGGCCTTGGTCAGGTGCTCAAAAGCTTCCGCGACCGGTCTGTCGATTTTGATGTCTATGACCGAAATAGCGGCACGGATGACTATCTCAAGCGGCTTGGTCCGCTCGCGATTCCGACGCAAGGATCACGCGCAGGACTGTATGTGGATGAGCCGGCAAGTGCCGAAGAAGAAATGGACCGGAGCGGGGCATCAGGGATTTCTGATGCGCCCTATCTTGGCAAAACGTCAGGCGGCTAAACCAAAGGAGCCGGCAGGATCCTTTGCGTGTAGATTGGCCCAATAATAACGGGAGAGCGACCAATGGATTCTGTCAGCGACTATTACTCTGCTACCCAACTTCGCACTGATCGGTGGAGTGCGTTGCGCGAGGTGACGGGGACGCTTTCGCGTAGCGCGCCGACCAAAACTTCGGCCAAAGAGCGGGCGAAAGCCGAAGAATTGTTCAAGTCCCTGTCCGTGATCGAGCCCTATTGGGCCTTTCCGGGCATGGCCGCTTTTGACCACATGCGCCGCCAGTTGGAACATAACAGTTTCCAGGATTTGGCGTTTTCGGTGCACCGTGTTACCCGTGCGTTGACCACAGGCGCGTATCGCCGCCGCCGTATTCCGCTGGAACGCGACAGTATCGACAAGGAAGAGCACGACGACGAGGCGCTTTTGTCCCCGGAAGCACGCGCGATGACCAAGCCCTATTTTGAGGTTTTGATCGTTGACAGCGTCAGCGAACAGCAAGAGCGCTGGCTAAAGACAAATGTCGCCAGAATGCGGCGCAGCGAAGACCCGTTCACCTATGAGGCGGTGGTTGTGCCCAGTCTTGAGGATGCGTTGATCGCGGTGCTGTTTAACCACAACATCCAGGCGATTGTTGTGCGGCCGGGCCTGACGTTGAAGTCCGAGTTGGATAATGAAATTTTACACAAGTTTCTTTCGCGCGCCGGCAGTAGTGACGAGATCGACGCAACTGCACCGGAAAATCTGGGCCCCGAGCTGTGCCGCTTGATTGCCCGTGTTCGCCCCGAACTGGATGCCTATCTGGTCACGGACCGATCCGTCGAAGATATTGCAGGACTTGATCTGGGAATTTGCAGACGCGTTTTCTATAATCAAGAAGACTTCATGGAATTGCACCTGAACATCATTCGCGGCGTCGAGGCGCGCAACAAGACGCCGTTTTTCACCGCTCTGGTGGATTATTCCAAACAGCCGACGGGTGTGTTTCACGCGATGCCGATCAGCCGTGGCAAGTCGATTACCCGCAGTCACTGGATTCAGGATATGGGTGCGTTTTACGGGCCGAATATTTTCCTGGCCGAAACTTCTGCCACATCCGGTGGGCTGGATAGCCTGCTGGAGCCAAGCGGCCCGATCAAAGAGGCGCAGGAGCTGGCAAGCCGTGCGTTCGGATCCAAACAGACGTTTTTTGCCACCAATGGCACCTCGACCTGCAACAAGATAGTGGTGCAGGCGCTGGTCCGTCCTGGTGATATTGTGCTGGTCGATCGCGATTGTCACAAATCGCACCACTACGGCATGGTGCTTGCGGGCGCCGAGGTGGTCTATCTCGACAGCTATCCGCTGAACGAATATTCGATGTATGGCGCGGTGCCGCTGCGCGAGATCAAGCAACAATTGTTGGAGTTGAAGGCGGCTGGCAAACTGGACCGTGTGCGGATGCTTTTGCTGACAAACTGCACCTTTGACGGGATCGTTTACAACGTCGAGCGGGTGATGGAAGAGTGTCTTGCGATCAAGCCAAATCTCGTGTTCTTGTGGGACGAGGCATGGTTTGCCTTTGCCCGCTTTAGCCCGACATACCGTCAGCGCACAGGGATGCGCACCGCCAACAACCTGCGTAAAAAACTGCGCACCCCCGAACATAAAGCGGCATATGAGGCGCAGCAGGAAAAGCTGAAAGATGCCAGCATCGCGCAGCTTCTCAACACCCGTTTGATTGCCCCGCCACAAGCCCGCGTGCGGGTCTACGCGACCCAATCAACCCATAAAACCCTGACATCACTGCGACAGGGATCGATGATCCACGTCAATGATCAGGACTTTAAGGGCGAGGTCGAGCAGTCGTTCCATGAAGCCTATATGACCCATACATCAACTTCGCCGAACTACCAGATTATCGCGTCCCTGGATGTGGGGCGCCGGCAAGTCGAGCTGGAGGGCTTTGAATTTGTGCAGCGTCAGATCGAGGCTGCAATGTCCATGCGCCGCGCAATTAGCACGCACCCGTTGCTGCAAAAATACTTTAAAGTGTTGACCGCAGGCGACATGATTCCGGAACATCACCGTCAAAGCGGCGTGACCACATATTTCGACAACGAACAGGGTTGGACAGATATGTGGGACTGCTGGGAGCAAGACGATTTTGTGCTTGATGCAACCCGTGTGACCTTGGCTGTGGGTGGCACCGGATGGGACGGTGATACGTTCAAGACCGATATCCTGATGGATCGCTACGGCATCCAGATCAACAAAACCTCGCGCAACACAGTCCTGTTTATGACCAATATCGGCACGACGCGGTCCTCGGTCGCCTATCTGATCGAGGTCTTGGTCGAGATCGCAAACGAGCTCGATGATCTGCTGGATGATGCGTCCAAGATGGAGCGGCTTTCGTTCGATCGTAGGGTCAAAAACCTGACTGAAAACTATCCGCCGCTGCCCGATTTCAGCCGTTTCCATGATGCGTTTCGCCCCGATGATGTGACGCCGGAGGGCGATATCCGCACGGCGTATTATCTAAGTTATGACGATACCAATTGTGACTATTTCGAACTGGATGGCACCTTGAAAGAGATGCTTGATGCGGGTCAGGAGGTGGTCTCGGCCAGCTTTATTATCCCGTATCCGCCCGGGTTTCCAATTCTGGTGCCCGGTCAGGTGATCAGTTCTGAAATTCTTGCGTTTATGCGTGCCTTGGATGTGAATGAGATCCACGGATACCGCGCCGATCTGGGGTTGCGGGTCTTTACGCCGCAGGCCTTGGCCGCGCTGCCGCAAGCAAAAAAATCAAAGCCAAAAAATCGAAAAGAAACAGTGAAGGGAGACTAAACCATGTCAACGACTGTGCTTAAGAATATCTCGGAAATCCGCCGGTTCTTTCACCGCAACGAGGACCCGATCTATTTCATTTCTGCGACCAACTTTAACCTGTTGGGCCTTGATGAATGGGTCAAGAATTTCAAATATATCTGCTATATCGATTGTTATGGCGGCAAGCACCCGAACGTGTTTTGCCCGTCCGAGCAACCGCACGCCGAATTCCAATCCATCGAGGACATCAACAACTATCTGTTGCAGCACAAAGAGGTCATCGATTTTGTCAAACGTCGTGGCGGCAAACCCAAATTTGTCTTCTTGATGTTTGATGAAGAAACAGAGCGCTTGTCCAAGGAATTGGGCGCCGATGTCTGGTTCCCGAAAGCCAATTTGCGCACCAAGATGGATAACAAGATCGAAACCGTGCGCATCGGGAACAAGGCGGGTGTGCCGTCGGTGCCAAACGTGCTGGCGGAAGTGAAGTCCTATGAGGATCTGAAAAAGACCTGTGAAAAAGCAGGGATTGGCCATGATCTGGTGTTGCAATCGGCCTTTGGCGACAGCGGGCACACCACGTTCTTTATCAAATCCGAAGCCGATTTCCGCCGCCACGAACATGAGATTGTGGGCGAGGGCGAGATCAAGATCATGAAGCGGATTGACTGCCGCGGCTCCGCGATCGAGGCATGTGCGACCAGAGAAGGCACGATCGTTGGCCCATTGATGACCGAGCTTGTCGGGTTCAAGGACCTGACGCCTTACCGTGGTGGGTGGTGTGGAAATGAAATCCTCTCGACGGCTTTCCCGCCGAAGGTCCGCCAAAGGGCGCGCGAGCTGACGTTCAAGTTCGGCGAGCAATTGCGCAAAGAAGGGTATCGCGGCTACTTCGAGCTCGATTTCCTGATCGACAAAAAGTCCGGTGATATCTGGCTGGGCGAATTGAATCCGCGCATCACGGGTTGTTCCTCGATGACCAACCACGCAGCCTTTGCCCATGCCGATGCGCCATTGTTTCTCTTCCACCTGTTGGAGTTTTCCAAAAAGAAATTCAATCTCGACACAACCGAATTGAACAACCGCTGGGCCAACCCCGATATGATCGACAGTTGGTCGCAGATGGTGATCAAACATACCGAGGATTCGGTCGATATCTGCACGAGCGTGCCCGAAACCGGCATCTACAAGATGCTGGAAGACGGCCGTGTTGTCTATGACCGGTTCGATTATCACCGTCGCGCGGTTGAATCCGAGAACGAGGCGTTTTTCCTGCGTATCTTGCAGCCGGGTGACTACCGCTATGAGGGGGCCGATATCGGTATTCTTGTGACCCGCGGTCGGTCGATGACCAAGAGTTTTCAACTTAACGAGCGTGCGAAAAAGTGGATTCACGGGATTAAACAGACCGTCGAGGGCCAACCCTTGGCTGTTGCGCAAGCGGGGCCTGCATCGGAAGATCTTGCCTTCAAGATCATGTAGGAATTGCGATGTATTGGCGCGCAGTGAGCGAAGATTTGCCCGGCCCGAAATGGGCCGGGCTTTTCGCCGAATATTGGCCGGATTACCAACGCTGGTGGCTCAAGGAGGGCAACGCGGCGCGCCCAAGCTATTTGGAATGTAGACGCGCGCTCAAAGAGCACATGCCCGAAATTATACCGCTCTACGACGACCTGTGCGAGGCGGCGGGAGGTGGCGACCAGGCGGCGCGGTTTTTGTCATTCTATTGCCCGCCACCCTATTTGTCGGGGTGTAGCCAAGCGATCTGGCACGGCAAAGAGCCGGTTTTGGTCCGCAACTACGACTACAACCCCAGCGCATTTGACAGCCTGACATTGCGCACAGCATGGCAAGGCCGCCAGGTGATCGGCACATCTGATGGACTGTTTGGCTTGGTCGACGGGATGAACGACGCGGGGTTGGCCATATCTTTGACGTTTGGAGGCCGCCGCATTGTCGGTCAAGGCTTTGGCGTGCCTTTGATCCTGCGCTATGTCTTGCAGACCTGCAAAACGGCGCAAGAGGCAGGTGAAGTGCTGGCGCGTATCCCGACCCACATGAGCTATAACGTCACTGTCTTGGATAAAAAGCGCAAGTATCTGACCGCGATGATGGCGCCTGACCGCCCTGCGATCCTGACCCATGCCGCGGTGGCAACAAACCATCAGGAAAACATCGAATGGATCAGTCACGCCCGCATCACGGCGACGGTCGAGCGTGAGCGGTATTTGCTGCAACGGCTGACATTGCACCGCGACCCACAGGAAAAATTCATCGGCGCGTTTCTGCGTCCGCCGCTCTATTCGACGGCGTTCAAGGCCGGCTTTGGCACGCTTTACACCGCAATCTATCGCCCCAAAAAAGGCGAGATGGAAGTCCGCTGGCCGGGCACAGCGTGGCCACAAACCTTTGATGCCTTTCAGGAAGGCGGCAGACAGGTGCAAATTCCCGGTGCCGCATAAGGAGACCAGATGTCACATATTTTTCCTCGTCATACCAAGCAGTTGCCCCCTGTAGCGATACGCGGTGAAGGGTGCTATTTATATGATGAGACGGGCAAGCAGTATCTGGATGCATCGGGTGGTGCGGCGGTGTCTTGTCTTGGACATGGTGACAAGTCGATAATCGACGCGGTCAAGGCGCAGCTTGATGCGCTGGCCTATGCCCATACAGGATTTTTCACATCCGAACCCGCCGAAGCATTGGCGGATTTGCTGATTTCACATGCGCCCGGTAATCTGGACCGGGTTTATCTGGTGTCGGGCGGGTCCGAGGCGATGGAAGCAGCGTTAAAATTGGCGCGTCAGTATTTCGTCGAAAAGGGAGAGCCATCACGAGGCCGCGTGATTGCGCGCAAGCAAAGCTATCACGGCAATACAATGGGGGCGCTTTCGGCAGGGGGCAATGAATGGCGGCGTGCGCAATTTGGTCCACTGCTGATCGACATGAGCCATATCGATCCGTGTTATGAATACCGTCTGAAGCAGCCCGGCGAGACCGCCGAAGACTATGGTATTCGTGCCGCGAACCTGCTGGAACAAGAGCTGTTGCGCGTGGGCCCGCAGACGGTCATGGCCTTTGTCGCTGAACCTGTTGTGGGTGCCACATCGGGCGCGCTGACTGCCGCACCGGGGTATTTCAAACGCATCCGCGAGATTTGCGATCAGTATGGAATCCTGCTGATTTTGGATGAGGTCATGTGCGGTATGGGTCGCACCGGCAGCCTGTTTGCTTGCGAGCAGGAGGAAGTCACACCCGATATATTATGTATCGCCAAAGGATTGGGTGCTGGGTATCAGCCGATCGGCGCAATGCTCTGCACGGCGCAGATTTATGCGGCGATCGAAAACGGCAGCGGATTTTTCCAGCACGGCCACACTTATTTGGGGCATCCGACCGCGGCTGCGGCGGGGTTAGCTGTTGTCAACGCGCTGCTGGATCATGGTCTGGTTGCGCGTGCCAAGGCCCAGGGCGACAAGCTGATGAACACCTTGCGGGCAGAGTTTGGCCAGCACCCGCATGTGGGTGATATTCGCGGGCGCGGGTTGTTCCTGGGCATTGAATTGGTTGCAAACCGCGAGACAAAAGCCCCCTTTGATCCCTCGCGCAAAGTCGCAGGTAAAATCAAGGCGGCCGCCTTTGAGGCAGGGTTGATTTGCTATCCGATGAGCGGCACCATCGACGGGAAAAGCGGTGATCACGTCTTGCTTGCGCCACCGTTTATCATCTTGGACGATCAGATTGACGAGTTGGTGGCCAAGCTGTCAGGCGCGATCCAGACGGCGCTGGCGTAAAGGAAACACCATGTCCAATCCTTGCATTATTTGCGTTGCGATCACCGGATCAGTGCCGCGCAAACAAGACAACCCAGCGGTGCCCGTGACGATCAGCGAGCAAATCGAATCGACCCATGCTGCGTTTGAGGCGGGCGCGTCGATTATGCACGCCCATGTGCGCAACGACGACCAGACCCCGTCATCAGACCCCGACAAATTCGCCGCATTGATGCAGGGTGTCGCAAAGCATTGCCCGGGTATGATCCTGCAACTATCGACCGGCGGGCGGTCGGGCTCGGGGCGTGAACGCGGCGGCATGTTGTCACTGCGGCCTGATATGGCGTCGCTGTCGGTGGGCTCGAATAACTTTCCAACCCGCGTTTATGAAAACAGCCCCGAACTGGTGGATTGGCTGGCCTCCGAGATGCGCACCTACGACGTAAAACCGGAAATCGAAGCTTTTGACCTATCGCATATCCACCAAGCCGCCGCGATGAACCGTGATGGGCGTATCGCGGGCCAGCTATATATCCAATTCGTGATGGGTGTGAAAAACGCGATGCCTGTGGACCGCGATACCTTTGATTTCTATATAAAAACGGTCAACCGCTTGGCGCCGGATGCGCAGTGGTGTGCGGCGGGGGTTGGTCGCGGACAGGTTGTCGTGGCTGATTGGGCTATCTCTGGCGGCGGGCATGTGCGCACGGGGCTAGAAGATAACGTCCGTTGGGACAAAGACAGCCTTGCACCGTCAAATGCGGCATTGGTCAGTCGCACGGCCGAGATTTGCGCAAAATATGATCGCCCCGTGGCGACGCCCGCGCAGGCCCGCGCGATATTGGGCCTGCGCGCAACAGTTTAGCCAATGTCACCCATGCAGAGGTATTTGATCTCGAGGTAATCTTCAGTGCCGTATTTGGACCCTTCGCGCCCAAGGCCAGACTGTTTGACGCCACCGAATGGGGCGACTTCTGTCGAGATCAGCCCTGTGTTGATACCAACCATCCCGCTTTCAAGCGCTTCGGCAACCCGCCAAACCCGCGACAAGTCGCGGCTGTAGAAATAGGATGCCAACCCGAATTCGCTGTCGTTTGCCATTGTGATGACGTCGGCTTCTGTGTCGAATTTGAACAGGGGGGCGACGGGGCCGAATGTTTCCTCGCGGGCCACTTTCATCTGCGATGTCACACCGGTTAAAACGGTCGGGTGGAAGAAATTACCGCCCTGATTGGATCGCGTGCCGCCAGAAATTACGGTCGCCCCTTTGGAAATCGCGTCAGCGATATGGTCTTCAACCTTGGCCAAAGCCGCTTCATTGATCAGCGGTCCAGTGGTCACGCCGTCTGCAAAACCATCGCCGATAACCAGTTTTTCGGTCGCCGCTTTCAACTTGGTCGCGAAGGCGTCATAGACACCAGCTTGCACATAGATGCGATTGGCGCAGACGCAGGTTTGACCATTGTTGCGGTATTTTGCGATCATCGCGCCTTCGACGGCGGCGTCCAGGTCGGCATCGTCAAAGACGATAAACGGCGCGTTGCCACCCAGTTCAAGCGACATTTTCTTGATTGTGTCAGAGCACTGGTTCATCAGAATTTTGCCGACGCGGGTTGAGCCGGTGAAGGTGATTTTCGCAACCTTTTCATTGGCACAAAGTTCGCGCCCAATGCCCGCGCTATCGGATGACGGAATGACATTGAAGACACCCGCAGGGATGCCCGCCCGGTCGGCTAAAACAGCCATCGCAAGAGCGGAAAGCGGGGTCAGTTCTGCAGGGCGTGCGACAAAGGTGCATCCAACAGCCAGTGCTGGTGCCACCTTGCGGGCGATCATCGCATTGGGAAAGTTCCATGGCGTGATTGAACCCACGACGCCGATCGGTTGCTTGAGAACGACAATCCGTTTGTCACGCTGGTGGCCGGGGATGACGTCGCCATAGACCCGCTTGGCCTCCTCGGCGAACCACTCGATAAAGCCCGCACCGTACTCGATTTCACCGCGCGCCTCGGGCCAGGGTTTGCCCATCTCAGCGGTCAGGATCGTGGCCAGATCATCGGCATTCGTAATCAAAAGGTCGAACCATTTGCGCAAAACGCCAGCCCGTTCCTTTCCCGTCCACGCGGCCCATTGCGCCTTGGCGGCAAAGGCTGCATCAATGGCTTGCGTGGTGTTGGCAACGTTAAGGTCCGCGACCTGTGCAATTGTCTCGCCCGTTGCGGGGTTGGTTACAGCGAAAGTCGAGGCGCTGCTTATCCATTGGCCATTCACATAGCCGCGGGTTTCCAACAGCGAAGGGTCGTTCAGCGATAGGTTTGACATGTGAATCTCCGGCAAATGGTCGCCTGCCGACCTGACCCAGCAGAGGGGTAAAGTCCAGCGGATTTGGGTCTCATTGCGCGTGGCATTGAAGACACGGGGTTGATTTTCACCAATGGCACAAGTGTTGGCCAGCGCGATGCGGGCGTTGCCTCGTCACCCTTCCAGCACAACGGCGTTATACATGATCTGCCTGGGTAGGCCCCGAACCCCGCCGCGCCAAGCCCCGAGCTTTCAAAGGAAAAAGTGACGGCGAGTTTCACTTCTGCCGTTTGCGATACAGTGACCATGCCCGAAAAAAAGTGCGGCAAAAACCAGTCGGATCATGTGACAATATCTCCTTTCAAAAATGCAGCAAGATCAGCGGTTTGCGGGTTTCCCAATGCTTCAGAACTGCCCTGTTCGTGAATTTTACCACCTTTCATAAAGATGACATGGGCCGCCAGGCGCCGCGCTTGGCCCATGTCGTGGGTTGCCATGACAATTCGCGTGCCGGTGGCGCTTGCCTGAGCCAACAGGTCTTCTATTTCGCGGGTTGTGTGGCCATCGAGATTGGCCGTTGGCTCATCCAGGAACAAGAGGTCGGGTTGGCGGATCAAAGCACGCGCGATGGCCAGTTTCTGCCGTTCGCCCCCCGATAGTTGCGTTGCAGGTGTATCGCCAAAATCGACCATATTGATTTTCGTCAGCCACGCAGAGCAGGTCTGCGAAATAACGGCTTTTGGCACCCCCATGAGATGTAGCGGATAGGCCAGATTTTGCACGACACTGCGCCGCAAGACGGTCGGATGTTGAAAAACATAGCTGTGTTTTGCGGGGTCATGTTCCGCCCATTCCAGGCTGCCTTCGCTGAAACGCTCCAGCCCGTGCATGACTCGCAGCAAGGTGGTCTTGCCCGATCCATTTGGACCAATGACAACCAGTGGCCCGCCGTTTTCAATGGCCAGACTTATTGGCCCGAGAATAGATTTACCGCGACGGCGCACGCGAATGTCGCGCAGGATCAAGGGAAATAGCAGGCTCACCAGCGACGCCCCCTTTCTGTTTGGGACAGCCAGTGGATCGCGATATTCACGGCCAATGCCAATCCGATCAGCACAAAGCCCAGCCCAAGTGCCAGCGCAAAGTCACCCTTGCCAGTCTCGAGAGCGATCGCGGTTGTCAGGACTCGCGTTAAGTGTTCGATATTGCCGCCGACGATCATAATCGCGCCTACTTCTCCGATTGCACGTCCAAATCCCGCAAGCGAGGCGGTCAAAAGGTTGCGCCGTCCGTCCCACATGAGCGTTGTGATCCGTTGCCACTTGGTTGCGTTGAGCGAAAGCAGCAGATCATGATATTCCGCCCATAGTTCGCGCATAGCCTGGTGGGCGATGGAGGCAATCACCGGTGTGATGATGATAACTTGTGCGATGATCATCGCAGTCGGCGTAAAGAGCAAACCCAAAACACCAAACGGGCCAGAGCGCGACAACAAAATATAAACGATAAGCCCGACAACAACTGGTGGAAGCCCCATCAGCGCATTGATCACCGAGATGACCAACCGCCTGTAACGAAACCGTTGAACCGCCAGAAACGTCCCGAACGGAATCGCGATGCCGGATGCAATGATTAAGGCCGTCAGGCTGACGTGTAGCGATCGCAGGCTAATTTCCCACAGGTCCGCGTCAAAGGTGACGATCAACCAAAAAGCGGCAATGATCCCATCTATTATGTCGGTCATGTACCCATCTTGTCATCAACTGAAACGCGATTGGGAAGTCAGCCGCGTGCACCGACTGTCGTGATTTGCCACCCAAAGGACAAGTGTTTTTCCGGATCAATCCGAGGCGAGTTTACCAAAGTGTTTGTGGGTTTTCCGCAGTTGGCGTCTGGCCGCGCGCACCAAAAAGGCAAGGGCAATTCGCGCACGGGCGGCACCGTGTTGTTGCATCCCTTTACCGCCACGCGAAATAAGCAGGCTAACCTCGTAGAGAACCCGCGCAGCATCGAGCCTGCTGGACGTTGCCAGATATTCCGCCGACCAGTCGGGATCAAATTTTTGTTTGAAACTGCGCAGCCCTTCAAATTGGTAAAACTGCTCGCCGTTTTCGTAAAGGAAACTCCCGACGCGGTGCCAGGTTGATGCAAGCCGTCTGTTTTCCAAGCCAGAGAGCGGCGCCGCCCCAAGCGAAAACCATGTAAAGCCCTGGTCCCTGGCCCAAAGCAGCATTTCCGCAAATAGGGCGTCCATCGCGGCGCCCGGTCCTGTGGGGTCATAGCGCATCAGGTCAATGGCAATTTCCGAGTTATCACCTGTCTTCATGAGGTTTGCAAAAGCCATGATTTTTCCGGTTTGTGTATTGCGGATTACGGCAAGATCAAAATATCCCAAATAGTCAGGGGTAAACCAACCAAGCGAGAACCCCTTTTCACGACCGTTCTTGGCTTTTAGCCAAGCATCCGACACTGCGCGTAAATTTTCCATATCAGGCCCGGCTGACCCTGCCGGGATCACTTCAAAATGACACCCGTCGCGCCCGATCCGCGCCTTCGCATGACGCCAGTCTTTGCGCTTTGGCCCTTCCAGAGAGAAGGTTTCAAGCTTGACGCGCGCCACTTCGCCAATTTTCAGGATCTGCATCCCGAGGTCGAGATAAGTCGGCAAATATCGATCCGATACCCCGTAAAATGCACAGCGACGGCCCATTTTGTCGGCCATTTCGCGGAGTTGCCAGATTGCGGCGATACCGGCGGTTTTGTCGCCAACGGGGTCTCCTTTACTGACAAGGGTGCTGCCGGTATCGGCGTAGGCAATATAGGCGGTCTGATCGTCAGTGATAATAAACCGCTTGTCGCCACTTAGGGCGATACCGGCGTCCGCATGTGTTCCATTCTGGGTCAGGTGAAGAACGATGTCGGGGATTGCTTCGCGTTTGAGGCGGCCGGATTGTTTGCTGAGGAGTAAATTCAGGATGAAGGCGGACAACACCACTGTAACGGCAAGCGTTGCGCGCAAAAACCGTGATGCATCACCCTTCCATGCAACCTGCCACCAAAGAGCGTCCGAATATTGTACATTGGAATAGGCAAAGAACCCGATCCAACTAATGGCCCCCGCAAGGATTGCAACGCTGATGACCCACCGCCAGTTGAGCTTGAGCGCCGCATTAACATCGGCGCGGTAAAAGGCAGCGCGAAATATCCACAGAATAGTCATTGCAACCGTAAGGCCGATTGCTTCCTCCCAGTCGAACCCTTTGAGCAGCGAGACTATCAACCCGATCCCGAAAAGGACCATCGCAAAAAGCCATGCGCGAAACATTCGCCGATATAGGCCGCGTGCGACGATTAATAAAAGGACTCCGCTGATGCTGCCCAACAAGTGGGACGTTTCGACAAGGAAAAGTGGCAGTAATTCACGCAAAAACCCTAGCCGCGTCGGGTCCGCTGGTAAGTTCCCGGATATCAAAAGGATCACCCCCGAAAGCATTGCCAGTCCTGCCGCCAAAATCGGGACGAGTGGTTCGATCGCGCGGTGCACCATGATCGAGCCGCTGGTTGCTTGCGCCTTGTTGGACAAAACCCACGCAACTGCAAGTCCGGTGATCGCGAAAACAAAAGGCAAAACCGTATAGATGACACGGTAAATCGCGATAGCCGCCAATACATCAGACCGTCCGACCGCACCAAGCCCCGCAATCAGCGTTGCCTCGAACACGCCAAGCCCGCCGGGAGAATGGCTAACGATCCCCAGCCAGAAGGCCCCTGCAAATACGATGAGAAAATAGACGAAGTCTTGTGACAGGTCTGCGGGCATCAGAAAATAAAGGGTCGCGGCCATCGCAACAATGTCGATCATCGACACGATCGTCAGCCTTATTCCGGTTTTTGCGCCCAACACCTCCATTTTTATCGGGCCCATTTGAACGCTGCGCGGGCCTTTTCGTGTCCACCAAAAGAACACCGCGATGCCGATCAACATGGCGGCGCCAAGCAGGGTCTCGCCATTGGGTAAAATCGGCGAAATCGGCAGTATTTGAGACAAGCCCGTTGGGTGGAGCAGCAAAAGCAGGCCCAAAATGGCCCATAATCCGCCGGTGAATGCGACCCATGATATTGCAATGAGTTTCGCCACAGCCGAAAGGTCGATGCCGAAAGCCGAATAGACCCGCAACCGCACCGCCGCCCCTGTAAGCCATGAAAATCCCAGCATATTGGAAACCGCCATGCTGGACCCCGCGGTCATCAAGGAGATATGCAGCGGCAATTTTACGGGTGTCACGCTGGGCAGGATCAGCACATCATACATGGCGAAAGACAGGTAGCTGACGATCATTGCGGTGAATGACGCGATCAACAGCGATTTAGGATAACTGGTCGCATCTGCCCTCACATCGGCAAAATCAATGTCCCGGGACATCTCTTGCAGGACCCAGAACGCCAAGGCCGCAATCACAACCGGCAGACTCAACCGCCATGCAGGGTGCCGCAAAAATCGCATGATCGGGTGGCCATTGGTGTCGATTTGATCGGCAGATGGCATAGGTTGCGTCCTTGCGTGCATTGGGTTGGCGTCGTTTGCCCGACGGCAAGGCCTGCCAGACCTTTCAACCTTGACAGGCGCGCCTTCATAAATGGTGAATGTCGACCTTGCCAGCGCCGTGTTTCACAAACTTGTCCAACATATCAGCCAAGTCACACTCCGCCACAAGCAAATTTATCGGATCAGCGCGCAGGTCTTGTCGCGTGGTGTTGGTCGCCGGCGCGTATGCTGCGCCGGCGTATTTGGGCATGATTTATGCGATGTTGAACCGGTCGAGGTTCATCACCTTGGTCCATGCGGCCGCAAAGTCGCGCACAAACTTTTCCGAGACATCTGACGCCGCGTAAACTTCTGCCAGCGCCCGCAGGATCGAGTTGGACCCGAACACCAGATCGACCGATGTGCCTGTCCATTTGGCAGCACCTGTCTTGCGGTCGTGACCCTCATAGCTGTTCTTGGACGTGGCGGACCACACGGTGCCCATATCAAGCAGGTTTACGAAATAGTCGTTGCTCAGCGTGTCTTTTTTATCGGTAAACACACCATGAGCGGACCCGTCTGTGTTTGCGCCCAGCACCCGCAGCCCGCCGACAAGGACGGTCATTTCCGGCCCTGTGAGGGTCAAAAGCTGCGCCTTGTCGAGCAGCATTTCCGCAGGAGTGCTGCGCGCGGTTTTGCCGTGATAGTTGCGAAACCCGTCAGATTTCGGCTCGAGCCAAGCGTAGCTTTCCACGTCTGTCTGCTCTTGGGTCGCATCGGTGCGCCCCGCAGTGAACGGCACGGACACGGCGTGGCCTGCGTTTTTCGCCGCTCGCTCGACTGCGGCAGAGCCACCCAGCACGATCAGATCGGCGATGGAGACCGGCTTGCCGAAACCCGCTTGGATGCCTTCGAGAACCTTGAGCGTTGCGGCCAGTTCGGCAGGGTTATTCACCTCCCAATCCTTGGCGGGTGCAAGTCGAATGCGCGCACCATTGGCGCCACCGCGCTTGTCAGAGCCACGAAATGTCGAGGCCGAAGCCCAAGCGGTTTTGACCAGTGTTGATATGGGCAGTGCCGCAAGAAGTTGCGTCTTGAGATCTGCGATATCCGCGTCATTGATCAGCGGGTGATCGACGGCTGGCACTGGGTCTTGCCAAAGTTCTGGCTGTGCAGGGACAAGTTTACCCAAGCCCAATTCATAGGGCCCCATGTCGCGGTGGGTCAGTTTATACCACGCTTTTGCAAAGGCTTGAGCAAATTCAGCCGGGTTCTGGTGGAACCGTCTGGCGATTTTCTCATAAGCTGGATCGACCCGCATCGCCATGTCGGCGGTTGTCATCATTGGCGCGTGAGAGCGGGACGGATCATGCGCGTCCGGCACGGTGCCTTCGCCGCCGATGGCTGTCCATTGCTGTGCGCCCGCGGGGCTTTTCGTCAGTTCCCACTCATAGCCAAACAGCGTGTCGAAATAGCTGTTGTCCCATGCTGTGGGCGTTGGCGTCCAAGCGCCTTCGATCCCAGAGGAAATCGTATCAACGCCGCTGCCCGTGCCCATGCTGTTTTGCCAGCCAAGGCCCTGCTGCTCTAGTGGTGCACCTTCCGGCTCGGCACCCACAAACCTGTTCGGATCACCTGCGCCATGGGCCTTGCCGAAGGTATGACCACCAGCAGTCAAGGCCACGGTTTCTTCGTCGTTCATCGCCATGCGGCGGAAGGTGTCGCGGATATCATGGGCCGAAAGTTGCGGATCAGGGTTGCCGTTAGGTCCCTCGGGGTTCACGTAGATCAGGCCCATTTGCACAGCGCCCAATTCGCCGATCAACTCGCGTGCGCCCTCATAGCGCTCGTCGGCCAGCCATTCGGTTTCTGGACCCCAATAGATGTCTTCCTCTGGCTCCCAGATGTCTTCGCGACCGCCCGCAAACCCGTGGGTTTTAAAGCCCATCGATTCGAGCGCAACGTTGCCTGTGAGGATCATCAGGTCGGCCCAAGACAGCTTGCGGCCATACTTTGCCTTGATCGGCCAGATCAGGCGGCGGGCCTTATCAAGGCTGACGTTGTCTGGCCATGAATTGAGCGGTGCAAACCGCTGGCTGCCGGATGTCGCGCCACCGCGACCGTCGCCGACGCGGTATGTGCCAGCAGAGTGCCATGCCATGCGGATGAAGAACGGGCCGTAATGGCCGTAATCCGCAGGCCACCAGTCTTGGCTGTCGGTCATCAAGGCGCGGAGATCGGCGATAACGGCATCAAGATCGAGCGTTTTGAACTCTTCGGCATAGTTGAAGTCGTCGCCCATCGGGTTGGACTGCGGGGTGTTCTGGTGCAGCACCTTGAGGTTCAACTGCTCTGGCCACCAATGCTGGTTCGCAGATGCGCCTTTTGCCGTGCTTGTCTGGCCCATGACTGGGCATTTTCCTGCGCTGTTTCCGTCCATTGTTCTCTCCAATCAAGGTTGAATTTGCATCATCGTAACAAGGCCGACCAATTAGTATAAGTTGTATTTTCTGATCGTTGCGATAATTTAGACTTATGGCTGACTTTACTCTCAAACAACTGCGATATTTCGAAGCACTGGCCCGTCACCTGCATTTTGGCAATGCGGCGGATGTCTGCGCGATCTCGCAACCTGCATTATCCATGCAGATCAAGGACCTCGAATCCATGATCGGGGCGGCGTTATTTGAACGATCGGCACGGCAGGTGCGCTTGACCAGCTTCGGGGCTGATTTTGCGCTGCGGGCGCGTGAGATATTGCTTGCAGCAGACGAGTTGGGCGATCTGGCGCGAGCGTCCGGTGATATGATGACGGGTCGCTTGCGATTGGGCATCATTCCGACGGTCGCACCCTATTTGCTACCCACGCTGATCGGTAACCTGCAGGCGAGCTATCCCGGCGCAGACCTGCACATCCGCGAGACCTTGACCCCTCGGCTCATTGAGGAGGTTTCGGATGGCAAACTGGATGCGGCGATTGTGGCGTTGCCCATCGACGAGCCCAGTTTTGAAGAGGTCGCGCTTTTCACCGAGGATTTCGTCTTGGTCCGCCCGCTTATCGACGCAAACAAGCCGGTTCCCGCGCGCGAAACGCTGCGCGACATGCGGTTGTTGTTGCTGGAAGAAGGCCACTGTTTTCGCGATCAGGCCTTGTCGTTTTGCAATGTCGCGACCCTGCGCCCTTGGGATGGATTGGACGGCAGTTCGCTGTCGACATTGGTGCAAATGGTTGGTGCAAATATGGGCATCACATTGCTGCCAGAAATGGCAATCGCAGTAGAGGCGCGCGCGGCCCCTGTCGCGATCTCGCGATTTGAAGGCAGTCCGCCATCACGCACTATCGGGATGATTTGGCGCAAGTCGAACCCGCTGTCGAAACGATTTGCACAGGTTGCAAAAGTGGTAAAAGGTTCCGGACAACAAATTCGAAAACCAGCGACGGAAACTTGCCTGACCGCCGTATAACATATGCAATACAATCCAAAGCGCCGGCCGAGACGTAACAAAACAAAGACTTGAGGGAGAGAAGCGTCATGCGCTTTTTACGACGTAGCCTTGGCGGGCTTTTTCTGTTGGCCGCGACAATGGCGCTTTTGGGTGTTGCGTTCTCGATGGTCAGCGGTGCGATTCGTGCGCAAATGTCCGAAGAGCCGCGTCGCCGCCCTGCGGTCGAACAGGTCTTGACGGTCAATGCGATCACCGTTGAGGTGGGCACGATCACGCCAGAGCTGTCGGTGTTCGGCGAGGTCCGCGCAAGGCGCACGCTTGATATACGGCCCTCTGCGACGGGTCGTGTTATCGAGGTTTCGCAAAACTTTCAAAACGGGGGCATCGTTTCAGCGGGTGATGTCTTGCTGCGGCTGGATCCGACAGACGCACAATCCGCGTTGGACCGTGTGCGCGCCGATATGCAGGACGCGCAGGCCGAACTGCGCGATGCGCAGCGGTCGCTGATTCTGGCGCAAGACGAATTGGACGCCGCAGCCGAACAGGTGCGCCTGCGTCAGGTCGCCTTGACCCGACAGGTTGATCTGCAAACGCGCGGCGTTGGCACGGCGGCCGCGGTCGAGGCTGCGGAACTGGCGGTTTCGTCTGCCAATCAGGCTGTTCTGTCAAAGCGGCAGTCCGTCGCCCAAGCACAGGCGCGCATCGATCAGGCGATGACCAGCGAGTTGCGCGTGCAGATCAACTTGTCAGAGGCGCAGCGCACGTTGGACGACACAACTGTTGTGGCCGATTTCGACGGCGTTCTTGCCGATACATCCGTGGTTGAAGGCGGGCGTGTGACCGCCAACCAACTGGTGGCGCAATTGATCGACCCCAGCGAATTGGAGGTCGCGTTCCGTGTCTCGACCGCGCAATATACCCGGCTTTTGGACGGTGAAGGGCGCCTTATACCGGCACCGGCCACCGTGCGCCTAGATGTGCTGGGCGGAGATTTGACCGCACCCGCCACCATCAGCCGCGAAGATGCCTCCGTGGCCGAGGGCCAGACCGGTCGCCTGATCTTTGCCAGGATGGACAGCGCGCGCGGGTTCCGGCCCGGCGATTTTGTGACCTTGACGGTTGCTGAACCTACGCTGGAACGGGTAGCGCTATTGCCCGCGACTGCCGTTGCTGCGGATAACACAGTGTTGGTGATTGGCGACGATGACCGGCTGACATCGGCCACCGTCGAGGTGTTGCGCAGGCAAGGTGACGCCGTGATCGTGCGGGCGCGCGGGCTTGGCGGGATCAGTGTTGTGGCCGAACGCTCTCCCATTCTGGGGGTCGGGATCAAGGTGAACCCGCTGCGCCGCGCTGATGATGGGGCGGTGATCGTGACCGCGCCTAAAATGCTGGTGCTGACACCGGAACGGCGCACCAAACTGATGGCCTTTGTGCAAGCCAATACGCGGATGCCCGAAGACGCCAAGGCGCGCATTCTGGCGCAATTGCAAGCCGATGAGGTGCCCGCCGAAACCGTTGAGCGGCTGGAAAGCCGAATGGGGGGTTAGGCCATGCGCGACCTTCATCAAGTGGGCGGGATTCTGTCGTATTTCACACGGCATAAAACGGTCGCAAACCTGCTGATGGTTGTGATGATCGCTGCGGGTGTGATCGCCTTTCCCAAGATGCGGGCGCAGTTCTTTCCCGATGTTGTGGTTGATTCGGTCAGTGTATCGGTTGGCTGGGACGGGGCAGGGGCCGAGGATGTTGACCTGGCGATTGTGCAGGTCATCGAGCCCGCCTTGCTGGCCATTCAGGGCGTTACGGATTCGACGGCGACATCCACCGAGGGGCGCGCCAGCGTGCGGCTGGAGTTCGAGCCGAACTGGGACATGGACCGCGCCGCCGACGATGTGCAAAAGGCCATAGATGCAATCAGCAATCTACCCGAAGCCGCCGACGACCCACAGGTCAGCCGGGGGCAGTGGTCGGATCGGGTCACGGATCTGGTGATCACCGGCCCGGTCGGCGTTGACCAATTGGCGCGCTTTGCCGATGAATTGATCCTGCGCCTGTTTGCGGCAGGTGTAACCCAGACCACCGTGCGCGGGGTCGCGGCGGGCGAAACCCTGATCGAAGTTCCGTCACAATCGTTGGTCAGATATGATGTGACGATGGCGCAAATTGCGGACGCGATTGCAGCGCAAGCAGACGCAAACCCTGCGGGCGATGTCGCGGGCACCTCGCGGGTTCGCACAGGGTCACCCAAACGGACCGCCGAGGAAATATCGGGTATTTCGCTGCGCACCAACGCCGATAATTCGGTGTTGACCGTGGGGGATGTGGCGCGCGTTCTGGAGGGCGCGATTGATCGGGACCGCGCCTATTTTGTCGGCGAAAATTCGGCGATCACGATCCGCGTGGACCGGTCGGATCGCGGCGATGCGATTGAATTGCAAGCCCGCGTGCAAGAGGTCGCGGATGCTTTTGAGGCGACGATGCCCAACGGGGTTGTCATCGACCTGATCCGAACGCGCGCAGAGCAGATCACCGGGCGGTTGAATATCTTGTTGGAAAACGGGCTGATGGGGCTCGGGCTGGTTGTCACTCTCCTCTTTCTGTTTTTGAATGCGCGGATCGCACTATGGGTTGCAGCGGGCATTCCGGTCGCCATGCTGGCCGCGATTGCGCTGATGTATGCCGCCGGGTTGACGATCAATATGATCTCGCTGTTTGCGCTGATCATCACGCTGGGTATCGTGGTGGATGATGCAATTGTGGTGGGCGAGCACGCCGATTTTCGGGTGCGCAGGTTGGGCGAAGACCCGGTAACCGCGGCAGAAACAGCCGCGCGGCGTATGTTTTCGCCGGTATTTTCGGCAACGATAACCACGATTATCGCCTTTTTTGGGCTGGTCTCCATCGGTGGGCGCTTTGGTGATTTGATCAGCGATATCCCCTTTACCGTGATTGTGGTTTTGGCGGCCAGTCTGGTCGAATGCTTCCTGATCCTGCCGCACCACATGTCACACGCATTGGCACATTCCAGCAAACAACACTGGTATGATGCACCTAGTCGTTTTGTGAACCGTGGCTTCAGTTGGGTTCGCGATACTGCCTTTCGGCCCTTTATTGCGGCGGTGATCTGGGCACGGTATCCGGTGATCGCGGCGGTGGTTCTGGTGCTAAGCACCCAAATCACTTTGTTTATCAACGGCGATGTAACGTGGCGGTTCTTCAGTTCACCAGAGCAGGGGTCAATTAGCGGCAATTTTGCGATGGCCGCGGGGGCGGACCGTGATGATACTGTCGCGATGATGCAAGAAATGCAGCGCGCCACCGAAGCTTTGGGCAAATCTTATGAAGAGCGCTATGGCAGCAATCCGATCGACTTTGTGATGGCCGAAATCGGCGGCAATGCGGGGCGCGGGATCGCGGGCACCGATAGCAAGGACGCTTCTTTGTTGGGGGCAATATCGATCGAGTTGATCGACGCCGACCTGCGACCCTATTCCAGCGCGGCGTTTGTCAGCGAGCTGCAAGAGATGGTTGTCAAACACCCGCTTGCCGAGACGATCAGTTTTCGCAGGTGGGGGACCGGGCCGGGCGGTGACGCACTTGATATCCAGATTTCAGGCGCAGACTCCGAAACCCTCAAGGCGGCTGCCGAAGACTTGAAAGTCATGCTGGCACAATTCCCCGAAGCCTCGGCGCTGGAGGATAATCTTGCGTATGACAAAGAAGAGCTGATCTTGCAGTTGACGCCGCAGGGCCAAGCGCTGGGCTTTACCATCGATGCGCTGGGCCGAACGCTGCGCAACCGGCTGGGTGGGATCGAGGCGGCGAGCTATCCTGACGGACCTCGTTCGGCCACAATACGGGTGGAATTGCCAGCGGGCGAATTGACCGCAGATTTCCTTGACCGGTCACTGCTGCGGGCCGATAGCGGAACCTACGTGCCATTGGCCGATATTGTATCAGTAGAGCGTCGCACGGGGTTTTCCACGATTCGGCGCGAAAACGGGGTGCAACTGATTTCGGTCACGGGCGACCTATCGGACGATGACGCGGCCCGCGCCACCGAAATCATGCAGACCGTCGAGACCGTGATCTTGCCAAAAATCGAAGCGGATTTTGGCGTGCAAACCAATTTATCGGGACTGTCAGAGCAATCCGACAGGTTTTTGGGCGAAGCGCGCAATGGGTTGACCCTGATTCTGATCGGGATCTACCTGACGCTGGCGTGGATTTTTTCCAGTTGGACGCGCCCGCTGGTGGTGATGGCGATCATTCCCTTTGGGTTGGTGGGCACAATCTACGGGCACTACGTCTGGGGCGTGTCGATGAGTATTTTCACCGTGGTGGGGTTGATCGGCATGGTCGGAATTATCATCAACGATTCAATTGTTCTGGTCACAACAGTGGATGAATATGCGCAAGAACGCGGACTGATCCCTGCGATCATTGATGGCACTGCCGACCGGCTGCGCCCCGTGCTGCTGACCACGCTGACCACGGTTCTGGGCCTTATGCCGCTGCTGTATGAAGGGTCAAGTCAGGCCCAGTTCCTGAAACCTACCGTGATCACACTGGTCTACGGGTTGGGCTTTGGCATGGTGCTTGTCTTGATGATCGTGCCGGCGCTGATGGCCATTCAGGCAGATGTTGGCAAGCAATTCATCGCGCTGCGCCGCGCACTTTATCAACCAGGAAAAACCGGTCTTGTGGGTGTGATGACGACGATCGGGGCGTTTGGCATCGCGGGGCTTTTTGCGGCCACTCTGGGGGCGCAGATTGTCTTGGGTGACGCGCTGTTCGGGCTGGGGCAAGGCGGCGTGATGATGTCCGCGGCGACGTTTATGCTTGGATCGACCGCATTTCTGATGGCCATCTTTGCGGTTGCAGGGCTTATCCGTCTGCGGCGCCCAGCGTAAACCGCATCTGCCAAATAAAAAGGGCCACCGAATTGGCAGCCCTTTTCAAATCAGGTTATGGCAACCGCCAAATATTAGTTGGTCGTGACTGTTGTCTTTGATTTGCCGCCCGCAATGATAAAGAAGCCGGCGGCCAGACCACCGACGACAAAGGCAGAATTAAGATGCGTGGCTGTCGACACAGAATCATCGAGGATTGTGATTTCTTCGCCGTTTTGCGCAAACGCCGGTGATGTGAAGGCAACAAGCGCAGCGGCGGTTACAAGTGAACGAATAGTCATATCTTGGACTCCAATTAAATAATCTATTTTTATGTTTACCATAGGTCGCGGTTCAAGAAAAGCCTGAATCTGGCCAAAATATGACCTCGAAGGGCAAGAAACCAGTGGCTTTGCGTGCTTTGAAGCCTATTTGACGCCGCCAGCGAATCAGATGTTGTGACGGTGCGCAGGTAAAAAAGCCAAAGGCGCAAACCCCCGGCTTTCCCACAGCTGTTTAATTGGTCGCAGCGGCGACCGACGTGGTGATCAGCGATGGCGTGATCTGTCGAATGACACGACTCCAGCGCGTCACCGGTTGTTCCGCGACAAACACCACATCATTGGGGCGCAACTCGAACCGCGCCGCCAGTGTAAAGTTAGTCGCGTTGCTTGCGTCAAGATTCCAGGCCGTGACCGCGCCGAACTCGCGCGGATCATCAGAGGCGCGCAGCACATAAATCTGGCTCACGTCGCCGGTCTCGGTCGGGATACCGCCACCGCCATCAAACAGTGCATCTGCAAGCGATGCTCTCTGCCCGTAAGGCAAGGCAAAACGCGATTGCTTGCCAACTTCACCCGTCAGGTAAACATAGTCGCGCTTTTCTGCGCCCAGACTTGCACGGGTTTCAAAATTGCTGCGCGCTTCGTTCAGGTTTGCACGGCGCAGGTTCACTTCTGTGTTCAGCTCCGACAGGGCGGCGGCGCGCGATTGCTGGCGGGCCTGGTTCAGGGTGATCTGTTGCGCAAAATAGTCCTGCGCATCGTTCAGGTTATAAGAGGTGTCGACAAAAACACTGTCGCCATCGATCAGACGGATTTGCCGCAGATCAGGGTTGGTCAGAAAATCGTTCAGCGCGATTTCATACAGTGATCCACCGCGGTAAATCCGGATCGAGGAGAAATCCTGATCCTGAACCGTTATACCGCCAGCAGTGGCAATTGCCTCGTCCAGATAAAGCGGTGTCAGGGAAATCGGGGCCACGGCCGGCCGGCCAACGGCGCCACCGATCGAGACCCTGCGCGAGTTGAATTCCGCGATTTCGAGGCTGAATGTCGGGTCCAACTGGTTTTCGACAAGGCGTTGAAACAGCTCGGCCTCGGCGTTGTCGATTGTCATACCCGCAAGTTGGACGCGCCCGACATTGGGGATGTTGATCGACCCGTCATCTTGCACGGTATAGCCTTGGCGGGTGTTCTGGGCAGCAAGCAGACCGGAAAGTTCCTCGACCGTCGAGCCACCGCGCGGCGTTGCCAGCAAGACCACATCACCGACACCAATCGCATATGGCGCAACCGTAGGTGTGGGCGGGATGCGTGATGTAATTTCGTTGGGACGCACGGACGGGGATAAAACCGGTTGTGGCAACGCGCCCGTGGCCCGTGCGGTTCCGCCGCCTGCGGTCATGTCGAAAATCGCGGGCAAAGACCGGGGTTGATACGTTGCGCTATTGGCCAGCATCACCGTTTCGCCGGTCATCTGCATGACCCGCACGCGGGTGTTATCGTCGCTCGCGCGCACAATCGGGCTTTTGTAGGCTGACCCGCAACCTGCCAATGCAAACATGACGCCTGCCAAAATAATCTTCTTCACGTGCAAATCCTTCTCAATCCCGACTTAAATTTCTAGCGTCAAACGCGGCAAGGTTCCAGTCACCTTTACTGCTTATCGATTCGGGCCGTCGCGCATGACAACCGGACCGATGTTATCACTTGCCCATTGACGCGATTGCACCATTTTTCCGTTGCTATCACGCAGCCAGTAAAGGTTTTCAAATTTTTGGTCAGTGCTGGTGCATGTTTCCGCGACAAGTGTGGTGTTCACAACGAGGCTATTGACGGTCAAATCGCGCGCACCGCGCACCTCGATATCGCAAACATAGCTGCGGGTCACTGTTTGCTCTTCCGGCCCGATAAATGTCATGAACCGTTCAACAGCCCCGTCTTTGCGGCCCAACACCGCAGCGCGGGTCTGGGACACGTCCGATGACATCAAATCATCGCCCAACCCGCGGGTATTGCGCAAGAATCCGTCTTCGATCGCAAAAGACGGGCCAGAGGCAGTCAGCCATGTCTCGATGCCATCGCGCCGGGTATCAAACACGCCAATAGTAACCACTTCAAGTTCCTCGATCCCGAATTTCAGCAACGGCGCCCCTGCCTGTTCGGCCGCAATATACCGGGATTCCTGAAGCGTGGGCGTGATGGTCTGTTGGGCATAATCAAGAACCCGTTCAGCCGTCGCCCGTGTCGCATCATCGGTCGCAGCGCATCCGGCAAGAAGGGCCGCGATGGCGGACAAAATAGGTGTGCGCATCGTGATCATCTCCAAAACTTGCCCCACTGGTCTTCCATGCTTGGCGTGCGATACCCGCGGGTGACATCATACAGGCGGTTGCGGATGTCGAGCCTTGCACCACCATCACGTTGCACTGTGCGGATTGTCTGGCCGAAGGTGTTCAGCGACGGATCACCGCTCAAATACCCGATCGGAAATTCGATAGTGATGCCCTTGTCAAACGAGCCTTCGCCGAAATCTTCGAATGACACATCCGTCAGCGTCGCAAAGGCGCCAACCTTGACCCCGTTTTTGAACGCCCGGTTCACGGTCACGGTGCCACCCCAGTCGCCCGCAAGGTAACGCCCAACATCGAGCTGCCCCTGAAATCCGTTGTCAAAGTCGTAATAGGCGCTGAAAAACCCTGTCGCGACTTCATAATCTTGAAAACCGAGCCGCATATCAAAGTCGCGCTGCTTGACGTAATTGAGCTCGGCGCCCAGCGCCAGACGGCTATTGACGGGCTGCCACAGCACTTCTGCGGAAACGCCACCAAACATGCTTTCGAGATAGCCAGCTGTCAGGCGGCCATACATGTTCTCACCGGGCCGGAAAAAATATTCGGCGGTAAGGTGCGTGAGTTCAATATCAGATTCTTGCGCATATCGCACACCGTCGGTTCGCACGCGCGGCAAGACAGAATTAGAGACGCGGGTCGCATCGGACACGGTATCATAGAATGGGCGGCGCAACTCCCCTGACAGGATCATACCCGGCCGGACCTCATAGGCGGCTGTCAGCGAGGCGCCGATCTCGGCACGCACCGGACTGTCAGGGTCAAAAAAACTGGGGGTCAGATAGGGACGCAGCGCATAGGTGAATTTAGGATAAATCCCGGTCAATTCATCTGAGGGATTGGCTTGTGTGGCATCGGTCAACGCGGTGCGTGCAAACGATTTCCACGCGCCATCAAGGTCGAACTCCAGATCTTCCAGATCGGCACGGGCCAGCGACGCGGTGGTTGTGGCCATGCCGTTCACCACAAACGTAACGTCAAACATCTCGACCTGGGGCGCAAATGTATTCGCCATGATACGGGCGGTGCGGCCCAGCGCTTGTGCTTTTGCAGGAAAGCGGGTGTTGATGACCCGGACACTGGCGCGGTTGCCGTTCACCGACAGGCCCTCCAGCATCAGACCCTGATCCGCCAACCGTGCGCTCAGGACGTCCACAACAGAGTCTGTGCCGCGCGGCTGGTTCCAGCTTGCACTTGCAACAGTGCTGCGGGGCTGCAAAGCAAGCGGCGATTCTTCGATGCCGCTGGGGGCCCGGGATGTTTTCGGGTCCACCACATAGCTGATGCGGACACCCAACTCACTGCCATACAAATAAGAGGCACCAAGATTGACACCGTTGTCGAAAGCGTAAGTCAGGCCAAAGTTGACCGGAGAGTCCATCGACAGCAGCCCGCGCGACACTTCGCGGCTATATTCGTCAGAGGAATACTCGGCCATCAAGGTCAGCTTTTCAGTGACCTGCCATGATACCCCGCCAAACGGGGCAATATCGCCTTTGAACCAAGCGTCAAAATCCAACTGACCTGTTTCGCTGATGCCACCGGCACTGGTGTTCGGGCGGGTGCCGAAATCCTCGGAGAGACCGGTAAACGGTGACGGACGCCCGTTGCGTTCACCCAAACGACCCCAGCCCAAACCTGCGGTGACCTGAATGGCGGGCGTGATGGATTTGGTCGCGACAACATATTCACTGCTGTAAACACCGGTGCCGCCAAAATCGCGCAAACCGATAGCAAAGGCTGGCAGATATTTCGTCTCGTCATTGATCCGGTAGCTTAGATCAAAGCTGCGGTCATAAAGGCTCTTTGTGCCGCCCGACAGGTATTGATCAATCACGCCATAACGGAACGTTCCTTGCAGCTTGGGTGTAATTTGAAACGTCAGGGTGTTTCGGATGGTTGGGCCGGCAAAACTGCTGGTGAAGGCCAATGCACCATCATCCAAAGTCGCGGCACTGGGCATGTCGATCAGGCCGGTCGTGCCGTAAGTGGACAGATTTTGGGCCTGCATTGCCGTCGCGGGCAAGATGCAAGCCAACACACCCAAAAAGTTGGCCGCAGCATTCTTTTGCTGTTTCATTTGTCTTCAATTCCTACCAGCACAATTTTTAACCCATAGCAGTTTTTGAAGCTGGCTTTCCAAGCCGTTCGGTTTCTTCTAAAAAATGGCCCAACGCTGTGCGGCAATAGCAACAGATTGTTCGCAAAACTGGGAATTTGGCATGTTTAATTGGTTTTCACGAAAGCCCCTGCGCGATGTGGGTCAGCCGCCAGAGACCGTTTCACCCGCAACCCCCCTTGTCGTTGTCGGCGATATTCATGGCCGCAATGATCTGCTACAGCGGGTTCTTGCCGGCGTGGATGCTGCGCATACGGTCGTTTGCGTCGGTGACTATGTGGATCGCGGGGACGAAAGTGCGGCGGTTTTGCGCAGCTTGGCGGCCCGCCCCGAGATCATTTGCCTGCTTGGCAACCACGAAGCGATGCTGCTGGATTTCATTGATGCCCCTGAACAGACTGGCAACCGCTGGATGCGCTATGGCGGCCTGCAAACAGTGGCCAGTTTCGGGATCTCGGGCGTGCATGAAAATGCGGATGCGGATAAGATGAAAGCCGCCCGTGATGCCTTGGTCGCTGCAATGGGTGCTGATCTTATCGGGTGGCTGCGCAGGCTGCCCACGCATTTCATCAGCGGCAATGTTGCGGTCGTCCACGCCGGTGCCGACCCCTATGCACCGCTTGACGATCAGGCCCGCCGCAATCTGATCTGGGGGCATCCCGACTTTGGCACTGTCGCGCGCCCTGACAAAATGTGGGTCATACACGGCCATACGATCGTCGATGCGCCCATGGTGAATAACGGCTGCGTTGCCATTGATACAGGGGCTTACGCAACAGGGCGCCTCACGGCGGTTGTGGTGACAGACCAAGGATTTGCGTTTCGATAATGCCGCCCATCGGAAACTTTTTGGGTCTATCATTGTCCACGCAGAACGCAACTTGACGCCCGAGTGTCGTATTTGCGCTGTTGTGGCTCAAGGTGGGCCGCTACACCTGCGGGTGCAGGTAGTGAACCAAAGGACGTGGGTAAATGGCATTGGATGATCGCAAAGGTGTCTGGAAATCGGGCAAAGGCAAAGGTCGCCACACGACCAAGGGCCGCCAGCTGGACGACACTGCTCATGCGCAGGTTCTGGCACTGCTGGGCGACAAGCCGCGCCGCCGTGATCTGCTGATCGAACATCTGCACCTGATTCAAGACGCGCAGGGCTGCTTGTCCGCCGCCCATCTGCGCGCTTTGGCCGAAGAGATGCGTTTGTCGCAGGCCGAGGTCTATGAGGTCGCGACATTCTACGCCCATTTTGATGTGATCAAAGAGGGCGAGCCCGCGCCCCCCGCGCTGACCATTCGTGTTTGCGATAGTCTTTCATGCGAATTGGCCGGTGCGCAGGCGTTGAAAAAAGCACTCGAAGACGGGCTTGATGCCCTTGAGGTCCGTGTTTTACGTGCCCCTTGCATGGGCCGGTGCGACACCGCTCCGGTGTTAGAGATTGGTCATGCCCATATTGATCACGCGACCGTTGAAAAGGTGCGAACCGCAATTGCGGGCGGGCATACCCATGCCGTGATCCCCGAGTACGAGGGCTTTGACGCCTATGTCGCCGCTGGCGGTTATGCTGAACTCAAGGCGTTGCGTGAGCGTGGGAATTGGGAAGATGTGCAAGCAAAGATCAAGGAAAGCGGTTTGCGCGGTCTTGGCGGTGCGGGGTTCCCGTCTGGCACAAAATGGGGCTTTGTGCGTGCCAACGAAGGCACCCGCTATATCGCTGTGAATGGCGACGAGGGCGAGCCGGGCACGTTCAAGGATCGCTACTATCTCGAACGCACCCCGCATTTGTTTCTCGAGGGTATGTTGATCGCCGCTTGGGCCGTCGAGGCCGAAAAAGCCTTTATCTATATGCGCGACGAATATCCTGCGGTGCTGCACATTTTGGCCGCTGAAATTGCGCGTCTGGAGGCCGCTGGCATCGTCGAGGCGGGCTACATCGATCTGCGGCGCGGCGCTGGCGCCTATATCTGCGGCGAAGAATCCGCGATGATCGAGAGCATTGAAGGCAAACGCGGCATTCCGCGCCATCGACCACCATTTGTGGCCCAAGTCGGTATCTTTGGAAAACCGACGCTGGTGCATAACGTAGAGACGCTTTTGTGGGTCGCGAAAATTGTCCGCGAAGGGCCGGAATGCCTGAATAGTGTCGAAAAGAATGGCCGCAAGGGTCTACGCAGCTACTCGGTTTCGGGCCGCGTCAGGAACCCTGGCGTGCATCTTCTGCCTGCTGGCTCCACGATCACCGATATTATTGAGGCTTGCGGCGGCATGGCCGACGGCGAGGTGTTCAAGGCCTATCAACCGGGGGGGCCGTCCTCTGGTTTGCTGCCCGCGTCGATGCACGACATCCCGCTCGATTTCGACACGCTGCAACCGCATGGCACCTTTATCGGGTCGGCGGCGGTTGTGGTTCTGTCCGCGCGTGACAGCGCCCGCGATGCTGCCCTCAATATGCTGCGGTTCTTTGAGGATGAAAGCTGCGGTCAATGCACCCCTTGTCGTGTCGGCTGCGAAAAAGCGGTGAAGCTGATGCAGGCCCCGAAATGGGATCAGGCGCTGCTCAAAGATCTGTCAACCGCCATGGTCGATGCCTCGATCTGCGGCCTTGGCCAAGCAGCCCCGAACCCGATCAAAATGGTGATGACCCACTTCAAGGATGAAATCTGATGGCGAAAATTACATTCACACTTGATGGTAAATCGGTCGAAGCTGAGAAAGGCATGACCATCTGGGAAGTCGCAAACGGGCGCGGCCTGATCATCCCGCATCTGTGCCATAAACCAGAGCCGGGGTATCGCTCCGACGGCAATTGCCGTGCCTGTATGGTCGCGATCGAGGGCGAGCGCACGTTGGCCGCGTCCTGCATCCGCGAACCGTCCGAGGGCATGGTTGTGACGACTGACCAGCCGCGCGAAGTGCAGGCCCGCAAGATGGTGGTGGAGCTGCTGGTCGCTGATCAGCCGACCCGCGATGTCGCCCATGACAAGTCCTCTCATCTATGGGATATGGCCGCGGCGCAAGATGTCACAACCAGCCGTTTCCCCAAGTTAGAGCCTGATTTTATCCCCATGCTTGACAGCAGCCATGTGGCGATGTCGGTCAACCTCGACGCTTGTATTCAGTGCGGCCTTTGCGTGCGTGCCTGCCGTGAGGTGCAGGTCAACGACGTGATCGGCATGGCCGGGCGCGGGCACAACGCCTACCCGGTTTTCGACATGGACGATCCGATGGGCGACAGCTCTTGTGTGGCGTGCGGCGAATGTGTGCAGGCCTGCCCGACGGGGGCCTTGATGCCCGCAACGGTCACGGACGAAAACCAGGTCGGTGACAGCGCGGATTTTGACAGTGAAACCAAAAGCGTCTGCCCGTTCTGCGGCGTTGGCTGCCAGATTTCGCTTAAGGTCAAAGACGGCAAGGTCAAGTTTGTCGAGGGCATCAACGGTCCTGCCAACGAAGGACGGCTTTGCGTCAAAGGGCGCTTTGGCTTTGACTATATCCACCACGCACACCGGCTGACCAAACCGCTGATCCGCCGCGATGATGCCCCTGCGAAGGGGTTGAATGTGGACCCCGGAAACTGGCAGGAAGTCTTCCGCGAGGCGTCATGGGACGAGGCGCTTGATTTCGCGGCCAAGGGGCTCTTGGACCTCAAGGCAGACAAAGGCGGCGCATCTGTCGCGGGCTTTGGCTCCGCCAAATGCACCAATGAAGAGGCGTATTTGTTCCAGAAAATGATCCGCCAGGGATTTGGCCACAACAACGTCGACCACTGCACGCGGCTTTGCCACGCCTCATCCGTCGCGGCCCTGATGGAAAACGTCGGATCGGGCGCAGTCACGGCAACATTTAACGAGATCGAAAACGCCGATGTGGCGATTGTGATCGGCGCGAACCCTGTTGAAAACCACCCTGTTGCCGCGACCTATTTTAAGCAATTCGCGAAAAATGGCGGCAAACTGATCGTGATGGACCCGCGCGGTCAGGCGCTGAAGCGTCACTCGTCGCACATGCTGCAATTCCGGCCCGGCGCGGATGTGTCGATGCTCAACGCGATCTGCCATGTGATCGTGGACGAGGGGCTATATGACGAGACCTACATCTCCAAGTTCACCGAAAACTGGGAAGCTGAAAAAGCGCACCTTGCCAACTTCACCCCCGAGAAAATGTCGAAGATTTGTGGCATTGAGCCCGAGGTGTTACGCGATGTGGCCCGCACATTCGCAGGTGCCAAGGCCGGCATGATTTTCTGGGGCATGGGCGTGTCGCAGCACATCCATGGCACCGATAATTCGCGCTGCCTGATCAGTCTTGCGTTGATGACGGGCAATGTCGGGCGCCCTGGCACCGGCCTGCACCCGTTGCGCGGCCAAAATAACGTGCAAGGCGCGTCCGATGCGGGCCTGATCCCGATGTTCCTGCCTGATATGCAAACCGTCACCGACGACGGCGTGCGGTCGCGTTTCGCCGAGGTCTGGGCCCGTGATCTGGCGGCGGATGCTGTCAACGAGCCGCTTTTGGCGCAAAAGGGCCTGACCGTGACCGAGATCATGGACGCGGTGCACGACGGGGATATCCACGGTATGTATATTCTGGGCGAAAACCCCGCAATGTCCGACCCCGATGTCGAACATGCGCGTGATGCCTTGGCAAAGCTCACGCACCTGATTGTGCAGGATATTTTCATCACGGAAACTGCAAACTATGCCGATGTGATCCTGCCTGCCTCGGCTTTCGCGGAAAAATCGGGCACCGTCACCAACACCAATCGTCAGGTGCAAATGGGCCGTCCCGCTGTCGCCCCTCCGGGTGAGGCGCGCGAAGATTGGTGGATTGAGGTCGAACTGGCAAAACGCCTTGGCCTTGGCTGGACCTATACGCATCCATCACAGGTTTTTGCCGAAATGGGCCTGTTGATGAAATCTTTCAACAACATCACTTGGGACCGGTTGGAAACCGAAAGCGCGGTGACCTATCCGTCGCTCTCCGCCACCGATCCGGGTCAGCCGATAGTCTTTGCCGACGGGTTCCCGCGCCAAGATAACCGCGCAAAATTCACCCCCGCCGAGGTGATTGCGCCCGACGAGGCGCCCGATGCCGACTATCCGATGATTCTGACCACGGGACGGCAGTTGGAGCATTGGCACACCGGGTCGATGACGCGGCGGTCCAAGGTTCTGGATGCGATGGAGCCAGAGGCAAACTGTTCGTTGCATCCCAGCACATTGCGCAAACTTGACGTTGCACCGGGCGGCATGTTGCGGCTGACCACGCGCCGCGGTTCGATCGAGATCATGGCGCGATCCGACCGCGCGGTGTCCCCCGATATGGTGTTCCTGCCCTTCGCCTATGTCGAGGCGGCGGCCAATATCCTGACCAACCCCGCGGTGGACCCTTTTGGCAAAATTCCGGAGTTCAAATTCTCGGCTGTGAAAGTCGAAAAGGTTGGCAACACCGTCGCGGCCCAATAACGGCGTCCGGCTATTTGGCGCAAGCGCCAAATAGCCGCTCTGCGCAAAGGCCAACGCACAAGCAGGGCCAACGCACAGCCAAACCTTCGCAGCCGGGTCATCCGCGCGTAAACTCACGGGGTCTCCGGGCGGCGTTCGATCCGCTGCAATTTGTCGATTGCTGGCGGAAAACTGCCCTGCGACGCTTTAGCATAGCCGCCGGACTGGCATTTTCTTGGCTGTTGGGATAGTCTGATTTCCTGACATGGCACAATGCAAACCACGCAGGCCTATAAATTTGCCACTTTATTTTGGCGCGGATAAGACTAATTATCGGCTATACGGGGATCATCCCCGTGGCCCTTGGATCAAAAGGACTATGAACATGAGAAATCTCCCTCTTGTTGCCCTATTCACAGCACTCGCACTGCCCGCCTTTGCACAGGGTGACGTGGCCGCCGGTGAAGAACAGTTTAACCGCCAGTGTGTGGCCTGCCACGTTGTTCGCAACGGCGCAGGCGATGTTCTTGCCGGGCGCAGTGCAAAATCGGGCCCGAACCTTTATGGTTTGGCTGGCGGTCCCGTAGGTGCCCAAGACGGGTTCCGTTACGGCGACAGCATTCTGGAAGTCGCGGCGACTGGCGCTGTATGGGACGAAGAAAGCTTTGTCGCCTATGTGCAGGACCCGACCGAATGGTTGCGCACCACGCTGGATGACCGTCGCGCGCGCAGTAAAATGGCATATAAGGTGCGCGACGAGCAGCAAGCTGCCGACATCTACGCCTATATTGCATCGCTCGAGTAAGCTCTCAAACCAGACGCAATGAGTGGGTCGCTTGTGGTGAACAGGCGGCCCTCTGCATTTGCCGACCAGCATTGAAAGCATCACCTCTTGAACACCATGAAAAATGGTGAAACATTTGGGGATGGAAAATCACATCAAATCTTGGGCCGATGTCGCCCCCCGTTTGGTCGCTGTCGCCGCAGGGCGCAGTCCCGCTGACACGGTTGTGCGCGGCGGCAAGTTGGTAAACGTGCAGACCCGCGAGGTGCTGGATGGTTGGCAAGTGGCGGTGGCCGACGGGCGCTTTGCCTATGTTGGCCCTGACGCTTCGCATTGCATTGGTCCCGATACGGACGTCATCGAGGCACATGGCCGCTACCTGATCCCGGGCCTGATCGACGGCCACATGCATATCGAAAGCGGCATGTTGACCCCCGCCGAATTTGCGGCTGCCGTTATTCCACACGGCACGACCACCATGTTCACCGACCCCCACGAGATCGCCAATGTGCTGGGCCTTGCGGGGGTGCGCATGATGCATGACGAAGCGCTGATGCAGCCGGTGAATATCTATACCCAGATGCCGTCCTGTGCGCCCTCTGCGCCCGGATTAGAGACAACCGGCTTCGAGATTTCCGCCGCGGATGTCGCCGAGGCAATGGCTTGGCCCGGGATCATCGGGTTGGGTGAAATGATGAATTTCCCCGGTGTGGTCAACGGTGATCCGCAAATGCTGGCCGAAATGGCCGCGACCATGAACGCAGGAAAAACCGTCGGCGGGCACTATGCCAGCCCCGACAAGGGGCGCGCCTTTTCTGCCTACGCTGCAGGCGGGGCCGCCGACGATCACGAAGGCACCGCCGAGGCCGATGCGATTGCGCGGGTGCGGTTGGGCATGAAATCAATGATGCGGCTTGGCTCGGCTTGGTATGATGTTGAAAGCCAGATCACCGCCGTGACGCAAAAGGGGCTTGATCCACGCAACTTCATCCTTTGCACTGACGATTGCCACTCTGGCACACTGGTCAATGACGGCCATATGAACCGCGTTTTGCGCCACGCGATTGACTGTGGTTGTGATCCGCTGATTGCACTGCAAATGGCCACCATAAACACAGCCACGCATTTCGGGCTGGAGCGCGAGCTGGGATCTATTGCGCCGGGTCGGCGGGCCGATATGATCCTGACCTCTGATCTGAAAACATTGCCCATCGAACATGTAATCGCGCGCGGCCAGACGGTGGCAATTGACGGTAAGATTACCGTTGATTGCCCGCATTACAACTGGCCCGACAGCGCACGACAAACTGTGCATATGGGCAAGGTTCTTGGCGCCACAGACTTTGAAATTCACGCCCCCGACGGAAAAAATACGGTCACGGCGCGTGTGATTGGGGTTGTCGAAAATCAGGCCCCGACCGAGGCACTTTTTGCTGATCTGCCGGTGAACAACGGCATCGTCGAGGGTGAAAACGGCGTCTGCCAAATCGCGCTGGTAGAACGGCACCGCGCGACAGGCGCTGTGGTGAACGGTTTTGTCTCCGGCTTTGGCTATACCGGCGACATGGCCATCGCATCCACGGTCGCACATGACAGTCACCACATGATCGTGGTTGGCACCAACCGCGCGGACATGGCGCTGGCGGCAAACCGTCTGGGCGAGGTGGGCGGCGGCGTCTCCGTCTGGAAAGACGGCCGCGAACTCTCGCTGGTCAGGCTGCCGATTGCAGGATTGATGTCCGATAGCCCCGCCGCACAGGTCGCAGCCGAGGCCGACAAAATGGTCGCGGCAATGGCTGCTTGCGGCTGCACTTTGAATAACGCTTACATGCAGCATTCGCTTTTGGCCTTGGTTGTCATACCGGCGTTACGTATTTCCGATTTGGGCTTGGTCGATGTGGCTAAATTCGAGATCACCGAACTATTTGAGGACCCTGCATGACCATTGAAATCCGCACGCCCGACGTGCCCGCACACGAAAGCTTTATGGACGCAAAATCCGCCGTTGCGCGGCTGCAAACGCTTTACGCCACCGCCGCCAACTTTCTTTGTGAAAATTTCAATGAGGCGATCACCAACGGGCAGCCGGACGCGCGCATTCGGGCGTTTTACCCCGAGATCAGATTTACCACGACCAGCTACGCCAAAACCGACAGCCGGCTGTCGTTCGGTCACGTCGCAGAACCCGGCGAATACGCAACAACCGTCACCCGCCCCGACCTGTTTGCGCACTATTTGACACAACAAATCGCTCTGATCATCGAATCCCACGGCGTGCCCGTCCTGATCGGCGCCTCATCCACCGAGATGCCTGTGCATTTCGCCGTGGCCAATGATGCAACCGTGTCCGTGCCGCAAGACGGCAGCATGGATTTCACGCTACGTGATAATTTCGACGTGCCTGACCTGTCCACGACCCACGATAGTATCGTGAATGGAAACGGGTATCTCTATCCTGACGGCGCGCGCCCGCTTGCCCCGTTTACAGCGCAACGGATCGACTATTCTCTGGCGCGGCTGTCGCATTACACCGCCACCGCAGCCGAGCATTTTCAAAACCACGTTCTGTTCACCAACTACCAGTTCTACGTCGAGGAATTTGAATCCTATGCGCGCCATGTTCTGGCTGATCCCGACAGTGGTTACACCAGCTTTGTGGGCACGGGAAACGTCGAAATCAGCGACCCCACTACGCCCATGCCCGTGCCCGCAAAACTGCCGCAAATGCCGACGTTTCACCTCAAGCGCAAAGGCGGCGGCGGCATCACGTTGGTCAATATCGGCGTCGGCCCGTCCAACGCCAAAACCGCGACCGATCATATCGCTGTTCTGCGCCCGCACGCATGGCTGATGGTTGGGCATTGCGCCGGACTTCGCAATTCGCAACGGCTGGGTGACTATGTTCTGGCGCATGCCTATTTGCGCGAAGATCATGTGTTGGATGACGACCTGCCCGTCTGGGTGCCGATCCCTGCGCTGGCCGAAATCCAGATCGCGCTGGAAACGGCAGTGGCCAATGTGACCGAGCTTGAAGGCTTCGAGTTGAAGCGGATCATGCGCACCGGCACGGTCGCGACAATCGACAATCGCAACTGGGAACTGCGTGAACATTCAGGCCCTGTGCAACGGCTATCGCAGTCCCGCGCCATCGCATTGGACATGGAAAGTGCGACAATCGCGGCCAACGGCTTCCGGTTTCGGGTGCCCTACGGCACGCTGCTTTGCGTCAGTGACAAACCCTTGCATGGTGAATTGAAGCTGCCCGGCATGGCGTCTGATTTCTACAAAACACAGGTCGCAAGCCACCTGCGGATCGGAATTCAGGCGATGGAAATCTTGCGCGAAATGCCGCTGGAACGGATTCACAGCCGCAAGTTGCGTAGCTTTGAAGAGACAGCTTTCCTCTGATGCGCCTAAAAGAAGCAAAAAAGTGCCATTTTTGGTGTTTTTTCGTTCACTAAACGTTGTGGTGGGACACAAGATACCGTTAACTGTGGCCACATGAGGCCCCATAGGTCGGGCGTAACGATGGAGACCAGAAAATGGCAAAACCGATGACTAAAGCACAACTCGTTGCAGCACTTGCAGACGAAATGGGCACAGACAAGAAAGCCGCAGGCGCAGCACTTGATGCCGTTTGCGGTCTGATCACTCGTGAAGTATCCGGCGGCGGTGCTGTCACACTTCCCGGTGTTGGCAAAATCTATTGCCGCGAACGTCCAGAGCGCATGGTGCGTAACCCTGCCACAGGCGAACAGATCAAAAAAGACGCCGACAAAGTTGTCAAAATGACAATCGCCAAAGCACTGAAAGATTCCGTGAACGACTAAGTTGCCTCACATAGAATTTTAAAAAGGGTCGCCGGTTTGGTGGCCCTTTTTGTTTGCGCACCGTGCAATACCGATTGCGTGCAACATGACTTTCGGCAAGTCTCGCGCAATGGATATGAAAGCAATTTTAATGGGCTTCGCCTTTGCGGCGATGTGGTCTTCGGCGTTTACATCGGCGCGGATTATTGTCGAATTCGCCCCGCCACTGACCGCGCTTGCGCTGCGCTTTTTGGTATCCGGCGCCATTGGTATTTTCATCGCAAAACTGCTGGGTCAAACCATGGCCCTGACGCGGCGACAATGGACCGGTGTCGTGGTTTTCGGCATTTGCCAGAACGCGCTTTATCTGGGCATGAATTTCGTTGCGATGCAGACGATCGAGGCATCGCTTGCGGCCATCATCGCCTCCACGATGCCGCTTTTGGTGGCGCTTGCAGGTTGGCTATTCATGGGCCAGCGGATCAGGGCATTGGGTGTTGCAGGCCTTGTTGCGGGCGTGGTTGGCGTGACCCTGATCATGGGCGCACGGCTTGGCGGCGGGGTTGATCCGTTCGGGCTGATCTTAAGTATCCTCGGGGTGATATCGCTCACCGTGGCGACGCTTGCGGTGCTTGGCGCCAGCTCGGGCGGCAATGTTTTGATGATCGTCGGGCTGCAAATGCTTGTGGGCAGTGCCGTTCTATGGGGGCCCGCGCTCGCCTTCGAGACGCTCGATGTCACTTGGAACTGGCAGTTGATCGTGGCTTTCGGCTACACCACACTGGTGCCGGGCCTGCTTGCGACATGGGTCTGGTTCATGCTGGTCGGACGGATCGGCATGGTCAAGGCATCCACCTTCCACTTTCTCAATCCGTTTCTCGGCGTCGCAATTGCCGCGGTTCTATTGGGCGAAAATCTGGGGCCTTTTGACGTGTTGGGCGTGGCGATCATCGCGGGCGGCATTCTGGCGGTGCAACTGTCCAAACAGCCCGTCACCAGCCGCTAGCAGGCACATCCAATTCACTGGCCAACTGGTCGAGAAAATCGCGCAAAACATTTGCACGGTCCTCCGCCAGCTTGCGCCCGGACAGTGTTTGCATCGTCTCGGGCAGCGCCAGCAATTTGAGCTTGAAATGATCAACAGCATAAGCTTTGTCATTGAGCGGGCGCGATTGCCCGAACGGGTCCAGCCCATGAAACAGCGCGCCACCCATGGCCCCTGTCGTCGCAAAGCAGCGCGCAATCCCGATCGCGCCCAATGCCTCGATGCGGTCGGCGTCCTGCAAAATCTTCGCCTCGCGCGTTTCGGGGCGCACATTGGCGGAAAAACTATGGGCCTCAATCGCATGGCTGGCGGCTTGCACCTGCTCGCTTGTCAAACCCAAACCCGCCAAAACCGGTCGCGCCATTTGCGCCGACAAGCTAGACGCGCGGGCACGATCAGGGTGATCTTTCGGCAAGGTAACCAAATCATGCAAATAAGTCGCGCCCAGCAGAACCGTCATATCGCAGGCCGGTTCGCCGCCGGCAATCACTTGCGCATTGGCCCATACGCGGTCCGTATGAGCCACATCATGCGCCGCATCTGGGCGGCCCACCGCGGCCAGATGCGCCCGCAACGCCCCGCGCAACATCATCCGATCTTGCCCCTAACGCCACCCGTCTGACCACGATCCAGCAGCAGGTGGTCAAGGATGACACAAGCCATCATCGCCTCACCCACAGGCACGGCACGAATACCGACACACGGGTCATGCCGGCCCTTGGTAATCACCTCCATCGGGGTGCCATCCATGCGGATCGACTTGCGCGGGGACAGGATCGAGGAGGTCGGCTTGACCGCAAAACGCACCACCACATCCTGACCCGTGCTGATCCCACCCAGAATACCGCCTGCGTGGTTGCTGGAATAGACCGGCTGCCCATCGGGGCCCATGAAAATTTCGTCGGCATTATCGCGACCGGTCAGTGATGCCGCATTCATGCCCTCGCCAATCTCGACGCCTTTGACCGCATTGATCGACATCATCGCCGCCGCCAAATCCGTGTCTAACTTGGCATAAACTGGCGCGCCGATCCCCGCGGGGACACCGCGCGCAACCACCTCGATAATCGCCCCGACCGAGTTGTGATCGTCCTTGCGCAGCCACGCCAGATACTCATTCCACGCGGCGGCGGCCTCTGCATCAGGGCAAAAGAAATCGTTGCGGTCAATCTCGTCCCAGTCGATCTTGGTGCGGTCAATCTGCTTGGCACCCATCTGGGTCATATACCCCTTGATCTGCACATTGGGCGCAATCGCGGCAATCGCTTGCCTCGCCACACCACCAGCGGCCACCCGCGCGGCGGTTTCACGTGCCGATGACCGCCCGCCGCCGCGATAATCACGCACACCGTATTTCTGGTGATAGGTAATATCGGCATGTCCGGGGCGGAACGTATTGGCAATATCGCCGTAGTCTTTTGATCGCTGATCGGTGTTGCGGATCATCAGCTGAATGGGCGTGCCCGTGGTCACACCGTCAAACACCCCTGACAGAATCTCAACCGCATCCGCCTCTTGGCGCTGGGTGGTATTCTTGTTCAAACCCGGGCGACGCTTGTTCAACCACTGCTGGATCATACCCGCATCAATCGGCACATTTGGCGGACAGCCGTCGATAGTCGCACCCAAGGCAGGCCCGTGGCTTTCGCCCCAAGTGGTGAACCGGAAAAGATGGCCAAATGTGTTCATCGACATGGGAATGCTCCTTTGCATCCCCGATACGGCAAATGCTGCGCTTGGAAAAGCCCGACTGCGACACTGTCTGCGACTTTGTGACCGATTTCCCAGCCACAGCTCACTTGCACTTCCGCCCGTTCCATCCTACCAAAGTCACACCTCGGGGGGCCATTCTGGCTGAGATGCGCAAGCGGACCCGTTGAACCTGAACCGGTTAAGACCGGCGGAGGGAAGGTCCGGCAATCACGCTGTCCCCCATTCCGCCCGTCGCATTTGGAGGATATGATGCAAAAACCAATCATTCTGACAGTTGCTGCGGCCCTTGCTATGGCAACACCTGCCATGGCCCAGACGCCCGTGCTGACTGTTCTTACCTACGATAGTTTCACCAGCGAATGGGGCCCCGGCCCTGCGATCGAGGCCGCCTTTGAAGAGACCTGCGGCTGCGACCTGCAATTTGTGGGCGCAGGCGACGGGGCGGCATTGCTTGCGCGCCTACAGTTGGAAGGGCCACGCACCGACGCCGATATCGTCCTGGGGCTGGATACCAACCTGACGGCAGCAGCCCGCGAAACGGGGCTGTTCGCACCGCATGGTATCACCGCTGATCTGGACCTTCCCGTTGCATGGGATGACACCGATTTCATGCCGTTCGACTGGGGTTATTTTGCCTTTGTCGGCAATGCGGGGGCTGCGGCACCAACGTCATTGCGGGCCTTGGCCGACAGCGACATCAAAATCGTGATCCAGGACCCGCGCTCCTCGACTCCGGGACTTGGGCTTTTGATGTGGGTGCAGGCGGCTTACGGCGACGAAGCCGGCGCACTTTGGGCCGACCTTGCGGATAATATCGTCACCGTGACACCGGGCTGGTCAGAGGCTTACGGGCTATTCCTGGAAGGCGAGGCTGACGCGGTGCTGTCCTACACCACTTCGCCCGCCTACCACCTGATCGCCGAAGACGACGATAGCAAAGTGGCATGGGCCTTTGATGAGGGGCACTACATGCAAGTCGAAGTCGCAGGCAAGGTCGCAGGCACCGATCAACCCGAATTGGCCGATCAATTCATGGCCTTCATGGTGTCGGATGGGTTCCAGTCAATCATCCCGACGACAAACTGGATGTATCCCGCCGTGACACCTTCGGGTGGTTTGCCCGACGGGTTCGATACCCTGATCACGCCGGCAAAATCGCTGCTGTTTTCACCTCAAGAGGCGCTGGCGATCCGGGCGTCCGCTCTCGACGCATGGCGCACAGCACTTTCACAATAAAAACGCGCTGGCCCAGTGGTATCGCCGCTGGGCTGGTGTTGGTTTTGACATTCGGCACGCTTGGGGCCGTGATTTTGCGTGCCGATTTCATGGCCGGATTGGGGGCGGCTGATTGGGCTGCGGTGCGGTTTACCGTGACCCAAGCGTTTGTTTCCGCCGCGCTTAGCTGTATCCTGGCGATCCCTGTGGCGCGGGCTCTGTCGCGGCGTGCATTTCGCGGACGATCGGTGTTGATCACGTTGCTTGGCGCGCCGTTTCTGTTGCCCGTTGTGGTGGCCGTATTCGGCATTCTGGCGGTCTTCGGGCGGGGCGGAATATTGAACAGCACGCTGGCGTGGGCGGGGCTGCCACAGGTCAGCATCTACGGCTTTCAAGGGGTTATCTTGGGCCATGTGTTTTTCAACCTGCCACTGGTCACGCGATTGATCTTGCAAGGATGGCTTGCGATCCCGTCAGAGAGGTTCCGGCTCGCGGCTAGCCTTGATGGCTGCGTCAGCCAACTGCTTGAGCGACCGATGCTGCGCAGCGTGCTCCCCGGCGCATTTCTCGTGGTTTTCCTGATTTCCCTGACCAGCTTTGCCGTGGCGCTGACGCTCGGCGGCGGGCCGCGTGCGACAACTGTTGAACTGGCAATCTATCAAGCCTTGCGGTTTGATTTCGACCTCGGGCGCGCGGCCATGCTGGCGCTTGTGCAATTTGGCCTTTGCGTCGGTGCAGGCGCTTTTGTTTGGCGCTTTGGCACTGCAAATGCCTTTGGTATCGGGCTGGACCGGCGCATAGAGCGCTGGGACGGACACGGTTGGCTGGACGGTATATGCATCGGCTTGGCCACACTGTTTCTGATCCTACCGCTTGGCATGGTGGTGCTGCGCGGGCTGCCCGGGCTGCTTGATCTCCCCGCAGACATCTGGTGGGCGGCGGGGCGGTCCTTGCTGGTGGCAACGGCGTCTGCGACACTTTGCATGGCGCTGGCTTTGGCGCTGTCGCTGCGCGGTGGGGCGCTGGTTGCCATTGTCGGTGTCTTGCCGCTTGCGGCGTCCTCACTCGTGATCGGCACAGGTCTGTTCTTGATTATCTATCCTGTCATGAACCCGACCAAACTGGCGCTTTTGGTGACAACACTGACAAACGCCACTTTGGCGCTTCCTTTTGTGCTGCGGGCCATTGGACCGTCGGTAGATGCGGTCAATGCAGACTTTGGGCGACTTGGTGCAACTCTGGGCCTTAGCCCAGTGGTCTGGACCCGACACATCATGTTGCCGCGACTCCGGCGCCCCATCGGGTTTGGGGCCGGGTTGGCCGCGGCGCTTTCTATGGGGGACTTGGGGGTGATCACTCTTTTTGCAGGCGAGGGCGGGGAAACCTTACCACTTGCGATGTATCGCCTTATGGGGGCCTATAAAATGGAGGCCGCTGCCAGTGCGGCGCTTGTCCTGCTGGGGCTCAGTCTGGCGCTCTTCTGGATATGCGACCAAGGAGGACGAACCAATGTTGACCTTTGAAAACCTGACGTTGAAACAGGGTGACTTTGCGCTGCGCGGCGATCTGTCGATTCCGCTTGGGCAAATCACCGCGTTAATGGGGCCGTCGGGGGCGGGGAAATCCACCTTTTTGGCTGCAATCGCCGGATTCTTTGCCCCAGAGTCAGGGGGCATCGACTTTGACGGACACCACATCCAAGATCTCGCGCCCGCACAGCGCCCGGTAAGTATTCTGTTTCAGGACAATAACCTTTTCCCTCACCTGTCGGTGTCACAAAACGTCGGGCTGGGCCTGCGCCCCGTCGTTAAATTAACAGCGGCAGAGCAACAGAAAGTTGCAAGGGTTTTAGCGGATGTGGGGCTTTCGGGGCTGGGCGATCGAAAGCCCTCGGCGCTCTCGGGCGGACAACAAAGTCGGGCGGCTTTGGCACGGGTTTTGATCGCGGCCCGTCCGATTGTTCTTTTGGATGAACCCTTTGCGGCACTTGGGCCGGGGTTGAAAGACGAGATGCTCGACTTGGTAAAGGCGCAGTTAAACACACGCACGGTGATCATGGTGACACATGATCCCGCCGATGCAAAACGGATCGCGGACGCCGTGTGTCTGGTGGCCGACGGAACCGTATCGAAGCCCACCGTCACTGCTGATATTTTTGCAAATCCACCGCAGGCCCTGCGGGATTATCTTGGGCAGATGGGTTAAAGCCCATCCTACTCCGGTCACAAAAAAAGGCCCGCCAGAATGACAGGCCTTTTTGATAATAACAGCGGCCTAGTCTTCTTTTTTACGCTTATGCGGCGCCCACAAACGCTTGTTTGTCAGATACAACAGAACCGACAAAAGCGTCAGGAACAGAACACCCGTCAAACCGGCTTGCTTGCGCGCCATCAACTTGGGCTCTGCGGTCCAGGTCAAAAAGGCAGCCACGTCTTCTGCCTCCGATTTCAGATCATTCGGGCTGCCATCGTCAAAATCGACATCCTCGCCATAAAGCGGCTGACTCATTGCGATCCAGGACCCGGGAACGAGGTATTCCCCGTCCTCGGAAATACAGTCTTCCGGATAACCACCGTTTGGAAATGCAATATTATAATTTCCTGCGAAATCTTCTGGCGCACATTCCGGGGTCTCTTCGAAACCTGCGATCAGCGATGCGATATATTCAGGGCCTCCCATGCCTTTGAACAATTGGTTCAAGCCGGTGCCATATGGGCCGTGAAAGCCAGCGCGCGCCTTTGCCATCAATGACAAATCAGGTATTTCGGAGCTGGCAGATCCGGGGAATTTGTCCGCCGGTGTTGCAGGGCGGTAGTCACCCGCTCCATCGTCCAACGATTGGTCATAGACCTCAAACTGTTCGGCATAGGCCCGCATCTGTTCTTCGGGAAGCGCAGGGCCACCCTCATCCGACAAGTTACGGAACGAGACCAGCGACAGACCATGACATGCGGCGCATGATTGGGTGTAGATTTTCAGGCCGCGTTGCAGCTGGTTTTGATCAAAGGCTCCAAACGGCCCCTCGAACGTGAAATCGTAGTCTTCAATCTCGGCTTCGATCTCGGCAAATGCAGTTGTGGCCGTAACGGCCAAAACAGCAGCAAGTGTGAGTTTACGGATCATCAGTCCTGGTCCTTTCTCACTCGGCCGGAGTGGTGGCAGTGCCACCATCTTTTGGGCCGTAGTGTGCATTAAAATCATCTTCAATTGTCGCAGGAGGGGTCAGCGGTTTTTCGATCACACCCAAGAGCGGCAGGATGATCAGGAAATATGCAAACCAATACGCCGAAGCAATCAGTGAAATCCAGTCGTAGGGGAAATATGTAGGGCGGGCACCAACCCACATCAGCACAACAAAATCTACGACCAATAGGGCAAACCACCACTTGAACATCGGGCGGAACCGGCCCGAGCGCACCGACGAGGTATCAAGCCACGGCGCCAGTGCCATCACAACAATCGCACCAAACATCGCAATAACACCAAAGAACTTTGCATCAATGATACCAAAGCTAAGGAAGTTCACGATTTGCACGACCCAGACATCGGCCGTAAAGGCACGCAAGATTGCGTAGAATGGCAGGAAATACCACTCTGGCACAATCTCGGCAGGCGTCACCAATGGGTTCGCAGGGACATAGTTGACCGGATCACCAAGATAGTTGGGCATGAAACCGACAACCGCCATGAAGATCGTCAGAATAACCGCCAGCGCGAACAGATCCTTGATCACAAAGTAAGGCCAGAAAGGCAGTGTATCTTTCTTGGCTTCATCAACACTGCCGCGACGCACCTCAACACCGGTCGGGTTGTTGTTGCCTGTGTGGTGGAACGCCCAGATGTGAACAATCACAAGTCCGGCAATGATAAACGGCAACAGATAGTGCAACGAGAAGAAACGGTTGAGCGCCGGTTGACCAACTGCGCTCGCGCCCAAAATCCATGTTTGCAGCGTTTCACCGACGAACGGAATCGCACCGAACAGGCTTGTGATAACAGCCGTGCCGTGGAACGACATTTGACCCCAGGGCAAAACGTAACCCATGAAGCCCGCGCTCATCATCAATAGATAAATAAGCATCCCGATGATCCATGTGATCTCTCGTGGGGCTTTGTAAGATCCGTAATACAACCCGCGGAATATGTGCACATAGACCGCAAAGAAGAACAATGATGCGCCATTCATGTGGAAATAACGGATCATCATGCCGCCATTCACATCACGCATAATCCGCTCGACAGACTTGAATGCCAAATCAACCTGCGGTGTGTAATGCATCGCAAGCACAACGCCGGTGACGATTTGCAAGACCAGCGCGAAGGCCAGCACAATGCCCCAAATCCACATCCAGTTCAGGTTTTTCGGGGTGGGGGCCGTCAGCGTGGTATAAAGCAGGCTGATGATCGGAAGGCGCGACTCGATACCTTTGGTAAGGTTCGACTTCGGCTCATAATGGTCGTGGGGAATACCAGACATATACTGCTCTCCTTAACCCAGTTGAATTGTCGTTTCGTCGATGAACGACGTAACAGGAATATCAAGGTTGCGTGGCGCAGGACCTTTGCGAATACGACCAGCGGTGTCGTAGTGCGAGCCGTGACAAGGACAGAACCAGCCGCCAAAATCGCCAGCTTCGCCCAAAGGCACACAGCCAAGGTGCGTGCAAATACCAATCTGCACCAACCAAACGCCGTCTTCCGACATTGCACGGTTTGCATCTGACGCATCTGCACCGACAGGCGCATTCGGGTTTTCAGAGGCTTGATCTGGCAAATCTGCCAGAGGTGTCTCGCGGGCTGCGGTAATCTCTTCTTCCGTGCGGGCACGGATAAAGACGGGTTTACCTTGCCACAGCACGGTCAGCTGGGTGCCGACGTCAACCTGACTGATATCAACGCGAATTGATGACAGCGCAAGAACGTCCGCGGAGGGATTCATTTGGTTGATAAGCGGCCAGACAGCCGCGCCAGTAACCACAGCACCCGCACCTGCGGTTGCATAGTAGATAAAGTCGCGGCGTGTGCCTTGATGGTCGTCTGCATGTGACACGAGGTGCATCTCCGATGTTTGGGGCCCGTCGGCCCGCACGAAATATCAAATAGTGGTAAACACTACTCATTGCGGCGTTGTTTAGCCCCCAAAACGGCATCCGTCCAGCGGACAATAGGGCGCAGGTATCATAAGACTACACACATGCACAAAAAGGACAAACAGATGATGAACGAAAACTGCCATTGCGGGGCGGTTAAATGCAGCAATGCAAGCCTGCCTGCGCAACTGGCCGATTGCAATTTTAGCCCATGGCGCAGGCTGCGGCCGCTTTGGGCGGATGGGCCTGACGGCGTGATCACCATATGACGCGGCGAGGGACGCAACTTCGTTGCAGTGCTGCCGAATTTGCGCTTGCACGACGCATTGGCTAAGCGGAAGAGCTTGGGTTCCGCAAAACATGGCGGTGAATATGGCACTTTGCGATGCAGCCGCAATTCGCCAAATTCCCGTGCGGCGCTTTGACGGGGCTGACACCTGGACGTTTCTGGATTAACCTTGTGGTTATGGGTGCTTGTCATGATCCGTCAACAGGCATATCTATGAATCGCTACCATGATTGAAAGTCACAAACGATGCTGCATAACGCCAAAGGTCTGATCGCTGCTTTAAGCCTTTTCCCACTGGGTGTGGCTGCGCAAACGGAAATCGAACTTAGCTTCTATGGCGGCGCACAAAACGCGCCTGGTTCTGTCGTGACCGTGACCGGCGATTCGGTGATTCCCGGTGATGAATTCCAGATGAACTGGGTCGGCAAATCTTTCTCCGCACCGCCTTATTACGGATTCCGGGCGACAGTTTGGAAAACACCATCTTTCGGCTATGGCCTCGATTTCGCGCATAACAAAATCTATCCTAAAGACGGGGATCTCCCTGCGGGCTATGATGCTCTTGAATTCACCGATGGTCTGAACACCCTGACCGTAAACGCCTACCGGCGCTGGAAAAACGCGCTGGGCGATGTCACGCCCTATGTCGGTGGCGGTCTGGGCATCTCAATTCCATACGTGGAAGTTGCCTATGGCAGCAGCGAAACCTTTGGCTACCAAGTGACCGGACCCGCAGCAACATGGATCGCCGGCGCCAGCTATCCAATCAGCGACCGCTGGTCGGTGTTTGGCGAGTATAAAGGCACATATACCCAAAACATCGCCGACCTGGACACTGGCGGTACATTGAAGACCGACGTTGTGACCAATGCGGTCAACGTCGGGCTTAGCTTCAAATTCTAAGCCCCGATAATGGGTTGAAACCCATCCTACGGCTTGGTGGCGACCATACTGTCGCGCGCGGAAAATGCGGTGAACCACGCGGCCAGCGCGTCGTTACCGTTGCGCCAGGCGCGGGCATCGTGGCGCAAGTCTAGATACCCCAGCGCACAGGCCACGCCGATCTGCCCCATATCGATCGGCCCCGCCAGATGGCTCATCCAGCGTCCATTAATCACCGCCACCGCGCGGCTGACTTTGTCCCAATGCGCGTCCATCCAGACGTCATATTGTTTGTCGATGGGACGCAAGCGTGCCTCGTAAGTGATGCCAACAGCCGAATCCATGATCCCGTCGGCCAGCGCCTCCAGCGTCAGAACGTCCCAAATGCGTGCCTGCGGATACAGCCCCGCACCCGCATGATCATCAAGAAACCTCGTGATGACCCGACTGTCAAAAATCGACGGAGCCTGTGTGCGCACCAGCGCAGGAATGCGCCCCGCCGGATTTGCCGCAATCACCGTTGGATCACTGGCCAATGCGTTGGTGGTCACTTCCACCTCTTGCACCGCATCCTTCAAACCCGCTTCACGGATCAAAACGCGCACTTTGCGCACATAGGGCGACGCCGGAGACATCAACAGTTTCATCGTGCAAATCCTTATCTGACGCCTAGAACAAGACGCCATCCTCGCCCTCTTGCCAAGGGGGATACTTTGCCATGATGGCGGCAAATGCGTCTGACTGGGTAAATGCGGTCAGCCAGCGTTGCACATTGTTCCAGTCTTGCGCATCAAACCACGCACGATCCGTATTCGCAAACTGACGCACAAATGGCAAAATCGCCATGTCTGCAAGCGATTGCGTCCCATACACCCAATCTTGCCCTGCGAGCATCCCGTCCAGTTGCCATAAAAAACCGGCACCTCTCGCCTGCGCAACCTCTCTTGTCCCAAGGTCGTGGCGGACATGATATTTGTAACGGTCCAACGCCGCCTTGAAGGGACCGTCAGCAAGCGCAATCAATGCATAGCCCGCATCAGGCATCCCGAGCCAACCCTGCGGATCGTTTTGCGCAAGCGCCCAACGCATCACATCAAAACTTTCGTCAATCACACCGTCAGGCGCTTCAAGCACAGGCACGGTCCCCTTTGGCGATGCGGCTAGCATGGCTGCGGGTTTGTTGCGCAACATGACTTCTCGCAGTTCGACCTGCACGCCACTTGCCTTGATCGCCAACCTTGCGCGCATGGCGTAGGGGCAGCGTCTGAATGACCAAAGGATGGGTGTTTGTGGCAAGTTTCGGACCCTCCGGCGCGAGTATTTCAGGAAAAAGCGAGGAGTTGACCACCACGAATACCCGCGATTGTTGCAGCTACGATCCGGCTTTCGGGTTGGTCGGTCTCAAAGCAAACTTCGGTGAATTGCTCGGTCCGCCCCATGCGGGGATTTTCCATCAAAACCTGATGCGTTTTACCGATCTGCGCGGTCAGATGGGCCGTGACTTGGCGCTCACCGGCAAAGCGCAATCTGGCCGCACGCTCCTTGATCAGCCCTCCATTCACAGCGGGCATTCTGGCGGCAGGTGTGCCGATCCTTGCGGAATAGGGAAAAACGTGCAGCCACGTCAGATCACAGTCCTCGACCAACGCCAGCGAGTTTTGAAACATCGCCTCGGTCTCGGTCGGAAAGCCCGCAATGATGTCGGCACCATAGGTCATATCGGGGCGCAGCTTGCTGGCCTCTTCGCAAAACTTGATCGCGTCATCGCGCAAATGCCGGCGCTTCATACGCTTGAGGATCATGTCATCGCCATGCTGCAACGACAGGTGCAAATGCGGCATCAGGCGCGGCTCTGTCGCAATCGCACACATCAGGTTTTCGTCGACCTCGATACTGTCAATTGAACTGATCCGCAGGCGGGGCAGGCCCGGGATCAGCCGCAAGATACGCATCACCAAATCGCCCAGTTTTGGCGCGGCAGGCAAATCAGCCCCCCAGGACGTCAAGTCAACACCGGTCAGAACAACCTCTTGATAGCCCTTGTCGACCAACCGCTTGATCTGGTCGACGACAACCCCCGCAGGCACCGACCGCGAATTGCCGCGCCCGTAAGGAATGATACAAAACGTGCAGCGGTGATCACAGCCATTTTGAACCTGCACATAGGCGCGGCTGCGTGTGCCAAACCCGTCAATCAAATGACCCGCGGTCTCGGTCACCGACATGATATCATCCACTTGCACGGGCTCTGTCTGACCAATCAGATCAGGGGCAAGCCCCGCCCAAGTCGCCGGGTTCATCTTTTCGGTATTGCCCAGGACAACATTCACCTCGGGCATGTCCGAAAACGTCTTGGGCTCTGTCTGTGCCGCACATCCTGTCACGATGATCTGCGCCTCAGGATTGGCGCGGCGCTGCTTGCGGATGTCTTGCTTGGCCTTGCGCACGGCCTCTGCTGTTACCGCACAGGTGTTCACGATAATCGCGTTTTGCACGCCCGCTGCACCGGCCAGTTCCTTCATCGCCTCGGTCTCATAGGCATTCAACCGACACCCGTGGTTGGAGAAAATCGGCGATCTCATAGCGTCCACTTGCCGTCAAACACATGGGCCGTGCCACCCGTCATCCAAACACCACCCTCGCGCCAGTCAATCATCAGGGTGCCACCATCCAGATCAATACGCACCTTGCGCCCCGTGATGCCACGACGTGCGGCTGCAACAGCTGTGGCACAAGACGATGATCCAGAGGCAAGCGTGACGCCCACGCCCCGCTCCCAAACGCGCATACGCAGGTGGTCAGGGGCAACAACAGAGGCAAACTGCACATTGGTGCGTTGCGGAAAAAGCGGATGATGCTCAATCTCGGCACCGCGGGTGGCCAGATCGACTGCCTCGGCGTCATCCACGAAAAACGTGCAATGCGGATTGCCCATGCCCGTGGCCACAGGATTGCCCTCGATCGGCAGTGACAGCGTATCCATCTGATAGGCCAAAGGCACCTCGGTCCAATCCAGCTGTGGCTGACCCATATTCACCGACACCAGCCCGTCATCCGCATCCACCGCATAAAGCGTGCCGCGATCGGTGGTGATCGTCAGGGCATCAACGCCGCTTTCATCCATCAGATACCGCGCCACACAGCGGGTCGCATTGCCACAGGCGGCAGACTGCGATCCATCCGCATTCCAGAACGTCAAATGCACATCGGCACCCCGCGCGTTTGACAAAACCGCCAATTGATCAAAACCAACGCCGCGATGACGGTCCGCCATGGCAATCGCGACTTGCGAATCGACGCGCGGCACAATCCCTCTCTCGTCCACAACAACAAAGTCGTTTCCAAGGCCGTGCATTTTCATAAACGGTAAATATGGTTGGTTTTTTCGGGTCATAAGCGGGCATATAGACCCTCACTTGAAATGAATCCAGTGGCAGACGCATTTGTGGGTTGACCACAGCGCGTGGCTTTTCTAGATAGCCGCCTAGTGGGCCGGTAGCTCAGTTGGTAGAGCAACTGACTTTTAATCAGTAGGTCTCGGGTTCGGATCCCGACCGGCTCACCATTTTCGTTTTATTGTTAGTGGGATCAGTCAGACCTTTTGGACTCTGGCGTCACGATTCTGTCCTTTTCAGTCAGAGCTTTTGTCCTTTGGGCATTTTTTCTAAGCGACGGGAGGCGGCCAATTTTCATTGGATGACAGGTGTGCCGACCTGGAAAATCAACGTGCAAATTGGCCTGAGTCGCTTTTATCGCAAGCGGTGCACGCACCCTACCTTCCTTGTGAGCCATTGATCTGAGTTGCGTCCCTGACGGAAGGATTGTATGCGGCGGTTCCAGCCCATTGATTTGATGTGTTCCTGACGCGT
>TARA_R110002167_G_scaffold305579_1_pt1 | contig 223242 bp, 193 predicted proteins | sample TARA_R110002167 | Tara Oceans TARA_R110002167 (sample SAMEA4398238) | marine metagenome | biome: Polar Biome; feature: [MES] marine water layer (ENVO:01000295) within the mesopelagic zone...; material: water (ENVO:00002006), including particulate matter (ENVO:01000060) such... | reverse complement strand
TGGCGGGTTTCAAAGTACTTTATGCTTCGTTAGATGTTTTCAAAATAGAATCACTATTCGCTTCAATCATCTGCCTTGCCTACAGCACTTTGAACTCCCGCTGAAAGATCGCATATTTAATAGGATTGGTATTACACAGTATGGTCGATATTTTTGAGATTGGATCTGCGCAAATTGTCATAGGTTTGTGATATTGTTAGCCGCAATTAGGTTTGAGTCGGATAATGTGCATCATGCTGACAAATAAAAAAGTATTACTCGGAATTGGTGGCGGTATTGCCGCATATAAAAGTGCGGACTTAATCCGTCGATTAAAAGAGCGTGGCGCAGACGTGCGTGTCATCATGACTCAGAGCGCAATGGAGTTTATCACTCCATTAACCATACAAGCGCTTTCAGGCCATCCTGTAGCCTCTGATTTGCTCGATCCCGCAGCAGAGGCTGCTATGGGTCATATCGAACTTGCTCGTTGGGCTGATGTTGTATTGCTTGCACCTGCTACGGCAAATTTAATTGCACGTATTAATGCCGGCATGGCAGATGACTTATTAACAACAACCTGTTTAGCGACCAGTGCTCCCGTCATTGTCTGCCCTGCAATGAACCAGCAAATGTACCAAAATATCGCTACCCAAGAAAACATGGCTAATTTAGCCCGTAAAGATTTTACCATTTGGCAACCCGCCTCAGGTAATCAAGCATGCGGTGAAGTCGGCCCTGGCAGAATGCAAGAACCCGTCGTTATGGCAGAACAACTGATACAATTTTTTGGCCCTAAAATATTACAAGGCCATCAGCTGCTCATTACTGCAGGGCCAACGCGTGAAGCAATTGACCCCGTTCGCTATATATCTAATCACAGCTCAGGAAAAATGGGTTTCTCTTTAGCCCAAGCAGCCGCAGAAATGGGCGCAACCGTCACATTAATCTCAGGTCCGGTTAATCTAGCCACACCAGCAGGTGTCACACGTATTGATGTGAGCTCAGCACAACAAATGCTTGATGCAGTGATGGGACAGGTTGAACAACATAATATTTTTATTGGCTGCGCCGCAGTAGCCGATTATCGAATAGCTGATGTCGCGGATCAAAAAATCAAAAAATCGGCTGAACAAATGCAACTTGCGCTAGTGCGGAATCCTGATATCTTAGCCACGGTAGCTCAGCACGCGACTCGTCCATTCACAGTAGGTTTTGCAGCAGAAACCAACGATGTAGAGCAATACGCCCGAGGCAAACTGCAACGCAAAAAGCTTGATATGATTGCCGCCAATGATGTCTCTATTCAAGGCTTAGGCTTTAATGCCGATAGCAATGCACTACAGGTATTTTGGCAAGACGGCAGCCAACAACTGCCCGCCACAGACAAACTGACACTGGCGCGCCAATTACTTACATTGATAGAACAACAATTAAAAAAATCATGAAAACACCCATTGAACTAAAAATTATCGACTCACGCATCGGCAATGAATTTCCTTTGCCAGCTTATGCGACACCCGGTAGCGCAGGCATGGATTTACGTGCAATGATCGACACCGCGATGGTCATTGAGCCAAGTCAAACCGTATTAATTCCAACAGGTATCGCCATTCATGTGGCAGACCCAAGCCTTGCAGCGGTGATTTTACCGCGCTCAGGCATGGGTCATAAACATGGCATTGTTTTGGGTAATTTAGTGGGCTTAATTGACTCCGATTACCAAGGACAGTTAATGGTGTCATGTTGGAACAGAAGTGATAAACCATTCACACTCGAAATAGGCGATCGATTAGCACAATTGATGTTTGTACCCGTTATACAGGCAACATTTGCCGTAGTGGATGAGTTTAATAGCTCAGATCGTGGAGAAGGCGGCTTTGGTCATTCAGGCACCAAATAACCTTTTCAAGTAGTCACTGAGCCAAGGAACAGATAATGGCTGAAAGCCCTAAAATAAATCGTCGTGAGCATATTTTACAATGCTTGGCGCAAATGCTCGAAACCAGCCCAGGTCAACGTATAACAACAGCAAAGCTCGCCGCCGAAGTTGGCGTGTCAGAAGCCGCACTGTATAGGCACTTCCCCAGTAAAGCGCGGATGTTTGAAGGCTTAATCGAATTTATTGAAGATGCGATTTTATCACGCTTAAACATCATCATGGACGAAGAAAAAGACACCATGACCCGCTGCCAGTTGGTACTACACCTGCTATTAGTATTTTCTGAACGTAATCCAGGTATTTCAAGGGTACTTAATGGTGATGCTCTGCTAGGTGAAAATGAACGTCTACGCAGTAGGATCGACGTGCTATTTGCCAAAATAGAAACACACATCAAACAAATTCTACGTGAAAAAACTTTGCGTGAAGGAGTAGGCTTTAATATCGATGAAGCCATTCTCGCCAACTTGCTGTTAGCCTTTGCAGAAGGACGTATTTCACAGTTTGTCCGCAGTGAGTTTAAACAAAAGCCAACACAACACTTTGATGAACAGTGGACGTTTATTCAACAGCAATTGCTAAGAAGTTAATATCGCATAAATAAAGGATGCTAGTTCGGTCCTTTTGCTGCCAATGCTACTTACTCTTCCTTTACCCTTAAACCGTATCAGATCGAATATTTATACCACATAAAAACGAAGTAAGAACGAACGATTAAACAAGGATGTCTCATGATTTTCATCAAATACCTAACCATTATGTTACTTGTCTGTGGTGGCCTATTCACCCATGCATTTGCAGCAGAAAGCCTTTCTACTGCACGACTATTTAGCCGAGGGGCTGAATTTAGCAATGTAAAAATATCTCCAACAGGCGATTATATTAGTGCAATAACCAAACATAATGGTAAAGACAAGCTACTAATATTAAATGCAAAAACAAAACAAATACATCATGCGATATTTTTCCCTAGCAATGCCCAAGTGGGTGATTACGCTTGGGTAAATAATGAACGAATCGTCTTGCAAAAAGAATACTTAAAAGGTTGGAGTGACGTACCGCTGTATTATGGTGAGCTAATGGCTGTTAATGCCGATGGGTCAAGAGCAACTTACCTTTTTGGTTTTAATAGCGGCGAGCAACAAACTGGTTCACATCTGAAGAAAAATACCCCCATAAGAGCAACGGCATTTATTTTAGATCCCCTTCCCGATGACGACCGCTATATGCTCGTCAATGCAATCCCATGGAATGAGTCTAATTCTTTAAACTATGAATTATCACAAACTGTATACCGTGTAGATTTATACAAAGGGTTCCGCAGAAAAGTCACCACTTCGCCTATAGGTTACTCTCGATTTCTAACCGATCACGATGGTGAAATACGCTTTGTTGCAGGCGAAGACGAAAACAACATAACAAAAGTATTTTATCGTCAAGACCGCGAATGGCTTAACACCGATAACCTCAAACTCAATTTGGATGATTTCTACCCAATATCTTTTGCCGAAAATAAAAATAGTATTTATGCAGCGGCTCGGGTAAAAGGCGAAACCTTAGGGATTTATGAAATCAATCTAGAAACAGGTGAAAAAACGCAAATTATTAAAGATGACAAAAGTGATCCCAGTAATTACTGGATAAACCAAGCTACCAAAAAACTCTATGCAGTTGAATTTGAAAATGGTTATCCGTCTTACGCTTTCGTCAATCCAGAAGACAGTCATTCAAAATTGCTAAAGCAGTTGCTCGCATCATTACCTGGCCATCAAGTTCGTATTGTTAGCGAAACTCGTCATTCAGAAAAACTCATCGTGGTGGCATTTAACGATCGAAATCCTGGTGATTATTATATATTTGACACCAAGGCGCTCACACTCCAACACTTAGCCTCTGCCAAGAAATGGCTCGACCCAGCACAAATGTCAGAAGTGAAGCCAATTAGCTTTACCAGCCGAGACGGTAAAATAATTAGCGGTTATTTAACATTACCTTATGGTAAAGAAGCGAAAAACCTCCCTCTTGTAGTCAATCCCCATGGTGGTCCACATGGAATAAGAGATGAATGGGGGTTTAATACTCAAAACCAAATGCTAGCAAATCAAGGGATGGCAGTATTACAAGTCAATTTCCGTGGTTCAGGTGGTTTTGGACAAAATTTTGAACAAGCTGGATTCCAAAAATGGGGTTCAGAAGTACAATATGACATTCTCGACGCCACTCATTACGTCATTGATCAAGGTTATGTAGATAAAAACCGCATCTGTATTTCTGGTGGTAGTTTTGGTGGCTATAGTGCATTGCAAAGCGCAATACTTGAACCCGATCTGTTCAAATGCGCTATCGGTTTTGCAGGGATTTATAATTTAGAACTGATGTTCGATGAAGGAGATATTGCAAATAGTGCTTCGGGTACTAGTTACCTTAAAAATGTTTTAGGTCAAAATAGTGAAGTACTAAGAGCTATGTCTCCCTCAGAAAATGTAGATAAGCTTAAAGCAAATTTGCTTCTAGTACATGGCGGTGACGATGAACGAGCGCCCATTGAACAACTAGAATCATTAGAAAAAGCCCTTAAAGCACGTGATTATCCCTATGAAAAACTGGTGATGGATGATGAAGGCCATGGTTTCTACAATGATGACAATCGTGCCCAATATTATGAGAAAATGCTTCTATTCCTTAAAAAGAACCTAAACATTAAATCGTAATGAGCTAATAAGCATTATATCAACAGGCCGATACCCGGCAAACGGGGTCGGCTTTTTTGTACCTGCATTATGCTTCTAAGCAAATTCTACCGCGCAAAGAGGCCAAGAAAAAAGGTATTAACATCAATTAAAAGTCGTAATATATGTTCATATTCCACCTCATCTCAATGAATAAATAGTGAGTACGTATTGCTCCGACCACTTGAATTAAATACAATAACGTTACATTTTTAACATTAATTACACGGACTGTATTTATGCTGCGCATTTTATACCTCACATGTTGTTTGCTCGTTCTATTTACCACCCACACTTTTGCGGCTCCTCAAATTAAAGACTTCAGTGCCGATTCAGAGTTTTCTGAAGTCAAAATATCTCCCGATGGTGAGCACCTCGCGGTTATTCTCATTGAAGATGAAAAGCGCACCTTGCTCATCCTCAACCTTGAATCCATGAAGCCGACTTACGCGGTCAAATTCAATGGTGATGAAGAAGTGGGCCGCTATTATTGGGTCAATGACGAGCGGATTGTATTACAAAAACTCTATAAGCATGCCCAGCGTGAAGTGTCAGATTATTATGGTGAGTTACTCGCTGTAAATTATGATGGCAGCAAATCTAAATATCTGTTTGGTTATAATGGCGGCGGCTCGACAGGAACGAGTATTTCAAATAATGAAGCTATCCGCGCAAGTGCATTTGTTTTAGATACTTTAAAAGATGATGACAAATACATTTACGTTATGGCCTATCCTTGGAATGGGATGAACTACGCATATACCCTTGTATATCGCGTTAACGTCTACTCAGGTAAACGCAAACGCCTTACCACTTCACCTATCGCAAATGCAGGTTTCCTTGTTGATAATAAAGAAGACGTTCGCTTTAGCTTTGCAAGAGATAAGAAAAACGATGATCAACTGTTCTACTATGAGAATGGTGAATGGGTTGATGCAGAAAGAATTAAAGGCGGACTAACCGATTTCTACCCTATTTCGTTCACCGAAGACAACAAATCAATTTATGCTATCGCCAATGGTGAAGGCGCTACTCGCGCTATTTACGAAGTCGAATTAGCAACGGCTAAACATAAAAAAATCATCCAACATGATGTTGTCGATCCATTCATGACATGGGTAAGTGACCAAACAAATACCCTCTACGCAGTAGAGTTTGAAAATGGTTATCCTGAGTATCGCTTTGTCGATACTGAAAGTGCTAAAGCCAAAGCATTACAACAGCTAATGACTGCTATTCCAGATCATCGTATTCGTATTGTCAGTGAAACCATCGACGGCAATACACTTATCGTTGTTGCAATGAATGACAAAAACTCTGGTGACTACTATTTATTTGACCGTAAAAAGCTCAAATTAAAATTCTTGTTTGCTGAAAATGCTGCGCTAGATCCTAGTGAAATGTCAGAAGTGCGTCCAATCAGTTTTACTAACCGTGATGGCGTCACTATTCATGGCTATTTAACCCTACCTAGCGGCCTTAAAGAGCATAAAAATATGCCTCTCGTGGTTAATCCACATGGTGGACCACATGGCCCGCGCGACTTATGGGTATTTAACCCAGAAAACCAACTATTAGCGCAAAATGGCATCGCCGTGTTACAAGTTAACTTCCGTGGTTCTGGTGGATATGGTAAAGCGTTTGAAGAGTCTGGTTACCTCGCTTGGGGCAGCAAAATTCAATACGATATTATCGACGCAACTCAATATGTCATCGATCAAGGTTATGCCGACAAAGATAGAGTGTGTATTTCTGGTGGCAGCTTTGGCGGATACTCAGCATTGATGAGCCCGATGTTAGCGCCAGACATGTTTAAATGTGCCGTTGGTGTTGCCGGTGTTTATGATTTAGAGCAAATGTATAAAACGGGCGATGTACCAGACTCTTATGGTGGTGAGGCATACTTAAAAGACGTATTGGGTACAGATACCCAACAACTACGTGCGATGTCACCAACACATAACGTCAACAAACTTAAATCTAAAGTGCTATTAATTCATGGCGAAGAAGACGAACGCGCGCCAATCGAACAGTTTGAAGCAATGGAAAAAGCCTTAGAACAAGCTAACTATCCATTTCAGAAAGAGATTTGGAGAAAAGAAGGTCATGGCTTCTTTAATGCCGAAAACCGTACAAAATATTATGAAATCATGCTTAAGTTCATCAAAGAGAACTTAAATGTAAAGTAGATATCGCTTAAGCGTATAACAACCAAAAGCCGATACCCGACTAACGGGGTCGGCTTTTTTGTTACCTACAGTATTAATTTACAGCAAATCGCGCTATTCTCCTTTTCCCCTACGGGGCAGCAAAGTGGGTGTTAATCTACACTCATACAAACAGTGATATCGAGTCGTTGGAGGATATATGGCACTCAGTGAAGCCGCAATAAAAGTACAAGCAGCGCTAAAAGACCGTGGGTTAGAAACCCCAATGCTGCCAAAAACTTCCACGCCTGAAGAACGTAAAGTCAAAATTGAACACCATATGCGTGAAATCTTGACCTTAATGTCACTCGACCTAACCGACGACAGCTTAGTTGATACTCCTCGTCGTATCGCAAAAATGTATGTCGACGAAATATTCTCTGGGCTTGATTACGAAAACTTCCCTAAGATCACGGTTATCGAAAACAAAATGGGTGTTGATGAAATGGTGCGTGTACAAGACATCAGTCTTACCAGCACCTGCGAACACCATTTAGTGACCATAGATGGCTTCGCAACGGTGGCCTATTTGCCACGCACAAAAATTATTGGCTTGTCTAAAATCAATCGTATCGTGCGCTTCTTTTCCCAACGCCCACAAGTACAAGAGCGCCTAACCCAACAAGTGTTAGTGGCATTGCAAACCCTACTTGAAACCAAAGACGTTGCGGTAAAAATGGATGCGGTACATTACTGCGTTAAATCCCGCGGCGTCATGGACTCAACTAGCTCTACTACCACTACAGCGCTTGGCGGTATTTTTAAATCAAATCCGGCGACCCGTGCCGAGTTTTTACACCAAGTAAAATAATGTGGTAAATAACACGCAAATAAAAACGCAGCCACCGATGTTGTCATCTAGGAGCTGCGTTTTTGTTTTAAATTTGAATAAGATTAAATGCCGTATTGCTCACGATACGCGCTAACTGAAGCAAGTTCTGCTTCCATACCTGGCTTTTCAGACAAGTAATTGATTAAATCAGCAAGCTTAATAATCGACACAATCTGACAACCAAAATCGCGTTCAACTTCTTGAATCGCCGACAGCTCGCCCTTACCTTTTTCTTGACGATCAAGTGCAATCAACACACCAGCAAGTTGGGCATTGTGGGCATTAATAATTTCCATCGATTCACGAATAGCGGTACCTGCGGTGATCACATCGTCCACCAGCATGACTTTGCCTTTTAACTCGCTACCCACCAAACTGCCACCTTCGCCGTGGGTTTTGGCTTCTTTACGATTAAAGCAGTAAGGAATATCCACATCGTGATGATCGCATAACGCTACAGCTGTGGTTGTCGCTATCGGAATACCTTTATACGCTGGGCCAAATAACAAATCGAACTCAATACCCGAGTCCATTAACGCCGCAGCATAAAAGCGACCTAAACGCGCTAAGTCTTTACCTGTATTAAACAATCCTGCATTAAAAAAGTACGGACTCGTACGGCCAGATTTAAGGGTAAACTCACCAAAACGTAATACTTGGCGGGCTAAAGCAAACTCAATAAATTCGCGCTGATAGGCTTTCACGGTTATTCCTCTTTCATCAAATTTTAGATTAAAAAAAAGGACCGTAATCGGTCCTCATTTTTCAACAGCATATTAACTTAATGCGGCTTTTTGCACATCGACAATTTCGCGAATACTGTTTTTAGCTAACACTAACAACTCAAGTAACTCTTCATGGCTAAATGGCTCGCCTTCTGCAGTACCTTGAATTTCAATAATCTTACCGGTTTCTGTCATCACAACGTTCATGTCAGTTTCAGCAGCACTGTCTTCAATGTATTCTAAATCACTGATCGCTTCGCCTTTGTAAATACCAACACTAACAGCAGCAATTAAAAACTTAAGTGGGTTAGCTTTAATAATGCCTTTACCACGAGCCCAGTTAAGCGCATCAACTAACGCCACACAAGCACCAGTAATAGCCGCAGTACGCGTACCGCCATCAGCTTGAATAACATCACAATCGATAACGATAGTGTTTTCACCTAACAACTTCATGTCTACAGCTGCACGTAATGCACGACCAATTAAACGTTGAATTTCTTGGGTACGGCCAGACTGCTTACCACGAGCCGCTTCACGGTCCATACGGCTGTGAGTTGAACGCGGTAACATACCGTATTCAGCGGTTACCCAACCTTGACCTTGGCCTTTAAGAAAGCGCGGCACGCCTTCAGTGAAACTTGCTGTACATAATACTTTTGTGTCGCCAAACTCAACTAAAACAGAGCCTTCAGCATGTGCAGTAAAAGAACGCGTAATAGTGATAGGGCGAGTTTGAGCTGGTGTACGGTTACTTGGGCGCATGAAAAGTCCTGTAGTCGAATTCATATCATATTTGAGCCCATATTATAGAGCTTCACGCCGTTAGATGCCATGGTAAGCAGCGATAAGCCACAAATCTATCGACTAATCCTTTAATCCCATCCGCTAAAACGGCTATAATCAACTCACATTCGCGTAAATAACATAACAGGACACTTCATGATCCAAAGCATGACAGCCTACGCTCGTATCGAGCACAAAGCACAATGGGGCACTGCCTCATGGGAAATCCGTTCAGTCAACCAGCGCTACTTAGAAACCTACCTGCGCCTACCTGAGCAGTTTCGCAGCTTTGAACCTGTCTTACGCGACCGCTTACGTAAACGCCTTAATCGCGGCAAAATCGAAGTTAATTTACGTTATGAACTCGCCGACAACAGCAGTAATGAATTACAACTGAATCAAGATTTAGCCAAACAGCTATTAAGTGCAGCAAACTGGTTAAAACAAGAAGCCGGACAAGGCGAACTCAGCCTAACAGATGTACTGCGTTGGCCTGGCGTGCTATCGGCAGCAGAGCAAGATATGGATAGCGTAGGTGCCGATTTAATGATCGCGTTCGACAGTGCTATCGATCAGTTTATCGAAGCTCGCGGCCGTGAAGGTGAGGCTATTAAAGACATGCTACTTACCCGTTTAGATGGTGTAATGGAACAAGTCAACGTTGTGCGTGAACACATGCCAACTGTAATGCAGTATCAACGCGACAAATTAACTAACCGCTTAGCCGATATTGCTGGTGAATTAGACCCTGCCCGTATCGAACAAGAAATGGTGTTATTGGCGCAAAAGCAAGATGTCGCCGAAGAAGTGGACCGCCTTGAAGCTCACGTAGCTGAAGCTCGCCGCATTCTAAAAAAAGGTGGCAGCGAAGGCCGCCGTCTAGACTTTATGATGCAAGAATTTAACCGCGAATCAAATACCCTAGCCTCAAAATCAATCAGCGCAGAAATCACTTCAGCTGCAGTTGAGCTAAAAGTATTGATTGAGCAAATGCGCGAGCAGATCCAAAATGTAGAGTAACGTTTCTCCCTGCTCTCAAATGCTAAAAAATCCGTAATGACAAATGTTATTACGGATTTTTTGTTTTTAGCGCTTTGTGTGACGGTTTCCTATTGAGTGAAAAAGTAGGACTAAAATGGTGACTAGTTTGATTCGTCATAACGGTTAAAAAATCTAGTTATTCATTTGAACTTAAGCTAATACATATCAATGTCAATTATGCATCAATGTGCTAGAGCCCAAAGCACATAAGGCATTGATCAATTAAGTTAGGCCAATTTCGCCCCATTTAATAGACAAGCAGATCGCCATCAACTACCCTCATATATGCCGTTAAAATAAACAGTATCTCGTTAAGAACAGTTATTAATGGCAATGAAGGGATAACAAAGCAGGGGGCCGAAAAATGAAAAATATTTTTGTTTTTGGTGCGGACGAGTTCAACCTTTCCCTAATGCGTTCGCTCGATTCTGCCCATGAATATTGTTTTCATGAGCTTTATCAATATTCAGAGGTAAAGACAGGAAAAGAATTTCCGGTCGAAACCTTGTATGAAGGCGCTTTAGCGCGATTGAATAGCTATCCTGGCTCCGTAGATGCCATTGTTGGCTATTTGGATTTCCCCGTTAGCACCATGCTCCCTCTATTGTGCCAATCTTTAGGCTTACCCTCTCCCAGCTTTGAAGCAGTACTCAAATGCGAGCATAAATACTGGAGCCGGTTGGAACAGCGCCGAGTCATCCCAGAATACATCCCAAACTTTTGCTCGGTTGATCCTTTTAAAGATGATTATAAGCAGCAAATCACCCTCGATTATCCTTTCTGGCTTAAGCCGGTAAAAGCGGTTTTATCACACCTTGGGTTTATGGTGCGTAATGATAGTGAACTCGAAATGGCGATTATGGAGACCCGCAAAAAAATCTACTGCTTTGCCAAGCCGTTCAACTACTTACTCCAATTTGCCGACTTGCCAGATGAAATTGCCGCTGTTGATGGCTATCACTGTATCGCCGAAGGAATAATCTCCCATGGCCAGCAATGTACGCTTGAAGGCTATGTTTTTGATGGCAAACTGTGCGTCTATGGAGCAGTTGACTCAATACGTGAAGGTGAGCATGGTTCCAGCTTTTCTCGCTATCAATATCCATCATCAATCCCACAGACGGTTCAGGACAAAATGATCGCCGTCACCGAGCGCTTCCTTACCGCTATCGATTTTGATAATGGTCCATTCAATATCGAATATTACTGGGACAAGGATAGTGACCATATCTGGTTGCTGGAAATTAATACCCGTATTTCCAAGTCCCATTCGCCATTATTTCGCAACGTCGATGGCAAGTCACATCACCAGGTAATGCTGGATTTGGCCTTAGGTAAACAACCTGTATTTCCCCATCGTAAAGGTTTATATAAATATTCGGCCAAGTTTATGTGGCGCACACATACAGATGCACTGGTAAAACGGATACCCACAGAGCAAGAAATACAGGCCATTACCCAGCGTATCGCGGGCACTGATATTCAGCTGCATGTCCGTGAGAGAATGCGCCTGTGTGATCTTAATTATCAAGACAGTTACAGCTACGAGATCGCAACTGTATTTATCGGTGGTGATAGCGAACAGGAACTGTTGCAGAAATATCATGATGTACAACAGGCATTACCGCTGGAACTTGTACCACTGCTTTAAATGACCTGCGCGATAACCATAAGGAGGAAATATGACAGCTGCCAAGCACTGCGCATACAAAATCCGCCATATCGAACATTGCTGGATCCCGATGGCCGACGGCATTCGTCTTTCAGCCCGCATCTGGATGCCAGAAAATGCTGAAACTGAGCCTGTGCCTGCTATTTTCGAGTTTATTCCTTATCGTAAACGTGATGGCGTCAGACTACGTGACGAAACCATGCATCCATATTTTGCCGGACACGGCTATGCCTGTATCCGTGTGGATATCCGTGGTAGTGGCGACTCTGAAGGTGTGCTGACGGACGAATATCTGCAGCAGGAACTCGACGATGGTATCACTGTTATTGAGTGGCTTGAGAAGCAACCATGGTGCGACGGCAATATTGGCATGTATGGGATCTCATGGGGGGGATTCAATGGCTTGCAAATTGCGGCAATGCAACCACCGCAACTTAAAGCTATCGTCAGCGTTTGCTCTACTGATGATCGCTACGCCGATGATGTGCACTATATGGGAGGCTGCCTGCTCGGTGATAATCTTTCTTGGGCCTCAACGATGTTTGCTTACAACTCTTTACCACCGGATCCACAAATTGTCGGTAATAAGTGGCGCGACATGTGGTTTGAACGCCTTAAAGGCAGTGGCTTATGGCTCGATACTTGGCTTAATCATCAACACCGTGACGAATATTGGCAACATGGCTCAATTTGCGAAGATTTTTCTAAAGTACAGATCCCAGTCATGGCTGTCAGCGGCTGGGCCGATGGCTACAGTAATGCAGTTTTTCGGCTGCTCACCAACTTGCCAGGTCCTAGGCAAGGATTGATTGGCCCCTGGAGCCATAAATACCCGCATATTGGCGTGCCCGGCCCTGCAATTGGTTTTTTGCAGGAATGTCTGCGGTGGTGGGATAAATGGTTGAAAGGTATTGAGACCGGCATTATGGACGAACCCATGCTGCGGGCATGGATGCTGGACAGTATGCCTCCGTCAACGTCTTACCATCAACGCTTTGGCCGCTGGGTCAGCGAACCATCTTGGCCGTCATCCAATATTGGTACACTTGCCTTCAAGCTTGATAAATATCGATTGGTAGATGAATTTGCAGAAGTTGCGGAGGAAGAGCTGTGCTTGCAGTCGCCATTAAGTAACGGTCTGTTTGCGGGTAAATGGTGTTCATATAGCACAACACCAGATCTTCCCCATGATCAGCGTGAAGAAGAAGGCGGCGCGTTAGTTTTCACAAGTGAAGCTCTGGACACCTCGCTTGAGATCATGGGCGCGGTGGTAATCGAGCTAGAAATATCGGCCAGTAAGCCAATGGCAATGGTCGCTGTGCGTCTATCGGATGTGCATCCAGACAACAAAAGCTCGAGAGTAACATACGGCCTGCTGAATCTGACCCATAGAGATAGCCATGAAAATCCGACTCCACTGCAACCAAATAAGCGCTATTGGGTAAAGCTTCAGCTTAACGGTATCGCGCAGACCTTCCCTAAGGGCCACCGGATCCGAATTGCAATTTCTTCCTCTTATTTTCCGCTAGCTTGGCCTCCAGCAGAGTCGACACAACTCAAGATTTACACTGGTTGCAGTCGGGTGATATTGCCGAGTCGAATCCCACGTGAAGAAACGATAACTTTCCTTGATCCTGAGGCTTCCGTAAGTGGTGCCAAGCAGCAACTTATAGAAGGACATCATAACTGGCGAGTAATCCGCGAACTGGACAAGGATTTGTCTACTTTAGAAGTCATTAACGACAACGGTACTTACCTCCTCGAAGATATCGACTTGATTGTGAATCGCGAAGCGAATGAGTGGTATTCCTACCAGCGTGATGACTTTCAATCAGCACAGGGTAAAACTCTCTGGCGATGGGGATTTAAGCGAGGTGACTGGGCTGTAGAGACCGTCACTCGAACCTTACTGCACTGCGATGAGTTTTATTTTTATCTGGATGCAGAGCTAGACGCTTATGAAGGAGACAAGCGCGTTTATTCGCAAAACTGGAACCTTCGTATTAATCGTAACTTGGTTTGATATTGAAGTGGGTATTTAGGCCGGTATTCTGTATCGCCTCAATAGATCCTCGTATTATTCACCATCACGTTGCCACTACACACAACCTATAACGATGTACTAAAGGCATTAAGGACAAAACAAGTACAGAAACAAACTTAACCTATTTGGGCTTAATGAATCCGTACACAGATGCAGCCAACTGCGGGGAAAATGATTAAAGACAGGGATACCAAATTAAGCCGTTTGAAAATGCTAAAACAGACTAAAAAAATTTTTATCTATCCGCGCCAGCATCAACCAGCCTTATCACCAACTGCTTGTGTACTCTGTGGTAAATTTCAGTCTACAATGCCATGCATCACTTGTGCATCTATACGCATTAGCACTTACAGCAAAGGCCTTTAATGACCAATCCCTACTCAGCTAAACAGTGGCTCCAACTCAATATGCAGCAGCAAGGTTTATTACAACCTTTGGAGTCATTGCCAAAGCTTATCCAGCAATTAAGTTATGTGCAAATTGACTCTATTAATGTGGTTGAACGCGCGCATCATCATGTATTACACAGTCGTCTACCCGAATATTCTGCCACCATGCTAGATGCAGCAATGGGCGATAAAACCGTGTTTGAGTACTGGTCCCATGCGGCTGCTTATCTGCCTATTGAAGACTACCGTTTTAGCCTGTACCGCAAACAGCAATTACAACAAGGTGGTAAGCATTGGTTTGAACCAGAACATAAAGTCATGCGCGAAGTTAAAGCCCGTATTAGCGCCGAAGGTCCATTAAAAGCCAGTCAGTTCACCCATGAGTCAGACACTAAAAATGGCACTTGGTGGGATTGGAAACCAGCTAAAAAAGCGCTTGAGCAGTTGTTTATGCAGGGCGAGTTAATGGTTGCTAGGCGCGACAAGTTTCAAAAAGTGTACGACTTAACCGAGCGAGTACTACCCAAGCATACCGACACAACAGAGCCTAGCGATACAGAATTTGCCCAACACTTGATTCAGCGTTATTTATCGGCGCATGGTTTTGGTAATTTGCAGCAAATACAATATTTACGCAAAGGCCTTAAACCTCTACTCAGCCAAACATTAGCGCAACTGTGCGAACAAGGTGATATCGCCAGCTTTACCGACCCCAGCGCCAATACACAACACGTTTACTTCTACCAACCTACGCTCACCTTACCCACTGCTATTCCCAATAAAGTCTGGCTACTTAATCCGTTTGATAATTTAGTCATTCAACGCCAAAAGCTTAAGTTGTGGTTTGGGTTTGATTATCAAATAGAAGTGTATGTGCCTGAGGCTAAACGCCAATTCGGCTATTATTCACTGCCCATTCTATGGCGTGACGGTTTTGTTGGCCGCGTGGATGTAAAAGCCGACCGTAAAAACCAATGTTTGTTACTGCAAAACCTGCACATTGAAACGCAAACATTGACGAACCAACATGATGAATTAAATGACAAAACACATTTTGTTTCTGCGTTAATCGAGGCCATTAATCACTACTGCACATTCAACAACTGCCAGCGTTGGCAGCTAATACAATGTAACGATAAAACGATTGCCAAAATGTTACTCAAAGCAAGTCAACAGAGTAGTTAACTGCATATTCTGTACTTCGAATACAGTTTCCCCTCCCCTACAAAAGTGACGCAACACAATATACGCAGCGGTATGTAATGTTGTTCACGTTTTAAACATTTATTACCATACCCAATTCAATAGCTTGAGTTACGTCACTAACCCCAAAGATGTAGTGGGATACCTTCAAAAGGCTAAAAATAATAACAACCTACATAAAAACCTACGCGGGGAGAAAACACGATGTTTTATATACACATGCTGCTGTTATTAGCGGTGATATTTGTTGGTATTCGCCATGGCGGAATCGCCTTTGGTTTATTGGGCGGGTTAGGTGTTTCGGTACTCGCATTTGTATTTGGCGTTGCACCAGGTGCGCCACCTATTAGTGTAATGTTAATTATTCTCGCCGTAGTGGCGGCTTCGGCGACGTTAGAGGCCACTGGCGGTTTAAAGCTGTTGGTAAAGTTTGCTGAAAAACTATTACGTAAACATCCTGAACACATCGTCTTTTTAGGCCCATTGTGTACCTATTCATTAACCGTATTGGTGGGTACCGGCCATTCAGTTTACCCCCTTCTTCCTGTAATTTACGATGTGGCGTACAAAAAAGGCATCCGCCCAGAACGTCCATTAGCCATGGCAACTGTAGCATCACAAATGGGTATTACAGCCAGCCCAATTGCAGCAGCTGCCGCAGTAGTGCTTGCCACTGCTGTTGATAATAATCTAGATATTAACTTACTTGATGTACTCATGGTGACCATTCCTGCCACACTAACAGGATTACTAGTAGCGTGTACCTGGAGCTTAAAGCGCGGTAAAGATTTAGATAAAGATGAAGAGTTTCAGGCACGTTTAACAGATGATGAGTTTCGTGAAGCATTAACCGACCCAAAAGCAGATGAGGTGCAAACACCCCAGGCCGAATCGACAGCAAAGAAAGGTTTAACAGTATTTTTACTGGGTATATTTGCCGTTATCATGGTGGCGATGTTTAGCAAGCAAATACTACCTGCTGGCGTCAGCATGTCGGTAGCGATTCAGTTTATGATGTTGTCAGTCGGTGGAGTAATATTACTCGCCACCAATATCTCACCGAAAAAAATTGTCACCAGTAACGTGTTTACCGCCGGTATGACTGCGGTCATTATCATTTTTGGTATCGCATGGATGAGTGACACCATTATTGAGCACCATAAAACCTATTTAGTGAGTGCGGTAAGCGACATTGTCAGCGTGTATCCATGGACATTTGCTATCGCGATGTTTGTGTCGTCTATCTTCTTAAAAAGCCAAGCTGCGGTATTAACTATAATGTTGCCATTGGGGTATTCACTCGGCATCCCAGCACCAGTATTAATTGGTGTACTACCAGCGTGTTATGCCTATTTCTTCTTCCCATTCTACCCAAGTGATTTGGCTGCTATCAGTTTTGACAGAACCGGCACCACCCACATTGGTAAATACGTACTCAACCACAGCTTTATTATTCCAGGCTTTATTGGCGTAGTAACCGCAACATTTGTGGGTTATTTCATATCGATGGCAATTAACTAGCCTCAGCTTATAATTTGGCTTTGAGCTTTAAGCGAAGAACTAAAGTGATAAACCGCTTGTGAATTCACTAGCAACCATAACAATGGCAGCAAAAGTGGCTGCCATTGTTGTTTTTAATCATTGAGAACCTAAAGACCGAAGAGCTAAAAACGAAGACCTAGAAAACTACAATTATCTGATGAGTTATCGACAGGTTCATGGGTTAATCCGCCAACCATATCGCCCTCTGCAACACGCCGTAAACCCATCCATGGGGGCTTGACGAAAACATCCTATTTTCAACAGTTGCAACTGCCGATATGGCTGGCTTATCCTACCGCTAATTTCGCGGCTTCATGCCACATTGCATCTGGCATAGGCGTCATTAACTTCCAGGTTATATTCATCGGTTGTGAACCTGAGTGCTTAACATATTTCACAAGACCAAAATTGACAAAACCCATGGTGCGGCCATTTTCATCTTTTGCTTGCTCGCGCACAAACAAAATCAATTTACGGCCCTCTTTTTCATGCTCTATATAGCCCAAGCCTCTACCATATTCGGGTCTTGCGCTATTTTGAGATTGCCAATGGAATAGCGACTCATTGATCGCGTAATCATGGTACATGGTGGTTGGTGAAAATTGTTTGACTGACTTTTTCAAGGTCACAAACAGTAATTCAACGTTAAGATCGTTAAGGACTAAAACGCCTTCCCTTGCGGTTGATTTTCTGTCAAAAGAACTTGCGCCACTGGCTGCGAGTATTTGTTCCCTGGTATATCTTGAATGCACTTTTAAGGTAGGTATTGAGGGGATATGCATTTCAAGTTCGCTATGATGAATTCGATCTATAAGTAACGATATAACATCAAGCAGTTCTGCTTGTAATTGATTATGTCTCAACGCAGCTAAACTTTGCTTAAGGCTAGTAAAACCTAGCTCGGTTCCTGACTTATCCCAAAAATTATAGTGGCACATTAATGCAAATTGGCACTGGGTCGCATCCATATCATCGAAACTGAAGTTATCGATAATTAGCTGCTTTAAAAACTGCAAATATGAAATGGAACTGCAAGCGAACAAATGATTATTTATCGCGCGATAGTAGGCTTTAGCTAGAATTACGTTTAAATTTGGTTCATTAATATGATTGTTATTTGCACTACCAACCAATTCTAACCAACTCATTTTTAGCTTATAAATGTCTTCTAAATTAACATTAGGATTAAAGCGCAGAAAATTAGATAGGGTTAAGGTAAGCGTACTTTGGTGCTCGAAATTATTAATGAGCTGTCGCAACCTGCTAGCATTCATGGTTGCACGGCTAATATTTCGTAAAATCATTGCCTGAGTCTGTTCTTCTAACTCGATTCGACAGCCTAATGGCAAATGAGGAAAGTCATTGGTTATCTCATCTTTAATCGATTGATTCGTTTTACCAACCAGCGCGCGAAACTTTTGTGAAAAGTCATATTCATCACGAGAATTACCCACAAAATCCAAAACTGTGCAGCACTGTTTATCATCCGTCAAACGCAATCCTCTTCCAAGCTGTTGTAAAAAGATGGTCAGGCTTTCTGTTGGACGCAAAAACAATAACGTATCAACTTCTGGAATATCTACGCCTTCATTAAAAATATCGACCACACACAAAATATGCACATGACCGCTAACTAGACTTTGCCGCTTTTGTTGACGTTCATGACTATTGTCACTGGTGAGTACATCAGCACTAATACCGGCTAGGGTAAACTTACTCGCCATGTATTCGGCATGCTGTTTACTGACACAAAACGCCAAGGCTTTTATTTGATGAATGTCAGTGACTGTATCATTCAGGCTGCTAATAATGCGCATGACTCGCTGCTCATTATGAGTATAAAGATTGCTTAACTCTGCGATATCATAGCGCCCTTGATGCCATTTTATTTTACGAAGGTCGGTATCATCATCAATAGCAAAATACTGAAAAGGACATAAATAGCGCTGATTGATTGCTTCGGGCAAACGGATTTCTGCCGCTATAACCCCACAAAAATCATCAAGGATATTTTGCCCATCATGACGCTCAGGCGTGGCAGTCAATCCTAATAAGATGCTAGGTGAGAAATGTTCTAACAATCCTCGATAACTGCTAGCAGCAATATGATGCACTTCATCTATCACAATATAATCATAAAAATCAGCGGTGAGCGGTAAGCTTGATAATTGCAGATTCAAGCTTTGTATCGAAGCAAACAAGTGCTGGTAGCTATGAGGCTTATGCTCAGCAACCCACAATTCACCAAACTGATTATTCTTCAATACACCACGATATGCAGACAAAGCTTGCTTAAGAATTTCTTGTCGATGGGCCACGAATAAAAAGTTGGCTTCAGGATGCTGTTGATAAAAACGTGCAAAATCAAACGCTGAAATAAGTGTTTTACCAGTGCCCGTTGCTGCAACAACTAGATTTCTAAAGCGCTGGTGTACTTGACGTTGAACATTTAACTGTTCAAGAATTTCTCGCTGATGTGCAAAAGGTTTTATATCAAAATGAAATGCACTGTTATTGCTATAACCTCCCTTAGCTTCCCGCAATGCCTCGTGAAGTTTGTTTTTAGCTTCAATATTGCCATCAAATAATTCAAAGTCACTTGATTGCCAATATGATTCAAAGGTATTGAGGGATTTATCTATAATGTGAGGAATTTCTTGAGTGGTTATTTTTAAATTCCACTCAAGGCCACTCGTCAGTGCTGAGTGCGACAAGTTAGATGAGCCAATATATCCAGTGTGAAAACCTGTATTGCGCAAAAATAAGTAGGATTTGGCATGAAGGCGTTCGCGTTTGGTGTTGTAACTCAACTTAACTTCGGTGTTAGGCAGGCTCGCTAAAAACTCGACCGCTTTAGCATCCGTTGCCCCCATATAAGATGTCGTGATGATCCGCAGGGTTTTGCCACTTCTAGTGAATTCTTCAAGCTCATTTTTAAAAATCCGAATGCCAGCCCACTTAATAAAAGACACTAACCAATAAATTTTATCTGCTGAGCGGATCTCACGCTTTAACTCAGTGTCTAAAGAAATTCCGGCATTGCTGCCACAAAAAAGTTCACTTTGACTTAGCCCTGTTAACGGGTAAATAGCCTTAGTAAACGCTGGAAAGTCTGTCGCTATAGGATTTGTTTTATCAAATAGTGCCGTTAATATACGGCCTTTACTATCGAGTAAATTTTCAGTGATCAATTGATCATCTTGAACATGATCTTTCAACCACAGCACTAACTTATTTGCCAAGCCGATTTGCTCTGTGAGTTGATTGTCTCCGCTAGGGATAGCACCAATGGCACTCTCCATTATCTTGGTCAAAAATCTCGATAGCCAAACACTGGCCTCAGCGCTTTCTAATGGCCGCTCACCTAAATAGAACACATCACGATTGATGCTTTTATCTATCAGTTGAGTAATAAGCTTTTCATAAATACCAACTTGTTCCATGTCGGATAGGCCTTTTGAAAGTGAAAACACTAAGAATATACCATAGCAATAAGTGCATATTACGACTAAGAATAATATTATTTATCAATAAAATGCTTACAGAACAACGATGAAATTAGCGCACCAACACATACCTTGTGCTTCTACCGCCCGCACCGGTTTTGACCAAACATTGCTGCTCAACTAATTGAGCTAAATGGCGGGTTGCGGTTGCACGGCTGACTTTAGCCACTTTTTGATATTGGCTACTACTGATCCCATCACTAAAATCACCATCAAGCAGCCGGTTAAGTACCTTAACTTGTTCTGTTGTTAATGTTGGGGTGAGTAAGCGTCGATCGACACGAAGCCAGAATTGGGTTTTCGCGATGGTTTGTTCAATGTTATTGAGAGTGTGTTGAACAGCATCATTTAAGGTGTCTAAAAACCATAGTAGCCAAGGTGTAATATCAAGGGAGCCCTGTTGGGTAGACTCTAATATCGTGTAATAAGCTTTACGTCGCTCAAGTATGCTAACTGACATAGCATAAAAATGAATCGAACGATGTTCAGCTTGCGCTAGTGCTAAATCGGTGAGCAAACGGGTGATACGTCCATTACCATCATCAAGCGGATGCAAGGTGACAAACCACAAATGAGTGATGGCTGCTCGTACTAGCGGATCAAGGTCAGCCTGTTTTCGTGATTGATTAAACCACTCAATAAACTGCGTTAAACTTTGGTCTAGCGTACCTCGAGGAGGCGCTTCAAAATGGACTGTCGGTTTGTCTAAACGCCCCGATACCACCTGCATAGGTTCATCGCCGCGTAACTTACCGCCAATAACAGGATTAAACACGGCTTGGTTACTCGGAAACAACAGAGCATGCCAATCTAAAATACGCGTTAGGCTAAGTGGCTGTTGCCAGTTTTGTAGCGCATCTAAGGTGATATCAGCTAAACCATCGGTTTGTGCAGTAGTGGGATAAGGGTTTTCTTCGCTCACCCCAAGTTTATTGGCCAAAGATGAACGTACAGACAATGCGTTGAGCGTTTCGCCTTCTATCGCACTTGAATGAACGATGTTGGCGATCATAGTCTCGAGTGTCCATTGACTAACAGATTCAGTGCCTATCTTACCCAGTAGCAAACCTTGGTTAAATTGAATTTGACGCAATAAAGGATTAATACGGATATGATCCCATACAAAGTCAGGCCATTCTTGTTGTTGCCAAATCCACATATTAACCTCTGTTTAGCTGACTTAAATACTGTTTTGATGCAAATACCAACCTATTCTACTCACCATATGAGGCAAATAGCAATTTATTCGCCTCACCATATGAGGCGAATAGGATAGTTAATTGCCTCATGACGCCTACTAGCAAGCTCGATAACACCTTGGCTGGCATTTCGGTATAATCATTTACTGATTCAATAACCTTCAATTTTTATCACTCAATGCGACTGTAATTAATGACATCTAAGCTGACTGAAGTATCGACACCACCACAAGCCGCTATGCCTAAATCTACATTGGCAAATGAACAGGAAAATAAAGTATTTATTATTGGCCTGCCACGTACGGGCACCACGAGTGTAAGTGTGGGGTTGCTTGAGCAAGGGTTAACGGTTGCCCACCAAGCCTTTACTAAGCAGGCGTTTATGTTGGCCGATGCAGTGTCTGATGCGCCGTGTTTCAGTGATTACCAACAATTAGATAAGTTATTTCCCAACGCTAAGTTTGTCTATTTAGATAGGCCGTTAGATAAGTGGTTACCGTCGATGCAAATGTTACTGGGCAGAATGCTAGTACACTTAGATAAAGATAAGGGCCGCTTTCATCCAGTAATGAAGCGCAGCTTTAATCATTGCTTTGATATATGGCAAGTTGAAGATGTGTTTGATGAAGCGCATTTAACGGCCTGTTATCAGCGCCACCAGCAGCAAGTGTTGAGCTATTTTGCAGGTCGAGATGACTTTATCTCTATTGATATCAGTGTCGATGGTAGCCTTGCTAAGTTGCTGCAGTTTATTGATTTAGCTGGGCCTGATACGGCCGAACTCCCGCAACTGAACTTTCCACAATTAAACATGGGCCGCAATGTGGCCAGTTGGGATGAATATAAACACCCAAATAAAATTAGCGCTAATGCTTCTGGCCCTGATAAACGTAAGTTTTTTGATTACCGACTTTAACGATTTAAATTTAGAATGAGCCAGTTAATACAGCACTACTCGCGCAGCAGCTTTTAACCGTTCATATATCACGTAGCGGTTACTTATCTTTATTACGCTTTTTCTTAGCAACGGTTAACCAATCTAAACTGACACCCGATATGGCATTAAAACCACGGATGCGAAAAATAAGTGTCAGTAATTGTGGTCTGGGGCGCGCTTTGGGTTCAACTGAGCGCGGAATAAACCATAATGCCACCAGCGATCGCATGGTGGTTGATACCATAAACACCAAAAATATTGGGTTGGTTAACCAAGCGTTTAAACCTGTCCAGATTAAAAACTCTGCTGCATACGAGGCAATGACGCCCCCCACCATCGCACCAACAAACACAAAACCGGCACTCAATGCCGCCTGTAATGCGGCATAAATGGCAAAGTCACTGCGAAATGGGCGAATGTCGTAAAGGTAGTTGGCCGTGCTTAAGGTAAAGCCGCTCCAAGCTAAACCAGAAAAAGCCTGAATCGCTAAAATATAGATAAAACTATCTGAAAAAAGCCACAATAACGGCAAACTGGGTATTAAGCAGCTGGTGATGATCATCACTAACCTATTACCGTATAGGTCGCTAAATCGGCCCCAAAATCGCAAAGTAATAAACTGCGTAACAATAGACGCTACGCTGGAAAGCACAAATTCAAAATAGGTAAAATGCAAATCCTCTAGCATGTATACCGCAAAAAACGGTGCCGATATGGCAACCATGCACTGCATACCAGCGACAAATAGACTGTAATGGCGAAAGGTTTTGTCTTTCCAGGCTTCACGAAAATTACCAAATGTTTGTTTAAACACCCCAGACGCTTTGGCAATTCTAGGCTCGGGGTCGTGCATTTGCAGTAACAACCAGGCTGAAGTAAACCGGCCCATTGCCGCAATCGAAAACAGTAAACTAAAACCCAACCATGCCATTTCTATTGAGTCGGTTAAGGTTAAAATACCGCCGCCGACAAAGAACACACTTAGCGAGGCCATCATGGTTAATCGAGTACGTGAAGCAAAAAAGGCTCCTCGGCGGCGCTGCGGTACAATCATGCCCATCCAGGCACGCCAATGCGGCTGAATAAGATTGATAAAACCTTGATACAACACCGCTAAGCCAATAAATAACCACACTGCATTATCAGGTCTAAATGCCGCTAACGCGCCCATACCTAACACAACTACGGCTTGTAACACTGCACATGCCACTATAAATTGCCGACGACTGAAATGACTCGCCAGCCATACTGACAACAGTTGCGCCAGTGAGCCAAACAACTGGGGTAAGCCAGTTACCCAGCCCATTTGGCCTAAACTAGCCCCTAAGAATATGGCATAAGCATTAAAAAAGTTATCACTGGTGGCGGTCATGGTTGACGATGCAACCGCCTCTTGTTGGCTACGGCGTAGGGTACATCGAAGCCACGACAGTCTGTCACGACTGCGCGAACAAGGATTATTGCTGCTAGATGAAGGTTCTAAAGCCATAAGATGTATGAATGCACGCCATTGCTAAGTAACTGATTAGGGTTATGGGTTTACGTCACGGATTAACGCCACAAATTGACGTTTCAAATTAACGTCAGTGTTTAAAATTATGGCTGATAAGTGCCCAGCTAACAATCTATGACGATCACATAATCCGCTATTGTGGTTGTAAGCATAAGTGCGCACTGTGCTGGTATAAACTCCTTAAACACAAAAGCCCTGTCAATATAAACCGACAGGGCTTTTGCACATCTACAACAAATTAAACCCACCTAACAGAAGGACACGATACCCTCGGTGACATATTGCTCTGGCAGTTTTTGTAACTGTTTTAGTAATAAAGGATTACCCAGTAAATACGCCAATTCTTGACGGGTAAACAGCTTTACAATGTTGTGTTGGCACTGCGCTTCTTGCACTTTAACTCGGGTAATGGCTTCGAGTGATTCAACCGCTGAACCAGGCAAACGATGTGGCTTTTTGTCAATAATGGCTAAATGTAAATCCATTAGCTCTGGGTCTTGCAGTAGCCTTGATAAGGTCCACGGTTGTGCAATCGCGTTAACGTATTCGCTGCGGCGTTGTTGTGAATCTAGGCTAAGCTTCGGCGCACATACCTCTTCCGGTGTTGCCAATATTTTCAGGCGCTTGACCCATAAGCCAAATCGCTCTGAGCCTGTCATGGCAGAAAGCGGTACAGCAAGCCATAAACCAATTAACGCGGGGCTCATCCACGCCAATAAGGTAAGCGAATCAAGCACTGCGGCGTAACCTAATAACGCACCAATTAACATGTGCCAACGATGACGATAAATCAGTGTTAGCCAAGGTAAGCTGCCGTCATCACGGCGTTGTGGCGCCCAACCGCTGTCGCGTCCAGCTAAAATAGACATCACAGCACCGCAGTGGATAAGCATCATTATTGGCGCAATCAGTGCCGACAATATCACTTCAACTACCACGCTAATCATGGCTTTACCTCTGCCACCTAATTGTTTACTCATGATGCTATTTTTCAGTAACAATATGATCCCAAGAATTTTAGGACCAAACAATATGCCCATGGTGATATAAAACAACCGTAGTGCACGGTCTGAGTCCATTACTGGCCAAGTGGGAAATAGTGAAAACTGGTCGGTAAAATACTCTGGGCGAATAAAGTGTGCTTGTAATGCCAGCATTAAGCCCGACAAAATCAGCATTAACCAAAATGGCGATGATAAATAAGCCATTATCCCAGTGAGTAAGTGTAAGCGGCTAACCCAATGTAATCCTTTACTAAACAACACCCGTGAGTGTTGTAAATTGCCTTGGCACCAACGACGATCGCGCACCGCTAAATCGATAATAGACGGTGGGCATTCTTCATAAGACCCTGGAAGGTCTGCGGCAATGACCACGCTCCAACCAGCACGTCGAATCAAGGCTGCTTCGACAAAGTCGTGGCTCATGATATGGCCACCAAATGGAGGTCTACCTGCAAGGTTGGGTAACCCTGCGGCGCTCATAAAAGCTTGGGTGCGGATAATGGCATTGTGACCCCAAAAGTTACCTTCTTTGTGGGTCCACCAAGATAAACCTGTACCAATTACCGGACCATAAATTCGCGCAGCAAATTGCTGTAGTCGCGCCATTAAGGTATTGCCATTAATTAAATACGGAATGGTTTGGATAAGCCCAGCGTCAGGATCGGCCTGCATCCGTCTCGCCAAACTGACGATAGTATGGGTTTCCATTAAGCTGTCGGCGTCTAGCACCAATAAGTGATCGTATCGGGCGCCCCAGCGTTTACAAAAGTCGGCCACATTACCGGCTTTACGAGCATCATTTTTACGCCGACGGCGGTAATACACCCGCGCATCTTTGCTCACTTGATGACGCAATATTAAAAATGCTTGTTCTTCTGCCAACGCAATATCGGGGTCGGTAGTGTCGCTTAATATAAACCAATCAAACGCATGGCTTTCGCCCGACGCAACCAATGCCATCGCCATAACTTCAACTGCAGCAAAAACGCGATCGGGTGACTCGTTATAAGTCGGCATTAATATCGCGGTGCGGGTATGCAATTTTATACGTTCGGCCGTTTCTATCGCAGGCTTTTTGAGTAGCATAATAAAGCCGGCTATGCCGCCGCTAAATGCTAATGCAATCCAACAAAAGTTAACCGCAAATAACACTAAAACGATGTATTCAAGTGGCGTTACGCCGCCGACATTAAATACCGACACCATCTCGTATATAGCCATCACCGACATTATAAACGCGCTGCCAACCACTAACAGACGACGTAATCCGTCTGACTTTACGCCATCGGCGATAATGCTTTTACGTGGCATACCATCGGACAACGCACGTAAACTTTGCGCTTCCATTGGGCTTGGTCGTTCTAGCGGCATGGCTGCACCACCGACCAACGTAGGGTCGACAGTGCTAATGTCAGCATCTGGCTGCATCATGTTCATGCTTAAAGCGTCCAACGGTAAAGCCAAGTTTCGGCATCACGTGGGCCAGTAAACTTAAGCTCAGCACGCAGCTCAATCAATTCAGCATCTTGTGGATCCATTTCAAACGCCAAACGATAACCATTGGTTTTAGGCTGACGAGACACCACCACATTAGTCACGACGCCCGCTGAACTCTGCACTTTGGCGACCGGAATTTCATCGTTATTACCTTCTTTAACTTGATAGTCAATAACAAACAAACGTCTCGGTGTGGCTTTAGCGATTTCAGCGCGGCCACTAGCGGTACGGGCCACAATAACAGTGCCATCATCAACTTCGGGCTCGCTGCCCCAAATTAACCGATAAGTAAAATGAAACTCGCTACCTGCTGCGATAGGTTGTTTAGGCTTCCAGTAACTAACGATGTTGTCATGAATTTCAGAGTCTGTTGGAATTTCGGTTAACACAACCTCACCCGCGCCCCAATTTCCGACTGGTTCTACCCATAAACTTGGGCGACGCTCGTAGTGGGCTTCGAGATCTTGATAGGCATCAAAACTACGTTCACGTTGAATTAAGCCAAAACCTTGTGGCGAGTTGTCCATAAAGGCACTGACTTGCAATTGCTTTGGATTAGCCAGCGGACGCCATAAACGCTCACCGCGACCATTTAAGATCAATAGCGCGTCAGAATCATGTACTTCTGGTCTAAAGTCATCGGTGTTTTGGCGACCATTCATTGAATGTAAAAACATACTGGTACTAGGTGCTAAACCGACTTTAACTAAATCCACGCGTGGAAATAGCGTCGCTTCCACATCGATATGGGTGTTTTCGCCAGGTCTTACAGAAAATCGATATGCCCCAGCCACGCTAGGGCTGTCTAGCAAGGCATGCACCACGATTAAGTTACTGTCGGTGTTTGGACGTTCTACCCAAAATGCACGAAATATCGGAAACTCTTCGCCTTCCGGTTCTGCGGTATTTAATGCTAATCCCCTTGAAGACAAGCCGTAATCGCTGCCTTTACCCAAAGCGCGGAAATAACTCGCCCCTTGAAATACCATAAGCTCATCAAAATACGCAGGGTTATTGAGTGGATAATGGATGCGTAAACCAGAATAGCCAATATCTTGGGTCGGTAAACGCTGACTTAACACATCACCTGCAGTAAAAAACTCTGAGTTATAGGCTAAATGGTTAGCTTGCTTACCTTCAACTAGGGCAATTTCAATCAAGTCTTGGAAATAAAAACCCCGATGAAAGAGCTGCATTTGATACGGCAAACCTTCGGCTTTCCAAATAGAAGCTTCTGGCTTAAAGCGAATATCGCGGTATTCATCGTAAGATATTTTAGCCAACCCAGGGGGTAATGGGTCTTTAAGTTCCACATACGGTTTTTGCGCTAATTTACGCGCAATTTTAACCACTGTATCAGAGTCAAAGTTAGCCGTTTTAGCAAAACGCACTTTGGTTTCTGTGTTCAGGTTATTAGCTGATTTCACTATCGCTTGTTCATCTGCATAAGTTTGCAGCGGTATGGTTACGCTAGGCGATGTGGGGGTAATAATGGGTGGTGTGGGTTCTTGTGCAGCAAGATTAAAACAAAGCCCTGCGGCCATGGCTAACGATAAACGCGTTAGCGCTTTTTTTACAGTGTGAGATGAGGCCGAAGTACGGCAACTCAGTAAGCTAACCATAATAGGCTACCTAAAAAATACAGCGTTAATATGCGAGTTTCAGAGCGGTTATTGCGGCAAAATGTCTTGGTACACAACCCTATGCTCTATTTCGCGAACGATATCAGAACGCCAAAATTTTGCACAAGTATTCATCAATAAAATCCACCAGCACCTATAACATTTTAATCTATTGATATATCCAAATAGCACACAAGGAGAATGAAAAACGACCGTGTTGTTCGTTTGATTTTACGACCATCGAATATTGCCCCCTCAAAAATGTCTGCATACTCATTACATGTTTATTTCTCATTATCAAAAAAAATAACCCAACCATTCTGTCGTATTAAAAACATCAATAATGAAGATGATACATAAGAAGCAACCAATAGAGTTGTTTTAAACAGCAAAAAATCTGTGTCTCTTAACATAACTGTACAATTTTTAACCCTTGTTAAGTTGTTAAACATACGTTAATACTAATTTACTCGATCAAGCATTAAATAGAATCGGGATCCAACAAGACTTAAACATTCTATGCAATACATCATTGCACCTTTGGGGAGGATAAATGATGAAAACCAGTATGTTAAAAATATTAAAAAAGGTATCTCAGGTTAAATCCGCAACACTTAGCGCATTATTTTTAGCAGGTATTACGCTATTGTCACTTTCACCACAACAAGCCTATGCCCAAGGAACAAAATACCCTGTGGTACTCGTTCACGGTTTATTTGGTTTTGATGATATTTGGGGTGTAGATTATTTTTACAGAATACCGCAAACCTTACGTCAGCAAGGCGCTCAAGTTTTTGTTGCTAGCGTGTCACCCGCTAATTCAAGCGAAGTCAGAGGGGAGCAGTTGCGTACTTTTGTTCAAGCAGTACTAGCACAAACAGGGGCAGAAAAAGTTAACTTAATTGGCCATAGCCATGGTGGTCCAACGATTCGCTATGTCGCAAGTGTTAGCCCAGAAATGGTGGCTTCGGCAACATCAATTGGTGGTGTTAACTGGGGCAGTCGTGTTGCCGATTTAGCTCGTGGGATAATTCCCGTAAACTCCAATACAGAATACCTTGCACAACAAGGCATTAACTTGTTAGCAGGTATTATTTCTGGCATCTCAGGTAATAACGGCCTACCGTCGGATAGCATCGCAGCGATGACATCCTTAACCACCCAAGGATCTATTGCATTTAACCAAGCTTATCCTGAAGGTATTCCGAGCCAATATTGTGGTCAGGGCCAACAACTAGCAAATAATGGCGTGTATTATTTCTCCTGGTCGGGTACCAGCCCATTAACTCATGTTGTTGATCCATCGGATTACCCACTAAGTTTAACCAGCCTAGTTTTTGGTGAACCTAACGATGGCCTTGTATCAGGCTGTAGTTCTCATCTAGGTAAAGTGATTAAAGACAACTATAAAATGAACCACTTAGATGAAGTAAACCAAACGTTGGGTCTAGTTAGTTGGTTTGAAACGAATCCAGAAACCCTATATCGCCAACATCTCAATCGTTTACAGCAATTAGGTTTATAAACAAGATGAAAAGTGGATTTTCACTATCTCAAAATCCGCGATTATGGGTGGGCATACTTTTGCTCACCCTTTTTATCGTGTTATTCACAGCTTCATTGATGAATAAACACCAATACCAAGCAGAGCTATTGGCCTATGATAAATTACCTACCGTTCAGCATAACTCATCATTATTCACACCAGAAACGACAGAAATAAATGAGCCTATCGGCACTGAGAAATTGGGACAGCCACTGCTATTATCTCAAGCGCTACGCTGGGATTTTGACGACATCATTTTGCAGCATCAAGATAAAGCAACCTCGCTAGAAAACCTATTGTCTACATTGGCCAGTAAACTTGACCTTAGTGCCGATGCGCACGCTAAACTTGCAGCATTGTTTCAGCGCTACCGTAACTATAAAATCGCGATATCTTCTCTAAAAGACGCCAGTCCAGCAATAGACGGTGATATTGATTTAACCATGACGTTTGATTTTATCGAACAGGCTCATCTATTGCAGCAAAGCTATTTTTCGGAACTCGAAATAGACGCTTTTTTTGCCAAAGACAACAAGTATGATCAACAAGCATTTGAGCGACTGAGAATTCGACAAGATAGTAGTTTAACCATAGAACAAAAAACGGAGTTACTCGCTCATCAAATCAGCCAACTAGATGAAGAAGAACGCCAAGCCATCACGCCAACATTGATGGCCAATGATATCAGCGCTTATTTAGAGGGAACACCAAAACATGGCGAAGCATCTCCCCCTAACCTAATCACAGGAATAAACGCAGAGATGAGCCAAGAAGTGATTGAACGAGTACAGGCAACTCAAAATACCAATCTAAATTGGCAACATAAAATTACCTTATACCAAGAATACCAACAACAAATCGCCAATTTGTCAGACACGGAACAGCAACAGGCTTTAGCACAATATCAACAACAGCAATTTACCCTCAATGAACAAAAACGCTTAACGGTGTTTCTTAATCATCCTGAGTTAATCAAGCCTTAATCTGCTATCCAATTGATAAATAAACTCTGCTCGGGATAATAAACGCCTCAACTAGACAAATGAGTGACTGACGAAATCCAATCTTGGTGTCATAACTGATTCCCAATACTCAACAATTACACTGTGTCTATCACTCACCGCACTCGAATAGCAACAGAGGCTCAGTAACATCAGTTGCTTGAGGGAAAAATATTTAAATACAAATAGTTACTAAAAATCAGGTCGATAAGAACATCCTCTATTTTAATGGAAACGAGTCTGAGTGAATTACCCAGCTATCAATGACATTTAGTACGGCAAGCTCACACTTACTGGCTATTTACTGAAAGTTTACATTCATAAAAGTAATGAATCAAAAACACCTCATCGCATTGATTAAATTAAGAAACATATCTTAAACATTTTATTAGAGCAGAGAGCTTTACAGTAACAACACCATAAGCACTGGTACGTACCTTGACGGCCACCTCACAAATGAGAATAATTATCAAAATCGATACCAAAATATGCTTTGATCATTATGTTTACCTCTCGCTCATTGAACTTAGAATCAAGTCACCAACAGGCTAGTTTCGGAATCGTAAACTCAGCCCTTTCTCCTCCCATCAATAAATACTCCAAATTGCGCCATCGATAACACGCGTAAACAACACACTTGTTTACGCCAAAGCATCCTTGATTACTGAAAATTGAGATTGCTGAAGATCGAGGAATGGTCTTTGAAACGTTTATCGTCAACTTATCACTTTAGAACAGACCAAACGAAACATAGGGAATATGCATGTTAACTGAAAAATCCAGATTCACTTTAACCACCATAGCAATGGCCATTGCAGCAAGTTTTGCTAGCTCGACGGCAGTTGCTGACGACAAAAATCAGACCGAAGCCAAACCTGAAATCATTGTGGTGACGGGGAGCTTATTAGGCAATTCTGAAGTTGCTGATTTAAAAACCTATACCGGTAACCGCTCAATCATTACTTCAGATCAAATAGAGCGTACTGCAGCCAGATCAATTGACACTGCATTACAACAAGTTCCTGGGATTAAAATTAAAGACGAAACTGGAACTGGGGTTTTACCTAACATATCAGTACGAGGCTTAGACAGCAGCCGCAGTGGTTACGCCCAAGTCTTACTCGATGGGATCCCAATGACGCTTGCGCCATATGGGCACACTGGCCAGTCATTATTCCCTGCCACGTTATTCATGATAGATAGAATCGATGTAGCACGTGGCGGAGCATCGATTCAGTATGGCCCTAACAACGTTGGCGGCGTAATCAACCTTATTTCAAAGCCAATCCCAACCGACTGGGAAACCAGCGTTAATGAACGCATGACCTTCTTTGGCGACAGTAATACATTATTTGATACCAACATCAGCACTGGCGGCGCGGTTAATGAAGATTTTTCAATGCGTTTTGATGGCAACATCACCAAAGGGGAGTCGTTTCGTGAACACTCCGACACTGACATTAAAAACCTAATGTTAAAGACCCTGTGGAATATCGATGAGCAAAACAGCTTAGATGCCACGCTGCAATATTACGATGCTTTTTCTGAGCTACCGGGTGCATTAAATACTCCCGCTTATGAAGCCGATCGCGAGCAATCCCTACGCCCTAATGATGAGTTTAATGCCGATACTAAACGAGTTTCATTGAAATATAGCCATGTTCTCGACGACTCGAAAGTTATCGATTATGGTGAGATTGATCTCAGAGTATTTGGTAATAAAAGTTCACGTAACTTTCAGTGGGATTTTTATGATTCAAGCAAAGACACCGATGGCAATTTAGGCACAAGCTGGAGCGATACCACCCAGGATGCTACTCATCTGCGTAACTCTCCGCGAGACTTTACCGTGTTTGGCATTGAGCCAACGGCAAGCCTGCTTATTGATGGCGATATTAGTCAGCACATTATCGCAGGAGCTCGTTATATTAATGAAGATATTAGCTACCAACTCAACCACATAGACAAGTCGACTCAAACGGCAACTCGTCCGCGTGACTGGCAAATGGATACCAATGCCATGGCCTATTATGTGAGTAATAAAGTGGGATTCTTTGACGACACATTGTCGGTTACTCCTGGCATAAGATATGAAGATGTCCGCATGACCTTCACCAATGTTGGACAAGACTATAGCCAAGATAATCACGTGACCGAGTGGCTTCCCGGCATCACCTTGGGTTATGAGTTCAGTTCAAACTGGTTTGGGTATACCAATGCTCAACGTTCATTGAGAACCCCGCAAATTTCGCAATTATGGCCTAAAGATCAAACCCTTGAATCAGAGCTATCTTGGAACTATGAAGCTGGGGTACGTTTTACCCCAACAGAGCGCAGTAACTTAAGTATTGCCGCTTATCGTATCGATTTTGAAAATAAAGTCGAATACGACAGAAACGTCAGTATGTTCGTCAATATTGGCCAAACTCGTAACCAAGGTATTGAGCTAGAAGGCACTTACTCACCTATGTCGCTGCCAGATCTGGTTCTAACCGGCGCTTACAACTATTTAGATACCGAACAACTTGATGGCGAGTTTGCAGGTAACGAATTGGCTTATGTGTCTAAGCATCAACTTTCTGCCAGTGCTTTATATAGCATTAAAGATGTCGATTTAGGATTAATGGCGTTCTATTACAGCAAGTCATTCGCTGATCTTGCTAATAGTGTTGAAGAAGATGTATCAGGCACATCGGGTGAAGTGCCTGCGTATACCGTGGTTAATTTCAATATTGCGACTGAGTTTTTCAAACAAGATAATCACGGCTTAAAGGTGGGATTGTCGGTCAACAACCTATTTGATAACGAGTACTACTTTAGAGGCTTAGATGTGTCTCCAGCAGGACGAGTGCCAGCATCAGGCCGCTCACTGAGCTTAGATGTCGGTTACACCTTCTAATCGGCATTGTTTCTAAGATAGATGTTTTCAGTTTTAACTGAATAATAATCAACCTGTTGTAAACAACAAAGCCTCAGCATTAATGTTGAGGCTTTGTTCTACTAGTTATCGTATTGCTTGTAGAAATGGAGTGGCCACCGAAAAGAGTTAGGTGGCCCTACGATCAGCAACACAAACATGTAGCCAATCTAAATAACCCCGCCCAATAAACCTTAAATAATCAAATCCTTCATCAAACCTTCTAACACATCCGCCTGACGGCTCAAACTCTCGATTTCTTTTGCTGTCATATTCACTAACTCCATCACTTGAATAGAGCTACTTCTGACAGAATCGACATCACTGGCAATATTATCAGCCACAGCGCCTTGTTCCTCGGCAGCGGCTGCAATTTCCAAACTTCTGTCTGAAATATGCTGGTTTTGCTCCGCGATGTCATTAATGTTTTGACTTGCACTTGTCATTAACTGTTCGCTTGATTCGGCTTCTTTTACCGTTTTCGCCATCACGCTCATCACACCACGGCTATTGGTTTGCAGTGTTTCAATAATTTTTTGAATTTCAACGGTCGCAGCTTGAGTTCTACCCGCTAAGGTTCTTACTTCATCAGCAACCACTGAGAATCCACGTCCCTGTTCGCCTGCTCTTGCCGCTTCAATGGCTGCATTAAGGGCGAGCAAGTTGGTTTGGTCAGAAATGGCATTAATCGTTGCAATAACCTCACCAATTTCCATCGCGCTAGAATCAAGTTCTGCAACAGCAACTGAGGTACCACGAACTTCCCCTGCTAATTGATTAATCTCAACCAAGGTTTTTTTGATCTGAGCTTGGCCTTGTGTGGTTTTCTCCGTTGCACGCGATATTTGCGTTGATGATTCTTGAGCATGGCTAGCGACTTCTCGAATCGACACTGCCATTTCTTCCGTTGCACTGGCTAACGAATCAATGCGGTCTTGCTGCACGCTGGCCAACTGAGTATTTTCATCACTACGCACACGTAACTGAGCACTAATTTGTTGGATCAAAGCAACTGCTTCTTGAGTGGTTTTCACCAACAGATGTTCACGTTCTGTGACCCTATCAACGGTTCTTGCAATCAAATTAAATTCATTACGCGCAGGCGCATAACCAATACGAGATGCAAGATCCCCTTCGGCCAACCTTTTCAATGCTCCATAAATATCGAATAGACTGCCACCGATGAAGGTATTTACATAATAAGAGCAAACAAACATCAACAATAAACTCAAGCTAATGGCAGTGATATGCCATAAACCTAACCCAGTCAGAAAATTAGTGTCATCAGCATAACTTAATGCATAGTCTTGCCCTGAAACCTGAGCCGAAATATCAGTATTAAGGCCAATATTAATCGCTGTATTTTGCAGTAAGGGCGCCAGATCAGATGCAGATATCTGAGTCGCCGATGCCAATTGGGCAATTACATCAACTTGTTTTTGTGCTTCTATTGTTCTTTGTGAAGACGCCGCGTCAGCAAAACAAATGCCCATGACGACAACGGCGAGCACTGCAGTAAAAAAAAGAACAAGAAAATTTTCATGTAACTTTACGCTAATTAAATATTTATCTATCCAACGAAATGCAACTTGTTTCACGATGATATCTCCAATAAAAATGATAAGTGATTACCGAATGAGGCGCATTACCTATCTTATTCAGCAGGTAATTATTGATATAAGAGAAGACGTCATTCGGTCAATTACCAGAAATAATATATGACTATCGTTAGCAGGTATTTCTAAATGACAAAATTGACACCTAGATCACGCAAAACACGCTAAAAAAGACACTTATTGCATCTGAACAACTACAAACGAGTCACCTTGCTCAAAAAATTGCCTGAAGTTACCGTATGACAACATAGTTGGTTAAGAAGTAATTGTAGCTAAACACCGACATAGCTAAACAAAAAATATCAATCACTTAGCTAACTTGTGCAAACTTATTATCAGTATGCATTTAACTCGTTCATGTATTTCATCGGTGATGTTTTCATGACTTTTTTAAACATGGTAATAAATGCACTCACCGACTCATAGCCTAATAACTCGGACACCTGTTGCACACTTTGCTTATCTGACAGTGCTTGCAGTGAAGTAATAATATGCAGCTGTGTACGCCATTTGCCAAAAGTCATTCCGGTTTCTTTCTTAATCAACCGCGCTAACGTGCGCTCTGTTAAGGCAAATTGTTCTGCCCATTGCGGCAGTGTTTTTCTATCGTGAGGCTGACTGATCAATTGCTGGCTCATCGCTTGAATAACCATATTTTTAGACAAAACAAAATCTAAATGTTGGATCGGCATATCAATTAATTGGTCGTGTAATACCTGAGCTAATCGTGCCGTTTTACTGTTTGCGCGATAATGCTGATCGCGACTAGCAAGTTCACACATCAGCTCTTTCACTAATGGCGAAATCGCTAATGTACAAGTATTTTGTGGCATGCCGTCCATATTGCTATCGATAAATAAATGGCACAACTTGGCGTTATCTGATGCGCGATTACTGTGAACTTTGTGCGCAGGGATCCAAATAGCGCTATGGGTTGGTACCATCCACATTTTTGCCGATACCTCGCAAGTCACATAACCATGCAAAGCTAAGATTAACTGACCTTTTGGGTGAGTATGCAGCGGAATTTCGTGGCTGGCACGGGCATGCTCTATTTTGGCAATAATGGATTGCTTCATATACTCAAAATTTTTGATTTCATCCCAACCAATTGCATCAAACATAGTTTTGTCAGTTTTCAGTTATTTATTGTCACTATCTCTAAATTATATCGTTCGGCAAATCTTTATACTAGCAACCATTATTAAGTGAAATCTAAAGCAGCTAATGACGTTACAAACCGACAATACTAAACCGCAGTCTCGATTTTCTGGTGCATTACTCGTAATAGGCATTTTGCTTATTGCGGCTAATTTACGAGCGCCTTTTACCGGCATTGCTCCTGTGCTGGACCAAATTATTAATCACTTTGGACTAAGTGGCTCACAAGCAGGGTTTATAACAACATTACCGCTTATCGCCTTTGCGATTGTGTCACCCATGGCGGCGACATTTGCCCGCAAACAAGGGTTAGAACACACACTGTTTGCAGCACTTATTTTGATATTGCTGGGTATCGGCACCCGATTTATCGACTCATCCATGATGCTTTTTATTGGCACGGCAATTATTGGCATCGGCATTGCGATTGCAAACGTGTTATTACCCAGCCTAATAAAACGTGATTTCGCCACCAAAGTAGCCTTAATGACCTCGGCTTACGTGCTAACAATGGGAGTGGCTTCTGGCGGGTTCTCGGCGTTGGTATTTCCGTTAAGCCAATTCAATGGTTTAGGCTGGCAATTAGCGCTTGGTTCGGCGGCTATGTTAACGGTCGCGGGGATAATTGTGTGGATGGCGCAATTAGGTAAGCACACTAAGCCGGCTCGTATTGCACCATTATCTTCTTCGTCAAAAAGTGTGTGGCGTTATGCACTTGCATGGCAAATAACCTTATTACTGGGCTTAAACTCTTTTTTAACTTATATCATTATTACTTGGCTGCCCAACATATTGACTGACACGGGCCACTCGGCCACACAAGCTGGTGCTTATCATGGCGCATTTCAAATTGCGACAGCGCTGCCAGGTTTAGTGTTAATTCCATTATTGGCTAAATTAAAAGATCAAAGTGCATTGAGCTTTTTACTTGGAGTACTCAGCGCAATCAGTGCATTAGGGCTACTCTACGTACCACACTTTGCATTTGCATGGACAATAATGTTGGGGTTTTGCTCTGGGGCTTGTTTTATTTTAGGGCTATCGTTTATTAGTTTACGCACTGACGACCAGCACCAAGCCGCATCGCTTTCTGGTATGTCACAATGTGTGGGCTATTTATTAGCGGCAGTGGGCCCTATGTTGGCCGGAGCAATACACACCACAACAAGCAGTTGGACTGGACCACTGTGGCTATGCGTTATTGCAGCATTGTTATGTGCATTATGTGGTTTAGGCGGTGGCAGAAATACCACGTTACATAAGTCGGTTAACTAAACATACACGGCCTGATGACGGAGTTATGCATTTAATATCACCATTGTAATGAAGCAAACCTCATTTGAGAAAAACGATATTGAGCAACATAAAATCAAGCCGTAAATATGGTAGGCCACTCAAAAATAAGTCATTGAGATAAACGGGTTGCGGTCACGACATAATACCTATCACACCGGATGCTTACACCCAATAAACAGGATAGTGACGCTTAGGATCTGTGGAAAGATTATTCACTACCAACGCAACGATCAAGAGTAATACCGTACCTAAAAACACGGGCATTAAGGCATAGAGAAAACCGAGCTGATGAACGTTTTCCCCACCAATCACGGCAATCAACGCTGTAGCACCAGCGGGCGGATGTAGGGTTCTGGTCAAGTACATTAACGCAATAGATAGCGATACAGCCAAAGCGCAGGCTAGCACTATATAATCAGTAAAGACTTGATAAACCGCAACACCTATTAACGCTGATATTACGCTGCCACCAATTAAATTACGGGGCTGAGAAAACTCCGCTAACGGAGCACCGTAAACCAACACAGCTGACGCACCAAAAGACCCTATTACAAACATACTGCCCATAGGATTAGCGGCCGTATAAAACGCTAAACCAGCAACTAAGTAAATACCACAAAATGCGCCAATCCATGACCAAACAATTTTCTTTAGCGGTTGCCTAGGAGGACAAATGTCCTTTGATCGCATGCGAGTAAAATAGAATCTCATTATGTTAATCCGAGTAAATAGCCTAATACATTGTTGACGATGTTATTCGCGAGCAGCAAATTAGCGCTTAAGAAACACAATTGCAATTACACCCAACCAAAATCCTCTTGGAAATAAGGTAATGCTACTTTAGTGATCTCGTGATGATCTAATGATGTGAATATTAATGAGATAAAGACGGTTTTTTGGTTCTAGTGACTAAAAAACAAATGAGGGAACCTAACGTGACCAATGCTACACCCTGCCAAAATGATCCCGTAAGTGAAATAGACAAATAAACAGAAGCAAACATGGTCGAAAACACAGGGGTAAAATATGACAACGTGCCTAACAATATAATATTTCCACCAATAATGGCCTGGTTCCACAAAGCATAACCGGTGCCGATTACCATGCCAGCAAACAATAATGTAAACGTTGATGGTAAGGTGAACTGTAAGCGGGGTTCGTTACTCAAAAAATATTGTATCCACAACGTTACCGCAGTCGCGCTAAAAAACAGTGCAATCGCATTTTTTCCGTTACTGATTTTTTGAGTGACTACGCAATAAATTGCCCAAATAAATGCCGCAGAAAAGGCCATAGAATAGGTTAATGGGTTGTCCGAAATATTAGTTAACAACAGACTAGGTGAAATACCCTGGTCGCCAGCAATACACCAAGCAACACCTGTAAATGCCAATAAAATACTTGGGTAAACCAAAATATTCACTTTGTTACGACTCATCATGACACTTAACAATATCGTCAGCGCAGGCCATAAGTAGTTAATAATCGACATTTCCATTGCTTGCAGTCGGCTATTGGCCATGCCTAAAGATAATGCCAGACAGATTTCATAAGTAACAAATAACCCACCGCCGATAAATAAATATCGCTTAGGGTAATCTTTTATTTTGGGTATTCCCATGACCGACATTAAAAATAGCGCACTGACGGTATACATCATTGCAGCGCCAGCAATGGGACTAAACAATTCGGATAAATCGCGGATTAATGCCGTGACGGTACTCCACAGCAAAATGGCCATAACGCCATAAAACGTATACTTATTGTCGCGAATATAAGACACCAAACCCACCGTTATTTCATCGCGGATTTTACATATACATCAAAGCGGTTTTTCTTGGTGGCGATAACCATACTAGGTTTAACTCCATCCAAGTCTTCTGCGTAATCAGGGCGCTTTACTACCACGCGCTTAGTGGCGAGTGCCATAGCGGGTGCTAACAGTCCATCGGCATCTAAGTCTGCGCCGACAAGAGTTTGGAACACGCGCATTTCTTTTTTAACCAGAGCTGATTTTTCACGGTGTGGGTACATTGGGTCAAGGTAAACTACATCAATCTCGGTACCAGACGATTGAGCGGCGTCGGCTAACGCGCTGATACTTGAACCATGAAATAAGCTCATCAAATCGCGCATCCACTCGCCTATTTCGGCGTCTTCATAAGCGCGGCGTAAACCATCTTCAAGCAATGCCGCCACAACGGGATGACGCTCAACCATAATCACTTTACAACCTAGGCTTGCCAGTACAAAAGCATCTCGGCCAAGCCCTGCGGTGCCATCAACTACGGTGGGCGTTACGCCTTGCTTTAGTCCAACCGCTTTGGCAATCGATTGACCTCGGCCACCACCAAACTTACGGCGATGCGCTACAGCACCAGACACAAAGTCAACGCTAATGCCGTCGAGCTTAGGCTCATCTCGCTTATGCAAACTCAAGCAGTTTTGCTCGAAACGCAATTCAAAAGCGGCGTCTTTGTCCCACACCAACTGCCAGCGCTGGGCTATGTCGACTAATGAAGGATACTGCTGATTAAAGAAGATCGAGGTCTGCAACAAGATGATTACCATGCCAATGTAAGAAACTACGCCATTATGCCAAAAGCCATCACCAGTGAACACCTATACCTCGCGCGCTAGAAAACTTATAATGTCGCTATTACACAGTTTTTGCTGTCTCATTTAGTAAATGGAAATGCCCATGCTCAGTTATCGCCACGGTTATCATGCAGGCAATTATGCCGATGTACTTAAGCACTCAATGCTTATTCAAGTATTAAAAGCCATGCAGAAAAAAGATAAACCTTATGTGTATATCGATACTCATGCAGGCGCAGGTGCTTACTCATTAACCGATGAGTTCGCCCAAAAAACCGGAGAGTATTTAGAGGGTGTTGCCAAACTATGGGACCACGCTAATTTACCCACTGCATTGGCCAACTATGTTGAAACTGTGCAGCACTTTAACGCTGAGTTTGATGGCGAGTTAACCGTGTACCCTGGCTCACCGGCTATTGTAGATGTTGAGCTTCGTCCGCAAGATCGTATGGTGTTACACGAACTGCATGGTACTGACCATGAGTTATTAGCAGATTATTTTGTGGAAGACAGGCAAGTCAAAGTCATTAAAGGTGATGGTTTACAGGGATTAATTGCCGCTGTACCGCCATTAGAACGTCGTGGGGTGATATTAGTCGACCCAAGTTATGAAATGAAAACTGACTATCAAGATGTTGCTCAAGCCATCATTAAAGCCCATAAACGCTTTGCTACCGGGACATTTCTTTTATGGTATCCGGTGGTTAAACGTGAGCAAACAGAAGCTATGTTAACGCTGCTCAAAAATAGTGGTATTAAGAAACAACTGCGTATTGAGCAAGCGGTGAGTGCTGACAGTGACGAGTTTGGTATGACGGCCGCGGGTTTATGGGTAATAAACCCACCTTGGCAAATGGATGTATTGGCTAAAGAGGCATTAGATTATTTGACGCCACTATTAGGCCATGCTGACGGTCATACTACTGTGAAGTGGGAAGTAGGCGAGTAAGACTTTCTACCCGCAAAAGATGTGAGTTTATTGTCGTATCAGATCCTAACTATCTTTATTGAAATAACACAAATTTCAAATGGAATTAACCTGCAGGCTCAATGGTTCTCCGTCCGAAATAGTGTGATGAAAATGCCGTAGTGACATCATGGATGATGGCACAGGCTCAGGGGTACATGGATGTACCATCTGAGCCGTTAGGCGATTTTTATTATGCTATGAGGATCAACACTTTGTCGGAGCTGTGGGGGAGATCCAAGAGGGGGAAGCAGTTTTCCCCCTTCTTGGTCAGGTGTGGGCGAAGCGCCACGACCTTGATGTTATTTATTGACGTATGACTGAGCATTACTTAAAAAACGCGCCTGCCGCACCAGGGAATACCACTGGGCTAACATTGCCATTCGCGGCGACACTCGCAACACCATACAAATAATTGTCGATAACCATATTATCTAACGTGAACTGATTAACCTTGCCGACATAGCGGCTATGAGTCCATTCCGCTACCGTTGTTGAGCGCCAATATACGCGATAACCGACAACCGTTTTATCGTCACTACTGGCCCAACTTAAGGTGGTACTCGGCGATACTTGCCCTGCAATGGTCACCTTGGTTGGTGGCGCGGGTGCCCACGCTTGTGACGCTAAACTAATCGCATTAAGCGAGGTCAGTTTGGCGGTAAAATCAAAATCCACCCCTTCGATCACATCGCCATAAGCAATGCCGTTTTCGACACGAATATCTTGATGCTGACGATTATAGTTCTCGTTGGTTTCCATAATCCTCACAGCAGGTAAACCAGCTTGATTAAACGGTAAATGATGTCCACCACGACCAAAACGATCGAGTCGATACACCAGCATCACCTCTAAATTAGTCATGTACTGGTCGGCTAGCGACTTAATTTTACGGGCTAAATTGCGCGAAGCTGAATCATTTTCGCCGCCACTAAAATACCTTTCTTTAGCTTCATCTGCCGTTTCGGCAAAACGTACACCTTCAGAAAACACCCGCACACTACTGTTATTCACGACGCCATTAATGCCAGATACATTGCCAATCATGTCATTATTTAATACTGCTTGAACCTGCCAATGTTGCGCTTTGGCATAGTCAGCTAAAATATTTCCGCCATACAAACCTTGTTCTTCGCCCGACAATGCAGCATAAACAATAGTGCCGTTAAATTGGTATTTTGATAATACTCTTGCAGCCTCTATTGCCCCCGCCACACCCGATGCATTGTCGTTAGCACCAGGAGAAATTGAGGTGGCATCCAACACATCACTAGCACGCGAATCAATGTCGCCGCTCATCATTACCACACGGTTAGGATCCGTTTTACCACGCTGAATCGCGATAACGTTAACCACTTCAGTTGGATTTTCGATTCGTTTACCTTGAACAGTGTCACCAACCGTCACCACTTCTAAACAGCCACCACACTCTTTGGATATACGATTAAACTCAGCTTCAATCCAGCGCCTAGCGGCACCAATACCTTGGGTATCAGATTGGGTATCCGACAAGGTATGACGGGTCCCGAAGCCAACTAAGGTACGAATATCTTGTTCAATCCGCTTAGCTTGTGGTGCGGTAGCAATGTCGTATAAACGCACATCTTCTTGTGATGGGGCAACAAACGATGATTTGTCGGCTGCAAATGCTGGCACTGTTACAGCACCCAATATCAGCAACCCAGCCATACCCGCTAAACAATAACCGTTGTTACGACTGAGTTTGACCCGCTTAGGTTGTACTTTATGAATTACATGGTTCATTAATAAATACCTTAAATTAACTGGCTAATGCTTTTTGGTAGCGTTTTAATAATATTTTTACGCGCTTCACATAAGCTTGTGTTTCAGGATAGGGCGGTATACCACGGTATTGCATCACCGTTGTTGGACCAGCATTGTATGCCGCACAAGCAAGGTCAATGTCGCCGTTAAATTGGCTCAATAATTGCGCAAGATAACGACTGCCACCACGAATATTCTGTTGAGCATTAAAAGGATCATCAACGTCCATATCGCTAGCGGTACCTGGCATTAATTGCATTAAGCCTTTGGCACCGGCTTTGGATAACGCGCCAATTTTAAACGCTGACTCGGCATGGATCACAGCTCGAATAAGTGCTGGGTCAAGCTGATACTGCCGCGCGGCTAAAGCCACATCGGTTGCAAAATGTGAGGTAAATAATGGGATTTTATACCAATCAATAACCGAATCGACCCGGCATGCAAAACATTCATACAATAATACTTGGTAGTCTGCATCCAGCGGTTGTTGATCGCTAAACACCATCACCCCGTTGGTTTGCTTGTATTGAAACACTTTGCGCTTTTCCACGCCTAAATCACTGACAATACCATTTTCGGAGTAACTGGCCTTAACGCGAGGCTTACTCGATACTGAGCCCATTTTTGTTAACGAATAATTATTGGTTAACGTACGCGGTTTTTGTTTATCGCCCACATAGCCAGCATTCAACGACAGCTGATCATTAATTGATTGCTCATCGGCAGGCTTAGTGTTGCGGCGACTCAACACGTTATATGTTTCTATCGTTGGCGCTGGGTAATGTTCAGCGGTGGTAGTTTGAGATTGCTGTAACAATAACTGTTTTTTTGCTGCGGCTTGCTGAGGAATATACTTAGCTTTAATTTGCGGCTTTTCAACGTCTTCCACGGCAGGATAAACCACTTGCTTGGCTTGTATAGGGGTACAAATACAAGCCAACAACGTAGCGATACCTAATAGCGTCTGCCGATTACGCCATGCCATGTGACTACTCCTGCACTTGATCGAATATCGGCATCGGCGCGATACGGGCGAATTTTGCTACTGCCGAACCGGGAAAAATTTTAACACCACTGTTTAACTCATCTACAGCTTTACGGTAAAAATCTTCCGCGTGGACAAAGTCGAGCTCTAGCTGTATATATTCGGCGAGCTGATCGGCACACAGTTTGTCTTTATTCACCGTAGCTAATAATGCTTCTAAACCTTGATCAATCTGTTGCCAAGCGGCTATCGATACAGACAACGAGCCACCAGCCATATTGGACTCTTCAATCGGTTGTTCCCAATCATGTTCGGGCTGTAACTGTTTGAGTAGCTCCAACTGAGTCTGTTGGTCATCTGTTAAAGGGCGTGGATAAGATGGTTTTTCCTGACATAGCTCGGTAAACAATGTCAGTCTTTTATCAATTTTTGAGTCGATCACTTTTAGCGCTTCAATGGCTGAAGTGCGTTTTTTGAGTAAACTGGCATACCAAAGATAAGCCAGAATAGCGGCTAAAGTGAAGCTTATAAAAAGCACCTGCATGGTGACATCCTTTATTATTGTTATTCACTATCATAATCATAATTTAATCAAAAGTTCATCTTTATCGGCGATACCTTTGCTAAAAAGAAACCACAAAAGAGTAAGCTAAACACCAATAGATGTTAATAAGCTGTTTTGATTCAGATCTTAACTATAACACAAACAACAGCACTAGCACGGTTGAATACTGTACAGTATAAATTTTAATCTTTAACTTTATCAACTACCTAAAAACATTTTTACAAGAGTGATTTTTAAACACACTTGCAGTTTTTCCCCAAAAAAACATCAAAATATCGTTTAATAATGCTGACTTAACACCATTAACGCTATTTATTATCAGCTGTATCCATAGAGAAACAATAGTCACAAAAAAGCCCAGTAAAACTGGGCTTTTGCAATCAACAATGTAAAAAATTAAATCTCTTTTCTATCATTATCCACTTTTTCATTTTCCTCTTCAGTGGGTTTTTCACGCTTACTGAAAATACGCTCAACGACCACAAAGAACACCGGAATAAAGAAAATACCTAAGAATGTCGACGATATCATACCGCCCACTACAGCAGTACCAATGGCATTTTGGCTACCAGAACCTACACCCGTACTAAGCGCCAACGGCAGAACACCTAAACCAAATGCCAGTGAGGTCATTAAAATAGGACGTAAACGCACTCTAACCGCGTGTAAGGTTGCCTCAAATAAGCCAGACCCTTTCTCGTAGTATTCCTTCGCAAACTCAACAATCAAGATAGCATTTTTAGTTGCTAGCCCCACAGTCGTTAATAAGCCCACTTGGAAAAATACATCGTTAGATAAGCCGCGACCATTCATAGCCAATAGCGCACCGATAACCCCAACAGGAACCACCAAAATAACGGATAACGGTATTGCCCAGCTTTCATACAGTGCCGCTAGCACTAAGAACACGATTAATACCGACAAGGCATATAAACTTGGCGCTTGGTTACCCGATAAACGCTCCTCATAGGATAAACCATTCCACTCTAAAGCATATCCAGGTGGAAGTTGTTTAGCCATTTCTTCAAGTGAATCCATAGCATCACCGGTACTGTAACCGGGTGCCGTTGCGCCCTGAATATTAACAGCTGGAACACCGTTAAAACGTTGTAGTTGTGGTGAACCATATTCCCATGAGCCAGTAGCAAAAGCCGAAAATGGAACCATTTCGCCATTACTATTTCGCACATACCAAGAGTCTAAATCACTTGGTTGCATGCGGTATTTAGCTTCACCTTGTACATAGACTTTTTTCACGCGGCCGCGGTCAATAAAGTCATTTACGTAAGATCCCCCCCATGCAGTAGCCAGCACTGTGTTTGCATTACTAATATCAATATCTAATGCACGTAACTTGGCATGATCTAAATGAATTTGATACATAGGCGCATCTTCTTGACCGTTAGGTCTTACCCCAACTAAGTTAGGATTTTGCGCTGCTAAGCCAAACAGTTGATTACGAGCTTCAATTAACTTTTCATGACCTTGACCACTCAAGTCTTTTAAATACAAGTCAAAACCATTTGCGGTACCCAGCTCAATAACCGATGGCGGTACAAAAGCAAATACTAGGGCTTCTTTAATTTGCATAAAGCGCCCCATTGCTCGCCCAGCCAATGATTTCACATCTTCACCTGGCGCTTCACGGGTAGACCAATCTTTTAAACCAACGAATGCAAGGCCCATGTTTTGACCAGAACCTGCAAAACTAAAGCCAGATACGGTAAACACAGATCTAACAATGTCTTTCTCATCATTTAGGTAATAGTCAGACACCTTGCGCAATACTTTTTCGGTACTTTCTTGAGTTGAGTTAGTCGGTAAAATTGCTTGGGTAAACAAGATACCTTGGTCTTCATCGGGTAAGAAAGCGGTTGGCATACGTACGAAAATCCAAGCCACTGCGATAACCAACACAACGTAAACCATCATGGCGCGGAATGAACGCTTAATAATACCGCCTACAGTATTTCCATAACGAATGGTAAGAGCATCAAACTTACGGTTAAACCAACCAAAAAAGCCTGTTTCAGCGTAAGTATGACCTTTTTTAACGGGTTTCAACATCGTGGCACATAATGCCGGAGTCAGTACAATTGCCACAAATACTGATAAGGCCATGGCAGCCACAATAGTAATGGAGAACTGACGATAAATGACCCCGGTAGACCCTGACATAAAGGCCATAGGAACAAATACCGCCGACAAGGTTAACCCGATACCAACCAAGGCACTGGTAATTTGATCCATTGATTTTCGAGTTGCTTCTACAGGACTTAAGCCCTCTTCAGACATCACTCGTTCAACGTTTTCCACGACAACAATTGCATCGTCCACCAGCAAACCAATCGCCAACACCATCGCAAACATGGTGAGCGTGTTAATGGTGAAACCTGCTGCTGATAACACAGCAAACGTACCTAGCAATACCACAGGTACAGCAATAGTAGGAATAAGCGTTGCTCTGAAGTTTTGCAAAAACAGATACATAATTAAGAATACCAATATAACGGCTTCTATTAATGTATGCACAACACCTTCAATTGATTGCTCTACGAATGGGGTAGTATCATAGGGATAAACGACTTCTAGCCCTTGCGGGAAAAATGCTTTCATCTCATTAATTTTGGTTTTAACGCCTGTAGCTGTGTCCAGTGCATTGGCACCGGTAGCTAATTTAACAGCCAAACCCGACGCGGGTTTACCATTATAATAAGAAGTGACAGCGTAACTTTCTGCACCGAGTTCAACTTTAGCGACATCTTCAAGATAAACATTTGCCCCTGACGAATCAGATTTAAGAATAATACGTTTAAATTGCTCAGGTGTTTGTAAACGACTTTGAGCTGTCACTGTCGCGTTAAGTTCTTGACCAGCAAGCGATGGCGCACCACCTAACTGACCCGCTGAAATTTGCGCATTTTGCTCACCAATCGCCGTAGTAACATCAATACTGGTTAAGTTGTATTGGGTTAATTTAAGCGGGTCCAACCAAATTCGCATAGCATATTGCGCACCAAAAAGCGTGAGTTCACCCACTCCAGGTACGCGACTCATTGGGTCTTGAATGTTGGCAGCAACATAATCAGCAATGTCACTTTTTCCCATTGAACCATCTTGAGACACAAAACCTAATACCATTAAAAACCCAGAACTGGACTTGTTAACTTTTACGCCTTGTTGTTGAACTTCAGTCGGTAACAATGGTGTAGCAGCTTGTAGCTTGTTCTGAACTTGAACTTGGGCAATATCAGGATCGGCCTCTGCATTAAACGTTAAGGTAATCTTGGTATTACCAAAACTATCACTGGTAGATGATATATAACGTAAGTGATCCAAGCCAGTCATTTGCTGTTCAATCACCTGAGTGACCGTATCTTCCATGGTTTTAGCCGAAGCACCTGGATAGTAAGCACTGATCACCACGGTTGGCGGTGCAATACTCGGATACTGTGCAATGGGTAAGCCTTTAATGGCTAGTACACCTGCGAGCATAATTAATAATGCAATCACCCAAGCAAAGATAGGGCGATCAATAAAAAAGCGAGCCATAATTTATCCCTACTTTTGTGGTTGGTCAGCCGTTAATGTTTGTGGTGAAACGGGTGCGCCTGCGCGAATTTTTTGTAACCCTTCGACAATTAATTTATCTCCCGCAGCTAAGCCATCAACAATACGCCATTGATTGCCAATTACTTCGGCGGTTTTTACCACGCGCATTTCAACGTTATTGTCTTTATCAACGAGCATCGCGACGGCTTGACCTTTACTATTACGCGTAATAGCGCGCTGTGGTACTAAAATAGCTTGAGGGTCTTGGCCAGCATTTAATATCGCACGAACGTACATACCAGGTAACAATGTGCCGTCTGGATTAGGGAACTCGGCACGTAATGTGACTGAACCCGTTGTTTCGTCAACATTAACTTCGGCAAACTGCAATATACCTTCATGCTCATAAGTACTGCCATCTTCAAGCATTAAGGTCACTTTAGCATTGTCACTTTTCAATAACTGGCCTGAACGCAAATTGGCTTTTAAACGTAATAGTTGCGCACTTGACTGAACAATATCGATATTAATCGGATCAAGCTGTTGAATGGTCGCGAGTGTTGTACTTTGATTTGCGGTAACTAGCGCACCAGCAGTCACAGACGACTTACCAATATGACCAGAAATCGGTGCTTTTACCTCTGTATATTCAAGATTAATTTTTGCTGTATTAATGGCTGCTTTAGCCACAGTCACTGCTGCTTGTGCTTCTTTGTAAGCCGCTTCTGTTTCGTCAAAATCTTGCTTACTCACTGCATTAGTTTTAATCAATTGTGCATAACGAGCAGCTTTAGCTTTAGCTGATGCTAACGAAGCTTTGGCACTGGCTAAATCGGCTTCGGCACTGATTAATGCAGCTTTATAAGTGGCAGAATCAATTTGATAAAGTGACTGACCTTGTGTTACTTCGGTACCTTCAACAAAGGCACGTTTAGTAATAATTCCTGATACTTGTGGGCGCACCTCGGCTTCCAAAAAAGCGCGGCTACGGCCAGGTAATTCAACCTTAATAGCTTGTGAAACTGCTTCAACAGTCATCACACCAACTGGAGTAGGTGGACGTTGTTGTTGCGCCTGGGCATTTTCATCCCCTTGACCACAAGCGGTAATCCATAATGCTGCAGATATTACTGCAGCGACTTTCAATGCTTTATGCATGGTTGCTCCTACTCCGATTTATATCAATATGGCATGCTTAATTTTGAGCTGCTTATTTGATAATAGCTAATTATTAATCTATAAAAATTTCTGGGTTCTTTATCGCATAGGTATAAAATTCAAACAACTTAACAATAGATATTAAATTGTAAATAAATAATAAGTTTACGTTATCTATAGTTAATTTGTTAATTGATTGTGATATCTGAATAAATAATCAAACAAACCAGACCGAACACCTCATTAAATTCACTGTTTAATAACATGTTGGTAAAATCGTTTTTGACTCACACAACTTAATTGTATGCACTATGAATATAATAATTTAGTGGTTACTCGTGACAACCTCATTTAATTCATCCATCTTTTTAGGATCAACCATAATGGCATGCCACCACAGCTCATTAGCTTGTGGGTCGGCCAACATGACTGCTTGACCAAATTTTGGTGTTAGTAAGGTGACATTATACTGCTTGGCTAGCAGATTAATGCGCTCAAATGGTTCAAACCAATCATGTAATGCTAAATCGAACGTGCCATTGTGAACGGGCATCATTGCTTTGGCTTTAACATCAATATGCGCTTGTAAGCTCTGCTCTGGCAACATATGAATATCGCTCCATAATTCATTATAAGCCCCCGTTTCAATCATGCTCAGATCAAAGGGGCCAAAACGCTCACCTATTTGTTTAAAACCGTTAAAATAGCCACTGTCACCACTATAAAATACTTTGTGTTTTAACCCTTGGATCACCCAACTCGCCCATAACGTTTGGTTACGATCGAATAGGCCGCGGCCAGAAAAGTGTTGTGCCGGGGTTGCAGTAATACTTAGGCCATTTAATTCAACAGATTGCCACCATTCCAGTTCGGTCACTTGAATAGGGTCAACTCCCCAAGCGGTTAAGTATTCACCGACGTTAAGTGGCGTCACAAAATGCTGAACGTTAGCAGCCAATTGTTCAATTGCAGCTTTATCAAGATGGTCGTAATGGTCATGGCTGATAATAACGGTTTTTATCGCCGGTAAATCAGCAATGCTAATGGGTGATTGATGAAATCGTTTTGGACCAGCCCACTGTACGGGTGATGCTCGTTCGCTGAATACCGGATCAATTAATAAGTATTCGCCGTCTATACGCATCAATAATGTTGAATGGCCTAAGCGATATACTGCATCTTCTGTCGATTGTGCCAATATATCTGCTGTTAATGCTATCAAAGGAACGGCATCTTTAGGGGCTGGTGCCTGACGTTGCGTTTTCCAATAAGCTTTGGCAATCGGCCATATACTACTTAAACCAGCTTGGTATGCTTTTTCGCTATTGGTAAATGGTTTATTTTTTTTGTTTGCCGTCCCAATTTTTGTTAACCAAATAATGGCTGCGAGCACCATAAAAACAATGATAACACCTGATAAAACCTTCATTTTGGCACCAACAAGTATACTACACGGTGTAGTTTAATAATCTCCCATTGAAAAGTAAACTGCTCAGTGTAAAATATATCAAATAAATCCTTTGTCGTGATTATCATGAATACAGAAAAACAAACTCGTAGCCAAATTAAACGTGCCGCGATTATTGAAGCAGCCAGAACAACCTTTAAAGAATTAGGGGTTACAGCTACTAGTATGGATAAATTAGCCGAAGTGGCTGGGGTATCTAAACGTACGGTATACAATCATTTTGCGACAAAAGAATCTTTGGTCATAAGCTTAATGACCGACCTATGGAAGCAAGCATTAGCTCAACCTTCTTTAGTATACAATTCACATCAATCTTTGGCGGATCAACTGCAACAGTTGGTGCGAATAGATATTGATTACATTCAATCAGAAGAACACATTGAAGTATCACGAATGGTGATTGGCCATCTGTTTTATACCACTGAAATGCAGGAAGAATTGCAAAAGGTTATTAAAGAAGAAACGGCTATTTTGCGCTGGATAAAAGCAGCGACACTGGACGGACGCTTAACTGTGACGAATGTTGAACAGGCCCAAGGAGAAGTACAAAGCTTGATTAAAGGCCAATGTTTTTGGCCATTAATATTTCAAGTCGAAGAGCCATTAAACGATCAACAAAAAGATGACATTGCCGCCAGTATAGTAACCATGTTTTTATGCCGTTATCAGGCATAAGCACATTGTTGGCTACTCTACACTCGGTTATCACCCACACCGAACGAAATAATACGGCTGATATGCGCTAAACTCATGCCAGATTCTTGTTGCCAATGATTGAATGCAGCTTGGGTTTGGCGTAAAGCGGTTTGCGATGTAAAGCCAGCATCAACGACGTTATGAGCAGTTAAATATGACTGCACATCTTGGCTTAATAAAAAGGTATCTTTACCTATTGCACGTAAAAAATAAGGCCCGGTATTGCCACCTAAACGAGTGCCGCGCTTTTTAAGCACTTGCCACAAACCAGTAATATCATCACTTGGCCAATTCGCAATAAATTCTGCAAAACTGCCGTGTTCAGCATTAATCTGCTGGATCATATAAGCATTATCAACAATTGCCTGGGTTTTCTTTTGATGTCGAATAAGCAATGGGTCGGTTGCCCGCTGTTGAATTTGATCTGGTGACAGCATCAGCACTTTCATTGGCTCAAAGTCAAAAAAGGCTTTTTCATACGCAGGCCATTTATTATCAACCACTCGCCACACAAAGCCGCTTTGAAACACACGCTTACTCATAACAGACAATAACTGCGCATCAGTATATTCGCTGATTTCATCGGCATCGAGAGTGTCAGGCAGCAATGACTTAACTGCCGCAGGTCCGCCTTTACGCTCACAGGCTCGCGCCCAAATATCACTGAACTTTTCTAATGCCACCACGTAGCTCCTTTAACCCAACCAATAACCTGCCAATACGGCAGATTAAGGCTTGTTGATCTTTAAAAATTACCATCGATACCAAAAACAACTAACGCTATATATTACGTTCTTTTTTAAGTTGTAAAAACTGTTTCCATTTAACCACTTCAGCAGGCATTTCAGGTGTGTCGCCTGTGTAACCGGCTGCTGCAATTAAGGTTTCAATAGGCACTTGTTTACCTCTACATACAAACACACCACGAACATGCGCAATGCAATGTAAACCCCGAGCGGTAAGCATACGATGCTCAATATAAAAGTATTTTTCGTCCCAACCAACGATTTTAGTTTCAATGGTAAACTTTTCAAACGGCTTAATATCGCGGATATAAGTAAACTCTGCCGCATTCACTATCGGTAACCATTTATTTTTTAGAAACTGTTTCATCAAACCCATTTCGGCAATCAAATAGGTGCGCGCTAAATCCATAAAAGCAGGATAACGTGAGTTAGTTAAATGCATATTGATATCGCAATCTAACGGTAAAGCACGGTAATCAATTCGGCTAGTGCCTAAAAAACCAATTCTTTTACAATGACCTATTCGCCATAAAAACAACAAAATAATACGAAAATACAGATTCATGCACGGTTACTCCTAATGTAAGCGCGACAGGCTAACAAAGGTCATACCAGCGAGCAAGCGGCTTTAGCATCATTTGGTAGCACAAAATTGGCATTACACTTTATTTGTTACTCTTTTTGAGACTTATCCCCCTTTTCATCTGCGGCTTAACTGATTAACATAACGAGGCGTTTTGATTAAATTGGCAGTGGGTTAACTGAGTTTCACGTAACTTACTAACAATAACGCCGTAATCGTTGAGTCGATTACAGCCAAATCAGCGCAAACACATTGTTTTTAATTCTCAGGGCGGGGCGCAATTCCCCACCGGCGGTAAACTTGAAAAAGTGAGCCCGCGAGCGCTCGATTCGTCGAGGTCAGCAGATCTGGTGACTTAGGTTTTACTCATGAGTAATGCCTAACAGTCCAGAGCCGACGGTTATAGTCCGGATGAGAGAGAATAGAGATACATCAATTAGCCTCGGCTTGTTGATGCAATTTGTTTTGGATTTATATCCCTCTTTATAAGCCCTGATTCTGGTCATTTTAGGAGTACAACCATGAATCAGTTATCACTACTTGCCGAATTTGGCGAACCAATCACCCGTGTAGAAAACGCATTAGCAGCGCTTAGAGAAGGCCGAGGCGTATTACTACTCGATGATGAAGACCGCGAAAATGAAGGCGACATTATTTATTCTGTCGAGCACTTAACCACAGCCCAAATGGCATTAATGATCCGCGAATGCAGCGGCATTGTGTGTTTATGCTTAACCGACGAACACGCCAACAAGTTACAATTGCCGCCAATGGTTATTAATAACAACAGCGCCAACCAAACTGCGTTTACCATCTCTATTGAAGCAAAGCATGGTGTTACTACTGGCGTTTCCGCACAAGATCGCGTAACCACCATTAAAACAGCCGCAAACCGCGATGCCAAAGCATCAGATTTGGCCCATCCAGGACACGTATTCCCATTGCGTGCTCGCGCTGGAGGAGTAATGTCTCGCCGAGGTCATACCGAGGGTACTGTCGACTTAATGCAAATGGCAGGCTTAATGCCAGCTGGCGTATTATGCGAACTGGCCAACGAAGATGGCAGCATGGCCAAAACACCAGAAATTATCGCCTTCGGCCTTAAGCACAACATGCCTGTACTGACCATCGAAGATATGGTGATGTACCGTAACCAGTATGATTTAAAGCTGGCGTAATTAATAAAGTCATTAATAGGCTGTCACAAGAGTGACGCACTATCAGATAAAAATAAGAGGCGCATTATTAAATGGCGCCTCTTTTTTTACATCTAATAAGTTATAAAAAAATATCTTAAATATAGATTAAGCTCTATTTGGCTTATAGTAATGTCATATTACAAGTCAAACGTCATAACCGACGCGCAACGAGGTATAAATGAGATATGAATTTATTCCCGCCACCGAAAAAGACAAAACCTACCTACTCGATTTACGTAAATTAACCATGGTTGAGCATTTAGAAAAGTCTGGGCAGTTCTTGTCTGATGCGCAACATGAATATAGATTAAACGATGCTTATGAATGCTCTTATCTGGTCATGTACGCCAACGAGTTAATCGGGACGTTAAAATATCGAGTCAGTGAAGCTACAGTCGAAATCATGCAGATCCAAATCCATCCATTGTTTCAAAGGCAAGGATTTGGTCAAAAAATATTACAACAAATTATTACAGACTCGAAGCCAAAATTGATTGAGTTAACTGTATTAAAACAGAATCCTGCGTTGCAACTATACAAAAGGTTAGGGTTTGAAATTACCGGTGAAGATCAGCACGAATATTTTATGCAAATTAGCAGCTCATAGACTCATTCCAGCCCACATAAAAAATTGGTTATAACAATTTAAAAAAAGCATATTTGTAGCGTTAACATATTACTCAGCAACCAATATTAGGACGCTAGCCCTATAGCAGAACATGGTTTTAAACATGATATATGGAGGTTCACATGAATCGAGTCACGGGTATCGGCGGCATATTTTTTAAAGCAAAAGATGCACCTGCATTGCAGGTTTGGTATAAGCGTCATCTCGGCATTGACGTTCAAGAATGGGGCGGCACTACTTTTTCTTGGAGCGACTCAAATGACAAGCCCACTGGTGGAACCACTATCTGGGCTGTGAGTTCAGAGAAAAGCGACCAATTTGCTCCAAGCCAAGCCCCATTTATGATCAACTACCGCGTTGAAGACCTTCACGCTGTCGTCGCCGCCCTCAAAGCAGAAGGCTGTAATGTACTCGATAAAATAGATGAATCTGAATACGGCAAGTTTGCGTGGGTGATTGACCCTGAAGGTAATAAAGTCGAATTATGGCAGCCGCCTTTAGGTCAGTAGCTGCACTTAACATCCATGTGAAATTATCTTGGATAAAACTAAATCACAATCCTTTCAAAAATGCCCGATACTGACTCATGGTATTGGCATCGTCTAACATGCCTTGATGGCCAACGTTGGGCACCATAATTAACTGCTTATTGGCTGACTGGCTAGCTACAAACAGTTTTTCAGACAGTTCAGGCGGGACCTCTTCATCATCTTCTGCCGCAATGACTAATAATGGCCCTTGATAATATTGCGCGACCACTTGCTTATTATCTGTTTTACGAAAATCTTCTGGCATTTCCAAAGTCATAAACGGTGCCATATACCAAGGTGTTTTTTCATCAACCCAGTCGTCGGCATTAGTTGCTGAACCGTGTAAAATCAGCGCATCTATTTTATTATTTTTTGCTAAATCAGCGGCAATAAAACTGCCTAGTGAGTAACCGTGCAATATCACTTTTTCAGGCTGATATTGCTGATGTAAATAATCCAGTTGTTGCTGTGCATCTGCAATAATATTGTTAATGCTTGGTTGGCCTTCACTTGCCCCTAATCCACGACGATCCATCACTAAAATATCGGTATTAAGCGTCGATAATGTGGTAAGGGCAGACAGGCCATGTGGTTCGATTTTCATGCCGTTGCCTTGATAAAAGACCAATGTTGTAAGGCTATTGGGGTTATCAATATAAAAACCATTTAACTTAACGTGATCACTTGCCTCTAAGCTAAGTGGGGTAATCAAATGATTAGGCATCGCCTGCTGTAATTGTTGAGTAAACTCAGCAGTAAACGCTACGGGGACTTCATCGCTGGCAATAAAAGTGCTTTCACTTAGGCGCATAGTACATGCTGAAGTAACCAGCACTGTGGTTCCTATCATTGCACCTGTGGTTATTTGTTTAAGCCAATTTTGCATATTATTTTCCTTAATTTACTCATCGTCCTTGTGGACTAAAATGTCACCTGGCGAGCATTGTAAATGCTGGCAAATAGCGTCTAGTGTCGAAAATCGAATCGCTTTTGCACGGCCACTTCTAAGCACTGACAAATTTTGAGGGGTTATGCCTATCAATTCTGCCAATTCAGTGGACTTCATTTTCCGCCTTGCCAACATCACATCCAGCTCAATAATTATGGCCATTAAATTGTCAACTCCACCTCTTCTTGAAGCTCCGTTGCATGCTTCATGACCCATGCTACACAGTAAAAAATCATCCCGAAAAGTGCATACTTTAACTCTTGGCTGCCAAGACTAAAATAAACAGGTACCGCACTAGATGTACCGCTAAAGTGCAATGTAAATGCGATGATCATGGGGTAAAAAAGGCTGAGTAAAATCCAAACTAAAAATACCAAAGCAATACGGCTCAAGCAGCGGAAGTTACTTGGAGTAAACACATTACCTTGCTGATACAGACCAAAAAGTTGGTAGAGAAAATAGTAAATAAACAGGTAAGGTAAAATTTCAACACTGCCCAGAATGATCCCAGGATGAAATCCCGCATCATAAAGGCTTTGAGCGAGAGCTTGCCAAGGTGTACCAAAGTCGACAGCTAGATAACTACTAAACCAACCCCACCAATCAATGGTTAACACATATTCACCCGCTTGGAATTCTCCGAACACCATAGTTCCGCTATAACTAGTGACTTGTAATAAAGCTAAAAATACAATCAGCAATTTAATCCATTTACTTAACGAGACAATTCTATCCATGATCATTCTAAGCTGGTTAATGTTAAAACAAAGTTAACACACAAGCCCTTTATCAGCAATAAGTTATCGATAAACGATACTATTAAGATGTTAAATCTAATATACCTATTGGTGATAATCCAAAATCATCCGCTTGAATCACAATACATGGCTATCGTAATAAATGATTAAAGTGCCTATGCTATCAACTCGAGATAGATGACATAATTTTGTTGATAATGCTCAACAACTTTTACTCGATAGCTTTGTTCCACATCTATAACACATGAGAGTATCGTTAATAACTGATTGTATTATAAAGGTTTAACAGAAATAAAAATCATTAACTCAGGAGTAAAGTGATGAATATGAAAGCATTTTCGACGTTAGCCGGATTATCTTCATATACGCTGCGTTATTATGAAAAAGTCGGTTTACTCAACAACATTCAACGAAATAGCAGTGGCCATCGAGTCTACACAGCCAAAGACTTAGAATGGATTAATTTTGTCAAACGCCTGAAAGACACTGGGATGGCTTTAACCAAAATTCAGCAATATGCCCAATTGCGATCATTAGGGCCAGGTACAGTGTTAGACCGCCAACAACTACTTGAGTGTCACAAAGACCAGTTACAGGCTCACATTGAACTTCAGAAAAATCATTTACTGGCGTTAGAAAACAAAATTAGTTTGTATAAAGCCAATAAAGTCAGTTGACTTAGAGTTAACTCTAACTTGTAAGGTGTGACTTCTACTTATCGATAGGAGTACATCAATGCCAAACTCAAGATTCACTTTAGGCATGGAACAGTTGTCAAAAATTGACGGAGAAGCAGGTCATAATGTTATCGAAAGCCTGCAAGATATCTGCCCTGACTTAGCCCGATTTACCATTGAATATCCGTTTGGCGATATCTATACCCGACCCGCCTTAGAGGTAAAGTCGCGAGAAATAGCCACTGTTGCGGCACTCACCGCTTTGGGCAATTGTAGGCCTCAGCTAAAAGTCCATTTAAATGCCGCTTTAAATGTTGGTTGCAGTGAAGAAGAAGTAAAAGAAGTGCTGTTACAAATGTCTGTTTATGCCGGTTTTCCTGCAGCGTTAAATGGCATGTTCGCGTTTAAAGAAGTCCTTCAAGAACGAAAGGCATGACCTGTGACAAATAAGGCTTAACAGGCAACAAATATCTCTCAAAATTATCTGAGAATATGAACCCTAAAAATAACAAAAAAGCATAAACCGAGGTTTATGCTTTTTTATGCTGAAGTCATTGGGGAATAGGGTTAAATCTACACCGCAATACCACTGTGACGTAATAAAGCATCTGTATTGGGTTCACGGCCCATAAAGCGTTTAAATAGCTCCATTGGCTCTTCACTGCCACCCATTTCAAGAATGTTATTTAAGAAGCTTTTACCTGTTTCAGCATTAAAAATACCTTCAGCTTCAAAACGCGAGAACGCATCTGCCGATAATACTTCAGCCCATTTATAGCTGTAATAACCTGCAGCATAACCACCCGCAAAAATGTGGGCAAAACCGTGTTGAAAACGGTTAAAGCTTGGCGGGGTTAATACTGCTATTTGGCTACGCACTTGGTCTAAAATGCCTTGAATATCGACGCCTTTAGCAGGGTCAAACTCGTGGTGCATTCTAAAGTCGAACAAGGAAAACTCAAGTTGGCGCACCATCATCATGCCCGACTGGAAATTTTTCGCCGCAAGCATTTTGTCTAACAATGCTTTGGGTAATGGTTCGCCCGTTTCATAGTGGCCAGATATTTCCGCTAATGCTTCTTCTTGCCAGCACCAGTTTTCCATAAACTGACTTGGTAGCTCTACCGCATCCCAAGGTACACCATTAATACCAGACACTCCGCCCACATCCACTTTGGTTAACATGTGATGAATGCCGTGGCCAAACTCATGGAACATTGTGGTGACTTCGTCATGGGTAAACAATGCCGGTTTGCCGTCGACAGGACCATTAAAGTTACAGGTTAAATAGGCCACCGGCTTTTGCAAACCTGTAGAGGTAACCCGGCGACCGCGACAATCGTCCATCCATGCGCCGCCACGTTTACCGCTACGAGCATACAAATCGAGATAGAAGCTGCCACGGTGTACTTTATCGGCATCATGAATATGGAAAAAACGTACATCTTTATGCCAAGTGTCTACGCCTTTTTGTTCGCTAATGGTTAAACCAAATAAGCGATTAACGGTATAGAACAAGCCTGACAAGACTTTGTCTTCTGGGAAATACGGACGCAATATTTCTTGCGACACTTCGTACTTGTGTTGCTGCAGTTTTTCAGCGTAAAAACTCAAATCCCATGAGGCCATTTCGGTCACGTTGTAATGATCTTTGGCAAAGGCACGTAGTTCGGCTAATTCAGTTGACGCTTGGTCTTTAGACCGTTCGCCTAACTCGTTTAAAAAGCCTAATACTTGTGCTGGGTTTTCTGCCATTTTGGTGGCTAACGATTTATCCGCGTAGCTGGCAAAACCGAGTAAATTGGCTAACTCATGGCGCAATGCCACAATTTCATTCATGTTATTGGTGTTATCAAACTCACCGGCATTAGGGCCTTGGTCAGATGCGCGAGTCACAAATGCACGGTAACACTCTTCGCGTAACTCACGGTTTTCGCTATAGGTCATTACGGGTAAATAAGACGGAAAGTCTAAAGTGAATAACCAACCTTTTTGCTCTTTGGCGTCTGCCATAGCTTTAGCTGCGGCGATGGCTGACTCAGGTAAACCCGCTAAGTCTGCTTCGTCGGTAATAAGCTTAGTCCACGCTTCAGTAGCATCTAACAGTTGATTAGAAAAGTTGCTGGTGAGTTCAGATAAGCGTTTAACCATTTCGCCATAGCGGGCTTTTTGACTGTCATCCAAGCCGATCCCCGACAATTCAAAGTCACGTAAGCTCTGCTCTATGACCATTTTTTGCGCTTGAGTTAACTGGGCAAAGTCTGCCGATTCGTGGATCGATTTATACGCCTCGTACAAACCTTGATGCTGGCCAACATAGGTGCCGTAATCTGACAACAACGGCAAACAAGCATCGTGAGCATCACGTAATTCATCACTACTGATCACCGAGTTCATGTGCGACACAGGCGACCACATTTTACTTAACTCATCATCAACGTCTTCAAGAGGCTCAATGAGATTGTCCCAAGTGTATTGGCTATTTTTTGCTAATAATACTTCAATAGTCTCACGACATTTGGCAATGGCTTGCTCAACTGCAGGCTGAATGTGTTCAGGTTTAATTTTTGAAAATTCTGGTAATTCTGCGCTACTTAGCAATGGATTGCTCATAAAGATTCCTCGAAATATGTCGCGTGAGTATTTAGCTTATATTGGGCTAATTGTTACCGTTTTCAAGCGTAGAAACAATTTATCCCGATAAATATAACCTTAGTTTCGAGGCGATACACAGGCCTTGTCATCACTAAGTTTGACCATATTATCGTTGATTCAACGTATAACAAGCTCAGTCACCTAACTGATTTGATCAACAAATAGAGTGACTAAGATCCCAATTTAATTTTACACTTAATTTACACAACTAATATTGACAGGCAGATCCCAAACGAGACTGATTATCATTTATTTTCCCACTAAAAGGGCTACCATTCGCTTGATTAAAAGCACTTTCCCATTTTTCGATATGAGCTCAATAAACATGAACTTCGATTTTTGCCTATCAAACCGCAACCATTATGCCCGCGCCTTTTGTTGTGCAATGGCTACGATGATGTGCTTGATGACATCCTCGTCAGCGTTCGCCACGGCAGAATACCAGCCGACTGCAGGGGTTGATGTTGCTTGGGAAAATAATTATGTCACTCAAGGTCGTAATAATTTAGAGCATGGCGGTATTGCATGGGCAGTGGCAAATATTGAACAAAACGACCTAGCTGTTTATGCCATTGTAGGGCGAGCAGACCAAGTGAATTATGTGGAATGGAACCTAGGGCTAGAATACACCTTACATCTCGCTAATAATATTGATGCCACAGTAGGCTACCAGCGCTTAGAATTTTATGGCGATGAGCGCTGTTCCGATAATGAATTTTTCGGCGCGTTAACGGTTAATGGATTAACTTGGTTTGTACCCGCTGTTAACTACACTTATGCAACCGAAGCTGGCGGCTATTTCATTGAACTGAGCATACATAGCCCATGGGAAATCAATCAACACTTCACTTTGACACCTTACATTGTTCAGGGATTTGATTATCAATACAGCAGTGAAGAACACAACGGCGCTAACCATTTCCAATTTGGACTAGAAGCCGAACAAAAGTTGAATGATTCAATGGCATTATCTGCACACATTAGCCACAGCATCGCTCAAGGAGATATTAAGCAACAAGCCAGTGCCGATGATATTCAGGGCAGTTTAGATCAAACCTATGCAGGGGTGCATTTCAAACTGAGTTTTTAAGCTTTGCTAGCATTTTAGCAATCCAAGGCTAGACTAAAGGGGCTACAGGACGCCCCCTAGACTCAAGCAAGGAAGCTTATGTTAACTCGACTTATCAATATACTATTTATCTTATTCGCCGCGGTGATGATGCTATTCAGTACCTCATTACTTGCCAGCGAGCTCACCAAACTGATGATTAAACAGCCCGATAAACCCACCCAGTTAACCAATGACAATGCCAACTCACTCCCGTCGCAGTACGCAACCGATTATCAAGGTAATGTGATTGTTATCCCCACAGAGCAAAGCTCAGCTTTAGAATATCGAGCCGATGATATTTACCTTAAACCGAGCCACAAAAATTCACCCATCAAAAAGAACAACACGCGCTCATCAACCGTAAAGCGCACCACCTTAAAGAGTGCGACAATCGCTAACGATCCAAGCTGTCGTTGGTTGCATAGCCGCATAAAGCAGTTACAAAAGAAGCAACGCCATACCCAAAACAGTCAATTTAGTCATTATCAAGATGAAATCGATATTAGAGAAGGTGAATGGGCTTGCCTTAAGTGTGCAACCAGCGGCCCTAATAACGTTGACCGTGGTGAATGCCAACATAAACGCTAACAATGCATTGGGGGGAACGACTAGATTGCAAACACAATCCCCCCTACAATGGATGCATTAACCGCAGTGGAGATAATCATGGCTCAACATTTTGACTATATCGCGCTTGGCGCAGGCAGTGGCGGTATCGCCTCAGCAAACCGTGCAGCAATGCGTGGCGCAAAAGTATTAATTATTGAAGCAAAGCACGTTGGCGGCACTTGCGTTAACGTCGGCTGTGTACCTAAAAAAGTCATGTGGTATGGCGCTCATGTCGCTGAAGCACTGAACCTATACGCCAAAGACTATGGCTTTGATGTTACCGTCAATAAATTCGATTGGAATACGCTAGTCGACAATCGTGAAGCCTACATTGGCCGTATTCATGATGCTTATGGCCGTGGCTTTGCGAGCAATAAAGTCACTTTATTAAATGGCTATGGTCGCTTTATCAATAACAACACCATTGAAGTTGATGGCGAGCACTACACTGCCGACCATATTGTGGTTGCCACTGGCGGCGCACCAACAATTCCTAATATTCCTGGCGCTGAACACGGTATCGACTCTGACGGTTTCTTCGCATTACGTGCGCAACCTAAGCGCGTAGCGGTTGTGGGTGCCGGTTATATTGCTGTTGAAGTGGCGGGTGTATTACACGCACTGGGCAGCGAAACGCATTTATTAGTACGTAAACATGCGCCACTGCGTAACTTTGACCCAATATTAACCGACGCATTAGTTGACGCTATGGCCACCGACGGCCCAACGCTTCACACTCACAGCGTACCTAAATCGGTCACCAAAAATGCCGATGGTAGTTTGACATTACTATTAGAAAATGACCAAAGCTTAACGATTGATTGCCTCATTTGGGCCATTGGTCGTTCACCATCAACAGGCAATATCGGCTTAGAAAACACCGATGTGCAATTAGATGCTAAAGGCTATGTCATTACTGATGAGCAACAAAATACCACCGCGAAAGGTATTTATTGTGTTGGCGACATTATGGCGGGCGGTGTTGAATTAACCCCTGTTGCCGTTAAAGCGGGTCGTTTGTTGTCAGAGCGTTTATTTGGCAACATGCCAGACGCTAAAATGGATTACAGCTTAATTCCAACAGTGGTATTTAGCCATCCACCTATCGGCACCATGGGTCTAACTGAGCCAGAAGCCGCTGAAAAGTATGGCCAAGACAATATTAAGGTTTACGCCTCAACGTTTACCTCAATGTACTCAGCTGTTACAGCACATCGCCAAGCCTGCAAAATGAAGCTTGTTTGTGCTGGTGATAATGAAGTGGTTGTCGGTATTCACGGCATTGGTTTTGGCATGGATGAAATACTGCAAGGTTTTGGCGTAGCAATGAAAATGGGCGCAACCAAAGCAGACTTTGACGCCGTAGTAGCAATACACCCAACGGGTGCAGAAGAGTTTGTTACTATGAGATAAGTATTTAATACTTATCAAACCGTAAGCACTTAATAGGCGTTTACGGTTTTTTTATGCCTGTTATTTACTGGCGTAGCATTGAGCAAAACCCATCAACACATTTTGAAGGCGGTAATACAGATAATCCCCCACAACTAACCGCGTACCACTTTTATGGTTATAGCAAACAACTCTAGACGACCGTTCTACTTTAGGTTTGTAAACTGCCATCTGCAATGTTAATTACATTGGCTTGATGCTTCTGATAAGTGCTTAGTGAGTTTCAGTACCTCTGCAGCGGTTTTACCTAATGTATAACGCCCAGATATGGCATGATTATGGTTATAGTCATACAACCAATTCGCCAATTGTTGATTGAGCTCTAACAACGAACCGGCTTTGTTTTCTTTCAAGAATGGCTCATAAAACTCATGATATGCTAGGTCTTGAAAACGAGCTGCAAGACCATTTACAACAGGGCCATTGTACGCTCTCATTTGAATGTGATTAATATTATGAGCAGATAAAACATCGCTAAACTGCTGGCTTTTTTTGCCAAAAAACTCACTGCCTCGATCGGTTAAAATAGTATTGATATTGAGCCCTTGGGCAGTGGCATACCAAGGTAGAACAGTTTGTTCAAGAAACTCAGCGGCTGAAGCAGAATCACGTTCTGGCATGATCACCGCTATCGCAAACTGACTATAACCATCAACAAACGTATGTTGATATAACTGGCCTAATGGGCTTATAACCCCTAAATCAAAGGTGTCTTGCACACAAATATCACCTGGGTAAAGACACTCAAAGATGGGATCATTTGAATCGAGTTGATACAGTTTTTCAATGCGCACTTGATCTGAAGGCGCTAAATTATTGTCTTGTTTTAGCTTGCTATGTAAAGCCAATAATCGATTTTTCTTGGTTTCTAAGTTATGCCTAACCCAAATAGTGCGAACGCCACTGGCAGAAATAGCGCAGCCTCGGGCGGTCAGCAACTCTGCGACTTTTGCTTGACCATAATTAGGGTAATCAAGTGCTATCTCAATAACTTGGTCTTCTACAGCTTGGGAAACTCTATTTTTTAATGCTGGTTTTCTTCGAGATAAGTTCTTTAAACCACGTTCACCAGCCGTTTCATATTGTTTTTTGAAACGATAATAACTGTCACGGCTGTAACCCATGATGCCGCATGCTTTGCTTATGCTGCCAAGTTCCGTTGCTAATTGCAGTAGCGCCAATTTACTTCGAATTTCATTTTTCTTTGCGCTCATATTTAGTACTCAATACTATTGTCTTACGATTTGAAGGCTACCAAAACACCCCATTTGGGGTATAACCTAACCATCTAAACCACGTTTCACCCAATACGATGCATACCACCCAAGCAATAACTAGCATGGTAAATCCAAATTTAAACGTGTCACTTAAACTATAATGGTCGGTGGAATACAGCAGTAAAGCTGGCTTACTATTAAAAGGTAAAACATAAACATGCTCTATTTGGAGTGCTACAGGTAATGCCAAACTCATAATAGGAAAATCAAAACGCTGGGCGACCCCAATCGCGATGGGGATAAACAACATCGTTCGCATCGTTTTTGATTGAAATATCACCGAGCTAAACAACATTGCACCAGTTAACATTATATAGAAAACGCTGAAGGGTGTATTTTCATCTAAACCAAAATACTCTAGGCTAAAATTTACTGCCAGATTAGGTAAATCAGTTTGTTTGAATCCAGCCCCCAAGGTATACGCCCCCGCAGAAAAAAGTAATAAGTGCCATGGCACATCTACCTGGTTCCAGTTCACCACACCAACCCGAGGAAGCAAAGCCACAATGGCGCCAATAAATGCAACCGCGGTAGCACTGACACCGTGATATTTGTCGGTTGCCCAAAATATCAAAATAGTCACAAAAATCACAATAGATTTAATTTCGACAAATGATATTCGGCCCATTTTATTGAGTTCTTGCTGTAAACGGTCCATTCCGCCCTCAATTTGCGGTAACCGTTCTTCGGGGGATAATGGGAAAAAAATCTTTGTCGCAACAAACCAACCAATAATGATCATGCAAATTACCACAGGCATCGAAATAATCATCCAGTCGGCAAAATAGAAACTACCACCAATAGCACCAGCGATTAGACTCGCAGCCAATAAATTCGCCCCTGAGCCTGTTACAAAAGCGCCAGCACATAAGTTAATTTGCAGTAGGTTTTGCAGCACTAAGTTGCGGCCAAAGTTATTTTTATTGTCACCACCTCGAGCACCATACACCGCGGCTATCACCATAAAAATCGGCATGAGAATGGCGGCTTTTGCTGTGGTTGCAGAAATAAAGGCCGACAAAACCAAATTGATTAACATAAAGCTGTAAAAAATGGGGGTTGCACTAGTACCAAAACGACAGATAAACCATAACGCAAAGCGCTTAGCTACGCCTGTAGTCGCCAACATAGAAGCCAAGATAAACGATAAAATATTGAGCCACATTATCGGATGACCTAATTGCGCATATGCTACCTTTTCGGGTAATACTCCCGTTAGCACTAACGCAATAATCACCATCAATGACGTTAAATAATTCGGTATAGGCTCTGTTATCCAGAGAATAATGGCCGCACAGAAAATCGCAAACATTGCCTGACCATGCCAGCTAAACAACACTTCTCCAGCTTGGTCAAAATGTTCTGCCGCAGTTTTGCTTAGCATAGTGCTATCAATGTTAACTAAAAACGGCATAGGGTCGGCGGTGAGTAAAAATACAAATACGGCAAGTGCAATCCAAATCCCTATACGAGCTAACCATTGTTCAACGGTACTTTTATTTCGAATTGGCAGCTTTTCCATTCGATATTGATTCATATCCAGTGGGTCTGTCGCTAAAGGAGTTTCCTTGGTCATTTTGTTTACCTTTCGATGCAATGCGACTGCTGAATAAACATTACCCGTAAAAGTAGCAATGAAATTCGATCTAGATCAACGAAAGTACAAACTAGTTTTAATTAAATATTCACATAGAACGAACGACTTAAATTATGATTTAAATATTTATATTAAAATCATGAGTTAATGACAAAAATCATTATTACACAAAACGATTGATGTAAGATTAGATAAAAACTTATCAATAACAACATTGATCTGGATCTGTTTCTTTATCATCTCTTGGGAGTATTGTGACGGTTGAGCTTCATCCGAACACTACGACAGCATAAAAGGACTGACTCATGTCTGAATTAACCATCGGTGAAATATCTAAACCTCGTTTTGAATTTCGAACTTTCGGGCAAAACTTTACCGAAGCATCCTATCGTATGGCGCGCTTATCGGTACCCGTACCAGAAAAGCTTTGGTGCCGAGAAAGTGACGAAATTTATATCATCTCCAGCACGAATGATTTGAACAATACCAAAATTCGCGATGGCAAGATGGATATAAAATCCTATGTGCAAACGGTCAACGGCTTAGAACAATGGGACCCTAAACTTAAAGCGGTATTTCCACTGAGTAAAACACGACTGATTGAAGAAATATTCCCCGCGTTTATGGTTGATTTACCTGCATTAACCCAAGACAGCTATTGTTTAGAAGACTTCCTCGCTGTTATCGAAAACCACCCAGACTTACAGGCAGTCAACATTCATAAACAGCGCTACGCCTATATGGTTAATGATACAATTTGTGAGTTAGCGAACGTGCTCGTTAATGGCGCGCGAATTGTCAGTATCAACAGCGAATCAACTCAAATAGAAGATATACAAAAAACCATAAGTGATTTAAAGCTGACAGGAGTTGAAAATATCAATTACTTACAAGCGATAAAACGCGTTATTGGGATGAAAAACTTACCTCTCGCTAACTAACATTAATGAGTCCGACGGTAACTCAAGTTGGTTGGATAAATATTAAGGATTTGCATCATGGCTCAAGAAATCGAACGTAAATATTTAGTCAAAAGCGATTTATTTAAATCGCAGGCCGTTGGTTCGGTCCGTATCATTCAAGGCTATTTATCGAGTGTGCCTGAACGGACTGTCCGAGTTAGAGTGAAAGGTGATAAAGGTTTTTTAACCATTAAAGGCATTGGTAATGAGTCTGGAGCTTCCCGCTATGAATGGGAAAGTGAAATCTCAGTCGCTGAAGCACAGGATCTACTCAAAATTTGTGAGCCTGGTGTTATTGATAAAACACGCTACTTAGTCGAGTTTGAGAATCACACTTTCGAAGTTGATGAGTTTTACCAGCAAAATCAAGGCTTGGTGGTTGCAGAGGTAGAGCTTACTGATGAAGCACAAAAAGTACACAAGCCCAGCTGGTTAGGTAAAGAAGTAACGGGTGACAGACGCTATTACAACTCAATGCTAATGAAGCAGCCTTTTACCTCTTGGTAATTGAACGGATAATTTGAACTGATAAATTGAAGCCTGCGCAGGTAAAGCATGCTTCATTTCCCTCAATCTATTTGCTCATCATGATAACAACATCAAACGACGGCATTAGTTCGTCACATCAACAACAAAATACCCCCCATTGATTCAATAGCCTATAAAACAGATTGTTAATGACATCTTTAATTTATCTCATCATAAAAATGAATGGGATAAATCATAATACCTCGCCGTTTTAATGCAACATTCATTTATTTAAAATCCATCTTTAAAAAATTAAGTTCTTATATAAACAGACACAAAGTACAACAAAAGCATTACTTAACCCATCAAACCTTTGTCAAAATTGTTTTAAAAATGAACTAAGCATCAATTTATCGATATACATAACGTGTCAATTATTCGATTACAAGATGACCAGAACCACATTTAAGCACAATCTACACGACAATATAAAATAGACATTAAAAAATAATTGAATTAGTCACTTACATTAAAACACATTGTTCCAGCCTTCTTATCTTTTACTGATAATACCATTAAGTTACATTTCTACTTTTTTCTACAAAAATTCTTGTTAACCAACCAGAAACGACAAACAAACAAAAAAGAAGCAAATTGTAAGATTTAGTCAAGATTAGTTGATGGCGATCATATTTTGATCACAGTAATAGTCATATTCTTAAACAACTAGATTGAGTGGATTTAACATTTCGTTAAATAATAATAAATATTCAAAGGATGACTATTATGACTACCAAAACAGTATTCTCTATCTCCAGTGTTGCGCTGGCAATTTCAGTTGCGCTTTTGTGTTTTCCCTCAAATGCAATGGCGGCTGATTCTGACAAAATCATCGAACTAGAGCGGCGATTAGATGCCCTTGAAAAAGAGTTAATTGAAGCAAAGGATGCGGCAAATAAAGTAGACCGAATTAAGTTTTCAAAAAGCAGTCCAACCCCAGAATTAATATCTAAAGATGGCAGTTCTACCCTTGAATTTACCGGTCGTTTTCAAGCTGATTATGTCAGTGCTGATGAACTGTACACGGGTAACAAATTCACTTATGAAGATAAATTTAACGATGCTAGCTTACGTCGTATCCGTTTTGGTATTGAAGGTTATTTTTCAAATGTATGGAAATATGCTCTCGAATTTGATTTTGACGGTGAATCGGACGTTGAAATAAAAGATGCCAATGTGAGCTATAGAGGCTGGGACAATAATGAGTTAACCATTGGCTTTCAAAAATTTGGCTTTGGATTAGAAGCGACCGGAAGCTCAAAAAACTTGGCGTTTTTAGAACGAGCATCAACTGATACATTCTCTCCAGAGCGAGGCATCGGTATTGAGTGGGGTTATATTGCCAACTATTATAATTTCAAAATTGGCTATGGTATGAATGCCGGATTCGACGATGACGACCAAAATTTCCAACAAGATATTTTCAATGCAAGATTCACCGCAGCCCCCATCAATAATAATGTCCACCTGTTACATTTAGGCGCAAGTGCGCTTTACACCTTAAACAATGATGAAGTATTAGAAACACGTTACCGTGCTCGCCCAAGCAGCAAGCCAGCAGGTCGAATTATCGACACTGGCAAATTTGATGCAGACTCAACCCAACATTATGGTATTGAAGCGGCTTATCAACGTAATAATCTGCTCTTGCAAGCCGAGTACATGATCGCAAAAGCTGACCAAGTCGATGACCCAACAATTACTGTCGATAGCTATTATGCTCAAGCCGTGTACACCTTAACCGGTGAAAGCTGGCAATACAGTAACAAAAAAGGCACCTTTAAAGCGATCAGCCCTGCAAGTGCCATTTCTGCTGGAGGTTACGGAGCTTGGGAACTTGCAGTTAGGTATGACCACGCAAACTTTGATGATACTGACTCAGATATTATCGGCGGCAAAAAAACAGACTATATCCTGGGTGTAAATTGGTATTTAGAAAATAACCTAAAAACTCAACTTAACTATGTCCATACCAAAGCAGATTATAAAGAAGCTTATGTCGACATTGATGGTGTAACGCGATACGACCAAGATGGAAATATCATCCAAGCTCGTGTGCAGTTTGCTTTTTAGGAGATAGTGAAAATGAAGACTCATTTACTTGTTATCGGCTTAGTTAGTTTATGCCTCCATAGCGGTGCTTATGCACTTTCACCAAACCAATTTACGTCTTTGGAATACCACGTCAATACTGGAGTGGCTAGCACATTACCTTATGCTGCAGATCAACTGACGCCTGATTTTACAAATGCATTTAGTTTTATCACTCTCGAAGAGGAATTAAGCATAAAACTGGTCACATTTATTGATACGCCTAATCGTGATTTTAATGCTAAACACATTAATATTCGAGTTAGAGAAAATGTGACTACACCACGTAAAAGCAAAATCACCATAAAATTACGTGCCGATAACCCTCAAGCGTTCGGCGAACTGAGTGGTTACAAAAAGGCTGAAGTCGACTATACCGAGGGTAATGCAGCTTATAGCGTCAGTTACGATCTGCCCTATTCTCCCAATGACATCGACATACAGCACGTTAATATCGCTACGGTATTTGACATCATAAAACGCAATCAAGCGATGTGGGACATTGTCAGTGATATATACAATCAACATAAGCAAGATTTGATTCAAACCGTGGTGATGCGAACTCATGGTTGGGACGGATTTGTTAAAGATAAGCGTTTTAACGATGTTGAAATGGAGTTCCAAATTTGGACCCCTTACTACCGTAAACCTCGGATAACTTTCGCTGAGTTTTCATTTAAAGGTAGCGATGGTGATAAAGCGCGACTGGATGAAGCATATCAATACATTAATCAACAAGTTAAAGCTGTTGGGTTTGATTCTAGCCATCAGGGGTCTAAAACTAACTCTACTTTCACCATTACAGAAGCATTTAATCAATAGCGTTCCTCTGTAGGTCAAATAACGAATCCGTTCATTTGACCTACGTTTCGGCTTCCTTCCCATACTGTTAAGGAGATGCCAATGTTTGGTTTTTCTCGAATCACCACACTTCTCTCGCAAAGTCGCTCGACTGAAACTAAGGTCTATTTATTTTTTGACCAAGTCACATTGTCACATCATAAATCAGTGCAAATGTGGAAAAGTTACTTCGCATATGGCCCCAGAAGCCCTGAATTTGAGCATACGCTAAATGAGCTGCAGTCAATTGAGCATCAAGCTGATTTATTGAAAAGAGAAATCGAGCAGATTCTCTATCTTAAAACCCTGATCCCAGACTTACGCTCTGATGTGGCTTCATTAATAAACCTTGCCGATCGGCTTATCAATAAGCAGGACATCATAGGGTTACACCTAAAAATTGAGCAACCGATTATTCCGCCAGAAATTGAAGAAGATCTGTTCAGGTTATTGAAGGCGGTAGGTGAAACCATCGATCACACCGTGTTATGCGCTCGCAGTTTTTTTACCGATTTACAACGGGTACAGGAATACCACACAAAGGTTATCGCTTTTGAAAGCGAAGCCGACCGGCTCTGTACCAAAACAAAAATAAACCTATTTGATACTGACTTAGACCTCATCAATAAGGTTCAACTACGATATTTTATTGACCGTATTGACGAAGTTGCCAATTTATCTGAAGACATCTGTGATCGTATTGCAATCTTCACTCTGAAACGTGCGCAATAAGGAACGGATGCATGGATATTGCAATTTGGATTTTTCTTTCAAGCGGTTTGTTTCTTGGTTGGTCATTAGGCGCTAATGATGCCGCCAATGTTTTTGGCACTGCGGTTGGTGCCAAAATGCTCAAATTTTCAACTGCGGCGATTATTTGTTCTATTATGCTTATTTTAGGCTCGGTCATTAGTGGTGCGGGGGCATCTCATACGTTGGGCGCATTAGGCAAAGTATCGGCCATGGGTGGTGCATTTACTGTCGCACTGTCTGCTGCAACAACTGTGTATTTTATGACAAAATCCGGATTGCCGGTATCAACTAGCCAAGCCATTGTTGGCGCCATTATTGGTTGGAATTTATTTAGCGACATGGCAACAGACTCAAGCGTACTTACAAAAATTTTAACCACTTGGGTTCTGTGCCCTATTCTTGCCGCAGTGGTGGCGATTATCTTGTATAAGTGTGTCACATTTTTGCTGCACACACTCAGGCCAGGACTATTTCAACTAGATAATTGGACTCGCATTGGATTAATTTTTGCGGGGGCGTTTGGTTCATACAGTTTAGGCGCAAATAATATTGCGAATGTGATGGGGGTGTTCGTTCCGAGTACGCCGCTAGATCCACTGCATATTGCAGGGGTGGAATTTAGCGCCTCAATGCAATTATTTTTTATTGGGGCGATTGCGATTAGTGTTGGTGTATTCACCTACTCTAAAAAAGTCATGCTCACTGTGGGGGATAATTTAATCACCATGACCCCAATCAGCGCTTGGGTTGTTGTTATGGCTCACTCAACTGTGCTGTTCATCTTTTCCTCGCAATCACTTTCAGATGCGTTTACCAATATAGGCTTACCTTCTATTCCACTTGTTCCAGTTTCAAGTTCGCAAGCCCTTATTGGGGCGGTCATTGGCATTGCCATATTAAAACGTTTACCGGTGCAATTGGGGGTATTACTTAAAATTTTAATGGGTTGGGTTGTAACACCCATTATGTCGGCTATCTCGTGTTTCATCGGTCTGTTTATTGTGCAAAACCTGTTTAATCAAGTCGTGGTGTAAAATCTATTATGGTTGCAAAGCTTAGTCCTATAGCCTAGTTAACATATCGTCCCTAACCATCGAACTTAGCCTATCGTTTAATATATCTTTTAATATTAATCGCTTAACATATAATCGTTAACATAGGGTGCCGGTTTGATCGATAGGCATAATCCAGTAGCGACAAGGATTATGCTTGCAGACTAACGCGAGCGCTTCAAGAAGTGCCGTCTGCTGAGCTTGAGGGTGCATAATTTCAAACTTGTAAAATTCCCTATAGCCCTCTACTTGCTCCTTGATATTGAAATGACTGTGTTCGCGACTAAATCCACAGATATCACCGAGGCTAAAGCCTGACAAAAAATCCAGTTCAATCAAGGTATCAACGATGTCATCCTTAACATCATTTTGGGCAATCAACACTAAGAGTTGCTCTGTGCTCATTTACGTTTCTCCAGCCAGAAATACAAAATTGGCAGCAAGTAAAGCGTGGTAATCGTTGAGGTAAGTAAACCACCGATAACCACTATGGCTAACGGTTTTTGAATTTCAGCGCCTGGGCCTGTGGCAAACACCAGTGGCATAAGGCCAAACATCGCCGTGGTGGCCGTCATTAAAATAGGTCGTAAACGACGTACGGCACCTTGTTCAATTCTTTCCAAAAGGCTACTGAACATATGCTTAGTTTGCTCGTAATAACTCACCATCACGACACCGTTAAGCACGGCAACACCTAGCAGAGCGATGAAACCTACTGATGCAGGTACAGATAAATACTCACCCGACAGATATAAACTGACGATACCGCCCATCATGGCAAAAGGCACGTTGGCGAGGATCAATCCAGCTTTGGCGAGTGAGCCAAACGTAGTAAATAAAATCAACGTGATGAGCGCTATGGCGATAGGAATAACCAGCAGCAGATTGTTAGTAGCACGTTGTTGATTTTCAAACTCACCACCAAAATTGACGCTATAACCACTGGGTAATTGAACCTCATTAGTAATTTTTGCATTCAGTTCTTCGACAAATCCAACAATGTCACGGCCATTAACATTGGTCGTAATAACAGAGAAACGATTGCCTTGTTCACGCTCAATAAGAATGGGACCTTTTTTGTAACTTAGCTTAGCTACATCAGTAACCCGTTTAAGGCTATGATCAGGCATCACTAACAATTGGTTTTGCAGCTCATTAATACTGCTTAAGCTGCTTGGGTTACTGGCAATCAGCACTGGGGTACGTTTTTTGCCTTGTAACACTTCGGTCACTATCACGCCTTCGAGTTGGCTCTTGAGATAACGGGCAAACTCCATGGTACTCATACCAAAGCCTCGTGCCATTTCATTATCTAGGGTGAGGTTGATAAAAGAGCTGCCTTCAATCATCGACATTTTCACGTCGACACTCCCTTGAGTGGTATTCACAAGCTGCTGAATTTGACTGGTCAAGTTGCCTAACGTCTCAATATCGTTACCAAAGACTTTTATCGCGACATCACCAATGCTGCCTGTCAGCATTTCGGATACTCTCATTTGAATGGGTTGAGTAAAGTTAAAGTTAACCCCTGGATAGTCCACGAGTACGGCTCTAATCGCTTCTATCAGTTGTTGTTTATTGGCAAAACGCCACTCGCTACGAGGGATAAGCTCCAAAAAAACATCGGTTTCGTTTAGCCCCATTGGGTCTAAGCCAATTTCATCGGCGCCAGTACGCGCCACGATTTGTTTTATTTCAGGTACTTGTGCTAACAGAGTTTGTTCAATTTGCTTATCAATGGCAATCGATGCATTCAGAGAAATCGACGGTGACTTCTCCAACTGTAAAATAATGTCTCCTTCATCTAACGTCGGCATGAAGGTTTTACCAACAAAACTAAACAGCCCAAAACTGACAATCAACAAGCTTAACGCGATAACAATAAAGTGTTTTTGATAAACAAATATTCCTTTAAGGCTGCTAAGGTATACCCGCTTGAGCTTCTCGATTGCTTTTGGTTCTTTGGCTGCCTTTTCATTGACTAAATAAGACGCCATTACAGGAATAACCGTCAGTGATAACACCAGAGCGGACAGCATCGCAAATACAATAGTGACCGCCACGGGAGTGAAAAGCTTACCTTCGAGCCCAGTTAAGGTCAGCAATGGCGAAAATACGATCATCACAATAGCTGTACCTGATACGACGGGAATGGCGACATCTTTCGTGGCACGAAAAATGAGATGAAGTCGTGGCAATCGTTGTTTGGTCGCGATGAGGTTAACCATGTTTTCGACCACTACCACTGAGGAGTCCACTAACATACCGATGGCGATAACTAAGCCGCCTAAACTCATCAAGTTCGCAGATAAATTGAAAAAATCCATCATTAAAAAGGTCATCAAGGCAGCGAGAGGCAAAGAAAGAGAAACCACTAACGCGGCGCGCACATTGCCTAAAAACAATGCCAGTAGCACGATAACTAATACCACCGCCTCAAATAGTGCATTAGAAATGGTCCCGATTGCAGTATTAATCAAATTCGCCCGATCGTAAAAGGTATTGATTTGGCTGCCCTTTGGCAAAGTCAGGCTGATTTGTTCAATCTTTTGTTTAATATTTTTAACCACTTGATTTGTATTGGCATCTTTTAACGCGATGATTAATCCTTCTGCCGTTTCGTGACCATCTTTAGTCACGGCACCATAACGGGCTAAATGACCAATCTGAATATCAGCCAAATCATTCAAACGATAAACCTTGGCATCATCAGCCTTTATCACTAACTGTCGTAACTCATCAATGTCGTCAATACGGCCTTCGGCGCGGACGATAATAGTGTCAGTACCAATGGTCAGTTTACCTGCACCCTCATTATGATTATTCTCGACAATAGCCTGTTGCAAAGCCGCAAAACTAATGCCCGCCGCAGACATAGCTGCAGGATTTGGATTGATGCTAAAGCTTTTGGCATAACCGCCTAAAATATTGACATCTGCCACGCCCACAACGGTGCGTAATAGAGGACGAATTTCCCACTCTAATAACTGTCGCCTTTCCATCAATGACAGATTAGGGTTTTCCAAAGTGAACATAAAAATTTCACTCAGCGGTGTACTCATCGGCGCTACGCCACCAGTAACCCCTTCAGGAAAACTCCCCCACACAGCAGAAATGCGCTCGCTAACTTGCTGACGAGCCCAATAGATGTCGGTGCCTTCAACAAAGTCTAGGGTGATGTCGCTGATGGCATATTTAGTGGTAGAGCGCAGAATCGCTTGATTGGGAATGCCTAACAGCTCAGTTTCAATCGGCACCGTAATCTGCGCTTCGATTTCTTCAGGTGTCATCCCCGGCGCTTTTAAGATGATTTTCACTTGTGTTGGCGAAATATCAGGAAAGGCATCTAATGGAATGGAATACCAAGAACGAACACCGGCTAACATTAGAAACAGCGCCACAATTAACACAAATAAACGCTGAGTAAGCGAAAATCGGATCACCGATGTCAGCATATTATTCGCCTCCTAAGCCAAGTAATATCCCTTTAACTGCCGCAACCGATTCCGCTAACACCTCAATTTGACTAAGGTCTTGGTCACTTGCAACAATGTATTGCTCTGGTGTAGAACCTAAAATATCAATCGTGAGGGACGTCAATGTCTCGCCTGTTTTGGTCAATATTTGGCTGTCTTGGTCCCAACTAAACACACTATTTTTTGGCAACATATACACAGATTTTTGATACTCAGGAATGACGGTAAGTTGCTGACCTAAGAGTAAGTTACACTCCTGTGGCACAGGCAATGACCATGCAGTAACAAATGCGCCATCGGCGATTGCCGAAATGGAATCGATGGCGATATGACATTGGTTAATGTTCACTGCAGAAAGTGATAAAGACTGACTCATCGGCACATTAACTTTGACACGCACACTGTCGCTGGGCACCAATGAAAAAAGCTGCGATCCCGCCATATATGGGCCACTAAGTAAGTTGAATTTCACCATGCCTGCCATTGGGGTACTGACAATAAAAGAGTCGGTTGCAGCATCGGTACTTAGCACAATCTCCATAAAATGGTGCATATGCTCGTATTCTAGATAACTGGCAAAATAGTCTTGGCTTATCTCGCGCCACTTATCAGCACTAATGCTGCCATTTTTGAATAAGGATTTATTACGTTCATAACGAGTGTTAGCCAGTTGATACAAATTGCTCGCAGCCTCGACTTGGGCGAGGTAATGAAACACTTCAGGACCCGTTAACCTAACGATCGCCTGGCCTTTGGTGACCATTTGTCCTTGAGTGACCAAAAAACTGACTTGCTGAATATTTTCCGGAGTACTGACCCAATATTCGCTACCGGGTAACATGCTAATGTGTGCCGGTAATGCACTGCCTTCGTAGCTGGCTACTTTTTGCGGCTGCGCATAGCTAAGCTGAATATTTCCTAATGACTTGATATCAATAGATTCTGCCTGAGCTAGGCTGAAAATACTGGCAAATAAACAACTGAGGCATACGCCGTATTTGACCATCATAATGAGATACCTAAAGCTTGAAGTTGCTGGGAATGAAGTTGCTGTTGCATGACCAAATTAATGGCCAAACGTGACTCAGTATCGAGGGCGTCCATATATCGGCGCAGCCACACCTCATAACTGACTTGGCTTTGATCTTTTACTTTGGCAAGTTCTTCGGTAATGGTGCGACTAAGCGATAATGCACGGGTGAGTAAAGCTTGTTGATCGAGTAGATTTTGCTGTTGCTGACGCAATATCTTAAGCTGGTTGGTTAGCTCCAAATAAGTGCGATCGCGATTAATCATTTGTTCGGCATGGGATTGCTGCCATCCAGACAATTCGCTTTGTGATAACGCCGAACCAAACGTGATAGGCACTGTGATACCAATACCCAATTGCTTATCATCAACGATACCATCAGAAGTATTTTTGGCGGTTAATGACACTGTCCACGGGTCTTGTTCGCCAGCTTGTTGGCTGTTAATTATCAGCATTTGTTGTTGCTGTTGCAGTTGCTGTAATTGCCATAATGGATGTTGTGTCAGATCATTTTCTGTCTGAGAAGTACCCACTAATGGACGGGCAGTTTCGGCAATATCCTGCGGTATATCTGTTTGGCCAGTGAGTTGAGTAAATAAGGTCATCGCTTCATTTTTTGACTGAATAATGGTTATTTTCTCAAGGTCAATGTCGACTAACTCTCGCTCCAGCAATAAAAAATTGGCAATGGGCAACTCTCCTATCTCAGCCAATTGTTTTTGTTGGGCGTACAATTTATTGAGTAATGTTGCTTTACGTATAAGCTGAGAAAGCTTTACCGAGGCTAAACGTTGATCCCACAAACTTTGTCTTAGTAAGCCCGATAGATACAAACCTTGTAAGGCTCGTTGTTGATCTACTATGGCTTGCGTGAATTGCTTTAGCTGTTTATCGCTTGTATATAAACTCGGTGATTTTATGGGCAAATTAAGTGAAAGTTCTTGCTCATGAATGTTACTATTATCGATGCTACCGAGGTGCTTTATACTGATATTGGGTAATCCGTTAAGCCACGTCGAACTGGTGAAATTTGCTTCATTGCTTAAGGGGCGATTACTCGTTTGGGTAGGATTATTTAATCGGACCTGGCTCATGTTGAGTAGCTGTGCCAACTCAGTATTTTCAGCAGCATGGCCAAGGCCAATACTACAGATAAACACTGCCAACAAACCTATATTGATACCAAACTGATTTTTAAACATAAGACGTTTCTTTGAATAATACAGTATGTCTTTATTGTCGGAGTTAGCAGCCTGAAAATCGTCGGGTATATGTATCATAAAAGGCTCTATGGTACGGATGCCCTATAAATTAATTGATTGATATTACGTTTATTTAGGAGTTTTCATGAAGGATGTTGTCATTATCTCTTTGCTGGGATTAAACATGTTGTTTAAACTTTTTGACATCATCGCCGACACCCAATTGGGCGTTCCAGAATTGCACATACTGCAAGAAAGCATACTGGTGTTGTTAACTGCTATTGGAACAATCTATTTGAGTTATGATTTAATTCGTCGCTCACGCGAAACAAAAAAATTAGCCAAACAGCTTATCAATGCAGATAAAAAAATCGACAACATGTCGAGCCATATGCGCTCTGCAAGACAAGAATACAGTAAAGCCGTGTCGACTCAATTTCATACTTGGAGCTTTACCAAAAGCGAACAACAAGTGGCATTTTTATTGTTAAAAGGCCTTAGCTTTAAAGAGATTGCCGAAGTACGTCAAACCAAAGAAAAAACCGTAAGACAACAAGCTTCATCCATTTACGGTAAAGCGACAGTCGACGGGCGACACACTTTTTGTGCTTGGTTTATGGAAGATTTCATTCAAGAACATGACCAAGACTTGGTCAATAACTATCAATAACTATCAATAACTATCAAATAAAAAGCATAAGTTTCATGCTTACAAACAGCATCCTATAATACTTTGATTATACGATGCTGCTAGATGATAAAACTTGGTATGACTCTGGCCTGATTCTGGCATTTTAGGCGCTAGAGCAATATGTGCCTTTTACCTTGAAAACATCGTTCTAACGCTAAATAACCTTATGAGATAAAGGATGATTATTACCCAGCAACTAACGTTTTTTCTGTCTGTTTTTCAGCTAACCACTGCAAAAAGACCTTAATGTTAGGGGGCCGCTTTTGTGAATGCCCCATAAGTTGTGTCATGGCAAAACTATGTTGATAGTACATTTCTGCATCGTTGTAATGTTTTTGCGCATCATCGCTATTGATCATCGCACCGCGTAAATAGTCACACAGTAACTCACTGCGGTTAAAGCCACTGACCTCACCAATTTCCATTAAGGTTTGTGCATTCCACTGCTGATATTGCTCAAGAACCCGCTCAAAGCGCTCACGATAGTAATCACTAGCTTGTGATAAAATGGCTTCGTTAGGAACCACTCGGGCAATGACAAATGCTTGCTCAGACAAAATACGATACAAACGCTGGCAATGATGAAAAATAAACCGTAAATAAGGGTCGCTATACTGTTGATTGTCTTGTTCAGCTTGCATCAGCCAATGGCGATAATCTGCACAGGCAACGGCAATAATTAAGTCTGCTTCTGAAGTAAAGTGATTGTAGATTGTGCCTTTGGATATCTGGCTAGCTTGGACTAAATGCGAGCGGCACAAATCAAAGGTTTTACGCCCCTTTAAACAACGTTGTGATACTTCTATCAGATAGTTGCCACGTTGTTCCCAGCTGCTCATTTCGGGCCTCATCTAATTTGGGTTAATAAAGCGTTAACAGTTCACACTTACACTATAGCAAGCTTTGTGGATACCCTTTATTGAGTAATACTGATACCACTATGAACTTATTCAATAGCCCATGTTAAAAATAGAATTACTTGAAAGTTTTATTGCTGTTGCTGAATGTGGCAACTTGTCTAAAGCAGCCGATAAAATTTGCCGAACCCAATCAACACTGAGCCTACAAGTTAAAAAACTTGAAGAAAGTGTCGGCCAAACCTTGCTGATTAGAGACAACAAAGGCGTCACCTTGACCGAGTCTGGTGAAACGCTGCTTAACTACGCCTATAAAATGATGCAACTTAATTCGCAAGCTATTGATGAGTTAAAAGATTGTCAAAATCGTGAAGTGATCCGCCTTGGTGTACCCACCGATTTTATAAAATGTTACTTAAGCAGCTGCTTGTTAGAATTTATCCGTGAATTTACGAGCATAGAGCTTGTTATCGACACCGACGTAAGTGGCAATTTATACAAACGCTTACACCAAGGGGAATTTGACGTCATTGTAGCAACCCATTGGCAAGTACCTACGAACGGCGAGTTACTCTTTACACGTCGTTTTAAATGGGTTTCGGCGGTCGAAGGCAACGCTCATAAGCGCAAAACGATTCCGATGGGATTATACCCAGAAAATTGTCCGATTAGAGCGCAAGTGTTTGCTAACCATCGACTCTCAATGCGACCTATTAATGTGTTGCTGTCGACTCCATCACCACAAGCCTTGTGCATGGCTGTTGAGAATGACTTAGTGATTGCGCCAATAGCCGAATTTAGAATCACTGACCAAATGCAGGTGCTAGACCCAATTGAACATGGATTACCTATACTGCCCATGTTTAATGAATCGCTTTATCTCAACCCAGATACACAAACCTACGCTACGTTGCAGCTAATTAATTTAATTAAAGCCAATGTCGAGCACAAGGGCTATCAACTCGACTAGCCGTTCTCATGCCAACCACTCTGCCTGCTCTACTATCTACATATCTACATATCTACTATCGTTTCTAATGTGACTTACAACATTAGACTGCCAAACAAAAAGGCCAATAACACGCTCGATGTAATTGTCACTACACCAGGGATCAAAAATGGGTGGTTAAAAACCGCCTTGCCAATCCGCGTTGAGCCAGTGTCGTCCATCTCTACTGCAGCCAACAACGTTGGGTAAGTAGGTAATACAAATAACGCGCTAACCGCTGCAAATGACGCTATAGCCGTTAATGGACTCACCCCAATTGCTAATGCAGCTGGCATTAATGCTTTAGTGGTCGCACCTTGTGAATACAATAACATTGAGGCAAAAAATAACGCTACCGATAACAGCCAAGGCTGACTTTGAAGTAAGGTCCCAGCAACGTCTTTAATTTCGTCAATATGGTTAGACACAAAAGTGTCACCCAACCAAGCTACACCTAACACACAAATACACGCCGACATACCTGACTTAAAGGTCGAAGCATTAGAAATCTTGCTGGCATCTAAACGGCAAAACCACGTTATTGCTGCAGCGGCAGATAGCATAAACAACATAATCGCTACATCGCGTGACAGTACTGGGTGCGTAATTAAGCCGACCTTGTCAGAGATTGCGGTGGCGTAAGACATCACCGCTACTATCGCAATTAAGAATATGCCTACCGATCGCTTAGCGCCCGGTAATAACGTTACTTGAGTTTCACCACGGGTTTTCACCAATCCACTGGCTAAACGCTGCTTATAAATAGGATCTTGTGCTAGCGGCTTGCCGAGCATAGACGCAACTGCAGCGCCAATTAAACAAGCAATAAACGTCGATGGAATACACACAGCCAATAACACTAAGTAATCCACACCAAAGGGTTCTAAAATACCCGAAAAAAACACCACAGCGGCAGAAATGGGTGATGCTGTAATGGCAACTTGTGAGGCGACAACTGCGATAGATAGAGGCCGAGATGGACGAATACCTTGCTCTTTAGCCACTTCAGCAATCACAGGCAGCGTCGAAAATGCTGTATGACCAGTACCTGCAAATAAAGTCATAAAATACGTGACGATAGGTGCTAAAAACGTAATATGCTTAGGGTGCTTACGCAGCAATTTTTCTGCAATAGACACCAAATAGTCCATGCCACCCGCTTCTTGCATCGCGGCTATGGCGGTAATTACCGACATAATAATCAGCATCACATCGATGGGAATAGCACCTGGTGTTAACCCTAATCCAACGGTAAGAATTAATACCCCTACACCTCCAGCAAAACCTATCCCGATGCTGCCCATTCTTGCGCCGATATAAATTGCCCCGAGCACAATAATTATTTCTAAAATCATCATAATGTTAACTCTATTTAAAACCTAAATGTCTTGAATGAAATAGCAGGGATTACTGCTTTAGAGATCGTGATAGTACTCTGTTGAGATTTTACGAATGTAGACGTGGATCAATTAACTGCATTGCAAGCCAAAAGAGGGGTTTTATCCGCAGGTTTATTGGTCAGTTAACTTGCAATGATGTAATTTCGCTTAGATGCTAATGTGGGTATAAATAGAAAAATGCCAATCAATGATTGGCATTTAAGGGGAGATAAATAAGTAACGTGAGCTATAACTTACCCTTTATGCTTATCAAACTTAAACGTATGACAGTTACTGCATAATGGTTGTTTGGTTTTATGTTCGCTATGACATTCTTGGCAAGGTACCTCTTTACCATAGTGAAGGTTATTGTGTGGGTTTTGCCACTTGTCTTCTTCACTTCTGGTGGTTTTCTTTGCTAAGTCATCAACATCATGACACTGCAAACAGGATTGGTCAGATGGAAACTGCTTGATGCCATTGTCATGACAAGTTTTACAGTCTTTACCGATAACCTCTTTGTGGTAGTCACGGATCTCTGCTGACTGTACTGATAAGCTGGTTAATCCAAGTAGTACCAGCCCAAGTATAATATTAAAGTTTTTCATTAATGATTCCTCTTGTTCACTGGTCTAGTTAAACGTTCATAAGACTTCTAGCAGCAGTCATACCCATCACCATACATTCTGGGATAGAGCAACTACCTAAACGGCTAACGCCATGAATACCACCACACACTTCACCAGCGGCATAAAGACCAGTAATAGACTTACCAGTAAAGCTATCTGTTACTTCGGCTTTGGTATTAACTTTTACACCACCTTGGCAGTAATGCACTTTTGGCCACAAGCGAACGACAGTAAATGGCGCTTCGATCATTTTGTTTTTCGCCAACGTCATATCTTTGCCAAACTGCTTATCTTCGCCAGATTTTACATAGCCATTGTATTCAGCGATTTGTGCTTTTAACCCAGCTAGAGGGACACCAAAGTGTGTTGCCAACTCTTCAAGGCTTTCAAACTTCCAACCGACATTGTACTTAATCACTTTTTCGGTATTTGGATGTGCTTTAGAGTCTTTAAAGCTTGAAATCAACAGTGGTGGTACAGGATTGCCTTTTTCATCACGATTACTTAATTCAGCATCAGCACGTGTTTTACGATCGGCAATTTCATTCATGAAACGCTTACCGGTTGTGCGGCTAACAGCAATTGAATGAGGTAAGTTGAAAATTGAATAGTTAGACACATAACCAAAGCCACCTTCATCAGGTGAAGCCCAAGGGCCTGATTGAATGTGAGCCAAATGCACAGGAATAGCTCCTAAACGGAACATTTCGAACATACCCTCGCCCGTTGCACCTGGTGCGTTGGTACAACCAACGTCTGCAGTTAAGGTTGGATCTTGCGCCATACGTAAATCAACGTTTTGCGCAAAGCCACCTGTAGCCATAATCACACCACGTTTGGCGCGAATATTGAGTACTTTACCAGGCTGGTCTTCGCCAAAGTGATAGTTTTGACGCATTTTAACACCAACAACTTCGCCTTTATTGCCGACGAGGAATCCTTCAAATTTTGAACGATTGTGGGTGTTTACACCAATACGTTTACACTCTTTGTACAATGGTTGGGTGATACCTGCACCACAACTTACTGAGGTTTGGTAAGTACGTGCAACCGAGTGACCGCCTAGTTGTTGTAAGTAAGGATGGTATTCAGAACCTGCATCTAAGGTCATTTGTAACGCTGCAACCGCATGAGATGCGACATGACGCAATAACCCTTCATCGGCAATGCCACGGCCAGACAATAATTGGTCATTAACCATTCTGTCTACCGAGTCTTCAACACCTTCTTTCTTTTGCATCGGCGTGCCTGGTGCGGCAAAAAGCCCACCGTTAATCGCCGAGTTACCACCAAAATAGGACATTTTTTCAAATATATGAACGTCTTTTGCACCATGTTTGGTGGCTTCGATTGCGGCAGCTAACCCCGCAAAACCAGAACCAATAATGACGATTTCAACTTCTTTGTCCCATTTAACACCATCTGCCTTTTCAGACACTGCCATTGCTGGTGCTACCATCGCTGCACCAGCAGCAATACCTAGACCTGCAATAAACTTACGGCGCCCTAATAGATCTATATTGCTCATAGGTTATCACCCCTTTTTATATTATTGACGCTTCATCATATCGATGGAATCAATTCCAAAACGGGAACTATTGTTAATGTTTGGTGCAAATAACAGCGAATGTCGACTAATCAATTGTAGGTAGGACTTTCAATAAAATTACTGCATAGGTTTGCTTTTGGAACTGAATCCATATTGTGAGTTACCCTGCATAACAACTGGTTAATTATATATTTAATCGATATGATTAACCCATTGAGGACGACCTCAGCCTGACATTCACCACTTTTCATCGACAGGTATTCACATCGGGGACGGCCCCATCTGCCATCTACACAGAAGAGCCGCTAATATGCTACTAAATCGCTATATCACTACAGTGTTTTCGCCATTATCCATACGCCGCTTTTACAAGTATTTCAGTCGGGGTTTATTGGCCATTTTGATGCTACTGCCACTGACTACCAACGCGACACAAGTTGATACCTCATCGAATAGCCCTGTAACGCCACAAGTTCGAGTTGGACTTCACGGCATGCTATTGTTTGGCAGTGAATATGGTTTATTTGCCTCGCATTTACCGATGTTTCACCTCCCACATAATGCCCAAGTCGTGTTGCAGCTAACCTTTGATGATCCTCAGATCAACACCGCTGTCATAAATGGCTTAACGTTATCGGCTGCTAGTGGATATCCAATTTGGACCATAGTGCCGCAACAATTTGACCTATCGATGTTATCTCCTGATCACCCTAGCCATATTGAACATTTAAACGTGGATATTGTTAAAGGCCATTTTGAACGCGGCGGTGAAATCCAATGGAAGAACCAAGGGCTAACCGTGACTAGGGTGTTAGTATTCAATGAATTAGATACTCAGTTCGAGCAACAAAAAACCAGCAACAATACTTACCTTAAGGTTAATAACAACCCTAACGATAAAGTGCAGTTTCTTGTTAAACGCCTGACGACTCGACCCGATGCCGATCATATTGTACGCCTCGATAATGTCGGCAATAGCTTACCCGCAGAAATTGTTATTCCTATTGATACGGCAAAGTTATTTAACAATGAAGCCCAACTTCGTGCTGCATTGCCCGACACAACACCTAAAAACACTTCTCTAGTGGCCCCAAACACAAAGCCAAACATCACTAGTCCAATGACTACGGTTTCAAGAGTGTATATAGAGTTGGATGAACTGAAATGATCCACAAAACGATTGCGGTATTTCAGCATCACTCCGTTGAAGGCATTGGCAGAATTGCACTGGGGATTAACTCTACAACATAAGTAAAAAGTCACTTAATACTTAACCCTATGTTTGGGCTAAGTATTGCTCGGCACTATATGACTACAGCATGTTTCACTACTGGATCAGGAGTCCACATGAAACCAATAGTCATAGCACCAGTAACCAGCAATACGCCAAATAGCAGCAATGCACCGCAACACGGTTGGCTCAATAAAGTGCCCGAAATAACATTGATTTTTTGGGTCATAAAAATGATGTCGACTACCGTAGGTGAAACCGCAGCAGATTATCTTAGCTTCCATCTTCACGTAGGCATGATTAATACCAGCATCATCATGGGAGTATTTTTACTTTTCGCCTTATGGATACAGCTTAAACAAAGCCAATATCGCCCAGGTGCATATTGGAGTGTTGTGGTGCTTATCAGTATTTTTGGCACCTTAGTCACCGACATTCTCACAGACAAACTCGATGTGCCTCTACCGGTATCGACAGCGGTGTTTAGCGCATTATTAGCGGCAACATTTGCATACTGGTTCAGTAAAGAACGCACCTTATCCATCCACTCCATTGTCACTCTTAAACGTGAGCTATTTTATTGGTTGGCCATTCTATTTACCTTCGCTCTTGGTACTGCTGTGGGCGATTGGGTGTCGGAAGATATGAATGTAGGTTATGGCATGTCGGCAATCGTATTTGGTGGGTTAATTACGCTTATAGGCCTAGCCTTTTATCGCTTCAAGGCGAATGCCGTATTGTGCTTTTGGCTGGCTTATATATTAACTCGTCCACTGGGTGCATCTATCGGCGACTTACTGTCACAACCCATTCGTAAAGGCGGCCTAGGGTTTGGTACCACCAGCACCAGCATTGTGTTTTTAGCGATTATTATTGCACTTGTGGCATACCTATCAGTTCGCGCCAAACAGCAAAAAAGCCAATAATCTATCAACATAAGTGAGTATCGATATGGACACACTACAAAAGCAGGCGCTGACTAAAGTGCCACAAGTCACCTTAATATTTTGGTTGGTAAAAATACTGGCCACCACCTTAGGCGAAACGGCAGGAGATGCTTTATCGATGTCGCTTAACCTCGGCTATTTAGTTAGCTCTGTTATTTTTATCGGTTTATTCGCGATAGCGATAGCAATACAAATTCGCAGTAAACATTATTCTTCGAGTATTTATTGGGCCACCATTATCGCTACAACGACGGCTGGCACAACGATGGCTGACTTTGCCGACCGATCTTTAGGCATTGGCTATACCGGCGGCACATTGCTACTAGTGAGCTTGTTGTGTATGTCATTTTCAATTTGGTACGTCAGCGCAGGTAGCCTGTCTAATCAGTCGATAAACAATACCAAAACCGAATGCTTTTATTGGGTGACGATTTTACTGTCACAAACCTTAGGTACAGCGTTAGGCGACTGGACAGTAGACAGTGCAGGCCTTGGTTATGATGCCAGTGCGTTAATCTTTGGTAGCCTGTTATTAGTGTTATTAGCTGCCTATCTTTGGAGCTCAATATCTCGCACTCTGTTGTTTTGGCTAAGCTTTATTTTAACCAGACCTTTAGGTGCAGTGGTGGGTGATTTTTTAGATAAACCCATTAGCCATGGTGGATTAGAATTTAGTCGCTTTAGTGCGTCGGCCGCATTACTCTTTGGTATGGTGTTGTGTTTAATGCTATTTAAGCAGCAAGCCGCGACAACACATCATTAATAAAGACTTTTCATTTTGTGTCATTATGTCCGATTGAGGTGCTATGCGTATTTTATTAGTAGAAGACGATAAAATGATTGGCGATGCCATGCAAAGCGCCTTAAAAGATGTCGCCTATGCGGTCGATTGGATATGCGACGGAGAAGCGGCCTTACACAGTTTATGTTGCCAGCAATACGATGTGGTGTTGCTCGACCTTGGCTTACCGAAACTGGATGGTTTGCAAGTAATGCAATATATTCGAGCTCAGCATCCCGCACTGGCGGTGATCATTATTACCGCCAGAGACAGCCTAGAAGACCGAGTCAAAGGGCTCGATTTAGGTGCCGATGATTATCTCGTTAAGCCCTTCGATATAACCGAACTACTGGCACGCATTCGTGCAGTAACAAGGCGCAATGCCAACCAACATACATCAGAATTAACCAATAATATTGTGTGGCTAAATCCAGCCACACATGAAGCCAAAACCCTCACTCAAGATAATATTTTACTGTCTAACCGCGAGTTCGCCCTACTGCAAACATTGCTTATTCGACCCGGTTCGATTCATTCAAAAAGTGATTTAGAAGAACGAATTTATGGCTGGGGTGAAGAGGTAGAAAGTAATGCTGTAGAGTTTTTAATTCATTGTTTGCGTAAAAAATTGGGTACAGAAACCATTAAAAATGTCAGAGGTGTAGGATGGATGGTGTCAAAAAACGCCCCAGTAATTCGTTAAAAACACGCTTATCTTATTGGATTTCAGCAGCCATTTTGTCTGTTGCGATAATAGCAGCCAGCTTTACCTTTAGCAGTGCCTTTGAAGAAGCCCATGAGCTCCAAGATGATGTATTGCAACAAATGGCCGTGCTGTTTGACCATTACTCGCTTACGCTAAACGACGGAACACTCACCCCGTTAAGCCAAGATCCGTTGGAGTTTCAGGTTTCAGTGCAGTTATTGGGTAGTAACTCAGCAAGCAATGCCTTAGCCCAAAATACCCTAGCCTTGCCGAACAATTTAACCGATGGATTTCATACGGTTAATTTAGCCACCCAATCTTGGCGAGTGTTTGTACGCACCTTGTCATCCACTCAACGTATCGCCATCGCCCAAGATACTGCTATTCGTGACGATATTGCGTTTGAAACCGCGCTGCACACTCTGATGCCATTGTTAGTATTAATTCCAATTTTACTGTTATTACTGGGGTATATTTTAGGCAAAATTCTTGGCCCGATTAGTATTTTAGCCCACGAAGTTGACCGTCAAACTGAGCACGACCTACAGCTAATTCCCACCACTCAATTACCGAGTGAAATAGTGCCCTTTGTTGAGGCAATTAATCGTTTACTCAGCAAAAATAGCCAGGTTATTGCTAGCCAAAAGCGCTTTATTGCCGATGCTGCTCATGAATTAAGATCGCCCATAACTGCACTGTCGTTACAGGCACAACGTCTTCAGCAGACAGAGTTAACGGACGATGCGCGCCAGAAGCTTAATGCACTACAAGCCGGAATAGGTCGCAGTATTCATCTACTAGAACAACTATTGTCGATGGCGCGTCAACAAGATAACAGCGTCCAACAACCTCAAAAAATATCGTTAAAAATGGTGTTCGTTGAGGTGATTGAAGATCTGTACCCACTTGCAGAAGCGAAAGAGATTGATTTGGGCTTTAGCCAAGATAACGACGCCGAACTCAATGCTAATCCCGTTCGTTTAAAAACCTTAATTCACAACCTTATCGACAATGCGATTCGCTACACCCCAAATGGCGGTAAAATTGATTTAAGCATTACTAAAACAGATCAATACATTGAGATGACCATCAAAGACACTGGTCCTGGTATCGCCACAGATGAAGCTCTAAAAGTGTTTGAACCCTTTTATCGAGTATTGGGCAGTAACGAATATGGCTCAGGGTTGGGATTAGCGATTGTGGCGAGTATTGTGCAGCAAATGGATGCAAAAATTAGCTTAGCGCCAACCGATGCCGTCAATAACTGCGGGCTTTGCATTACGGTGCGGTTTCCTCTTTAACAGGACTGAGGTGCCGTTTAATAATGCCTGTTTAGCCGCATCAACTTATGCAGATGCGGCATCAACAAAGGTCAACTTAGCCTTGATCTCCCTCGCATAAATTACGCCCTGCGGCATAACAGCTTGGTTGACGTGGGCACACAGCTCCACGCGAACAAATTAGTTGTGCATCTTTTTTAATCCCACGTTCAATCCAGTTAATATTAAGGATTTTCGCCACACTCGTGAGATCTTTTTGGATATGTTTGGGGATAATGATTGAACCGCCGCCTGTTGAGCAAGCTTGTTTTAATTCATGTGCAATCGACTGTGCATCTTTGCCTTGCGCTTCAATCGCCGGGTTTAAATCAATACCCGCACATAACACATGCGGATTACCTGCCGAGTCATCAACCTTAATCGATTCACAGCAATAAATGCGCGGTTCATTACCGACATTTAAAATCGATATTTGCGCAGACGTACCTGCAACTGGCTCGTTGATCATTCTAAACACTGCCCAGTGCTGACAAGGATCTTCTACCAGGCGCATGTTACCCCAAGGCAAAGGAATACCATTACCACGATAAACCGCTTTTAGCTTACCCGGTGCGTAGGCATCAAAGTAATGCCAGTGCGGATAAGGCGACACTACCGTCATGCGGCGCATAGCAACAGACGCTGACACTTGCAGTTGTTTATGCACACTAATCTCATAGCCATGTCGGTCAAGTAACTGTCGATACGGCACTTTAGGACACAACAACGCACCCGCAAAAAAACTTGATTCAAAGTCACGCCATGCATGCAAAATATCCTGTGCATTCAAGGTGTTTGACTGAGGAACCAGCGCATCATCAAAGTCATCACGGCGACCAGACATCATCACACTTTTTAAGCCATCTTTATTGTGCAACACACAATGACCTATGTGCACGGCCAAGTCATATCTCAACCTGCTGGGTCTATTTTTCAGAATATTACTGATATAAATGGTTCCCGGTGGCTCAAAAAATGAGGTCACCAACTGCTTAGAACTCAAGCCCATTTCGTTGATAACTTCTTTAGGCGCACGGTCGATCCATTTAATTTTTAAACCCATGCCTTTGGCAATATCGATAATATCTTCGGTGGCAAGCGGCATACGCTTTAAGCCGACTTCTTCGGCCGCACGCTCTAAATCAGGAAAATGGTTTTGATGATGTTCTTGGTGGGCGCGGATCAGTAAATGAGCAAATTGGCGGCCACTGGTGCCGGTTTGCGACAACATTTCAGGGATGGCAATTTGCAAAATGTCATTGGAGAACAAAAAACTCGGCTCTAGCGGCATACCACTAATGCCGCCTTTATTGCCTTTTTCAGGCGTAATCGCTTCATCTTCTGGCACATCATCAAGAAACCATTCCACTTCTTTTTGAAAAACGACCGCAATTACCGCCAACATATCAGCGCTTGGAACACGTTTTCCGCGCTCGATCATTGACAAGTATGACACTGACGGCGAGTTACCTGAGTCAACACGCACACAACGAGCAGACAAGTCTTCCATGGTTAAGTTATTGCGTTTACGCAAGTTTCTTATCTTTGTGCCCAAAAAATGGGTCTTTCGCATTAAGCTTTTATCATTTCTCATTTTGTATAATTCACACTGTAAAATTTTTATTGTGAAATTGTTTGTAAAAATAGCATAGACTAAAAATCAAGCTGCGAACAAGGCTTAATGATAAACAATACTGAAAAAGGTTTTGTGACCTACAACAATACGAAGAGGAATAAGGCGATGAATATGTCTACTCAAGCAAGCGCAACAGCCACCCAAAACCTTAACCGCTTCATTGGTGAGCAATTTGTGGCAACGACGAATCAACAGGATCGCACCACAAACGCCAAAGACTTTTTGGATGCACAATTTCCATTAACTGAAGGCTCACACCAAGATGTCAGCAGCTATGTAGTTTACTACACGCACTTATTGGCATTTTTAAAAGACGGCTCTCAGTGTGGTTTACAAAATCCATGTCAATTTGTGGCACTGACTGGTCACAAAAGTGAACCAACGTCTGTTGTATTAAAGAATAATGATACCCATGTTGAGATTTGTTTCGACCGCCAAGGACAAATGGGCACCACAGACCAGGCTAATATTGAAGACATTCAGGTTGCGATTCCAATCAAGAATTTGCCGACGCCATACAAGCAGTGGATTAGCTTAATCCACTCTGGCTGTCAGCCAACTGAAGGCAACTGTAAAGTGTTTACCGCTAAAGATGGCAGTGACTACGCATTACATCAGCGTTAATGGTTTATCGCGATAACACTGTAGTTATTTAGCAAAAAAGGCTTGTCCCATTAATAATGCGACAAGCCTTTTTGTTACTTACCCACTTTGCTGCGTAGCATCCAATAATGTCGACACGCGTTTATGCCGTCATACTGAGATACTGAGATTACGGCCAAAAGAAGCGTGATGTTTGCGAGATCTCATTAGCAGGTTCCGTTGGCGTTGGATTTTCCAAACTTTGAATTTGGGTCACCTTAAATTGCACTGTTTGTTGGGTGCTATCACTCGTACGGTCACTCAGGCGGCCACTGAGGGTCAACGGATAATCCAGTTGTTCTGCAGGTTTTATCGCAATCAAGCTGTCGGTGACTATTTGCAATGTTTGCTTTTGGGGATCGTCATTGCTGATACTGATTTGATAAAAAGCCATTTGTTGAGTTTTATTGCGAATTTTAAGTTGATAACTGTTTTCAACCTGATCGATGCCCACTTGACGATACAAGGTTTGGCGGTCGCGGATCACATTGAGCTGTATATGGCTTAAGTGACTTAAATCGCTAATAATCAGCACAATCATGATCAGTAATGCACTGGCGTAACCAAGCGATTTTAGCGACAACAGGCTGGCTTTTGGTTGTCCTTTTAAGGCGTTTTCGCTGGTAAAGCTGATTAAATTGGGGGCATAACCAAATTTTTCCATGGTTTGATTACATGCATCAACGCAGGCACCGCAGTTAATACATTCGTATTGCAAGCCGTTACGAATATCAATCCCAGTGGGGCAAACGTCAACACACAAATTACAGTCTACACAGTCACCTAGCTCCGTTTTTTGTGAGCGCTTACGTGGCCCACGAGATTCTCCTCGCTCAGCATCATAGCTCACTGTTTTAGTATTGGCGTCAAACATCACCGCTTGAAAACGCGAGTAAGGACAACAATGCAAACACATCATTTCACGCATCCAGCCGGCATTTAAATAAGTGCATATGGTAAAAAACCACACCCAGGTGCCAGTCCAAAAACCACTGCTCATGCTAAAAATATCAACATATAACTCGCGTGCAGGCATAAAATAACCAATAAACCCGCAGCCGGTTAGCAAGGCAAACACTATCCACACCGCATGCTTCGTCACTCGTTTACGCACTTTACTCAGTGACCATGGCGCTTTGTCTAATGCCGCTCGATGATGATGATTGCCCTCTACCTTGGCTTCAACCCACATATATATAAAGGTCCATGCGGTTTGCGGACACAAAAAGCCACACCAAACTCGGCCCCAATAAACGGTGACAAAAAATAATGCAAAAGCAGCAGCCATAAAAAACCACGCTAGTACGGTAAAGTCTTGTGGCCACAAAGTGATATTGAAGAAAAAGAATTGCTGTTCGGTTACATCAAACAGAATGGCTTGTCGGCCTTGATAATTGATAAATGGGATCAGGAAAAAAATCGCAATCAGTAAAGTATTACTGTGCTGACGCAGCCGTTGAAATACGCCTTTCTGTTCACGAACATGAATTTTTGTCGACGGCGTAGCAATTTGCACCACTGGAATCCGTTGTGAAACGGCAGCTTTATCAACTGACGATGTCGCTGATGGAGTTTGAGATGATGACTTAGGCATGAATGTATTCCTATAACACAATATTGCCCTGCTGTAGCAAAGACTAAGCCAACTCAAATATAAATATAATCCACTGATTTTAAACAATTAAAATCAGTGGATTATAAAACCAAGTCACGACATATCGATTTTTACGCGATATCTCGTGACTTAATAAAATACATGATAAAAAATTAGCGACTAATAGCTAACTTTTTCATCCGAGATCGTAAGGTACTCGCAGGCATATCTAACATCGCAGCAGCACCAGACGGACCAGAAATACGCCAGTGACTAGCATTTAATATCGCAATAATATGCGCAGCTTCGGCTTGTGCCATAGTTAACGTGCTGGTAGCTAACGGTGTTGCAACCGCTACAGGTAAAGTATTAAACAGCAAATGACCGCTTTGCGATAAAATCATTTCTCGCTCAATCAGGTTTTGCAGCTCACGTACATTACCGGGCCAGGTGTATTGCTGTAAGTTCTTCAGCCCTTTAGCACTCACTTTAGTGATTTTTTTACCAAGCTTTTTACTCAGCGATGCGACTAAATCACTGACTAATTGCGGAATATCTTCGCGGCGCTCTCGTAACGGCGGCACCGTTATTGGAAACACATTCAAGCGATAATATAAGTCCATGCGAAACAAGCCTTGCTCTACTCGCGCGGCTAAATCGTGATGGGTAGCAGCCACTAAGCGAATATTGACCTTAATGGTTTCACTACTGCCAACGCGCTCGAAGCTTTGCTCTTGAATTACCCTTAACAATTTAGATTGTGCCGATAAACTCAGTTCAGCAATTTCATCTAAAAATAAGGTGCCATTATTGGCTAATTCAAACCGGCCTTTGCGACGTGCTGTAGCACCAGTAAATGCGCCTTTTTCATGACCAAACAGCTCACTTTCTAACAATGCGGTCGAAAATGCGGCGCAGTTAACACTCACCATCGGCTGGTCTTTACGATGACTTAGCCTGTGTAAGTTACGCGCAACTAACTCTTTGCCGGTGCCGTTTTCACCGCAAATTAACACCGTACTGTCGGTATTAGCGACCAAATGGATCTGCTGAATGAGTTGATTGATAGGTTGGCTGTTACCCGATATTCCCGACGCGCCTTGTTGGCCTTGTAGCTCAGTGAGTAAGTATTGATTTTCTGATGCTAACCGTTCTGACAAGGCCTGCACTTGTGCTAATGCTTGTCTTAACGATTGCTCGGTATGTTTTTGCATACTTACATCACGAAATATCGCGATAACACCGACGAGTTGTTGCTGATCATATACAGGGGTTGAGCTGTAATACACTGGAAAGCTGCTGCCATCTTTACGCCAAAATACATCTTCGTTCACTTGCCGAGGAATAGCATCATGTAAGGTGCGATAAATGGGGCAGTCATGTTGAGGATAATGGCTACCATCGGCATGACTATGATGATGGCAGTCGTGAATATTTCGGCCAATTAATTCGGCGCTTTTCCAGCCAGTCATTTGTTCTGCTGCAGGATTAATAAATACTGCATTACCCGCTAAATCAAAACCATACACGCCTTCTGTCATGGCATTAAGCAACAAAGTATTTTCAGGCAGAAAATGATCGGTGCCAATATATTTAGTGGTTGTAGAGTCAGTCATAGTCAATCTTAACGTTACTAGTGCATAGACTCATTATAACCATTGCAAAATATAAGTCGCGAAATATCGTGACTTCGATGGTTCATCAAAATAATAAGCTGATTTAAGTCATTTTTACATTAACGTTGAATCTCAATGTTGTCAGCTCACAAGCCTAGCAGCCTCGGCTGTCTATATTAGCTAGAGGCATTCTGCGACTTTTGCTCTTGTGTCATATCGATCATCATCTGGCTGGCGATTGAAAAAATACAGTAGCCTAAAAAATAATAGAAACCGATTTCAAACTGGGATTGAGTCTTAAGCATGTCGCCCATTCCAGCTGACGCATTACCTGCCATGTAGGTCACAATAATTGCGACTACAAAAACATCGGCCATAGACCATTTACCGATAACACTGATCATTTTGCTCAATCTTTGCTTAATTAAGGGCGTCACTGGCAGCAGTAATATGAGCATGGTGATTAACTTAACAGCAGGGATCACAATACTGAATAACCCGACCAACATGGCCACGACAAAATGATGTGACTGATATAGTGCTGCAATGGTGTCGATGATACTGCGGCTATTACGAAAAACCTCTACTTCACCGTCTAGCGTATCCAGACCTAACATACTGGCGGCAATATCCAATATTCCACGGGTATTAGCACGAGAGTCTTCCGTTAAATCTTGGATTAACATATCCTTACCTGTATCCACTAACTGCGACTTTTCAATGGTACCCGTTATCGTTAACATCGGTTTTGTCACCCCGGGAATAAGCAGGATTAACGATATCAGTACTAAACTGATAGATAAATACACTTTCATGAACACCTCGTTTGCTGATGTATACCGAAACAAATAGTCGCATTAAGTTGTGATGATGCTGTATTTTGATCCTTGTAGGTTATGATGCCATATTACGTAGATAATTAACCACAACGCGGCACTCTTGCTACACTCTTAATAATGAGGCCAATACATGCCAATAAATCCATTTACGACATGCTTGCTGTGTTTAACGTATTTTTTTTCAGCGGCAGTTACAGCGGCGACGTTAACGGTTGATGTTACCGATGCCCAAGGCGTGATGCTCAGCGATAGCGTGGTAGAGTTAATTTCTACGTCACCATCTAATAAAACGCCATCGACCTTGGCACATTACCAAATGCGCCAACAAAATCGAGTTTTCTCACCTTTTGTATTGGCTGTACCACAAGGTGCCAACGTTGATTTTCCTAATTTAGATCGTACTCGGCACCATGTTTATTCTTTTTCTGAAGCCAAACAATTTGAGTTAAAATTGTATGTAGGCACAACTGAAGACCCGATTACTTTTGATAAACCAGGTTTAGTTGCCATAGGCTGCAATATTCATGATTACATGCAGGCCTTTATTTATGTGGCCAGCAGTCCTTACTTTTCGGTGAGTGATGCACAAGGTAAAACCCAATTAACAGATTTACCTGCAGGCGAATACCAAGTCAACATTTGGCATCCTTGGCAGATCACTGCAACACCATCATCTTTGGTCATAGTAAGCAATGACCATAATCAACTAACGCTGAGTATTGATGTTGAACACCAAGAAAAACCATCGGCACCACCTAGCGGCTTTGGTAGTTACCTTCAAGCAAGCGATACCACGGGATAACATGCCAACTAGTTTTCGCAACCGACTGATAATAGCTTTTCTATTAATATTAACCTTAATGCAGTTAACTACTGCGTTGTTTGTATTAAGCGCAACTCAGCGAGATTTTCGCCAACAACAAACTCAAAATCTTAATATTGGCTCCAATATTTTTGTCGAAATGTTGTCGAATCGAAGCGATCAGCTTAATCAAAGTTTGTCGTTACTCAGTGCTGACTTTGGTTTTAAACGCGCTGTGGCCACTGGCGAGCAAGATACAATATCGTCAGTGTTAGCCAACCATGGCAGGCGCATTAATGCTGACGCTGCTATTTTATTATCTCCACAGGGGAAATTACTTTCTTCAAGCTTACAAGGTCTCACTGCAGCCAATATTGATGAGTTATTTGCATTAACCAAGAATCGCTCAACCACGTTTGAAATTTTTAATTATGACCACAGTAGTTACCAATTTGTGTTGCAACCCGTCAAAGCGCCAACATTAATAGCCTGGGTCGGCATGGGTTTCACTATGGACAAGAATGTCGCAGACCAAGCCAAAACCATTACCGGAATTGATATCAGTTTTATCAACCAGTCCGCTGGCAGAATAGAAATTGTCTCGACCCTAGCCCAAGCTCAACAACAAGATGTTTTAGCGCGTATTAACCTACTCGCAAAAACAGTGGATAAGGTCAGTGATGACATACCATCAAACTACTTATCTACCACCATTGCGTTAGATAAAAATAGTGGTCATCAGTGGGCGGTACTGCATCAATCAAATGTTAAGTGGCAGCAAAATTACGATGCCCTGCGCAATAACATGTTAATTATATTCGCGATAACGTGTTTACTGGCATTTATGATTGCCGCTTGGTTTTCTGGCGGCTTAACGAAACCCATTTATGCATTAGTTAATTTTGCACGCAAAGTCGGCCAAGGTGAAAACCCTCCGCCAATTAAAGGCGCACCTGCTGAGTTACAAGTATTAGCCAACACCTTATCGATAATGCGTGAAAATATTGAATCGCGCGAAAACGATTTAGTTTATCAATCACAACACGATAACCTCACGGGTTTATATAATCGCTTGGCTGCTAAACAACAACTCAGCCTGCTGCTCAGTAAAATGCATGGCAGCTTAGTAATGATAGATATTAAAAACTTTCGCCATTTAAATAACATCATTGGATTTGCCAATGCCGACGATTTATTGGTGTTGTTTGCCAGCCGTTTAGAAAGCTTATCCCCAACGGCCCAATTAATATCGCGCTTGGATGGCGACTCGTTCTTGTTGCTATTTCAACCGAGTATTCCGCTTGAAAAGCTTGATAACTATCTACGACAATTAACTAACCCATTTTCTATTCAGGGTTCAAAAATAAGTGTCAATGTGCGGGTAGGGATTGTTGATTTATCCAGTGACTATGACTGTAATGATATTGATACTTTAATTCGCCATGCTGAAATTGCATTAAATCAAGCCCGAGTGGAATCCCTAGGCATTGCCACTTATCAACAAGGCGAAGATGAACGCTATTTACGTGAGTTAATGATTATCCGTGATTTACCGATTGCCTTAGCACAAGGGCAATTACATTTGGTGTTTCAACCTAAAGTGAATATTCAGAGCAATCATTGCCATGGTGCAGAAACGCTAATCCGCTGGCAACACCCGGAATTGGGATTTATCCCGCCAGATGAATTTATTCGCTTAGCTGAAAACTCAGGTAATATCTCGATGATCAGTGACTGGGTGTTAAATACCACCATAAAGCAGCTAGCCCAATGGCAGCTGCAAGGTATTTCGCTGACGGTGGCGATTAATTTATCAGCCCACGATCTCACTAATCCTCAGCTGCCGTTAGACATTGAACAGTTGCTGATTAGCAATCATTTACCGATTAATGCTTTGTCGATAGAGGTAACCGAAGGTGCTGTGATGAAAGATGCACAAACGGTGATTGCTGTTTTACAGCAGTTTAGAAATATCGGCTTGGCCATTGCCATCGACGACTTTGGCACTGGGCACTCTTCATTAGCTTACTTAAAGTTACTGCCTGTTAATGAAGTGAAAATTGATCGCAGTTTTATTAAAGATATTCATACCGATGCAACTGATTTAATGATTGTGGATAGCAGCATTCGATTAATTAAAGGACTCAATTTATCCGTCGTGGCTGAAGGGGTAGAATCTGAAGAAGGGATCAATATTCTACGTGGACTCAATTGCGACATAATTCAAGGTTATGTGTATTCTAAGCCGCTAAAAGCAGATGATTTTATTGTGTGGTTCCAACAATTTAATCAGTCTAATATTCAGACTCTCAGTAAGGATACGCCACACTAATGTATCAACCAATGTGCATTATATTAGCGGTGCTATTAAGCCTAATCAGCGTGTGTGCTCAAGCTGAAACAAGTAAAGTAATTGCTACTGGTGGCGCCACAACTATTGAGGGCAGTGCTGGCGGAGGAATAGTGCCGTGGGCAGTAATTAATGGTTATGCAAGCTCAGACCAATGGTCTTTCACTGCAATGAATACTGCCGTCTATGTTGACGATTTCACCTTACATTCTATTGGTGCGTCCTTAAGCATTGATAACCGCTTTGAACTCAGTATTGCTAAGCAAACATTTGATCTAGACACTCTAGGCGGCAAACTGGGCCAAGATATTGTTGGCGTAAAATACAAACTAGTCGGTGAAGTGTTATATACCGCCATGCCACAAATTAGCTTAGGGCTACAATATAAACGGGTGGACGATTTTGCGTTACCACAAGCCGTTGGGGCAAGGAATGACTGGGGAGTTGATATCTATTTAGCTGCCAGCAAAGTCTATTTTGATGCTATTGCGGGCCGCAACCTGGTGACCAACTTAACCCTTAGAGCCACCAAGGCTAATCAAATCGGTTTGCTTGGTTTTGGCACTGCTAGAAACAACAATTACCAACTGCAAGCTGAAGCCTCTATTGCTGTGTTATTAACCGATAATATTGCACTGGGCTATGAATACAAACAAAAGCCTGATCAACTTGGTTTTGCAGAAGAAAATGATTGGCAGGATATTTTTATGGCTTGGTTTGTCAATAAACACCTTTCTGTTGTGGGCGCTTATGTTGATTTAGGCAGCATTGCAGGATTTGAGCAACAACAGGGGTGGTATTTATCTGTAGAGGGAACGCTGTAATGGTTAAGATTGTTAAACATCATGTAGTCGTTTTTGGCGCGTTGTTATTACTGTCTGTTGCCTGTGCAAGCCAACCAACAACTCTATATCAGCAACTTGGAGGGGATAAAGGCGTCAGTATGATTACCGATGACTTTCTAGTTAATTTGTCCCAAGATAAACGCATTTTGCATCATTTTGAACAAACTGATATTCAAATTTTTCGCCAACGGCTTATTGAGCATTTATGTGTCGTTAGTGGCGGTGAATGTGTGTACCAAGGTGCATCAATGTACAATGCACATATTGGATTACACATTAGCCAAGCGGACTTTGATGCCGTTGTGGGTCATTTAATAGAAGCACTTAAACAACAACATATTCCGCTAGCAACCCGCAATGCATTACTGGCTGAATTAGCACCACTGTACCAAGATATTATCGAACATTAGTCGTTGTGAAACCGTTTATGATGATATCCGGTTAGTAAAACTGGCTTGGATCTACATCGAGCGATCCAGGTGATACACCGCGTTCAATATGTAATTCAGATTTAAGTAAGTCAACCATAGTCACTTCAGTGTAACGTTTATACTTAATCGAATAAAAACACTTCACGACAGGATGCAACGCATCACGCCCTTTAGAGTCCCATACTATACCCACTCGTTCATCCGATAATTGCACCAATGAACCAACTGGATAGATGCCTACACAGCGAATGAATTCGTATACGAGCTTCTGATCAAGATGAAATGGGGTCAAGCTCATCAAAATTTTAAATGCTGCTGCCGGGCTCATGGCTTCTTTGTAACAACGCGAAGCAGTTAATGCATCAAAAATATCAACAATACAGCTCATACGCCCATGTTGAGGAATTTGTTCATCTTTTAAACCATTAGGGTAACCACGGCCATCGAGTTTTTCATGATGCATTAAGCACACATCTTTACTCACTTGCGATAAGCCTTTTGTTTCATTCATGATTTCAATTGCATACACTTGATGCAATTTCATGTGTTCAAACTCTTCTGGGGTTAACTTACCTGGTTTGTGCAATATTTCGTTATCGACTTGAATTTTGCCAATATCATGTAAAATTCCACCCACCGCCATCTGCTTTAGCAGTTCGCGATCAAGCTTAAGATGTTTGCCAAAGGTCACCAATAAAAAGGCAACATTAATAGAATGCTCGAGTAAATAGGCATCTTTGGTACGCAGTGCTGAAATACACTTAAATGCATCCGCATCGTCCATAACAGACTCAATCATTTTGTCGGCAACATCTTCAAATTGATTGACTTCGATGGCTTTACCACTGAAGGTTTCAGACATCACTTTTTGAATTAAGCCTTTTGCTTCAGCAAGTAGCTTTTTAGCCTGCGCTTGCTGACTATCTCGAGTGACCGTCGCTTTACGTACCAATAAACTGCTAACAGAGCTCGATTTACCCGCTTTTTTTAACCCGCAAGTATCTGAAGAACGATCAATATCAACCCACACAAGCAAAATGTTGTTTTTTTTCAACTTTAAAATTGCATCACGATGTTTGATTTGTCCGGGATTACGAATAGCCACCTTACTTTGCTGATGATCTATTGCCGTCACAAACATGCCTAAAGCAAGTTTATCGGTGGGGATTTTAATGACATTGCTTGATTCAACAGAATCATTCATTGTAACAATTACTCCGAAAGAGAAATTTAAGAACGGGATCTTGCTCACATAATATAAGCTATATTTTGAACTACTTTATTCCGTTCGCCTACTCTTTTTAGGAGAATATTACCGTATGGTCACATTACAGTTCACAACTATTCCTGTAGAAAACCTCAATGATAAACAATCAAACTGTTGTTGATGATATGGAGCAGCTTATTGGATCATTATTTCCGTATACTGATACCAGTAAAGAGTAAGCTATATTAGCAATTCAGATCACACGCTTTCATCTTGCCAATTGACACTATTTAATAGGTTTATTAACGTTAACTCTTATGTTGTTATGGTAGAGGTATAGATTGGCTGGTCACTTTTTTTCACCACAATTTAGCGAGTTAATCACTAAGCTCGAACAACTTCGCAATGTGCCGATCGGTGACCCTATTGTGCAGCTATCTGTTGAGGCTCCTGCGCTGCCATTAATATCTTGGTTAAGCGCTCAAACCTTATACCCAAAAATCTATTGGCACGGCCGCGATAGAAACGAAGATGTCGCCGCCATCGGCTCGTGCAAGACGTTTTATTTTGCCGACCAAGTTGACGACAATGCCCTAGCACAAATTTATCAACAGCAACGCAATAAAACCAATCATCAAGATATTCGTTATTATGGCGGTTTAGCGTTTGATCGCACCGTAGAGTGTTGGCCTGAATTTGGCCGTGCACACTTTATATTACCCAGAATTGAATTACGCCGTAGCGGTAATCACGTTAGAGTATTGGTGAATTTAAATTTTGAAAATGGTGAGCCTGAAGACGAAATACAATCCGCTCTTAATGCTATCGCAATGGTGCAAAAGCCGCGTCCCTTGTCGCCGCCGAATAAACTCAACTTAATGGGCCGGAGTGATTTACCTAATTTTGCACGCTGGAAAGAATTAGTAGAACAAGTCACTCAAGCAAATTTTATCAAATCAACACCTAAAGTCGTATTGTCACGCCACAGCCAAATAGATGTAGATGACAATATTGACCCTTGGACAGTGTTAGCATGTTGGCAAGGCCGTAATCCGAATAGTTTTCAATTTGGATTCCAATTTAGCCCTGAACGCGCATTTATTTCTTGCTCACCAGAACGGTTATATTTACGCCGCCAACAGGAACTGTTTACCGAAGCATTAGCGGGAACAACTGTCCGAGGGCTTAATCCAGAAGAAGATAATGTACTAGCGCAGGCATTATTAGATGACATTAAAAATAGCCATGAAAATCAGTTGGTCAGAAAACATATTGTCGATGTGCTCACACCGTTAAGCCAATATGTAGGTGCTGATGAGCAACCTAAAATATTTAAGCTTAATCATATTCAACATTTGCACCGCGCTATTCGAGCGCAGTTAAAGCCAGGTGTTAGTGATTTTGAATTATTACGTGCACTGCACCCAACTCCCGCCGTAGGTGGGTTACCACGCGATGCTGCACTGAACTTTATTCGCCAACGAGAAGGTTATGCTAGAGGTTGGTATGCTGGAGCTTGTGGTTATTTAAATCATCATGAATCAGAATTCTCTGTCGCAATTAGAAGTGCACTGATAGAACCTAGAAGAATCAATTTATTTGCTGGCGCAGGCATTGTTGCGGGCTCAGATCCTGAGGCTGAATGGCAAGAACTGGAAAATAAGTTAGCTACAGTATTGTCTATTTTGATCGACTTTTAATCTTCCGCTACTGACCATCACCAATAATGTTAACCTCAGCAGAATCTTTCGCTTGTGCAAAACACATGCTATTATCCCGCCCCCGTGTTTGCCAATACCTTGGTATTGCCTTTAAATAGGCCTGCTAACAGGTGTGTTTAAAGCAAGCACTGCCAATAAACTAAAATAATAATATTCTCTATAACAGACATTAGCTTATCTGTTTAACTGTGGCTAAATAGCCTCGTTAACACCAGTAAATACTGTTAACCAAACTAATAGCGGGTTCCCTCACCCCGCGCTAACCCAATTAAAAAGGCCACAATATGTTGACGTTAACCCAGGCGAAGTATCGCCGAGCACTGATGCTATTAGTCAGTTTTCATATCTTAATTATTTGCGCAAGCAACTACCTTGTCCAACTGCCATTTCAGCTGTTTAGCTACCACACCACTTGGGGTGCTTTTAGCTTTCCATTTGTTTACTTAGCTACCGATTTAACGGTGAGAGTGTTTGGTCAGCAAGCCGCTAGAGGCATTATCCTCAAAGCCATGATACCTGCACTTGTAGTGTCGTATTTAGTCGGCGTATTGTTTCATCAAGGTCAATTACAAACGTTTAGCGCCTTAGCTGAGTGGAATAGTTTTGTATTTCGCATCGCCTTTGCCAGCTTTGTGGCTTACTTAATTGGTCAGCTCATGGATATCACTGTATTTGCAAAATTACGTCAGGCCAAAGCTTGGTGGGTTGCACCTGCTGCATCAACATTAATTGGTAACTTAGTTGATACTTTAGTGTTTTTCAGTGTAGCGTTTTATGCCTCAAACGATGCGTTTATGGCAACACACTGGCCAGAAATAGCCACGGTGGACTACGCTTTTAAGCTGATAGTGAGCCTAGGTTTGTTTTTACCCGCATATGGTGTGTTACTCAAAATCCTGCAAGACAAAATTTTACTTAATGGCGGCAGCGATAGTGACAACGTTATTATCCAAGCATCCAAATAAGCATCATCATTATTAATTGCGTAAACGTTTGATTTAGAATAGTTAGTGCAAGTAATTGGTTAATGTAAATAATTGGTGATGTAAAAGTGGTTAATCAATAAAAGCGTACCGTCGGCTTCATCAGTCATGCCGACGGTACGCTCTATTCATTCAGCGTTTTCGACCGTTGTGATGCCCAACCTGAATGCATGAGATTTCCATTTTAGGACTCATATAAATTGAAGCTGTAAATTAAAACGGGTTTAAACAAAACTTCGCTCTATATATCCCCGCGCTAGCTTTAGTAAGGCTAATAGCTGTAGTAAACCAGCACAAACCCATTCCTCTCTATGCTAAACAACACCTAAATCTAAATGAAATAGCTTTATTCAATAAACTCATCTAAATAGAATGATAAAAAAATCAATCGACTAAGAATATTTATTATATTAATCAATGGCTAATGTAATATTTTTAATAAGTTGAATATAAAAATGAAATTTATGATGATAAACACTTGCAAATACAAATGAGAATGATTATTATTAACTTGCGTTCCAAAACTCGGTTTACTAAATAGAGACTTCATCACCTTTAATTAGTCTGCAGAGTTCGCAAGCACGACATTGCTCACACACTCTTTGTGGCCGGGTTAATCACCCGGCTTTTTTTTGCCTATTTTTTGTCTATTCCTTGCCTATTTAGTCACGTGCTTTACTGTGTTCTGTCACCAAAATGTAAACCTTCATAAGGCCCAAGCTGCTGATCATCTTTTGCTTTATGGTAAAGCCCAATGGTAAATATGGTGCCTTTTCCTACCGTCGAATTCACTTCAATCGTACCGCCAAGTCGTTTAATAATCCCATAACTCAGAGATAACCCTAAACCAGTACCATCTTTACGGGTTGTATAAAATGGATCAAAGATACGACTCAAATCTTGTTTCGAAATCCCCATCCCTTCATCTTCAACTTCAATTTTTACCCCAATAGCGATTCCGTCTTCTAGCCAGTCGTAAGTTCGTAGCCAAATTCGACCTTTATTCTCAATCGCATGGGCAGCATTAACCATTAAGTTAATCAGAACTTGTAATAGCTGAGGTCGATTGACTTCTACTGAACCTGAAGCCGTAAACTCCTTAATCAACTTCACTTCTTGTTGCTCAATAGAGTGACGAGCTAATAACAGCATTTCTTCAACGATTGGCGTCACAGGTTGTAATGTTATTGGCGCATTAAACTCACCAGGACGGCTATATTGCAGCAGGCTACGGATGATAGTCGTTATCCTACCGACTTGTTGAATAACCAATTCAATTTCTTCTTCGACTATTGCAGCGTTGTCACCGAGTTCATATTTTAATAGCTCCATGTTTCCCAAGATAACGGCTGTAGGATTATTAATTTCGTGGGCAATACCAGCAATCAGTTCGCCAAGTGCGGTGAGTTTTTCGTTAGTGACTAATTGCTGTCTGGTGGCATGCAACAACGCCACATTGCGTTCGAGCTCTTCTGTTTTATCTTGCAAGCTGCGGGTTCGTTGTTCAACTTTGATTTCTAGCTGCTCTGCTGCCGCTTGAATTTGAGCATTTCGTCGCTGCAACTGATCTAACATTCGATCAAATTGCTCCGCTAAATGTGCTAGTTCGTTATCACCATTCATGTCTAGTTTACCAATTCTGATATTTCGGCCAGACTGTACCGCAGTAACAACTTGGTGAATATATTCAATAGGTTGTAGCAAACTGTTCGCGCCGCGATAAACCAAAAAACCTGAAATTAATAATACGAAAACTAAAATGGTGCCGAGCTCGATAATATTGAGTAAATAGTTATGTAAAAAAGGCGACTCAGAGAAGCCGGCATACACCATCCCAATCCTTTTACCACGAACATCGAGTAAAGGAAGGTAACCCGAGATATACCAATCATTAAGAACAAAGGCGCGATTTATCCACGTTTGGCCTTCAATGAGTACTTGCTGATAAACCTCATCAGACACTAAGGTCCCCAAGGCTCTATTGGGTTTATTGCTGTCTTTAGGAAATAGATCCATCGGTACATTGGTACTAATGCGAATATTATCCAGAAAAAGGGTTACAGTACCGATTGAACGTTCAGGCAACGTGCCTTTGCCATACACCAAGTCACGAATATTATCGACTATGTCAGTATTGTGATTAAACAACATCCCACCATCTAAATACCAAAATACATTTCCCGACTGGTCGGCTATTGGCAGTAGAGTTCGGCTTAATAAGCCACGGGTTTCTATGCTTTGCTTAGGTTTTTTCGCATGCAATGTCGGGATCAATGTAATTTGAGCTTGTTTTGCTAAACTTGAGTTAATTCTTTCGAGGCGTTTGGCTGGCAATACCATTAACCCCGAAAAAACCTTCTGTTTGGTTTGATGTAACATCAAACGTAAATCAGGGTCTCCAGCGGCATCGGCAACACTAATTAAACGTAAAAAGTCTAAACCTAATTCTTTTTGCTGTTGCGCCAATAGCATATTTAACGCACTAATCGCACTCGGATTTGGTTGTTGATCACTGTGTTTTATTAGCCTAAATGCATGTTGAAAATCCCATGATTCACTTATCGAGTCGAGCTTATCTTGTTGGCGTTCCTGCACTTGCACTAAAGTACTATTCGCGACAACCAAGTCAGCCTTTACCTTCATAAACAATTGTTTACCTGTGTATATTACATTCCAATAAATGGTAATAAACACCAAGCTAACTAAGGTTAATAAAATAGGTAATGATGTCAAAAACAAAATGCGATAACGCACTTTGGCCTGCATTTGCTGCCAACTAATACCAAAAACTCGCGTAAAAATACCAGTAGAATGCACCACTTTTATTCTTCCTCAAGACCTTGTTTTTCGTGAGTTAGCCAATCTTTAAATTTTCTATCTAAGGTTTTTCGTGACACACCTAAATCTCGCGCTGCAGCAGATTTATTACCACTATGGCTATCGACCACTTTGGTGACATGTTGTTTTTCAACTTCTTTTAATGGCCAACTTAGCGGATAGCCCATCGCATCATTAACCATAACAGACACAGGTTTCTTCCAATATTCCGCAGGCGGTTTACCTAATAGGATGCATCGTTCAATCATATTACGCAGTTCACGAATATTACCGGGCCAATCATGCTGTTGCAGTACTTGTAGGTCTTCGTGGCTCCAAATAACATCTTTAATGCCCAACTCTTGTGACAACTGCAAGGTAAAATAATGGGTAAGCTCAACAACATCTTCTGGCCGAGAGCGCAAAGATGGAATAACAATGTTCAATACATTCAAACGATAAAATAAATCACGTCTGAAACGACCCGCTTCAACTTCATCAATTAATAAACGATTAGTGGCCGCGATAACGCGCACATTAATGTCGATTTCTTTTTCGCTTCCTACAGGACGAATAGCACGTTGTTCGAGCACTCTGAGTAAGGCGGTTTGCATGTTCATCGGCATTTCGCCAATTTCGTCCAGAAATATCGTGCCGCCCGAGGCATAACTAAATAACCCTTCACGATTACCTTTAGCCCCGGTAAAAGCGCCCGCTGTATGGCCGAACAGTTCACTTGCTAACAATTCAGGGGCGATGGCACCACAGTTTACTGGTACAAACGCACCACTTCGGCCACTCTGTTGATGTAATTGTCTGGCCACCAGCTCTTTACCTGTGCCTGATTCGCCCTCAATTAATACAACTGCGTTAGTCGGTGCGATTCGCTCAATGACCTCTTTAACATCACGGATGGCTTCACTGTTGCCGATAATGGTGGATGACTGTCCGTGCGACAGTTCACGCCTTAACATAAAGTTTTCACGCTTTAGCAGTCGTTTTTCGATACAGCGGTCAACGGCGGTAATCATTTGCTCTAAGTGAAACGGTTTCATGATGAAATCAGAGGCACCTGCACGTAATGCTTTGATTGCCACGTCCATGTCTGCATAACCGGTCATAAAAATGATATCAGATTGACGTTCGGGATCATCTAACGCTTCATGCCACTCAATACCTGAACGGTCGGGCAAACGAATATCAACAATTAACAAATCGAAATGGCCGTGACTGCGTAATTCTTCTGCTTGGGCAATTGTGGAGGCGGTTTCTACCAAGGCAAACTTTTTTGCCAAGGCTTTCATCAAAAAACTACGCATACCGGGCTCATCATCAACGATAAGAACCGACATAGTGGTCTTGCTTACTGGGGAGATATGTTCATCTGGACTCATAAATGGACTCTTATTTGGACATTTTGTCGCGCTTTTCACCACTGTATCATCGAATTCACATCACTTGGTCACTATGAACCACAGAAAAGTGATCATGGGACAATTTGTCTAAGATAAATGATTAAAGCTTGGGAGCAAGTTCACAGTTTCGATTTTATGCGTGAACTGTATTTGCATTAACACTGCTTGGCATCTAACTTGCTTATTGCATTGGTAATTAAGCAAAACGGCTTAATGTTTTGTACACGTTTTTCAGTATGAACATCATGATTGTTAATATATCAAGGAGCGGCAATGTTAAAACTCAAAGCAAGCGTTAGTATTCTGTTGGCAGCATCGGTACTCAGCGGAGCAATGTTCAGCCCAACAGCACTCGCAAATGAAGTGATCAAGTTAGCGACCACTACTAGCACTGAAAACTCAGGATTACTTGGGGCGCTGTTACCAAAATTTGAAGCGGAATCAGGCTATAGTGTACAAGTGATTGCTACGGGTACAGGTAAAGCATTGAAGCTGGCAAGTCAGGGAGATGTTGATGTCGTTATGACTCATGCTCCAGCTGCAGAAGCAAAGTTTGTTGCTGACGGTTATGGTATTGAGCCTCGCGGTATTATGGAGAATGATTTCATTGTATTAGGGCCTAAAAATGATCCTGCTGGGCTCAAGTCGAGCAAAGATGCCACTGAAGCATTCAGCAAAATTGCTAATAAGCCAAGTAAATTTATTTCTCGTGGTGATAACTCTGGTACTAATATGAAAGAGTTAGCCATTTGGAAAGATGCGGGCGTTAAACCTGAATTTACTGGCTATACCTCAGTTGGCCAAGGCATGGGTAAAACCTTATTAATGGCCAATGAATTTCAGGCTTATACATTAGCGGATCGCGGTACGTTTATTGCTTATAAAGCTAAGCTAGACCTTAATATTAGTTTTGAAGGTGGCGCGGAATTAGCTAACCCTTACCAAATTATTTTGATTAACCCTACAAAATACCCAGACTTGAATCATAAAGGGGCAAGAGCATTAAGCGATTGGTTTATCAGCCCTGCAACACAAACTATGATCAATAATTATAAAGTGCAAGGAGAGCAATTGTTTAAGGCAACTTATAAAAAATGAGTGATGGCTGGTTAGCCCTATTGCAGCAAGCATTTAGCTTGCTGCTATCTTTTGACCCACATGTATGGGCAATTATTAACATCTCATTTTCGGTGTCTTTTGCCGCGCTGTTGATCACCATTATTCCGTCGATGATGTTAGGTTTTATCCTCGCTTTTAGTCATTTCAGAGGCCGCTGGATCGTCACTAACTTAGTGCAAACATTGCAATCTATTCCCACTGTAGTGATTGGTTTATTAGTGTATTTATTGTTAACTCGCAATGGTGTCTTAGGCGATTTAAAGTGGCTATTCACCCAAAAAGGAATGATTTTAGGACAGATGTTAATTTGCGCTCCAGTATTAATCGCATTGTCACAGGCCGCTTTTGCCAGTGTGGATCGTAGAGCGTGGGAAACATCTCGTACATTAGGAGCCTCATGGCTACGTGCGGTTTGGACCTTATGCCGTGAACTACGAGGCCCCTTACTGCTCGCCATTATCGCAGCGTTTAGTCGCATTTTAACTGAAGTGGGTTGCTCGATGATGGTTGGTGGCAATATTATGAATGTCACCCGTAATATTCCCACTGCAATAGCACTTGAAACGAGCAAAGGCGATTTTGCACAAGCTATCGCGCTAGGATTAGTCTTATTAATATTAGCGGTAGTGTTAAACTTCATCTTAGGTTCATTGCGAGGCAAAGCCCTCCCAAGGAGTCATTAAGATGACATTATCACATTCTTCAGACCGCTCTTTAGCCAGTATTCATGCAAAAAACCTACTGATATCTTTTAATCAGCAGATACTCTTTAGCGCAGCCGATTTGCATTTTAGCCAAGGTGATGTCATTTACCTGCAAGGTGACAATGGCTCGGGTAAATCGACCTTAATGAAACTCCTCGCGGGTTTAATTAAACCAAATAAAGGTCAGATCACCAGCCAGGGGTTTGCGCCTAAAACGTGGTGGCGACCGTCATCTCTTTTAGGTAAAGCGGTTTATTTACATCAACATCCTTATCTTTTTGAGGGCACAGTAAAGTACAACTTAGCCTACGCCTTGGATCAGCGGGCTTTAGCGCCAGAACAACGAAAAAAACGGATCAAACAAGCCATTCATATGGCTCAACTCACCGATTTACTGAATCATAATGCTAGCGACCTATCCGGGGGCGAGAGACAACGTCTTGCCATTGCCAGAGCTTGGATTGCGCAACCTAAACTATTAATGCTTGATGAACCGATCTCGAATATGGATAAGCACTCACAGCGCTTAGTGCTCGCGATGATTAATCAACTCAAACAAGACGGCACAGGACTGTTAATTAGCAGTCATCAAACCTGTGGCCTGACCGCGTTGTGTCAACAACATTGGCATATAAAGCAACGCACAATTCATACCAGTATTCATGTACCCCAAACAGATGATTTACATGATACCCACACAACGGAATTACATTATGGCACCACAAATTGATGCGGTGATTTTAGCTGGCGGCATGGCAAGACGAATGGGTGGCAATGACAAAGGCTTAGTGGATCTCAATGGCCAAGCGATGATTTGTCATACAATTAATAAGCTGTCGACTCAAGTGGATCAGATCCTGATTAACGCAAATCGAAACCAAGCTCAATATGAGCAATGGGGTTACACCGTTTTCAGCGATCAAGACAGCGGTTATTTAGGCCCTTTAGCTGGAATGGTTACAGCCTTAAAACAGACTCAAGCTGATTATTTACTTGTGGTCCCTTGTGACTGTCCTATGCTACCAACCGACTTAACAGCAAGATTATTAGCTGCTTTAGAGCAACAACAAGCCGACCTTGCTGTTGCTAGTGATGGTGAGTATGAACAACCCGTAGTGTTATTGCTAAAACCACATCTGGCAGCATCGATGCAGGCTTTTTTAGATGCGGGAGAGCGCAAAATTGATTTTTGGTATCGCCAACATAAAGTGGCAGTAGAAAGTTTTGCTGACCAACCCAATGCATTCGTTAACATCAATACACCAGAACAAAAACAGCAGTTAGCAACGCAAATTGCCAAGTAATTCAGTAGAGGTACTTCATGACAGCATTATTTTCTAATCCATTGTCCATTCCCGTTTTGGGATTTTGTGCATACAGTGGCACAGGTAAAACCACTCTACTAAAACAGCTTATTCCTGCCTTAATTGAACGCGGTTTACGTTTAGCCGTTATTAAGCATGCACATCATAATTTTGATGTTGATGTTCCGGGTAAAGACAGTTTCGAAATGCGCAAAGCTGGGGCAAGGCAAGTATTGGTAGCATCTCATGTACGCTGGGCATTAATGACTGAAGACCCAGTTGATGATGACCCACAATTACAACATTTACTGCGTCAAATTGAAGCCGACAAAGTCGATATCGTGCTGGTAGAAGGCTTTAAAAAACTGGCATTACCTAAAATTGAATTACACCGTGCAGCACATAATAAACCTTTGATTCATATACATGATGACAATATCGTTGCGATTGCCTGTTGTGATGAAACCACAGTACCTGATTCATTAATGCGATTAGATTTAAACAACGTGGCGCAAATTGCTGATTTTGTACAACACTATCAACAAAATTGGCAGGCAGAAGAGGTCAGCTTGCCGATTGATGCGAGCAAAGCAGCTCAAATGGACGATACGGAAAACAGTCCACACGGCATTAGTGTATCCCAAGGCGTTGCGGCGGTATTAAGCCAAGTTACCCCTATTGTGGACACTGAATTAGTCAGTCTTTTCGATATTGATAATCGCGTACTGGCACATGATATTATTTCTGAAATAAACGTACCTCAACAAACTAACTCAGCAATGGACGGTTATGCCTTTGCGTTTAGTAACTTATCTAATAAGCCTCTTAAAGTCGTGGCCGAAGTATTAGCAGGACATCATTACCCCAATATGCTGCAAGACGGCGAAGCCGTGCGCATTATGACCGGAGCAACAGTGCCAAAAGGCGCTGACACCATTCAGCCACGAGAACTAGCAAACGAACAAGATAACCTGTTAACCCTTCTTGAGCATGAGCACATCGTTAAAGGTCAGCATGTACGTCTGGCGGGTGAAGATATTGCTAGCGGTGACGTCGCTTTAGCGGCAGGAAAACGCTTAGGTGCCGCTGAACTAGGCCTACTAGCATCACTTGGATTTGATCGACTACCTTTAGTTAAACGCCCTACCGTCGCGGTATTTTCAACTGGCGATGAAGTCAGCCAACCAGGGCAAATACTCAAACAAAACTGCATCTATGACTCAAATCGCTATACCGTATTATCGATGGCCAAAAAGCTCGGTTGTCAGGTTATCGATTTAGGCATTATTGAAGATGATGAACACATACTCACCGCGACGTTACGCAGTGCGGCAGAGCAAGCAGATATCGTCATCAGCTCTGGCGGCGTATCTGTGGGTAATGCCGATTACATTAAAACGGCACTCGCCAATGTGGGCAACACTCAGTTTTGGCGAATTAACATGCGACCTGGTCGCCCTCTCGCGGTAGGGAATATTGATCGCAGCCTATTTTTTGGCTTACCGGGTAACCCTGTGGCGGTTATGGTGGCATTTTTACAGTTTGTGCAACCTGCTATCCGTAAATTAGCTGGCGAACTTCACTGGCAACCACAATTTATTCCTGCCATTGCCCTGCATGCATTACGCAGTAAAACGGGGCGTACAGAGTTTTTACGCGGAATTTATACTATTGGCTCAGATGGCCGAATCAAGGTAAGCACCACTGGTGCGCAAGGGTCTGGCATGCTCAGTTCAATGGTCAGCGCTAATTGTTTAATTGTCATTGGTGATGATACTGCCACCATACCTGCTGGCGAGTCTGTGTTTATTCAACCCTTTGCTGATTTACTGTAAGCGCTGATATGAGCCAACTTATCGACAGCTTTCAGCGAAAAGTAGATTATTTACGCTTATCGGTAACCGATCGTTGCGATTTTCGCTGTGTATATTGCATGAGCGAAGATCCGACTTTTTTACCTAAATCACATGTACTTAGTTTGGAGGAGTTGTCGTGGATAGCCCAAGCTTTTACTGAGCTTGGGGTAAAAAAAATACGCCTCACCGGTGGCGAGCCACTAGTGCGATCCGACTGTGACAAACTGGTCAAATTATTGAGAAAATTGCCTCAACTGGAAGAACTCTCAATGACCACTAATGGGTCTCGATTATCTAAGCTAGCGCAGCCACTGTTTGATAATGGCCTTAGCCGATTGAATATCAGCCTTGATACCTTAAACCCCGATGTGTTTGCGCAGCTAACGCGTAACGGGAAACTAGAGCGTGTCATCGCTGGCATTGATGCCGCAATAGCGGCTGGCTTTCGTAACATCAAAATTAATGCGGTCATTCTGCGTGGACGAAACGATCATGAAGTATTAGATTTAGTTGAGTTCTGCCGCCAACGTCAACTCGATATTGCTTTTATTGAAGAAATGCCAATTGGACTCATTGATGATCGTCATCGTCACCGTCATTGCTCAAGTGACGAAGTCCGAAACATTATTGAAACGCGCTATCCCTTAATCGCTTCATCTAAACGCACAGGTGGCCCCTCTCGATATGTAAAGATGGCCGACAGCACGATTCGTATCGGATTTATATCGCCACACAGCAATGACTTTTGTCATGAATGTAATCGCGTAAGAGTAACCGTTGAAGGGCAATTACTGTTGTGCTTAGGTAATGAGAATGCCATTGATTTAAAATCAATTGTGCGACAATTCCCCGCCGACATTGAACGTCTTAAACAAGCCATTACCGATGGAATGCAATACAAGCCGCAATCTCACCACTTTAACCTCAACGCTGCGCCACAAATACTACGCTTTATGAATGCCACTGGCGGCTAATTGTTTTTGCTATCGTCAATGGTACACTTATGCCATGATTTGCCACTTCAAACTTGCGCGTTACATTACCAGTTTGAGATAGTTTTTATCCACATTAAGGTGATTTATGGCTCTGTCACGTAAAAGTTGGAACTATATTATTATTGGTGCCAGTGTATTTATGATTGCGATATTGTCTTTTATCAATGATAAAACCGCCGATGTCCCAGATGATACAGTGCCTTTATTTGATCCGCAGCTGCCGTTGAAACAATTACAACTTGATGGTATTTGGCTAAGTCAACAAGATGGACTGTGGCAGTGTCATTCGCAGGTGCTCAATTGTCAGCAATGGGCTTTATCATGGCAAAATATTAGTGTGTCACCATTAAAAAATCAGCCTGAACATAGCCTTAAAGAGCAAACACTGTCTATTGCCATCGATAATATGCAAACGACACAATTATGGCGCTATTTCCCAAATGAAGGTTTGTTGCAATCATCTAGTCAAAATTGGTATCTAGTACCGCCGAGTTTACGAGCTGGGTTACAACCTATATTAGCCATACCTCCTCAATCAAAATAATGAGTCATTATGCCCGAATTACCAGAAGTTGAAGTGACCCGTCTAGGGATCAGTCCATATCTTATTGAGCAAACGGTAAGTGAATTGATTGTGCGCAATGCCTCACTTCGTTGGCCTGTACCGGCCATAGCTCAAAACATTGTTGGTCAGCGTATTACCAATGTCCGCAGACGAGCTAAATACTTACTCATTGATACCGATGCAGGAATGACAATAGTGCATTTAGGCATGTCAGGCAGCTTACGTATTTTACCGCGCAATACCCCAATCGAAAAACATGACCATATTGATTTAGTACTCGAAAATGGGCGCATGTTACGTTTTAACGATCCACGTCGCTTTGGTGCTTGGTTATGGTATGAGTTACCAGAAGAAGCCCATCCATTGCTATCAAAGCTTGGCCCAGAGCCACTAAGCCCTCATTTTACGCCATTGCAATTGCAAGCAGCACTTGCGGGCAAGAAAAAGGCGATTAAACTGTGCTTAATGGATAATCACATCGTGGTTGGAGCCGGTAATATTTACGCCAACGAAGCTTTATTTGCTGCCGGGATCCATCCTGAAGCCGCGGCGGGAAGCATTGATTTAGAACGGTTAACGATTCTAGTCAGCGAGGTTAAGCAAATTTTGGCTCACGCCATTGAACAAGGTGGGACAACATTAAAAGATTTTACTAATGCCGATGGTAAACCAGGATATTTTGCGCAAAAACTGCATGTTTATGGTCGTGGTGGCGAAACCTGTACAGCCTGTGGCAATTTATTAAGTGAGATAAAACTTGGTCAACGTACCACGGTTTTCTGTGGTTTATGCCAACAGCGTTAGTCGGATAAATAACGCCTAAATTTACACATAAAAAAGGGAGCCATTTGGCTCCCTCATATCATCAACCTCAACTCGGGTTAATCAACCATAGCGCTTAAAACTTATATTCGTAAGTCGAAAACACAGTACCTTGAGTGTCATCATCTTGTACTTCGAACTCTGAATTAGCCACACTGCCACCTAAGGTCAACATGCCATTAAACATCGGCAAACGATACGACAATTCCAGCATCATGATATCTTCTTTTAATGGCTGTGGAGCCCATACACCACCGCGATTAGCACCGTCTTTATTCAGTTGAGCATAACGGAGTATTGAGGTAAAACCATGACTATTATCGAACTGCCCAATTAAGCCTAATGCATAAACATTCGCATCACTGTCATAGGTACTGCCAAAAGCACGACCATAGTAACGCGAGCCACTTTGGTAAGTAGAATGCTCATAAAAACAGTTAAACTGGTCTTTGTCTTCACCGCAATACACCATAGTATCTGTGTACTCGATAAATAATTTGTACTGTTGTTTGGCAATACTAAAGCGTGTGTCTGCACCAACCATTTTACCGCAATCAACGATTTGCCATGGATCACCTTTTGAATCTTCGCAGGTGCGTTCTAAGTACAAACCAACAGGCACATCAAACCAGGTATCTGCATAACGGGCATCAAAGCCCGCCATCTGGTTACCATAGTTTGAACAACCAAATTCATCGACATTATCTGCTCGACAATCACGCTGACCAGTAATGGATTTAACCGCGGTGTTGAAGCTACATTCTTGGCCTTCACCGCAAAACTGTGTAGTCCAAGACAAACCAATTTCTAACTGCCTAAATGGCTTAATTGCCCCACGAAGATTCCATAATAGGGTATGTGGAGCATAACGATCTTCTTCGGTCACACTCACGCCACCAGTTAAACTCCAATCGCCTATCCATGACAGCCAAGGCGTTTCAAATGCTTGTGAATTATTACGACTAATCATTAAGGATGGCATTGGACGAGCATTATTTGATTTATGCAATGATGAGTCAAACCCAGGTCCCCACCATTGGCCTACGCTGCCGGCAGTGACAATCCAATTGCCTAACACCACAGCAATATAAGAATCATCTAAACGGATTTCTTCGTCGTCCGCAGGGTTATAATTTGCCGATGCAGAAATCTTATAAGAAAATCGCTCTCCAGTGTATTCATGTGAGCCTTGTAACTGGCCCTTTTCACGATAATCAGAGCCAAAATGCTGAAAACGCGCCTCATCTGATGCAGCCGCTACTTTTATACTGGTGTTTCCACGATTCCCAACAGCATTTTGGTAGTAAAAATTAACTCGTGCAAAAGCATCCACTAAATCAGGCGTTAACAAAGCAGGTTCCGCTTGAGCCAAATCAGCTCCAATACCAGACCACATCAATGGAAATGTATTAATAGGCCCACTAATCACTCCGGCATCTGCTAAGGTTTGAATATCCGCACGCAAATAGATATCAGAGGTATCGACCCATGGTGCAGCTTGAGCACTGCTGTAGAGCATCATCGCGCTTAATCCAAGTGCAGCAGCAACCTTAGTTGACTTAAATCCTTTTATCATGAAATTACTTACCTTCTTTATCTAATTGAATTTGGGCTACTTTCAGCTTTAATGCTGCTGCGATCTGTGGATGAACAAATTGACTCACGTCCCCCCCGTGTAATGCCACTTCCTTCACTAACGTAGAAGAAATAAATGAGTTCTCTTCCGCAGGTGTCAAAAAAACACTTTCAAGATCTGGGCTTAAACGACGATTCATATTTGCTAACTGAAACTCATATTCAAAGTCAGATACCGCACGAAGGCCGCGGATCAACACACTCGCATGCTGTTCTTTGGCGAAATCAACCAACAACCCAGTAAAGCCGACAACTTCGACATTTTTTAAATGTGCTGTCACTAAGTTAACTTGAGCGACACGCTCTTCGAGAGAAAAACGAGGCTGCTTAGAAGGGTTTGACGCTATACCAATAATCACGTGCTTGAATAAGCGTGCTGCACGTTCGATTAAATCGGCATGACCATTAGTCACAGGGTCAAAAGTACCTGGATAAATTGCTCTTCTGTGCATAATATTTCGCCTTTACATCATTTGTAGCCGCTAGTTTAGCGACTTTTATCACCAGAATGTACATCATTTGGTTTAGCTATGGGTTAATGTCACATGGCGACATGACTATTTTCGTATTTTGGGAAGTGATGGCAATTGTTGTTTATATTTCAATAAATTCAACTCGAACTTCATTTTTTGCCAAATACGCAATAAATGATGACGTTCAACATTAGTACGTCTACCTTGTCGATTAATATCACTGTCTAAATCGGTTCCAATCACAGGAAAAGGTCTTACAACAAAGCAACGTAATTGTTTTTCGAACCAAAATTGAATATCGATATCAACAGGACGGGCAATAGGGTATGCCGTTGCTAATAATTTTTGTGCTCCAGCCAATGACACGCATTGGCCGCGGGTAGAAGCTGGTAACTTTAAACATGTCGATAAACTAAAGCGATCATCAAGCACAATCGATTTTAAAATACCTTTGGGTTTACGCCCGTGACACAATTTAATGTAATCCCAATCAGCAGAAAGATTATTAATATGTTGTATCACCGTCATTAACGCAGGATCTAGGATTGAGTCATCCTCAAGAATTAAAGCGTAATCTAACTGTTGTTCAATAATCATTTGCCAACATTGGACATGGCTTAGGTAGCAGCCAATTTCACCCAAATTAAGCTTTTTGTCGTATTTTTGAAGGTTTGTTTGTGGATCATACACTTTCGCAATCTCGGTATCGTGCAAATCTTTACCGTAAACGGCGGAAATACGTTGGTATTCGACACCTAATTGTTTTAGTTGTTCATCCATGAACGTAAATCGTTCAGTACTGTTATCTAAATTGATGAGAAAAACTTTAAATTTCATATATTACTAACCCAAACACCCAATTTAATCATGTTCAACTACTGATATTTAACCCTAGAATATTCAGTAATGGCGACATCTGCTGAATAAAATGGTTGATGCTACAGTTAGGTTACTTTTACTAGTGACATTTGATTTAATCCATTGAATAAATTTAAAACAACCCTTATGAAAACCGTGGTTGTTTTGCGTCCTTTCACTCACATGCATTTCACCATTTTTACAGTGAGAGGTTTGGGAGTATATCATTAATATTCTGGCTTTAGCTTGTTGTCAAAAAATTCATAACAATGGCTAGATTAGTTAACAATAGCAACCGATATTTGTTAACCCTTGATACAATTCCGCATGCAAACGATGAACAAACGGTCTTGAGTTGATATACTCTGTGACAGCTCTTGCGCCAATCATCATGGTCGTTGAGAAAATCGTTAAAAATCACAATACAATAAGCCCCATCATCTGATGGAATTAAGTTAATATTTTATCTTTCAGACAGTCATATGAAAAAAATCTTAGTCATCAAACACGATAAAATTGGCGATTTTGTACTGACATGGCCAGCACTTTATTTACTCAGAAAAGCAATGCCCGAAGCTACTATTGATGTATTTGTCGCACCGGTTGTTAAGTCCTTTGCTGAAGCCTGTCCATATGTAGACAACACTATTATCGACTCAAAAGATGATACAGACATTGCTGAGCAAATTGCGAAGCAAAATTACGATGCTGTAATCATACTATTGTCAGAATTTCGAATTTATAAAATGCTTAGCAAAAGCAATATTCCATATAAATTAGTACCTAAACATAATTGGTATCAATATTTATATAAACATCGAGCAAGCAACGAATACTTAAACAGTGAAGGATGCTGGCGAGGTGCATGTATGCTGGTAGAGCACTTCTTAACTCATCACGGTTATGCCATCCCTAAACTACCTGATAGATTTTGGGATATGAGTGATCGCAAAGAATATTGGCAACAACACTACCAAAAGTTAACCAACGAAAAGCTAATTTTTATTCATCCAGGTACCGGCGGCTCTTCTGGTTGCGTACCTGTAGAAAAGTTAGTTCAGTTAATGATAAATGTTGATCAACTGACTCAATCACCATGTCATTTTATTTTAACATTTAACGGAAGTGAACTGGAGCTAGCAAAAGAAATTCAAACTTTGCTGGCCAATACCTCAATTAAAATATCGCTGGCTAAGCCGTTAGACCGTTTGATTGATTTTTCCGAATCATTGGTTGCAGCAGACATGTTTATTGCAGGTTCAACAGGGCCTCTGCATATCGCGGGCTTACATAATGTGCCTACTGTTGGATTTTACGCAGGAAGACGCTCAACACCCCATATTAGATGGGGAACATTATCTGAACCAAGCAAACGATTTGCTTATACGCCTCCAGTAGGAAAAAGAACGGGTCGTAATATGGCATTAATCAATTTTGATCAGGTATCGAATGAAATAACCGACTTTTTGAACAAACAATCTTAGATTGTCGCAGTGTGTTAAATTAGCTCATCGCGAGCAACAATAATGGAAATACAAATATGATAGTTGTGACAGGCGCAGCCGGGTTTATTGGTAGTAATTTAGTAAAACAACTTAATGCCATGGGCCGAAATGACATTATTGCGGTAGACGACTTAACCGACGGCACCCAGATGTTCAATTTAGCCGATTGTGAAATTGCTGATTATCTTGATAAAGATGATTTCATCAAGCAAATCAAAGCGGGCGATTTTGATAACAAACTTGAAGTCATTTTCCATCAAGGCGCTTGCTCATCGACCACCGAGTGGGATGGCAAGTTTATGATGGCCAATAACTTCGAGTATTCAAAAACATTATTGCATTACAGCCAAGCTAATAACTGCCAATTTATTTATGCTTCTTCTGCATCTGTCTATGGTGGCAGCGAAAAGTTTATTGAGCAACGTGAACTTGAAAAGCCACTCAATGTCTACGCTTACTCTAAGTTCTTATTCGATCAGTATGTAAGACAGCAAAAACTCACTGGTCAAGTGGCAGGATTACGTTATTTCAACGTCTATGGTCCGCGTGAACAACACAAAGGCGGCATGGCCAGTGTGGCTTTCCACTTTAACAATCAAATTAACGCTAATGGCGTGTGTCGTTTGTTTGAAGGTGTTGATGGTTATCAAAATGGTCAGCAACTTCGTGATTTTGTGTTTGTCGAAGATGTGGTTAAAGTCAATTTATGGCTATGGCAGAATCCATCTGTATCGGGCATATATAACTGCGGAACAGGCCAAGCGCAAAGCTTTAATGATGTTGCCAATGCTGTGATTGCTTATCATGGTAAAGGGCACATTGAATACATTCCTTTCCCAGACAAATTGAAAGGCGCTTATCAAAGTTATACCCAAGCAGATTTAACTAAATTAAGATCGGCTGGTTATCAAGCTGAGTTTAAAACGGTTGAGCAAGCTGTACCTGAATATTTAGATTGGCTTAAAACCCAACATTTTATTGGTCAATAACGGTTTATAGCTCTTACGAAGCGAAAACTAGCTTAACAGGAACATGCTATGGCGTTTTTTATCCAAAGCATGTTCCTGTTTCATAGAAATGATTAACTCACTATCTAATTTCTTTAACGATCTCAATTAACATTGTTGTTGAAATCGCAGGGGTTCTTGGTAAATACACTACTTTACATAGATGAGATAGATGATCAAAACGTCCCTCCCAATCATCCCCCATCACTAAATAATCAGCTTGATACTTTTGAATGTACTCTGCTTTAAGCTCTAATGACTCTTCAAGAAAAACTTGATCTACACAGGATAGAGCCGCGACAATTCTCATTCGATCGATTTCATCGCAAATAGGGTTTCGTTGTTTTTTACTAAAATTAAGAGCATCAGATGACACCCCAACAACCAACTTACCGCCTAACTCTTTCGCTCTTTCTAAAATATTTAAATGACCAATATGAAACATGTCAAAAGTACCGAATGTAATAATGTTCATCTAAATCCTTATTCTAATAAATAGTCAGTAATTCGTTGGCTACAAAGGCCATCAACAACACCCACTAGCTCTGCCGTATATTGCGTCCGTTGAGGCGCAAACAACTCTGGATGTGCTATCTGTTGATCAACAACTTGCTTTAATTCTTTATATGTTCTGGCGTGCGCAGCAATGTCTGCGTAGCGGTATAAATCTTGATCGACACGATTCTTAAACCTGAATTTAAAAATCCCACGATAAGACCAACGTAAGTGATAAAAATCACACCATACAACAGGTTTATTTAATGCGGCAAATTCAAATAAGGCAGATGAAGCATCGCTAATTAATACATCAGCAGAGACCATGAAAGGTAATAAATTTGCTTCTTCAGCAGGCGCTAAATAGACATTGTCGAAACTAGCCCAGTGAGTTAGCAGCGCTTTTTGTTTTTTATAATTTGATTTACTCAATGAAAAATAATGTGGTTTGAGCAATATATTATATTCAGAAAATTGAGATGGCCAATTTTTAGCCATTTCTTCAATGCTGCTTGGATAAAATGTCGGCGCATATAACAAGGTTTTTTTATTAGTATCTAATCCTAAAGAAGCTAAGTCTAAACCCTGTTCATCTCCTTGGATAATTGGATCTAGCTTGGCATAACCAGTATCAATGAACACTTTTTCAGGAAACATCTCCTGTAATCGCTTTAAACGATATTGCCCTTCCACAAAGCGAACTTCAATATCGCCTTTTGAAACAGTATAATATACCGACTTTGGCCCGACACCATGCTGCATCAAGGCAGTCTGACTGATCCCTTTTAATCGTGACGCTGAAGCAAATGCATTACCGAACACAACCCATTGAGGCTTGTTCAACAAATAAAATTCAAGCGCTTCTGATTCATCATTAACCCAGACAACATTTAGCTGATGCTTACTTACAAGCGCTTCCAATACCGACTGCTGATCAACACTCTTGTAGATAACATATGTCACAGGAACCGAACGCTTCTGTAGCTCTGCAGCGACAGGAAAGTATTGTGGTAAATAATAGGGATGTAAAACATCAAAACAAATCATCGCAAGTCAATTCCTATTAATAATTCCGCATCAGAATTTGCAAAGAGCACTAGTATAAATGATAACACGCCTCAATTTACATCTAATCCTCTCAACCGACCAATCTGATATCAAATGAAATCAATACATCTATTCGCTTTTCTCAAGGTATTGATTCAAAAAGCCCTCTTTTCAAGGTATTATTTCAAGTATAACTATCAACAAAGCTGTCTATTCATATGCCAATAGTGTCTATAAAGCAATTGCAAACATGTCAACGCTTACTGTTTATTTCGCCAGTTGCGTTAGGTGACTTTCTTTACTTAAAAACCTTTCTTATCGCTTTAAAAAAGCAATATGCTCATATTGAAATCGACATATGGTTAGATGATATTCGTTGTAATAGTGATAGCTGGCGCTTATCTAGAAGCAAAATTTTGCAACAATGGATGGATACAGAGGGTGCCTTTAAGCTCACTTACGGCTGCACTGATTCAAAATTAGCAATGCAAAGCCATGTGGAGCAAGCCAAACTGCGTAAGTATGACATTATTTTTTGTCATTCTGTCAGTAAAAGTCGACAATATTCACAAATCGCTCGCAGCATAAACGACAAAGCGTTTATCGTGTCGAGTATCCCTAAAAGTGCTTCATTTGGATGGTTAAACAAGATATTTTTTCGCCATTCAGACCATACTTTTATTTTAGATGAGAGTAATTTACCTAAGTCGCACCACATTACTGACAGATACAATATGATATTTAGTGAAGTTTTGGGGCTTACCTTAACTTCCGAGCAATTAATGCCGACGTTAAAGACCCCAGACGCAATTGAACCCATTACTCAGTCTTGGTTAAACTCCAAATTTAGTGACCCAGAAAAACAAGGGAAACTCATATTTTTAAATCATTTATCAACCAATGAGAAAAAAGATTGGAAATTATCACAATTATTCTCCCTCATTGAAAAAATATCGGCAATTGATTCTAGCCAACGTTTCATTATTAATGTCACTCAAGAAAACTTTGACTCTGTTAGTATTGAAACTGAAAAATTTACGGCTCGAACAAATACGCAAACGGCTGTTTTCACCGTTAACGAACATTTTTTTGAACTACCATCACTCATTGCACACTCCGATTTTGTGATAACAGTCGATACGGCAATATTGCACTTTGCTTTTGCTGCTCAACGTCCTTTATTAGCAATGATGCGTGAGAAAAAGCCTTATTGGGCACCACCAGAAAGTGAGGTATCGCATGTCATGTATGCAACAGAAGGTAGAGGCCACATTGAAGACATCAGCGTTGACCGAGTATTCCAACAATATAAAAAAATGAACTCTCTCGGTTAAAGACTTAACACCCAATACATAAATATACGCAAGGTGAACGGATGAAGAAGGCTATTTTTACACTCGCTATTGGCGATAACCCAATGTATCGCGCTGCCATTGCCAGCTTTAAAGCTTATGGTAAAAGAATTGGGGCTGATGTCATCGTTTCAGATCAACTGCATTATAAAATTCATGTCAGTAACCCTAAATTTGACTCCAGCCCGGCATGGTCTGAAAAGCTATATATTTCAGAGATACTCAAAGAATATGATCGAGTACTGTATCTAGACGCAGATATGATCGTGACACCATGGGCACGAGATATATTTGAACTATATTCTGACCTTGATACGGTTTATATGTTCAATGAGGGACGTCATCGCGATCGAAGTGAGCAAGCGGTGCAAATCAATAACATCTTAGGCGAAGTAGATTGGCCAAAAGAGGACGATCGGATAGTTTATTACAACTCTGGAATGTTTCTGCTATCGAAAGAAACCGGCCTATTTGATAAAGCAAATATTGAAGAAATGCAGGCCATTTGTAACAACGTTAAATTTTACGATCAAACCTATATTAACTATCTCATCAGGAGAGATAATATAAAAAGCATAGGTGTAGAAGCTAACTTTAATCGTATGCAACTTTTAGGACATGATGATTATCAAAAAGCAGATTTCATTCATTATTCAGGTAGAGGTTATCGCCAAGATATCCCTATGAGAGAATTGAAATACATCATCGATTTCTGCGATATGTTCAACGATACATTAACAAATGAACAAATTCTTGAGTATAAAAAACAAGCTTGGAATTGGTACATACTCAAACAACATCGAAAAACAAAGCTACCTGTAGCACTTCTAAGTGCGATATTTGGTTTATTCCGCGGCAAGTATAAATATTAAACCCGAATTCAGATAATGACAGCTCGCTTAAAGGCGAGCTTTTTACTGCTTAATGAATTGATCAAATTGAGCCTTTACCTGATCAACTTCTATCATCACCATTAAATGCTCACCTTTAGCACGCGTGCCCCATTTCACTGGAGCATCAAATTGCTTGGCTATCACTTGTGGGTAAACACTTACGGTGTATTGACGATAAAGGTAAGGTCCTGTTCGTCCTGGGTTTGAGTGAGCATATAGACCAATCACTGGCGTACCTTGAGTAACAGCCATATGCAAGGGTCCGGTATCGGGTGCTAGCACTAGCTTGGCTTGTTTTAACACTGCAAGCAGCTGAGTCAAAGATGTCTTACCTACTTGGTTGTCCAATGGCTGTTGGCTATGAGATTGAATCACATCCGCTAGATTTTTTTCTAACACTGTTGGGCCACCGCACAACATTACTCTGAATCCCTGCGTAATAGCATAATCAGCAACGGCAGCGTAACGCTCTGGCAGCCAGTTACGTTCGGCCTTACTGGCTGCTGCGCAAATCACCATGACTTTATCATCGCCCACCAGTTGTTTGGCAAAGTCGGTGTCGGCTTGTGGTACAGGAATATTCCAGCGTGGAGTTAAGTCTTCTACACCAATGGCTTTAGCAAAGCCCATAAAACCATCTAATACATGCGGTGTGGCCAAGGGGTCAACGGCGTGATTGGTCACCAACCACTGGCCTTCTTTGGCTCTGGCCTTATCAAATCCGACCCGAATTCGCGCCTTGATCATTAATGAGGCTATGGTGGCACGAAGTGCAACTTGCATATGTAGCAGCACATCAAAACGTTGGCCTTGTAAATCACGACGTAACTGAATATAGCTACGCCAGCCCTTGGACTTGTCGAAAATAACAAACTGGATCCCAGGCAAATGCTTGAGTAATTGATATTCAACCTTACCAATAATCCACGTAATACTCAGGTCTGGATACTGTTTTTGAATAGCCTGCACCATTGCTACTGCGTGGCAAACATCACCAATGGCAGACAAACGCAGTAAACATAATGAACGTATCGCACTAAAGTCAGCTTTCATTGATTATCCAATATGCTTGAGTGAAGAATTAAGGCGGTGAAGGCAAGTTGGTGATCTTAAGGTATAATGTTATTTCGATCCACAATCTAACCAATGCTATTGATAATTAGATGCAAATAAAAAACACCCAACTTGGCCATATTGCATGGTGTGAAACCACTGCCCAACACATAGCACCGCAAGACTTCGCGGTTGATGGTTGGCGAGAAAAAAATGCAGTGGTGGGTCAGTCCAAAGGCCGTTACACCACATGGTTTGTCAAAACCGATAACTCGGACAACCCGCAAACATGGGTGTTACGCCATTATTGGCGCGGTGGAATGATGGAAAAATTCAGCCGAGATGCCTACTTCTATACCGGCCTACAACGAACCCGTGCTGTAGCAGAGTTAGCGATCCTTGAAGTTTTGTATCAAGAAGGATTTGCGGTTCCACGCCCTATTGCGGCGAATGTTGAACGTTTTGGTTTATGGTATCGAGCCGATATAATTATTGAACATGTTGCTGGTGCAAATGATTTAGTAGCTTACTTAAGCCATAACCCAATGACAGAATCGCAATGGTATTTATTAGGCGAAACCATTGCCAAATTTCATCAGCGTGGGGTATATCACGCCGATTTAAATGCCAAAAACATCTTACTGGCACATGGGAAATTCTATTTGATTGATTTTGATCGAGGCGAATTACGTACACCACAGCCTACATGGCAACAAGCCAATTTAGACCGCTTGCTACGTTCTTTTAACAAAGAGCACGCTAAACTGACTACGCTGCAATTTAGTCAACAGCATTGGCTGCAATTACTTGCCGGTTATCAAAGCATCAACCCAATCTAAAGCTAACTCGGTATGGGGTAGTGATAAAAATAGACGCTAACTTGCGTCTATTTTATACGTTTATGTTCAAATGACTAACAGTAAAAGGTTACACGATGAGTTCATTAATGAAGGTAAACTGCTTTAAAAGCGCGCCTCGATTTTGCTCAACTACAGCTAATCCAGCAAAGGACGCGGATTGATACATATGGCTATCGGTAAACTTATTTTGTAATTCTTGCGCCAATTCATCCGCAGAGCTAATACAGATCAATGCGCCGGCATCGGCAAGTAATTGGGTAATTTCAGCAAAATCCCAATGGTTGGGGCCAACATACACAGGTAGCCCCATAGCAGCAGGCTCTAGCGGATTATGACCACCATTATTAATCAATGTCCCACCAACAAATGCCTGATCCGCTGTACCGTATAGCATCACTAGCTCCCCCATAGTGTCGCCAAGTAATACTTGAGTCTGGCTATTAACCTCATCATTCATACTACGTCTCGCTAACACCAATCCAGATTGGGTAATGGTAATAGCGGCTAAATTAAATTGCTCAGGATGTCGGGGCGCCATAATCAATAATGCATTAGGGAAACAAGCTAATAGCTGTTTATGAGCACTCAAAATGGCCTCAAACTCGCCGGGGTGAACACTCCCTGCAACCCAAATAGGTGAATTAACCCGATCCCACTTGGCTCGAAGCGTGTTGGCTTGCTGTTTTTTGATGGGATCAATAGTGAGATCAAACTTCAAACTGCCACACACATGTATGCGCTGACTAGTCACTCCTAGGGTAATAAACCGTTCGGCTTCAGCTTTAGTTTGTACGGTAATCAAGTTGAGTTTGTTTAACATCGGCACAGCCAAACGACGCTTTTTGGCGTATTTATCAGCGGACTTTTGCGATAAGCGTGCATTGGCTAAAATCAGAGTCACTTGTTGCTGCTCTGCAAAGTGGACTAAGTTTGGCCACAACTCGGTCTCCATGATAATGCACACTTTGGGCTGTAATTGGCGTAAAAAACGTTTAATTGCATATGAAAAATCAAACGGTAAATAGCAATGCTGGACTGTATCGCCAAATGCTTTAGTCACTTCAGCAGACCCTGTTGGGCTGGTTGTAGTAACGGTAAAAGCATAATCTGGGTGCGCAGTCATCAGCTGCTTAATCAACGGAATCGCCGCTAACGTTTCTCCCATCGACACACTGTGGATCAACACATCAGTTTTGGTTAACTTAGCAAAACCAAAACGTTCAAACCAACGGCTACGATAGTCGACACTTTTTATGGCACGAAATGCTAAATAAAGAATCACCAGCGGAAACAACAAATATAGGAACAAAGAATAAACAATACGGTTCATGTAAGATGGGTCATCGATTTTTGCTTGTCAGATAAGCACAATGTTAACATACTCATATTAAGTCGGCTTAACGAATTATTTGAGCGACAATAAGTCAATAATGAATATGGAAATCACATGAAAACCCGCGATAAAATCATTTTTGCCAGCTTAGAACTATTCAATGAACACGGTGAGCGTAGTATTACCACCAACCATATTGCAGCGCATTTAGGCATTAGTCCGGGCAATTTGTACTATCACTTCCGCAATAAAGAAGACATCATCAATTCAATTTTCAGTCTATATGAAAGTCATTTAGAGTCAGGCTTTAAGCCTTATGATGATGTGCCTATTACGATTGAATTATTAATGGGTTATTTTGACGCCATGTTCTATACCTTATGGCAGTTTAGGTTTATGTATGCCAACTTAGCCGATATTTTAAGCCGTGATGATGCGCTAAAGAAACGCTACTTACATGCTCAACAACAAGTACTGACTCGCTCAAGTGATGTACTGCGCAAACTCAAAAAAGACGGTTTCCTAGACGTCGATGATAATAAAGTGACCGCGCTTGCCGACACCATTAAAATGATGGTCAGTTTCTGGATTAGCTACCAATTAACTCAATCTAGTACATCAACCATCACTAAAGCCACGCTATACGATGGGTTATTAAGAGTATTGATGATTTTTCAGGCTTACTCAACTCCCACTTCAACCGCAACATTTTGTCGTTTAGAGCAACACTACTTAGACATAGCCAGCCAAGAACGTCATAGCGTCGCGCAAATATAAGCGAAGTATTTCGTTTATCTCGCATCGATTACAGAATTTCCAATCTGCTAATAACCAACTACAATTGAATCGGTTGTTAGCGGATTAATTTAGAGTTATCACCCGCCTTTCAAATCCCGTCACCTACATGTTAATGATTAGTTTTTTTAATGTGAATAAGTCGATACCCCTAATCTAACTCATGTTGGTCTGACGACTAAAAAAAACGCTGTAGAGCGGCAAAAATAAAGGTTAGAATGCCAATAACTCCAAAACACCCTGTCATTTATCGCGGTGTTTTACTGCGTGATTTGGATAAGCATAATAACCATATTTAGGAGAACACAGGTGGCATCTACCTCTTTTTACGACCGAATTAATCAGCAAATTATCGATGTGAAAGCCGATGGTTTATATAAAAGTGAGCGCGTCATCGCTTCCGCTCAACAAACGGCTATTGAAGTTAACAGTGAAGAAGTGATTAACTTCTGCGCCAATAACTATTTAGGTTTAGCCAATCATCCTGAACTTATCAAAGCAGCAAAAGCCGGTTTAGACAGTCACGGTTTTGGTATGGCATCGGTACGATTCATTTGTGGTACTCAAGACATACATAAGCAATTAGAAGCTAGCCTAAGTGCTTTTTTAGGTATGGAAGACACCATTTTGTACTCGTCTTGCTTCGACGCTAATGCCGGTCTTTTTGAAACGTTATTAGATGCAGAGGACGCTATTGTGTCCGACGCGCTTAACCATGCTTCAATTATTGATGGCGTGCGTTTATGTAAAGCTAAGCGTTTTCGTTATGCCAACAATGACATGGCCGACTTGGAAACTCAGCTAATTGCAGCCCAAGCTGCTGGTGCACGTAACATTTTGATCGCCACTGACGGTGTATTCTCAATGGATGGTGTAATCGCTAACCTTCAAGGTGTATGTGATCTAGCAGATAAGTACGGCGCATTAGTGATGGTCGATGACTCTCACGCAGTTGGCTTTATCGGTCAAAATGGTCGTGGAACCCATGAATACTGTAATGTCATGGATCGTGTCGATATTATTACCGGTACATTAGGTAAAGCGTTAGGTGGCGCCTCGGGTGGTTTTACTGCAGCGAAAAAAGAAGTCGTTGAATGGTTACGTCAGCGCTCTCGCCCTTACCTGTTTTCAAACTCATTAGCGCCTTCTATTGTTAGTGCGTCTATCCGTGTGCTTGAAATGCTAAAAACGGGTCAAGACTTGCGTGAAGCAGTATGGGAAAACAGTCGTTATTTCCGTGAACAAATGTCTGCTGTTGGTTTCACCTTAGGTGGTGCAGACCATGCCATTATCCCTGTAATGATTGGCGATGCTAAATTGGCCGGCGATTTTGCTAACCGTTTATTACAAGAGCATATTTACGTGGTCGGTTTTTCGTTCCCAGTGGTACCAAAAGGCCAAGCGCGTATTCGTACCCAAATGTCTGCTGCGCACACTCGCGAGCAACTTGATCATGCTATTGGTGCCTTTACCCGTATTGGTAAAGATATGGGCATTATCTAATCTAACTTGGTTAATGAAAGCATAGATTAATAACAGCATCGCGTAGTAATCGCTAAAGATAGCTCAGACTAAAATAGGTCATCAACATGAAAGCATTAAGTAAGTTAAAGCCTGAAGAAGGCATCTGGATGGTCGATGCACCAAAACCAGAAATGGGTCACAACGACCTGCTAATTAAAATTCGTAAAACAGCTATTTGTGGTACTGACGTGCATATCTATAACTGGGACGAATGGTCGCAAAAAACCATTCCAGTTCCGATGATTGCCGGTCATGAATATGTCGGTGAAGTGGTCGATGTTGGCCAGGAAGTACGTGGATTTAGTATTGGTGATCGTGTATCTGGAGAAGGTCACATCACCTGTGGTCACTGCCGTAACTGTCGTGCTGGCCGTACCCACTTATGCCGTAACACTTCAGGCGTTGGTGTGAATCGTGACGGTGCGTTCGCCGAATACTTAGTGCTACCAGCGTTTAACGCCTTTAAAATCCCTGCGGATATTCCAGATGATTTAGCGGCTATATTCGATCCATTCGGTAATGCAGTACATACTGCATTGTCGTTTGATTTAGTCGGTGAAGACGTGTTAATTACCGGTGCAGGCCCTATTGGTATTATGGCTGCTGCGGTTTGTAAACACGTTGGGGCTCGTCATGTTGTAATTACTGACGTAAACGAATACCGACTTGATCTTGCCCGTAAAATGGGTGCGACTCGCGCAGTGAATGTTGTAACAGAAAACCTTAAAGATGTCATGAAAGAACTTGGCATGACAGAAGGCTTTGACGTCGGTTTAGAAATGTCAGGCGTACCATCGGCATTCCACGCGATGTTAGACACCATGAACCACGGTGGTAAAATTGCCATGCTAGGTATTCCTGGTGGCGAAATGGCCATTGATTGGAGCAAAATCATTTTTAAAGGGTTGATCATCAAAGGTATTTATGGCCGTGAAATGTTCGAAACTTGGTACAAAATGGCAAGCTTAATCCAATCTGGCTTAGACTTGTCACCCATCATTACTCATCACTTTAGTATTGATGATTTCCAGAAAGGCTTCGATGCAATGCGTTCAGGTCAGTCAGGTAAAGTTATATTGAACTGGGATTAAGCTTTACTGTCTCAGTATTGTGGCTTAATGAGTCAGTACACCAACAAGGGGTTGTATTTATACAACCCCTTGTTGCAAACTGGCGCTAAGCACATCGCTATTTGTACATTTTTATAGGTAATATCATGTCTGGTTTTAAACATTTGTCTATCAATGAGCTTATCCATATGTCGACTGAATCTAACGACATACAAGTTGTTGATATTCGCGACGCAGCGAGTTTTGCTGCTGGCCATATTGAAGGTGCGACCCATTTAACCAACGAAAACCTAGCTGATTTCATTGGTGGTGCTGATATGGACAAGCCTGTAGTTGTTGTCTGCTACCATGGAATGAGCAGCCAAAGCGCAGCCAGTTATTTAAACGAACAAGGTTTTGACGACATCTACAGTTTAGATGGTGGTTATAGTGCCTGGAGCTTGGCTCACGCATGATAGAAATCGGCCAATTACCTAATGCACGTGCAGCACAGGCATTTATTGACTACCTAAAAGGGTTAAATATTCAATGCCATGCCGTGACTCATTCTCAAGGTGTTGGCCTAATAATCACTAACACCGCCGATGAAAACCAAGCTCGCACCGAGTTAATTGAGTTTGCTAAAAACCCATACGATAGTAAATACTTGCAAGCCTCTTGGGACAACGGTGCAACGGATACCAAATTTGACTATGGCCCAGGAACTAAAGGCTTAATTCAACAGTTTATGACAGGTGCAGGCCCACTGACATTAGTGTGCTTTTTTGCTTGTGTTGCCGTTTTCGCGGGCATGAACCTTGGTTTTGCCGATGCCATCTTCACTAAGTTATCTTTTTTTAGCGCCGTTGCGGACAGTGATGTAAACCAAGTGTGGCGGGTATTCACCCCAAGCTTAATGCACTTTTCTGCTATGCATATTATCTTTAATTTGCTGTGGTGGTGGTACTTAGGCGGTAAAATTGAAACCAATTTGGGGACTAGACCGTTACTGTTTTTATTAGTTGTCGCGGGTACTTTGCCTAATATTGTGCAGTTTTACATGACAGGACCTAATTTTGGTGGCTTGTCTGGCGTCGTGTACGCTGTGGTAGGTTACACTTGGCTAATGGGTATTCGTAAACCTAGCTGCGGTATTAGTTTGCCGCAATCTTATATGGGATTTATGCTCGTTTGGTTGGTTCTCGGCTTTACTGATGTGTTAGGCATGCCAATTGCGAATGGCGCCCACATTGCAGGGCTTTGTGTTGGGTTAGCTCAAGCATTATTTGATAGTAGAACCTCACCAACAACTAAAACCAGCTAACCATAAATAAAAATGCCACTTTAGGTGGCACTCTTTTATCATTAATCCGCTTATAGTCACAATACAGCTCAGCACAAATCACTAAGCCATTTCGAGTACTTTATTAACCAGCTTCTCAATACCAATATGTGCCTCTAAAATCGACGTTGCTAGCATATACGCAGGTGTACTGACGATTTTATTGACCTCATCCACAACAATATCTTCAACTTGCACATTTTTATGCTTACCGCCCATTTCAGTAAATGCATGAGCCGTTTCAGAATCGGTTCCAATTGTACCTATAGCGCCTGCGCCGTAAATATTCGGGATCATCACCGGTGAAATACACACAAAGCCGACAGGTTTATGCGCTAAAGCAAACTCACGAATAAAGTTTTCTACAATTGGCTGAATATGGCAATTACTGCCTGTAGTTGCAAAATTAGATAAGTTTTTAGCCGCGCCAAAACCGCCAGGGATCACCAAACCATCAAATTGACTTACCTCTAATGTACTGGCATTAAGTACTTCACCACGAGCGATCCGCGCAGACTCAACCAATACATTACGGGTTTCGTCGGTGTTGACCTCACCGGTTAAATGATTCACCACATGCATTTGAGTTATATCTGGAGCAAAACATTGATATTGCGCCCCCGCTCGCGTTATCGCCAGTAGGGTTAATACAGCCTCGTGAATTTCAGTTCCATCAAATACCCCACAGCCACTCAGTAAAACAGCAATCTTTTTCATGACATCTTCCTTCAACTTTTAATTGATAATGTAAAATTTACAACAAAAAACCAACAAAACGATTGATCTGATTAAAAATCGTGCTAACTTAGAACGTCGAATTTGCTAGATGCCTTTTTTTTAGTCATAAAACATCACTGAATTCGATTGTGACTTAACTGACATCAATAAAAAAGTCCACAAATTAGTAATATTTATTAGAAATAATATTTAGCTCACAAAAATAAAAAAAGAACATATAACTCAACTAGTTACTGATTTCGATTCAAGCCGTAAGAAAATCTATCCAACAACGTTGATTAATTCACTCACAGACTTATCCACAGGCTGAGAGTCTTTTGGCGTGGCTGATTGTTGGCTTTTCTCTATAAAATTGCCCACAAAACCTCACTAGATGCACAACGAGTCAAACGTTACGGTTATTGATCACTATCTTGGGTAAATAACTGACAATCTCACAAGCATCTTGAGGTGCTGTGGGTATAATGTCATCCTATTAGTCTCGCAAAATACTGAACACGAATATTAATTATGCCAACGATTCCCAATAACCCGCTCATCTTAGTTGATGGTTCATCTTATCTTTATCGCGCTTATTATGCGCCGCCTCATTTAACCAATTCAAAAGGTGAAGCAACAGGCGCGGTTTACGGTGTTGTTAACATGCTTCGTAGTTTATTAAGCCGTTACAGCCCTAGCCATATCGCTGTTGTTTTTGATGCTAAAGGCAAAACTTTCCGCAACGATATGTACGGTGAATACAAAGCCCAGCGCCCACCTATGCCCGATGATCTGCGTAATCAAATAGAACCATTACACAGAATCATTCACGCAATGGGTTTACCTTTGATCAGTATTTCTGGTGTGGAAGCCGATGATGTGATCGGAACCATCGCTCTTCAAGCCAGTAAAGAAGGCCGGGCGACATTAATCAGTACCGGCGATAAAGACATGGCACAGCTAGTGAATGAGCATGTCACGTTAATCAATACCATGACAGATACCATTATGGGCCCTGAAGAGGTCAAAACGAAATATGGTGTCGGTCCCGATAGAATAATCGATTTCTTAGCTCTCATGGGCGACAAGTCCGATAACATTCCAGGCTTACCAGGGGTTGGTGAGAAAACCGCGCTGGCGATGTTGCTTGGCATGGGAAGTGTAGAAAATATTTTAGCGGACCCACAAAGCGTCGTTGAAGTTGGCTTTAGAGGCTCAAAAACCATGCCGGCTAAAATCATCGAAAACGCCGACATGTTAAAGTTGTCATATGCACTGGCAACCATTAAAACCGACGTAGAATTAGCACTAGACTGGCATCAAATGACGGTCAAGCCTCAAGACCGTGATGAACTCATTAAATGCTTCGGTGAAATGGAATTCAAACGTTGGTTAGCGGAAGTACTCGATAATAAGCAACCCCGCGGTACCATCAGCCAAGATAGCGAAGAAGAAGTCATCGTATCGCCAACCATTGAAGCTGAGTATGAAACGATTCTGACCATGGAAGCGCTTGATAAATGGATTGAAAAGCTTAACAGAGCCGAGCTGATAGCGATTGATACCGAAACCACCAGTCTCAACTACATGGAAGCGGAACTTGTTGGTTTATCATTTGCTACCGAAGCAGGCAAAGCAGCCTATGTACCTTTAGCGCATGATTACCTTGATGCGCCGCAGCAAATTGATAAAGCCAGCGCGCTTGAAAAACTACGTCCGATCCTTGAAGGCGATACACCGCAAAAAGTAGGTCAAAACCTCAAGTATGATATGAGTATTTTAGCCAACGCAGGTATTAGCCTCAAAGGTATACGCTTTGACACTATGCTCGAATCCTATGTGTTTAATTCAATCGCATCGCGTCACGACATGGACGGTTTAGCGTTAAAATACCTTGGCCATAAAAATATTAGTTTTGAAGAAGTCGCTGGCAAAGGCGCAAAGCAACTGACTTTTAATCAAGTTCATTTGGATATTGCTGGGCCATACGCCGCTGAAGATGCCGATATCACCCTGCGTTTACATCAACATCTATGGCCAAGGCTTGAAAAAGAACCAGAACTGGCCAGTGTATTTAATGAGCTAGAATTACCGTTAATTAAAGTATTGTCTGATGTAGAACGTCAAGGCGTATTGATTGATTCAATGCTACTTAGCCAGCAAAGTGGTGAGTTAGCCAAAAAGCTTGATGACCTAGAAAATAAAGCCTACGAAATTGCCGAGGAAAAATTTAACCTAGCTTCACCAAAGCAACTACAAACGCTATTTTTTGAAAAACTAGGTTATCCAATAAAGAAGAAAACCCCTAAAGGTGCACCATCAACAGCAGAAGATGTGTTAATCGAACTAGCTCTTGATTACCCTCTACCTAAAGTTATTCTTGAACATCGTAGCCTAGCCAAATTAAAGAGCACTTATACCGACAAACTGCCACTTATGGTTAATGCCACAACAGGCAGAGTGCATACCAGTTATCACCAAGCTAATGCTGCAACGGGTCGGTTGTCATCAAGTGAGCCAAACTTACAGAATATTCCGATCCGCACAGAAGAAGGTCGTCGTATTCGCCAAGCTTTTATTGCCCCTGCAGGTCGTAAAATTTTAGCTGCCGATTACTCGCAAATAGAACTGCGGATCATGGCTCATTTGTCTCAAGATGCAGGCTTGCTAACCGCATTCGCAGAAGGCAAAGATATTCATAAAGCTACCGCAGCAGAAGTATTTGGGGTGCACTTTGAAGAAGTCACCACCGAGCAACGTCGCCGCGCCAAAGCGGTTAACTTTGGCTTAATTTATGGTATGTCTGCGTTTGGTTTAGCCAAACAGCTAGATATTCCACGCAATGAAGCACAAAAGTATATCGATACTTATTTTGCTCGCTATCCCGGTGTACTCAAATACATGGAAGAAACCCGAGCCATCGCAGCTGAATTAGGTTATGTATCGACATTATTCGGACGTCGTTTATACTTGCCTGAAATCAACGACCGTAATGCAATGCGTCGTCAGGCAGCTGAACGTGCAGCGATTAACGCTCCCATGCAAGGAACTGCAGCAGACATCATCAAAAAAGCCATGATCGCCATTCACCAGTGGATTAACCAAGATACTCAAGGTGAAATTACCCTGATTATGCAGGTACACGATGAATTAGTGTTTGAAGTAGATGAGGCCCAAGCAGAAACCCTCAAAACAAAAGTGTGTGACTTAATGGCACAAGCAGCATCATTAGATGTGACCTTATTAGCAGAGGCTGGCATTGGCGACAATTGGGATGAAGCCCACTAGTCATTGACTTAGGTTATGTTGGTAAAATAAACGTCAGTAGCTAAAACATAAATACCGTATTCATTAGAATGCGGTATTTTTATTTGGACATTGTAACTATGGCTAGACTGAACAGAAATGGACTGAAATGAACGTTTAGCGCAATAAACCCCCTATCCTCTAAGCCGCCAACTATGACTCAATCGATGTCTCAATAACTAATTTAACGATAAATAATGACGCAGTTTCATCGTTCTAAGCGGCAAATAAAGACTATTTTGGGTTTGTAGTCACAGTTATTGTATCTTTTTATGAAAAACAGTTTTTCATTTTAAGGCGAATAAGCTATTATATTCGTCGTAGGGTACAGAGGTTAAGATGTTCAATCTTTCAAACCTTTATTTCACTAGCGATAGTGACTAGCCAAATTCGGCGCCCCAGCAACTTAGGTTGCTGGGGCTTTTTTTGATTTTTTTTCATCATTAAAAATATTTAGAGTAAATACTTTAATGTTGATTAAAAAACAGTTATTATGTCGTCATTGAGCGTCATCAAATTGAGTTGATGGCACTTGAGTCTTGTTGAATTTAGCTTCTCCCCAAAAGAGCTAATTTATTTGTACCGATGGCCGTTTGGTTATCGGTTTTTTTTTGCTTAAAAATCACCATTGTTACAATATAGAAAACACAGACGCAAAAAAGCCGACATCGCTGCCGGCTCTTAGTTTTGCTAATCTATATCATACTACTCGACCACTACTCTGGTGCTAACTCCGACGCTGACGCTTGCTCAGCCTTCTGTTCAGCTAACCATTCAGGATGACACCAATCGTTTAAGATGCTCAGCACTTTGGGTTTACCGGTGCCTTTTAGCGATGACAACGTCTCAACTTGCACTTTATCACCAAACTCTTTTAAGGCTGCACGCACATCATTAACGGTTTTCATTTTGACGCTTTGAGTCAATTTATCCGATTTGGTTAATAATGCTAAAACTGGAATGTTGCTTAATACTGCCCATTCAATCATTTGCATATCGAGATCTTTCAATGGATGACGGATATCCATCAATACCACCACGCCACTTAAACAAGCGCGCTTTTGTAGGTACTCGCCAAGCGCCTCTTGCCACTTATGTTTTAATGCTAAAGGGACTTGCGCAAAACCATAGCCAGGTAAATCGACTAAACGGCGATCATCATCTAGCTGAAACACGTTGATCAATTGGGTTCGACCCGGTGTTTTACTGGTTCGAGCTAAACTTTTTTGCTCAGTAAGCGCATTTAACGCGCTGGACTTACCGGCATTAGAGCGCCCAGCGAATGCAATCTCCACCCCGATATCCCCAGGAAGATACTGATCTAAATGCGCAATATCTGGCGCACTGATTAAAAACTTAGCCCTACGGAAATCGATACGAGAATCTGTCACTCTTAACTCCAATTAAATTACTTCTAGTAAACGCATTACCATAAATTTTTAACAATTGCTTACTTTTGCACGTTTTCGTGTAAAATATTAGCCTGATCACATTATATACCCAAGCAACGCTAATATGTGTGATGTAGTCATAAATGATCTAGCTCTTCACGAGCATCGTAAACTACATCAAAGCGCTTGGAAAAACATTTTACCACGCTTGCGGGTCTTCCTAGTAAGCTCAGGACAATAAATTAACTAGAAGTTGGAACGCCATGAAAAAGTTAGCTCTTGCGCTGTCTGTAGTCGCCGCTATGTCATCACCAGTTATGGCTGAAGGTAATGCTGAAGTAGGCAAAACTAAAGCAATCGTATGTTCTGCCTGTCACGGTGTTGACGGCAATAGCATGATTGATATGTATCCTAAATTAGCAGGCCAACACCCTGCATATCTTGAAAAACAATTAACTGAATTCCGATTAGCAGCTAAAACCGGTGGTGCTGAAGGTCGTATGGACCCAATCATGATCGGGATGTCAATGGGTCTAAGCGATGAAGACATTGCTGACATCTCAGCATTCTTCGCTAGCCAAGTAAAAGTTGTCGCCGACGTTGCCGATGTACCTGCCGCAGGTGAAAAATTGTACAAAGGCGGTGATGCTGCCCGTGGTATTACTGCATGTGTTGCATGTCATGGACCTGAAGGTGAGGGCGCAGAAGCTGCTGGTTTCCCTGCTGTTGGTGGTCAACATGCTAACTATATCAAAATTCAGCTAACAAAATTCCGTGATGCTAGTCGTCACAATGATTTAAACGGCATGATGCAAGATGTAGCTAAAAAGCTATCAGATGCCGATATCGATGCATTATCTAAATATATTTCAAGCATTAAGAACTAATACTACGGAATATGAGACAATAAAAAATGGGCTTTCGAGCCCATTTTTTACACTTCAAAGTTTACGTTGACGTCAACTTCATCGATTATTACTTGACAGCGTTCACACTTTTAGCGTTAAATACACCCCGTACCGAGGTAAACCCAGCTGTTTGTAATATAAATCTAATAACATCAAGCAGGTTTCGGACAGATACATTTAAGATATAAGAATAAAGATAATTAATAATAATAATAATTTAAGACCACTCACTAATAATAAAAATATGAGTCGAGATTTCATTTTGAAATACAGGTCGTAAAATTTGTAAGGAATAGACCGATTGGTCGACATGCTATTTAGCACTGCCTTACACAACAGAGTGACTGATAGCCCAGAGTATTATTTGAAGGATTCAAATAATAGCAAACAAAGCTTATTGCTGAGGATGCACCCGCTGGAAGCTTTATCGCTCGAAGGTATAAAGTAACAAGGATGGTTAACTAATGTCATTGAAGGCAATTAGGATAATGATGCGTCATTGAAGACCATCTACGGAAGCTGTAGTCAGGACGGCAACAGAATATAAAAAAGCGTCATTGATGACCAATAACAATTAAAAACGGCATGGAAAGCAAAATAAATAAAGATCTGACCGGGATAGTCACATAGCAAGTACGGATACTTGGAATCAGAATAAAGTGCGTTAAGCACTATTTTACGAGGCGGCAGTTTATACTGCCGCCTTTTTTTATGCTTAAATGGCCTCAATATCAACTTCATTTCAAATACTTACTTTAAATTAACCGTATACGCTATATAATCGTTTATTAAGTCAATACTTAGGTACTGCTGTATTTGATGAATGTATGCCCGCTCTGTAATCATTGTGCTCAATTTTTTGTTCAAGACAAAAAAAGAGCTTTCTACATCTGCGAACGCTGTGGCTTAGTCTTTGCTAACCCAAAATCACATCTTATGCCCGATATTGAGCGTCAGCGTTACGGTCGAGCACAAAAGTCTTCGAATCAAAAGCCATTATCGCAATTTATACTGCCACTATTAGGCCAAATATCTCAGCAACAGAGCGGCGCGTTAACTGGCCTTAATTTTGGCCGCTTACTTGACGAACAGAGCAGGCAATCCATTGTTGATGCTGGTCATCTTGTTAATCAGTACGACCCGTTTTTTGCTGCAGATCAGTCGGTACTGAAACATAGCTATGATTTTGTATGTTGTTACCGGGTATTCGAACACTTTCGTCATCCACACCGTGAATGGAAGTTACTCAATCAGCTGGTTAAGCCCAATGGCTGGTTAGCAATAAGTACACCTTTATTGACCGATCAAGACCATTTTGCTAAATGGCATTACAAAAACAATCCAACTCATGTAAGCTTTTATCAGCAGCAGACATTCGAATATTTAGCATTAAATAGTGATTTTGAGCTATTATTTGCATCGAAAGATCTGGTTTTGATGCAAAAATCATCAAAATCTGATATAAAGCGCATCCTTATTTAGTGCCTTGTAGAAATTGCTCTGCAAGGACGTGTTTAGAAAACCTAACGAGAACATCATGGCTCGCAGTAAAAAAACTCGCAAAGGCGGCGAAAACGGCGCTAAGTTTGCACCTAGAGTAAAAAAAGTTGATCGCAACGCGGTCGATGGTAAAAAATCTGAAACCGGCCGTAAATCAGGCAGCCGTCACAATGAAACGTTGCTTAAACAAGCATCTGGTAACACTTCGGTTAAGAGTAAAGATGTACGTCATGGCAGCAAAAAGCCGGTGGCACTCACTTTACCAACAGCGGTTACTGCGCCATTAGTAGTTAAGCCTAAGCAGCCTAAACTGACTGATGAACAGAAGTTATTGAAACTTGAAGACGATCCAAGACTAAATCAGTTACTTGACCAACTTGAAGAAGGTCGTGATTTATCTGACACTGATCAAAAGTGGTTGAATGTTCAGTTAGACAAAATTGAGCAACTGATGTTGAGCTTAGGCCTTACTGAAAGCGATGATACACCAACACAAAGTCCTAAAAAGCAACTGAGCGATGATGAACTATTAAATCGTTTTGAATCAGGTGCCGATCTGCTTAAAGATTATCAGCAGAAAGATTAATCTGCTCGATGAAAGTAATACCAAGCTATTTCTTGGTTTGATATCAGAAAACTGGCGCATATCGCGCCAGTTTTGTATTCAAAAAAGGATAAATTGTGTCTACAACCGCCATCGTTATTGCTTTACTCATTATTGTTGCCCTTGCTACCTACGCAGCACACTTACTGTTAACGCTTAAACGTAAAACACAAGCTAACCAACAAGCACTTTCTGAACGTAAGGCTAAAGCCGACGAGCGTAGACAGCAAATACTGACTGATATCCGTTACATTGCAGCAGCAATGCTAGAAGACCGTTGTGAACTGTCTGAAGGCGTTATGCGCATAGGTAAACTATTTGATGCATTATCCTTATCAGAACAAGTTATGGCAGACTTCCCTAACCTGTTTACCCATTATGAGCTAATTAGAAACCATCCCATCATGGAAGCACGTAAAGAGTTACCGAAACAACAACGGATGAAATTTGATTTTGAACGGATGAAATCAGAAGCAGAGTTAGAGCAGGTTATTCTAGACGAAGCAAAACACATCGCTGAGTTTGATAAGCCCATCACTCACTAGACAACATATTAGTTAACTTTAGAACGACATAGAAAACGATGCACCTGCGACCTTTTGCTCTGCATTCATTGATGATAAGTAACTACTGCTGCATACGTTTACCTTACTCGCAAAGCCAATGGCAAGTTTAAACAAAGTAACTAACAACATTTATCTCATACCTTAGCCAAATTGAGGTTAAGCATGAAATTAGCACGATTACAGACTATGCTGATAATGCATATCACAAACGAATCAACGTCGATTAACCACATCAAATAGCTGATAAATCGAATAATAACAACAAGAAGCTTTATAAAGCTCAATGATTGGGGTCACACTATGTTCAGTTCACTTTGCTTAGGATTACTCAAAATACTGGGTTGGAAATTTGATGGCCAACTCGACAAAACTAAGCCATGCGTCATTATTGTTGGCCCACATACCAGTAACTGGGATTTCATCATTGGTATTATCGCCCGCAGTGCCTTAGGCACCAAAATCCACTTTTTAGGTAAGCATCAGCTGTTTATTCCACCTTGGGGATGGCTTTTTCGCGCCATGGGCGGCAGCCCTGTCGATAGACGTAAATACAATAACTTAGTTGACGGTGTGGTGCTGTTATTCCAACAAGATCCACTGTATAAACTGGCCTTAGCACCTGAAGGGACACGTAGCCCAGTAACCCGCTGGAAAAGTGGTTTTTACCATATTGCAGCCAAAGCGGATGTTGATATAGTGCCAATCGGATTAGATTTTGGCCGCAAAGCGGTTGTGATTGCCAAACCGTTAAGACCGACGGGAGATATTGAACACGAAATAAATCAGTTAATGGATTTTTACCGTTTAATCAAAGGTTATCATCCAAAAATGGTTCCTGATTATCAGCAGAAATAGCACTGAAGTAATTAACGCTCAATTAGCTTATATTGATTAATCAGAAGTGCGACAGTGTTGGATATACAAGAAGTGTCTTACACAGTATTCAGCGTTTTTTATAACACGCTTTCTAAACTCTCAGCGGCTAACACGTAGCTGCCGCCTAAACGTATAACGTGCGTTGGCGTATGGATCCGCACTAAAGATAGCACTAGCCGAGTCGACTCTTGCGAGATGAACACCGGAGACTCACCCCAAAAGGTTACCCCAGCTAAATCAAACCTACTTCGAGTGCTGTTAATCTCACCCAAAAAGTCAGTGTCTGTGGCGCTAATGGTACTGCGGGTGATCTTCATCTTTTTCTGCTGCACGCCTATGCGACTAGACTTGATTGTTACAATCGAATCACTCATCGTGAGTTGGTTGACATCAACATTGTCAATGAACACCAATTTACAGTCTTCAATAAAGAGCTGATCATAATGCCCAGAAAAATATTGTTGGCTATCTTGATAGCATTTGCCAATACGCTGACTGCTATTTTCTGAATGTTGATCACGAGCCAAAGCTTTAGCATTAGAAGGAGAAGTCGATGCTAGACCCGTTAATAACATTTGATTAAAGATGTGTTGGTGAGACTTCATCGGTACATGCCCTGCACCAGCAATAACCTTTAGCTGTGCAGTAGGTAATACATGCAGCAGTGCTTCAGCGGTCCGCAGTGGCGCAACTTGATCATCGGCACCCCAAATTAACTGCGTCGCAGGCATCTGTTGGTAATTAAGCACTGAGAAGTTTTGTCCCATTAATGCTAATGCCGCATTAGTGTTGGTTTGTTCGCCAATGGTCATATTACGAATAGACTCATTACGACTTAACCATTTCGTTGGATCTAACCCCGTTCCGGTTTTCTCAAGCATCTTATCTGCAAAATTATCAACCCGCGCTAACACTCGGCGTAAGCCTTGTGGTAATTCGCTATTAGCTATATCTCGCTTCGAAATCTGTTTTAAGTAGGCAGTCCGGTCCAAAATACCAGCAGCATCTACCAGCACAAGTTGTTCAATTTTGCCGGGGTACTGGCTAGCATAGTATAAGCTAATCGCCGCCCCCATCGAATGTCCCACAAGATGTACCTGAGCATTGGGATGGCGATAATGGCTAATAACCCAATCGATCACCTTGGCATATTCTTTAGGTGAATAGGTAAATACAGCACCTTGCGATAGACCAAAACCAGGTAAATCGATAGCAACTACATGATACTGCTTCGCTAACGCAGGAATCACCGTTAACCAGTCTTTAGAAGCCAACTCCCCTAAGCCGTGAATAAGAACAACGGTGTCACGGTGCTCAAGCCCTGCTTGTAGCACAAACAGCGGGGTTTGATGGCTCGGTACTATTACACGTTCAAAGTGGTAGCTTGTTGGGTAATCAGCTAACTCTGCGGCGGTTAACGGTTCGGCTGTCACTGGTTTTGCAGCGCCTATTGAGCGAACTTGCCTATTGATGTCATTAAACCAATTAGCTTGCACGGGCATCGCCGACCACAGCAACAGCAATGATACTAATACCAATAATTTAACCACTGCAGATATCGCCTATCAGACAGCTTATCAATGCTGTTCGGTACATTGCTTTATACTGCGAAGGTCTGTACCTGTCGGGCTTTGGAATGCACGTAAACCAAACTCAGGTAACACGGCAAAAATGTGGTCAAAAATGTCTGCCTGAATCGCTTCATAGTAGGTCCAACGAATATCATTGGTAAAAATATACAACTCTATCGGCAAGCCTTCAGTGGTTGGTGCTAGCTGTCTTACCATTAAGGTCATGTCTTTATGTACTTTGTCATGACGACGTAAATACTCTTGTAAGTATGCTCTGAATGTTCCGATATTAGTTAGGCGGCGGCCATTCACCTTCATCTCAATATCGCTCACGTTGGCATTGGCAACACTGATTTCACTGAACACTTGGGGTAAATACTCTTTCAAATAATTGACTTTGCCTAAGCGAATACGTTCGTCATCGGTCAAAAACTGAATGCTATTTACGTCGATATTGATTGATCGCTTAATGCGCCTGCCACCCGATTCGGACATGCCGCGCCAGTTCTTAAATGCATCTGACACCAATGCATAAGCTGGGATCATGGTGATGGTATTGTCCCAGTTTCGTACTTTAACGGTGGTCAACGTTACATCTTCAACTGCGCCGTCTGCAGCGTATTTATCCATTTGGATCCAATCGCCTTTACTCACCATGCGGTTAGCAGCAAGCTGAATCCCAGCAACGAAGCCCAAAATGGTGTCTCGAAACACCAACATGACCAAACCGGTAGCAACACCTAAACCACTAAAGAAATAAATAGGCGACTGGTCGGCTAGTATGGCAAAAACAACAATTAACCCAATAAAAAATAGGAATAACTTAGTCAACTGAACAAAACTTTTTACCGGTAAACGGCGATTAACATGATTAATATCAGCAATTTCATCAATCGCATTTAACCCGCTATACACAGCTCGAATAATAAAAAACACTAACAACGCGCTAAGGAAACGATCAATAAAAGCGCTGATCAACTCATGCTCGGTGAGCACAATAGGGATCAATAAATCGAGGATTAAAATGGGGATCAAAATAGCGAGACGTTCAAACACATTAAAGCGCATGAAAATATCGTCCCAAGTGACCGAAGACCGGCGGATCACTGCATTCACACCGTGAACTACAAATCGATGGGTAATGTAATAACTTAAACCTGCCACAATCACACAAGCCAAAATTAATATCGATGTCGCGACACCATCCGATGGTTGGCTATTAATACCCAAACGGGTTAACCAAGCCGCAATTTCAATCCGCACTTCTGTATTCACAAACAAATCCTTAGCCACGTTTGCCCTTTACTCAATCAAAAGACTTAAATTAAACCGCATAAATGCAAGCAAACATTCACAGGCTTATCAGTGTGCTCATTATGCATGGTGTTGATGTATAACGTTACCGAAACATCGACTCTATCGGTCAAGATGATAAATTTAATGCAAGTTGCTATTTTCATGATTATGTTAACAGTTGCAATGAATGTGAGTATACCCACACAAGATTAAACAAAAATTAGCTTTGACGAGGGGGCAATAAAAGACAATAAAAAAGGACCTTGCGGTCCTTTGTCAAATTACTCAAAACATATCCTGTTCATGACATGTAGTTTCACTCAATTAAAAACTCGGTAACATGCCCTGCGGTAGCAATCGATTAAAACTGGCGCTATACAACAAGTCGACCGAGTTCTCGATATCAGGTGAAAAATAACGGTCCTTATCATAAAACGTTACTATTTCACGAAGCTCGGCTTTGGCCATTGCTACGGCGGCGCTTGGTTGCAAAGGCTTTCTAAAATCTAAACCTTGCGCAGCAGCTAACAACTCAATAGCTAATACTCCACGGGTATTTTCGCTCATGTAGCGTAAACGTCTTGCAGCAAACGTCGCCATCGACACGTGATCTTCTTGGTTTGCCGATGTCGGCAAACTGTCTACCGAGGCCGGATGTGCATAGGTTTTGTTTTCCGATGCGAGTGCAGCCGCGGTGACCTGAGCAATCATAAAGCCAGAGTTTACCCCACCGTTATCCACTAAAAATGGCGGTAGCTTAGACAAACTAGAATCAATCAACAACGCCATTCTTCGTTCCGAAATAGAGCCCATTTCAGCAATCGCAATCGCGAGGTTATCAGCCGCCATCGCAACGGGTTCGGCATGGAAGTTACCGCCCGAAATAATATCGCCCGTATCTTGGAACACTAATGGATTATCAGTAACGCCGTTTGCCTCAGCGACAAGCACTTCTGCTGCTTGACGAATTTGGGTTAAGCACGCACCTAATACCTGTGGCTGACAGCGCAGTGAATATGGGTCTTGCACTTTTTCGCAATTGGTATGGCTTAGGCTAATTTCCGATTCATTAGTGAGCAAATGACGGAAAATGGCTGCTGAGTCAATTTGGCCTTTTTGCCCACGCGCAGCATGAATGCGCGCATCAAACGGACTACGACTGCCCATAGCGGCTTCAACACTCATGGCACCAATAATTGAACTGGCGGCAAACAAGTCTTCTGCATTAAACAAACCTTCAAGCGCCAGCGCTGTTGAGGCTTGCGTACCATTCAGTAACGCTAACCCTTCTTTGGCTGCTAATTCAATAGGTTTTAGCCCAGCAATCTCAAGACCTTCCGCTGCTGAGATAATCAGCCCCTGATAGCTCATTTCGCCTTCACCTAACAAAGGTAAACACATGTGAGCTAATGGCGCTAAGTCACCCGATGCCCCGACTGAGCCTTTTTCTGGCACACACGGATACACTCCGGCATTCACTAGCTGAATGAGAAACTCGATAACCTCTAAACGAATACCTGAAAAACCGCGGCTTAATGAGTTAATTTTTAAAACCATCATTAAGCGCACGGTAGCATCTTGCATGTATTTACCAATGCCAGCTGCGTGGGACAATACAATAGAGCGTTGCAATAATTGCAGATCTTCTGGAACAATTTTAGTGTTAGCTAACAAGCCAAAGCCAGTATTAATACCATATACAGTACGGCCTTCACGTAATACTTGCTGGACGATTTCAGCACTTTGATTAATGTCTTTAATCGCTTCTTTCGCAAGGGTCAGCTTGACACTATTACGGCTGATCGCACGAGTCTGCGCTAATGTCAGCGTACCTGGAATAAGTTCAAATGAATAAGTCGACATAGATTAAGCTCCTAACATTGGCAGGTCTAAGCCTTGCTCTTTGGCACAATTTTTTGCAATGTCATAGCCAGCATCTGCATGGCGCATTACCCCAGTAGCCGGGTCGTTCCACAATACTCGGCCTAAACGTACCGCAGCTTCATCGGTTCCGTCGGCCACTATCACCACCCCAGAATGTTGACTAAAGCCCATACCAACGCCGCCACCATGATGCAATGACACCCAAGTTGCACCACTAGCCGTATTGAGTAAGGCATTCATTAATGGCCAATCTGACACCGCATCAGAGCCGTCTAACATGGCTTCTGTTTCTCGATTTGGGCTGGCAACTGAGCCAGAATCTAAGTGATCACGACCGATAACAATTGGTGCCGATAACTCACCGTTTTTGACCATTTCATTAAAAGCTAACGCTAAGCGGGCACGATCTTTAAGCCCTACCCAGCAAATACGTGCAGGTAAGCCTTGAAACGCAATACGCTCACGCGCCATGTCGAGCCAATTGTGTAACTGCGGATTATCTGGAATAAGCTCTTTGACTTTGGCATCTGTTTTGTAGATATCTTCCGGATCGCCAGACAAGGCTACCCAACGGAATGGTCCAATGCCTTCACAAAATAACGGCCGCACATATGCTGGCACAAACCCAGGGAAATCGAACGCATTCGTTACGCCTTCTTCAAAGGCCATTTGGCGAATATTGTTACCATAATCTGTGGTTGCTGCACCGGCTGCCTGCAATGCCAACATTGCTCTAACTTGCACCGCCATTGATTGCTTCGCCGCTTTAACAACTGCCGCTTCGTCAGTTTTACGCATTTTAGCTGCGTATTCTAAGCTCCAGCCTTGAGGTAAATAGCCGTTTAATGGGTCGTGCGCGGAGGTTTGATCGGTTACCACATCAGGCACAATGCCGCGGGTCACTAGCTCAGTAAACACATCGGCAGCATTGGCTAATAAGCCGACTGAAACAGGCTTGCCGCTTTGGTTTGCTTCGTAGATCATCGCTAATGCTTGATCTAATGAAGTGGCTTTTTTGTCGACGTAACCAGTACGCATGCGAAAATCGATACGGGTTTCATCTACTTCACAGGTTAATACCGAATAACCCGCCATAGTACCAGCCAGTGGTTGTGCACCGCCCATGCCGCCTAGACCGCCGGTTAAAATCCACTTACCCGCTGACGAGCCATTAAAGTGCTGTTTAGCCATGGCGACAAACGTTTCGTAAGTACCTTGCACAATGCCTTGCGAACCAATATAAATCCACGAACCCGCAGTCATTTGGCCATACATGGCCAAACCTTTCTTATCCAGTTCGTTAAAGTGTTCCCAGTTAGCCCAATGTGGCACTAGGTTTGAATTAGCAATAATGACCCGTGGCGCATTGCTATGAGTGGTAAACACCCCAACAGGTTTACCAGACTGCACCAATAAGGTTTGATCGTCTTCAAGGCGTTTAAGCACCTCAATAATTTTGTCGTAGCTTTGCCAGTCGCGTGCGGCGCGGCCAATGCCGCCGTACACCACTAAATCTTCTGGGCGTTCGGCAACATCAGGGTGTAAGTTGTTCATTAACATGCGCATCGCGGCTTCGGTTAGCCAACTTTTACACTGTAATTGAGTACCGTGCGGCGCAATAATGCGACGGCTTGGATCGTGTCGTTTATCCATATGTTCCTCTTCAACTGAGTTTATTCAGTTTGGTTTTTTATTGGTCTTGTTGTTTATGTTTAATGTCTTACGGTTTTCATTTTCGATACCACCATTTAACGCGCAAAGGTTAAATGGCCGCCTAGTTTAAATTTGCTGCCCGGATGAACTAAACGAGCAAAACTGACCACTCCTTGGCGTGACCAAGTACGACGTAAAATTTGTAAACAGGGTTCCGTTGCCGCAATGGCTAAACGTTGTTGTAACAGCTCGTTAGCCATAATGGCTTCAACGGTATGTTTAGCCTCTGTCAGTGGTGCCACCGCCGATAAATATTCATGTGGAGTATGAGAACTAAAATCTTGTTGTAGGTAATCAGGCACAAGCAGTGGGTTCACATAACGCTCTTCAACTTGTAATGGTAAGCCTTGTTCGCAATGTACCAACACCGAATAAAATACAGGGCTGCCCAATTCCAGCCCCAGAGCATTAGCCACCGCAGCGCTGGCCTCAATTTGTGTCAATTCAAGCTGGTTAACACTGTAGCCATGGCCACGGTCTTTTATCTCGTCGGCAATATTACGAATAGCCAGCAATGACGATTGCGACTTTAATCCCGCAACAAACGTACCCACTCCCTGAGTGCGCTCTAACACGCCCGAGTCCACCAGCTCAGTTAACGCCCGCCTTGCTGTCATACGGCTACAGGCAAACAATTCAGTTAACTGATTTTCAGACGGCACTCGGTCGTTTTCTTGCCATTCGCCCGTTTCAATACGGCTCAAAATGAATTGTTTTATTTGGGAAAACTTTGCTTGGGCCATATCAGCAGCTCTCGGTTTTTTAGACAATAATGTCATTGCTGTTTAAAAACACATCATTCATCCTACCTTGTATATACAAGTTAAAACAAGTATTGTTTAGCAATCAATAATTAATGCATTTTTAGGGGTTTTCATGTCGTGGGATCAAGTGTGGATTGATGTAAACGTGGCCACCATGGATACCAATATCCAAGGTGCTTACGGCGTAATACCTCAAGCGGCTATCGCAGTAAAAGATGGCAAAATTGCTTGGGTTGGCCCGCGCAGTGAACTACCTGAATTTGATGTACTGGCAACCCCAGTTTACAGAGGCAAAGGCGGCTGGATAACACCAGGGCTTATCGATGCACACACCCACTTAGTCTTTGCCGGTAATCGCGCTAACGAATTTGAACAGCGTTTACAAGGTGCGACTTACGCCGAAATAGCTCGCGCAGGTGGCGGCATAATCTCAACGGTTAATGCTTGTCGCGATGCTGATGAAGCCGAACTATTTGAACTAGGCCGACAACGCTTAAATGCCCTAGCCAGAGAAGGAGTCACCACGGTTGAAATTAAATCCGGTTACGGTTTAAACACTAAAACAGAACTTAAATTATTGCGCGTTGCGCGTGAGCTAGGTGAGCATCATCATATTGATGTAAGCACCACCTTCTTGGGCGCCCATGCTATTCCTCCAGAATATAAAGACAATGCAGATGCCTATATCGACCTCGTCGTTAATGACATGCTCCCTGCGGTAATCGCCGAAAACCTTGCTGATGCCGTTGATGTATTTTGTGAAAATATCGCCTTTAATCTTGAACAAACTGAGCGAGTATTAACTGCGGCTAAACAGGCCGGTCTGCAGATTAAACTGCATGCCGAGCAATTAACCAATATGGGCGGCAGCGCCTTAGCAGCCAAGCTTGGGGCTAAATCGGTCGATCATATTGAGTTTCTAGATGAAGCGGGTATTAAAGCCATAAGCGAAAGCGGTACCTGTGCAACCTTGTTACCCGGCGCATTTTACTTTTTACGTGAAACCCAATTACCACCAATCGACTTACTGCGCCAATACAAGGTGCCAATGGTTATTGCCAGCGATTTTAATCCGGGGTCATCGCCTATTTGCTCCACCTTATTAATGCTCAATATGGCTTGCACCTTATTCAGACTCACCCCAGAAGAAGCCTTACAAGGTGTGACCATTAATGCCGCAAAAGCACTTGGTATCGACAATAATGTCGGCAGTATTACCGTAGGTAAACAAGCTGATTTTTGTTTATGGGATATCACCACTCCTGCACAATTAGCTTATGCTTACGGGGTAAACCTGTGTAAAACCGTTGTCAAAAATGGTCAGGTAGTTGCGCTACCCAATTAAACGTTAAACCGTTAAATAATTGGGCTCAACTTTTCTCAATCAAATAACCCACAACTTCAGTTCAAACTCATAACTGATAGCAGTACCACTGGCGATAATGTCTATCTCCAGTGGTGCTGCTATGTACGTCACCTCAAATTCCAAGTTCAGATTTATTAAACTATTAGGCAATAAAACCGTGATTTTAAGGTCAGTTTCATTTAGGCTGACTAAATTAATGAACAACTGTTCAGCTTATTGATGTCAGTGTCACTGGCAACAACAGTGAGATGAATACTCGATAAGTTCTTTTAACCAACATCACATTGCCAGAGGTTTTATGAAAATCCGTGTTTTAATATCGCTTGCGACAGCTTTTTTTATGCTTAATACCAGTAGCGCTTTTGCTAAAGATCCAGCAGATACTGTGGTGCAGCCACTATTGGTTAAGCCTAAAGTGATTATTTTTGATGTGAATGAAACCTTGTTAGATCTTGAAAATATGCGCGCCTCTGTGGGTAAAGCGCTTAATGGCCGTGAAGATTTACTGCCATTATGGTTCTCAACCATGCTGCACCATTCTTTAGTGGTTTCAGCTACAGGTGATTACCAAACGTTTGGTAGCATTGGCGTTGCTTCATTGCAAATGGTCGCCGAAATCAACGGCATTGCTATCACACCAGAGCAAGCTAAAACCGCCATTCTAACGCCACTTCGTTCATTACCCGCTCACCCAGATGTTGCAGAAGGTTTAGCTAAATTAAAAGCTCAGGGTTACAAACTAGTCACCTTAACCAACTCATCATTAGAAGGCGTAACCTTACAGCTTAAAAATGCTAATTTAAGCCAGTATTTTGATGCCAACTTAAGCATAGAATCTGTTGAGGTATTTAAGCCGCATTTAAAAACGTACCAATGGGCCATTAAAGATTTAGGCGTTAAAGCAGATGAAGCGTTAATGGTTGCCGCACACGGTTGGGATATTGCCGGTGCAGATAAAGCAGGCTTACAAACCGCCTTTATTCGTCGCCAAGGTAAAGTGCTGTTCCCGCTAGCAGCGCAACCAGACTACAACGTACTGGATGTAAACGAACTAGCCAGCACCCTAGCTAAGTTCAACTAGCCTTAACGATTATCGCCCAGTATTAGCTGGGCGATAAATTTACACGCAATGAGTATTTCCTCTATATAGCCACATCAATCCCCCCCTCAAGACGACTTGCACAGCCCCTTGCCATTAACCATTAATTAACATTTAATGGATGCTGATTAATCGTCGCCATAAAAAGGGAAAACAGATGAGAAAGGAATATTTAGCGCTATCAGTGGCATTATGTTTGGCTAGTTTAAGCGCAAACACCATGGCACAAACCACACTGGTGCATCACGTTAATGGCTACACGCTCATTGACGGAAAACTGCAAACCTTCAATGCTATCCAATTTACTGACGACAAAATTGATCGACTATTTACCTTAAATCAAGCCTTACCGAGTGCAACTGATATCACCTCAATTGATGGTAAAGGTAAAACCTTACTGCCAGGGTTAATCGACGCCCACGGTCATGTGCTAGGTTATGGTTTGAGTTTATTAACCGCAGACTTAACCAACACCAGTAGCGAACAACAAGCCGTTGAACGCGCGCAAGCATTTAGTAAAAACAACCCAACTGACGGATGGCTAATGGGCCGAGGTTGGAACCAAGAATTATGGAACAGCAAACAATTTCCGACTAAAGAAAGCCTAGATAAAGCCTTTAAAGCTAATCCAGTGTCATTTGGCCGAGTTGACGGTCATGCCATTTGGGTTAACAGCAAAGCGTTAGCACTCGCGGGAATTTCGTCAACCACAGTGGCACCAGAAGGCGGTGAAATTGTCAAAGACGAGCAAGGTAACCCTACCGGTGTATTAATCGACAATGCGATGAACTTAGTGTTTAACATCATCCCCGATCTCAATCAGCAGCAATTACAATCAACCTTAACTCTAGCGATGGATAGCCTAGCATCATATGGGCTAACCAGTGTGCACGATGCCGGCATCAACATCGACAACATCAAGGCATACCAACAATTAGCAGCGAACAATGCCATGAGCGTGCGGGTTAATGGCATGCTGTCGGTTGAAGACCCTCGCTTTACTAGCATTTTAAAACAAGGTCACATCACCACTGCCGATAACATGTTTAAAGTCGACAGCGTTAAAATATCAGCCGATGGCGCGCTTGGCAGCCGTGGTGCGGCATTAATCAAAGAATATTCAGACCAACCCGGCCATAAAGGCTTAATGCTGTATTCAGACGAGCAACTCGGCAAACTAATTTTACAGTCGATGAAAGCAGGCTTTCAGGTTAATACCCACGCCATTGGCGACAACGCCAATCAAGTGGTGCTCGATAAATACCAAACTACCATTGCAGCAACAGATTCAAAAGCATTACGCCATCGCATTGAACATGCACAAATTCTCGATTTAGCCGACATACCGCGCTTTGCCCAACTTGGGGTTATCGCATCGATTCAAGCAACCCACGCCACCAGCGACAAAAATATGGCCGAAAACCGTTTAGGTAAAGCCCGCTTGGCCGGTGCTTATGCGTGGCGCAAGCTGTTAAACGCTAATGCCGTCATCGCCAATGGTTCAGACTTCCCTATTGAATCGCCCAACCCATTTTTTGGATTGCATGCATCCGTAACCCGCCAAGACCATGTTAACCAACCACTCGACGGCTGGCTCGCTACTGAAAAACTATCACGTATCGAAGCACTCAAAAGCTTCACCATCGACGCCGCCTACGCAGGCCATCAAGAACAGCTTTTAGGCTCATTAGAACCCGGTAAAAAAGCAGACTTTATCCTAGTAGAAGATGACTATTTTACAATCGATCCACAACAGATCTGGCAAAATAAAGTCATCGCCACCTGGGTAAACGGCCGTAAAGTATTTGCACAAGAGTAAACTGCATTGAGTAGGGTTTATTGGTAAATAAGATAAGTAGAATTGGTTTTAATAACGTTTTAGCCTGTGTGCCAAAGTGACACAGGCATTGCTTGTTGTACGTTTTAACACCATAATAGCCATGTGACACTTTGGCACAATTGGAGATTATATTATGGCAACGACTTTACCTCGCATCACCGCTAGAGTTGATGTCGACACCCAAGATTTACTGACAAAGGCAGCAGCAATCGCTGGTATGTCGAGTATTAATTCATTTGTGCTAAGTGCCGCAATCGAAAAAGCCAAACAAATCATTGAGCGTGAACAAGTACTAAAACTAAGTCAAACAGATGCGATGTTGCTTATGGAAGCACTAGACAGTCCAGCAACACCAAACTCAAAACTCAAAACGGCTTCGGAACGTTACGAAAGCAAAACCCAATAATGAATACGGTACTTTTAGATAAAGCTAAACACGATAGAAACCGATTCAACTGTGGTATTGAAGCTCTTAATAATTACTTAAAAATCATGGTGAGTCAGCAAGCGAAGAAAGACAACAGCAGAACTTTCATTTTAGAAGATGATAACGATAACTCGCATATCATTGGCTTTTATACCTTAACAATGACACCAATTGACCTAAAGGCTCTGCCGGATAAGCTACAGAAAAAATACCAATCATCTACGTCTGGCGGCCTTATAGCCCGCTTAGCAATCGATGACCGCTATAAAGGCCAAGGCTTTGGCGAATGGTTACTTATTGATGCACTACGAAAACTGTTAGCGGCAAGTGATAGCGTAGCATTCCCCGTCGTCATTGTTGACGCAAAAGATGGCGCGACACACTTCTACGAACATTATGGATTTAAAGCCTTTCAAGACGCAGAAAACAAACTGTTCATCACCATTGCAGATGTAAGAGCGAGCTTAAGTTAATTAACCAACAGCCTTTAGCGCACCAACTAAAACCCAACTAACTGTTTGCAAACATATGGCGACAAGCAGAGCTTACTGTCGATAGTCAAGGGTCGTCAGATACTTGCAAAAAATTACACGATTTGAGGCAGACTTGATGAAATACGCTAGCACTTAATAAATCTAATTTACTCGGTATTCGCTTAAAAGAAGTGCTCGACCTATCTTTATTGACTATATTTTGTTCTCAATAAATTTGACTGCTAATGTAAGAGCTTCAGAACCCAAGCTCGGGCAAATTTCATTTAGAAAGACTATTTTCCCTCCATTTTCACTTGCATTTTTAAGTGGTCCATCCTTTTTATCCAACGTAAGCACAAAGTTGGTTCGAGATAATGCCCCAAGTTCAATATCAGCTTCTTGTTTATAGAGAATCAAACTTTTTTTGCGTTTTTGAGTGGTTCCATATTCAGCTTTTAATCTTGCTCTTTCTTTATTTTCACTAACAGAAGTAAAAGATCCCATCCCAAAACTAGAACTGCGTTGTTCTGATTCGGAATGAGAGGGATTCGAAAATCCAAAAGTGTGCACTTCTTCGACATCGTTAGCGAGAACTGAAAGTATAAAGTTTTTTAATTCAACTTTATCTGGGGTATCAGGCATTTGTGTTATTTCAAAACGCCCGTATTTACTAATTAATATGCGATATTTTTTTGCTGGAAAGTAATCCCGTAAATTGAGGCTATTTTTAAGAAGAAAGTCCCATATATTATTATCTATGTATACATTTATCACTGTTACTCTCCTTAAGTGGCTTATTGAACGACTAACCAAATAAATTCAACGGTTTAAGTTATTGATTAATATCATCCTACATTTGCTATACCTTCGATGTAAAGCAGTTGAATCTCTTCATGTTGCCACTATATTGAGGACGTTGAAGAAAATAGCGTGAGTCCAGACATGGATGTCTGGCTAGCTTTCGAGGGGAAGGGACGCCCCATCGGAAGCGTTAGCATTTTCGAATAAGGCCGAAGCCGGTTACAAACGAAGTTAAAAGCTGGATCAATTTCCGTCGCGACCTTTTCGCTGTTTGAAAATGTTGCCGGAACGGCAGGGGTGATCCAAGAGGGGGATTGCTGTTGATCTCCCTTTTGGCCCGTGCAGGGTGGAACCTTGCGATCTTAATTCAAACGAAGTTTGAAAAAGCTGATGTGGCCGCAGGCCATAAAACCTAAAGAATAAAAGAATTACTGAAATAACAGCAAGAAATTGACCATGTCATCACAACCTAAATGCTGACATAGCCAAAACAAACGCTGAATAAACGAATTAAGCTTGGGTAAACAACTGATACAACTTATCTTTTAACACCAACCGGTCAAGCTTTGCTTGCTCAATAAACTCATCACTTGTCGGAGTATTGCGTAACTCCAGCTTTCGAATTTCAGTATCTAATTTATGATACCGCTTCGCATCTTCAGCAAACTCAGTATCATTGGCGGTTAACAATGAAATCTTGTCTTGATACTCAGGGAAATCAACTAATAACGCATGGCTTTCACCTAACATACTTCTCTCCTTTTCATGTCAATGTCTAATAATGTTAGACCATATTTACACCTTATCGTCAAACTTACCCTCGTACTTTCAAATACCCAGCACATAAAAACTGCAACAGCTTAACCTCCATAACTGTTAGGATATGCTTATATTCGTACTTGAATGCCGCTATTAACTTAATGAGTAATCAATGAAAAAACTTCTTAATGGCTTAATCATTAGCCTGCTCGTCACTGCATGTTCAGATCCTGCTACACCGGAAAATAATTCAAACTCAGCAACAGCAAGTGAGACTGCCACTAAGCTAAGTCTTAAGCAGCAAGTAGAGTCGATCACTAAAGATTACTTTGTACTCAGACCTGAAATAGCCACTTACTACGGCGTGAGTGATGCAAGCATCAATGCCAAAGTGATGTCTAAACTCACCGACTACAGCCCATCGGGTGAAACCCACCGTCGTAAAGGACTAAAATCAATACTGAGTCAACTCAACGATATTGATGTAGCAAGCTTAACGCCCTCAGAAACAATCAGCTTAAACGCGATAAAGTCTGAAGTGAAAGGCGCTTTATTACCTGCTCAAGTAGTTAATTATGGCAACGTGTTAGGCGAGTATGGCGTATGGTTTTTGCCCTATGCCGTTAACCACTTATCTGGTTTGCAAATTGAATTCCCCGGTTACATGGAAGACAAGTTTGCCGTAACTAATACCGATGAAGCGAACGCTTATTTAAACCGTTTAAGCATATACCCTGCAGCGATGGGTACGCTTATCGATAAGCTTAACCATGATGCCGACATAGGCGTCATTCCACCGGACTTTGTAATTGATAACACTCTGCGTGGGTTACAGGCCCAAATCAGCGGCCCTGCAAACAGCCATCCTTTAGTAACCAGCTTTAACGCTAAACTTAACACAGCCAAAGTGGCCGATAGCGATACATTGGTAAAGTCTGCGGCCGAGTTAGTTAACACTAAATACTATGCCGCCACCCGCCAACTGATTGCCGCGTTAGAAGCCGTGCGCCCAAAAGCAACTCATGAAGCTGGCATTGGTCGTTTACCTCAAGGGGCGAAGTTATATCAAACGCTTATCCAGCATTTAGGCAATTCGACCAAAACTGCCGATGAAATTCATCAACTCGGATTAGCGGAAGTGGCCCGTATTACTACCGAAATGGACGGGTTACTCAAAAAAGTCGGTTATGTTGACGGTACCGTCGGTGAGCGCATGCACGTGTTACTCAACGACCCACAATATCTTTACCCTAATACTCCAGAAGGCAAGCAACAGCTAATGGCCGATATTCAAGCCGACTTAGCCTTAGTTGATGCAAAATTACCAGACTGGTTTGGGCGTTTACCTAATCAAAATGTGGCCATTGAAGCGGTACCAGAAAGTCGCGCCGCTTCGACTAGTGGCGCATTTTATGATGCACCATCACAAGACGGTTCACGCAAAGGCACCTTCTGGATCAGCTTGTATGACACAGCATCACTGCCATCTTATTCATTACAAACCTTGACCTACCACGAGACTAATCCAGGTCATCATTTACAAACCATTATTGGCTTATCTGATGAACTGCCGCTACTAAGTACAGTATTCTATTCCAATGCTGCAGGTGAAGGTTGGGCCTTATATGCCGAGCGTTTAGCCGCCGAAATGGGCATTTATGCAAATGACCCTATCGACAACATTGGCCGTTTGCAGTCAGAGCTACATCGTGCGGTTCGCCTTGTGGTTGATACCGGCATACATGCCAAAGGCTGGAGCCGTGAACAAGCCATTGATTATTCTGTTGCTACCGAAGGTATTCATTTGTCGGAAGCCACAGGCGAAATTGAACGCTATGCTGTTTGGCCGGGCCAAGCTCTCGGCTATAAGTTAGGTGAGCTGAAAATTATCGAACTACGCGCAAAAGCCAAACAAGTTTTAGGTGATAAGTTTGATATTAAAGTGTTCCACGATCGCTTATTAGAAAATGGCGCATTGCCATTAGATTTAATGGAGCAAAAAATTAATCAGTGGTTAGCCAGCGAAACTGCTGCGTAATCAATCTCGACTAGGAATACTAAACCTCAGCTCAGAATAATAGTGTTTGAGCAGGTTACACAATAAAGCCACAGGGCGAACACTCGTACTGTGGCTTTATTGTCATTTATCTTTTTTATCGTTTGGTTTAGCTTGATTTTGACACGCTTAGTTTTGAAATACTTATTTTTGAAACTCAGCTAATTGTTTAGTGTATTTGTTTTGATAAAACGGATGGTCGGTACTCGCTAACGCTTGTTGTTCCGCTTCGATAGCCTGAGTCATTTTACCTGTAGCAGCATAAACACTGGCTAAGTCATGGTAGGCCGAATGCGCTTTAGGATAGGCTTTCAGCGTATCTTGATAAACCCCAATCGCTTGCTGTGGTGTTGTTTCAACTAAGCTATTGCCTAATGCTAACAGCGAATCAATTGCTGGCACATCAAAGCCATAAACCTCATCAGATAACCGCTTATAGTAGGCTAGAATTGCTTTAGATCCTTGTTGCGATACTTCTGAATCAGCTGCTAGAACAGTGTGAAGATCGTTAAATATCTTCTCGATGCCTAATGCCGTCGCCAAGATAGGCTGAGTCATATAATAGCTGCCGTCAAAACGCTTTATTTGATAGTTCAATTTAGCATTGGCATGGGTTTGAATAATATCTTCCAGCATAGCAAACGAATCCAGCTGCCTTTGTTCAAAGTCGCTATCACTGGTGCTAACAAATAGAAATCTTGGTTTGCCTTGCATATTTTTGAGCTTTTTAGGCGCATCATTGAGCACATAGGCAAAGTCTGTTGATAACACTGGGCTGGCCGCAATATAGGCATTAAATAAACTAGGGCGATTGATTAAGCTGTAGAGCACTAAACCTGCATTGCCAGTAAAGCCGTTAAAAATACGAAAGCCATTGGTGCGATAGCGTTTATCAATTGCAGGCAGTAAATCATGCTCAAAAAAGTCCAATAGCGCTTGATCACCTTGTTGCTCTATCGCACCCTGTTTTAAATTACCCAAGCCTTGATGGCCGTCGGGTGCGGTAACAATAATGGTTTCTAACCACGGCCAGCCGCCATTATGGCTCATCCAGTCGTGCATGCCCGCTAAATACAAATGGCTGCGGGGATGTAAGTCAAATAACACCACATAACGTTTATCGGTTTGCTTGGTATAACTGTTTGGCAAGGTCACCAAAAAATCGGCTTGCTCGCTAAATAAAGTGGACTTCACGCTCAGGGTTTCGGTAGTCTGCAGCGGCAATACGTCTGTAGCAAACACTAGACTAATGTGAAAAAAACTCAGTAATAACGTGTATATAGATATACTTTGGCGTGATACTTTCGGCCATTTAAAAAAACGACCCGTCCCGATGTTTAGCATACTAGCTTCCTTGTCAGACTTAAGCGTTGAACAATATTCGAACCTAGCAGACCTTCCTAAACAAGGCAATTTAACATTACCTAATGTAGTTCACACCTTGCACTAAAAGTCACCTCGTATAGATGCTATATCACGAATAGCACTAGCCTTAGCCGTCAATAAAGCTTAGGATCATCATTAAGCTAATTAATTGTTTTCGGAGTAACAAATCATATGAGTATTAGAGCTATTATCGTTGATACCGCCGGTACCACTACCGATCTTAACTTTATTCAAGATGTGTTATTTCCTTACTCACGAAAAGAGATGGCTAACTTTCTTGAACAAAATCAACATAACGTAATAGTTGATTATTGTATTAGCGATATTAAAGATATTGCCCTAGAGCCAGATGCCACACTCGAGCGAGTGACTGAGATTCTGCAACAATGGATCGATGAAGATCGTAAAATTACTCCTTTAAAAACACTGCAAGGACTCATCTGGAAACAGGGTTATAACCGCGCAGAGTTTACTGGCCACATTTATCCTGACTTTATTGACAGCATTGAACGAATCAAAGAAAAAGGCATTCGCATTTATAGTTTTTCATCTGCCTCAGTTGAAGCGCAAAAACTGCTTTTTAGCCATACTGAGTCAGGTGATTTAACCCTGTCTTTCAATGGCCACTTTGATACCCGCACGGGTAATAAATTAGACAAACAAGCCTATTGTAATATTTGTAATACAATTAGTTTGAAGCCAAAGCAAATTTTATTTGTGTCAGATGTCGCTGAAGAGCTAAAAGCCGCAGAAGCCGCAGGAATGACGACTTGCCAAATGGTCAGATTTACAGATCAGCGCCAAGCTAAGTGTAGAAAAATCAGCAGTTTTAGCGAATTAAGCTTCGATTAACACTTGGTGATTGAATACAAAAAAACGACCTTTTGGTCGTTTTTTTGTATTCAATTTAAGCGTTAACTGGGGAATGCAGGTGAGATACATTTTTTGACTTCAAAATGATAACCGTATTCAGCATTGATATCGGGGGTTATCTCCAGGATTTCATAATCATTAAGCTCAACCACATGCGACAAAGGTAATTTTTTACACCGTGACTTGGTATTCGCCTCTAATTGAAAGGCGAACAACGCAATAGCTTTACGGACACTGGTAAAATACTGGCTGCGTAAGTGGTTATAAGGCTGTTTTGCTATCTCATCAATCGCCTCAAGTTCTTGCTCGCGAACTAGCTCGTCAGCCGTTTTAACGACTGGTGGCTCTTCAGCTTTTTTGTCGATGGATTCATCTTTACCCTTGTCTTGAGCTTTAACCGCTAAGGTAGAACCATCATCTGCAAGTATTTCCTCTTCGGTTTCGGCTTCAACTAATTGTACAACTTGCGGGTCATCCAACGCTTTTTCAACTTGGCCATAAAGGTCCATCAGCATAGCAAGGTGATACAACACCACCGCCGCAAGAATAACTCGCACCCAAAAAGTCGTACGATGAAAATGTTGGTGATTAATCAGACGAAAGTTTTTCACACCAAAAGGACGGAGTATAAAAGAAATGCCAAACATTAATGGAAAAACAAGCTGTAGTAATAACAGTACAATACAGCTCATCACCACACTCCATGCAGGAATGTAGAGCAAAATGGCGAAGTTATGGGTGTAATTAAAGCTACTGGCTGCTACGCCAACCACATCGTTAACCACTGAGCTTGAGCTAGCCAAGGCAAAATTGGCCACAATGGCATAAAACAGTAATAACACTGCTTTGCCTGCCAAACTGTGCCACATACGCTCAAACAAATGCCAAAACTCAATCGACATCGCCATCACGCTTATCATCGCAACCCACACGACAGAGTCTGTGGTGAACAGTAATATTATTGCCACCAAGTATAATTTTTGCGGAAAACTCAGTTTAGTTTGTAACTCGGTAAACCGTGAACAAAACACCGCCCAACATGAGGATATCCATAAACTTGATGTTGTTAAAAAAGTCTCTTTTCCCAAGGTAAAAATCCTTATGAGGTTACTGGCTACACCGACTGCAAATAGCCACTGTCCCTTGCTGTTCATCAGCCAGACTGTTAAATTAACAGATAAAATTTAAACAAGCGTTTAATTTATTAATTCATAACAGAGAACCGCCATGAATGACTTTTTAGCTCAACATTCGATCAGCACAGACATTCAAGTAGCATGGGGTGAAATGGATGCTCTGCAACATGTTAATAATTCGGTGTATTTTAAGTACTTTGAAACCGCTCGTCTCGATTTCTTTAATCAAATTAACTTACTTGGCGATCTAAAATCTACTGGTGTAGGTCCAGTACTTAGCGAAACCAATGCCCGATTTAAGCGCCCTGTAACGTTTCCGGACACCATCATTGTTGGAGTTAAGATCAGCGATATTAATGAAGACCGCTTTGTTATGCATTACACCGTTTTCAGCAAAGCACAGCAGGCGGTTACCACTATCGGTTGGGCAAAAGTGGTGATGTTTAATTTTAAAACGGGTCAAAAAGCCAAATTAACCCCAGCATTACTTGAAGCCCTAAAGCAACATGAATAGCGCTGCACCTACGATACATACATTAATCATGCTAAAAATAGCAGGACACGTCTATGAATGACCAGAATACCGTGACAGTGCAACACCAAGCCAGCCAACATCGTTTTGTGGTTGTCACCCAAGGTGTTGAAGCCATGCTTGAATATCACTTAGACGGACAAAATATCGATTTTCATCGCACCTTTGTACCACCAACATTACGCGGCCAAGGTATTGCCGAAAAGTTGGTGCGAACAGGACTGGCTTGGGCTAAAGCACAAAAGCTTAACGTTAGTGCAAGCTGCAGTTATGTGGTTAAGTTTTTACGTTAACGCCTTAAGCCGTGCCTGTTAATGCAGCCAATTGTTGACGCACATCGTCAGCAATTGGTTCGCTTTTTTCGCTTTGATAATTGTAATGCACCATAGTAGTGGTTGCTTCAGCCGTTTTGTTACCGTGCTGCCAACAGCTTTGTAATATATCAAAACTGCTGTTACCCACACGGCTGATGTGAGTTTTTACAATGACCTCCTCGCCATAATACGTTGGCGCGGTAAAGGCGATAGTAAAACCGGCAATAATCATGTTCCACTTGGTTAGGTCTTGTCCGGGGTTAACGATTTCAAAAATAGGCTCACGAGCGGCTTCAAACCACACCGGGATCACAGTGTTATTAATGTGTCCTAATGCATCGGTTTCACAAAAACGTGGTTTCAAGTTCATGCTAAATTGAGTATCTGCCACAAAAATTCCTTTATTATTATTTTAATATGATAGATATAAAGTCCATTGACGTTAGTCTTGATGGATAAAACGTCTTTTGTCCCATTCTAACGACTCAAGTTGTCACAGGTCATCAAAAAAATCTTTATCACGGATATATTTATGCATGTAGTGCGATACAAATGGTGACAACAACCAACTAGTAAAGCTGAGCAAAAAACGTTTTATTGGGGAGATATTGTCATATACGCGTTCGTTATGCAGCCACAGCATTCTCCCGACATGGCAAAAGACACCCGGAAATGGTGGTAAAAACGTAACAACATCGACGCCACAACAAATACGGTATGTACGTCGATGCGATAAATATTGGCGTTGAAAATGTCGAAACCCTGGTGCTGATTGACCAAAGGTGACGACACGCTTAATTGATTGAGGAAACCGTCGCTCTAATCTATCAGCCGCTAAAATTGCCATCGCGCCGCCAGACGAATGCCCTGTCAACGTAATACGTTTGTTCAATAAAATCAGCGGACTCACAATGGTATGTAACTGCTGAAAAATACTTTTATCATCCAGATACTCTGGTGATATAGGATTACTAAGCTGTTCTAATAAATAGTCGTAACCGCAATGGACATGATAATAGCAGCCGTCAAACTGTTTCGCTTTAGGCAGGCAAAGCAGATTGATTAACCATTCATGTACAGTTTGCGAACCACGAAATACTACCAGCACTTCAGGATGATCATCACGCCACATCACTCGGGCGCAGATATTTCCCCAACGATTGGCGATTTCGGCATAATTGTCACGAGAGAACCCTAAATGTTGCGAATCAAAGTCGGTTTGATACGTTACCTTGCACAGCACCGCATAACGTTCATATTGGTAGCGTTTGAGCTTTTTCACATTGATGCTATCAGTCAGATAAGACTGATAGCATCATAAGACAAACAAATGACATTTCTGTGAATCCTAGCCCTATTTCAATAACAAAAAAAGGACGCTAAATAGCGTCCTTGTTAATTTTATCGCGAATTATCAATGACCATACATGGCATTAATTTCACTGTGATATTTACTGTAAATCATTTTACGGCGCAGCTTTAATGTTGGCGTAATTAAACCTGCTTCCATCGAAAATGCTTCATGCAATAAGGTGAATTTTTTGATTTGTTCAAAACCGGCTAATTCATGCTGTAACTCTTTTAAGCGCTGCTCAAAATGTGCTACCACTTGTGAGTGTCGCAACAACTCAATTGGGTTTTCAACATGAATACCTTGGGCCAGAGCCCAAGCTTCTAAGGCTTCAAAAGCGGGCACAATAAGTGCTGATACATAATTACGTGCATCTGCAATAATGGCGACTTGCTCGATAAACGGACAACACGCCACCTTACCTTCAACTCGTTGCGGGGCAATATATTTGCCGTTAGAGGTTTTCATTAATTCTTTAATGCGATCGGTAATATATAAGTTACCTTGTTCATCAATACGACCAGCATCACCGGTTTTTAACCAGCCGTCTTCAAAGGCCTCTGCGGTATCTTCAGGGCGATTATAATAACCGCGCATCACCGTTTCGCCACGCACCAAAATTTCATCGTCTTTGCCTAGCTTAATTTCCATGGCATCTAACGGCTTACCGTTTGATCCTGGCACACGATTATCTAAAGTATTACAGGTTACCGTAGCGCAGGTTTCTGTCATGCCATAACCACACAATACTGGTACACCAATACTGTGAAAAAAGCTGCCCACATTAACATCGAGTGCAGCACCACCAACAGGCATAAACTTTAAACGGCCACCCAATACTTGTTGTAGCTTGCTGAAAACCAACTTGTTAGCCAACTTCCACTGTGCACTTAACCATAAACTTCCAGAAGCACGACCTTGGTTAACTTCAAATTGACGTTTACCTACTGCTATCGCCCAAGCAAAAAGTGCTTGCCTTGGTTTAGAGGCTTTACTGACTTTATCGTGTACGGCGCTGTATATTTTTTCTAAGAATCGCGGCACTGCACATAAGTTATGTGGTTTAACCGCAATAAGGGCTTCTTTAATTCGATTAGTGTCGTTTAAATACACATTGTGGCCACCGCGACATAATACATACATACTCCAACCACGCTCGAATACATGGCTAAGCGGTAAAAAGGCCAGCGACACATCACCCGCAGTAAATGGCAACTCACTGTCATGCTGTTTAATCATCGAGGCAAAATTACGGTAGTCGAGCATCACACCTTTAGGATTGCCGGTGGTGCCAGAGGTATAAATAAGCGTAAATAAGTCGTCTAAATTGCTATTGGCGAGTCTAGTATTGAGCTCATTGGTAATCAGCGGATTAAATTGCGCCGCTAATACTTGATCAAAATACACATGATTATCGGCATTAAGGGTAACGTTAGCATCAAAGACTACAATGTGTTGCACGCACTCAGCTTGGGCTGCCACTGTGCAAGCCATGTCGTATTGCTGTTGGTTACCAGCAAAAATTAATTTAGCTTGAGAGTCGTTAACAATGAATACCGCTTGCTCTATGGTGCTGGTTGGATATACCGGTACCACAACATTACGAGCCTTAAGGGCGCCAATATCTGCACAGGTCCACTGTGGACAGTTTTGCGCTAAAATCACCACTTTGTCTTGCACTTGTAAGCCAAACTCAATTAACAACTGTGCGACTGAGTCTGTAACCGTATCAAATGCGCCCCACGTTACGGTATGCCAAGGTGCAGGCATATCAAAGCCTTCAAGGGCAATGTTATTGCCTAATGACTGACCTTGCTGTTGCAGGAGTCGAACTACGTGGTATTGATCTAATGACATATGATAGTGGCCTTTTAGCTTACAAGTGTTCCGCTTTTTACATTCTACCTGAAGTCGCTAAAAACCATAAGAGCTTTTGCTCTATTTTTGAGCTTACGGTCACGTTTGTCAGTTATGCTCGATGATTTACGGGGCCAAAATGCCATGTTGCCACAAACGTTTTTTACCCCAAATTAATGCGCCAACACCAACAATAATTAGCGGTACATCAATAAGCAACCATACCCATAAGCTGTCACCGTCACGCACTGCTGCAAAGCTCAACGACACCAATATCGAATGGAGTAACACTATTAGCATTGCTGCTGTGGCTTGCAGGCTATTACGGCTTGCCGCACCCATTCCCAGCATAATCGCACAGCCCCAAAAAGTACTTAGGCCTAAATGCAGTACAAAAAGCCCACCGTATTGCGGATCAATCAAGCTATTGGTAAAACCTAGCACGCTGACCATAGCCACTAACACAGCGATGAAACGATACTGGCTGCTGTAAAATGCATCGCGCAATCCACTCAAGCCGCTATAACAAGGCAATAAAAACAGCGTTTCTGCCGCGCGCCAACGCTGAATTCGGCTCCAATGAACAATGGCACAACTGATCACGGTAAATTGCACCAATAAAAATAATGCTGGTACATCAATATCAAATAGCCACGACAGCAGTATTAAACCAAGGGTGATCAACGGTATACAAAGCAGCATCATAGTTAACACCGGGCCGATAAAAAAGTTCATCGGATGAAACAACCGCTCAACACGAGTAATCCAGGTGAATCCTTTTATGCTCGGCAGCCACATCCAGCCCATTTGCACAGCGTTGAGGTACACCACGCGCGCCTCGTTATTCCAGCTAAGTTGGCGACATAAATGGATCACCCAAGACAATAGCCCAGCAACCAGTATTAACATCATCCACGTCGGTATCGTGAGTGCGAACTTATCTGAAAATGGCACTGTTATGAATAATAAAAACGATAAATGAAAACTGTTACTGCGCCATAAACAGGCCCATACAAACAGCAAACTGACCACAATGGCTAGCAGTAGTCTGGGGATGACATCGTAAGCAGCAAAACCAATACAGACTAATAGCTGTATCAATAACATACCTACTGCGATGGTCGCCGCCTGTATGAGCACGTGCTTTTGATAATGAGGTATTAGACCGGTCATCTCGGTTGCTGCTAAGCGATTTAACTGCCAAGCAATTGCCGCAGCAGTAGACAGTGTTGCCATGGAAAAAACGAGGCTAACAACCTCGGTTTTACCGCTGATAAAACACAGCAGCCCTAACACTAGGCCTAATCCTGCTGTACCAATAAAACTGACACTGCCTAAGTCAAACAACCACAACCGCAGCATGCCACGGTAAGGTTTACGCCATGCTGAAAGTTGACTGTTTTGCAGCGACTGATTCATCGATGCAGCTCCATAAATAACTGTTCTAGGTTGAGTGATTTTTCACTCTGCACACCCGCAATATTCGATGGGTTACCTTGAGTATCCACCAGCACACTTTGTCCGGTTTGGCTCAATATTTTATAATGTGACGGTAACTGAGCGTTTTCGGCTAAGTTGAGTAATTTAACATCTTCACGCAAGGCGTCGATTTCTTTAAACAGTATCAGTTGGCCTTTTTTAATTAAGGCAACATGACTGGCAACACGTTCTAAATCTGAGGTGATATGCGATGAAAATAACACTGCAGAACCCGAATCGAGCGCGAGATCGAACAAGTCGCTCATAAACTGACGCCTGGCAATGGGATCCAAGCTGGCAACGGGTTCGTCGAGTAATAATAAAGTTGGCCGATACGCCATGGCCATTATCAATGCTAATGACTGACGTTGACCTACTGAAAGTTTCTGTACCGCTTGCGTAACATCTAAATCAAAACGTTTAAGCCAATCTTGCTCGAGTGTCATATCCCAGTTTGGATAGAAGCTACGGTGCAACTCTAACGCTTTATCAATGGTAAAGCCTTCATAACCAAAAGGCTGCTGGGGTACGTAACCAATACGTTCTTTTGCTTGAATAGATAAAGCGGTAGGCGGTTCGCCAAGGGTTGAAATGTCGCCTTGTTCGATACCCACAATGCCTAATGCACAACGCATTAACGTCGATTTACCCGCACCATTTTGGCCTAATAACCCGACCACCATACCTGGATAAAGTGTCATCGATAGATCGACCAACACCGCATGACCTGCTGCAGATTTATGTTTTGCAGCAAAGGTTTTGCTCACATGATTAAAGCGTAAAACGGGCTTCTCTTCGGCTTCCATTATCGACTTCCTAGATGATGTCCTTAAAAATTAGCTCAACTGTGGCTATTCTTTATTCCAAAATTGTTCCAACAATACTTGTAACTGGTCATAATCGACCCCTAGTTGCCGTGCTTGCTCAACTAATGCAGTTAATTGTGGTGCCAACAAACTGCTGCCAGAATCATTATTGGCCGCGGTTCTGGCAGCCACGCGTGACGGCTGACCACGGCGGCGCTCAACCCAACCTTGGTCGACTAGTTGCTGCATAGCACGTGATACCGTCATCGGGTTTACCGCTAAATGCTCGGCAAGTTGGCGCACCGAAGGCAAAATATCTTCGGGGTGCAATTGCCCGCCGACAATTAAGCGCACGATTTGATCGTGCAACTGTCGATAGATGGGTTCACCACTGCTGGGGTTGACATTTATTAATTCTAACATTAGCCTTTAACAACTGTATTAATACATTGATACACTCATACACTAAGTGCTAAGGTATCATAATCGTCATGAAATGCAAAAAGGAAACGTTCCGATGATCAACAGGAAGTTTATCAACACAGTCTTAGCCAAGCGGTCAACCCGCTCTGGGTTATGCCAATCGGCAACACGTACTAGCCGATGGCTCGCGGTCGCTATTGCAATTTTACTCGCCAACAATAGTTATGCTGATACATCGCAAACCAATGTGGCAGCACCCGCTAAAACCAGTGCTTGTTACTTAGACGGTTTAGACGAGCAATTACAGTGCGGTAAAATAACTGTATCGGAAAACCCTCAGCTACCGGACGGTAAGCAAATCGACATTCATTTTGCTATTTTGCCAGCCATTAAAAACACTCATCCAAATGAAGCGTTACTGGCAATCGCAGGCGGACCGGGCCAGTCAGCCATTGAAAATGCCACTTTCTTTAATCGCATGTTGACCAAAGTTCGTCAGCAGCGCGATATTTTACTGATTGATCAACGTGGTACCGGTAAATCGAACATTTTATCTTGCGACGATGACACCACTGAATTACTCAGTATGAATGATGACGATCTCGATATCATTGCCATGACAGAAAAATGCCTAGGTCAAATTGATGCCGATGTAAGCCAATATGGTAGTAATACCGCGTTAACTGACTTCGAAGCAGTACGCGAATATTTGGGCTACCAAAAACTGCATTTATACGGTATTTCCTACGGAACACGTATGGCACAGCTTTATATGCGCCATTACCCAGAAGCCTTATTAACAGTGACACTGGATGGCGTGGTGCCGATGCAACAAAGTGTCGTGGCGATTGGTGACTCAATAGAACGTGGTTTAAATGTGTTATGGCGCGACTGTAAAAGTACTCCTGCTTGCCAGCAACAATTTCCAGACTTGGCTGACGAATACAATAAAGTCGACCAACTGCTGGCCACCGCTCCGATAAGCCAACAAGTACGAGACCCACAAACAGATGAACTCAGCGAGTTTTTACTCACCCGCAGCAAGTTTAGCGGCGCTATTAGAATGGCGATGTACATGGCAAACATCCGTGCACTTATCCCGCATGCTATTCATCAAGCGGCACAAGGTAATTACCAACCGATATTAGGTATTTACACATTAACTGCTGATAGCACAGGTATTGCGATGGGCATGCACGCATCCGTTGTGTGTGGCGAAGACATTCACCGCATTACTGATCAAATGCGTAAAGATGCAAAAGAGTCGTACATCAGCGGCAATATGCTAGAGGGGTTAGAAAAAACCTGCCAAGCCTGGCCGATTCCACAAGTGGACGACAACTTTAGTGAACCTATCCTCAGTGATATCCCCACCTTATTGTTATCTGGTGAACTCGACCCGGCAACACCACCAAACTGGGGCGCACTGGCGCAAGAAAAACTGACAAAATCAAAGCACTTCATTGCACCTTATGCAACCCACGGCGTGGCCGGTCAAAGCTGTGGCAATGACCTCGTCGCCCAGTTAGTTGACCAAGGTTCAGTAAAAGACATCAACGGTGAATGCTTACAAAAAGATGTCCGTCGTAGCTTTTACCTTAATGCCAATACCGTAGAAGCACTACCGGTTATCGACACGCCCACTGACATAGAAACAACAGCACCAGCGAATACCGCTGCGGATAAGGAATAGTCATGATTACTGTTGCAAACTTAACCAAAAAAATTGGCGATGTGCAGGCCTTAGATGATTTAAGCTTTAGCGCTGAGAATGGCCAAATTACCGGTTTACTCGGCCCAAATGGTGCAGGTAAAACCACCTGTTTACGCACTTTATTTGGGTTACTTAAGCCAGACTCAGGCACTGCCACTGTTGATAACATTGATGTTGCAGTTGATCCGATTGGGGCCAAAAAGCAATTAGGCTTATTCCCCGACCCTTTTGGCTTATATGAACGCTTAAGCCCGCGTGAATACATTAGTTTCTTTGCCGAACTCAGTGGGATGTCGCGCAAACAAGCTAAAAAAGCCACCGCTGATGTGATTGCACAATTAAAGCTGGAAGACATTTGTGATCGTCGCTGCAAAGGTTTTTCTCAAGGCCAGCGGATGAAAACGGCATTAGCACAAGCCATTGTTCATAAGCCAAGTAACATCATTTTAGACGAACCTACTCGCGGACTTGATGTGATGAGCACCCGCTTACTGCGCGACATTTTATTGCAACTCAAAGACCAAGGTCATTGTGTGCTGTTTTCAAGCCACGTGATGCAAGAAGTCGCCGCCTTGTGTGATCGCGTTATCGTGATGGCTAATGGCAAAGTGGTTGCCATCGGTAGCCCTGATGAACTGTGTCAGCAAACAGGTAAAGACTCTCTAGAAGATGCATTTATCGAACTTATCGGTACCGACGAAGGGATTGCAGCATAATGAAAATGATACTCGCAATGGTACGCAAAGAACTCATCGACGCCGCACGAGATAAACGATCGGTTATGGCAGGTTTATATTATGCCATTGGTACGCCGCTGATCATGTGCGGCATGTTTATGGTGTTAATTGGCCAGCTGTCTAGTCCAGAAGATTTAAACATCAATATCAACAATGCCGATAACGCTCCAGATTTAGTGCGCTACTTAAGTAATAACGGCATTAACCACGGTGAAGATGAACAAGCGAATAAAATCATCTTAACCATTAGTGACGATTACGCCGCCAATATGGCCAAAGCTAAACAAGCTGAAGTGATATTAATAGCCGACAATTCAGATGAGAAGCTGCAAAAATCAATTCGTCGACTAGAGCGTCAACTGCAAGCATATAGTGCAGAAATGGGCAGCATTCGCTTAATTGCACGCGGTATTAATCCCCGGATAACCCAGCCATTAAAGGTCAATATCGAAGACAAAGCCACACCAGACTCTAAAGGTGGGATGATTTTAGGCATCGCTATTTTCACCATGATGTACTCGGTATTTATTTCCGGTATGAACCTCGCGATCGACACCAGTGCGGGTGAGCGTGAGCGTAACTCACTAGCACTATTGTTAAGCCACCCAATGAGCACCCGCCAATTGGTCATCGGTAAAATTATTGCCGTAACCTGTTTTGCTTTGCTCGGGTTAATCTTGATTTTACTGGTATCAAAAGTGGCTTACCCCTTTGTACCGTGGCAAGAAATTGGCTTTACCATCAACATTAGCCAAGACTTTATGGGCTTAATGTTCTTAGTGGGTATTCCAGTCGCCTTGATGGCCGCAACCTTACAACTATATGTATCGTTTATGGCTAAAACTTTTAAAGAGGCACAATCATACTTAACCATGGTGTTATTTGTACCACTGGCCCTTTCAATGGCAGCTAGTTACAACATCGCTCCAGACATATTGCAGTGGTTACCCGTATCAGGCCAACAGCAAGCATTAATGGACTTTATTAAAGGTCGTGAAATACCAATGATGCAGTTAATTATTTCATCTGTGACCACACTGATCATTGCCATTGCGTTGGCTGCAGGCTTAGAAAAGTCGCTTAAAAGTGAAAAAGTCGTCTTTGGTTTATAACGGTTAGCTTATAACGACGAGCCCCAGCCTTACCGAGTTGAAATAAGGCTGAGGGCTATTAACAAGAGAGATTAGCTAGCGCTTTTAACAAGAGTAAGTCAGATAAGAAAGTCAAAAATCTATTAACAAAAGAGCATTAATAAGGAGTCATTATGGAAAACGATATCGCCATTATCGCGCTGGTCTTCATTATTGTGGTTGGCACCACTGCATCTGAAATGTTTAAGTATTATATGAAGCATAAGCAGCAAACTGACACGGGCTGTGTTAGCGATCTACAAGCCCAAAACCAAGCATTGATTGAACGGGTACAAGTATTAGAGAGACTGGTAACTGACAGTGATTTTGATTTAAAGCAGCAGTTTAAACAGCTGTAGTGTTTGCGCTAAAATGCCAAATATCGAGTTAACTCATCGGTATTCGGCATATTTAGTCGCCAAACTTCGCCACTCTGACAGTATTACGCCCTGCTTGTTTAGCCAAATAAAGTTGCTCATCGGCATGTTGTAATACATCGCTAAAGTTATATTTTTCTACGTCGGCTAATTTATCGTCAACCACCACCACACCAATACTAACCGTAAGCCAGTCTCGGTCATCAATATTATTAGAGATGTGCAATTTCTCGATAGACTCACGAATCTCTTCCGCAACGTTCAATATATTTTGATAATGATTATCGGCCAAAATTATGCAGAACTCCTCACCACCATATCGTGCAGCAAGCCCATCATATTGAGCCATAACCTCTAACAGGCTGGTCGCAACGGCAGTTAATGCATTATCCCCCTTAAGATGACCTTGTTTATCATTAAAATACTTAAAATTATCGACATCAATCATCATCACACTAAAACCAACATTTTCTAGATGCCAGCGCGCAATAATTCGCTTTGTAAATGCTTCAAGACCCCTACGGTTAGTTATGCCTGTGAGCGAATCTTGAACCGTTAATGTCTCTAAGTAATTTTGTTGAGCATTAAACTTAAGCAGTAATTGATTAAATGAGTAAGACACATTTTCAAGTTCATCAATAAAATGATTTGAAGCCATTTTGCTGATGAAATTATCATCTGATGAATCATTAATGCTTTTGTTAAAACGAATAAGCGGCTTGATAAGCAGTCTTGATAATGCCATCAACGAGAGAGAAACAATCAACACAATTGACAACAATATCGATATTGCCGATGCCCAATCTAACTGAGGCAACGACACTTTTTTATGGTGTAAAGTCACCTGTACCACTTGGTCATCAAACGTATTACGGATTAGCCAATTGTGTGATGGCGCAATAGTTTCAATTTTCTTTAAACTAAAAAACTCTTGCATGTTTTTTGTTGATGTTTGTGCATCCTCAATTGAAAACTTCACCAAAGAAAACTGACTAATATCGTTAATTAACGCTTTATCCACTAAGCGAACCATCGTTAAACTGCCAGCAATTTCACCGTGACCAGTCGATGGTAAAATGGTGGTATTACTAAAGTAAATGAGAGCCCCGTCAAAAACGAGATAACCACTGCGGCTAGACACTGTTTGTGATGCAATTTCAGCTGCTGTGGGCAAAATAGCAAAAGATTCCGTATTTTGCTGATGAAATAAATGAACGAGTGACGATCTGGATGATTTTAATGAATCATCCTGATAATCCCAAATTAACTTATTATTAGTATCGATGACAAAAACAGCATCAATATTTGCAGCTTCAAATGCATTATTAGGCATATTGCTTTGAACAAAATCATCAGTCGGATTACCAACATACTCAACTAGCTCATCCCACACGGCGTAATCGTAACATAAGGTGGTTAAGCTATTTTTTGATAACGATAATGCCGAATACAACAAATTATATTCTTGTTGTTGCTGATCTAACACCTCAGTTTTTATTCCAGGGAGGTAGAAAAAATAGTAAATGCTCACCAACAACATGGTTATTGTAAGTAATAGTGAAGACAACAATAAAAGCGAAAAACGTTTTAACGTCATAATGAACCAGCCCGACTGAAGATATATTGCCAGTGTAGTACTAAATATAACTCAAAGTACTTTTTACAAAGTAATCAATAATCACAAACAGAGACAGACATAAAACTCATCTATCACCAAAATAAACCTGATTATCAAACAAACACTAATCAAGAGTCGCGATGGTCATTAGCACTGTACTTGCTTGCAACAACAGCAAACAAATACAGAGCCAGCTATATTACTTCGCTTTAGGTCTAAACGGCTTAATTACCGCTTCATCACAAACTAAAAACGGCCCATCCATTAAATCGATGCAATAAGGAATTGCAGGGAATACAGCATCTAAACATTCACGGATAGACTTAGGTTTACCAGGTAGATTAACAATTAATGAGTCGGCACGTAGCCCAGCTGTTTGACGAGACAAAATAGCGGTTGGCACAAACTTTAATGATTCGGCGCGCATGAGTTCACCAAAACCAGGCATCATTCTATCGCACACCGCTTCGGTTGCTTCTGGCGTTACGTCCCGTTTTGCTGGGCCGGTTCCACCGGTAGTCACGATTAAACAGCAGTCTTGATTGTCAGCTAAATCAATCAATGTGGCTTCAATAACGTCACGCTCATCGGGGATCACCTTGTAAACAGGTTCCCATTCCGAGGTTAAATACTCATTCAATACATCAATAATCGCCTTACCAGACAGATCTTCATATATGCCAGCACTGGCACGATCGCTAACGGTAACGATGCCTATTTTAGCTTTGCTCATGGTTATCTTTCCCTTATGTGGGGTAAAAGCAGTAATGCAAATATATGCCGACAATCTAACAAAAAAAGCGGCATTTACAAAATCTTAAACTGATAGGTGGATCACTGATCTAGGTTCCCATTGATTAAGTCAAACAATGACTTCTGTCAGTGGGTTATTTATACTTGGATAATTGAGCTGAGTAATGCGGGTTAATGTTCTGGTTTGGCGGCTATTTAATATGCCCAGCGATAAACGATGAATGCCATGAGATTCGTCATAATATATGGCCTAGCAACCCGTCGGTATAGCGTAACAACATAAAGCGAGTGAGTTCTATGCATACAACCAAACAACGTGGTTTCACCCTTATTGAATTGGTGGTAGTCATTATTATTTTAGGCATTTTAGCCGTAGTTGCAGCGCCTAAGTTTATTAATCTGAAAAGTGATGCGCTTATTGCCAGTTTGAATGGATTCCAGGGAGCGTTAAAGTCAGCGAATACCTTAGTTTATTCAAAAGCGGTATTGTCGGGTCAAGAAAAGCTAGACCCCGGTTCAGTGACGGTCAACGGCACAACTATTAGTACTACTGTGGGGTACATAACCTCTCTGAGTGCAAATGTCGCGGTTGCGATTGACGGTTCTTTTGAAGTGATGACGAATGCAAATGATGCGATTACCGCAGACTGGGGACTCTATGATGTGTCAGGAGGTAACGTGTATATTTTCCCTAAGGGATATGACATTAATGGCAACTGCAGCTTGCGTTACTTTATAGATGGGACTAAGCCGGCCGATCCAATATTTTATGCCCTAACCACCACAGGCTGTTAATTGTATAAGCTAGACATAAATTGGTTTAATTTGCACTTGGCCGCTAACACCAACACAGAAAGATGACGCGTCTTGTTTTAAAAAGACAGCAAGACAGCGTCCATTAAAGCTTATTTAACGGGTGAATACCCTTTGACATGTTGAGCTAAAATCCCCGTAACCGCCATTTCAGCAACATGACGTAAATCATCATGTGTCGCACCATCAGCAGCTTGGATAGACATGCCTTTAAATAATGTCACGATCAAGGTTGCTAACACTTTCGGCTGACAATCATCAGCTAATTCGCCTCTTTGTTTAGCCTCAGCAAACTGATCAATTAATTCAGATTGATGTTTAGTTTGCAGCAGATGAACCGCTTCTTTAATCCCTTCGCTTGCTTCATTGCATGACAACGCACTATTGATTAGCGCACAACCTTGCGGGTGGCTACAATCGGTGAACTGCGCCGCCGCGCCTACTAATAAAGCTCGAATAACATCGGCAATATGCTCATGTTTAAAGGCGGTATTAAATAGCGAATCTGGGCGATTTTCATAAAGCTCAATGGCTTTTAAGAACAACTGCTCTTTATTACCAAATGCAGCATATAGGCTGGGTTTTTTAATTCCCATCACCTCAGTTAATTCGCTTATAGAGGTACCTTCATAGCCATTACGCCAAAAAACATGTAGCGCTTGCTCTAATGCAAAGTCGATATCAAACCCACGAGGGCGTCCGACGCAAGCTGCTTTAGTTATTGTCATCAATAGTACCTCTTATATTAACGAATCATTATTTATCATCACGTTAACTGACTAATTTACGGTAGATAATTCGTACATCTTAGCACAACGCTAAATCATAGAAAGGGTTAATAATAAGTAGATTAAGCGCTTTTTTTCATCTTTATCAAGCATTGATTAACGCTATTTCATCGTCACTCTCCACGTTATATGCCGTGAAGCTATTTCATCATGCTGATTATTAATCACCTTGTCATAATAATTTAATACCAATCGGTACAAAACTAATTGACAGTTGTATTTTAATCTATATATTACCATGCGGTACAGAACAATTTGTACCGGTTGGTACAAAAACATAGCCAAAGACAAAAGTAACGCACCCAATAGCTTGTTAAATAACGTAAATGCTATGGATTAGAGGACAGCACCATGAAGACGTTAAAATCAATTAAAATCACTTTGTTAGTAAGCCTAACGGCATTACTATTAGTGGCGTGCGGAAAGCAACCAGCACAACAAGCGAATACACCCGCAGCGCCTAAGGTGGATGTTGCCAACGTACTTTATGAACGCATTACCGAGTGGGATCAATTTACTGGACGCTTACAAGCACCAGAAAAGGTTACTTTGGTACCTCGCGTGTCAGGTTATATTGAATCGATTAACTTTAAAGAAGGCGCGCTAGTGCAAAAAGGCGATGTGTTATTTACCATCGACTCGAGTGTATTTACGGCTGAATATGAGCGTCTTAAAGCAGAATTAACCAGTGCAATATCTGCTAACCAACTTGCTGAAAATGACTATGAACGGGCCAATAAGCTGTTCCATCAAAAAGCGGTTTCAGAAGAGCTTATTGATACTCGTCGCTCTAACATGCACCAAACTGCTGCCGCAGTTGCATCAGTTAAAGCCGCGTTGACCCGCGCCCAACTTAACGTTGAATATACTCATGTTACCGCCCCAATTACGGGTCGAGTTTCATACGCAAATGAAACAGCAGGTAATTATGTCACCGCCGGACAAACGCATCTCACCAGCTTAGTGTCTACATCGCATATGTACGCTTACTTCGATATCGACGAGCGAACCTATTTAAAGTATGCCGCGTTATCGTTCGAGAACAAACGTCAAAGTCCACGGTTGGGCAATAATGCAGTGGTTATGGCACTAGCAAATGAAACCAATTTTAATCATCAGGGTGTGATCGACTTTGTCGATAATACGGTTGACCAGCAAACAGGTACGATCCGCGTTCGAGCTAACTTTGCCAACCAAGACAATCAATTATTACCCGGCTTATTTGCCCGCATCAGCATTGCGGGTAGCGAGTCATACGACAGTATTTTAATTGACGACAAAGCCATTTTTACCGACTTAAATAACAAGTTTGTTCTGGTGGTAAATGACAAAAACACCCTTGAGTATCGTAGCGTTAGCCTAGGTGAGAAGCTTCACGGTTTACGTATTATTACTGCCGGTTTATCCCCTAGCGATACCATCGTGGTAAACAGTCTGCAGAAAGTACGCCCTAACGTTACTATTGAGCCAAACCTTACAGATATGGCCGATAGCGACAAATTAGAAGCATTACATCAAGCGCAACGCCTCCTCGATAACCAGCCATTGACAGCACGCGTTGCTGATGACGCAAGTCAGGGTTAAGGAAACCACATAATGTTGTCTCAATTCTTTATTAAAAGACCTATTTTTGCCGCGGTGCTGTCGCTACTGTTCTTTATTTCAGGCGCGATCGCAGTATGGCAATTACCGAGTATCCAGAGGTCGTGCCGCCAACGGTAGTGGTGACGGCAAACTACCCAGGTGCTAACCCTAAAATCATTGCTGAAACCGTTGCATCACCGCTAGAGCAAGAGATTAACGGCGTAGAAAACATGTTGTACATGTCTTCGCAAGCCACTTCAGATGGCCGCATGACGCTAACCATCACCTTTGCGATTGGTACTGATGTTGATTTAGCTCAAACCCAAGTCCAAAGCCGGGTCGAACGAGCAAAACCTCGTTTACCAGAAGAAGTACAACGCTTAGGTATTGTCACTGAAAAATCATCACCTAGCTTAACCATGGTGGTGCATTTAACGTCACCCGACGACCGTTACGACATGTTATACCTGTCTAACTATGCGGTATTGAAAGTAAAAGATGAATTAGCTCGTATTACTGGTGTGGGTGCTGTGCGTGTGTTTGGCGCTGGCGACTACAGCATGCGAGTGTGGCTAGATCCTAATAAAGTAGCAGCAATCGGATTATCACCGAGTAATATTGTTGCCGCTATTCGTGAGCAAAACCAACAAGCCGCAGCCGGGAGTTTAGGCGCGCAACCTAGTGGCGACAGTGATTTCCAATTACTGATTAACGTTAAAGGCCGTTTATCCAACGTTGAAGAGTTCGAAGACATTATTGTTAAAGTAGGTGATCAAGGTCAGATCACTCGTTTAAAAGATGTTGCCCGGGTTGAATTAGGTGCATCGACTTACGCCCTACGCTCAATGTTAGACAATAAAGACGCGGCTGCATTACCTGTGTTCCAGGCCTCGGGTTCTAACGCGATTCAAATATCTGATGATGTCCGTTCTAAAATGGCTGAGTTGTCTAAGTCATTTCCAGAAGGCTTAACCTACGACATCGTCTACGATCCAACCGTGTTCGTGCGTGGCTCAATTAAAGCTGTGGTACAAACACTGGTTGAAGCATTATTGCTGGTTGTATTAGTGGTAGTGCTGTTTTTACAAACGTGGCGCGCATCCATTATTCCATTAGTGGCGGTTCCAGTATCACTTGTGGGTACATTCGCCTTTATGCACCTAATGGGCTTTTCGCTGAACGCCTTATCATTGTTTGGCTTAGTGCTCGCGATTGGTATCGTGGTCGATGATGCAATTGTTGTGGTTGAAAACGTTGAGCGAAATATCTCAGACGGATTATCGCCCGTTGCTGCCACTCAAAAGGCAATGAAAGAAGTGACTGGTCCGATTATTGCCACCACCTTGGTACTGGCGGCGGTATTTATTCCAACGGCATTTATGTCAGGCTTAACCGGGCAATTTTATAAGCAGTTCGCGTTAACCATTACCATCTCCACCTTTATTTCGGCGATTAACTCGTTAACCCTTAGCCCTGCATTATCGGCATTATTGCTTAAAGGTCATCACGAGAAAAAAGATATGCTGACCCGTGGTATGGATAAGCTGCTCGGAGGCTGGTTATTTAATCCGTTTAACCGCATGTTTGCGCGTATGTCTAACGGTTACGGCTGGTTAGTGAAGAAAATCATTCGTTTTGGTGCTGTCATTGGTATTTTGTATATCGGTTTAGTCGGCTTAACAGGCTTACAGTTTGCCAATACCCCAACAGGTTATGTGCCTGGGCAAGATAAACAATATCTTATTGCCTTTGCCCAACTACCTGATGCTGCATCATTAGATCGCACTGAAGCTATCGTAAAAGAAATGTCACGTATTGCACTAGATCAACCGGGTGTAGCCCATGCTGTAGCCTTCCCTGGTTTAAGCATTAATGGCTTTACCAATAGTACTAACAGCGCCATTTTGTTTACCCCGCTGGATGACTTTGCCGATCGCAAAGATCCATCATTATCAGCAGGTGCTATTGCTGCCGCGTTAAATCAAAAATTTGCCTCGATTAACGGCGCATTTATTGCGATTTTCCCGCCACCGCCAGTGCAAGGCTTAGGCACCATTGGTGGTTTTAGATTACAAATTCAAGATCGTGCTAATTACGGTTACGAAGAGTTGTATAAAGTGACCATGCAAGTGATGCAAAAAGCATGGGCAACGCCAGAGCTAGCGGGAGTATTTTCGAGTTATCAAGTCAATGTGCCACAACTTGAAGTGAACATCGATCGCACTAAAGCCAAACAACAATCGGTGTCGTTAGACGAATTGTTCTCCACCCTGCAGGGATACATGGGTTCGGTTTACGCCAACGACTTCAACCAGTTTGGCCGTACTTATCAAGTGAACGTACAGGCAGATGAACAGTTTAGACAAACGCCTGAACAAATCGCCCAACTAAAAGTACGTAACAACCAAGGTGAAATGGTGCCTATTGGTTCATTTATTAATGTCACCAATTCATCTGGTCCAGACCGAGTCATGCATTACAACGGTTTTACCACTGCGGAATTAAATGGTGGTGCTGCACCCGGATTTAGTAGCGGTGAGGCGCAAGCTGCAATTGAAAAGATTCTAGCTGAAACCCTACCTAATGGTATGACATACGAGTGGACTGAGATCACCTACCAACAGATTTTGGCAGGTAATGCAGGCGCCTATATTTACCCATTAATTATCTTGTTAGTGTTTATGGTATTAGCCGCGCAATATGAAAGCTTAAGCTTACCAATAGCCATTATTCTGATTATCCCAATGACGCTGTTATCGGCATTAACTGGGGTGCTTATCTATGGTGGAGATAACAATATCTTTACCCAGATTGGGTTAATTGTACTGGTGGGGCTGGCAACCAAAAATGCCATTCTAATTGTTGAGTTTGCCAAAGAGTTACAAGATGATGGCATGGAACCATTGGAGGCCATACTTGAAGCCGGTCGCTTACGTTTACGGCCTATTTTAATGACCTCGATAGCCTTCATTATGGGTGTGGTACCTATGGTTTTTTCTAGTGGACCTGGTTCAGAAATGCGTCAAGCAATGGGTGTTGCAGTATTCTCTGGCATGATTGGGGTGACTATTTTTGGCCTTATCTTAACGCCACTGTTTTATTATGCCCTAGCAAAACGTGGGAAAAATAAAACCGAGCTCGCCGAATCGGCCATAACACACGATTAACCACGTTATTGATTCAGTGATAACAAAAAAAGAGGTCACCTAAGGTGACCTCTTTTTTATTGCGAAATAACTCATTTACACAAATTTGATTCACGATTGCACTTGTTCCAAAACGGGCAGAGCAGGAAAAGCGCCTTTTGTCGTACAGGTTATCGCACCACACTTAATCGCAAACTCGGCAGAAGTTCGAACGTTCACTCGATTAAGCAATTTTTGCACTAAAGGCCCAGGAGTAAAATATCCTTCATCACGGCCGAGTTCAAATAAAAACCCCGCAACAAAGCTATCTCCGGCGGCAGTAGTATCTATGGCAACAATTTTAGGCACCGGCAACTCAAAGGAAAACTCGGCACTGTGGCATAAAACGGACTCAGCACCATTGGTCACTAAAATTAACCTCACCCCTTGCTCAATACAGAATGCTAAATAATCGTCAAATGATACCCCACGCTCTAGAGCCAAATAGAGTGCTTCTTCTTTACTCATTTTCAACAGGTGTGTGTAACCAAAACATTGCTCCACTCGAGCTGATAGCAGCCGAGTGTCTTGCCATAGTGACAAGCGCAAATTGACATCAAAACTGACTAACGTTTGTTCTTTATGCGCTTTTTTAGCACCATAGAGGCTCGCAGTGAAAATGGCCTTTTCAGTAAATGTATTTGAACAAAGATGAAAAATATCAATTTGAGACCAATCGATAGCATCAAAATCAGCTTCACAGTATAGCATGTCGGCAGTGCTTTGCCGATTAAAGCTAAACGCTCTTTCCCCTTGAGCATCTAAACTGACTAATACTGTGGCAGTAGCAGCATCTGGCACTAATGTTAAACAACTCACATCAACACCTTGTGCTGCCAATGCATCTTGCAACATCACACCATAATTATCAGCACTAATGCCACCAGCAAAAAAACTCCTGCCACCCAACTTTGCGTAACCCACGGCCACATTAGCTGGCGCCCCGCCAGGGATCGGCTCGTGCACTAAACCAGGATGGCCCACTGGCAGTAGATCAATTAATACTTCACCAAAACTCAATAATGTACTCATATAAAATGTCCAAAAAAAAGCCCATTTGCACGGGCTTGTTAACAGGGATTTCTAAAAACTAATGCAACCAATACCATTGCAAATAAGATGACTACAACTAACTTATTACAACTCAGACAATGACAATGAACGATTAAAACTCGTACTTAATTGTGGCACTGGTTGTACGACCGTTAATGGTTCTGGCACGAATAATATTGTTATCGGGTACCGAACCTTCTTCGGCTTCGGTAATACCAACAGTATCAAACAAGTTATTGACGTTAAGCGCGACTGATAACACATCGGTTAGCTGGTACGACGCAAACGCGTTCACTTGAGTGTAACCATCAAAACTTAGGTCATTGTTATCTTGAGCATAAGAATCAGTAGTACCAATCAAATTGACCCCAACAGAGCCTTTATCAAAGTTATAACGGCCCATTAGTGAGTAAATAAAATCTGCTTGGCGACGAGGAGTGTTGCCAATTACGCTGGGGTTAAGTGCATCTTTAACAATTTCAGCATCGGTCCAGGTTACGTTACCGCGGAAGTCGAAATCTCCAACGTAGTAAGCACCTTCTAGCTCAATCCCTTTGGCTTCATATTTACGGTCAAAGAATATTTGGCTCGTGGCTTCAAAATTTTGCTCTTCGGTTTCAGAGTAAAATGCTGTCGCAAATACCGACATATTATCGTAACGATACTTCACACCCACTTCGTACTGGTCTACTTCATCAACTGAGTCTTCGTCTGAAACTGAACCATCAGGGTTCACTTTACCAAACAATAAACGGTCAGCATTAGCTCGACCACCATGGCTGATACGACCAAATGCAGCTAAATCTTCAGACACTTGGTAGTTAGCACCTAATGAGTAAGATAAATATCCCCAGTCATAATTCACTAACTGTGGGTTAGCATTATCAATTGACGACACACTTAACTCAGGCTGAGAAATCACGCCATCACGGTTCATATCCACTTGTGATTGCACATTGCCAGCATAGTAACCACTGGCATCGCCAGAGTCATAGCGCACGCTACCGTCTAATGATAAATCGCCGAACTTAGATGACGCTGCAATATACGGGGCTTTAATGGTGTAGTCTGAATCATAATTACGTTGGCAACAATTGCCCCAATAAGGCACGCCATAAGCGTATAAACCATTATCAGAGTAAGATGTACCATCTGCGGCAACCACATCTAAAAGTGCGGCATTATCACCTTGCACTTCCATTAAGTAAGAGTTCCACATCCACGTCATATTGATATTTTGTGTAGCTGTATAAAAACCAAAAGTGACGTTAGAATCGTCAAAAGTCTTGGTTAATTTCATGTCATTGACGATAGAGCCAAAGTCATTCATGGTCACATCAAAACTGTGCACCCGCATTGCTAGGTCACTGTCAAAGGCTTGGCCTGCTTTAGCGCCGTTAGCATAAATAAGTGTCGAACCTGCGCCACCAATACTGCTAGCAATACTTGAGCTGTTGCCCACTTCTGCTGGCATTAACGACATAAAATTACCGCTAACATCAGAGATACGGAAACGGTTTTCTACTAACCAATCGTCACCTAAATCAAATGAGGCTTCTAGTCCCACCGAGTTAACAATCGGATTCATACCATCACGCATATCACCACGACTAATATTGCCGTTAGCATCTAAGCGCAGGGTTGATAACATGTTAGCTGAATGAACCGTATCAGATTGAGCATCAAATCCAGGTATTGAGCTACCATCGGAATACATTGGCATCGGCAAATAACCAATGCTCTTATCATTTAAGTGCTTTACATATAAACGCACATAACCAGAATCAAACTCTTTGGTTAAGTTAGCTTTAATTTGGCCACCCTTGTTCGCGGTGTAACCAGGGTCACGCGGGCCATCGCCGGTGCGCACAAAGCCACCGATGTGAAAACGCATCGAGTCATTAATGCTTGTGCCATATTCAAAATCAGTACGCAAAGTATCGTAATCTAGGCCTACAGTAGATGAAATACTGCCAGCATCACTGGTACCTGTTTTACTGATAACGTTAATAATACCGCCTGGTGCATTACTGGCAGCTGTTGATGCTGAACCACCACGGATTGATTCAATAGTTTGTGTTGTAGAATCAATACGTAAGAAAATATCCGCATTACCAAATGCAATATCTCCAAACTGTAGAATAGGTAAGCCATCTTCTTGAATTTGCAAGAACTTAGCTCCACCTGAGGCAACAGGCAAACCACGTACTGCAATGTTGGCGTTACCTTCACCACCAGTCGACTCGACCTTCATGCCCGGAATAATACGGAACGCTTCGGCTGATGAACGAGGTGAACTAATCGCTAAATCTTCTGGCGACACACTGCTCACCGACACGCTCGAGTCCATTACACGTGTACCACGTGCCACACCCGTTACCGTAATGCGCTCAAGGCCAATGGCGTCTTTCTTGGTTTCAGCTGTGTCAGCTTCAGCAGCCCACAAGCTCGAACTAACCATCACCGCTAGCGTACTCAATACAAATTTTTTAGATGTGTTTATTATCATTTTTATGTCCCCACATAGAGTGTATTGATGTTGTCTTATCTCCCCATAACAACATCAGTAGTATATTCATCAATCGAACTAAGCCCCAAACTAGCTCAGAGGCTAATCAAGAGACTAAATTAAAACTTGTAACTTAATCGATTAAGTTACAAGTTAGCAACAAAATATTATATTGCAAGTACAATTTATGTTCGACTATTGTTAGTAAGACTAAAAAATTGACTAAGTAGATGTTTATTATATTAAATATTTCTAATAGAAAATGTTCATTATTTAGCGTCTGCGGTCAACAAATGCCCTGACGGATCACGAAGCAGATTGTAAGCTGCCAATAAGCACAACATAAATGCAAAGCCGGTTGCTAAATAAAACCCGTACTTAACATGGCCAAATATGTCGCCTACCAGTCCCATCAACAACGGACCTAATGCAGCAGAAAGTGCAGTAAAGAATAAAATAACCCCAGCAACTGAACCATGTTGATCAACCGGGAAACAACTAATCCCTTTAGAATTTAATGTCGGATACATCATTGACATAAACAAGCCTGATAATGGCAATAAAATAACCGCTGCAGATATGCCATACATCATTGCACCTAGGTAACAAAGACTAATCGCTAGGCTGAACCAAAACATCACTTGCTGCCAACTGTATCGATTGAGGATCCAACCGCCCAAGAAACGTCCCAATGCCCGCAATGTGAAAAAGATTGTTAATGCATAGGTCGCGATTAATGCTAACTCACCTTCATAGTTTAGTAACAATGTCGGCATCCATACATAAATAGCCACTTCAGTCGCAACATAAAGCCCAATCGCTAAAGAGTAGCCTAATGCGTAAGGGTTTCTCATCATTCTAAACGTACTGGCTAGATTAATATCTTGAGTGGATGAGCGCTTAAGTTGCGGATAGTCAGCTTTATAAGCTAACCAACATAATATTAAACAAAACACCCCGGCACCAAAATACAGATATTTCCACGACACGCCTGTTATCAATAAATAACTGACAATCGCCGGACCGACCATAGCGCCCACACCGAAATAGCCTTCAACGGTGTTCATGGTGCTTGAGTGTTGTTTTGAGTTAGCTGAAATATCTCCAATTAACCCTAACGCACCCGTTTTGAACACCCCAATAGCAATACCCACTAATGCCAACAAACACAGAAAATAATAAAATGACTCACCTAATGCGAACATAAAACTTGCCAATGCAAACAGCAGCAAGCCAATTAGAATTGTTATTTTTCGGCCTAACTTATCCGCCAAAAAGCCCAAAAACAGTCCACTTAATGCGATAAATAGCATTGGCATGTAATGAAATGCGCTCGCTTGAGACATCGATAAATCAAATGTGTTAATCAGCTCAGGAATAATCACTCCCACCGCATCAGAAGTCATCGCGAACATAAAAAACATTAAATACGTGAGTATTCTTATCCTAGTGTTACCGCTATTCTCATTATCCTTCATATGGTTAACCATACTACCCACCTTATTGTTATATGTTTTCTTTGTGGTCACACAGTCTATTTATGGCGACACATTCGTCTTCTCCCACAGAAAACGAATTCAATATTTAAACAAAGCCCTTGAATAATGTTTCATATTGGTTAAATATACAACTTAATCGATTAAGTTTTTTTTAAATACTTACTTTAAGAGTCACCAACATGAAAAATAATGTTCAGCTGATCACTTACGTAGATCGTATAGCGCACTCAGACTTAAAAGGACTCAAACAGGTTCTAGACACAGAACTGCATGATCTCTTTGGTGGCGTACATCTGTTACCTTTTTACTATCCGATTGACGGCAGCGATGCTGGCTTTGACCCTATAGACCATGCAAAAGTAGATGAACGTCTTGGTGATTGGAATGACGTAAAGCAGATTGGTCAACAATACGACATCATGGCCGACTTAATCGTTAACCACATGTCTGCAGAGTCTACCGAGTTTCAAGACGTGCTTGCCAACGGTAAAAGCTCAGTTTATTGGGATTTATTTTTAACCAAAGATAGCGTATTTCCAGACGGTTTAAGCGCAGAAAACCAAGCTAAAATTTATCGCCCACGTCCGGGGAGTTGTTTCACCACCTATAAACTCGCCGACGGTACACAAACCGAGTTTTGGACGACTTTTACCTCAAATCAAATTGATATTAATGTGCATACTGCTGCAGGTCAGGCACATTTAAACAAGGTGCTAACGCGTTTTCATGAAAGCAAAGTCGATCTTATTCGTCTTGACGCTGCGGGTTATGCCATTAAAAAACCAGGCACTAGCTGTTTTATGATTGAAGAATCATTTGAATTTGTCGATGAGTTAGCCAAAAAAGCCAACAGCCTAGGCATGACCACCCTTGCCGAAATTCACTCGCATTACATGACCCAGCTCGATATTGCTAAGCGCGTAGACATGGTGTACGACTTTGCGCTGCCGCCATTGATTCTCCACAGCTTATTTAGCCAAGATGTCAGTGCATTAAGCCATTGGCTATCCATTGCCCCACGCAACTGTGTCACGGTATTAGACACCCATGACGGTATTGGCATTATTGACGCTGGCCCGGTCGGCAATAAAGCAGGTTTATTAACAGCGGCAGAAATTGATAACTTAGTTAATCGCATCCATAGCAATAGCAAAGGTGAAAGCCTGCAAGCAACGGGCGCAGCAGCCAGCAATGTTGACCTATACCAAGTTAATTGCACCTACTACGACGCGCTTGGCCAAAATAACATTGATTATTTAATCGCTCGAAGCGTGCAGTTTTTTGCTCCCGGTATTCCGCAGGTGTATTACACCGGCTTACTGGCAGTGCCTAATGCCATGGAGTTACTGAATCAAACTCAAGTAGGTCGCGATATTAACCGACCTTATCTACAGGTAAGCGACATTCAAACAGCCATGCAAAAACCGGTTGTTAAAGCGCTATGTGAGCTGATCACCCTACGCAATAAAGTCGATGCCTTTAATGGTGAGTTCACCATGACAAACCAGGCTAATCAGTTAGATCTTTGTTGGGTGCATGGCGACAGTTCAGCCAAGTTAAGCGTTAATTTTGCCACCAAAGAAGCCCATATCAACATCGTTGAATCTCAGCAATCGACTCACATTGTACTGACTGATTTACTGGCTAAACACAGCGGATAATCTACGTGTGTTTTAAGCTTAAACGTAAACAAGGCGCCTAATTAGGCGCCTTGTTGGTATCGATATGATTGTCTCGATCTGTTTGTATCGAACTGTTTGTATCAAAAATCGTCCGGTCATCAATATTGCATCAACAACTGCCACCACGTGAAAGTTCATAACCCAACACTTCAGCATGATGGGCATCAGCAATAAACATTTCTGCAGCTTTACGACCTTTTTGTTCTGAATGCTGGAACACTGTTGTCAGCGGCGGGATAGCTCGTGAGCCTTCATCAATACCATCAAAACCCACCACACGAATATCTTCAGGGATCCGCAAACCTTGTTGGATTGCCTCGCGCATTAAACTCAAGGCTATTAGGTCACTCATGCACAAAAATACATTAGGACGCGGTACACAATTAAGCGCTTCTTTGGCTGCTATAGCAGCAAAGTCAGCATTACTTTCAGGAATATTCCATATGCGATCATCACCAAGCTTAACCCCAGTATCACCAATGGCATCCAAATAGCCTTGCAAACGCTGATGCGCTACTGAAGTATCGATTTCCATAGAATGAATATCATACACGCGGCAGGTTAAGTGAGTATCGAGCAAGCGTAATCCAAGAATTGCGACGTGATCTTGCTCAGATTGAATCGCCAATTTAGCCACTTCATAGGCACCGGCTTTATTGTCGATACTCACCGAAGCACTGCGATGAATATTAAAGTCGACTGTGACTACTTTTTTACGGATTTTTTTTAATTGCTCAGCCAATAAACGGTTGCGAGGACGACCATAACAAATAAAGCCATCGACAAAATCATTTACGCTATTCACATTGTCAGAACTGCCAGAAAACAACAGTAAATTAATTTTATGTTGCTCAAAAACGGCCGCAACACCTTTCATAAACTTACTGGCCACAGGATCTGACACCATGTATTCAATACTGTCCGATAATACCAATGCTACTGTATCAAATTTGCCACGCCTTAAAGATTGCGCGGCTTTATTGGGTCCAAAATATCCTAGCTCGTTACAGGCAGCTAGAATGTCTATACGGCGTTTTTCCGACAGCTGATCTGGACGATTAAACGCATTAGATACCGTCGCATTCGACACACCTAATTCTTTGGCAATACTTTTTAAGGTCCAATGCTTGGAGTCTGGCATAACGGGTCCGTTTACGTCGTGGTTTTAGCCTATATAGCTATACATAACATGAATGTATCGATGCAAGTCGATGAAAAAACTCAGATGTTGGCCTAGCGTTGAAGCGAAAAAACGCCCCAGCGAGTTAGACTGTTACCAAATTATAAATCGTCTTGCTGCTGAACATGCTCAACCAAGCTGGCGATCGACATATTTTGTTCAACTGTTGGTTTTTTTAAGCGTTTTGCAAACCAAAAACGAGGCTTCCAATAGATATTATTTAAACTCGAAATTTTTACCCCTTTTTTAGTCGAGGCATGTAAAAATCGGTCATTGCCCATGTAAATACCGACATGACGAACGGTTCGATTGGTTTTAAAAAAAACTAAATCGCCAGTCTGTAACTGATTACGCGGTACTTCTTTGCCTAAAATACGTTGAGAGTTCACAGTACGAGGCAACTTGTCGCCAACAATATTCAGGTAGGCTAAATACACAAACCCTGAACAATCTACGCCATTTCTACTCAGGCCACCTAAACGATATGGAGTGCCTTTCCATTGGTTATGAAAACTCAATAGGTTTGACTCACTCCACTTGGGAGGTTCTGGCTTAAGCATGGGAGGAACCACCACGGGCTTAGGTGCGACAACCACAACAGGAGAAGACGCACACGCAGACAACAACAGCACTAAACAACTAAACAATAATCTTTTAGCCAATTCAACCCACTCCAAACCCCGAAAAATCATCCGAAATATAAATTCTTTGTTCGTAATACACAATCAAAATAACCGCTGCACCGCTTAGTGTTAACGAGTCATCATTTGCATGCACTGCACTAAAGCCCGTTTAGCCGCCATTTTATCGACTTTAATTTGGCAGCGTAGCATAGTTCCTTGCCAGTTTGACCAAAAAACACTCGCCAATGTTGATGCCGGTAAGTCCGCACGAATATGTCCTTGTTGTTGCCCTTGCTGAATAAGTGCACTCAATAAGACGATCCATTGATCATAAAGCTGATTCAAGGTTTGATGCAGTAACGGCGACTGGCTACTGACCTCAACCATTAAGTTACCCATCAAGCAGCCACGCGGTTCACTGCCACTAAACAGCTCTTCAATCAGTTGATGATATCCATTTAGCACAGTAGATAAATTGGCTTTAAAATTCACGCCTGGATCGATAGCGATAGGTTGAATGCGCTGCTGGAAATAATGTTCAGCCACAGCTGCAGCAAACGCTTCTTTACTGGCAAAGTAATGATAAAAAGAACCTTTAGGAATACCCACTTCGTCGAGAATTAATTTAATACCTACTGCGCTATAACCGTGTAACGCAAAAAGCTTTTCACCTACGACGCATATTGACTGTCTACTCGCTGCACTTCTATTCATTTAACCTCCATTTTTTAGTGATAGGATAAACAAGAATAGACCAGTCGGCTAATTTTAGTTACTGATAATCTAAAACATGCGCTTTTATCTTTAGATGATTCAACAAAATTGTCCCATCAAAGCTCTATTTCTGGATCAATCCATCATCTATATACGCAACCAAAATATGTTTCCGACAAAACTTAAGCTCAGTAGTGGACTTTGAAAAACCATGTTCTATCAGCACCACGGCATTAAATGCAGCGGTAACCACGCAGGCTTTTCAACATAACGTAATGACTATCGGCCAGATTTCTTATAAGCAAAAAACCTACCCAAGATGGAACAGAAAAAACAGCCAATATATGGGTAAATACTGCTTGTACCACCCTGAATAAAACGGGGTTAACCACTATGGGTATTATTGGCTATCGACTCTTTCAATAACTGCATATTTTCATCACGCCGATCAGAATAGCTATTATCCATATGCTCATCGACTAGCTGTTCACAACGCTTTTGGGCTTCATATTGCTTGAGGGGATCCACTTCTTTATCAGTTTGCGCTTGGCACAATACATTGCCACAGCCAGATAGTAACAACACACTTGCCAACGCTAGCCACGACATGACATTTAACAGCGGTTTTATCACATGGTTGGTCATAGAAAAGAGCATCCTTAAGTCACCACTTCACATACTTATTTTAGGCATAAAAAAACCAGCCCGAAGGCTGGTTTTAAGTATAACCGAATAAATTATCCTGTTACACGTAACTCATCGACTACATCTTTAACGTCATCGGTATTTTTAGCGATGGTTAATGCTAAATCACGTTCTGCATCGCTCGACACAGTACCTTTTAAGGTCACGACACCATGTGCGACATCAACGTTAATATCGGTGCCCGACACGTCAGCGGAGAATAGTAATCGCGTTTTCACTACGGTAGCGACTTTCGAATCGGTTAGTGATTCACTTAAATCTTTGCTGTCTTTATCATTGTGCTGCTTCATCACCGAAAGCTCATTGTTAACGTCTTTCACGCCATCTAAGCTTCTAATTAACTCTCCGGCAAGTGACTTGTCAACACTGCTGTTAACTTTACCTGTTAGGGTCACGTTACCATCATGTACGTCGGTATTAATATCAAATGAATTCAGATTAGTATTTAACAAAAGTGTGGTTTCAGCTTTACCATCGATCCACGCATCTTTTGCATCATCTTGCCAATCTTGTGCTGCATTTGCACCAAATGCCATTGAACCTAACACAATGCTCATTACTACTGATAATGTGGTCTTTTTCATAAAGTTTTCCTCCGTTGTTAATCTCAAGGATTATAATGCGCGAACCATGCCAACTTCCATAACCAACTGTTAAAGTTAACAATAACTGGTTTCAGCGTTTATTTAAATAAACTTTATGGACAACGATATCGGACTTTTTTACCGACACTAGGTAAATTTTTCATCGTCGCAATGGGTGTTAATGGATCTCAATGTAGATTCGCAAAATCAACCTGATATCTCATTCAATAAACTCTCTAGATATTGAGACTATGGCCAATTCAATAGATACAAAACCATTATGTTACCAGTCAGAAAAACACGCGTTAGCCACAAATTAACAGCACCTCTAATACTAAAAAGCGCATGACAATATTGATTATCATGCGCTTTTTTAGTGCGTACATATGACTAGGTATGAACAACGGAAAGATTTTTCATAGTGTCACAGCTCATTTGTAACCAAGCAATACCTTCGGCAAGTTGGCTAGCAACACGCTGATTTTTAGTTTTTCTAGCAGCTTGCTTTAAATGAACCAAGACTTGTTGTTCCGTTTCAACCAATACCGCTATCACTTGGGGTAACGGCTGCTGTTGTATAACTTGTTCGGCCTTAGCATAGTGGCGACGTGAGGATTGTTGATGGTAAGTTTGGCTATCTATCGGCCTTGCTTGGCTTGAACGCACCACGCTAAACAATGGTGTTAAACGATCCAGCATGCATTTTCGAATGTCGGCCATGTGGATAAAAATTCGTTTGATGTTGTAATCGTCGGTCCCCAATGTGGCTTGGACATAAAATTGTTGTCCTTCCTGGCATAAATCAATAGCCTCATGCAATAGCCATACATCGGACTCAGCCTGTTCGTCTCGAGTAAATGATTTCAATGTAAATCCTCCTGCATTCGATAATTTTACTGGCACTTTGTTGGATGGGTTGTGTAACATATACGGGTACAGCACACCTTATTAAGCAAAAACTAAACCATGAACACCCCATGTACATGGGCAAAAATTAATTAACCTTCTAATAGTTAAAGTTATTATAATTTGTCCGGGTCTGAGTTAATTACCTAATTACACGGAATGATCACTTGTGATTGTCAACACGACATCACTGGTAAACATTAGACTTAACACCACAGGGAGTGAATCGGTATGCCACGTCCAACACTTTTTTATCATTTACACCGTCGTCAAGAAGGTGAAGCACGACTCCTTGCCTTGCCGAGTTGTCAGCACTTTAATAAGATTGCTAGTTCAGTTGACCAGCCCTGGTTAGACCAACTGCACAGTAACTCGATAGATGTTGCGATCATTGAATTATCACAGTTAAGCCAACTAGAATACGCCGAGTTAACTGACAGTGCGTTAATGTCGGATATTGAGTTCATCTTCTTAAGCGAAGGTAAACCGAATCCTAACTTAGATCATTTAATGTCAAAAAGTGCTGGTTACCATTTTCGCCAGCCTTACGATGCCGATGCAATTAACGATACCTTAGAAGACTTTGCCCAAGACTTGCAGTCGCAATCGACTAAGTTAAAACAGCCCCTTTCGAGTGAACTAGACCAATACGGTTTATTGGTTGGTTCATCGCGGTCAATGCACAAGTTGTATCGTACTATTCGCAAAGTTGCCGTCACCGAAAGCAACGTACTTATTGTCGGTGAAAGCGGTGTCGGTAAAGAGCTTGTAGCCAACACGATTCATTTGGCCAGTAACCGAGTCAATCAACCGTTTATCGCCATCAACTGTGGCGCATTAAGCCCTGAATTGGTCGACAGCGAACTGTTTGGCCATGTAAAAGGCGCTTTTACCGGTGCTCATCGTGATCACCGCGGTGTGTTCGAGCAAGCTGAAGGTGGTACCTTATTTCTTGATGAAGTCACCGAAATGCCATTGGAACATCAAGTCAAATTGCTACGCGTACTCGAAAACAATGAATATCGTTCTGTTGGCTCACAACACCTTAAAAAAGCCAATGTTCGCATTGTGGCTGCAACTAATCGCGATCCAGCTGACGCTATTGATGCTGGCCGTTTTCGCGAAGATTTATACTTTCGTTTAGCGCATTTTCCTATCAACGTGCCACCATTACGCGATCGTAACGATGACATAACGGGTTTAGCCCAACACTTTCTAGCCTATCGAAATACCGCTGAAAAACTCACTAAAACCTTTTCGGATGATGCTCTTAAACTTATCCAACAACAGAAATGGTCCGGAAATGTCCGCGAATTAAAACACGCAATAGAACGTGCATATATTTTGGCAGAAGATACCATTCTACCTAGCCATATCACTGTGACACCTCTAGAACCATCAACAGAACCTTTAGCTGACGATGTACAAATACCTGCTGGCATGCGCCTAGATGAACTTGAAAAAGTTGCTATTTTTCAAGCGCTTGATAAATCTATGGGCAATAAAAATGATACAGCCAAACAGCTAGGTATTAGCGTTAAAACCCTTTATAATAAACTCAGCAAGTACGAAGAGCAAACCGATTCAGACGAACCATAGCGTCATTAAACGCCCATTCATTAAACGTGTTTGCTCGCTTTTGGCACCAGCACATTTAATGAATTGGGTTTGACTTTAATGCACAGATCTTCCGACTCAAATAACTCACCATCAATCACATATTGGCATGACGAATCCGTGTTTAAATAAATTGTTTTTGCTTGCTCATGATGAATTCGACTCGCTTGATTATCTTCACGATCTCCAGTTAATCCAGCAAATAGCAACTCGGTCATACTCAATAATTGTTGTGGCGATGTCTCGCTCGACTCAATCCAGGTAATATCTAACAAGCCATCGCTAATATTGGGCTCACCATTACCTAGTGCTAATAAACTGGTAAAAGGCGCAGCATTGGCAATCACTAAACTGGTGGTGTTAATCACTTGAATATCGCCACCATCAATCTGTACTCTTATCGACAATGGCTGATTTTCGTCTATCGCCTCCCACAACCCATTAAGGTAAGCCCGTTGCCCTAATGCATTTTTTTGGTCACGGTCAGCCTTTTCTATCATTTTCTGCTCAAAGCCTAGTCCCACCAGCAACAACATCAATTCATCATTACACCTTGCGGTATCAATACGTTGTGAATAACCTTGAATCAAAATATCAAGCGCTTGCGACACCGGCACCAATTTACTGGCGGCGCCAAACAAAGTATGACTTAGTGCATTGGTGGTTCCCATCGGAATAATACCTAAGTAAATATCAGTATCGACAATCACTGATGCCACCTCATTAACCGTACCATCGCCACCACAGGCCACAATGATATCTGCGCCTTTTTGCTTGGCTTGTTCGGCTAACTGCACGGCCGACTTATCTTTAGCGGTATACAACACTTCAAGCTGGAAGTAATCCGTCAAGGTTTGGGTAATATGCTCTGCTTCATCATGCCACTTACCACCACCAGACACCGGATTAACAATTAACCAAGCGCGTTTGTGAATATTGATTTGATTATGGCTATGCATTTTTTCTATAGCGGCCAACTGCCATTTATTTAATCGTGCCGTTTGGCGAATACTATTGATGGATTTAAGCACATCATTAACATTACGATTTTTCTCACGACAGACTAAATATGCCGCTAACACCAATACTGAACGCCCTCGACCTAACGCACAATGCACCACGACATTTTTACCGTTACTGACTTGGGTGTGTAACCAATTGATAGCTTGATTTAACTGCGCGACGGTCGGCACACTGTGATCTAAGATAGGAATATTTAAATAGGCAATATTTTCATCCATCAAGGTCCACTCTAATGCATCAAATTCAGCAGTAACATCTAAAATAGCGTCAATTTTTTCATGTTTAAGTCGGTCAATATCACGGGGAAATAATCGGCATGCTAAATACAACTGCTTATCAATTTTTTGGATTGCGGGTACTTTGTCGTGCTTTCGCGCCCAAGTGTTATACAACTGGGAACCCATTAAAAAGGGAATAAAACTCCAACTGATATACCAAGGAATACTGCCATCTTGGCTTTTTCGGAAAATGCCTGCACTATTAAACCAATAAGCTGAGCTCACTAGCCCTAAAGATAATGCAATCCAAGCAAATACAACGTTAAGAAATATATAAGGAAGCGCCACAGATAAGCACAAAGCCAATAACGCGCCAACAGTATAGGAATATTTAATATGAATACGGGTTAGCATAGTGGTCCTCCTGTTTAAAAAAAAGCAGCACATGTGTGCTGCTTAGGTTAATACTTATCCTAGTAACTATCCGGTTACTCCGTAACAGTCAGTCAAACTTTCTACTTCTACCTACACTGGCTTAAAAGGGAGTTGCCCTAACGATATCAATGTATTTTCAGTTAAAAACTTAACGACTTTGAACGAGTAAAATAGTTAATGTGATTGGTATAATGCTTAACAGTCAGGATCTTCTGCTTTCATACCTTCTTTCACATCTTCACATGCATCTTCAACGGCATTACCGGCATCTTGCATCATTTCATCCACTTTCTCGCCAGCGTTTTCAGCTTTGTTATCTGAACATGCTGATAAACCAGCCGTTAAAAACACCATTAAACTTGCCATTGTCAGTAATTTTAATAATTTCATATTCATCTCCTTGATGATGGTTGTAATCGAATAAACTTGTTTAAGTAACCTCAACTCTGATTAAGGGATGAGGTAAATACTATGCTCGGGGAGCTTTTCCTCGAATCGCATTGGCTACTAACGAAATCACTAGCAACACAATAAAAATAAAGAAAATAATTTTCGCGATGCCTGCTGCTGCACCTGCAATACCGGTAAAACCAAATAGACCCGCTATAACGGCTATAACTAAAAACATTAATGTCCAGCCCAACATAAAAACCTCCTTGGTGTACGGTTTACATTGTGATGTACGTTGAATTTACGCTGACGATTGATACAAATATCTTATCTCTATCGTAAAAACGAACGATTCACACCACGACTATGTATTAGTTAAAGCCAACATCGTGCCAACTTTAACAAAACGTTATAAGACCATGATTTTTAGATATTTTAAATTTAAGGTAAGAAAATCAGTAATGAGGAAGCCATAGACCAGCAGGCAATTTTTACCGATGATACGGTAAGAGTTTCAGGTTACCACGCCACCGTAGTGAAATATCGATAAGTAAACAAAAATGCATCTAGTGGCTGTAATGGATTACCCTTTATGAGGCAACTTAAGTGAAATTAAAGCAGCAAGAGCTATAAAGCCACTGGATATCCATAAGCAGGCTTCTAAACCATAAGCTTGATACACCCAACCAGACAGTACCGTACCGATTAACCTTCCCATGGCATTGGCCATATAGTAAAAGCCCACATCCAGTGACACACCATCACTGCCGGCATAGCTAACAATTAAGTAGCTATGCAATGACGAGTTAATCGCAAACACCGCGCCAAACACTAATAAGCCGATGACGACACTTTCCAGCACATAAAAATCTGCATGTAACGCCACTGCAATCGCGGTGGGAATGAGTAGTAAGTAAGTTGCCCATGCAAATGCTGCTCGGCCGCTGGGTACTTTTCCTTGTCGTTTACCGGTGAAATAAGGTGCAACGGATTGCACCACACCATAACCAATCACCCAACTGGCCATAAAGCTGCCAACCCACCAATGATCCCAACCAAAGGTTGTGGCTAAAAATACCGGTAGTGCCACCACAAACCATACATCCCTAGCGCCAAATAAAAACATCCGCGCCGCCGAAAGGATGTTAATCGACTGACTTTTAGAAAAAATATCTTTGAATTTAGGTTTGTTTTTAGCTTTGCCCAAATCATCTTTTAAGGCCACTAAACTACATAACCATACAATGCCTAATAGTGAAGCCATTAAGATAATGGCGCCTCTAAATCCTAAGCTTGTGAGCAATACGCCGCCTAAAAAGAAACCAATCCCTTTTAAGGCATTTTTTGAGCCCGTTAACAACGCCACCCATTGATAAAGTTTGCCTTCAGCATCTGCTGGCACTAGGGTTTTAATGGCACTTTTGGCACTCATTTTATTTAAATCTTTGGCGATACCCGATAAGGCCTGCGCCGCCATAACATAAACGACAGTCAACATTTCTGTGGATACGGTAAGCATAGCTAACGCCACTATTTGCAGGCCTAGGCCAATGTTCATGGTGTTATTTAGGCCAAGCCTTGCTCCTAACCAACCACCAACAAGATTAGTCACTACGCCAAAAATCTCATAAAACAAAAACAACATTGCAATATTTAACGGGCTGTAACCCAATTGATGGAAATACAACACCACCAGCATACGCAAAGCGCCATCGGTTAACGTAAATGCCCAGTAATTACCAGTGATCAGTAAATACTGCTTTATCGATGGTGATAAGGAACGCAATGAATCCAGCCCCATGAAGCTTATTCCTTATCTGCTAAGCCGACTTTGCGGGCGAGCTCAGCGGTACGATTGGCATATCCCCACTCATTGTCGTACCACACATACAATTTAACTTGGGTGTCATTCACCACCATGGTCGACAAGGCATCGATAATGCTTGAACGCGGGTCGGTTTTATAATCTACCGACACTAATGGTCGTTCTTCATAACCCATAATGCCCTGCAGTTCTGTATCAGCAGCTTGCTTCAATAACTGGTTTACTTCTTCTGCAGTCGTTCCACGAGCCACTTCAAATACACAATCGGTGAGTGACGCATTGGCTAACGGCACACGTATCGCATGACCATTTAACTTGCCTTTTAACTCAGGGAATATATGAGTAATCGCGGTAGCAGAACCAGTAGTAGTTGGTATCAAACTAATGCCACACGCACGGGCGCGACGTAAGTCTTGATGCGGTGCATCTAAAATAGTTTGAGTATTGGTAATGTCATGAATCGTGGTCATTGAGCCATGCTTAATGCCAATGTTCTCATGGATAACTTTTACTACAGGCGCTAAGCAGTTGGTGGTACAAGAAGCTGCGGTCACGATTGGGTGAATGGCTTTGTCGTATAAATCATCGTTTACACCCATCACAATATTAAGCACGCCGTCTTCTTTAACTGGTGCGGTTACCACAACCCGTTTTACACCTTGATCTAAGTAAGCTTGTAGCAAGGCTTTGGTTTTTATCTTGCCTGAGGCTTCAATCACCACATCGCATTTTGACCAATCGGTGTCTTGGGTAGCGACATTACGGCTGCAAGGAATGGCTTTGCCGTTAATAACAATAGCATCACCGTCATGTGTTGCCTCGTGGTGCCAGCGGCCATGGACTGAATCAAAGGTCATTAAATGTGCCAGCGTGGCGGCATCGCCAGCAGGATCGTTAATATGTACAATTTCAACATCGTCCCAATCATACGCCGCGCGCATGGATAAACGTCCCATACGGCCAAAACCGTTAATGCCTATTTTTATCGTCATAATGGTGTCCTAAGCTTTGCTTCATGTTAAGTCTTGGTTGTAAGGATTGATTATTAGTATCAAGTATTCGGTTAAACGGTTAGTCATTTAAAGCGGTAAAATATTAGCGCTGCAATAAATTTAAAGTGCGGTCACATTAATGCTTAAACCAGTGCTGTGTGCGGTTAACAATCGCCACCAGCGACAACATCACTGGCACTTCAACCAACACTCCCACTACTGTGGCGAGGGCTGCACCTGAATGTAAACCAAAAAGCGATATCGCCACGGCTACTGCCAGTTCAAAAAAGTTAGATGTGCCAATTAAACAAGCTGGCGCAGCAATATTGTGCGCCAGTTTTAACCATTTGGCCGCGATATAAGCGATGATAAAAATGCCGTAAGTTTGGATAATCAACGGCACAGCAATTAAGCCTATCGTTTGTGGATCCGACACTATTACCTCGGCCTGAAATCCAAATAGCAATACCACAGTGGCCAATAAACCAATAATTGACCAAGGCTTTACGTTAGCCAGAAAGGAGTTAATAGCAACCAATCCATGGCGGCGATTAAGTAAGTAACGCGTTGTCACTCCAGCAATTAGAGGCAACAGCACATACAGTAATACCGAAATAAGCAGGGTTTCCCATGGCACCTGAATATCGCTCACCCCCAACAAAAAAGCAGTAATAGGCGCAAAGGCAAAAATCATAATCACATCATTAACCGACACTTGCACTAAGGTGTAGTTCGCATCCCCTTTGGTTAATTGCGACCACACAAACACCATCGCAGTACAAGGAGCCACGCCAAGTAAAATCATGCCTGCGATATACTCTTGGGCAGATGCAGGATCGACCAAGTCGGCAAATAGCACCTTAAAAAACAACCAACCTAAAGCTGCCATGGTGAAGGGTTTAATTAACCAATTAATGACTACTGTAAGCAATAATCCTTTGGGATTTCGGCCAACATCTTTTATGGAAGAAAAATCAATTTGCACCATCATTGGGTAAATCATCACCCAAATAAACACCGCAACCACCAAGTTAACGTGGGCGATTTCAAGGTTAGAAATAACTTGAAATACTCCGGGTTGCCATAAACCTAACAACACCCCAGCCAACATACTTAAGCCAACCCATACCGATAGAAACCGTTCGAATATTCCCATAAAAATGACTCCACACAACTAGAAAACATATAAAAATCGATTAAAGCATCTTTTAAAAAACATTTTAAAACATCAACTTAACGACAAAAACTCACTTTATTTGGCCGATTTTGCATTGTGTGTAATTGCTGTAATGACGGCATTATCAACCCAAGGTTGTTTTCGGTGGTTTCTGCTATTACTGATTTGGCCCAGAGAGGTAAATTAGAATTGATACGATAAAACACCCATTGGCCATGTTTTCTGTCGCTTAGAATATTGGCCTTTTTCAATAAGGCTAAATTGCGCGATACTTTAGGTTGGCTCTCTTCATCAAGCGCCGCCATTAACTCGCATACACACAGCTCACCATGATAATGGGTCAACATTAAGGTTTTTAAGCGAATGTCATCGGTAAGGCATTTATAAAATGTAATGGGGTCAACTTCTTTGAATTCAGGTGCTTCGGCTTCGGGCACCAACTCAAATGGCCTTAGACACGTAGTTTGTTGCTCCACTAACAGAAACATCGTCAGGCGGTTATTGATGTCATGTAAGGTCAAAAAAAATGGTTGCTCGCCTGCGCGATTTTTAGGATCGGGAAAGTCCCATGCCAGTTGCTTACCCGCGCCAGGATAACTACGGCATTCATTATTGGCTTTATCGCATAGGGTAATAACATAATCGAAATCTTTGCCGGCAAAAGTCTGTAGGTGCTTAGACACTAAATCACCCGCATCAATACCGAAGCGAGTAATAGCCTCAATAGTTCGAACATCGACTTGCTCTGGCGATGTCCCGGCACTAAACACATCAAATTGATCAGCCGCTTTATTACGTAACAACGCCTCAGCCATTTGCGAACGCGCCGAATTGCCAGTACATAGAAACAACACAGTTTTCTTTTTCATAACGGATAAACAAGAAGTAAAAACATACGACTAAGTGTATATACGAAAGTTTACATATACAAGTAAAGGTACAAAAAAAACCGATTCAATATGAATTGATCGGCTTAAAGAATTAATGATATTAAAAAGTTCTTGGCGTGCTTATTTAAATCGGCCCCTTTTTACTGCCACCAATTTACGTTAATGGCCAATTTTGAGCGCCTGTTACATATCACTTTAAACCATTTCCGGAGGTAAGGGTTTACTATACAAATAACCTTGTAAATTAGTACATCCCATAGCCTTAAGTAACTCATGCTGCTCTATATACTCGACACCTTCAGCGATGGTACTGAGCTCTAAATTAAGTGCTAACTGCACTATTGTGCGAGCGATTGCGGCATCTTTTTGATTGCTCACAATTCCGTCTACAAACGACTTATCAATTTTTAATGTATCAATGGGGAAACTCTTTAAGTAGTTTAATGAAGAGTAGCCGGTTCCAAAATCATCAATAGCTAACTTCACACCTAGTTTTTTTAACATAAATAGCAAAGCAATCGCCTCATCGACGTTACTGATGATGGCTGATTCTGTAATTTCAAGCTCAAGTAGATTTGGTGGTAAACCTGTTTCAACAAGTGCACGTTTCACGTGGTCAAAAATATTTGCATGGTTGAATTGCAATGCAGATAGATTGACAGCCATGCGCTGAAAATTGGCATCTGCAATATGTATCTGTTTCGCTTTTTTACAAGCTTCAAGCAAAGCCCATTCCCCAATAGGGATAATCAAGCCGCTACTTTCAGCAATCGCGAGAAAATCTATCGGGGCTAACAAGCCTCTTGTTGGATGGTTCCAACGCAATAATGCTTCGTATCCAACAATGTTGTCATTTGCTGAGTCAATTTGTGGTTGGTAATAAAGTACAAACTGATCTCCTAATCTTATAGCCTCTCGCAGTTCGACTTCAATTTTGAGCCTATCCATTAACGATTTATGCATTTCATGAGAAAAAAGTTGGTAACCGTTTTTGCCGTTGTGTTTCACTTCATACATGGCTGTATCTGCATGCTGCAGTAAAATATCGCCTGTTTCTCCGTCGTCGGGATAAAAAGAAATACCGATGCTGGCCGAAATAAATGTTTGTTGCCCCTGAATAACAAAGGGTTTCGAAAGCGCTTCAAGCACTCGCTGAGCAATAATCGCCACATTATCAAACGCTTCTAACTCACATAAAAGCAAAGTGAATTCATCGCCGCCCAAACGGGCAAGATGTTCATTTTCATAATCAACCCGGCTGCCGACACTAAGCTCATCTGAAATACGTACAGAACTTTTTATCCGTGTCGCCGTTTCGCATAGCAACTCATCACCGGCTTTGTGTCCCAAGGTATCGTTTATTCTTTTGAAATGATCTAAGTCAATGAATAGTAATGCTAGTTTTGTTGAGTGACGTTTGGCTAAAGCAATTGCAGAGTCTAACTGCAACAGAAACTTACGCCTGTTCGGTAGATCCGTTAAGGTATCGTAATAGGCATAATAAGCGATTTCTTGCTCTGATTTTTTGCGGCTCGAAATATCATGCAAGGTGCCATTAATTCGCGGTTCACCAAAATCATAAGTGATATCTGTTCGGTCATGTAGGGTAATAATCTCACCACTGCCATGTAACACACGATATTCAATATCATAGGGTTGTCGATGCTTTAACGCTGTTTTAACCGTTAATTTTAAAAATTCACGATCATCTGGGTGGATGATTTCTAGCAATTTAGAAAACGTAATGTCTATCTCTTGAGGTTGCATTCCCAACATACGATAAACTTCGTCAGAGCAGTCTAACTTATCGGATGTAAAGTCCCACTCCCATGATCCCAAGTGGGCGATGCTTTGTGCTCTGGCAAGTTTGTTTTTACTTTTGGTTAGCTCTTTGATTGTTTTATTGGCTTTAAGCACATAATGAATGCGGTGACTCAGCAACGGCCACTTAACCGGCTTGGTCATGAAATCTGTTGCACCCACATCGAAGGCTTTTTGAATGTCTTGAGGTTGATCTAATGCTGTCACCATAATAATGGCGACATTATCCCCTTCGGGTAATGAACGGATCACTGAACAGCATTCAAAGCCATTCATTTTGTCCATCGACACATCGAGCAATATTAAATCTGGTGTATGTTCGGAAAAAAGCTGTATCGCCTCTTCGCCACTGCTGGCCTCAATAATATTGCCAACAGAATGGCTTAGTGCCCGACGCATCAGAATTCGAATGACGGGATCATCATCAACGATTAATACCACATCTTGAAGTGTATTTAACGACATTAGACAAGCCTCTCTAACTTTAGCAATATTGCCTCTTTAGTTTGTTCAAACACAGGCAATAATGTGTCTGAGAGATGATTGGCATCGCTCAACTTACCACTACGTGCAAACAACTCAATTTGACTCGCTAACGTCTGAATTTTTATCGCCCCTACATTGGCCGAACTGGACTTTAGTGAGTGTGCTGATTTAAAGACTTGATCGGCATCCTTGTCTATTAACCCTTTAATAACATTACTAATCAATACTGGTGCATTTTCTAAATACAAATCCGCTATACTTTTCACCAGATCACTTGAGTCATCAGGCGAAATTTGTTGAATGTCATCAAGGGGCCCATCAACAAACACTAACGATTCCTCGCTCTGAACTTCCTCGACCACGGCAACAGGACTCTCAGACTCAAAAACCCATCTATTCATGCATTCTGATAGATTCTGACGAGTAAAAGGTTTTAACAGCGTATCTTTAGCGCCTGCGTTACGGAATAACCTTTTAACATTCGGTTGAATATCGGCAGTAAGTGCGATGATAGGGGTTTCATAATTAATACAACTCTGACCTAAGTCAGTTATCGCTTGAGTTGCAACTATCCCATCAACTACCGGCATATGGTAATCCATAAAGATGAGATCAAATTTTTTCTCGCTGGCTCTGGCGATGGCTTCTTGACCATTATTTACAATTTCACATTGATGCCCTAAAGACTCTAACAAGCTTTTTACCACCAACTGATTGACCACATTATCTTCTGCAACTAACACTATCGATTGTCGGAACACTGCCTGAACATGATCATCTGGCTCAACGTCTACAGTAGCTGTTGATATTGAGTTGTCTTGTGGCACAAGGGGAATGCTAAACCAAAAATGACTGCCTTCGTCTAAAGTACTTTCAACACCATAACGGCCATTCATCAATACGACTAACTGTTGGCAAATAGCCAAACCTAAACCCGTTCCACCAAACTCACGGGTAATCGTGCTATCGGCTTGCATAAATGGGGTGAAAATGCTCTCTAATTTTGATGTCGCAATGCCAATACCGGTATCTTTAACGGTAAAAGTAATATAAGTATCAGACGCCTCCATGTGCTCACTCACCGCTATAGAAATAGCACCTTGGCGGGTAAATTTTATCGCGTTTGAGACAAAGTTATTAATAATTTGTCGTACTCTGACAGCGTCACCCAAGTAATTTTCGTGGCTCAATGGCGATATGACCACCTCAAAATCCAGACCCTTTTTCCCTGCCGACACTTTATGTGAATGACATGTGGAGGTGACAAGATCAGGTAAATTAAACGTTTTGATGTCTAAATCCATTTTATTGGCATCGGCTTTCGAGAAATCCAGCACTTCATTCAGCAACACCAATAATGTTTGCGCAGACTCGTTGATCATCTGTACCGTGTTAGACACTTCTTTATTTAATTTAAAAGAAGTCAGTAAATCAGAAAAACCAACAATACCATTCAGTGGCGTTCTAATCTCATGACTCATCACCGCTAAAAACTCAGACTTTGCCTGACTGGCTTTTTTGGCAATTTCAAGGGTTTGTTGCAGTTCAAACGTGCGCTCTGAAACACGATTTTCGAGTTCATGATTAATCGTTTCTAATTGCCTGCCTCGGGCATCAACCTCGCCGATCATCACATTAAAGCTGTGCGCCAGCTGAGAAAATTCATCATTCGATTTGAGGTTGACTCGTTGCGTATAGTCTTTTTTATTTGAGATATGTTCTATAACTTCCAAAAGCGTATTAAGTGGTTTGGTAAATAAAGATTGCAACCAAAACATCACCAATAAACTCGCCGTAAAAGCCAATATGCTGGCTGAAGTAACCAACACTAAATAATCATCCAGTTGCTTAGTGAGTGCGTTCATATTATCCGTAATATGTAACAAGCCCACCACCTCACCTTCAAAAAGCAAAGGGGTATATGAGTGCACTCCATCATTGTTAAATTGCGTCAGCTTTTTCTTCGAAGAAATAAGATTCAATAATTCCTGCTGGTCAATAACGCCTTGATAAACCCCATGACCTTGGTAAGCAGCAAATGGATTACCTGCAGGATCATAAATAGTCGCGTGGATGATATCTGGCTGAGCAATGAGCGCGGATAAAGTCTTTTCGGCTGACGATGGATCATTAAAAATAACCGCTGACAGACTATTGCTCGCCACAATATCACTTAGCACAGCTAAACCTTGTTCAGCTTTCTCTTTAGTCACTGCATATTGCTTAGTGATTAATGATGCTGAGATAATGACAATGACAAGAATAGCGATCGCTAGCATTGAAAAAATCAATTTTGTTCGAATTGATGCAAAATTCATTATTTTCATCGTTTAACCTCAAGTGCCAATTTCAATACTTGTGAACTGATATCCAACCCTGAAGCCTCTAACACTTTAATATTAATATTGAAAAACAATCGCTTATCTTTTTCAACGATTTCAATCATGCCTCCTTGCACCGCAAATCCCGAGATATCTGAAACCGTTAAAATAGGTTTATTATCGACAGCCAAAAACAAACGACGAGTTAAATCCCTAGAGTTAGCATCGATAAATACCACATCACACTGTTCGATTTGACTTGTTTCTGATAGCTGAATAGCCGCGATTGATTGAGTCACCAATTTTTTCTTCGCAAGCCCCATAAAACTATCGCGATATTGATTTCCAAAGAAACATATTTTCCACGCAGATGGTGTATTAAGTCGCGATTCTGGCCACTGGGTAAATTTCGCGAAGTTATAGGTAAACGCCGCTTTTAAATCAAACGAGTCCTGGGACATAGCCATAGATGAACGCGGAAGCAGCACAAATACAACCAATAATGAATACAGTATCTGTCGACTCAAATTAGCTTTTTTCATTGTGGCGACCTTAAAAGCTTAACGTCGCTTTAACAAAGTAACTTGGTCCCACCCGATAAGGAAATTGTAAGCTTTCTCCTTCATATTCAAGGTGGGTAGGATGAAGCAAATTTTTCCCGAACGCCGATAATGAGATATCCGGCGTAACCATCCAGCGTAGCCCAATATCTACACTATGGTAGCTAGGAATAGTCTTCATACTTGTGCCATTTTGGCTTATCACGTTATTGTTATCGATAAAACGCCATACGAAGTTAACATCTATATTATCGGTAATATTCCAATCGATTATTGTTGATAACATATGCTCAGGTGCATCAGTATTCTGATTTAAACTGCCACCAAATTCGCTTTGGATAAAGCTGTAATTGGCTCTTAACTGAAGTGAGTGAGTTGCAACCCACAGCGAAGATAATTCAACCCCATAGTTATATCCATCCAAACTATTGCCAAATAAGACATATTGCGAAATATAATTAGGGAATGTACTGAAATCAATTGTACTGTCAGACTCTGACACGCTGCGCAGTTTGCCATAATCGTTATAAAATACGGTAGTATCAAAAGACCATTGGCTTGCCGGAATAAAACGATATCCTATCTCGTATGAGACCATTTCTTCGGATTCAAAGTTGTCGTTACCCGACACCCATACCTTAACCAGCGGGGCCACGTCAGAAGGCGGTATATTAAGGGCATTTGCAGATATATTGTTTTCTAATCTTGATGGGGTTCGCACTGCTCGAGCAATAGAAGTCCATACGCTGTTTCTTGTATCGAACTGCCACCTAAGACGAATATTGGGTTGAACTTCAAAACCTGTATAGTCATTTTGTTCAAAACGCGAAGCCAGAGTAAGCCACAACTCGTCTTTAACTAGCATAATTTCGTCACTGATGAACGCACTCCACAAATCAGTATTTGTCGAGGAAGCCTCACTACTTTCTAGAATAGGGCTGGATCCGAGCTCATCTTGTATATAACGGTATCCTAATCCCCAAACAACATTATGATTTTGCCCAATAATTAGCTGATGCTGAAAATCAACATCAAAGGTTTCACTGCTTAAACCATACAAATTTTCATCTCTGTTGGCATAATCGTAATAAGTTTGCACACTATATTCAGAGGTTGCCGATAATGCTTTGGTGTACTTTGATAACAAGTTAAAACCATCACTTTTGACTTCGTCAGTATAATAATTTCGATATAGCGGTGCTTCTGTTGATGCAATATTAGGTGCTTGCTGCATTTTAGATGTGTAAAAGTCACTGCTTAACGTGAGACTTGTGTCTGTCTCTAGCTGAATATCAATGCGCCCACCTAATTGCAGATGCTGCCAGCTATTATCTTTGCCTGCATCGGCAAATGGTACCAGTAAGTCACTCTCAAGATCATTTAGGTCAAGCTCAAACGAATCTCTTTCATGGCCTTTCAAATATACTCTCGACGTGACCTTGTCAGACAATGTTGATCCATAACGAAAACCAGCAAAGCCTTGCTCATAATCTCCGGCACCTAGCTCTCCATAGCCTCCTAATGTGTCGGCACTGTGTTTAGTGATAATGTTAATCACACCATTAACCGCATTCGCCCCCCACAAAGCAGCACTTGGACCACGGATGACTTCGATACGCTCAATGTCAGCCATAAGCGTGTCTTGCACTTCCCAATAGACACCGGAGAATGCTGGAGAATAAAGGGTTCGGCCATCCATCAATACCAATAATTTGTTATTGTAGCGCCCATTAAAACCACGACTTCCAATGGCCCACTTTTGTGAGTCAATCTGTGCTACATGCAGCCCTGGCACATCGCGAAGCGCTTGTGGAATTGAGGTCGCACCAGAGCGACGAATACTCTCGCTTGTAACAACATAAATTGCTGCTGGTGAATTGGATAAAGACTGCTTTTGTTTTGATACAGAAGTCACTTCAACATTCATTAACTCTTGTAGACTGAGATCTAAAGAGTCAGAATCAGCGGCTATAGCTGTAGAACTCGCAGAAAAAACAAATAATGCAGAATAAAAAGTCATTTTCAGCTTTAACATTTTCAATAATTCCTTCACCAAGCCAAAGACAACAATGCCAATTTATTTTTCAAAAAATTAAATCACACAAACAACTTATTCGATTAAGTTTAAAGTATGTTTAACGGCAAATCCATTAACATTTTATCAACAACCTACCAAAAATGAATCGTCAAACATCTCAATTTTGATCTTCTGTTAATTTTTGATGACATAAATATGACTATCGGCCAATCCAGTAATATCATTAGCAAGTTAACCTCTTTTGACTACCTCGAAAGGATTAAACATAATTGCTGATAGATTATTGCTCGCGATAATATCGCTAAGCATTATGTTAAACGGTAAACTTCGATGACAAATTCATTACTTTCATCGCTTAACCTCAAGTGCCAATTTCAATACTTGAGAGCTGATAGTTAATCCAGATTTTGCTACCACTTGCATATTAACTTTAAAATATAATCGCTTATCTTGCTCGACGATTTCAATCATCCCGCCTTGCATTGCAAAACCTGTGATATCCGAAACCGTTAAAATAGGCTTATTATCGACAGCAACTAACAATCTATGGGTTAACTCCCTAGAGTTAGTGTCTACAAATACAACATCGCACTGATCGATTTGGCTTATTCCAGATAACTCAATGGCCATCACAGACTGAGTTCCCAGCGTTTTATCGGAAAGTCCCATGAAACTGTCGTGATATTGATTTCCGAAAAAACATATTTTCCATGCAGATGAGGTATTAAGACGCGCTTCAGGCCACTGAGTAAACTTAGCAAAGTTATAGGTTAATGCCGCTTTTAACTCGAATGCGTTCTGCGCCATAGAGACTCGCGGAAGCAAAATAGCTCCCACGACCAATAATGAATACAGTAACTGTCGACTTAAATTTGAGTTTTTCAATGTTGCTACCCTAAAAGGTCAAAGTAGCTTTAATATAATAACTTGGTCCCACACGATAAGGGAGTTGGTAACTTTCTCCTTCAAACTCAAGGTTTGCAGGATGAAGTAAATTTTTCCCGAACGCTGATAACATGACATCAGGCTTAACCTTCCAGTGCAGTCCTAAATCAACTCCGCTATAGCTATCAATTTCCTTAGTACTAAGGTCATTGATATTCAATACGTAAGCTTCATCAATAACACGCCAAACTAGATTAAAATCAACATTATCGCTAATGCTCCAATCCATCATTGTCGATATCATATGCTCTGGGGCATCAGTATTTTGACTTTGACTGGCACCAAATTCATTTTGAGTAAAACTATAATTTACTTTGAATTGGATAGTATCAGTTGCAGCCCACTGAGATGAGAGCTCGAATCCATAGTTATATCCATCAAGATCATTACTGAATGTTAAGTATTGCGAAATGTAATTGGGAAATGTGCTGAAATCTGTTGCACCGGCTGGAGCATTGCGCAATTGGTCATAATCGTTATAAAAAATTGTTGAATCAAATGACCATTTTTTCGCTGGCGTAAATCGATAACCCACCTCATACGAAATGATGACTTCAGATTTATAATCCTCGTTACCAGCCACCCATATACTAACCAATGGTGACTGAACTGAAGGCGGTATGATTTGTGAGTTCACCGATAGATTATTTTCTATCCGCGACGGTGTTCTGATTGCGCGTGCAACAGAGGCCCACAGATTATTTTTTTTATTCAACTGCCACATCAGGCGAGCATTCGGTTGAACCTCAAAGCCTGTGTAGTCATAGTGTTCGAAACGTGATGCTAACGTCAACCACAACTCATCATCAACTAACGTAATTTCATCACGAATAAATGCGCTCCACAAATTGGTTCGAGTTGATTCTGACTCGCTACTTACAATAATAGTGCTTTGGTCGAAATCATCTTGAATAAAGCGGTAACCGAGTCCCCAGATAATATTATGATTTTGTCCAACAAGTAGCTGATGCTGAAAATCAACATCAACCGTTTCACTACTAAAACCATACCAATCATCATCTCTTTTTGCATAATCGTAGTAAGCTTGAAGGTTATATTGAGAGGTTGGCGATAACGCTTTGGTGAGTTTTGATAATAAATTAAAGCCATCGCTGTTGATGTCATTACTATTAAAGTCACGATATGACGGACCAACTAATGAAGGGTAATAAGAGGTCTGCTGCATTTCAGTGCGGTACACATCACTGCTCAACATAAGGCTTGTGCCCGTATCAAGCTCCATATCAACGCGGCCTCCCACTTGAAGATGCATCCAATCGTTGTCTTTATCAACAGTAGCTAATTGCTCCGCAAGACCGCTATCGAGATCTTGCGAATTATACTCAAGCGAGTCTCTGCTATGGCCTTTTACATACACTCTTGATGTTGCATTATCTGATAATGTGGAACCATAACGAAAACCTGCAAATCCTTGCTCATAATCGCCAGCCCCCAATTCTGCATAACCACCAGATGTATCAGCACTGTGTTTGGTAATAATATTAATCACACCGTTTACTGCATTGGCGCCCCACATTGCCGCGCTGGGCCCGCGTATAACTTCAATGCGCTCAATATCGGCCATCAGCGTATCCTGAACCTCCCAGTAGACACCTGAAAATATTGGAGAATAAAGGGTTCGGCCATCCATCAATACCAGTAATTTGTTGTTGTAGCGCCCATTAAAACCACGGCTGCTGATAGCCCACTTTTGAGAGTCAATCTGCCCTACATGTAGCCCTGGAACATCGCGAAGTACTTGCGGAATAGAAGTAGCACCAGAATTACGTATATGTTCGCTTGTGATGACATAGATTGCAGCGGGTGAATTCGATAAAGGCTGCTTTTGTTTTGATACCGAAGTCACCTCAACATTCAGCAACTCTTGCAGACTAAGATCGAAAGAGTTTGATTCATCGGCAGTAGCAGTAGATGTAGCAAAGCAAGCCAATAGCGCAGAATAAAAAATAATGTTCAACTTTAACATTTCCAACAACCCCCTCACTAAGCTAACGACAATTGTAAGAGCCTGCTGATTAAAGACTCAAAAAAGTTCACAATTGATTTACATGATTAACTTACACGATTAAGTAAAAAAAGTATGTTACAGGATAAGAGATTAAGTAATTTTTGAGCGATAGATCTTGTACAGAACAATAAAAATGCTCTTAGGATCGAAATCATCACAAAGAGTTTACCCCTAAGGGCGCTCTTTTGATCAGCTTTTCGTTTTAGCGTCGGCCTCAGTCCAGCTTGTAGAATTATTAAAAACAACGAGTTAGCCGCTACGGGTAATGAGTGCTTACGGGCAAACTTTATTCTGGAGACAGACCCATAGGCTTATTTGTTGATCGGCTTGAAAGTAATCTTGAAGCCATGAACGAGCTGGTAGCTGACATTACCGAGCTGTTTGTGAATGCGGACGTGCAAAACTTTGACAAGCTGCCAGAAGACATTGCCGCCTGCGCTAAATTTGCCGATTTATTTAAAGCCTTTAATCAGCATTTGGAAGCCGCCAAAGTACAAGGCCTAGATTGGAATGAGCTGGTATATTCCTTTGGTGATGCTTCATCAAGTGACAGCGATGTTACACATGATGTGACGCTAACGATTGATGAACAGACTTATCTGGCATTGGCACTAAGGTATAAGGAGTTAGTTGGTAAAGGTGATGGTGGTGGAGCAGGTGGTGGCGATGTGCCTTTTGATATTAGTGGTTATCTCACTGAAATTGATACAGGTAGAATCGACGCCGACTATATGAATAGCCGTTTTGATAAGTTTTTAAAACAGCTTAATCAACATCAAGATCAGGCTAGTATCGAACTCACGCTTAACGAGTTGCATCGATCATTTTCATCGCTAACTCAAGGTGAACAAAGGTACGCCAAGCTCTTCTTGCACGACTTGCAACGCGGCGATGCCGAGATAATTGAAGGTCACAGCTTTAGAGACTACATTAACGACTACAAAGGTAACGCGGAGAACGCACGACTAAACGCTGTTGTTAACGCTTTAGGATTAGATAGAAATCTACTAGTAATTTTAATGGGTGACAATGTTAACGAAAAGAATATCAACAATTTTGGTCGCTTTGATGCGCTTAAAGAAACAGTTGATAGGACAAAAGCCAAAACTTACTTCGAAAAATTAGATGGTGTGGCTATTCCTCCTTTTAAACTGAATATACGCATCGATAAGTTCCTTAAGCAGTTTGTTTTTGCACACGCGGATGAGCTATTAGCCGATATTCCAGCCGAGTTAGATATTGACGCTACGATGTTGAGTCCTAAACCTTTGGTATTTGGTTCGACTAAGTTGTATCAAGCCTCTCAAGTTTCTAGGCTAGAAAATGTCCAAGAATTGGGAAGTATTACCTTTAAAACAGACCGGCCTTATGAGAATAACCCCGCGTCTCTATTTACGACAGGTTGTTACACTGAGCTGAAAGCACTTGGTATTGTTTCCTCAAGCGTCTTAGATTTAACATTGATTGCTTTACTCGAACTTGAACAAGTGACAAGAGAGCTGGAACTGCCTTTATATCAAGAAGAAAAAAGCGGCATAGTTTGGGCTCTTAGAGAGACAAGGGAAGGCAGTGTACTAAACGAATTTGTCGGCTATGCAGTTCAGTTGGCTGGTGATGAAAGCTTTAGAACCTATATCGAGAGTGGTATTTATGATTTAGGTAAAATGGCTTTTGGTGCAGCATTTATTTCTTTACCACAACGGCTATCTGAAAAGCTAAAAGAAAAAAGGCAAAAAGCTAAACAAATAACAGCTGAAAAAGAGCAAATTGAGACATCACCAAATGTTGTCGACTTTCGAGCGAGTAAGCTGTTGACAAAAAAATGGAAAGGAACAAAACATTAATAATAAATTCTGTTTAAACTGAAGCTAGCTCAAAACGAAGACAATCTTTTAAACTTAATAATCAATTGCATATGTTTATTTTAAGTGATTTTCACAAAAAGATTGTCTTCGTTTCAATTTCATATGTCTTCGTTTTAATTCCTTCAATTCAATTAAACTGCCAATCCTGCAGCAACACCAGAGCTCCAAGCCCACTGAAAATTAAACCCGCCTAACCAACCACTTACGTCCATTACTTCACCAATAAAGTACAATCCAGAGACCTTATTAGCTTGCATGGTTTTAGATGATAATTCATTGGTGTCAACGCCGCCTAAAGTGACTTCTGCGGTGCGGTAACCTTCGGTGCCATTCATGGTAATAGACCAGTCGTTTAAGTCGTTAGCTAGTTTTTCTCGCTCGCCGTGGCCGAGTTGGTTTAATGCTTTATCGAGTTGAGACTCGTCAAATAGTGTTTCAACCAAACGCTTAGGTAACCACTGGCTTAAGGTATTGCGTAGGCTTTGCTTTGGATGATGTTTTAGTGCAAATTCAATTTTATCTAACGCGTTTTCACCCGGTAATAAATTGATAGAAATTGCTTCACCTGGCTGCCAGTAATTAGAAATTTGCAGTACTGCTGGGCCTGATAGACCTCGATGAGTAAACAATAACGCTTCGCTAAATTGAGTACCATCTTGGGCGGTAATGGTTGTTGGCACAGCAATACCCGATAACGGCTCAAAGCGCACTTTTTGTTCGGCATGCCACGTAAATGGAACTAAACCAGCACTGGTAGATAACACAGTTAAACCAAATTGCTCTGCCAGCTTATAGCCATAAGGCGTAGCACCTAATTTGGGCATGGACAAACCGCCAGTCGCTATCACTAACGACTCGCAGCTAAAGTCGCCATTTGAGGTAGTTAAATTAAATCCTGTATCTGTTTTAGTAACAGATAGCATTTCAGTACGCAGCTTTACTTTAGCGCCGGCCCATTCGCATTCAGTCATTAACATGGTGACGATTTCTTTGGCTGAGTCATTACAGAATAACTGCCCATGCTCGCGCTCATGGTATTCAATACCATGACGTTCAACCAGCTCAATAAAATCGCTTGAACGATAGCGAGCTAATGCTGATTTTACAAAGTGTGGATTGCCACAAATAAACTGGTGCGGCTCAACCTTTTGGTTGGTAAAGTTACAACGTCCGCCACCACTGATAAGAATTTTTTTGCCCGCTTGTTTGGCGTTGTCTAGCACCAATACATCACGACCTCGATAGCCCGCGGTTGCAGCACACATTAATCCTGCCGCGCCGGCGCCGATAATAATTACGTCATGATGTTTCACGTTTTACTCCACACTTTAAATGGGTTGTTTTGTATTTAATTGATAAATATTAAATGCAAAAAAGGATGCTATTTTAGCATCCTTTTTGGTATCTACTCACGGTTAACTTAACCGCTCTGTTGCACTATTTCTTCAGTGTTTCAGATTTTTTGTCTCGACTGAGTAACTCTTTTGCTGCTTCAACGGGTGCTTTACCTTGGTATAACACTTGGTAAATTTGCTCGGTGATCGGCATTTCTACCCCTAGGCGTTTGGCTAAGGTAAACACTTCTTTAGTGTTTCGGTAACCTTCGACTACTTGACCGATTTCTTCTTGGGCGGTGATCACGTCTTTGCCTTGACCTAAAGCCAAGCCAAAACGACGGTTACGCGACTGATTATCGGTACAGGTTAGTACCAAGTCACCTAAACCAGCCATACCGATAAAAGTAGATGCATCGGCGCCGATAGCTTCACCTAAGCGACTCAGTTCCACTAAACCACGAGTAATGAGTGCGGTGCGTGCATTTGCACCAAAACCAATACCGTCGGACATACCAGCACCAATGGCAATCACGTTTTTAACCGCTCCGCCTAATTGTATGCCGATAAAGTCGTCATTTGCGTATACACGCAAGCGTTTTGGACTATGAAGCAATTCGACCAAGTCATGGGTAAACTGTGGGCATGTACCCGCAACCGAAATAGCGGTAGGTAAACCAGCGGCTAATTCTTTGGCAAACGTAGGCCCAGACAACACAGCGAGTGGATAATGTTCACCTAATTGCTCACGAGCAACATCTTGTAATAAACGGCCAGTTTCAGGCTCTAAGCCCTTGGTCGCCCACACAATACGTGCGTCGTCACGCAATAATGGTTTTGCTTGCTTAAGCACGTCACCAAATACATGGCTTGGTACAACAACCAAAATATTCTTGCTAGCGGCTAAGGCTTTGCCTAAATCAGCTTCGATGGATAAACAATCAGGAAACTGAATGCCAGGCAAAAAACGTTCATTACTGCGGCTTTCCGCTAACACTTGCATGCTTTTAGGATCATGACCCCAAAGCAATGTCTTATGGCCGTTGCTGGCTAAAGAAATAGCAAGGGCGGTGCCATAAGACCCCGCCCCTAATACCGTAATTTCGGCAGCGTTATTCATAAATTATGCAGTTGCTTCTTCAGTTGCAGCAGCTTGACGCTGTTGAACGTACTGAGCAAATAGAGCATCAAAATTCACTGGAGCAAGGTTTAGTTGTGGGAAAGTACCACGGCCAACTAAGTTGCCAACTAATTCACGTGCGTATGGGAACAATACGTTAGGGCAATATGCACCTAAAGAATGGGCAAGTTGTTGCTCAGTTAAACCAACAATCGAGAAAATACCCGCTTGCTGAACTTCACATAAAAATGCAGTGTCTTCGCCATTTTTAGCGGTAACAGTCAGTGATAAAATCACTTCATATGTGTCGTCAGACAATTTATTGCTGCGAGTATCTAAATCTAATTTTACTTCTGGGTTCCATTCTTTCTGGAAAACAGCTGGGCTGTTTGGCGTTTCAAAAGACAAATCCTTTGTATAAATACGCTGAATGTTGAACTGTGGTGCTTGTGCTTCGTTGTTTGCTACTTCAGCCATAATTTCCTACCTATCAATGTTATTTAGCTTTTCTGTGAAGCTAATTGTGTTGGGCTTTCACTCAATGCATAAAGAATTAATCTAGCATTAGTGCTATCCCGTAAAGTTGATCCAGCTCGATAAATAATAACGAACAGGATCTTGATAATAAACCGTGTTAACTCATACCCAAATTCGTTAACACTGAATACCATTAAGCAACGATATTAACGCTTGCTTTTAACGACTGGTAAATTAGCACCTTGCCATTCGCCCATGCCACCTTTAAGGTTAAACACGTTTTCAAATCCTTGTTTAGTAAGAAGTTGAGCTGCTTGGCCTGATGTCATACCTGAGTTACATACTAATATAATGGGGCTGGTTTTAAACTTTTCAAGGCTAGTGACTTGATTATTTTTAATTTCTGATAAGGTCACATTGAGTGAATCAACAATATGGCCTTTCTTAAATTCTTCTTTGCCACGCACATCAACGAGTTTGGCATCTTGCTTATTCACCATGAGTGTTAGCTCTTGATGACTGACATTCTTCACTTTTGATGTACCAGATTTAATGACACTAACAACAAGTGCTACAAACAAGCCGACCCACGCTAAGCTTAACATTGGGTTCGCTTTAAAAAATTCCATATATTCTTGCATAATTACTGATTTCTCTGACGATGACTAAGATGAGATGGCCTCGAGTATATCGTTTTGCTCGGCAGTTTTCATTAAAGAAACACCTAAAATAAACGGTTTACGCCGAGTTATTCGTGACTCGCCCCTCGTTATCAGCTGCTTTAGTTATATCTTCAAACCTATATGCCTTTTGCACACTATCGATAAGTAGTAATATTCATACAATTGAAATTTTATAACACTTCTATTTTAACTTAATAAGGTACTTGCAAATGGCTAAAAAACGTCCACTCGCATTACTTATCCTTGATGGTTGGGGTTACAGTGAAGACACGCAAGATAACGCGGTTTTTCATGCAAACACTCCTGTCTTAGATAAGCTCAATGCACAATACCCTCACAGTCTTATTTCAGGTTCTGGTATTGACGTCGGATTACCCGATGGTCAAATGGGTAACTCTGAAGTTGGCCATATCAATATTGGTTCTGGCCGAATTGTTTATCAAGAACTCACCCGCATCAGTAAAGCAATTGCAGACCATGAGTTTGAACAAAACGCTGCACTTTGCGATGCTGTAGACAAAGCCATTGCCGCAAACGGTGCGGTGCACATTATGGGACTATTATCTGCCGGTGGTGTACACAGCCATGAAGAGCACATTGAAGCTATGTGCCGTATGGCTGTTGAACGCGGCGCAACGAAAGTGTATTTACATGCCTTTCTAGATGGCCGTGATACGCCACCCCGTAGCGCTAAAAATAGCTTGGTTCATTTTGATGAGCTATTTGCCTCATTAGGTCATGGCCGAACAGCATCAATTATCGGTCGTTACTTTGCCATGGATCGTGATAATCGTTGGGATCGCGTATCGCAAGCCTACGAATTAATTACCGAAGCTAAAGGAAAGTTTACTTATGCTTCTGCACCAGAAGCGCTTGAAGCGGCATATGCTCGTGATGAAAACGATGAGTTTGTTGCAGCATCTGCCATTGTTGATGCGCAAGGCGAAGCTGCCGTATTAAGCGATAATGATTCACTGATATTTATGAATTTCCGTGCAGATCGTGCTCGCCAAATCACTCGCACTTTCGTGAATCCAGATTTTGACGGTTTTAAACGTAATAAAACACCAAAAATCAACTTTGTGATGTTAACTGACTACGCTGCAGACATTAATGCTCCGGTAGCCTATCCATCAAGTGATTTAGTGAACACTTTAGGTGAAACCCTGCAAAACTTGGATAAAACCCAGCTGCGTATTTCAGAAACTGAAAAATATGCCCATGTGACATTCTTTTTCAATGGCGGTAAAGAAGAGCCATTCGAAGGGGAAGATCGTATTTTAATTCAGTCGCCTAAGGTCGCTACATATGATCTGCAACCTGAAATGAGCTCGACTGAATTAACCGATAAATTGGTCGCGGCGATAGAATCTACAAAATATGATGTGATCATTTGTAACTATCCAAATGGTGATATGGTCGGCCATAGCGGTAACTTTGATGCCGCAGTTAAAGCTTGTGAAGCGGTTGATGCATGTATTGGTCGTGTCGTTGAAGCATTAGCTAAAGTTGATGGCGAATGCTTGATTACTGCCGATCATGGTAATGCCGAAAAAATGAAAGATCCTTCTAACGGACAAGCATTTACAGCTCACACCAGTAATTTGGTACCGTTCGTTTATGTCGGTCGTGATGCCGTAATAAAAGATGGTGGACGCTTGAGCGATATTGCGCCAACTATGTTAACCTTGATGGGCCAAAGCATCCCGAAAGAAATGAGTGGACGCTGTATCATTGACCTTAAAGAGTAAACATTAACTCGTGATAACTCGTTTATTTATTAAAGCCAGCATTGTTGCTGGCTTTCTAATCTTTTCATTTACGGCAAATAGTGCTGATTTGTCTTCACGCCAGTCTGCTTTGAAGTCTATTCAAGCACAAATAAACCAACAACAAAATTCGCTCAAAGACACCTCAAGGCAACGCGAGAAGCTTATTGCGTTACTAAAAAGTGACGAGCAAGCGATTGCAAAAGCAGCTAAAAAAGTCAATCAATCACAAAATTCGTTGGCTGAAGTTAACGTCAAAATTAACGCTTTAGATAAACAGCAGATTGATTTAGCCAAGCTAAAAACAAGTCAGCAAGACACCTTATCAAAGCAGTTATCTAGCGCTTATTTAGCGGGTAATCATGACTACACTAAGATGATGCTTAACCAGCAAAACCCCGCCACTGTTGAGCGCATGCTGGCGTATTATCAATTTCTCAACAATGCCCGCATAAAAGCTATTCAACAACTCAAGCAAACTAGCATTGATCTTAATAAAGTTAAGCAACAGCAAGTGACTGCACAGCAAAAACTCAATGCTTTAGTGATAGATCAAAAGCAACAAGCGCTGCAATTAACCAAAGAGCAAGGCCAACGACAACAAACATTGACTCAACTACAAAGAACCTTATCTAGCAAAGGGGCAGAATTAGAGCAGCTGCAAATAGAAGAGGCAAGTTTAAAACGTATAGTGCAACAAGCAATGCTTGCCGCAAAAGCCAATCCAACAATGGATGGATTAGTCAGTCAAAAAGCCAAATTAAAATGGCCAACTAACGGCAGAGTGAGTAAACGATTTGGTAGCAACCGCTCAGGACAAATTGTTTGGAAAGGGACAGTGCTTTCCGCACCTGAAGGACAAAATATTAATGCAGTGGCATCAGGAAAAGTTATTTATGCCGACTGGTTACGTGGTTTTGGTATGGTGTTAGTTATTGATCACGGCAAGGGTTATATGAGCCTCTACGGTCACGCCCAAACACTATTAAGACAACCTGGAGATATGGTGAAAACTGGCGAGTCGATTGCGCTTGTTGGTCGTTCTGGGGGACAAAGTGAACCAGGGCTTTATTTCGAAATTCGCAATAAAGGTAAGGCAGTCGATCCAGCCTATTATTGTCGTTAATAACAAAACACTCACCACTGATATTTAATGGTTAAACGTATTACAGGGTATAGCGTTATGCCTTGCCAAAGAAAGCGGTAAATGGCCCGATTAATTAACACTATATCAACGACAATAACTGTGTTTATAATCACGCCATTATGTAGATATCATTGAACAATAAAACTCACACAACCAAGTAAGCTAAATTCGTGCGAAACCTACTATTACTCCTACTATGCCTATGTAGCATCATGCCCGCTACAGCGACTAAATTAGCCATTATCATTGACGATATTGGTTATCGCCTAACTGACGAAGCAGCATTGTCATTACCAAGCTCGATCACTTTATCGGTATTACCTCATACTCCACTAGGACAAAAACTTGCGCAAGATGGTTATCATAAAGGTCATGAAATAATGTTACACCTGCCAATGCAAGCCTTAAATGGCAAAGCGTTAGGACCAGGAGGATTAACCAATGACATGAATGAGGCACAAATTAAACAACAGTTACAAAGCGCGTTCTCTAATATCCCATTTGCTAAAGGGGCGAATAATCATATGGGCAGTTTACTGACTCAAATGGATGAACCGATGTTATGGGTAATGCAGAGTTTAAAACAACAGCAGTTATTTTTTGTCGATAGCTTTACCACTAAATACACCAAAGCCAGCAGCAAAGCTATGCAGCTTGGAGTGCCATCACTGAGAAGACATATATTTTTAGATAACGACATTGGTGAGCGTGCACTTGAACGGCAATTCCAACAAATGATTACGCAGTCGAAACAACAAGGTAAGCTGGTTGTTATTGCGCATCCTTACCCAGAAACCATTCGATTTTTAAACGCTAATTTAGCTCGTTTAAACGATAATGACATCACATTAGTACCAACATCTCAATTATTTGATGACGTGAATGTGGCAGTAGCAAGTCAGCCTAATCCAACTGCAGCACTGAAATAGATAAGTCTGGTAGTGTAGATAAAATATCAGACTTATTGGATACAATATCAGCTAAAGTATATTGATCAAGCACAGCAAGATAAGCCGTAACAGCCTGACCCAAAACGCCTTTTAATCGGCATATTGGCGTAAATCGGCAATAAGGAGATTCACAATCAATAGGAGATAATGAATGCTCTAAATCACGGACCAATTGTCCAATTAACACCTCATCAGCAGCTTTTGCCAATCTAAAACCACCGCTTTTACCTCTGACAGTTTGCAAATATCCCATTTTACCCAATTGATGGATAATCTTGGCTACGTGGTTTGAAGAAAGGTCAAAAACATTGGTGACTTCAGCTATTCGAAATAAACTTTCGCGTTCAGATTGCACTGCAAGATACATCAAAATGCGAATACCAAAATCTGTATATCGGGTTAATTGCATGATCTAAAATATCCAAGGTAAGTAATAAGCGCAGATTAGCATGTTGAAGACTCCAAATCAGTGATCAACCATAAAGCTTGTTCATTTGTCGTGCCGCACACATCAATACTTGCACTAAACTCAGCACAAACATCTGGACGTTCTGGCAGACCAAAAATCATACAAAGATTATCAGCGTTTAATTGAATACAACGCACCCCAGCAGGTTTCCCCATCGGCATGCCTGGTATTGCACTGGTGATAGAAGGCGCAATGCAGCAGGCACCACAACCCAAACGACAATCCATAACTTTACCCACTAAATAAAAAGCACTGTATTTTACAAGAATGCACTCATAACGACATGTTTAATTACATTATTGATATCGAGAATAATTGAAATAGTCGCCAAGCTAAGGCAAGTTACCCTCGAGCATTTCTTCAACCACTATGCCATTGTATATTAGATCACATTTTTAGTTCTTAAGCATTAAGCTCACTACAGTCATAGTGGTACATTATACCCTCTTATAGAATAAGGAAATTACCCATGAAACGTCCTGTAATTCTCGACTGTGATCCCGGTCATGACGATGCTATCTCACTTATTTTAGCGCTTAGTTCAGCAAAGCTTGATGTGTTAGCTGTTACTACCAGTGCAGGCAACCAAACACCAGACAAAACGTTAAACAATGCTTTACGTGTACTAACACTATTGGGACGTCATGATATACCCGTTGCAAGTGGCGCCCCTAAGCCTTTAGCTCGTGAACTGATCATTGCAGACAATGTACACGGCGAGAGTGGTCTGGATGGACCAAAATTACTCGATCCAGCCTTTGCACCTGTAGAACAAACGGCTATTGAACTGATGGCCGATAAAGTGCGTAACAGTAAGCAGCCCGTCACACTTGTTCCAACGGGACCGTTAACTAATATTGCACTTTTTCTAGCTGCTCATCCTGAGTTACATTCAAACATAGATAGCATCGTACTGATGGGCGGAGCGGCAGGAGTAGGCAACTGGACACCAGCTGCTGAATTTAATATTTTTGTCGACCCAGAAGCCGCTAATATGGTATTCAAATCAGGCTTACCAATAGTAATGTGTGGACTAGATGTCACTCACGAAGCTCAGATAATGGATGAGGATATCGAAAGAATTAGAGCCATAAATAATCCTATCGCGCAATGTGTTGCTGAACTACTCGACTTCTTTATGATTTATCACCGCGACCCTAAATGGGGGTTCACTGGTGCACCACTACATGATCCTTGCACCATTGCATGGTTACTTAATCCATCACTGTTTACTGCCGTTGATTGTTGGGTGGGCGTTGAAACTAAAGGTGAATATACACAGGGAATGACTGTAGTTGATCGTTATCAATTAACCGGTAAACCACATAATGCAAAAGTATTGTTCAATATTAACCGAACAGGTTTTGTCGACTTTATCGTAGAACGTCTAAGCGATTACTAACAAACTCATGCCATGCAGATAAAAGTAACCTGCATGGCAATAATACCATTTACATTAAATATGTGATCTAATTGCTCGTCATTTC